>PPYE01157853.1_pt1 | contig 235974 bp, 194 predicted proteins | sample 1559881 | NCBI WGS metagenome assembly PPYE01 (sample SAMN08240022, study PRJNA423297) | Human gut metagenome, whole genome shotgun sequencing project. | reverse complement strand
TAGGTGCGACATCCCTTCGGACTGGTTTTCTAGGCAATTTCCAATCTAACGGGTGTTGCACTTTCATTTAGACAACGGGGGAGCGCAGAAAATCAAGGTTTACCAGTAGGGTGATGTGTCATGCGTAAGTCTGTTAAGTCTATGTTATCTCCCCTCGGCAAGGCCGTTGCCCTTGCCTGCTCGCTGGCGATGTGCGTGTCGCTGGCTGCCTGCTCCAGTTCGAGCTCGGACTCGAAATCCTCTTCTTCCGATTCCTCTTCATCTTCCGACTCTTCTGACAAGAAGGGCCAAATTGCCGGCGTGACCGCCAAGGGCAAGCTCGGCGAGAAGCCGACCATCTCCTTTAATACGCCGATGACCGTGTCCGACGGCTCTTATGTGGTGCTGCAGAAGGGCGATGGCGACGTGATCGAGGAGGGCGACCGCGTCTGCGCCCAAGGCATCGCGCTCAACGTTAAAGACGGAACCGAGCTCATGGACACCTGGACCAAGAACACGCCGGATTGCTCGCTGAAGGTGGATTCCAAGACCCTCTCCTCGACCTACTACAACCAGATCAAGGGTGCCAAGATCAACACCACGATTGGCTTTGGCGTCAACGCTCAGGATTCGTCCGGGTACTCTTACATTCTGGCGATGACGTTTGTGTCCAAGTCCAAGGACTTGGAGAAGGCCACTGGCGAGGAAGTCAAGGATGTGCCGGCCAATCTGCCGAAGGTGACGCGAGCCAAAAACGGCGAGCCGTCCATCGACATGAACGGTCAGGGTTCGGTTGATTCGCTGATCTCGCAGACGCTGATCAAGGGTAACGGCGCCAAGCTGACCGACAAGAACACCGTGGTGGTCAAGTACACCGGTTGGCTTACGAATGGCAAGCAGTTCGATTCGTCCTGGGATCGCGATTCCACAATCGACGCCGATCTGTTCAGCGATTCCAGCGGCCAGCATCAGGTTATCGAGGGCTGGCAGAAGGGTCTGGTCGGCCAGACCGTCGGCTCTCAGGTTCTGCTGGTGATTCCGCCGGATCAGGCCTATGGAGATAAGGAGCAAGGTCCGATTCCCGCCAACTCCACGTTGGTCTTCGTAATCGATATTCTCGCCGCGTACTAAACAATCTCGATGGCTCTCCCCAAGAGGGGAGCTGGCAGCGAAACTGACTGAGGGGAGGCCTCACGGAATATACCGTGAGGCCTCCCCTCAGTCTCTCTATGTACGTTCGAAAACTCCCCTTCAAGAGGGAAGCCAAGAACAATCAGAACAGCCTGAGACTGTCGTCCTCGGTGCCTTTCATATCGTCGTAATCGAGGATGAGGCAGGTGAAGCCGCGGTCCTTGGCCAAGACCTGGGCTTGCGGCGTGATGGTTTGTGCGGCGAAGATGCCATGCACCGGGGCCAGCAGCGGATCGCGATTGAGCAGTTCGCAGTAGCGAGTCAGCTGCTCGACGCCATCAATGCCGCCGTGACGTTTGATTTCCACAGCCACATGCTCGCCCTCGGCATTCACGGCCATAATATCCACTGGGCCAATGGCGGTCGGGTATTCGCGACGCACCAGCTTGGCTCCCTTGCCGATACGCTCGATTTGCTCGGCCAGATAGCGCTGCAGATGGTCTTCCACGCCATCCTTGATGAGACCCGGATCTTCGCCCAGATCATAGGTTTGGTCGGAATAGATATGCTGCAGCGTCACTTCAAGAATGTCCGAACCCTTGTCGGCGCTGACACGTAGCACCTTTTCCGGCTCACCAGCGGCGACACTTTCCGGGGAATGCGTCGCAGAATCACCATCCACAGCCCCACCAGCGACACTTTCCCGGGAATGTTGCGCGGATTTGGCGGCTGGGTCGATCTCACGAATCGTGCAGGGCGCGGTCATCCAGTTCAGCGGCTTGTAGGAGCCCAATTCGGAGAAAATCAACAGGCTGGAATCGGCCTTGATCAGCAACACGCGCTTGGCCAGGGGCAGTGAGGCGTTGAGGCGGCCCGAATACTCGGCCGAACAGTCGGCAACAATAACTCGCATAGGCCACCACTGTAGCGCAACACATGGCATACATAGCAAAAGGGGCTCTCTGAAAAAACCAGAGAGCCCCTTAAGGAGTTGGTTCAGATCACTCGGCGGTGCCGGAGTACTGGACGTCGTGGCCGCGCTCGACCGCCACGGTGAGTTTGTTCGAGTCGAAGGAAATGAATCCGTCGGTCACCTCGAACATGTGGCGATCGCCATCGGGCTCAACCACGGTGAGCGTACCCTGCTTGATCACCGTGAGCACAGGCTCATGGTCGGGCAGGATGCCCATGCCGCCCTCAGAGGCGGGAATGGTCACGCTCGTCGCCTCGCCGTGCCACACAGGGTGGTCAGCGGCGACGATGTTGACCTTCATCGTGGTTTTTTCCGCAGCCATCACGCACCCAGTTCCTTCTGCATGTTGTGCCACTTCTCTTCGAGGTCGTCGATGCCGCCGATGCCGGAGAACGCCTGCTCCGGGACGTCGTCGTACACGCCGTCGCAGATGCGGGTGAAGGCTTCGATGGTCTCGTCGGCCGGCACGTAGGAGCCGGGGCGACCGGTGAACTTCTCAGCCACATAGAAGTTCTGGCCGAGGAACTGCTCGATCTTACGAGCACGGTTCACGGTGGTCTTGTCCTCTTCGCCGAGCTCGTCGATACCGATCAGGGCGATGATGTCCTGCAGCTCCTTGTTACGCTGCAGAATCGCCTTGACGCGGTTGGCGCAGTCGTAGTGAGCCTGGCCCACGTAACGCGGATCGAGGATTCGCGAGGTGGAGCTCAGCGGGTCCACAGCCGGGTAGATACCCTTGGAGGCAATGTCACGAGAAAGCTCGGTGGTTGCATCCAAGTGGGCGAAGGTCGTGGCCGGGGCCGGGTCGGTGTAATCATCGGCCGGCACGTAAATGGCCTGCAACGAGGTGATCGAGTGACCACGGGTCGAGGTGATGCGCTCCTGGAGGGAACCCATCTCATCGGCCAGGTTCGGCTGGTACCCCACGGCGGAAGGCATACGACCCAGCAGGGTGGACACCTCGGAACCGGCCTGGGTGAAGCGGAAGATGTTGTCGATGAACAGCAGCACGTCCTGGTTCTGCACGTCACGGAAGTACTCTGCCATGGTCAGTGCGGTCAGCGGGACACGCAGACGGGTACCCGGCTGCTCATCCATCTGGCCGAAGACCAGTGCGGTCTTCTCAAGCACGCCGGCCTCGGCCATTTCGCCGATCAGATCGTTACCCTCACGGGTACGCTCGCCGACGCCAGCGAACACGGACACACCACCGTGGTTCTGGGCCACGCGCTGAATCATTTCCTGAATCAGCACGGTCTTGCCCACACCTGCACCACCGAACAGACCGATCTTGCCGCCCTGCACGTACGGGGTCAGCAGATCGATGACCTTAATGCCCGTTTCGAACATCTGGGTCTTGGACTCCAGCTGATCGAAGGCCGGCGGGTTGCGGTGGATAGGCCAACGCTCGGAGACGGTGATGGTCTCATCCGGCTTCTTGTTGAGGATGTTACCGGACACGTCGAAGACGTGGCCCTTGGTCACGTCGCCGACCGGCACGGAGATCGGGGCGCCGGTGTCGGAGACGGAGGCACCACGAACCAGGCCGTCGGTGGGCTTCAGAGCGACGCAACGGACCGTGGAATCACCGAGGTGCTGTTCGACCTCGAGGGTGATCTCGGTCTCCTTCGCCTCGCCTTCTTCCTTGGCGCTGGTGTTGACGATCGTTACTTTCAGGGCGTTGTAGATGTCGGGCAGATGACCCACCGGGAATTCAACGTCGATAACCGAGCCCTGGACGCGGGTGACGCGACCGTTGGTAGGCTCGGCCGCAGTGGTCTGGTTGTCAGCCATATGCGTTCCTACTCTTCCTTCTTGGTCAGCGCGTCAGCGCTGCCGATGATTTCGGTAAGTTCCTGGGTGATCGAGGCCTGGCGGGAAGCGTTGAGCTTGCGCGTAAGGTCGTCGATCAGGTTTCGTGCGTTGTCGGTTGCCGTGTGCATGGCGTTCTGGCGGCTTGCGGTTTCCGACGCGGCCGCGGTCAGCAGGCACTCGTGGATACGGGACTGAATGTACTTCGGCAGAATCGCATCCAGTACCTTTTCGAGGCTGGGCTCGAAAGTGTACAGCGGAGCGACATCCGCAGTAGCCGGTGCCTCTTCATCAGGATCGGGCACCTTGGTCTCGTTTTTCACGATTTCGACCGGCAGCATGCGCAGCACGCGCACCTTCTGCACCACCATGTTGATGAACTCGGTGTAGACGATGTAGAGTTCGGAAACTCCACCCTTCTCAGCCGGCTTCATGTAGGCGTCCATCAAGGTGTTGGAGATCGTTTCAGCAATTTCCACGCCGGGCTGGTCGGTGTCGCCTTCCCACGTCGCCGCGATGTCACGATTACGGTACTTGTAGTACGTCGAACCGCGACGCCCGTACACGAACAGCTCCGGCTGCTTGCCTGCCGCATCGAGGCGGGACAGCAGCGACTCCGTTTCACGGATAATCGAAGAGGTGTACGGGCCGGCCATACCACGATCCGAGGTGAGGGCGAGAACAGCCACGCGCGGGTTCTTCTCGTCCTTCACCGCGATCGGATGCGTGATATGGGTGTGGGCCACCAACGCTTGCACGGCATCGAAAATCGCATCGGTGTACGGCTTCGCGTTCAGGGCCACATCACGGGCCTTGGCGATATGCGAAGACGCGATCATCTCCTGAGCGTTGAAGATCTTCGCCAACGACTCGGTGGAGCGGATGCGTGATTTCAATGCGAGTTGCGAGCCCATGGCTTACTTTTCTCCCGCCACGATCTTTTCCTGATCGACCGGCGCGGCCTTATCAACGTCCGGCTTCTTCTCGACCAGCGGCTTGCCGGCGGAAGAGACGAACGTCGAACGGAACTCGTCCACGGCCTTATCGAGGGCAGCCTCGGTGTCGGCGGTGAATTCCTCGGTCTCGCGAATGGTCTTGAGGATATCGGTGTTGTGGTCGATGTAGTCCAGCAGTCCCTGCTCGAACGGAAGGACGTCCTTCAGGTCGAGGTCGTCGAGCTTGCCGTGGGTGCCGGTCCATACGGACACGACTTCCTGTTCCGGCGAGTACGGGTGGAACTGCGGCTGCTTCAACAGCTCGGTCAGGTGGGCACCACGGGTCAGCTGGGCCTTGGAAGCCGCATCCAGATCGGAGGCGAACATGGCGAAGGATTCCAGCGAACGGTACTGTGCCAGGGAGATCTTCAGCGTACCGGAGACCTTCTTCAGAGCCTTGGTCTGTGCGGCGCCACCGACTCGAGAGACGGAGATACCGACGTCCACGGCGGGGCGCTGGTTGGCGTTGAACAGATCGGACTGCAGGAAGATCTGGCCGTCAGTGATGGAGATCACGTTGGTCGGGATGTAGGCGGACACATCGTTCGCCTTGGTCTCGACGATCGGCAGACCCGTCATCGAACCGCCGCCCAGGTCATCGGAGACCTTGGCGCAACGTTCGAGCAGGCGGGAGTGCAGGTAGAACACATCACCCGGGTAGGCTTCACGCCCCGGCGGGCGGCGCAGCAGCAGGGAAATCGAACGATAGGCCTCTGCCTGCTTGGACAAGTCATCGAAGACGATGAGCACATGCTTGCCGTTGTACATCCAGTGCTGGCCGATGGCCGAGCCGGTGTACGGGGCGATGTACTTGAAGCCAGCGGAATCGGCTGCCGGGGAGGCCACGATGGTGGTGTACTCCATGGCGCCGGCGTCTTCCAGGCTCTGCTTCACCGAGGCGATGGTGGAGCCCTTCTGGCCGATGGCCACGTAGATGCAGCGGACCTGCTTCTTCGGGTCGCCGGATTCCCAGTTGGCCTTCTGGTTGATGATGGTATCGATCGCGATGGCGGTCTTACCGGTCTGGCGGTCGCCGATGATGAGCTGGCGCTGGCCGCGGCCGATCGGGGTCATCGCGTCGATGGCCTTGAGGCCGGTGGACAGCGGCTCGTCGACCGGGTGGCGGTGCATCACGTCGGGGGCCTGGGCTTCGAGGATACGACGACCCTCAATGCCCTGGATCTCGCCGAGGCCGTCGAGCGGCTTGCCCAGCGGGTCCACGACGCGGCCGAGATAGCCGTCGCCGACGGGCACGGAAAGCACTTCGCCGGTGCGTCGCACTTCCTGGCCTTCCTCAATTCCAGCGAAATCGCCGAGGATCACCACGCCGATCTCACGGGCGTCAAGGTTGAACGCCAGGCCGAGCGTGCCGTCTTCGAACGTCAGCAGCTCATTGGCCATGCAACCAGGCAATCCCGTCACGTGTGCAATGCCGTCACCGGCCGTGGCGACATAGCCCACTTCCTGGGTGGGGGTGTCGCTCGGCTTGTACGACGACACGAAGTCGTCGAGGGCCTTGCGAATCGAGGCGGGATCGATGGTCAGTTCTGCCATGATCACTCCTTCTATTGGTTATTGTTCAGTCAAGTCTTTGCTTGTGTGTGGTGTTGGACGGATTGGCTCGGCCGGTCAGGCCGGAGTCGCCTCCGTCTGCACCTTGCGATGCAAGTTCTGCAGCTGTGCGACCACGGTGTTGTCCGTGACTTCGTCGCCCACCTGGATGCGCATGCCACCCAGCACGGTCGGGTCGACCACCGAGTTGATGTGCACCTGACGGCCCACCTTGGCGGAGTAGACCTCGACCAGTCGCTTGATCTGCTCCTTCTTCAGCGGGGTGGCGGTGGTCACGGTGACCATCGACTCGCCCATGTGGCGGGAGAACTTGTTGATCAGCCACTGGATGGTCTCCAAGTAGCGGCGGCGGCGCAGGTTGCAAGTGGCGTGTTCGGCGAGCCTCATGGTGACCTTGTTCAGGGTCTTGCCAGAGAACACCTCGCGGAACAGCTTCACACGGGCCTCGCTGGTGGCCTGGTAGTCGTACAGCTTGGCGCGTACGACCGGCAGGTTCAGCAGTGCGGAATGCAGCTCGGACAGCTCGATGGATACCTGCAGCGTGGCGTCAGTGGCGTCCGCGTAGTACATCATGGCGTCCACGCCGAAGTCTTCCACTGCGTTGGCGATGTCGCGCGCACGGCTCCAACGGCGGGAGACCAAGTCAGTCATGATCTCCATGGTCATCGGATGCGCGTTGTCACCGAGCAGTTCCTTCAGGACGGCCACCTTGTCGGCAACCGGGCGGGACGGGTCGGTCAGTGCGCGCTCCAGCTGAATGCTGTCATCGAGCACCTTGGTGATCGTGAACAGTTCGTTGCCGATCCGCCACGCGTCCTCACGGGTGTCGCGCAGTTTCGGGGCCAGCGAATCACGCGACTCGCGGTCTGCAATACGTGATGCCTCTCCTCGCATGGTCACCTCCCTTTCTGGTTACGGATGGTCACGGTCACTTCTTGGCGCCCAGGTCGTCGATCATCGAATCGATCATCGAGGACTGCACGTCGTTGTCTTCCAGCTTGGCACCGAGGATCTTGCCGGCCAGGGCGGTGGCAAGTGCGCCGACCTCGCCCTTGAGCGAGACGATGGCCTGCTGGTGCTGGGATTCGATCGAGCGCTGTGCGGATGCGGTGATCTGGGCCGCATCGGACTCGGCGCGGGAACGAGCGTCGGCGATGATGTGGGACGCTTCCGCACGGGCGTCGTCGCGAATCTTGGCGGCGTCCACACGGGCGGTGCTCAGCTGGGCCTCATACTTGGCCTTGGCCTCGTCGGCGTCCTTCCTAGCCTGCTCCGCCTTGGCGATGTTGCCCTGAATCTTGGCGGCGCGCTCGTCGAAGATCGCATTGAACTTCGGCATGAAGAACTTGTAGAAGAACACCGCAACGATGACAAGAATGATCAGCGACCATACGATGTCATAAACCTCAGGAATGAACAGGTCAATCCCGCTTGCTGCTTGTGTCATCAAGCCCTCCTTTCAGTGATGGACATAATCGGTTTTCGTCTGTTGATCTGCGCAGATCAGATGATCAGGGCGGCGACGAAGCCGATCAGTGCCAGCACCTCGACCAGAGCCAGGCCGATGAACATGATGGTCTGGATCTTGCCGGACATCTCAGGCTGACGAGCGGTGGATTCCATGGCCTTGCCGAAGAGGATGCCCAGACCAATGCCAGGGCCAAGAGTACCGATACCGTAACCGATGACGGACAGGTTGCCGGCGACCTCTGCGAGGGTGATGATATCCATTGTGTTTCCTTTCTAACGTACTTGGCGACGTTATAAATCTTGGGGTTTGGTCGGTCTGCGATTTTCCCAGACCGGGGACCGGAAGCGGCGGGTTAGTCGCCCGTCACTCTTCCGGGAAGCTCAGGTTGATGTACACGGTGGAAAGAATCGCGAAGACGTAGGCTTGCAGGAAGGCGACGAACGCCTCGAAGCAGGTCATGGCGAAACCACCGGCGAACCACAGCGCACCCACCGGGATGCCCTGCAGCTTGTTGACCGCGTCAACCATCCAGAACTGTGCGAACGCCAGGCAGGTGGCGACCATAAGGTGGCCGGAAACCATGTTGGCGAACAGACGGATGGTCAGGGAGGCCGGGCGGATGATCAACAGCTCAAGCAGGTTGATCGGAGCCAGCAGGAAATAGACCGGCCACGGCACACCGGGGGTGAACAGCTCGTGGCGCAGATAGTGGCCGAGGCCCTGCGAGCGGATGGCGGCGATCCAGTACTGGATCAGTGTCCAGACAGCGAACACGAGCGGCATGACCACCGTGGCGTTGGCCGCCATGTTCATACCTGGAATGATGCCGCACAGGTTGAAAATGAAGATCGTGAAGAACAGGGTGGTGATCATCGGCACGTAGCGCTTGCCACGGGCCTCACCCATCACGTCATACACGACCTTGTCGCGCACGAAGTCGAGACCGTACTCGACTACGCTCTGCCAACGGCCGGGGATGAGCTTGGCGCGCTTTGCGGTCACGCCGAGCACCACCAACAGCACGATGGTTGCCACGATACGAATCAAAATAATGCGGTTGATGGCAAACGGAGTTCCCTGGAACAGAATCTCCGGGGGAAGGAAGTCATCAACCGAGGGCAGATGAGCGCCTGCCTCGTCAGCCAACAGCAATCCTGCGCTGAGCGAACCGACCATATCACGCCTCCTGCTTCTTCAATGTCAGGTGTCAGTTTAAACCCACCGGGCAGGCAAATGTGACGTGCTCGTTACTTTCGTCTTTTTTTTGTCTCCTCGGTGTGGAGTCTGCCGGGCATGGACACGGAGTCTGCGCTGGGCATTCGGCTCCGAATGACTGAAGAGTGATTATTTGCCTGCGTCTAGACAATGTCAATATTATACCGGCGAGTCTCCTGAAATCCCTACTGCTGCAAGGTTTTCCCGGGCGTTTCGCGAACGTTGTGCACTATTGGTCGCATTACGCGGATGTGTGGCATTACGTTCATCAAGCCGTCCACATCGTGGACGAACAACCGTCCACGCTACGAACGCAACCTCCAACAGTAGCTCCCTCTGATGGGCCGAGCCGTGAAGGAGAAGCAAAGGAGCTCCCCGTCGAGGGGAGCTGTCGTCGTAGGCGACTGAGGGGAGATCGTAGGCTCAGCCCTGAATCACCCCATACCCGTCATGCACAAACGGCTTGAAATCATCCTGGCGCGGCCCGCCCGGCTCATGCCGAATCGAACGATCAGTACCGAGCTTCTTCTCAGCCCTGAGCTGCGGCACCTCGGTCAGGTCATACGGCGTGGTCTGGTACACCCAGTTGAGCCAGTTGCGCCACAGCAGATTGGCGTGGGCGCGCCAGGCGAACAACGGTTCCAGCTTCGGATCGTCATGCGGGAAGTAGTTCTTCGGGAAGGGCACGTTGGTCATGCCCTTGGCCATATCGCGCTCGTATTCTTCGGCGAGCGTGTACTTGCCGTACTCCCAATGGCCGAGCGCGAACACTTCGGAGAAGTCACGCGTGGCGATCAGGCCCGGGCCGGACTGCGGCCCCCAAGTCAAGATCTGAAGGTCATGGTTGGCACGTACCTCGTTTTCGTTCACGCCGGCGAGGCGGGAGTGCGGCTGCAGATCAATCTCGTCGAAGCCATTGGTCAGGAAGCAGTATTCATCCTGCAGGTACTGCGGGAATACGCCGAAAATCTTCTCGGGGTAATCCACCTTGTGGATGCCGTAGCGGTAGTACAGTGCGCCCATCGCACCCCAGCACAGGTACATGGTGGAGAACACATGGGTGGAGGCCCAGTCGAGAATCGTCTTGAACTCGTCCCAGTAGTCCACATCTTCGAACGGCATATGCTCTACAGGCGCGCCGGTGACCACAAAACCGTCGTAATAGTTGTCTTTGAACGCATCGAGGTTTTCGTAGAACTTGACGAGATGATCGGCGGAAACGTGCGTGGCCTCATGCGTGGAGGTCTTCATGAAGTCGATTTCGACCTGCAGCGGCGACTTGGAAATCAGACGCAGCAGCTGCGTTTCAGTCTCGATTTTCTTAGGCATCAAGTTCAGGATCACCAGTTTGAGCGGGCGGACGCGCTGACGCTCCGCCTCGGGCTTCTCCAGAGCGAAGATGCGCTCCGAATCGAGGATATCTCTGGCCGGCAGGCCACTGGGGATCTTGATAGGCATGTTCCTATTATGTCAATATTTGGGATAACGGTTCAGGGCATTCCTATAACGGCCATTTATGGCGCGTTATCACCCCAACTCCGACTCCGCCCCAAATCCCTCGCCGCGTGAGCCGATTCACGTTTTAAAACCGCGGGAAGATGACGCGACACGCCGATGTTGACTTTCTGGAATCTGCACCTATTGTAGATAGAGCTGTCTGAGAGACAAGCCGACGCGGGGTGGAGCAGCTCGGTAGCTCGCTGGGCTCATAACCCAGAGGTCCATGGTTCAAATCCATGCCCCGCTACCAACGCCTCAGGTTTCACATTGAAGAAACCTGAGGCTTTTTCTATATCCACCAGATTCCACAATGTCTTACCCGTGAATTTCTGGGACATACTCGACGTGGCTATCCCTAGAACCTTGGCTAAATCCTTCTGATTCACGCCGCGAAGAGCCATCGCAACCCGAATATTGCGCGTGACAATCGCCTGTAAATCATCTGCCTTGCCCGCTGCCGGCTCAGCCGCTCGCAGGGCTTCCATAACTGCTGTCATGCGAACAAGATTAGCATAAAGCGAATTTTCTACACTGACGACACGCAGAATTCTTGTTTAACGCACCACGCCGTGCTATAAAAGCTGCCATGAATGAATCTAGTTCGTTTCAGACGAATTTAGCTCGGAGAGTCCGAGCGACACTAGCCGCACAAGGACATACCCAAAAGGATGCCGCCGATATGCTCGGTATCTCTGAATCCACCTTGTCGAACAAGCTGACCGGCAAGATTCGTTTCAACGATGCAGAAATCTTCAGCCTTTCCCATTGGCTCGGCGTCCCCAGCGACGCCCTCCTGGGCCTCAAGCCTTTGGAGGTGGCGTGATGGCGAACATTCGTCGAATGTATCTTCGAGCCGAGATGTCGGATGGTGACACGGTGGAGCTTCTGAACTTCACAGTCGGTAGCGACGGCAAGGTTCAGAAGCTGGATGAATCATCATTGGATACTTTGCTGGACACCCCTGAAGTGGCGAAGATGTGGGGCAACGCCTTCTGCTCCATGGGCGGCGCGTTGCTCGCTTCCGTTTCGCTCTATGAGGGGATGACCTCATGATCGCACGTCAGGAAGTGATTTGCAGGAAGGCTTGTGCCGTGCCACTTGCGACTTGTTTTGCTGCTTCGGCAAGCAACGCCGCGACGAAAGGCTTAACTGCAGCACTCTTGAGCTTTTCCCAGATTCCGGGCTTGCTTGTTTGGGTTTCGGCTACGTATAGGAGGCCGAATAGTTTCTGTATCGCTTCCCTCAGCTCGAAGTCGTTGCCTGCTGCGTATTCGTCAAGATTCCGTCGCGCTTCATATGTGAGCCTCATGATGAAGAGTCGCAAATCATCGGGAAGAGTGTCATCTTCCCTCACCGCCTTGATGGCTTCGTCGAGGAAGTCCCCGACCGATTGGATATTGTCTGGCGACGGTTTCATGGGTAGCGCCGGCGTTTTGTCCGCAATCGTTTCCAATGCCTGCCGTTGTGCCGCGTCCAGCGTGAGCTCCCGGCGTGGCTTCATGTCAAAACTGACCAGGGCACCATTCCCTTGTGCGTTGGCGTATGACGCCCATAGTTTCTCCCAGATTCCGGGCATGACACTTTTAGCCGTATCTAGTCGTCTGACGTTCATGCTTAGCAGGTCGTTGAGGCACGTTTCAGTATCGTGCATCTGCCCGAACGCCTTGGAGATGTTGTCGTCGAACCCGTCTTCCCGCTCTTCGCAGTTGAAGAACTGGAGCATGTATTCGGCGGGATTATCCATTGATTCTTCCTTCCTTCGTTCGTTCGTCATGTGGCTTGGTTCTTCCTTTTCAAGCCTACGTCGGGGGAAGGAACCCTTTTTAATCATTCGACCGATGGAGGTTTGCCGTGGATACGCATATTCGGGTCTCGCTTAATCAGGACTACCGGTTTTCCGTGGAAATACTGAATTTTCATGGTCCCGGCGTGCATTTGGAAGTGCTGCTGGATACCGCTGATTTGTTCCAGTGGCAGGACGCGCTCAATGAGGCGTGGGAGGAGTACGCAGGTGTCAGTGTTTGATCCTGAGTCCAGCGGGAACCGTTTCAGCGCGGAGTTCAAGCTGACCGGCGATGGCGGCAGCCCCTACGAGTTCGGTATTCGGTTCAGTGTCGATGGGGATTACTTCGCGTTGGGCGGTTTGAGTATGGGCGACATGGTGCGTATCAACCGCGAGTTCGCCAGGGTGATCCGGGAGGCGAAGCATGCACGGGTTGTATAAGCGGTTCCTGTTGTTCTGCGCGGTGTTCGTCGCCCTGATTTTCGCTGTGGTGGGTTTCTGGCTGTTGTTGGGCGTGACGTGTTCGTGTGCCGTGCTGGTGCTGGCGGATATGCCGGAGCGCCTGTCCGGCCGGTTGAATCGAGGTCTGGATGTTTAGGAAGTGCTGTCAGTCGGTGCTGCTGGTGTTGGCGGCTTCGTGGGTGTTGCTCGGGTGGGGCGTGACGGTGTGCGCCATCCGTTTTGGCGAGTGGCTGAGGGGGTGAATGATGCCGAACGGTGAACTGGGTTATGTGTTCAAGAGCGCGGTGACCGCGAACGGCTGTCTGATGCTGTGCATCACGCCGCACGCGCGGCGTCGCGACTTCCATTCGAAGGTGTACGTGTTCACGGCCGACGAGGTGCGCGCGTTGATCGAGGCGCTGGCCGTGATGCCGGACGGCCCCGAGTAGATTATTCGGTTTTCACCGGGGTATTCGCCGGTATTCTTTCGTATTTTCCGCGTGCCCGACGCTATTCGGGCCATCGAGAATGTAACGCCGTTGATGCCCCGTATGGCTAGGGCTAGGCATACCTAGGCGCGCTGTGGTGGCGCGAGGTCAGCCGCATTGCAACTGCGGTATTAGCGAGACTAAGAGGTTGCCACCGACCCTATCCAGCCGCTGGTAAAGGCGGAATCGGGCAGCATCACCACGCATCGCGTGGGGCTGGATTTGGGGACCATTCCCGGCAGGCTTCGGCCTGCTCTTGCAATCGACGGCCGACCGACCGAAAGCGAGACCCACGTGAGGATTTTCGGCCGAGATTATGCGTCGCGCGTCTCGGCCGAGAATCTTCGGGTCTTGACCTCTCCAGCACTCCCTCCCAAAAGGGACATGAGAAACCAACGTAAGGGGTACGGATTATGAGCAGAGCAACGTTCGAGATGAATCTGAAGGACGCGGCCATCCGGTTGCTTCCGAAGCTCAACGAGTTCATCGAATCACGGAAGACCACGGAATCGTTCGCGGTGACCATCGAGCAGATCGCACGCTGGGCCGGACTAACCAGACGTAACGGGCGCATCGACGACAACCAGGCGTTCCATATGATGCAGTTGGCGCAATGCCCCGTCTCGAAGACCCGCAAGTACGGGATGCGCTGCTGGGATGCGCGCGAGGCCATGCAGGCGTTGGCCCGGTGGACCGGCTCGTGGGCTTGGGTGGTGGACTGATGGCGCGAACGAATCCGAGCCTTGCCGAGGCGTTGAGCCCTTGGTCTGCTCCGCATGACGCGGCCGAACTGCTGGAGGGCTTCAGGCTGTCCATCAACGCCCTTGCCGACGAACAGCATACGGGGTTGCCCGATTCGATGCGCGTGTTGAAGGTCCTGCACCTGCGCAACGACATAGAACTGGCCGCATTGGGCGGCGACTGGCCGGCCATGGGAGTGCGTCGTCTGGGCGGCGCGTGGACGTTGGACGCACGCCAGTTCGATTTGTGGGCGCAGGGGCAGGTAAGCGTATTCAGGCGCAGGGCCGAGGCGGCTCAGCCGACCGTGCAGATGCAGTCTCGCATGAGTTTGCTCTAGGAGGGATGATGGGGTATTTGACGACGGCCGAGGTGGCCGAACTGTTGCATGTGAAGCCGGATACGGTGCGCAAGTGGCGGCAGGAAGTGGGCAAGGGGCCGCGTTGGACGCGCTGGCCGGGCACGAGGCTGGTCCGGTACGAGAGCGCCGAGGTGGAAAGGTGGCGCCATGCCGGGCAGAAGGGATAGGCAACGTGTGCCGCCAGCCGTCTCGGCCGAGGTCATCGAGCGGTGGGGCAACGACTGCTGGCTGGGGATGCCCGGCTGCACGAACCACAGCGACACCACGGACCACATCGTGCCGCATATCGCGGGCGGGCCCACCGTGCCGGCGAACCTTCGCCGCGCGTGCAAGCACTGCAACTCGCTTCGGGGCGACCGGACGCTTAACGGGTATGGCGCGCTTATCCACGCGGTCATCGGCCCTCCGGCTGGCGGTAAGTCAACGTATGTTGACATGCACCGGCAACCGGGGGCCGTGGTGCTGGACTTCGACGCACTGGCCAAGGCCATGATGCCGGGCTCGGACGCCGAGCACGTCACCGTGGAATGGGTGAGGCGTATGGCATCGGGGGCATGGTACGGGGCCTACCGGCACATGGTGCGTGTCACGGAACCGGTGGAGCTGTGGCTGGTGAAGACCCTGCCCTTCACGCCGCGAAGCCCTCGGCTGCTGGACGAGTGGATCGCCCTGGACTATGACATCACGGTCTGCGACCCCGGCAAGCAGGAGGTGATGGACAGGCTCAGGGCGCGAGGCATGGACGTTGGTAAACGGTTGCAGGCCGGCGTGCTCCAGTGGTACCGGCAGGGCATCACTCAGACCGGCATCGATGCGAGGCTCAAGGCTCGCAGGTCAAGGCTCGCGGCCCTCGGGCTCGCCAACGGACCCGATGCCGGCCCGATCGGCTCGCAACCGGCGCGGCCGGCATGGTGACCGTCGTTTTTTTTGAGAAGCGAAGCGAAGGAACACCCCGCGCCCACCGTTTTTGGTTCCCCACAAAACAATAAAAAAAGCCCGAAAATAGGGACGGCACCCCAAAATCAGGCTATGAAAATGCTTCAAACAGGGAATATACACCATTACTGTGATTGGAGCAATTTCTCATGACAGGTTTCGAGGGCTTGGAGAACGCGGGACTGATCGAAGGACCGCAGGAAAAGGCCACACGGGAGTTCATCAAGGAGTACCGGGACGGCAAGGCCGAGAACCCGATGGCCGACTTCATCTATTCATCGATGCTGAGCATCGCCCGCAACATCGACGTGCAGAACGCGCGCGGCCGCGAGATAAGCCGCAACATGACCAGTCTTCTGGGCTATATCCAACAGCTCGAGGGCATGTACGACACGATGGACGACGACCCCGAAATCACCGAACTGCTGGGCAAGGCGGCGCGATGAACCACGACCAGCCGCCATCCTTGCAACCGCGCCACGCGACCGCGCGTAACCAGGAACGCGCCACCGACGGCGCTCTCGTGGCCAGGTTCAGCGAACTGCTGGGCAAGCCACTCATCCCGTGGCAACGCCAGGTCATCGATGTCATCAGCGAGATCGACCCGTCCACCGGCACCTACTGGTACGACGAACTCGTGCTCACCGTCCAACGACAGGCGGGCAAGACCACCATCACCAAAAGCTACGACGTGCGCAACTCGTTGTGGGGGCCGGACCGCAAGACCTGGTATCTCGCCCAGACCGGCAAGGACGCCAACGACCAGTTTCGCGATTTCGTCAAATCATGGCGCAAATCGAGACTGCGGAAACTCGCCAAACCACCCCGCCTGAGCAACGGCAGCATGGCCTTGGAGTTCAAGAACGGCAGCCAGCTGAGGCCGGGCGGCGCGACCGAGGCGGCCGGCCACGGCGTGCAGGGCGACCTGATCAACGTGGACGAGGTATGGAGCCTGTCAAAACAACAGGCGAAGAACCTCAAGGACGGTTTCATCCCCACGACCACCACGCGCCTGAAGCTCACCGGCGTGAGACCGCAGATATGGTGGACGAGCACGGAGGGCAACGCCAGCAGCGAGTATTTCAACGACCGCCTGGACAGGCTGAGGGCCGGCGATATCCCCGACCGTACCGCGTTCTTTGATTTCGGCATACCGTTCGATGCCGACCCGGAGGATCTCGAAACCATATGGCGATATCACCCGGGGGCCGGTTATTTGTTCGATTTCGACCAATTGGCCGGGTTCCGCCGTCAGTTCGACGACGACGCGGAGGGTTGGGCGAGGGCGTTCGGCAACATCCGCGACGCCGGCAGCACAGACAGGGCCATCGACTCCCTGCTGTGGGCCGACACCATGGACGAGCCGGTCACGCCGGAGCATGGGATGCGCGTGTGCTTCGGCGTGGGCGTGCCCCTGGACGCGACCCACACGGTGATAGCCGCCTGCATCGGCGTTGGCGGGGGACTGCCGCCGCTCGTGCAGATCGTTGACGACCTGCCGGGCACCGGCGAATCGCCCGCGAGACTGCTGGCCCTCCAAAACGACTACAGGGCACCGGTATGCATCGACCCGCGCGGCCCCTCCGCCGCCTTGGCCGATGTGCTCGCCAATGCCCATGACCCGCACACGTTCGAGCGCGTCTACCGGCTGTCGGACATGAGGGCGGCAGATGCGGTGACGGCCCCGCAATCGTTCGTAAGCGCGTTGGAGCAACATAATCTCACGCACGCCTCGGACAGGCTGGCCGACGAGCAGGTGTGCAGGGCCACGAAACGCAAGAGCGGCGACGCATGGCTGTGGAACCGTTCGGCCGGCGACGTGAGCGCGTTGGAGGCCATGACGATGGCCTACTGGGGATACATGCACCTGCCCGAATGGGAGGCCGACGATATCCAGGTCTTCTGACGACATGCCGCTGGATGCCGCCCAATGCCGCTGGATGCCGCATCGTCATGGACAGAACCGGCCGCGCCGGTGCATGGTTGGGGCCATGAATCTCGTGGAACGCCTGCTCAACCGGATGGCACCGGCCTACCGCGCGGCCACCGGACCGGAAGGCCCGCTGACGACCCCGCCGGCCCGTACCCCGGCCGACCGCGACGTGCTGCACTACAGCACCGTGTTTCGCGCCGTCCAGATTCTGGAGACCAGCATCGCGGGGCTGCCCCTTCGTCAGTTGCGCGATGGCGTGGAGATCGTGCCCCAACTGCCGATAATCTCCCGCCCCGACCCCAACCGTCATCGCAGCGAGTTCGTCCGTCTGACCGTGGGCGACATGGTGGTGCGGGGCGAGGCGTTCTGGCTGAAATTGAGAGGCCTGGACGGCACCGTGAAAGGTCTGCGCGTGCTGCCCGCCTCGTTGGTGAGCATCACGGACCTGAGCGGCGACCCCGCGAACCCGTGGAAGCAATACGGGTACATGGGCAACGTCTACCGCGATGAAGATATCCTTCACCTGCCGTTCGTGAGCATTCCCGGCAGACTGCATGGACTGGGACCCGTGGAGGCCGGCCGTGCGGAAATCAACGGTGCCATGGACGCGAGGGATGCGAAGGCCATGTGGTTCGACGAACCCGCCCAGCCGTCCGGCATCCTCTCCACGGACAAGATGATCAACGACGAAATCGCCACCAACACCAAGCAACGGTTCGAGAAGAACATGAAGGGCGTCAAGGTCATCGGCGGGGGCATGACCTACACGCCGTTGCTGCTCAGCCCGTCCGACATGCAGTATCTGGAAACCCAGAAATTCGACACCACCCTGCTTTCCCGACTGTTCGGCATCCCGCCCAAGCTCATGCTCGCCGAATCCGGTTCGAGCCTGACCTACAGCAACGTGGAACAGGAATGGAGCCAGTTCGCTGACTTCACCCTCAACGCCTACGTGCAGCCGATGAAGGACGCGCTGAGCATGGTGATACCACGCGGCCAGACCATCGATTTCGGCTGGGACTCGTTCCGCCGTTCGGACACGAAAACCCGCATGGAGACCTACAAGATCGCTATCGAGGCCGGCGTGATGACCGTGGACGAAGCCCGCTCAAGGGAGAACATGCCCCCGCTCGGAGGCTCACAGGAAGGAACAAACACCGATGAAGCATGAAATCGGATTCAAGGGGCGAATGCTCGCCCGCTCCGAGGACGACGGTGACGGGCGCACCATCGAGGGCGTGGCCGTGCCGTTCGGCGACGTCATCGACGTGTGGGGCGAACGCGAGACCTTCGACCCCGACACCGTCTTCGAGGGGCTCGACTCCGCGAAGCTCTACTACCAGCACGACACCCTTATCGGCTCCATCACATCCGGCGAGAACCGCGAGGACGGCCTGCACATCACCGCGCGCATCGCGGACACCCAGCAGGGGCGCGACGCCGTGGCCCTGCTGGACGAGGGGGCCCTTGATTCGCTCAGTGTGGGCTTCGTTCCCATCGAGGACCGGAAGGACAAGGACGGCGTGACCCATCGCAGGAAGGTCCGGCTCTTGGAGACCAGCCTCGTGAGCTGGCCGGCCTATGAAAACGCGAAACTCACCAACCATCGCAACAACAATCAGGAGGAAACCCCAATGACCGAACAGGCCGAGAAATGGACCGAAGCCCTGGCCAAGCTCACCAACCGCCAGGACGAACAGGCCGAGATTCTGCGCGGCATCGAGACCACGCTGACCAGCCGTCTCAATCAGCAGCGCGGCACGTCGCCGCTGGGCGAATACCACAGCCAGGGCGAACTGCTCAAGGCGCTGGTGTCCGACGACACCGGCAAGGCCGAAGCGGCTCGGGAAGCCTACAATGCGCTGTTGTCCCGTGACTACACCGGTTCCGTAGTGGCGGACGCCGACCCGCAACCCACCTGGATCGCCGACCGCATCCGCATTCTGGAGCAGAAACGCAAGATCGCCACGCTGCTCACCCATCAGCCCCTGCCGGCGGAGGGAATGAGCATGAGCTATCTCGTGCTCAAATCCGACACGCACACCGTCGCCAAGCAGGCGAAGGAAGGCGACTCGCTGCCCTTCGGCAAGGTCACGTTCGGCGACGAATCCGCCGTCATCGACACATACGGCGGCTACGGCGACCTGAGCCGCCAGCGCATCGAACGCATGCCCGTGGGGGACGTGAGCTTCGAGATGCGTTGCCTGACCGCGGCCTACGCCCGCGCCACCGAGAACGCGGCCCGAACCGCGCTCTACGGTTCCATCGAAGCCATTGGCGACACGGACAAACTGGCCGTGGGAAAGACCGCCGATGCTCTGAAGCCCAACGACTGGATCGATCTCATCATCGACGCATCGGCCAAGTTCGACGACGTGAACGCAACCCTGGACTACATCGGCGTGAGCCCGGACGTGTTCAAGGCCATCGCGCACCTGACCGACGAGGGCAACCGTTTCCTGGACGTCTCCGGCCAAGGCTCGGACACGCTCGGCTCGCTCGACCCGGCATCAATCAGCGGCCGACTGCTCCGCCAGGACGTGCGTATGCTCGATGGCGCGCCGAACGGCACCGTGGTGTTCATGGACAAGAGCGCCGTGACCATGTGGGAGTCCAACGGCTCCCCGTTCCAGCTCCAGGCCGACAACATCATCAACCTGACCCGCCAGTTCAGCGTCTACGGCTACGCCGCGTTCGGCACCACGTTCAAGCAGGGCATCCTGCCCGTCAAGTTCGCCGCCGCCTGACCATGAGCGACACCGAACAGGACCCGCTCACCAGCAGACTGGCCTATCTCGCCGGGACCATGGACGATGACGACAGGCCCACGCTATCGGACATGCTGAAGACCGCGCGCGCATACCTCGCCCCACACATCGCCGGCTACACACTGGCCCAACCACTGCTCGATGACGTGGTGCTTGGCATCTCCCTCGATCTATGGCAGGCGAAGGACGCGCGCAACGGCATCGTCGGCCTGACCGTGGACGGCGTGGAACCGTTCAGAATCAGCACCGACCCGATGCGCAGCGCATGGCCGAAACTGCGCGCCGCCGGCATACCCGCCGGCATGGGGGTGTCATGAGCGACTACGACAACACGGTCGCCGAACTGACCGAAAAGCTCACGGGGCTCGGCGGCATCGTCACACAGGTGACCGACGATCCCACGCTGGTCAAACCCTCACCGGGCAAGGCCAGCATCTGGATAGAACCACCTGATTTCACATGGGAGGGATGGCACCCCTACCCGCCGGAAATCACCATCAAGCTCATGGTCACGGCCGGCACCCCCACCACCCAGCAGAAGGCCATCCCCCTCATCATGCAGGTGCTCGAACTCATGCACCAGGAGAACCTGCCCCTGCGCAGCGCCACCGCCTCAGGCTTCAACCTCGCCGACGCGGGCACGCTCGCCGCATACGAAGTCACTTTGAACGCCATCTAACACGAAAGGAAACAACCATGGCAGACAAGATTCGCACCCTGGGACCGGGAAGCCTGGTCATCGGTGCCGCCGACGACCAGCGCAGGCTCGACGTGGACTGCACGAGCGTGGAGCTCGCCCCCGACAATTCCAGCGAGGACCCCGACACCTACCTTGATGGGCACGAGGAAGGCGGGGAGCTCACCTCCACCTGGAAGCTGTCGGGCAGCATCGGCGAGGACTACAGCATGGAGGGCGCGCAGGTGTGGTGTCTGAACCACGCCGGAGAGCGGAAGACCGCCAAGTTCATACCGAACAACAAGGGCTCCCTCCAACTGGACATGACCGTGACCATCGCGCCCATCGCGTTCGGCGGCGACGTGAAGACCCGCAACAAGAAGGACTTCGAGTTCTCGGCCACCAACGTGAAGGCCAGCGCCTACACGGCCACGGCCAGCGCGTGATGGCCGACAAGGCGTTGTACGTGGTCGGCCAGAAACGGTTCGTGGCCACGATGCGCAAGGCCGGCGCCGACCTCAAACAGCTCAAGGAGGTCAACCGGCAGGCGGCGGGCGTCGCGCTGCCGGCGGTCAAGGCACTCGCCCCGCACGGCAGGACCGGCCGACTGGCCGGCAGCGTGCGAATCGGCGCGACCCAGAAGGCCGGCATCATCCGCGCCGGCCGCAAATCGGTGCCCTACGCAGGAGTCATCAACTACGGCTGGCCCCGACGCCGCATCGTCGGCCGCCAGTTCGTCAACAGTGGCGTCGCCTCCACCGAACCACAGTGGGCGCGCCTCTACAAGCAGTACGTCGACAAGACATTGGAACAGATCAAGGGAGCATAACCCATGCGCAACATCGCGAAAGTCACCTACACCGACGGCCACACCAGCGAGGCCCCGCTCACCCCGCGCGTCATCACCTCATGCGAGGAGCACGCGCAGAAGGAGGGATGGGCCGCCGGCGACGGCAGCCGAATCCGCCAGTCCTACTACATGGCGTACCTCGCGATGAGGTTCGCCGGCAACACGTCCAAACCATACGACCAGTGGCTCGACGACGTGGACGACATCGACGTGGAGACCCCGGAAAACCCTACCGAATAGGCGTGTGGCCCGACGACTCGCTCGGCAAGCTCAGCGTCATCCTCGCCTACCGCTTCGGCGGCACGCCGTGGGCATGGCGCAACGAGGCCAGCGAACTGGACTGGGGCACCGCGATAGGACTGCTCGAACAGGAGATGGAACGCATGGAGGAGGCGGAACATGGCGCGTAGCGCGATCATGTCGGTGAGAATCACCGGCAACAGCGACGACGCCGTGAAGGCGTTCAGCAAGGTCACCGGCAAAGCCGCCGCCTTCGGCAGCTTCATGGGCGGCATGGCCGTCAAGGGCGTGACCGCCCTGTGGGACAAGCTCAAGGGCTTCGCCGCCGCCGTCGTGGACATGAGCGACAGCACCGACAAGTTCAAGCAGACCATGGGCTTCGCCGGACTGGACACCACCGCCATAGACCAGGCCACCAAGGCCACCCGAGATTACGCGGACCGCACGGTCTACGACCTCACGACCGTGCAGAACACCACCGCCCAGCTCGCCGCCAACGGCGTCAAGGACTACGTGGGCCTGACCGAGGCGGCAGGCAACCTGAACGCCGTGGCAGGCGGCAACGCCGACACGTTCAAAAGCGTGGCCATGGTCATGACCCAGACCGCCGGAGCCGGCAAGCTCACGACGGAGAACTGGAACCAGCTGACCGACGCCATCCCCGGCGCGGCCGGCCGGCTCCAGGAATCCATGCTCAAGGCCGGCGCGTACACCGGCAATTTCAGGGACGCCATGGAGAAGGGCGAGATCACGGCGGACGAGTTCTCCGCCGCGATCATGGACCTCGGCATGAGCGACGTCGCCAAAGAGGCCGCGACCAGCACCTCCACCATGGAGGGAGCCATGGGCAACCTCGAGGCCGCCGTGGTCGGCGGCCTGACCGATGCGTTCAACTTGTTCAAACCGACGGTCACCTCCGCCATGAGCGTCGCCGCCGACAAAGTCAGCGCGTTCAGCGGCAAGGCGATCACCGGCCTGAAAGGCGTCATCAAACTCGTGCGCGACGGCGACTTCAGCGCGGAACTGCGCGACGCGTTCAACGTGGAGGAGGACAGCCCCGTCGTGGACTTCCTGCTCACCATCCGGGATACCGCCGCCAGCACGTTCGACACCGCGAAACAGAAGGTCTCCGACTTCCTCACCGCGTTCCAGAACACCGGCCCCGCACAGGCCGCCAGCGATATCTTCGCCGCCGTCTGGGAGTCATGCAAAAGCCTCGCCGGAGCCGCCGGCGACCTCATCGGCCAGTTCACGCCCCTGCTCGACTCGATGGGCGGCGCGGCCGGAGCGGGCACCGCGTTGGGCGACGCCTTCAACGGCGCGGCCGGCATCGTGGGCGACGTGGCCGGAAAACTCACCGCGTTCTCCGACTGGGTGAGCGCGAACGCGGAACCCATCAGCGCCGCCCTGGTCGGCATCGGCACCGGCTTCGCCGTGTTCAAGGCGGCCAGCGTCATCAGCGCCGTGGTCACCGCGTTGCAGGGCTTCAGTGTGGCCAGCACCGCCGCATCCGTGGCCCAGTGGGCACTCAACGTGGCGATGAACGCCAATCCCATCGTGCTCATCATCACTCTCATCGCCGCATTGGTGGCCGGTTTAATCTATTTCTTCACCCAGACCGAAGCCGGCCGGAATATCTGGAGCAAATTCACCAGCTTCATCGGCTCGTGCGTGAATAACATCATCGGATTCTTCCAATCATTGCCCGGCAGGATAGGCGCGTTCTTCTCCAGCGCCGCCCAGTTCGCGCAGAACACGTGGAACAACGTGGTCAGCTGGTTCAGCGGACTGCCCGGCCGCATCCTGTCCGCCATCGGCAACGTGGGCAGACTGCTGTACGACGCAGGCTCCAGCATCATCAGCGGCTTCCTCGACGGCCTGAAAAGCATGTGGAACAACGTGACCGGCTGGATAGGCGGCATCGGCGACTGGATCAAGGAACACAAGGGGCCGCCCGCCTACGACGCCATCATGCTCGTCAACAACGGCCGGCTCATCATGAAGGGCTTCGCACGAGGCCTGCGCACCGGCTTCGACACCGACGTGCGCCGCACCATCGGCAGCATCAACGGCCGCCTATCCAACGTCGTGTTCAACGGCGGCACCACCGCCGGCAGTCAGGCGGCCAGTACGACCACCGTTTTCAACGTCACGTTCAACGCGCCCGTGGACCGCGAGGGCGTGGCACGCGAAATCAGGAAGATTCTCCGCGACTACGACCGGAAGCGAGGCAACTAGTGGCGCAGCAGTGTTTCATGTTCCTCGACTGGGGCGACGGCTGGGTTGCCGTCAACGACCACGACAACGACGTGGCCGCGTTGGACGGCTTCAGCATCCAGTGGGGCACCGACGGCATCGACCAGCAGCCCGACCCGTCCGTGATGACGTTCCGGCTACGCGACTCGACCGGCTGGCTCACCGGCCGCGCCCTCACCCTGGCCGGCGCGCGCGTGCTCGTGCAGATCTCGGCGCAACCCACATGGGGCATGCTCCGCGACGACATGGGCGCATGGTCGGCGCAGCGCATGCGTTTGGACGCGATGCACCAGGCATACACGCCCGGCAACCCGTCCGGCAAGTCAAGCGCGGCGACGACGCTGTTCGATGGACTGGTGCAGAACGGCGGCGAAGCCCGGCCCCGCGGCGACGGCTGGCTGTTGGAGCTCAGCGCCTCCAGCCGCATGATCCTGTGGAAAAGACTGCAGAAACAAGGGCCCGTATCATCCGATGCACGCTACACGGGCCTGCATTGGGTCGGCACCATGGCCGAACGATTGACGGAGCTCAACCGACGAGCCAGGGAAGCGGACGCGCCACAGGCCAACGCCAACGGCCTCGACGCCACCGCATCCGTGGCACCCTACCGGACCGACGACTACCCATCGCAGCTCACTTTGCTCCACCGCCTCTACGCGCACTCCCGAATGTGGCCGATATGGTATGAATACCCCGACCATGACGCGAGCCGACTCGACTACATGCCGTTCGGCGCGCCCGCAAGCATCGGCATCGACGACACGGCGAGGCTCACCGTGACCGATTGGACGGGGGAGACGCTGGACGGCCTCGACGCCGCCGACATCATCACCGACGACGACCAGACCATCATCATCCCCGAACCCGTCACCCAAATCACCATCCAGGGCAACACCGCGAAATCCAAGGACGGCGCCCTGGAATTCGACGACCACGACACCGACTTCACCGGCCTCGGCAAACTGCCGGCCAACCTGACCATCACGCAATCCAGCATCAGCGCGGAATCGGACGTGGTCTCCGCCGACAACTCCGACGGCGTATGGGGCAGAGCCGGCGGCACCGTGTGGACGCCATCGGACGACGAACGGGAGGCGTTCGCGCAACTGCTCGTCTCGATGGACCGGCGACTGCGCCCGGACACCATCGTGTTCGACAGCCGGAAACTCGACCCCGCCACGCACGCCCGCCTCTACCTCACCGCCAGCAGCGGGCCGCTCGTCATCCAGGGTTCCATCGCCTCACGGCTCGCCGGCGCCGACGCCAAACCAGCATCCGGCGGCGCATGGGCCAGCACCGGCGGCACCCTCACCTACCAATGGTCGAACGGCCGGCCCCGGCTCCGCAACGAGGTCACGCTCTGGCCACTACCCGTAGCCGCCGAGACCGCGATCACCTGGGCGAGCATGGGAGCATGGCCAGCCATATGGCGGCAGTGCGCGCTCACCCTCGCCGAACTCTCTCTCGTCACCCGCTACCAGCAACCAACCACCATCACGGAGGAACCATGAAAACCACACCGATCTATGGCCTGCCCTACATCGAGGCCGACGACCTCGTGTCAAGCGCGCCCACCCAATTCAAAAACATGGCCGAGGGCTTCGAGACCGCGCTCAACGAGGTGGACAACCGCAACACCCCGGCCGGTGTGAAACCCGTCATCGTCACCACATTGGAAACGTTGGCCGGCATCACCGGCGTGACCGGCCAGACCGGCTACGTCACCGCCGACCCCACCGAATCGAATAACGGCCCCTATTACTGGTCCGGCAGCGCATGGCTGCCGTATGCGACCGGCGCGATGCTCGACGCGCTGAGCTCGCGCGTCGCCTCGACCGTGCAGACCCTCGCCGTGTACGCGCTTCTGGGTGCCATCACCGTGACGCGCAGCGCCAACGTGGTCACCGTGCATGTGGAGGCGTACTACAACACGAAATGGTCGATGAACACGGGTAACACGCGAAAACTGCTCGACGCCGGGAAACTGCCCGCGCCGGCGGCCACCCTCATCTTCCCGGCGATAGTCAACGGCCAGGGCTACTGGGACCGCCACCTCACGGCGAACATCACGACCGAGGGCGGCCTGAGCATCGTGGCCCGAACGGACGTGGGCTTCAACGCCAACGAGAAAATGGGATTCTCCCTCACCTACGTGGCGAAGGAATAAACAGGAAAGGAAAAGCAATGGAGACGACCGAAATCGCGGCGTTGAGCATCGTGGGCGTGCTCATCGCATTGGATTATCTGACGGGCCTCATGAAGGCCGTCCACGCGCATGACATCAGCAGTGAGAAGATGCGCGAGGGCCTGTGGCACAAGAGCGGGCTCGTGCTCGTCATGCTGTTGGCCGAGATCGTGGAACACGGACAGACGTGGCTCGACATGGGTTTCGCGGTGCCGTTGATCGTGCCCGCCGCCGTCTACATCAGCATCACGGAAATCTCGAGCATCATCGAGAACATCGCCGAACTGAACCCCGAACTGCGCGACGGCCCCCTGCTCGACCTGTTCCGCTCCGAAAAAGAGAAAGGGGGCAGGTGATGGACTACAGCACACTGACCCCCGACGGCACCCTGCTGCTGGGCAAGCACTACACGCCGGGCCGCGCCGGCCACCGCATCGAATACATCGTCCTGCACCACAACGCGGGCAACCTCTCCGGCCGGGACTGCTGGAACGTGTGGCAGACCCGCCAGGCCAGCGCACACTACCAGATCGACGCGGCCGGCGCGGTATGGCGGCTCGTCAACGACCAGGACACCGCATGGCACGCCGGAAACCTCGCGGCGAACCAGCGCAGCATCGGCATCGAGCACGCCGACATCGCCTCGAACCCGTGGGCCATCAGCGACCAGACACTTGACAGCGGCGCGAGACTCGTGGCCGCATTGTGCCGCCGATACCAGCTCGGACGGCCCGAATGGGGGCGCAACGTGTTCCCCCACAACCATTTCTCGGCTACCGCGTGCCCGGCAAGCATCGCGGGAAGCCAGAACGCGGCCTACATGGCCCGCGCGCAACAGTATTACGACAACAACCTAGGAGGTATCGACATGCCAGCAAAGACCGATCCAGTGAACCTGCCCAACGGCGGCCAGACCGTCACCGTGGAGTACATGCTTCAGGCGTTGATGAACCAGAACACCAGCGTCATCGCCAAAATCGACGCCCTGGGCAAACGACTGGGCCCCATCAACGAGAAAATGCCCTACGACTACCTGCCTGCCATCCTCAACAACCTCAACAGCCTGTTCGCCGTCGTCGGCAAGATCGACGGCCAGGGCATCAGTGACGACCAGCTCGCCAAACTCGCCGACAGCCTCAAGACAGGCCTCGGCGAACAAGTCGCCGCCGAACTCGCCAAACGACTAGCCGACTAACGTGACCGCATCCAACGCGGCACGCAGACGGCTGTCGGGCATCGCCACGTAAATCTGCGTGGTCTCCACCGACGAATGCCCGAGCAGACGTGCGACCAGGAACAGGTCGTGTGTCTGCTCGTAGGTCTTCGTCGCGTACCGGTGCCGCAGGCTGTGACAGCCCCACCCGTCCGGCAGCAACCGCGAGATATGCCGGTTGACATAGCTTTGCTCGACATGGCCGCCCCATCGGCCGGGCAGCAGCCATCCGCCGCAATGCTCGATGTAATCGGCCAGATCGTCCGGCAGCGGCACTATGCGCTGCTTGTCGCCCTTGCCGGTGATTATCAGCGATTTGCCTAAAAGGTCGTCCATCACGTCGCGGCTGTGCACCTTCGCTATCTCGCCGCGCCTCAATCCGCACTCCGCCGCCAGTCTGACCATGACCCGCTCACGCTCGGTGGCCTTGTGCAGAGCGGCGATGATGTACTTGTCTGGGCATGGCCTCGGCTTGGGCTTGGGACGCTTGATTTTGGGGAGTTCGTCACTCGGATCGTCGCCGCGCCGGCCGGTGGTATACAGCCATCCGTAGAAGCTGCTCAGCGTGTTGCGGTATCCCTTGCGGCTTTCCGGTTTCCATTTCTGCGCCGCCATCCAATGCACCATGTCTTCAGCCGTGACTTCCAAAGGCGTCTTTGCCAGATCACGTGCGGCCTTGGTTATCTTGCAGCGCCGGCACCGCACCGTTTCGTCACTGAGACCGGCCGCCTTCAGAGATTCAAGCCAATCACTGATGTCTTCCGCCCATGACGCCGGCGGTGGCGTTCGTTTCATGCTCATGGTTCACCATCACACCACCAGCACGCTACGCCGCTAGAATATAAGCCGATAATCGGCCGTCATGGATTTGAACCATGTTCCTCTGGCACACCATGTTGCCAGAGGAACATGGTTCAAATCCATGCCCCGCTACGAACGTGGTTATATGGCCGCTGATTTCGGTACCGAAATCAGCGGCCTTTCCGTTTACCGTGGCGATATGGATGAAAGGCGATCAGGCAGCTACGGTGCCCAGGGAAGTCGGCGATCATAAACGTCTCGTCATTTTCATCGCGGATCTTCAGTTGTCTAATCCACGGGAGGCGACAGGCGTGAAGTTTCTCAACGAAGCGGAAGCCGGGCACAAGTCGTATGTTACGATCGACTTCGTGCCCAGCTCCCGTTCTTCTGCTCAGAAGCGGAGTGTGGTTCACCATCCAGCCGACATCATCGGCATCATGCCGCAGCGGGTCAACGTATCGGCCAGCGCATCGTCCAGTGCTTGAATCGGTCATAGCGACGACGCCACCGAACGACGATGGACAGTATGGCGCCTATCGCCAGAGCTGACACGGCCAGAACCGAGGCAAGCGACACATCGCCACCCGTGACGGGCAGTGACGGGCGAGGGTTGGGCGTGGTTGCCTCCGCCGGCGCCGGCGGCGTCTCGGGTTTCTCCGGTTCGCACGGTTTCTCCGACTCGCATGGGGGCAACACCCGCACACGCTCCCAGGCATCGTCATACCGGCTGGACGCCGGGGAAACACGGTCATCCCCCTCGAACCGCCAGACGAACACGTACCACCCAGGCCGTTCGGCGGTCAGATACATAGGAGCGCCATGCGCGTCCAACGCCCCGGCGCCGATTTTGAACGTGCCGTTCATCGCGGGAATCTCCCAGGTGGCCAGCAACCGGTGGTTGTCGTCTTCCGTGGGAACCTCTCCCCCGGATGGCTTGTACGCCTCATCGTTGGAGGGGTTGTCGGGATCGCCGGACCACCATACGCTCACCGTCGCATACGGCCGATCCGCCGCGAACTCATACTCTTCGTTGCCGGCATACTGGCCATGATCCGCAGGGAATCCCGATACGGTAATGGTGTCGCTGAGCTCGGCACCGATATCCGCCGAATGCTCAGTGACCGTCGACATGACTTCTAGCTTCCTGCGACTTGTATTGCTTTCCGTAGCCTCCATAAACGGACTTATCCAGTCGCCTATAAGGTATTCCTGCGCCTGTTTGCTCTGCTCGGACCGCCGAAACACCCCTACCCATGTGCCAAAACCGCTATTCTGCTTGGTCCGGTAAGCGGCACCGTCATCCGGCTTGGTCATGGCCTGCACACGTGCCTGCTGCCCCACCCCGGTGAAAGAGGCCTTGCCATAGGCCACCGGCTCATAACCCAAAGTCGCCAATCGCGCAAGAAAAGCATCGGCGCTCTCTTGTGCATTCGGCGTAATGACATTGCCCACATCGCCCGTATCAAGACCATCGAAATAGTATCCGCGGGCCTGCAATTCCAAATCGGGCACCCAATAACTGTCCGCATCCGCCACGCCACTGGTCACGTCATCGAACACCGGAGAAGCCACATCAAGCACCTTCTCGGAGACCTTGGTGGATACCGCCGGAACAAAATCCTTACGCACCCGAAATGTCGTCGACGCGCCGCCAGTGGAAGCCATCGAGTCAAAGGCCAGCATGTCCTGAGTGCTGTCCATGACGTGCATCCGCCCATACTCGTATGTGGTGTTCGCCGTCACCTCGCCGGCGCCGGTCGCCTCCCACGCGATCGAGGACCCGGCGCTCGTCGACACCCCCGAGAACGTGTTGCCGCCTTGGACGAACCGCGCCGCCCCCTGCAAGGTGACGGTGAACGGCACTCCCGCGATCGCGTCACCGGCGCGGTTCACCACTTTCACCGAGATGGAACCGCTGCGCAAAGCCTCGGCATCGGTGCGTTCCACCGTCGTGCCCGCAGGCGTCTTGCCGGCCGATTGATCCCATATCCGGGCCGCCTTCGCCACGATCTCGGGGTACCGGCCTTGAATGACCGCCATCTGTCTCGCCCACTCGTCCCGATCGCGCCCGAAGTGATCCTGCACGATGATGCCGATCGCCGCATGGGTGGCGGCATCCGTGTCGCGGTACCGGTCAAGGATCCATGCCATACGCCGGGCGTTCTCATCGGAGGCAAGCACCGTGGTGGGGCCTATCACATAGTCGCTCAGTTTCCCCGCTTCGATGCAGTAGTACTTGTTGCCCGAAGCGTCCAGCCCCGCGACACCGACGTAATATTCCATATCGTTGTATGGAAACGCCACGTGATATCTTTCGTCGGCGGGCGTCAACGTCGCGGCATACGCCGTATTCGCCGAGCCGAACACCACTCCCACCATTATTATCAGACCGGTCAGCATCGCTACGATGGCCATGCCCCGTTGCCGCCATGTCGTTATCATCATTCGTCCTTTCCTGGTACGTTTCCCCGCATACTGCACTGTGTGCGGGTAGGCCACGATCATGGCAGATTTTCATTCGCTACAGCCGGTTTTTCGACCTATGTGGTCCGAGCTTGCCGTTTGCCGGCGAGTTGTGGATAACTCTTCCGCCGAGTTATCCACCTCATGCGGTTGACCGAACGTTTACCTGATAGTTATCCACAATGCGCAACATATGTTCAAAAGCCCTTAGAATAGGGCCTTATGGCAGCAGTACAACATCGCGCGACCACGCGCACTAGTAATACCGATAACAGCACCACGAAAACGAAGTCAAAGGCGACTTCTGCCCGAAAGAGCCCCGCAACCAAGCGCAAGAGAGTCAGCGCCGAAACGGCACGCGCCGCAGCAGCGCTGAAAGGCCTGGCTGTCGAAGCCCCCGCACCGTCCATCGAAGCAAACGAGCCCGGCCAGTTCGGCCGCATCAATGTCATGGACATCACTCCCGCCGAGGAGCGCGGCATCTTCCCCGCCCGTGTGGAACTCGGCGAACCGTTTGAGATGACCGCCCAGGTGTTCATCGAAGGCCGTACCAAGGTGGGTGCCACCGCCATCGTGCGCAACCCGCGCGGCAAGGAAACCATGCGCCGGGCCATGACCTGCGTAAATCCCGGCCTCGATCGTTGGACCGTGATGGTCAAGTGCGGCGAGCACAGCGATCTGAAGCCTTGGGAGGATGGCTACGCGGCCGTCAAGCGTCAGCTCGGCGAATGGACCGTGACCATCGAAGGTTGGGAAGACGCGTACGTCTCCTGGCTGCACGACGCCCGCATCAAGGTGCGTGTGATGGACGACGTGGACAACGCACTCAATTCCGGTGCCGAGTTGCTGGCCCGTTGGGCCGAAACCCCGGACACCGGCCTGACCGCACGCGATCGCAAGACCTTGGAGAAGGCCGCTGAGACCATGGCCGATCAGACGCTGAGCGCCGAGGATCGTCTCGCCGCCGGCGACAACCCGACCATCGCCGCCCTGCACGAGACTCACCCGCTGCGCGACGGCATCTCCCCCAGCCAGCCCCAGCGCTTCAAGGTGGAACGCCCGAAGTCCAGCTTCGCGGCTTGGTACCAGTTCTTCCCGCGTTCCGAAGGCGCCACCATCGATCCGAACACCGGCAAGATCATTCAGGGTACGCTGAAGACTTCGATGGCCGGCCTCGAACGCGCCGCTGCCGAGGGCTTCGACATCGTCTACCTGCCGCCGGTCTTCCCGATTGGCGTGACCAACCGCAAGGGCCGCAACAACACGCTGGTCGCCGGCCCCGATGACCCGGGCTCCCCGTTCGGCATCGGCTCCGAGCTAGGTGGCCACGACACCGTGGATCCACTGCTCGGCACCATGGACGATTTCAAGGCCCTGTGCCAGCGTGCACATGAACTGGGTCTGGAAATCGCGCTTGATTTCGCCCTGCAGTGCTCGCCCGATCACCCGTGGGTCAAGGCCCACCCGAACTGGTTCCGCCACAAGCCGGACGGCTCCATCGCCTTCGCCGAGAACCCGCCGAAGAAGTATCAGGACATCTACCCGATCGACTTCAACGCCGACATGCCCGGCATCGAAAAAGAAGTCGAACGCATCATGAATCTGTGGATCGAGGCGGGCGTCACCATCTTCCGCATCGATAACCCGCACACCAAGCCGGTGCGTTTCTGGCAGGACGTGATTGCCGCCGTGACCAAGAAGCACCCGGAGATCCTGTTCCTGGCCGAGGCATTCACCCGCCCGGGCATGATGCGCGCCCTGAGCTACGTGGGCTTCACCCAGTCCCACTGCTACTTCCCGTGGCGCAACACCAAGGACGAACTGGAAGAGTATCTGCCGGTCACCAATGGCGACGACGGCTACTACCAGCACAACACCTTCTGGCCCACCACGCCGGATATTCTCACCGCTTACGTGCGAGACAACGGCGTAGCCGGCCACTGCGTGCGTGCGGTGCTGGCAGCCATGGGCTCGCCGTCCTGGGGTATCTACAACGGTTACGAACTCATCGAGAACAAGCAGCGCCCCGGCTTCGAAGAGCAGATCGACAACGAGAAGTACGAGGTCAAGGTTCGCGATTGGAGCAAGGCCAAGCAGTACGGCGTGGCCGAGATGCTCACCGCACTCAACAAGATTCGTCGCGCCCACCCGGCCGCGTTGAGCTACCACAACCTCACCGTGCTGCCTACGTCCGACCCGAATATTCTGGCTTTCGCACGCCACACGCCGGCCGAACTGACCGGTACCGGCCAAGCGGACACGCTGATTGTGGTCGTGAACCTCGATGGACACAACGCACACCAGTCGATGATTCACCTGGAACTCAGCGAGCTGGGTCTGCCCACCGACCGCCCGCTCAACGTGCGCGACGAGCTGACCGGCCGCGAATTCCAGTGGGGTTGGGACAACTACGTGTCTCTGGCTCCTTGGGCGGATGTGGCCCACATCCTGTCCGTGCAGTGATGCGGTACTGCAACGGTAATGCAACAGTGATGCCGTTGACGTGCATGGGTTTATCGTGCGCGTAAACCGCTAGAAATCCTCCCCTCAAGGGGAGGATTTCGTCTGTTTGGGCATAGTGTCGGCATAATCTCAGCACGGTTTCTTGAGTTCCGCACCTGTTTTGCAGGCGTAAACAGGGTATTGTGGTGAGACGATAACGTAACTGTCGATTTTCAAGGAGAAATGACATGGCAGAAACCTTCAACGTCGTTGTGGAAATTCCGCGCGGCTCCAAGAACAAGTACGAAGTCGATCACGAGACCGGTCGCGTCTTCCTGGACCGTACCCTGTTCACCGCAATGGGTTACCCGGATGACTACGGCTACATCGACGGCACCCTGGGCGAGGACGGCGATCCGCTGGACGCTCTCGTGATGATTCCGAACTCCGTGTTCCCGGGCTGCGTGGTCGAGTGCCGCGCCGTGGGCCTGTACCACATGGTCGACGAGGCCGGCGGCGACGACAAGGTGCTGTGCGTGCCCGCCGACGTTCGTTTCGATGACATCAAGGACATCGACGACGTCAACGAGTACCACAAGGCCGAAATCAAGCACTTCTTCGAGCAGTACAAGGCTCTGGAGCCGGGCAAGGAAGTCCTGCCGGGCGACTACTGGACTGGTGCTGACGCCGCCGAAAAGGAAATCATTGCCGCGCGTCAGCGTCTCGCCGATTCCGAGAAGTGATTCGATTCTGAATCGTTGACAGGAGGCCCCTTCGGGGGCCTTTTGTTGTATTTGTGGCAAAGCCGCTCTACTCTCCCTCAGTCGCAGTTTCACTGCGCCAGCTCCCCAACAGAGGGAGCTTGTATTTTGTGATACAGTAATGTTTTGTCTTTTCAACTAGGCGTAGGCGGCGTGTAGGAACGCTGGTCGAGGCCCATCGCACGGTAATCCGGCGATGAACCTTCTGTCACACCATGATTTCGATAATCATTCAAATCCTGCTTATTTCTGTTTCCGTAGCTATGGATGCATTCGCCGTATCCATTGGCAAAGGCCTGACCGTATCCCGCGTACGAGTACAAGACGCCGTGAAAAGCACCCTCTGGTTCGGCGGATTCCAGATGCTGTTCCCTATTCTCGGCTATTTCGCGGCATCTACATTCAGCAAATACGTAACCCAATTCGACCATTGGATCATCTTCGCCCTGTTGGTGTTCATCGGCGGCAACATGGTTCACGAAGCCTTCGAAGAAGATGAGGAAAACTCCAAGGAGACCGCCCAGTTCGATTGGAAGCATATGCTTCCCCTGGCCGTGGCCTGCAGCATCGATGCGTTCGCCGTGGGCGTGAGCCTGGCCTTCATGTTCACCAAAGCCCATATGGCATTCGCCATCCTCAGCATCGGTGTGGTCACCGGACTGTTCTCCGCTGCGGGCCTGCACATTGGCCGCGCGTTCGGTTCCCGCTGGCAGAAGCCGGCGCAGATCGCCGGCGGCGTGGTGCTGATTCTACTCGGCATCAAAGTGCTATTGGAGCATTTGGGCGTTATCGCGTTCTGATTTAGTGCCATAAGCCCCTTCACCAGAAGGGGCTATTTTGTTTGATTTCACCGTTCCAATGCCCGACGTAGGATTGGGATAGAAATTCGATTATCTGAGAGGCGTATCATGACCGAGATCACCCAGGAGGGTTGGAAGAACAAAGCTCTGAGCATGTTGTTGGCCCAACTGACGTCCTATGTACTGTTCATCGCAGCCACGGTCATTCCCTCCCCTGGCACCGTCCCCATCATCCCTTTGATTATCGCCGCTCTGACGTTGGCCGCATTTGTCGTATTCTGGCCGTTCCGCGGCAGCATACTGGATCGTATCGTCACTTTGGTGTTTGGCGCGATTTCTCTGATTTTCGTCATCGTACCTTTCCCGACCAGCGAGGTTCCGCCGGATCAGACCGCTGCGGATGGCTCGGTACTTCCTTGGTATTCATGGGCACTGGCCATGGGCCTGCTGCTGGTGGTGCTGGTGGTCTTCTCCTTCGGACGCCAGATGGCTCGTGAGAAGCGCGAACATCTTATCCGCGCACTCTCTCACGCCGTGACTTCCGGTGTGGCAGCTCTCGCCGTGGCCGGCTGGTGCTTCCTACCTGATTTGGGCGCGATGCTCGCCAAGGGCACCGTTGCGGGAACCGTTGCCCTGATCATCCTCATCGTTTTGGGACTGGCTTTGGCCGTGGCTTCCACGTTGTGGGTGCGCGACGCCGATCCGGACCCGGATATCCGTTATCCGTGGATCGGTACCGGCCTGATGCCGGTAATGCTGATGGGCGTGACCATCGCCGCAACCGCACTGGTGCTCGGCCGTATCATCGGTTGATGGACGTCCACCGTTCCATATTCCGCAAACTTGTAACCTATGTGTCCACTACAAGCGCGTAGAATAATGAAAACCGTGCGAAAGCGGCATAACGCCGCTGACGACTCGTACAGCCACACCGAGCAATTGCGTAACACATTGCAGGATAAGGGGGATTAGCGTGACGGATCTTACGTTGATGACTTTCGCCAGCGACCCCGCCACCGTTTTGCCATCACTCGCCCTGCTTTCTCATCGCGTCCGCGTACTGCCGATGGATGCAGCCAGCTTGGTGAAGATGCCGGAGAACACCATTCTGTTTCTGGATGCACGCGATGATCTGGCGACCGCCAAAACCTTGTGCCGCCTCATCCACGCTTCCGGCCTGTCCACGCCAATCGTGCTGGTGCTGACCGAAGGCGGCTTCACCGTGGTCAACTCCCAGTGGGGCATTGCGGATGTGGTGGTCGCCACCGCTTCCCCGGCCGAAGTCGAGGGCCGATTGCGATTGGTCTCCGAGCGCGGCAACGCTCCCGCAGCCGCAGCAGCCGGTTCTCCCGCCGAATCCACCACCACGGTGGAAGATGGCCAGATTCGCTCCGGCGACCTCATTGTGGACACCAACGGCTATACCGCCTCCCTGCATGGACGCCCCATCGATCTGGCATACAAGGAGTTCGAACTCCTCAAGTACTTGGTCCAGCACCCCGGCCGCGTGTTCACGCGCGCCCAGTTGCTGCAGGAAGTATGGGGCTACGACTACTACGGTGGCACTCGTACGGTCGACGTGCATATCCGTCGTCTGCGCGCCAAGCTCGGCGGCGAATACGAACACCTCATCGGCACCGTGCGCAACGTGGGCTACCGATTCGACCCGCCGGAGACGGATAAGGAAACTGCCGCCGCACAGCAGGCCGCCAAAGCATCCTCTGCCGCCATCGGCACCGATGACGATACCCCCGATCTCAACACCGCCGCCTGACAGACCAGCAGCGCTGCAAACCATCAATCATCGACATTACGCCGCTTAGGTCCATACGATGAGAGAAACCAAATCCGCGCGTCTCACGCGCATGCATGACGAATACGACATTCTGCGCCAGGTGATTCCGGCACCCGCTTGCGCACTGCATTTCTCGAATCCGCTCGAATTGCTGATCGCCACCGTGCTCAGCGCCCAGACCACCGACAAGCGTGTCAACACGGTCACCCCGGAACTGTTCGCCACCTACCCCACCGCCCGTGACTTGGCGGCCGCGAACCCGGCCCAAGTCGAAGACATCATTCATCCGCTGGGGTTCTACCGTTCGAAAACCCAGCATCTCATCGGACTGGCCACGGCACTGGACGAACGGTTCGGCGGCGTGGTGCCGCGCACGATGGATGAACTGACCAGCTTGCCGGGGGTCGGCCGCAAAACCGCGAACGTCGTGCTCGGCAACGCGTTCGATATCCCCGGATTCCCGGTCGATACGCATGTGATGCGCGTAACCGGACGACTGCGTTGGCGGTCGGATTGGCGGTCCGCACACCCTGATCCCGTGAAAATCGAGAAGGAAATCACCGCCTGTTTTCCGCCCGAAGAGTGGACGAATCTCAGCCACCGACTGATTCTGTTCGGCCGGGCCACCTGCCACGCACGTACCCCCGACTGCGCCAACTGCCCGCTGTCCGACACCTGCCCTAGCTATGCGCCGCCCGCCGGCAAGAGCACGTCCAAGCGCTAACTCATACCTCATCATGGTGAATTGCGGATTCTAGGCTGAATCCACCGCTAGACTGAAAACCATGCAGCACAGCAAGCGGGACAATACATGGTCCAAGTGGGGGATTTTTCTCGGAGTCGCCGTGGCACTCGGCGCACTCGTGGTTGTGGGATGGACGTTCATGCAAAACCGGTTCCAGCCGGGATCATCCCTCGATGCCGATGTGACCATTGGCATCGACGATATGCCGCAATCCTTGGATATTCGGTCCGATTCCTCTGCGGCAGCCGAACGCCTGCTCGTCGACAATGTGTATGAGACATTAGTGACCGTCGATCAAGACAACAAGCTTCAGCCGGGACTGGCGACAAGCTGGAAGACTTCCGATGACGGACTGACCGTCACCCTGACACTGCAATCGGGCGTCACCTTCTCGAACGGCCATACGTTGGACGCCTCGGACGCCGTGTGGTCGTTGCAACAGAACGTGACCAACAAGGTGGCGGACGTCGACGAATTGGGCGATCTGGCGTCGGTCGCCAATCCGAACGCCACCACGGTGGTCATTACGCTTGCCAAGCCCAATCCGACGCTGCTGCGAGCGCTGTCCGGCAGACTCGGCATTGTCTACGATTCCGAGTCGTCCAGTGCCGATTATCAACGCAAGGCCATAGGTTCCGGACCATTCACCGTGGCCGATTTCCAGCCTGGCCATTCCCTGAAGCTGGCGCGCAGCGATACCTACCATGGCACCAAAGCGGCCAGCAATGTCGTTGAATTTATGCAATACTCCGACGCCGATGCGCTCAGCAAGGCCCTGACCGACGGCAGTCTCGATATGGCGGCACCGGTTTCGGCTTCGACGGCCACCGGTTTGAACGGCAAGGATGGCCTGACCGTCAAGGAGGGGGCCACTACGGATAAGGTGCTGCTGGCCTACAACAACGGCACCGATTCGCTGCTCTCCGACGAACAGGCGCGTAAAGCCTTCCGCTATCAAATCGACGCAGCCGGCATCGCCTCCGCCCAACCCGACGCAGCCGGAGCATTGGGCGGCCCCATCAGTCTGCTGGAACCCGGATACGAAGATTTGACCGGACTGTACCCGCATGACGAAAACCAAGCTGGGCAGATGTTCTCCTACTTTGGTGCGCAATACCTGACTACGGTGAATCTGGTGGTTCCCGAAGAATACCGGTCGTTGGCCGAAACCATCAAGCAGCAGATCGAGCGGCAGCCGCGCCCCACGGTGAACCTTGAAGTGCTCTCCGATGAGGATTATGCCAAACGAATCAAGGACGGCAAATGGGAACTGACCGTGATGAGCATGGACGGCACGGATGATGCCGGCATATTCGCCGACCCCGATTCCATGTTCCATTACGACCATACCGAAGCGCAACAGGCCTATGCGGATGCTCGCGCCGCCACTAATGACGCCGATTATGAGGCACGAATGAAGGCGTACGCCCGGCTGATCAGCGAGGATGCGGCCAGTGATTGGCTGTATACCCGCAAATGCTTCACTGTGGCGTCCACCAAGGTCTCCGGCTACCCGACCTCGATGATCAATCGCCGCATGCCGCTGGCCGGGTTGACGGTGAAGTAGGCAACCTTCAGTCACGGACGGGCTACGCCCGATAGTCCTTGGCTCACTATCGTTCGATCGTTCGTACCTCGCCTGCGAACAGCCTACTGGGCTGTTTACTGTACAGTTCGGCTTGTCATGCAACGTGCATAAACTTTGGCCTTATGACTGAAGGCAAATCCATCATCAACGCCAACCTCACCCCGCTGCCCGACAAGGTCGGCGTGGACGGACTTGAGGACAAGTGGCGCACCGTCTGGGATGAAGACGGCACCTACAAATTCCGCAACACCCGCGACCGCAAGGCCGTCTACTCCATCGACACCCCGCCGCCCACCGTCTCCGGTTCGCTGCACGTGGGTCACGTGTTCTCTTACACGCACACCGATGTGATTGCGCGCTACAAGCGCATGCGCGGCTACGACGTGTTCTACCCGATGGGTTGGGATGACAACGGCCTGCCTACCGAGCGCCGCGTGCAGAACTACTATGGCGTGCGCGTGGACGTGTCTCTGCCTTACGACCCGGACTTCAAGCCGCCGTTTGAAGGCACTGATGGCAAGAAGATTGACGCCAAGGATCAGGTGCCGATTTCCCGCAAGAACTTCATCGAGCTGTGCGAGCGTCTGACTGCTCAGGATGAGAAGCTGTTTGAGGCCCTGTGGCGCAAGCTGGGTCTGTCCATCGACTGGTCGCAGACCTACCACACCATCGGTCAGCACCCGCAGCGTGTGGCCCAGAAGGCCTTCCTGCGCAACCTCGCCCGTGGCGAGGCCTACCAGCAGGACGCCCCCGGCCTGTGGGATGTGACCTTCCAGACCGCCGTGGCCCAGGCCGAGCTCGAATCGCGCGAATACCCCGGCTTCTACCACAAGGTGGCCTTCCGCTTTGAGGACGGCACCCCGATCTACATCGAGACCACCCGCCCCGAACTGCTGGCGGCCTGCACCTCGCTGATCGCCAACCCGAACGACGAACGCTACAAGCAGTACTTCGGCCAGTACGTCTACTCCCCTCTGTTCAAGGTCAAGGTGCCGATTCTGGCGCACCCGGCCGCCGAAATGGACAAGGGTGCCGGTATCGCCATGTGCTGTACGTTCGGTGATGTAACCGACGTCGAGTGGTGGCGCGACCTGAAGCTGCCCACCCGCCCGATCATCCAGCGCAACGGCCGTATCGTGATGGATACCCCGGACTGGATCGAGGACCCGGCCGGCCGCGAGGTCTTTGCCGAAACCGCTGGCAAGACCACGTTCTCCGCCCGCAAGATCATCGTCGACAAGCTGCGCGAGTCCGGCGATCTGGACGGCGAGCCGACCCCGACCAAGCGTATGACGAACTTCTACGAGAAGGGCGACAAGCCGCTCGAGATCGTCACCTCCCGCCAGTGGTATTTGAAGAACGGCGGTACCGACGCCAAGCTGAACGCCGAGCTTATCGAGCGTGGCAAGGAACTCGAGTTCCACCCCGACTTCATGCGCGTGCGTTATGAGAACTGGGTGCACGGCCTGAACGGCGACTGGCTGATCTCCCGTCAGCGCTTCTTCGGCGTCCCGTTCCCGCTGTGGTACCCGGTGAACGCTTCCGGCGAGCCGGATTACGATCACCCGATCACTCCGTCCGAGGATCGTCTGCCGATCGACCCGACCATCGACGTGCCGGAGGGCTACGACGAGTCCCAGCGTGATGTGCCCGGTGGTTTCACCGCCGAAAAGGACATCATGGACACCTGGGCCACCTCTTCGCTGACCCCGCAGATCGTGACCCACTGGGCCGAGCCGGACGAGGCCTCCAAGGCCCTGTTCGCTTCCACCTTCCCGATGGACCTGCGCCCGCAGGGTCAGGACATCATCCGCACCTGGCTGTTCTCGACTGTGGACCGCGCGCACTTGGAGAACAAGTGCCTGCCGTGGGCCCATGCCACGCTGTCCGGCTGGATTCTGGACCCCGACCACAAGAAGATGTCGAAGTCCAAGGGCAACGTCGTGGTGCCGAACGAGCCGATCGAGAAGTTCGGCGCGGACGCCGTGCGTTACTGGGCCGCCGCCGCTCGCCTAGGCCTCGATGCCACGTACGACATCGGCCAGATGAAGATTGGCCGTCGACTGGCCATCAAGCTGCTGAACGCCACCAAGTTCGCGCTGGCCATCGGCCGTGAGGACGAGAACCATCACGTGGGCGCTGCCGCCGAGGCCGCGTGGAACCCGGCCGATGTGACCGAACCGCTGGATCGCGCCGCTATGGCCAAGCTGGCTTTGGTGGTGCGTCAGGCCACCGAGGCGCTGGAATCCTACGAGCATTCCAAGGCGCTGGAAGTCATCGAGTCCTACTTCTGGCAGTTCTGCGACGACTACATCGAGCTGGTCAAGAACCGCGCCTATGGCACTCCGGACGAGCACGGCAATGTGCCGTCCGAGAAGGCTGTGAAGTCCGCCCGCACCGCTCTGGGTCTGGGCCTGGACGCCTTCGCACGTCTGCTGGCCCCGTACCTGCCGTACGCCACCGAGGAAGTGTGGAGCTGGATGCACGCCGGTTCCGGTTCCGTGCATCGCGCCGCCTGGCCGGTCGTGGACCCGTATGTCGAGGCCGCCACCGGTGCTTCCCCCGAGCTGCTGACTTGGGCCGGCAAGGCCGTGGAGCAGCTGCGTAAGATCAAGTCCGAGGCCAAGGTCTCCATGAAGACCCCAATCCTGTCTGTGGCACTGTCCGCTGCTTCGGAAGGTGTGGAAGCGATTCACGCCGCCTTGGGCGATATCGCGCAGGCCGGTCGCGTGGTCGGCAAGTTCGACTTGGTGGCCAAGCACGCCGAGGAATCCGCCGCCGAAGGCACGCCCGAAACCGAGGTCGCCGTCGAAGCCAGCGAGCTCGGTGAGCCGCCAGCCAAGAAGCCAAAGCACTGAGCGTTGCGCACAACAACAGTAGGTCTCACGGCAATGCCGCTCGTTCCGAGCCTACGGGAAGCCCACCGGGCTTCCCGCTTAACGGCTCGGCCAGCCAAGAAGCCAAAGCACTGAGCGTTGCGCACAACAACAAAAGAGGGGAACCTCCTATTGAGGTTCCCCTCTTTTGTTTTTTGACGTTCGGATGACACGACTGTGGGACGGCACGCAAATATCCCGCATACACCATCACACCGTCGGAATCACGATGAGATATCGGGTTTCGGCGGTTTTTTGTTGCGTATTGGGGCTGTCGAGCTGCGCGACGGCCTGCGCCAAGAGCGTGCCAGCATCACTGATTTTCACGGTCTCATTAATCAGCGCGTTCATATCGTGCTTGAACAGCGTGCCGCCAGTGCCAAAGCCGAACAGTACTGGAGCGGTGTCAAGATTGTTGCCGGAATCGCTGGCGTTGGAGGCCTTGCCGTTGCCGGAATCGCCAGTGTCGCTCGACTTGGCTGAGTCGTTCGTTCCCGAACCAGCGCTCTTAGACGAGTCGGACTTATCACCACCACCGATGGCCGAAGTAAGACCACCCGCATAGTTCATCACATCGCCAGCAGACATGGACATGGTGTCATCGACCAGTGAGGCCTTGGAATGCTGCGACTGCTGCTGTTGCGCGGCTTTGGCCTGCTTACGGGCGGCATCGGCCTTACGCTTGGCTTGGGCGACCCGGGTCTTGCCGTAGAACGATTGCGATTGCGAATCGACCAGGCCGGTCAGTGCCTGAGCCTCGGTCACCGGATCGGAAGAGACATCACCGGACGAACCATCACCATCACTGCCGGAAGCCGAGGACGCGCCGCCTTCGAACTGATCGGAGAATCGCAATACAATCTGGCGCAAGGCCGTGGCTTTGCCCGTATGCTCGGAGGCGGTGGCAAGCGTGCTCATCGCGGCATCGACCTTGGATTGAGCGTCGGCGAGTTCATCGCTACCGTTGGTTTCGGCGATGGCTTGGCTCTCGTAAGCGGTGGCGCCCGAGGACGTGCCGCCGGTCAGGGCGCTCAAATTGGCCGTGTAAACGTCCGTGTATTTCATCGAATACGGAATCATTGCGGCGGAGAGCTGGCTCTGGCCATCGGCGTATTGCTTGGAGCCTTGAGTGGCTTCCTCCGAAGCCTCGGCGATCAGATCATCCACCAGTCCGGTGGTGCCTTGCTGCTGGATGCGGCGAATCACCTCGTCCAACGCATCGACCGCACCGGCATGCTGATGTGCGGCACTGACGTTGTTCACCGCGTTGGCCAAGTCGAGTACGGCTTGAGCCAAAGGCGTGTCCCCGGACAGTTCGCCGGCCGTGCCCATCAACGCCGGCAACTGGGTGGAGGTGCCAATCGATCCAGACAGGTGCGTGGTATATGAGCCCACATACGCGGCCATATAGTCTTCAAACGTCCGCTTATGGGCGGTTTCGCGTTCGGCCACTACAGACTTGTTCAGCGCACGTTCGTTATCGCGCAGGGTTTGAAGCTGCTCGATGAGCTGTTGCTGTTCACCAGAACCGGCGTCGGTCAGTGAATCGACCAGTGTGGCGGCAGAGGCGGTGAGTTGGGCGACATCCGTATCGGCAGCAGGCTGTGCGGCAGCATTCGCAGCATTCGCGGCATCGGGATTAGCACCAACTGCCGGACTGCTGGAATTGGAAGGCAATACGGCGAGCGCCACGGAACTCATGGAGAAGTCTTTGGCGTTCATATAGCAGCTGAATTCCAAGCCGGTTGCGGCTTTTCCAGCTGCGGCGACTACGGTATTGGAACCTTGCGTGGTCACCGTAATGGAGTTGTCAGCGGAAACATCATCGGCTACCTGCGTAGGCACGGTAAAGGCGACAACCGGGATCGTACGGTTGGCTTCCTTGGTTTGCGGCTTAATATCGATATACACGCCGATCAGTCCAGACGCGCCGGCAACCTCGTTTGCCTCGACGTTCGGACCGTCAAGCGAGTAGGTGACGCTGACTTTCCATGGCAGGGTGGCGGCGGAAGCGGGGATACGAGAAACCTTGGACGTGCCGGAATTACTATTGGCGGAATCGGTATCAGTGGAACCGCTATTGCCGGAATCGGCACTGGCGCCATTGCCGGCGCCGCCCTTCCCTACCACATACCAACGGACCGGCTCCCCTTCGGCATCGGTGACGGCGTACATATCACTTGCCGTAGCGAGCACCGGACCGTAATCAACCGGAGTCGGACGAGACATCCAAGCACCGCCGAGAATCGAAGCCACGCACAATGCGCAACTGACCAGTGCGGCACCACATCTCATCTACGTATCCCATTCATACAGTCGACCACTACGGGCATTCCATTCCCGTATTAATGTAGTCGCTGCAGGCAACTTGCCCTATAGACGAATATCCGAAAGGTGCCCATTCGCTGCGGGCGAATCAGGCGAATACGTCGAGTACGCCCGGGTCACCACCGGCATCGGCTATGCGCTGGTGGCGCTTCTTGGCTTCGGTAACCACGAATTCACGGTACATTTCGGCAATTTCCGGATCAAGCCCGGCATCGATGGCGATGCGGTGGAGGCGTTCGATCTGATAGTCCTCACGCTTGGTGTCTTCGGGCGCGAATCCGGCGTTGGCTTTGAGCACGCCGACCTGCGAGGTGGCCTTGAACCGCTCGGCCAGTAATGCGATGACCGCCGAATCGATGTTATCGATGGTTTGGCGCAGCGCTTTGATGCGCGCCACCGCTTGTGCGGTTTCCGGGTGGGCCGCCGCCTGGGCGGAGTCGATGGTGGTCCTTTGCCAGTCGCTGCTCGTTTCGTTCATAGATTCGAGGATACTCCCGATTACGGCTTTGCACGATGCGCAAAGTCAGATATCTCAGATGTCATAGTCGCCGGTGAGGATATGGCTGGCATCCGCATCGCCGAACATGGCCGCACCACTGCCCACTCCCAAAACAATCGAACCCAGTGATGCCTCTTTCATCTCATATATCGTCAGCGTGCATGTGAACGTTGACGGCAATACTACAACTGCAATGTGATAGTTGATGTATTTGCATCAGATACGACAAGGGCTGCACCCCGTATCAATCAGGGTGCAGCCCTTACACTATTGTTCAGCGGTCTGATCAGTTGCCGTTGACCGCGTTGCCGGTGTTGGCCTGCTGCACGATGGCGGCGAGGAAGTCGCGGTTGGTGGCGGTCTTCTTGAGGCGCGGCACCAGCGTCTGGTAGGCCTGCTCGGGCTCCATGCCGCCCAGCAGTCGACGCAGACGGTAGATAATCGGCAGTTCCTGCGGGTTGGTGATGAGCTCCTCGCGGCGGGTGCCGGAAGCGTTGATGTCGATGGCCGGGAACAGTCGCTTGTCCGCCAGCTCGCGGGACAGGCGCAGTTCCATGTTGCCGGTGCCCTTGAACTCCTCGAAAATCACCTCGTCCATCTTGGAGCCGGTTTCCACCAGCGCAGATGAGATGATGGTCAGAGAGCCGCCGTTTTCGATGTTGCGGGCCGCACCGAAGAACTTCTTCGGCGGGTAGAGGGCCTGCGCGTCCACACCACCGGACAGGATGCGGCCGGAGGCAGGGGCTGCGATGTTGTAAGCGCGAGCCAGTCGGGTCATGGAATCGAGCAGTACGACCACGTCCTGGCCGAGCTCCACAAGACGCTTGGCGCGTTCGACGGCCAGTTCGGCAACCGTGGTGTGATCGGAGGCCGGACGGTCGAAGGTGGAGGAAATGACCTCGCCCTGGACCGTGCGCTCCATATCGGTGACCTCTTCGGGTCGCTCGTCCACGAGCACCACCATAAGGTGGACCTCGGGGTTGTTGGCGGCGATGGAGTTGGCGATGTTCTGCAGGGTGATGGTCTTACCGGCCTTCGGCGGGGAGACAATCAGGCCACGCTGGCCCTTGCCGATCGGGGAAACGATGTCCATGATACGGCCGGTGAGCTTGTTCGGGGCGGTCTCCTGCTTCAAACGCTCCTGCGGGTACAGCGGCGTGAGCTTGGAGAACTGCGGACGGTTGAGCGCTTCTTCAACGCTTTGGCCGTTGATGGAATCGATGGCCTGCAGCGGCACGAACTTCTGGCGCTGGTTGCGGCGGTCGCCTTCACGCGGGGCGCGAATCGAACCATGCACGGCATCGCCCTTGCGCAGGCCGTACTTCTTGACCTGGCCCATGGAAACGTACACGTCGTTCGGGCCGGGCAGGTAGCCGGAAGTGCGCACAAAAGCGTAGGAGTCGAGCACGTCGACGATGCCGGCCACCGGCACCAGATCCTCCTGCGGCTCTTCGCGGCGGCTATCACGGTCATTGCGATCGCTACGATTATCGCGATCATCATAGCGACGATCATCATCGGCGTTGTCGCGATCACGGCCACGCATGCGACGGTTACGGCGATCGCTGCGATCATTACGGGTATCGCGATCGTTGCGATCGCTACGGTCGCGGCGGTTACGACGCACAAACTCGTGATCGTCGTTCTGCTCGCCGTCTTCGGACGTTTCCTCGTGCTTCTGCGTGGGCAGCGTGGCCAGGATATCGTCGAGGTCACGCACGGTTTCTTCGCTGTTTTCCGCAGTGCGACGACGGCGGCGAGGCTGCTCGTCCTCATCATCACGGACTCGGCGAATCAGCGGAACTTCCACGTCCTCGTGACGCTCGCGGCGACGCTCGGTAGGCGCTGCATCTCCCAAATCGAGCGTGGCCAGCAGATCGCCGGCCTCATCGGCCTTCTTGCGCGGCTTGCGGCGAGCGAAATCGGGCTGGTCGTCATCGCGACGACGGCGGGCCGCACGCGGTTCGGATGCGGCATCATCGGCGGCCTTACGACGGGTGCGTCGCGGTTCGGTCTCGTCCTTCTTGGCATCGTCGGCCACGGGAAGCGGCAAATCGAGCTGCGGTTCCGTGGCAGCCGGAGCCGGAGCCGGCGACTGGGTGGCCACGTCAGTATTGTCTGTGGTGTTGGCCTCAGCGGCATCGGACTGCGGAGCCTTGACGACCTTGGCGGTTTTGGCGGCCTTGGGGGCGCGCACGGTCACACCGGCCGGCGGCTCTCCACCATTGCGCGCCGCCTGCAGGGTGGCGAGCAGCTCGGGCTTGCGCATGGTCGACGTGCCGCGCAGGCCCATCTGTTTAGCGAGCTCTTTGAGCTCAGGCAGCTTCATATCCTCAAGATTCTGGCTATTTGCCACTGGTTGCCCTTTCCATACCGAACAGACCCATGCCTATCCAGGCGTTAAGAGTGATTATTGCGGTTGCACCGCTCATGAATGTTCGCTGCGTCTCTGAGTCTCTGCGAACTTCGTTCACTGTACAACGCCAACTCGACCAACGCAAAACGGCCCGCCGAAAACCAAAAAAGCTCCCTCTGTGACGAGGGAGCTCAACAAGGTTTATTCACTTTTCTTCGTGGTAGGACTTTTCGGTGTTGACGGACCACACGTTCTTCTTGGACGTCTTGCCGGTCTTGATGTTGCCGACGGCCTCCATGGCGGTGGCCATGGAGTGGTCCATGTTGTTGTAGCGGTGCTGGCCGTTACGGCCCACGCAGTACAGGTTGCCGAAGCCGTCGAGGTACTCGATGAGCTCGTCCATGTGCTCATAGGTGTCGAAGTAGGCGGGGTACGCCTTCCTGACGCGCTCACGATGGGAGTCGATGACCTCGTCCGGACCGTTGATCACACGCATGCGGGTGAGCTCGGAAATCGCGAACTTGGTGACATCCTCCTCGCTCATGTTCCAGAACGAGTCGCCCTCCTCGCAGAAGTACTCGAGACCGACCCACACGGTGTCGTCCACGTCCTTGACCAGGTACGGGCTCCAGTTGTTGAAGATCTGCAGACGGCCGACCTTGTAGCCCGGGTCCTGCACGTAGATCCAGCAGTCCGGCACGATCGGCGGATTGCCGAGGGTGGGGATGCTGGTGGTGTTCTTGAGCTTCAGGTGCTTGACCAGCAGGCCCACGGTCACGAAATCGCGGTACGGCAGGCCGTTGGCCACCTCGGTCATATCGGCCGGGGCGGGCTTGGAATCAACGGCCTCGGGATCGGCGCCGGCCGCGTCGATGGCGTTGACCAGGTCCTTGACCGGCATCGAGGAGATGAACTGGTCGCCGGAAAGCTCGGTGCGGTTGCCCTCGGAATCCTCGTACACCACGGAAGACACGGCACCATCGGTCTGGCGGACCTCGACCACCCTGGCGTCGGTCAGCACCTTGACGCCGGCGGCCTCGCAATTGGACTCGACGGTCTCCCACAGCTGGCCGGGACCGTACTTCGGATACCAGAACTCCTCGATCAGCGAGGTCTCGACCTCCGCGTTGGAGCGCTTCTTGGGCAGCAGCTTCTGGAAGGCGTTCTTGAGCACGCCCATGATGGACAGGCCCTTGACGCGCTGGGCGCCCCAGTCGGCGGAGATCTGGGAGGGGTGGCGGCCCCACAGCTTCTCCGTGTAGCCCTCGAAGAACATCGAATACAGCTTGCGGCCGAAACGGTTGATGTAGAAGTTCTCCAGATTGTCTTCCGGCAGCTTGTGGAACATGGACTTCAGGTAGCTGAAGCCGGCCACCATGGTGAGCTTGAAGCCCATGGCCTTCAACGTGTTGGGGCTCAGCGAAATCGGGTAATCGAAGAAGTGGCGGTTCCAGAAGATACGGGACACTCGGTGGCGCTTGAGCATCACCTTGTCCTCCGTCTCCGGATCGGGGCCGCCCGGCTCCATGTCGTGGTCGCGGCCGAGCTTCTTGTCATCATAGGAGGGTGCGCCCTGCAACGGCAGAACGGTCTTCCACCAATCCATGATGCGTTCGTCTTTGGAGAAGAAACGGTGGCCGCCGATATCCATGCGGTTGCCGTTGTGCTTCACGGTGCGCGAGATACCGCCGAATTCGCGGGTCCCCTCCAGCACGGTCACGTCGTACTTGTCGGCGCCGCCGTCCTTGATGAGTTCCCATGCGGCGGTAAGTCCAGCCGGACCGCCGCCGATAATCACTACGGATTGCTTGTCGGTCATTATGCTCCTTATAAACGCAAAATCAGAGACAGTCTACTAGAAGCCCCGGAATCGCACACCGAAAGATGAGCGAATGCTTACAGAATTCTCCCGATATACGACCGATGCGCCGTCTTTCCATCAGCAGAAAGGCGACGCATCGAATCGTGAGGTAGGGGTATTCGGCAACGTTGCGTCACACACAGCGCGGCGAATCGGTTTGGTCTTAGGCTAATTCGTCAGCGACGAACTTTCCATAGATTCAGCGAGATGCCTGCAAGTGCAAGCAGCATCATAATCCCCGCAACACCAGTAACGGCAACACCAGTACGACTCAACTCGTTTTCCGTACCATTAGCCTGAGTGTTGCTGGGCTGATGAGTTCCCGCACCATTGTTATTCGGAGTGGTACTCGTTCCTTCACCAGTGTTAGGTCCTGTGCCCGGCTGCGTTGTGGAATCATCAGTCAGATGCGCATCGTCGCCTAGGGTTTGGTGGTCGGAGGCCAAGCAACTTTTAAGCTCAGTGAGCTTGTACCACGTGGAACCATCGGCAATCGGCGTGCATTCGGAGCGGAAGGCGATTTCCTGCTCGTTGTAGAGCATACGAACGAGCGGCGTGTAGGCACGGCCGGTCTTCGGGTCGTTGCCGGATTTGACGGCAACATCCCACTGCACATTAGCGGCCATCGGAGTCACCGATTCACCGCGCCATTCATTGTTGGCGTAGGTGTACACGTCGGTGGTGCTGGCGGCCGCCTGCTGGGTGGAACCGGGAAGGCCAAGCAGCGCGGCGAACGGCATCATCGTTTCGGCATGGGCAAAGCGGAAAGTAGCAACGGTGGATCCGCCGTTTACGCGCTCATCAATCGACGAGAAGAAATCGTCAAGCAGCGGCTGTGCGATTGTGTAGGTCTCGTCTTGGCCGGCGTAGCTCGGGCCCTTCTCGTAGAAGTCCTCGGCGTCAAGCGCCCAGGCGAACAACTTGGCGTCGTCTGCCTGCTCACCTTGGAAGTACTGGTTGAAGTCGAAGGTATGGCTGCCGGTGTTCTCGTTCTCCATATCAGCGGCGATGATGTACAGGTTGTACAGATCCATCGCGGCATCGTATTCGGAGGCGATCTTCTTCTTGGCTGCGCCGCAGGCGTCGGCATCCTTGCTGGGGTCGGCTCCCGGCGCGCAGTTGGCCTCGCCGCCCTTGGTGCCATCGACAGTGTTGTACCAGGCGTACGTGCCGTCGGCCAGTTTGGCGAGGAAGTCATCGGTGAAGATTTGTGAAAGCAAATCGTGAGAGGCTGTTTTCACGTCCTCGTTTTCGGCGATGGTTTGCTCAGCGCCTGCGATAATCGCATCGTTTTCCACGAAGTTCTGGTAATCGTCGGCACGCTGCTTGGCCTCACCGGTTTTCTCAGTGCCGTCCGGGTTTTCGGACTTGTGGAAGTACAGCGTGTTCGGCGTCTTGTCGAAAGCCGCCGCCTCGCCGGTGCCGGCCGGATCGGCGGGCGTCACAGTGCTGTTCGCCAGTTTATTGTTCGAGGCCGCGTTGAAACCGCGAGCAAAATTCTCGCCTGATTCAGTAGCGCGGGCTTCGCCAGAGGACTGATAGGCAATCTTGCCACCGTCCTTGGCTGCGTTGTCGAACAGCGTCTTGTTGCGCTCGTAGGCACGTGCGCCAATGCCCTGATGTTGGTCAGCACCCTGACCGGTGAGCATACCGTAGCCATTCTCCACATTTGCGGCGGTGATGGCTTTGAGATTCTTCATGAATTCGGACTTGATGGCATCAGACTTAAAACCGTTATCCGCTTCGGCGGCTTCGGCCATCTTCATAAGCAATGCGTCGTATTTGTAGCTGGACAGGCCGCGTGAACCGTGGCGAGCCATCGACTCGGTGTATACCGTTTCGTAGCCTTCCGGCGCCTGGCTATAGCTGGCAGTGGTCGCTTCGCTAGGTGCCACATATGGCTGCTTGCTGCTGTAATACTGGCCATCGGCCTCCAAAGCCATGGCGTGCGGAACGGTCAGGATGCCACCGGCCAGCAATGTGGCGGCAGCAACCACGCCCGCGATGGAGCCCTTAAGGCCCTGCTGCATATGGTGTGTGTTCATGCAGCATTTTCTATCAGCCGCAAGCAAACAAGACACACGATGGCAAGGTTACGAGTCTGAACTTTTGCTATGCGTTGTATGAACAATGCGCGACGCCCCGCCGTAAGATGACGGGATGCCGCGCATTGTCAATACAGGCTGTATCAGACGATTGCCTGTCAGTGAATATCGTCGGGAATGTCGATATCGGTTTTCTGGACTTCTTCGACGTTCACGTCCTTGAAGGTCACGATGCGCACGGACTTGACGAAACGGCTGGAACGGTAGACATCCCATACCCATGCGTCAGTCAGCTGCACATCGAAATACACGTCCTGACCAGCGGAACGCACGTTGAAATCGACCTTATTCGCCAAGTAGAAGCGACGCTCAGTCTCCACCACATAGGTGAACAGCTTGATGACGTCACGGTATTCCCTATACAGCGCGAGTTCGGCGTCGGTTTCGTAATTGTCGAGATCCTCGGCACTCATGCTTGTTTACTCACTCACTTTCCGTATCGCGTTTGCGGCCGCGGCCCAGCGTACGCCACCATGCTTCCTTTGAGGGCTTGCGTTCTGCCTGACCGTACGGCCAGTTGCTTTCCTCTTCGAGACTGTGGCGCGTGTTCTTCTGCGTATCGTCGTGGTGCTCGGCCTGTGGCTCGACTGGCTGCGCGGCCGCCGGCGTCTGGGCCTGGGACTGCACGTCACTCGTCGTGGCGCCGGCTGCCTCACCACGCTGTGCCGGCTCGGGTTCCGGCTTGTTCTGCTGGATGGCGATGGAATGCTCGCGCGCGGACAGCGCTTCCTTGACACCCGGGTTGTCCTCAATCAAGTGCATGCCAAAAGCGTCAAGCGAACGAATCGGATCGTACTCGTCAGCCAACGTGTCCATGACGATAAGGTCCTGGTATTTGTTGTTTTCGGCATCCCACAACGCGTCGCGCGAGGTGCCGGACGGCACGAAGCCGAGCGACTGGTAGACCGAAATCGAGCGGCTGTTCTTTTCCGGCACGCTCACCCAGATGCGGTGCATGCCCAAGCCGGCCGGTTCGGGCGCGAAACCGTAGGTCATCACACGCGGCATGGCGTCACGGGAGTAGCCGCGGCCACGGTATTCACGGCCCAAGATGATCTGGATGCGGGCGGACTTGGACCAGCCGTCGATGTCGATAAGGAAAATCATGCCGATGACATTATCGGTGCTGGCCGCATCGAGCTGACCGTCATCGTCATGGTCGGCGTCAGTCAATACGGCCCATGCGATGGTGCGGCGGGATTCCGGATCACCCACACCGGATTCGGCGGGTGCCTGACCGGCTTCCCAAGCCTGGGAGCGGCGGACCCACGTGTGTACGATGGCGCGTTCGGTGACCGCATCCTTACCTGTGATCTTGGATGCGCCATAGAAGGCATCAAGTTCATCCAAACGAGGCAGGTCCTCGACGGTGGCGGGGCGCAGGTGCACCATTTCTCCACGGATTGGCGGAATGACGATGCTCTGTGGCAGATCGCGCTTCAGTTGCGCTTCGGTAGCCATGCTCAGCGTCTCGTTGGTTGCGGTCATCGGTATACATCCCCCGGTTCGGCTTGTTTCGGCTCACGGTCCAGTGCCGAACATATCTTACTCGACTGGGTGAACGCTGGAAATGCTCTGAGTCGACTTTCTTACAGAATCAATAAAGGCTCCCGCTGGCGGGAGCTGTCCGCGAAGCGGACTGAGGGTGGTCATCCGTACATGGCGACCACCCTCAGTCTCACTCCGTTCGACAGCTCCTGCCAGCGGGAGCCAGTGAATCTAATCAGCCCTTGATCTTGCCCATGACGACCTTGGTGACGGCCTTGGCGTCGGCCTGACCGCGCGTGGCCTTCATCACGGCACCGATGATTACACCCATCGGCTTCATGTTGCCGCTCTTGAGCTTCTCGACAACGTCCGGGTTGGCTTCGAACGCCGCGTCGACGGCCGCCTCGATGGCACCGTTGTCTTCGACGATCTTGTAGTCGTGCTTCTTGACGACTTCGTCCGGAGTGCCTTCGCCCTTAAGCACGCCTTCGACGGTCTGCTTGGCGAGCTTGTCGTTGAGCTTGCCGGAGGCGATGAGCTTCTCGACCTCGGCCACATCGGCCGGGGTGATCGGCAGCTCTTCGAGGGACACACCCTTGGCGTTGGCTTCGCGGGAAAGCTCGCCCAGCCACCACTTGCGGGCACCGGCAGCCTTGGCACCGGCCTTGACGGTTTCCTCAATCAGGTCGAGGGCGTCGGCGTTGAGGATGTCGCGCATCTGCAGATCACTCAGGCCCCACTCGGACTTGAGGCGGTTGCGGCGCTCGCGCGGCATTTCCGGCATCTGGGCCTTCATCTCCTCGATGTGCTCCTTGGTGATGTGGAGCATGACGAGGTCGGGGTCCGGGAAGTAGCGGTAGTCGTCGGCATCGGACTTCAGACGGCCGCCAGCGGTGGTCTGCGTAGCCTCATCCCAGTGGCGGGTCTCCTGCAGAATCTCCTTGCCGTCGTCCAGACGAGCGGCCTGACGGCGAATCTCGTACTGGATGGTCTTCTCGATGCCGCGGAACGAGTTCACATTCTTGGTCTCGGAACGGGTGCCGTACGGAGCGTCCGGGCTCGGGCGCAACGAGACGTTCACGTCAGCGCGCATGTTGCCCTGCTCCATACGAGCGTGGGAGATGTTCAACGCGCGCACGATGTCGCGGATGGCGCGCACATAGGCACCGGCGATTTCGGGAGCGCGGTCGCCCGCACCCTCGATCGGCTTGGTGACGATCTCAATCAGCGGCACACCGGCACGGTTGTAGTCGACCAGCGAGTGGTCGGCGCCTTCGATACGGCCGTCGGCGCCACCCACGTGGGTGTTCTTGCCGGCGTCGTCCTCGATGTGCGCGCGCTCGATCGGCACGCGGAACACGGTGCCGTCTTCCAGCTCGACGTCCAGGTAGCCGTTGCCGTTGGTGGGCTTGTCGTACTGCGAGATCTGGTAGTCGCGCGGCATGTCCGGGTAGAAGTAGTTCTTACGGGCGAACTGGCTCCACTCGGCGATTTCGCAGTGCAGGGCCAGACCCAGCTTGATGGCGTAATCGACGGCGGTCTTGTTGATCACCGGCAGAGAGCCCGGCAGGCCAAGGCTCACCGGGGTCAGCTCGGTGTTCGGCTCGCCACCGAACTCGATGTGGGCCGGGCAGAACAGCTTGGTGTTCGTGGACAGCTCCACGTGGGTTTCCAGACCGAAGACCACATCGTACTTCTTGGTGGCATCGGCGTACTTCATCAGTTTTTCAGCCATGATGTTGTTTCTTTCCTTCCGATGCTCACTTGCCCAGACCGTCAAGCCACGGGGTCTTGAGGTCGTTCCAGATCGGGCCGTTCCAGCTGTCTTCCAGCGCGGCTTCGAGGGCCGCGGCCGGCTTGTACATGACTTCGTCGCGCTGCTGCGGGGCGATGAACTGGAAGCCGACGGGCAGGCCGTCGTCGGACAGGCCGGCCGGGATGGACATGGCAGGCACGCCGGCGAGGTTGGCCGGAATGGTGGCGATGTCGTTCATGTACATGGCCAGCGGGTCGTCCATCTTCTCGCCGAACTTGAAGGCGGTGGACGGGCTGGTGGGGGCCACGAGCACGTCGACCTGTTCGAAGGCCTTCTTGAAGTCTTCGATAATCAGCGTGCGGACCTTCTGGGCCGAGCCGTACCAGGCGTCGTAGTAGCCGGCGGACAGGGCGTAGGTGCCGAGGATGATACGGCGCTTGACCTCGTCGCCGAAGCCGGCTTCACGGGTGTAGGCCATCATGTTGGCGGCGGTCTGCGGCACGCCGGTCGGCGGCATCACGCGCAGGCCGTAGCGCATGCCATCGTAACGGGCCAGGTTGGAGCTGACCTCGGACGGCATGATGATGTAGTAAGCGCCTAGCGAGTAGCCGATGTGCGGGACCGAGACCTCAACGACCTCGGCACCCATCTCCTTGAGCTTGTCGACGGCCTCGTTGAAGCGGGCCTCGACGCCGGGCTGGAAGCCGTCGCCGCCGAGTTCCTTGATGAGGCCGACCTTCATACCCTTCAGATCGCGCTTGGCGCCTTCGCGGGCGGCGGCGACCATCGGGCGCGGGCCTTCGGGGATGGAGGTGGAGTCACGCTTGTCGTGGCCACCGATGATCTCCTGCAGCAGTGCGGAGTCGAGCACGGTGCGGGAGACCGGGCCGATCTGGTCGAGCGAGGAGGCCATGGCGATGGCTCCGAAACGGGAGACGCCGCCGTAGGTGGGTTTGACGCCCACGGTGCCGGTCAGGGCGCCGGGCTGGCGAATCGAGCCACCAGTGTCGGTGCCGAGGGCGATCGGTGCCTCGAATGCGGCGACTGCGGAGGCGGAGCCACCACCGGAACCGCCGGGCACGCGCTCGGTATCCCACGGGTTGTGGGTGGTCTGGTAGGCGGAGTGCTCGGTGGAGGAGCCCTGGGCGAATTCGTCGAGGTTGGTCTTGCCGAGAATCGGCATGCCGGCGGCCTTGAGCTTTTCGATGACGGTGGCGTCGTACGGCGGCACCCAGCCCTCGAGGATCTTGGAGGCGGCGGTGGTTTCGATGCCCTTGGTGACGATCATGTCCTTGATGGCAATCGGCACACCAGCCAGCTCAGGCAGGGCGGCCTTGTCTTCGGCGGACTTGGCGTCGAAGGCGTCGGCCTGCTCGAGAGCCACATCGCCGGAAACCTTCAGGAAGGCCTTGATGGACGGCTCGGCGGCCTCGATCACCTTGAGGTGGGCTTCGACGAGCTCGCGAGAGGTGACGTCGCCCTTCTTGATGGCAGCGGCCTGCTCGGCAGCAGACAGTTTGACGAGAGTTGCGGTTTCGTTGCTCATCGATTACTCCTCGCTTCCCAGGATTCGCGGTGCCACGAACATGCCGGCCTCGGTCTTCGGGCCACCGGCGAGCGCCTCTTCCTGCGTGAGCGGGGTTTCAGCGACGTCCGGGCGCAGGTAGGCTTCCAGCGGAACCGGGTTGGCGGTCGGCGGCACATCGTCGGAGGCGACTTCCTGGACCTTGTTGATGGAGTCTGCGATGACGTTCAGTTCGCCCTGCAGACGGGTGATTTCCTCATCGGTGAGCGCGATTCGGGCCAGATCGCCCAAATGCACGATTTCTTCACGTGAAAATGTTGGCATGGCCATAACTATATGAGCCGTATGTGACACGCAGTTGTCGGGAAGCCTCATTTTCCCGCCTACTGGAGCCCTTCAGCGAATCAGAAGCTCAAGCCGGTCGAGCATTTGCCCCGCTGCTGGCTTCTTCGGCGGGGCAAAACCGTTGCCGGACCGCAAGTTCACCTTACTGAGACGACTCGCAGCAGAGCAAAACCACGAGCTGACCGATGAAACGCCCCGCTCAGCCATTGAACCGCACCCCGATTGTTGGACTGGAGTAATTCATGTCCGATGATTTGGAGGTGCGGTTTTCTATGTCACGGAAACGCAGGGGTTCATACGATGTCGAGTATATGAGAATCGTCGTCGGGTTGATTCGCGATGGGATCGGCGCCAAGTCGCTCGCCCGCCGGCTTGGCGTGTCCAAGGAAACCACGAGAGAATGGTTGCTGTCATACCGAATCGGCGGAGAGGCGGCGCTCATGGGCGAACGCGAGGGCAACAGGAAATACGATTACGAGACGAAGCTCGCCGCTGTGCTCGACCATCTGGAACGTGGGATGAGCAGGCCGGAGGTCATGGAACGTTATGGCATCGCCAGCCGGACGTGTCTGAAACAGTGGTGCCAGGACTATCGTCGCGGAGGGCCGGAGGCGCTGCGCCCGAAGCCCAAGGGCAGGCCGAAGGGCGCGAAATCCAAACCGAAACCGGCTCCCACGCGCGAACAGCTCCTCGAGGAGGAGAACGCGTATCTCAAGGCGAGGGTCGCGTATCTGGAAAAAGCCCGCGCCCTGCTGGCGTCGAAGCCGACAACCGGGAGAAGTCGGTGATCGTCTCGACGCTGGCGGGGCTCGGCCATCCGCTCCGGTGCCTGTTGAAAATCGCGGGATTGGCGAGAAGCACCTACTACTATCTCCTTTCGCATCCCGAGCCGGTCACCCGGCCGGATATCGAGCCGATGGTCGCTGAGGTCTTCCATCGCACGCCCAACGGGTGCGGCCACCGGCAGGTGCGCATGTGCCTCGTATACGAGTTCGGCGTGCGCGTGAGCCATAAGAGCGTGCTCAGGGTTATGCGCCGCATGGGATTGAAGTGCGCCATACGCCGCCCGAACCCATACCGCAGATACAGCTCATACCAAGGCGACCTCGCCCAGCAGCAACGGCTGCTCGCCATGCTCGAGGAGAAGCTGCCCGAAGGCGCCGATCCCATACTCCACAGCGACATGGGCTGGCAATACCAGCACGACTGGTGGCGGAACAGGCTCGGGGAACTGGGCATCCGCCAGTCCATGAGCCGCAAGGGCAACTGCATCGACAACGCCGCCACCGAGCAGGTGTTCGGCCACCTCAAGGACGAGTTCTACACCGGCCGCGAGTTCGCCTCGTACGAGGAGTTCAAGAGCGAACTGGACGCGTACATCATCCACTGGAACACCAGACGACGCCAGATACGACTGGAGGGACACACCCCGGAGGAATTCCGGAACATGTCCCTCACAGCCTAATCAGGTACCCTTAATAAACCACGTCCAACTTCCGGGGCGCAGTTCACATCCCAGCAAAACAAAACCGCGGTCCAACCAATAAAACGCCCCGCTGAGACGCCCCGCAGCGAGGCAACGCCACGGCCCAACCGCAAATGTGCCCCACTGAAGTATCTGCATGGCCACCCTAATAAGCTCACAATGAGCCCAAACACACCTACATCGAACATATGAACGACAATCGCCCTGCGCACCTCGCCAGTTATCCACATTTTGCATACCCACCCAAAAGAATCCACATAATCAGCCCAATACGGTCAGATGCCTGATAATCAGGCAAAAACACACATCTAGGCACCGAAGCTAGAACCACATAACCCCAGACAGATAGACACCGTGTTCACCATTGGCATACCGTCGAATCATGAAACATCACAAAGCAGTGGACATACTCATCACGAAGGCTGAAGCAACGCAACAGTGCGCTTATGGAACAACCAAGGCACACCGCTCGGCGCTGGCTCGGCGCGTGCAGGCGCGCGAACTCAAACGTGTATTCCCCAACATGTACGCCGCTTCGGAATACTGGGATTCGCTGCAACCCGACGAACGTATCAGACATATTGCACGAACTCTTCATAACAGACATCCGGATTGGGTGTTCGCCGGGGTCACGGCAGCGGCCATCCACGATTTTGAACACCAATGGCATCTTCATGCTGGCACCATCACTCTCGCCACAACATCACGAGGCCCCAACGCCAGCAGTGCAAAGGTCAAACGCATCTTCACGTCAAGCAGCACGCCAGAATATGCCAATGGACTCCCGGTGACCAGCAAAGCCAGAACGGTGGTGGATTGCGGGCTGTCCGTCGACTTCCGATTTGCACTGCCCATTATCGATTCGGCGCTGCGCAACGGCGTCGCCATCACGGACATTCTGAATGTGTGCAGCACTATGCGACGTGATTGCACGCCGATATTCCGCCTACTGCATTATGCCAATCCGGCGAGTGAGAATGGTGGCGAGTCACTTGGACGAGGCACCATCATCGCAGGCGGCCTATTAGCCCCAGAACTGCAACAAAACATCACCGACCCGCAAACCGGTGCTCTGTATCGCGTGGATTTCCTCTGGCGGCTACCTGAGAATCGGCTTATCGTGGGCGAATTCGATGGCTATGAAAAATATGTGAACCCGGATATGAATGACCGCAAGGGTGTTCGTGGTGCAGTTCAGGCGGAGAAAGAACGGGAGACGGCACTGTACCGGGCCAAAGTCGACACCATTGTCCGATTCACCTATGAGGAGGTGATGCAACAACATCCTTTACTCAATAAGCTGCGGGCAGCCGGCATACCTCATGCTGGAACAGTGATGGGAGCTGGTTAAGCGCAGTGAACCACGGTGGTCAAATCCATGGGGTCAGAGTCACCAGAACCATGGTCACTGCAGAACCGCCAAAGCCATAGCCATGACAAACTGCCAGGACCATGGCCGAACCGGCAGAACTGCCAAAGCAGTAACCCGCGTTATTTGATATCTGATATCCGCTTTTCCGGTGATGATGAGACCGCCGATCCATGCGGCGGCAGCCCAGGCGATGAGAATCAGGCCGGACTGCCACCATTCGGGAATCCAGTAGTCCGGTTTAACGGCTTCGGCCAGTGTGGACTGCGCGGAGCTGCTGATGCCTGCGGCGAGCAGGATGCCGACGATGCCGGCGGCAAATGCGAATTAATGCCGCGGCGATGGATTTGGTGGCGTAGATCATGCCTCTAATGTGGCCCATATTGGGCAGATGCGGCAGGATTGTCGGCGCATGGCTACACGCCTGATACGGCGTGTTGGGCAATCCATGCGTGCATGGCCACGGCCGCCGCAGCGCCTGCATTAATGGAGCGCACGGAACCGAATTGAGAGATGTAGACCACATCGTCGGCCAATGCGAGGGCCTTCTCGCTCAATCCGGGGCCTTCTGCACCGAAGAGCAGCAGGCACCGCTTGGGGAAGGCATAGGCTTCCATCGGCACTGCGCCGGGAATAATGTCGAGGGCGATGACGCGGGCGGCTTGAAGCTCCTTGATGCGTGCATCACAAGCATCGATTTCGGCCAGCAGCTCATGAAGGTGCTTGTTGTCTCCATCCACAGCCACATCATGCGCATGGATGGCGGCGGCACCGGCCTTGGCTCGTTCATAGGCGATTTCACCGGCGATGCGATGATGCCAGCTTTCCACCAGTTCGGCGATGGAGGGGTGGTGTTCGACGTGCTGGTACAGTTCGGTCATCAACGCGCCCTTGCGATTCCACTTATGTGGACCGACAATGTGTACGCGCTTGGCCTGGAAGGCATTAGCGGTGCGGACCATGGAACCGATGTTAAAATCGTGGGTCCAGTTTTCCACCGCAACTTCGAAGTCGTGACGCCCTCGAGCGTCAAGATCGGCCTTAATGGCAGCAACGGTCCAGTAGCGGTAACGGTCCAATACGTTGCGGCGGTCTCCGTCGTTCAACAGCACCGAGTCGAAACGGCCGTCATAATTCGAAGAAGTCGGATCATCGGGACGAGGCTCACCGGGATGGGTCTCAGACCACGGCCCAAGGCCGATTTCACGGAATTCCGGTTCACCTGAAGCTTTGGCAGCCAAAGAAATCTGGTTGGGTGCGTGCAATCTTTCTCCTCGATAACGCTATTCACCGGTTCCTCTTAGTCAGCTTCGCTGCTCAGCCCGGCTGACTTTATGTGAGGGAAGTCAAAGGTGGATTTACCGCAGTTCGGATTCGTCGAAGACCTGGATGAAGGGGAGCGTTTGCTCGTCGCCGGTGGAGGGGTTGACCACATTGATGTCTTTGGCACCGCCACCGACCAGCGAGGCGATGGCCACGACCTTGGCACCCAGCTGCTCCACTATGCCAAAGTCGAGGCTCAGCTCATTGCCGTTGCGCAGGGTGACCAGCGAGCTGGTCTGCACGTACGACTTTTCGGACAGCCAAGCATCCAACAGCACCACACGGCGGCCTTCGATGGAGGGGCCCTTGATGGACGGGTAGACGAAGTCCATCACGAATCCATCTAGGTCCTCGCCACGAGAGGCGGCGGCCTGGATCATGGCAGACACCATGGGCACAGATGCTGCGGTCAAGGCACCAACAGCATCGAAGTCATCAATCGAATAGCCCGCATCTTCCAAAGCGTCAATCAGTACATGGCCCATGACAGTGGCGGCACGGTGGTCGAAAGTCACCGCGGCAAGTTCGGAGAACGGACGGCCCACCACATGCTCCTTCAGCAAGGTGGCTAGCTGTTCACGCGGCTCCAGCATGGCAAAGTCATTATGGCTCTTCGCGACGGCAAGGTCCGGGGTACCAGTGGGGCGGAATCCAGATTCAGTCATGACTCCAGACTATCGCCTGAGGCAGTCAGATGAGTATCACCTTCATCGGCCGGCACCACTTCAGGGGCGGACAGTTCGCTCACATTGCCTTTATCTGATTCGATGATCGGTACTTCCTCGATGATCTTGGTCGGTTCGATTTTTTGCAGCTTGCGAGCGGTGGGCAACACACGGCGTTCCAAACTGGACGCGAACTTGTTGTAGGCGCTGACCGTCTTAGTAATCTGGGTGCCCAATTTGATGGCATAATCACCCAGCGTGGAGAACCGTTCGTACAGTTCTCGGGACAAATCGAACAGCTGCTTGGCGTCATCGGTGAGCGACTGCTGCTGCCAGGCATAGGCCACGGATTTCAGCACGGCCCAGAGCGTGACCGGCGAGGTGAGCGCCACTTTGCGAGAGAACGCATCATCCATCAGTGTGGGATCGGCTTCGAGCGCGGCCTGCAGTAGTGCCTCATTGGGGATGAAGGCCACCACAAAATCAGGTGCTACATCAAAGGCATTCCAATAGGCCTTTTCGCCGAGAGCACGTACATGCTCGCGCAACGCCTTGGCATGGGACCGCAGCAAATCATCGCGGCGGGCAATATCCTCGGGGCTGGCGGTGTCCGGGATTTCGCAGGCACGCTGGTAATCGGCATAAGGCACTTTGGCATCAATCGGAATGGTCTTGCCTCCCGGCAGATGCACGATCATATCCGGGCGCAACGTACGCCCATCGGCATCCGTGACCACCACCTGGGTGTCGAAATCGACATGTTCCAGCAATCCGGCGGACTCGACAATGTTCTTGAGCTGGGCCTCGCCCCACGCGCCACGCACCTTGTTGTTGCGCAACGCGGCGGACAGGGAACTGGTTTCCTTGTCCAAACGGGCCTGCTGATCGTTGAGCCCCTTGAGTTGGGCTCCCAATGCGCCCATTTCCCTCTTGCGGCCCTCTTCGATCTGCGTGACCTTGTTCTGCAAGGTATCAAGATTCTTGGCCACTGGCGCAAGCGCCTCGAGCACCTTGCTCTGTTCTTTCAAACGTGCTTCCTGTTCAGCACGCTTGACCTCGGCGGCCTGAGCATCCGCCTGACGCTTCCGTTCTGCCTCCGCAGCTGCACGCTCACGTTCCTGCTGAATGCGAATCTGCTCAGCCTGCTGCGCCTGGGCAAGTTGTGACTTGGCGAAAGCCAATTGCTGGTTCACGCCTTCAATCTGAGCTTGCGCGGCAGCATTGCGAGCACTGAGCTCAGCGTTCTCGAATCGCGCATTCTCCAGCGAGGTCTTGGCCTCCTCCAGCTCCTCGCTTTTGACGCCTCGAGCCATCTCCTGACCCTTATGACGGCCTAGCACGAAGCCGGCGAAGAGGCCAAGCCCCGCACCAACCACTAGCACGACGATGACGATAATCACGGTTCCTATTTGCTCAAACATGGTACCCAGTATGTCATCGATGGTGAATGACGGTAAAACTCGTCACGATTTGACGAGACGCGCAATGGCCGCGGAAGCCTCCGCAAGTTTTTCATCGGCCACCTCGCCGCCCTGAATCGACGCCTGCCGCACGCAATGGTTGAGATGATCGTCCAGCAGCAATAACGCCACGGATTTCAGCGCCGAATTCGACGCCGAAATCTGCGTCAGGATATCGATGCAGTATTTGTCATCCTCCACCATCTGCGTGATGGCACGCACCTGTCCTTCGATACGGCGCAATCGTGCGATGACCTTGGCCTTGTCTTCGTCATAACCATGCATCGCAAACCCCCTGATACTTATCCGTCAGCTGAACACACCCCATTATATACCCTCTAGGGGTATAGGGTATACACTGTTGTTCAGTACAACAAACAAGGGGAAGGAACGGTTATGGAGCTCAGCATCTTCTCGGCCGCCACGGCGCTGATAGCGGCGGCCGCATTGACATGGCTGGTACTGCGGTTCTTCTTCGGAATGCAGAAAGCCACGGCCGGGGCCATGGACGCCTCTGGCGAACGCCAATCCGCAACAATCACCGTCAAGGGCGGGTACTCCCCCGCCGTGATCAGCATGCGCACGGGTACGCCGATCACGCTGACTTTCGATCGACAGGAGACCGGCGAATGCACTTCGCATGTGGTGTTCGCGGATCTGGGGCTTGACGCCATGCTGCCGGGCAACGCCACCACCGACGTGGAACTACCGGCGTTGCCGGCGGGCGAATATCCGTTTGCATGCGGCATGAATATGGTGCATGGGTTGTTGAGGGTTGAGGGAGAGGACGGCTCGGATGAGAACACGCCCCTTCCTCATCCTAATGCTTCGTATACGGCACCTGCCGCCGTGGATGCGGCGGAGGCCGAGCGGCGAGAGGCGGCTGAACGCGCCAATGAGATCAAGGCGCTGACGAAGCTGGTGATTGTGGGCGCGGTACTGACGTTGCCGGTATTCGCCGTCACCATGCTGCATATGGCCAATCCCGCGCTGGTGCCGCATTGGATGGTGAACCCGTGGCTGCAGGCCATTCTCATCACGCCGGTGATGTTCTACTGCGGGCGTCCGATCCACACGGTCGGCTTCCCCGCGCTGGCGCACCGCTCCCCCGACATGAACTCGCTGGTCTCGCTGGGCACTTCGGCCGCCTACCTGTATTCGCTGGTGACCTGCATCGCCCCGTGGGTGTTCCCGGAGGGCTCGCGCGAGCCGTATTTCGAATCGGTCGGCGTGGTCATCACCCTGGTGCTGGTCGGCCGCCTGCTGGAGACCAAGGCCCGCGAAGGCACCGGCAAGGCGGTGCAGTCGCTTATCAAACTGCGCCCGCGCACCGCGCACAAGCTCAACGCCACTTCCGCAGACAATGTGGACGGCATCGAATGGCGTAATCCGGCGCATTTCACGGACACCGACATCGACGCCATCGTCACCGGCGACCTGCTGGTCGTCAAGAACGGCGAGCGCGTGCCCACGGACGGCGTGATCGTGGCCGGCGAGGCGCGTATCGACGAATCGATGATCACCGGCGAATCCAAGCCGGTTTCCAAAACCGCCGGCGACCCGGTGACCGGGGCCACCGTGCTGCTCAAGGGCGACTGCGTGATGCGCGCCACCCAAGTCGGCGCGGACACGGTACTCTCGCAGATCGCGGCGATGGTGGCCCGCGCCCAGGCGACCAAAGCGCCGGTGCAGCAGCTGGCCGATAAGATCGCCCGGTATTTCGTGCCGGCGGTGATGATCATCGCCATCTGGACGTTCGCCATCTGGGTGTCACTGGGACCGGCGCCGCAACTGGCGCACGCGCTGGTCACCGCGGTCAGCGTGCTGATCGTCGCCTGCCCGTGCGCGCTGGGACTGGCCACGCCGCTGTCGGTGACGGTCTCGCTGGGTCTGGGCGCCACCAACGGCGTGCTGGTCACCAGTGCCAAGGCTTTGGAGCAAGCACGCCGCATCGGCACCGTGGTGTTCGACAAGACCGGCACCATCACGCGCGGCGTGGTGGACACGGCCGCCGACTGGGACAAGCCGAGCTACGAGCAGGACACAGTCAAGGAAGGCTCGCGCGAGGCCATCGCGGCGTTGCGCGCACGCGGCATCCGCACGGTGATGCTGTCGGGCGACAAGGCCGAGGTAGCCGGGCGCATCGCCCGCGAAGTCGGCATCGATACGGTGATCTGCGAGGTCAAGCCGGACGGCAAGGCCTACTGGATCGCCAAACTGCAGCGCGAACGCGACGAGGCCGCCGCCAAGTCCGCGTACGGCACCTCCCGCACGGCCGCGCAATCCCGCACTCTGATTGCGATGGTGGGCGACGGCATCAACGACGCCCCCGCGCTGGCCCAGGCGGATCTCGGCATCGCCATCGGCACCGGCACGGACGTGGCGATGCAGTCGGCGGACGTGACCTTGATGAGCGGCGACTTGCGCGGCGTCATCAAGACCATCAACCTGTCCAATGCCACGATGCGCAACATCCGCGAGAATCTGGGGTGGGCGTTCGGCTACAACGTCATCGGCATTCCGGTGGCCGCCGGCGTACTCTACCCGTTCACCGGCTGGCTGTTGAGCCCGATGATCGCGGGTCTGGCGATGGCGTTGAGCTCGGTGTGCCTGGTGCTGAACGCGAACCGGCTGCATGGAGCGAACATCAACGTGGGCGTTGCCGATGGTCCCGCCGGTTCGGGCAGCAGCATGGCGGATGTCGAATCAGCCGGATCGGCCGAATCAGCCAACGCCGCCAACATCACCGGCTCCGCCACATCCAACGCGCCTCACGAGCCGACCGTCATCATCGACGATCGCACCACGCTGAATCACACCAATCACGTATCTGACCAATCCAATAATCCAACCAACAAGGAGAACACTATGGATATGGGAATGCACATGCCGCACACCGCCCCCGCGGACGGCGAAACCGCCACCGACCCGGTGTGCGGCATGACCGTGGCGGTGAACGCCGATGCGATCACGCGCGAGTATGAGGGCAAGTCCTATTACTTCTGCGGCGAACACTGTGCCACGAACTTCATGAAGGCCCCGCAGGTGTTCCTGGAGCAGTAGTCTCTGCGTTTACCTGATTCAACGACAATGGCCTCCGCCCAAAACGAGCGGAGGCCATTTGCATATATGAATCAATCAACGAATCAGCTGGCGAAGAAGAACACGAACAGCCAAGCGCCGATAATGGCACCGACAATCGGGGCCACAACCGGGATCCAGGCCTCGCCCCAGCGGGAGGAGCCCTTGTGCGGGATCGGCAGGATGGCGTGCAGCAGACGCGGCATGAGGTCGCGGGCCGGGTTCAGGCCAGGGCCGGTCGGGCCACCCATGGAGGTCACGAGGCCCCACACAATGAAGCCGACGACGATGGAGGCGGCGGCGTAATCCTGCTTGCCCCAAGCCAGGGACAGGCAGCACAGGGCGCCGAAGACGAGCACCAGGGTGCCGAACATCTCGTTGAGGAAGTAGTTGACCTTCTGGTTGTCCGCGTCAGTGGTGCAGAAGGTGCCCAGAATCGCCTCGGCGTCCTCGGTCTCCTTGTAGTGCGGGTAGTAAGTGATGTAGACGATGAGCTGGCCGAGCAGGGCGCCGAGCAGCTGGGCGACGATGTACGGCAGCACGTCGCTCCACGGGAACAGGCCGTTGACGGCCTGGGCGATGGTCATGGCCGGGTTGATGTGCGCGCCGGAGACGCTACCGAACATGAGCACCGGGAACATGACGCCGAAGCCGTAGCCCATGGCGATGTTCAGCCAGCCGGCGTGGTGGCCCTTGGTGTTCTTGAGCTCAACGTTGGCCACGGAGCCGTTGCCGAAGATCATCAGAATGGCGGTGCCGAAGAACTCGGCGGCCAGCTTGGTAAAGAGAGGATAATCCACTGCTTCTTCTTTTCTCTTCGCCGCGCAACAGGCATGGCTGACTGTTCACGGCATTCTGTGTGACTGGAAATCCGTTCGCGGAGCCGGCGACGCGATTTACGCTGGGCGCGAAAGCAAACGTGGTGATTGTACACTTTGCCCCACGACGAAATGCCGGCAAGATGCGATGTCGAATGTCCAGCCGAATGCAATGCCCAAAAAGCCATCGGAATCAGCCGAAGCGACCTTGAATCTCAGTGGTTGCGAATGACGTTGCGCAGGGGCAGGACGCTGGTGGGCGAGACGGACAGTTCGTCGACTCCTAGGCGCAGGAACGTATCGGTCAGGCTCAAGTCTGCGCCAAGCTCGCCGCAGATGCCGCACCAGATGCCATGACGATGGGCAGCCTCGATAGTCATCTGGATCATGCGCAGCACAGCTGGTGAATGCGGGTCGGCAAAGCGTTCGAGACTCGGGTTCTGACGGTCACAGGCCAGCGTGTACTGGGTCAGGTCGTTGGTGCCGATGGAGAAGAAATCGACTTCGGCGGCCAGCTCGTCGGCCATAATGACCGACGCAGGCGTCTCAATCATAACGCCGATCTGGATACTCTCGTTGAAGTCGATGCGCTCGCCGCGCAGCTCGCTTTTGGCTTCTTCAAGAATCCGCTTGGCGTCGCGTACCTCCTGCACAGAGGTGATCATGGGCAGCATAATGGCGATGTTGCCGTATGCTGAGGCGCGCAATAATGCGCGTAACTGGACTTTGAAAATCTCCGGGCGGGTCAGGCAGATGCGGATTGCCCGGTAACCAAGCGCGGGATTATCCTCGTGGCTCAGATTGAAGTAGTCGACCTGTTTGTCCGCGCCGATGTCGAGCGTACGGATGATGACCGGACGGTCGCCCATCTCCTGTGCGACTTGTCCGTATGCATCGAACTGAAATTCCTCGGTCGGCCAGTCCTCGCGTTCCAGATACAGGAACTCACTGCGGAACAAGCCGATGCCCTCAGCATCGTTGGCCAGCACGGCGGCTGCGTCAGAGGGACGGCTGATGTTGGCGTACAGGTGGACCCGCTGACCGGACTTGGTTTCGGTGGGCTTGCCCTTGAGCTTCCGCAGGAGGCTTAGGTGCTCCTCAGCCTCGGCCTTCCTGCGCCGGTATTCGGTCAGCGTGGCCTCGTCCGGGTCGACGAATACCGCACCGCTGGTGCCGTCGATTACGGCAACGTGACCATCATCGGCCGGGTCAAAGGCGTCGCCGATACCTGTGATGGCGGGCAGGCCCATCGTGCGCGCCAGAATCGCGGTGTGCGAGTTCGCTGAGCCCTTGGCGGTCACGAGGCCCAAAACCTTAGCGCGGTCGAGCTGCGCGGTATCGCTGGGAGCAAGATCTTCGGCGAAGATGATGTGGCTTTCGCCGTTCTGCGCGATCCCGTTCTGCACAATACCGTTCTGCACAGCATCGCCTTGTACACTGCCATCCTGCGCCGTGCTATCGCGTTTGCCTTGCAGCACGTTCATCACGCGGCGAGAAACATCCTTGACATCAGCGGCTCGAGCCTGCATGGTCGAGCTATCCATCGCAGCGAACATGGCGGCGAACTGTTCGGCGGCGCTCTTCACCGCGAATTCGGCGTTCACCTTGTCTTGCGCAATCAAACCTTCGACGCATTCCGCATAGTCCGGGTCCTGGAGCATAAGCCGATGGGCGTCGAACAGTTCGGCCTTGTTTTCGCCGAACTCAGCGGCGACGTTGTCACGCAGTTGCTTGAGCTGAGCGACGGCCGTGTCACGGGCCGCGCGGAATCGATCCATCTCGGCCTGCGGGTCGTCGATTAAGCGGCGTTCTACGGCATAATCTACGGCGGCGAGCACGCGGACCGTGCCGATAGCAATGCCAGCGGATACGCTGACGCCCTGTATCGTTCTCATTACAGGTGCTCCTTGAGGAATCGCTCGAACTCTGCAGCAGCGACAGCTTCATCGTTGCCCTGCACCCGAACCGTAACCTCGTCACCTTGTTGAACATCAAGTCCCATAACACCGAAGATACGCTTGGCATCCACGGATTTTCCACCGTAGGCAACGGTGATGCTCGATTCATATTCCTGCGCTTTGGCAACCAATCGGCCAGCCGGGCGGGCGTGCATGCCTTCGGGGTCGGATACGGTGAACGTGAATATCTGAGGCATGACGTTGCTCCTTACACGTCCGGCCGTCACGCGCGAAGACGGCCTTTCCGCACCAGCTACGGACTGATACTGGAAAAAACAAAAAACCGGAATCTTTCGATTCCGGTTGTCTGTGCCCCCGCAGGGATTCGAACCCTGGACACGCTGATTAAGAGTCAGCTGCTCTAACCAACTGAGCTACAGGGGCTTGGTTAGATGTTGAAGTATTCCTTGCAACAGGTGATAAATATACTCAGATTTGAAGCGAATGCAACTCTCGGCGTGTCGCGCCTATTTCCGGCGTTTTTGCTAATACAAAAATCCCCCATGCGGCGCAAACCGCACGGGGGATGATGCTTAAGCTCAGACTCTTGGTCTGTGTGATTCCAGCACTAGGCGGGAATGACTCACTCGGCCACGACCTTCACGAAGAAGGAAGCGGTGATCTCCGGGTGGAGGGCCACCTTGGCGGGGAAATCGCCGGTGGTCTTGATGGTCTCGACCTCGATGGCCTTCGGGTTCACCGCAGCCTTGTCGGACAGAGCGACGGCGATGGCCTCGTTGGAGATACCACCGAACAGCTTGCCGGACTCGGACACCTTGGCGGCGATCTCGACGGTAGTGCCCTCGATGGCGGCCTTAGCGGCGACGGCGTCCTCGCGGGTAGCGACGGCCTTGGCCAGACGAGCGCGCTTCATAGCGACGATCTGAGCCTCAGCGCCCTTGGTCCACGCGAAAGCGAGGCCCTGCGGGAACAGGTAGTTGCGGGCGTAGCCGGACTTCACGTCGACAACGTCACCGGAATGGCCCAGGTTGGACACGGTCTTGGTGAGAATAACCTTGGTTTCAGCCATTGTTCAAAGCCTCCCTAACTCAGCGACCCGAGGTGGCGTACGGCAGCAGGGCCATCTCGCGGGCGTTCTTGATCGCCTTGGACAGCTCACGCTGCTCCTGCACGGTCACGCCGGTGATACGACGGGAACGAATCTTGCCGCGATCGGAAATGAACTTACGCAGCAGCGCAACGTCCTTGTAATCGATCTCGGTGACCTTGGCGGCCTTCAGCGGGTTCGGCTTCTTCTTGAACGGCTTGACCGGCGGTTGCGGCCTCTTACGTGACATGATGTTCTCCTTATAAATCTTGATATTGATTGCTGCTGGCAGCGGGGAGGCAAGTACTGATCAGAACTCCGGATCGGAATCGTCGCCGCCGAAATCGGAGGAAGCGCCGAACGTGGAGAAGCTACCGGCATCAGATGCACCGGCATTACTCCACGGGTCGACCGCAGGAGCGGACGGGTTGGCGGGAGCGGCAGACTGCTGGGAGTATCCAGCGCCACCACCCTGATAGCCACCGTTGTAACCGCCCTGGCCACCGGCATAACCACCTTGGCCACCCTGGTTGCCATAGCCCTGATTGGGCTGCTGACCACCCTGGAAACCACCGGAACGACCCTGGAAGCCGCCCTGACCGGACGACTGGCGAGTCACCTGTGCGGTGGCGTAGCGCAGGGAGGGCCCGATTTCATCGAGCTGCATCTCCACGACGGTTCGCTGGGAACCATCCTGTGCCTGATAGGAACGCTGCTGGAGGCGACCGGTGGCAATCACGCGCATGCCCTTCTTCAGGGACTGGGCGCAGTGGTCGGCCAGATCACGCCAAGCGGAGCACCTCATGAACAGCGCCTGACCATCCTCGAACTGGTTGGTCTGACGATTCCAGGTTCGCGGGGTGGAAGCAATCGTGAAGCTCGCCACGGTCGCACCGCTGCCAATAGTGCGCAGCTCGGGGTCCGCAGTGAGGTTGCCCACGATGGTGATGACGGTTTCACCTGCCATAACGGTCCTTCTTACTTACCTTGAATACCAGCTGTTCAGCTGACTAAACGCTTGATTCAGCCCTTACGAAGAATCTTCGTACGGATCACGGATTCGTTGAGGTTCAGAACACGGTCAAGCTCATCGCTGGTAGCGGGCTCGGCGGTGTACTTCACCACGACGTAGTTGCCTTCGGTCTTACCGGCAATCTCATAGGCGAGCTTGCGACGGCCCCAGTAATCGGGCTCATCGAAAGAGCCGCCTTCCTTGGTGACGAGTTCCAGATACTGCTCGGTCAGCTTCTTCAGACCGCGCTCATCCAGCTCAGGATCGGCGATGAACATCAGTTCGTACTTGTGCGCAGACATCACCCACCTCCTTCGGACTATTCGGCCACGGACGTTCCGTGGCAGGAGTGTGTATGCGTGTTAGCCCATGACGCAGCACCAAACCGGCACCGCCTCTTCGGGCAACTTGGACAGTCTATATATGAGGCGGGACAGGGTATGCCCATATTCTTGCCGGTTTCGCGATGTCCACCGTTTTGGCCAAGCCCACGCAGCCCGCGGCTCCCATCACTCCCGGAGCGGCACCGGTAGCCGCACCTGGCGCGACCTCCACCACCATGAATGAGCAACAGAAGAAAATCTTCATCATCGTTGGTGCCGTGGCCGGCTTCCTCGTGCTGTTCGGTATCGTGTATGGCGTGCTGTCTTCCGCCGTGTTCAGCGCGAAGAGCGTTGCGAACAGCTATGTGGCCGCCATCTCCTCCGGCAACTACGACAAGGCCAACACCATCGCCGATCCTCACGTGAATACGAACCAGCGCGCACTGCTGACCAGCAAGGCATCCTCGGGCGAGAACACGCGCATCACCAACGCGCGCATCTCGCAGACCTCCAATAATGCCGATGGCACCGTGAGCGCCCAGCTGACGTACACGCTTGAAGGCAAGGAGGTCAACGGCAACTTCACCATCAAAGACAATAAGGTCAGTGTCGAGTTCTCCGAGTAATTTCGGCAATCTCAACACTCTTACGAAATAAGCACCCCGCCGTGGCGTTCGCTGCGGCGGGGTGCTTGTACACTGGTTAAGGCGTAAATCACACAGCGACTCAAACAAAGGATGCGAACGCATGTCGGCGATTCTTGAAGGCACTCCGGATAAACGACTCGTATTGGTCACGGGCCGCGCCTACCCCGAGCTAGCTGAGAAGGTGGCCGAATGTTTGGGAACCGAAATCCTCGAAACCACGTCCTATGACTTTGCCAATGGCGAGATGTACGTGCGTTTCACCGAACCGGTGCGTGGTGCGGACGTGTTCGTGCTGCAGTGTCATTCGGGCGATATCAACAAGTGGATCATGGAACAGCTCATCATGATCGACGCTTTGAAGCGCGCCTCCGCCAAGTCGATTACCGTGGTGGCGCCCTTCCTCGGCTACTCGCGCCAGGATAAGAAGCACCGCGGTCGTGAGCCCATCACCGCCCGTCTGATTTTCGATCTGTTCCACGCCGCCGGTGCAGACCGCATTATGACGGTCGATCTGCACGCCGCTCAGGAGCAGGGTTTCTTCGATGGTCCGGTCGATCATCTAACCGCCATGCCGGTGCTGCTCGATTACGTGCGTTCCACCCTTGATCTGGGCAACACCACCATCGTGTCCCCGGATGCCGGCCGTATCAAGGTGTCCGAACAGTGGGCCGCCAAGCTAGGCAATCTGCCGCTGGCATTCATCCACAAACAGCGTGATATTACTCGTCCGAACCATGCCGAGGCACATGGCATTATCGGCGATGTCGACGGCCGCGACTGCGTGGTCATCGACGACATGGTCGATACCGCCGGTACTATCTGCGAAGCCGTGCGCACCCTGAACGAATCCGGCGCCAAGTCGGTGACGCTGGTCGCCACCCATGGCCTGCTCTCCGGCCCGGCCGTGGAGCGCCTGTCTCACTGCGGCGCGCATGAAATCGTGTTTATGGACACCGTGCCGATTCCCGAAGAGAAGCGCCTGCCGAATATGACCGTACTGTCTTGCGCACCGCTGCTGGCCGCGGGTATTCGCTCCGTGTTCGAGGAAGGTTCCGTGGCGATTCTGCTCGACGGCCTGCCCGAGGACATGCGTCCGCGCAATATCTATGCGTGATTGATACGCCGAAAATCCTTACGAAAAAACGCCGCTTGGCTATTGATCAAGCGGCGTTTTTTCGTATAGCTCCAATCAGATGAAGGCGCGCTCGCCGAAGATGGCGGTGCCGACGCGCACGATGGTGGAGCCTTCTTCGATGGCGTAGGTCATGTCGTGGGTCATGCCCATGGACAGTTCGGTGCAGTCGGCCGTGCCTTCGGTACCGGAGGCAATAATCTGGTCGCGCGTGCGGCGCAGATGCGCGAAGCCCGCACGAATCGTGCGCTCATCATCCACATGGGCGCCAATGGTCATCAATCCCTGCAAGCGCAGTCCGCCCATCGCACCGATGCGCTGGGCCAAGTCGATGGCGTGGCTGGGCGCACAGCCGGACTTCGATTCCTCGCCGGATTCGTTCACCTCCAGCAACACGCCGACCGTGATGCCGCGCATGGTGGCACGGCGGGCGATCTTTTCCGCCAGTTCGATGGAATCCACGGATTCGATGGTGTCCACTACCGGCAGCACCTTGCCGATTTTATTGGCTTGCAATTGGCCGATGAGATGGAAAGGAATATGCGTTGCAGCTGCGGCATTGGCCGTGTCAGCCTCAGCGGCATCAATCACGCCTAGCGAATAACCACGCTCCCCCAGTCGTTTTGCCAGACCGTCAGCCTTGACAGTAATCTCCTGTGGACGATTCTCACCAATCACGCGAATACCAGCATCGATAGCCGCCAGAATCTCGCCGACATCGCGCGTCTTGGTGGCAGCCAGCAATTGGACCGAACCGGCAGCACGCCCGGCTGCGGACTCCGCTGAGGCAATCCGGTCAAGCACGCGATGCACACCATCAGTAATCTCTTGTGCGCGCGCCTGATCGATAACTTCGTTGGCGAGATCCTTATGGTCCATGTATGCCGTCATTGCTGCCCCTGTTCGTAGATTCCCCACCATCGTAGTCTCATACGCGCACATAATGCTTGTTATTGAACAAAAGTGAAGCCCCCGCTGTTCATGCGCGGGGGCTTGGTGATGCTAGGCCGAGCGAGTGGGACTAGCAGGTACCGGACTTGCGGCGCTTGAGGATGATTACACCCGCAACAGCAAGTACCACGGCGAGGATGCCAACACCAAGCACGGCTGCACCGGTGTCAGGTATCTTCTTGTGCTTGCCGGAGTCTGCATCACCCTTGTTCTGGTTGGAATCGTTGCCTTGGTTGGGCTTGTCCGTGCCGGAACCGGGCTTATCGCCACCCTGGCCAGGCTTCGTGGTGCTCTTCTCAACCAGACCCGCGATGGCATCGCTGATTGCCTCAGTCGCAGCCTGTACGTCAGACTGGGCGGCCTGACCATCACTCGTCAGCGCATTCGCCATAGCGACTGCCGAATCAAGCACGGCCAGCGATTCATCAGTCCACTTTGTGCGATCCACGGCAGCAGCGGCATCGAGCTGAGCGCTCAGCGCGGCACGATCTTGCACCGTAGCTACAAGCACCAGCTTCTTCGCTGCCTGCTTCAGCTGGGTTGCGGCATCCACCACCGCAGCTTCGGTGGCATCCTCAGCCTTATACACCTGCTGCGCCGAATCCAATACCGCCGCGTACTCCGCCCATGAAGTCTCGGTGTACTTGGAGGCATCGTCAGCCTTAGGCGAGTCAGCGAGCGCCTGCTTGAGCTCGGTCTTGTCGATCGGTGTGGGCTCAGGCGGCTCAGGCGTACTGTCGTCAATGGCATGAACCTGCCATTCGGCAACAGCCGGAGAAGCCGAGCCGGACGTGATAACCATACGCAACTTGGTAGTCTTGACCGGAGTGTTCCACGTGCCATCAGACCACCCCTTGGCATCGCCGGTGGCCCAGCCAGCAGACGGTGAATTGGCGGTCACAGTGTAGGTGGCGTCGGGAATATCCACGAAGTTGCCGGCACCGTTGTTCGCCAAGGCGTCCCAGTACTGCAATTCCCACGATGCCGGAATACCCAATCCGCCATCATCCGAGGTGAATTGCACGCGGCTAGAGTCGATAGTCACTTCACGGTCCCACTCGTAGTCGAGGCGCATCTCACCGGTGTTGGGCCAAGTGCCCCAGACATCCTCGTTGGCAATGGTGATATCGGGAATGATCTTGCCGTCGTTCAACGCGGCGGCACCCTTGACCCAGCCGGATGCCTTGCCGTCCACATCGGTGGCGGTGGCATCGCCCTCAATGTAGCCGGTCAGCGGCACGGAAGTGTCGGATGGAATGTCGGTTTTCGCCGAAGCGGACACGTTGCCGGCCTTATCGGTGGCGCGGTAGTACACGGTGGCGCGCGACGCGCTCGGTGCAGCAATCGGCTTGCTGTACGTGGCCCATTGACCGTCTGTGCCAATGCGGTATTCAATTGATGCGACACCGGAACCGGTGCCGTCATCAGCGGTCAAGGTCAGCGTGCGCTCCTCCTTATCGGCGGCGGCGGTCACGGTTGGCGCGGCGGAGTCCACCTTGCCGCCGGCCTTGGCCACGTCGGAAACGTTGCCGGCCTGATCGGTGGCGCGAGCCCACACTTCGACATCGCCCTGCTGGGAAAGCGTGGCAATGGCCGCGTTTGCATTCGCGGCGATGGTGGTCCAGCTCTTGCCTTGATCAGCGGAAATCTCCAGCTTGGCGATAGGTGCGGTGTCGTCCGTGGCCTGCACGGTGGCGAACGGAGCGGTGGTGAGCCACTCGCTATTGCCTGCGTTAGCAGTAACGGCAACGGTTACAGTCGGCTTCGTGGTATCAGCGGCAGGCTGGTAGCCGTCCTGCACGGTGACATTTACCGACACATTGCCCTGCTCGCTTGCCTCACCGGGCACGCCGGCGACCACGCCGTAGGCCGTAAACGAACCGACCTTGGCATACGAGGAAGCATCAACTGGACGCCAAATTACTGGGGAGGCAACGGTTGGGTTCCCGTACTTCACATCCACTGTGGCCGGCAGAGTAGGCGCAGTACCGGTGGCGGTGGTCACGCTCTTCGGCGCAGTGATTGCCGGCGATTCGCTGGAGTCGGAGCCGACTTCCCATTCAGCAACGGCCACGGAGGCATAGCCGCCATCCACAGCTTGACCGGTCATGTCGAGCTTTAAGGCAGTAGTGGTCACCGCATCGAAGGTGACGGCGTTGGGGTTGGCCTTGCCTGTGGTCGTTGTATAGGCACTCGGGTTGGTGACATCCTTCCATGTGCCGTCCGCGTCCAAGTACTGAATCTTCCACGAGGCGGGCGCGCGCAGAGCGTTGGAATCCACGTCGAACCAAACCTTAGACGAGTTGACGCGCACAGTGCCATCCCATTGGTAGACCAGAGAATCGCCGGACTGCGATTGCGGGATAGAACGGTAGTTGGTCCAGTGATTCGGCGGGACCACAGCGGTTTGCAACACACGGCCGTCGTTCACCGAACCCTTCCAAGCAGGCGTTTCAGTGAACGTGGCGCTCACCTTTGCGTACGGAGCCACGTTGGTGGAGGGCTGCGTTTTCTCGGCCTTGGTTGGATGGGCGGTGGAAACCATCTGGCCGTCGGCGGTCCAATCGACTTCATCAATGCACACGGCACGGCGGAAATCGGTGCCGCCTTCCTTGTCGCCGGTGTGATAGGTCACATACCATTTGTCGCCGAACTGGAGCACCGAGGGGTGCATCGTGGTGGCCGAGCCAGAAGGCACGATTACGCCTTGGTACTTCCATGGGCCGAGCGGGCTGTCGGAAGTGGAGTACTGGATGCAAGCTTGATAGTTCGATTCCACGCAGGTGGCCGTGCCCGAACCGGGCTTACCGCCGTCGTACACGTTGTAATAGGTATCGCCCTTACGGAACACCCACGCCGCCTCGAAGAATCCCTTCGGGCCGTTCGCGTTGCTGTCCGCGTCCTTCATGGTGTGGAGGTTCGGCGTGGTGCCATCAGCCTTGGTTTCCACCTCGGTGTATGAGGTGCGGCCGGTTGTGGCGTCCTTCTTCATCTTGATGGCGAGCTGAGTGCCGAACGTACCAAAGTGCAAATATCCGGTGCCATCCTCGTCCACAAAGAATGCCGGATCGATGGTTTCAATCTGGGTTTGCGATGTGGTGAGCAGCGGCTTGCCGATGGCATCCTTCCACGGGCCGAGCGGACTCTTCGACTTGGCCACGCCGATGGCGAACGGGTCCTGTCCAGCCGCCTCAGAAGCCTTGTCCTTCACCGGCACGTAGTAGTAGAACCAATCATCGGAAGTGTCGCTCGGGGTGCCGTTATCGTCGGCTACGACTTGGCCGGCGTACGCGCCATCGCCGGTGGCCCAGCTGAACAGGTCTGCCTTGGCGATGGTCTTGTAATGTGTCCATTTGCCTTGATTCAGGCCGTCTTCATCGGTGACGTATACGCCCCAGTCCTTCATGTTGAAGGAGCCGTAGTCGGGCGAAGCCTCATCGTGACCGGTGAAGACGAAGAGTTTGCCGTCATAGCTCAGCGCGGATGCATCTGCAGAGTAGTAGTTCTGCGAAAGATCGTTCGGGGTGTCAATACCCTCGTTCTGCCCGATGGGGTTGCGCATGTAGCTGGGCAGTGAGCTATTGTCGATTTGGGTGACGGTAACATCAGGATTGTTATACGGCAGTTCGTTATACGCGTGACCGGCAACGCTGGGCGCGTTGTCAGCGGTGGCTGAATCTGCGGCCATTGCGGTCGGCGCGAGGGCAAGGCCTGGCAGCAATGTCGCTGCGGCGACGAGTCCACCGGCCACCGCGCGAACCGATTGCGCGGATACATGGAAACTCATAGTGCTCCTCATTGAGTGAGTGAAAAGAGTAATGATGGGTAGAAGGAAAAGGCTAGAGCCCCCTCTGTGAGGGGGCTCACTCGGCAGAATGACTCCGTTGCGGGTCAGGCAGAGTGGCGGGCCGAACCGTGAGCACCGGACTGGCGGCGCTTCAGGATGGTCACACCCGCGGCGGCGAACAGCACAGCGAGAATTCCGACACCGAGCACAGCCACACCCGTGTTGGTCAGGCTGCCCTTGTTGTCGTTCTGCTTGCCGTCGGCCACGCCGGGCTGCTGGGAGCCGGGCTTCTGCTCCGGCTTCGTGGCCCAGAACGCCTTGTCGAGAGCATCCTGTGCGGCATCGACGTCGGCCTGCTTGGCGTCCTTGTCGTCGTACACCTTCTGAGCGGCGGCAATCTGGCTCTGCAGAGCCTGCCATGCCTTCTCGGTGTACTTCGACTTGTCAGCCTTCTTGGCCTGCTCGATGGAAGCCTTGAGAGACTCCTTCTTCACCGTTTCGGCGGCGGGCTTCTCTTCCAAGGCCTTGACGGCCTTGTTCAGCGAAGCGGACGCTTCCTGGACGGCGGCCTGAGTGACCTCACCGGCCTCATCGCCCTTGAGCACACCTTCCGCAGCCTCGATGGCCTTGTTCAAGGCCTCGACACTCTTATCCGTGTACTTGCCGGAAGCGGCCTCGGCCTTGGCCGTGTCGATGGCCGCCTGCAACGTGGACTTCTCCACGTCGGTGGCGAGCGCAACGAGCGCCTTCTGGCCGTCCTCGAGCTTGGTCACCTGCTCGGCGACCTGTTCTTCGGTGGCATTGACATCGTCGTACACAGCCTGGGCAGCGTCAATGATTTGCTGGAACTCAGCCCATGAAGCGGCGGTGTAGCGGCTTGCATCGAGGCCGTTGGCTGCGTCAAGAGCCGACTTGAGCGCGGTCTTGTCGACCGGGGTAGGTTCAGGCTCGGTGCCGTCAATACCATGCACGCCCCACTCGGCCACGGCGGCCCCGAAGGTGCTGCTGCCGGTGTACGGAGTGAGCACGAGTCGCAGTGACTTGGTGGTGACCGGCTTGAAGGTCACAGCGCTCCAACCCTTGGCATCGGTATCCGCACGAGAAGCCGGCGAATTACGCACGACGGTGTAATCCTCGGTGGGCTCGACGTCCTTCCAAGAACCATCCTCGGCGAGGTACTGAATCTTCCAAGCGTCCGGGACTTCCAGACCACCCTTCGAATCGTCAGTCTCAGCGAAGTTGGCCCAGAACTGGGCGCGGCTCTGGTCAATGGTCACGGACTGACCGAAGTCGTACTGGGCGTACATGCCGTCCTTTGCCTTGCCCCAAGAACCCCAGACCTTGTCGTTGACGTTCTGATCATCCGTGGTCGGCCAAGTATCATCGACGACTACGCCGTCGTTGAGCTTGCCTTCGGCCGGTGACCAGGTCGCCTCGGAATCAGGCGAAATGGTGGTCCTGGTCGCCTTGCCTTCAATCCAACCGACCAACGGCTCAGGCTCAGGCTCCGGAGTGGAGGAACCGTTCGGGTCGGCAACCACGTGGACAGTGAGCTTGGCAGCTGCGGAAGATGAACCGTCGTCGACGGTACCAGCCACCTCGTAGTCACCAACCTTGGTCAGGTCGATGGCCTTGATGTCGGCATCCTTCCACGTGACCTTGCGGTCGTCGTTGTATCCGTTCGGGAACTTCACCGGAACCGTGGCGGGCAGGTCGATGGACTTGGCATTCTGGTAGACGGTCTGCTCAACCGGCTGCGCATTACCCACGGTCTGCGATGCGGTATCGGAACGAGCCGCGATGTGTGCAACCGTACCGTTCAGCGCACCGGCGACGGTGCCCTTGACATCGAATACGGCATCGGCGGCCAGCTGAGCGTCGGTCACCTTACCCCACGTGACGGCGAGGTCACGGCGAGAACCGTCGGTGTATACGGCGCTCACGGTGGATGGCAGCTTCAGATCATCAGCCTTGGAACCGGTCTGCACCAGTCGGTTGACTTCGTCCACGCTCACCGGCTCGATGGCGTACGCCTCGAACTCGGAAGCACCCACGATGGCGCCCTTCGGGAAGACCACGCGCAGCTTGTCGGTTTCGACGGCGTCGGCGAACTTCACTTCGTTGCCTTCGTTCCGGTTGACCGTGTAGGACTGGCCGTCAGCCAGTTTCACATCCTGCCAGTTACCGTCAGCGTCAGCGTACTGGAGCTTCCAAGATGAGACCATCGGCACGCCACCGCCATCGGTCCAGAAGAAGACCTTGGCCTTCTTCAGCGGCACCTTGCCGGCCCACTTCAGTTGCAGCCACGGCTCCACACCAGTGTTGTCGCCCCAGTTGTTCCAGGTCTCGTTCGGCGTGTTGGCGTATACCACCTGACCGTCGATGACCTTCTTGGCGTTGTCCTTCGGCTGGTAGCCGTTGGTGTAGCTGGCAGAGGCGCTCGACTGCGGGGCTACGTTCACGGTACCGTCAGAGGGGATGCCGTGAACGGTGATTTCCTTGGAGCCTTCCTTCTCGCCATCGGAAGCGGTGAGCTTCAGGACGTAGTCACCCTCCTTGTTGAAGGTGACGGTGGTGCTGGCAGCGGAGGCGTCCACGAACTTCGCAGTACCGCCTTCCGGACCGGAGACCTGGGACCATGTGGTGGTGACGTCGCCTTCTGCGGGCAGACCGTCATCCTTCACCGTACCGACGAGCTTGGCACCGGATGAGGTGCTGGAAGACACGTAAGCATCCACCTGCGGAGTCTGGTTCTCAGAAGTGCCGTCAGCCTTGATACCGGTGTTGTAGGCTTCGATCTCCTTGACACCGACGGCCATGCCGGCCTGCGGCGTGAAGGTGACGCGGATGGTCGTGGTCTCCACCGGAGTGAACTGGATACGGTTGTAGTTCGCGCCCGCGTAGTTCGGGGTGCGCACCTGATCCGCAATCGGGGCCCATGTGCCGTCATCCTTCTGGTACTCCAACTTGTAGTTGGCGGGCTCGGCATAGCCGGAGATGGTCTGGCTGGACGAGCTCTGGTAGAAGTACAAGCGGATGTCGTCGATCTTCTGCTTGCCGTCCTTGAACTTGATATTGAGCGTGTCGGTCTTGTTCCCGGAGCCCTTGGTACCCCAGAACGATTCCATCACGGTCTTGCCGTCCACCGCGTTCTTGGCCGGGTAGTTGGTGTCCTTCTCGGCGTAGGTGGTACCGGTCACGTCCGCGTCCTTGGCCACGTTCGTGGTGGACTTGGAGGCGGAGTCGACGTTGGTGCCGGACTTGGCGAACAGGTCGGTCACGCGCTGATCGGCATTGAAGGTAACCTGATTGGCGGCCTTCACGTTCTTGACGGCTTCGGCGCCGACGGTAACCTGGGCACCGGAATCGTCCTTGACCTCGACCGTTCCCGCAGCCGGGTCATAGATGAGGTGCGCCAGCTTGTCGGAGGTGAAGGCGAGCTTGCCGCCCACGTACAGGCTGTAGCCAGCAGGACCACCGTAGTGGCTGCCGTCCTTGTCCCATACGATGGAGACATCCTGATCGTGGTAGCGCAGGTTGTTTACCGTGAAGTAGTTCCAACCGGGGATTTCGATCGGGTTTAGCTCAATCTTGTTGTCCTCGCGCGGCACCATACCGGCTACGTCCTCGACCATCGTCCAGTTCGTGGTGCCGAGCTGGGTGTGGTGGATCCAGGAGCGGTAGGTGATCTTGCCGCCGTTCTGTGCGGCGTCAAGGTTCTTGTCGAGGTTGTTGATCACGCCGTCACCGTTCACATCGCCGACGTTGTTGTTGTCCTCGTTCCAGAACTCGTTCTGATCAGGGTGGTTGTTATCGCCGCCCTGGTAGTGCGCGAACGCCACCCAGTACAGCAGCTTCTTGAACTGCTCATTGGTGATGTAGCCATTCTTGGCTGCATCGTAGTTGCGAATACCGGCCGAGTAGACCTGCAGCAGCGGCTGCGCATTAATGATGGAGAAGTTGTTGGAACCGGGGAAGTTCAACGCGGCCTTGTCCGCCTGGTTGGCGGTGAAGAACGGGAAGATCGGGAACTCGTTGGAATCCTCGAACAGGCGCAGAGCCTTGTTGTAATCTTCGTTGCCGGTAGGCATCAGGCCTTCGGAGTACGGGTAGTAGTTATTGATCTCCTTGTACTTGGCGAAAGCACCGTCGTTCAGCCACCTGTGCTTGAGCAGGTTGTCGGACTTGTCCCACAGTTCAGTGGTGACTTCTTTCTGGATCTTGTCGGCGATGGCCTGCATCTTCTCGGCGTTGGCGGTATCGCCAGCAGCCTTGTATGCCTGAGCAGCCGCGTTAGCGTTGGCCCACATATTGGCGGAACCATCGGCGCGATCCATGCGCTGGCCGGAGCGACCCGGCTCAGAGAAGGAAACGGCGTCGGCATCGTTACCGGTCATCGACCACCAGGACCAGTCAATCAAGCTGTTGTCATTGTTGTTCTGGTTGTCGTTGTTGTCCGGCTCGCTCTTGGAAGCGAGTAGACCTTGCACGTCCTCGGCACCCTGGTCGGCCAGCTTCTCGGCCACGGTGGACGGACCGCCGTGCACCTTGTAGGAGTCCCAGCCGGCGCGCGTGATGTACTGCGTGTAGCTATGGTTCCAGTTGGCCGGGTCGCCCGGATTGTCGTGGTAGTAGTAATAGCCCGCCTTGCTCTTCTTGGCGGTATCGCCGGCGGAAAGCCAGGTGCCGTAGGAGTACTCGGGGTTGCGGAACCACTTGGTGTCCATCATGAACATGCCGGAGGTGAGCACGATCTGGTTGTTGTAGCCGAGCACACCCTCGATGGAGGTCGGGTACTGGAAGGTGTTGCCAGGCATGTTGGCGTCGAGCATGTTGAAACGGCTCAGCCACCAGCGGTAGACCACGGTCTTATCGATGTTGTCTTCCGGAGTGTCCACGTAGGGAGCGTTATCGACCCACCACTTGTTGTAGGTGGTCACGGAATCCTTGTAGGAGGCGGCAGCATCCTTAAGGTCGCCGGTGTAACGGGCCTCATATTCCTTGGTGGAGTCAGGCAGTTCGTTGGCGATCAGGCCGAGCTGAATCTTGACGGTCTGCGGTTCGTTGGCCTTGAGGCTCAACGTGCTGGTGAGTTTGCCACCGCTGACGATCCAGTTGGAACCGTCCTGGTTGTTGGCGGAGAAGCGCGGATAGATGGTCGTCAGGTTGTTCTTGACGTTCACGCGGCCAGTAAGTTCGGTGGCCCCATCAGCACCCTCGGCGGCGAACGGCGAGGCCGTGGTCAGTGTGACATCGCGGTCCTGCGTGCTTTCCACGGTGAGGTTCGCAACCATCACGTTGTTGTAGGTGATGTACTTAACTTCCTTGATCTTGAGGCTCTTGCCACCGGTCTGGAACAAGGAGGTGAAGTAGCTCGGCGTCTGCTTGCGCTGGGAGGCGTCTTCGTTAAGGGTCTGGTTTGCACCGTCAGCGTTTACGGTAACGGTAAAGCCATCCCTGTTGGTCTCATCCCAGTAGGCGGTGTTACCCACAAAACCGAGCCGATTAGGCGTGTGCGTGTACATGTAGGCGGCGCGACCACGGGTGAACAGGTAGTTGTTGCCGTCGGAGCCTTCATACGAGTAAGCACCCTTGTCGTTCGTGCCTTTACCAGTTGGCTGTGCACCAGTACGGGTGAGAATCTTATCGATCCAGAAGTCATGGTCGGTGTCGGTGCCGGCCAGGTTCTTCACGTCGTTATCGAATGTCTCCTGCAGATAGCTGGCGGCAGGGTTATATGTGGTGTTGTTCGCCGCCGTCTTCATCGGATCATCAGACCCCTTGAACGACGGATATGCCACATCCGCATTCTTGATGACGGGCGCATCGGCTGCCTGCGCGGTGACTGCACCGCCGGTGGCCAGTGTGGCGACCGCTGCAACCGCGCCGATTGACGCAAGCCACCGCTTTCGTGTTGATTGATGCATTCCTGCTTGGACCTCTCCGCCCCGGTCTTTCGCGTCTTCGCTCAGGCTACGTCGCGTCTATGCGACCAGGACTTCTTCTGTGGATGCTGGGCCGCAGAGCCCGTTCTCCATCAGTTTCCTTTATTGGTTATTGGGTTCACCGGAATGAGTGTCTTCAGTAAATCTGGTGTGATATCCGCCATGGATATCCCGGTTGGAGCAATTCACCGAAGCTGATTCCACATCATAACCGAGCGAATACGGTTTCACAACTTTCCCTCAGTGATATCAACCATCTTATACAACAAAAACCCGGTAATTTCTCAGCTTTCGCATTTATTTTCGCATTAGGGCATTGCTGTGTTTCGCCGTGTCGCAGTACCTACGGCGCAACGATTCAGCCTCGCTGAATCAGGAACCAACAGGCTCCCGCTGGCGGGAGCTGGCTCGCAAAGCAAGACTGAGGGTGGCTTACACGGTACCGATTATGACCACCCTCAGTCGACTCCGCCGACAGCTCTCACAGCGGGAGCATATAATTAAAAAATCTCCTGCACGGGTATTACCCCGCACAGGAGACCTCATTCCCCGGATGTGTTTTCGGCTCCAATCGATACTGACATCCGGCCTATGCCGTCATCGACTTATTGCAGACGATGGCGGCATAAGTATTTTTTTGCCGGCCAGTTGCGCGCAGGCCGGCATATCGCCGATATTTATCGACGCTGGAAGACACGCATCTCGCCTATCTCGCGGTTGGCCCACGAGTAGTACGGCACCAAGCGCAGCGTCGCGGGTTCGCCCGCACGCGGTTCGTCGGCATCCACGTACAGCGGCGCGTCATCCTCGTCGGCGTGCTCGCGCACTGCCGGCAAATCAACGGTATCGACGCCACCCAGCAAGTCGGCCTGGAAAGCCACAGCGGCATCCGCACCGGTGACGCCATCGGCCAGGCGATAGTTCCACAGATCACCGGGGTTATCGACCTGTTCGGCGCAGTAGACCAGCGGACCGCGCATAACGGCCACCTGGCCGGCGTCGGAGCGCACGCGGGAGTTGGCGCGCACGAACTTGACGGACATGTCGAGCTCGAGCGCAATCTCCAACGTATCGCCGGCGTTGACCACAAGGTATACGAAGCCGTCTTCCAGCGAACCCACTGCGGGCTTGCCGTTCACGGTCAGCGTGTAGGAGCCCAAGGACCAGCCGGGGATGCGCAGTCCAAATCGGACCGAGCTGTCCGCAGCGCTGGCGGGCAGGCTCACCGTGTATTCCACGTGACTGTTCCACGGGAAGTCCGAACGCTGTTCGACCGTAAGGCCGGAAGCAAAATCGGCCTTGTTGGCGATGAACTGGTGGCTCAGCACGGTCTTGCCGCCGTCGCGCTCGGTGTAGATGTAGCGGTCCACTGAAGCGATGAGTCGGGCGATGTTGGCCGGGCAGCATGCACAGCCGAACCAGTCGACACGGTGGGAGAGCACGTGATGACGATCCGGGTTGTCCAGTCCGTCGGGAGTAGTCTCCAGTGCGTTGACGTAGTAGTACTGCTTGCCGTCAAGCGAGATGCCGGCGATGGAGCCATTGAACAGTTCCTTCTCCAGCACATCGGCGTATTCGCCCTTGGGCTCGAGGTCGAGCATCTGCTGGGCGAACATGCTCATGGCCACGGAAGCGCAGGTCTCGCCGTACATCGTGTCGTTCGGCAGGTCGTAATCGTAGGTGAACGATTCGCCCACATGGGTGGAGCCGATCGCACCGGTGACATACATGCGACGGGTGACGATGTTCTTCCAGAAACGTTTGGCAGTGTCGATCAGCCCCTGATCGCCGAGTAGTCGGCCCACGTGAGCCACACCGGTGCACAGGTAACCGACGCGCACGGCGTGGCCGTCCGCGGTCTGCTGGTCGCGTACGGGCTCGGCAGCCTGGAAGTAGGTGGGCTTGTAGAAGCCGAGATCATGGAAGATGTTGTCGCCGTTCAGCGCCTTGAGCTGCTTGGCGTAGAACTGCGGATCCTGACCGCGCACGTCGATGAGGTACTGGGAAAGCGTCAGATAACGCTTCTCACCGGTCTCTTCATACAGCTTGGCGAGGGCGAGCTCGATCTCAGGATGACCATCGGCGCCGTGGATCTTGCCTTCTTCGGGGCCGAAGTTGGCATCCAGGCAGTCGGCCATCTTTTTGGCGACTTCAAGGGCCTGCTCGTTGCCGGTCACCTGATGGTAGGCGACGGCGGCCTCGATGTAGTGACCCATCACGTACATCTCGTGGCTCTGCTGAATCAGGCTGAAGCGCGGGCGGTCGGCCCATACGCCGGACTTGATCTGGTAAGGGGTGTCCAGGTAACCATCCGGCTGCTGAGCGCGGGCGATGAGATCGACCGTGCGGTCGCACAGCGCCTTGAGCTCGGGATCCGGGTGGTAGGCCAGCGCGTAGGCGGCTTCCTCAAGCCACTTGTAGACGTCGGAATCCTGGAAGACCATGCCATGGAACTCGTCGTCCAATTCGCCGGCGGCAACCTTCAGGTTGGCAACCGCATGGCTCTTGTTGTCAGCCAGCTGGTTGCCGGCTGGGTCGTCGGGCACCGTGGTGTCGATCTCGTCGTTCATCACGCCCCACTGGTAGGGGATGACGGATTCGACGATCTGGTCGCGACGCCGCTTCCAGAACGGGGAAGTGATTGTAACGTTCATGATTGTCCTTTTTTTAAGGCCCTTGACCACACCGCCTCCGGCCCTGCAATTAAGGACCGGCTTCAGCCGGGCTCAGTATTGGTTTCGACGCTGTCGCGTCTCAGCACGGAGCTTGCTGGGAGCCCACCGGGCTCCCAGCCAAGGGCCGGCGGCGCGAGCCGTCAGCCCTTGACAGCTCCGGCCATAAAGCCCTTGACGTAGTACTTCTGGAGTGCGAGGAACAGGATGGCGCAGGGAATCAGCAGGATCACGACGCCGGCCTCGGTGGCACCGTAATCGATGACGCCCATGGTCTGCTGACGCATGTTCACCATCGCCAGCGGCAGCGTGGACTTGGACGAGGAGCTCAAGTACAGCGGAATCATGAAGTTGTTCCATGCCTCGAGGAAGGCGAGCAGGCCAACCGTAACCATCGAAGGCTTGACCACCGGCACCAAGATCTTGAACAAGGCCTGGAGGCTGTTGCAGCCGTCGACCATGGCGGCCTCCTCCATGTCCTTGGGGATCGCGTCAAATGCGTTACGCATGATGAACGTGCTCATAGGCAGCTGGAACAGGGTGATGACCAGGCCCACGCCCAGCAGGCTGTCGTTCAGGCCGATCTGCTTGTACCAGACCATCAGCGGGATCAGCAGCGAGGCGTACGGCACCATCAGGATGGACAAGGTGACCATGAAGCCGAGGTTGCGGCCCGGGTAGTCGAAGCGGGAGAACGAGTAGCCGGCCAGTGTGCAGACGACCACGGAGAACACGACCGCGACCAGGGTCACGATTATCGAGTTGAACAGGTACTTGGGCAGACCTTCCTGATAACCGAACAGGGTCAGGTAGTTGGCCACGCCCCAGCCCTTGGACTGGGCCGAACCGGCCTGCGGGCTGAACGAGCAGATGATGACCCAGACCAGCGGGCTGATGAAGATGATGGCGAGCAGAGCCTCAAGGATTCGAGCGATGACGCGCTTCCACAATGGGGTAGTCATAATGTGTTACCTCCCCTTTCTCACTTGGTGTTGTCGCGCATGCCGCGCATCTGGATGGAGTTGATGATGACCAAGGCCACCAGCACGATCAGCGAGAGCGCCGCGGCCATACCCAGATCCTTCTTGGAATCGAAGGCGAAGTTGTAGATGAGCTGCACCACGGTCATGGTGGAGTTGTTCGGACCACCCTTGGTCAGAATGAAGAACTGATCGAACGCGAGGATCGAGCCGGTCACGCAGTAGACCAGGCACATCACGATGGTCGGCTTCATCAGCGGCAGGGTGATGGAGCGGAAGATACGCCAGGAACCGGCGCCGTCCATGCGGGCCGCCTCGTACAGATCACCGGGGATGGCCTGCAGACCGATCATCATCAGCAGCATGTAGTAGCCCGAGAAACGCCAAACAATCACGATAATCGTGGCCCACAGGGCCGACTGGCCGGTGGCCAGCACCGAACCACCCTCCTGCATCAGGCCCAACGAGCTCAGAATCTTGGTGACAGGGCCCACCTGCGGGGAATACAGGGCGTAGAACAGCAGGGACGCGGACGCCAGGCCCGTCGCGGACGGCAGCAGGAAGCAGGTACGCAGCACGTTGTTCCACTTCGAGCTCTCCTGCACAATCATGGCCATGCCCAGGCCAAGGACCAACAGGAAGATCGTGACGATCACGGTGTACTCGAGCGTGAACCAAATCGAGGGCCAGAACAATTTGTTCTCGAACACCTTGACGAAGTTGTCCGGGAAGTTCACGCCGCGGTTGCCACCCAGCAGGCTCCAACGAGAGCAGGCCATGACGACCAGTAGAACAATCGGCACGAAGAACAGGACGATAATCATCAGCCAGTCCGGAAGTGCGTACAGCAGACCTCGCCTGGTCTGCGCCGCCTTCGCCTTGGACTTATGCACGGGCACAGCCCCGGCGCTCTTGGAAACACTCGACATGTTTCTCTCTCCTTTGGGAAATTACTGTGAAATGGTAATCACGGAATCCGAATGCAATCCGATGTCAGGGCTTCGAGGAAGGAGGACTCCGAAGCCCCGCCAACACACCGCATTCATAAGGTATGTAGTGATGAAGGAAGAGAAGGAATGAAGAAGAAGATAGAAGTTCGATTATGTGGTTGAGCCGGCTCCTGCCCTCACAAGGGAGGGACCGGCTCAATCTGTTCAGTTATTATTCAGTTATTGCTGTGATTTGATGAGTGATGGTGAGGAGCATCACCACCGAATCACTGGGCAGACAGGACGTCGGTGACGGCCTTGTTGTCGGCCTTGAGGTCACCGGAACCCCACACGGCGTTCTGCACGAGCAGCTGCCACGGGGAGCCAGCGGCGTTGAAGGCTTCGTTGAAGGCCGGGGACTTCGGGGTCTGGCCGTTGCCGTCGATAATCACGGAGTTGATGGTCTGGATGCGTGGGTCAGCGTCTTTGTAAGCGGTCTTCAGGGTCTGGATGTTGGAGGCGGTGTCGCCTTGGTCAGCGAAGACTTCCTTCTGAGCGTCAGACTGCATCAGCCAGTAGAGGAAGTTCCAGGCCTGAGCAACGTGCTTGGAGTCCTTGGAGATACCCATGGCATCGCCGCCGAGGAACGTGGAGGTCTTGCCTTCCTTGGTGCCCGGGATCGGAGCAACGCCGACCTCGAAGCCGCCGTCCTTCTCAGCATCGAACAGAGCAGTGGTGGAGGTGTTCGGGTAAGGCATAACGCCGATCTTGCCGTTCGCGAACGGAGCGGTCCAGGTGGCGCCGGTCTCTTCCTTGGAGCCTGCACCCAGGCCGTTGGTGGTGTTGGCCAGCTCCTTGTAAGCGTCCAAGACGCCCTTCATGGAGTCGTTGTCCAGGGTGGCCTCGGAGCCATCCTTGTTCATGACGGATTCGCCGTCAGCCCACACGGACGGGAAGAGGTCGAAGACCAGAGCACCACCGGACTGACCGGCGAGGTAGGAGCCTGCGACGCCATCCTTGTTGAGGGCGGCGACCTTCTTGGCCTGCTCGACGAACTGGTCGATGCTCTTCGGACCCTGCTCCGGGTCCAGACCGGCTTCCTTGTACAGGTTCTTGTTCCAGACCATCACGGAAACGTCAGTGATGAACGGCAGGGTGTACTCGGCGCCGTCAACAGTACCGGCTTCGATGTGGCCCTGCTGCAGGTCGGCCTTGTTGTCCAGGCCATCGATTTGCTTGGTGATGTCGGTGAAGATGCCCTCGGAAGCCCAGTACGGAATACGGACCACGTCGCCGGCGAGGATGTCAGGCAGGGAGTCGGTCTGCGAAGCGCCGCCGACCTTGCCTTCCATATCGTCGTTCGGGATGATCTCGAGCTTGACCTGGTTCTTGTGGCTCTTGTTGTAAGCCTCGACCACGTTCTTGGCCTGACGCTCCAGAGGGGAACGGGTCCACAGGGTGATCTCGGTACCATCGTCGGTGCCCTTGGCCGGGATACCTTCGGCGGTGGCAGTGCCACCATTGCCGGAGCCACCACAGGCGGCCAGCGGAACGATCAACGCGGCGGCAGCGATGCCAGCAAGAGTACGGGTCAGTTTATTGAAAGACACCATGTTCGCTTCTTTCTCTATATATCCGCTCAACTATGAGAGGCAGTGGCGGACGGTCCGCCTCCTTGGTTTCGCCCTGCTCGCTCCTTTGCCCGGAGCAGGTAACACTGCGAAAGCCTTTTCTCAATATAAACAAACATGGAAGTTTTTGCAAAAGCGCTTTCGCATTTTCGCGTTTTTTCTCACATCAAACGGGTTCGAGACTGTGATTCGACTATGAATAACGTGCTTGAATTGGCTTAATATCAATGATTATTCCGGCGTGTCGAGCAAATCAAACAAAAGCAAACATGGAAGTAACGCTTTCTTTCACTTACCTTGCACTTGAACAATTTCCCTGACTACGCCACGCCGAAAAAAAAAGATGTTTGCGAAAGTTTTCGCATTGAAGCTACAATTATTCCCAGATGCAATGGCGCACCACACCATATGAGGTATTTCATCGCAAAACAATGCGTTATATACTGCTGAAGAACCAAGGAATCGAGGCATGATGACCCAGCCAGCAACCGGACGGGCAGCGCGACTTGAGGATGTGGCGGCATTGGCCGGAGTCTCGACGGCCACTGCATCCAAGGCACTGCACAACAAACCCCGTATCAGCGAAGAAACCAAGCAGCGTGTACTGGATGCCGCCAAGCAACTCAACTACTCTCCCAACAAGCTTGCCCAATCCCTGGCTCGAGGCACTACTGGCACCATCGGCCTGGTCACCTCCGATCTGCAGGGTCGTTTCTCCACACCGATTCTTATCGGCGCGGAGAACGAGTTGCGAGCCCAATCGACCTCAGTATTGTTGGCCAACGCTCGTGACGACGCCGCCTTGGAACGTCAGCATGTCGAGAAACTGCTGTCCCTCAAGGTCGACGGACTGCTCATCGTGCAGTGCGAGACCAACCCCAGGCCCACGCTTGGCCATGACTGGGGCGTGCCACTGGTCTACGTCTACGGCCCCTCCACCGACCCCAAAGACTGCTCGGTCACTTGCGACAACGTGGACGCCGGTCGCATGGCCATCAACCATCTCATCTCGTGTGGCCGCCGGCACATCGCCATTATCGGCGGCGACGAAACCTATACCGCTGCCACCGACCGCACCAAGGGCGCGCTCGAGGCACTGGCTGAGCTAGGCATCGAACCGGCCGGGCCAATCCGGTACGGCAAATGGGACGAAGGCTGGGGCCGCGCCGCCACCCGCCTGCTGCTCGACCAAGGGGTCAAGTTCGATGCAGTGGTCTGCCAAAACGACCAACTGGCCCGAGGCTGCATTGACGTGCTCAAGCAGCAGGGACTGCGCATCCCGGATGACGTCGCCGTCATCGGCCACGATAACTGGTCAGTACTGACCTCCAGCTCGAGGCCCGCACTGACGTCGATCGACAACGAAACCGAAACCATCGGACGGCGTGCGGCACGATACTTGGTCGATGCCATCGACGGCAACCCGCATCACGGTGTCGACTACGTACCCTGCCACCTTATCCAGCGCGAATCCACCCTCCCGCTGGACTGATATCAATCGATACCCTACCGCTTCTTGGTTTTGCGCCCCTTTAAGTAGATGTCGATGACGATCCATACGCCGAGGGCGAAGGCCACGACGTAGCCCATGAAGCCGATGACCGGAATGCCGAAGATAATCGGCTTCATGCCGGCGTAGTAGACAATCGACGAGCCAACGAACAAACCGACCACAATCAGGGCCATCGTCAGACGATTCACCATATCCGAAAGCAGCTGGAACGGCTCTTCAGAGCCGACCAGTTCCATGTTGACGCGCAACTGACCACGGGTCAGCATACGGGCCACGGTCTTGAGTTCGGTCATGGTGCCGAGCGTGGCATGCAAAGCCTGATGTCCCTCAACGCCCAGCGACTTGATCTCGTCTTTGGTGGCGTTCTTCAGCGATTTCGACGTGGCGATATGGTCGGAAATAATTTCGATCATATTCACATCAGGAATGAACTCGTCCAGCAAGCCTTCGAGCGTAACCAACGCGCGGCCGACGGTGGTCACCGTACTGGGCACCTCGATGTTGTGGCGGCCGGCCATCTGCGTCAGTGCGGTCAGGAAGGCAGCAATGTCCAGTTCGGCCAGATCCACGGTGCCGAATTCCTTGACGATCACGTCCAGATCAGCCAGCAGTGCTGGGTAGTCCTCCGGATCGGCCTCGGTGCCGGCAAATCGCAGCAGCCCCTCGGCCAGAGCGGGCGAATCCTGTTTGGCGACGGCGAAAATCATTTCTTTGAGGACTGCACGGGTGCGCTGGTCGAGCCGACCGGTCATACCGAGGTCGATAAGTACAATCTGGCCGCCCCGGATGATGATATTGCCGGGATGTGGGTCAGCGTGGAAGAAGCCGTCGTCGAGAATCTGCGTGGCGTAATTGTCGACGAGCTTGGTACCAATCTCCTTCAAGTCATAACCAGCATCGACGAGCTGGCCCGGGTGGGAGACGGAGATGCCGTCGATGTACTCCATGACCACCACATGCTCGGTGCACAGTTCGGCGTACACCGTCGGGCAGTCCATGTATTTGAATCGGGCGGCGAAACGCTTGAATTCGGCGAGATTGCTGGCCTCAATCAGAAAGTCAGTCTCCGATTCGAAGGTGTCCCACAGCTCCTCGACCACGCCCTTCAGGTCCACGATCTGTGAGGTGCGAATCACCTTAGTGGCGGCCTTGGCTATGGAGCGCATGATGGAGACGTCCTGGGCCATGGTTTCGCGCACACCCGGGCGCTGCACTTTAATGGCCACATCTTCGCCGGTTTTCAGCGTGGCGCGATGCACTTGCGCCAGTGAAGCAGAGCCCAACGGCTTGGAGTCGATATGCGCGAACACCTCGTCGGCGGGACGCCCGTATTCGGCGGCAAGCACATCCAACACCGTGGAATACGGCATCGGGTCGGCGTCGGCGCGCAGTTTGGCGAGTTCGTCGCAGAAGCTTTGCGGCAGAATCTCGGAGCGCATCGACAAAATCTGGCCCGCTTTGACGAACGTGGGGCCGAGCGCCTCGAACATGAGGCGCATTTTGACCGGAGTCAGGCCGTGCAGCACGTCGAATTGCTCGACGATTCTGGTGATCTGCCCCAGTCGTTTGATCTTGCCACGGCGCGTCAGATGGTAGCGCGTGGCGAAATCGTTCCTGCGCCCGAACAATGCCAGCGTTTCGTCGGATACGCTGGGAGTCGCCTTGGTAACGGTCTGCTTGAGCGTGTCCGACGTGTCGACGGACCGGTTCGCCGCCGCCTCACGTTCGGCTTTCGCAGGCGTCAGAATAGGGTCGACCCTGCTGGAAAGCGGGGTCGACCCTGATTCCGGCGTAGTGCGTGTGGGCTTGGTCACTCGGCCTTGCCCTCGTCAGCGGGCTTGTCGGCGGCACTGGTGTCGGCTGCGGCAGCAGCTTTGTCGCCGGCTTCGGCGGCGGCCTTCTTGGCGTCCTCCACCGTCTCGCTCACCTTGCGCTTGAGCTCGGTGTTCAGCGCCTTGCCCTGCTCGACCGTAATCTCACCCTTCTTGACGAGTTCGTCGACGAGCTCGCTGCTCTTCTCGTATCCGGTGGCAAGGGCGCCGATACCCGCCAGCAGGACCTTGCGCAGGCCATCACCCAGAAGATCAAAATCAGCCATGATACCCCTCCTTCGAGGTCCGACATGGCCTGGTGCCATGTCTCGTACCACCAAGCCTAGCGCAAACAACAGGGCAATGTACTAGACCCTCAGACTGATTTCGGCTGTTTTTTCGCTGATTGGTACTTACCGAGGACTCACCGAGAATTCACCGAGGACGTTCGGCGGCAGCCTTGCGCGCGTTGGTGGCTACTTGATCGAGCCGGGCGAGCTCCTTGGCTTGTTCGGGGGTCTGATCGGACGTATCGAACGTACCGTAACGACGAGTCACGGCAGTTTCGATAAGGAAATCGCTGATGGCGGGGTTTTTAGGCAGCAACGAGCCGTGCATGTAGGTGCCGATCACGTTGTGCACGCGCGCGCCCTCGGTATGGTCTTCGCCATTGTTGCCTCGGCCGTCCTGATCGACGGTGCCGAGTGACTGAACGCCTTCGCGCAGGAAGGTCTGACCGGAGTGGTTCTCATAGCCAATCACATCGCCGAACTGGTCGGAATGCTCAACAAGATTGCCGATCATACGCACGTTCTGGCCCACGGTATAAGCACCGATAACGCCGATGCCGTCCAGACGGGTGCCGTCCACGGTTTCAAAGTACTCGCCGAACAGCTGGTACAGGCCGCAGATCATCAGCATCGGCGTACCGTCTGCGGCAAGCGAACGCAACAGGTCGGCGCGATGGTAGAAGTCGTCGATGATTTTCTTCTGGCCGGTGTCTTGGCCGCCGCCTCCCAGAATAAGGTCCACCTGGTCGGGCCAATCGTCGCCTTGATTGTACTGGTGAACGACCGGTTCGTAACCGTACAGTTCCAGCCGGCGGCGGATAGTCAGCACGTTGCCGGAATCGCCGTAGATGTTCATGTCTTTGGGATACAGGGACACCACATCAATTGTTCTGGCCATGTCACGTTCTCCTTGTCGATGTTCTCCCGCTGCCGGGAAGCGTCTTATTCCCTCACCATGTCCCTTCCGCTGGCGGGAGGTGGCGCGCGAGCGCCGAAGGGTGGTTACTTGCCCACGCCCGCGTCCCGTACTTCGGTGATGCGGCCCAGTACGGCGCGGGTTTTGAGCATGGCGGTGTAGGTGCAGTAGATGTGCTTGCGTGTGCCGGGATTGGCGTTGACGAATGCGGTGACGGCCTGTTCGAGGTCGGTGTTCGTATCGGCGACTGGCACTTGGTCATACCCCAAGCGCAATGCCATGTCCCAGGCACGCACGCCGGAGACCATGGCGACACCGGACGCGCGCAGGGAAGTGAAGTCCACGTCCCACAGCCAGCTCATGTCGCGGCCGTCGGCATATTCGTCGTTGATGGCGATCATGGTGTCCGCGTTGGCCGGGTCGAAGCTGGCGAGCGAGAGGCGGAAGCCCATCGGGTTCTTGACCAGCAGCAGTTCGACCGGGGAACCGTTGACGTCGATGACCTCGCCACGGCCGAAAGCCGGCGTGACGCGGGAAACGGCGGCGATGAGCTCGTCGGCGGACACGGCGCAGGCGTTGGTTGCGGCGGTGGCCTTGGATGCGGCGGCATTGTCTTGCATCACCGCACGTACCACAGCGAGCGCGGCGGCCGCGTTGTACAGGTTGTAGACGCCTTCAAGCTTGACGTCGGTGGCGTAGCCCTGACCGTCCATCTGGAAGGTGGCCTTGTGGTCGCCCACGGCGGTAAGTGTCACGTCGGCGGGAAGTTCTGCCGTGCCTGCGGAAGCTCCTCTCAGTTCGCTTCGCGGACTGAGAGGAGTTCTGACTGAGGGGAGCGGCCCGGCCACACCTTCCACCGACACGGTCGTGGCCATGTCGTCATCGGACGGGAAATAGTGGCGCAAATCGTCGGCGAGGCCGAAGTATCGCACGGTGGTGCCAGCCGGGGCCTTCGCGGCGAGCGCGGCGATACGCGGGTCCTCGCGGTTCAGTACCACAGTGCCGGTAGTCGCCGCAGCCACATGGCTGAGCAGTTTGGCCGTGGTGTCGATTTCACCGAATCGGTCAAGCTGATCGCGCATCACGTTCAGCAGCAATGCATAACGGGGCTTGACCTGCTTGACGAAGTGGACGGCGTACGCCTCATCGAGCTCGAGCACGGCGATGTCCGCGTCCAATTTGCCGCCGAGCGTGACTTCGGTAAGCAGTGCGGAGACCACGCCGCGCACGAAGTTCGAGCCGGTCGGATTGGTGAACACCTTCAGCCCCAGGTCGGAGAGCATCGAGGCGACCATGCGGGTGGTGGTGGTCTTGCCGTTCGTGCCGGACACCAATACCACGCCAAGCGGCAACTGCCCGAGCGTACGGGTCAGGAAGCCGGGGTCAATCTTTTCTACGACTTTGCCGGGCAAAGCCGAACCGCCATGTTTGGTGACGCGGGATGCAAACCGCACGAAGCGGCCTGCGGCCACGGTGGCGAACGCATACCACGGTTTGCAGGTCTGCACCACGGACGATTGGTCTTGCGAAACATCGCGTGAAACGTTGCTTGCCATCATCACACCCCCTGATTGGCGTTGTAGTCCTGCGGCATGTCTTTGAATTTGGACGTGGCACCGAGGAAGGCGAGGTGGAAGGTTTCGGTCGGGCCGTTACGGTGCTTGGCCATGATGATATCGGCCTCGCCGGGGCGGTCTTCCTTGTCGTAGAAGTCAGGGCGGTGGACCAGGAACACCACGTCGGCGTCCTGTTCGATTGAGCCGGATTCACGCAAATCGGAGAGCTGCGGCTTCTTGTCGTTACGCATTTCCGGGCCACGGTTCAGCTGGGAAAGGGCCACGACCGGCACTTCGAGTTCCTTGGCCAAGAGCTTCAGGGCACGGGAGAATTCGGACACCTCTTGCTGGCGGGATTCCACGGCCTTGCCCGAGGTCATCAGCTGCAGGTAGTCGATGACTACGAGTTTCAGATCGTTGGTCTGCTTCAGACGACGGCATTTCGCACGGATCTCCATGAGGCTCATGTTCGGGCTGTCGTCAATGAACAGTGGCGCGTTCTGCATCTTGGTCCAGAACTGGTTCAGGGTGTTCCAGCGTTCGGGGGTGATGTCGTCGGCGCGGCGCAGGGCGGCCATCGGAATATTGGTTTCGGCGGAGATAATACGCTGAGCGAGCTCCACCTTGCTCATCTCCAAGCTGAAGACCACGGAAGTCATGTTGTGGTGCAACGCGGCGGCGCGGGCGAAGTCGATGCCGAGCGTGGACTTACCCATGGCCGGACGTCCTGCGACGACGACCATCTGTCCGGGCTGCAGGCCCTGGGTCACGTCGTCGATGTCGCGGAAGCCGGTCGGCACGCCCTTGTTGACGAGGCCTTGCTGCAGTTTGTCCAGCTGGTCGAGCGCGTCGTGGACCACCGGGCCGATGGCGGCATAGTCCTGACGCACCTTGCCCATCGACATCTCGTAGATCTCGGACTGGGCGAGGTTAACCACATCCTCAGCCTGCGATCCCTCGGCGGAATAACCGAGCTGGGCGATTTTGGTGCCGGCGGCGATCACATTGCGCAAAATGGCCCGCTGATGGACGATCTCCGCGTAGTACATGGCATTAGCGGCGGTCGGTACGGATGCGACAAGGCTGTGCAGATAGTCCGCGCCGCCGACCTTGTCGAGGTTGCCATCCGCCAACAGCTGGTTGGCCACGAGCACCACGTCCACCGGCTGACTGGCGGAAAACAGATCGATGATCGCGTTATAGATCGTCTGATGCTTGGGCTGGTAGAAATCGGTGACGTCAATGGTCTGCGAGACCTCGCCGATGGCATCCTTACTCATCAGCATGCCGCCGAGCACGGCCATTTCCGCGTCGTCATCATGCGGGGGCACGCGGTCGAAAATCGGGTCGCCGGCCGCCGCCGACGTCTGCGTGCCGCCCCGGCCCGCGCGGTCGCCACGATCGCCACGATCCAGGCCACCGCCGAACCCATTCTGATACGAGTGTTCACTTCCTTCTGGCATAGCCTCCAAGTATAGGATGTGGCGTGGCAGGTGAACGATATCGTATGGAAACGAAACGGTTGCCCGCATCGGTTCATTCCTTATTCACCTATGAGTCAGCGCCACGACACGCAGAAAGCAAAATGTGGATAGAAAAATAAGTTATCCACATTTTGGGGATAATTCTGGGGATAATCCACTAAGTTATCCACATACTGGGGATAACTTGGTGGATAGTCTGGGGATAACATTCCGCGCCCACAACAGGTGCTTGCGCAACGCAGTCAGGCGTGATATGCGTGTGAGCGTGCCCATAGACTCTTCCGACGCCAAAGCCACCAGTTCCGGCGATACTACACGCCGCGATGGCTTCGGCACCCCGCATGCCGGCGCAAACACAAACGTCAGCAACGGCCCGACCGACGCCCGCTCCACCAACCGCCGGATCATGGCGCTGGCCCTGCCGACCTTCGGCCAGCTCATCGCCGAACCGACCTTCATCCTTATCGACACAGCCATCGTCGGCCATATCGGGGATGCGGCGTTGGCCGGCCTGTCAATCGGCTCCACCATCATCCTCACGGCAGTCGGACTATGCATATTCCTGGCCTACTCGACCACTGCGCAGGTGGCACATCTGCTGGGAGCGGGTCGTCGTCGCGAGGGACTGCAGGCAGGCATTGATGGCCTGTGGCTGGCCTTGAGCATCGGCACCGTACTGGGATTGGGATTGTTCGCGGCTGCCGAGCCATTATGCCGGGCACTGGGCGGTCAGGGCGAAGTATTGGAACAAGCCGTGACCTATACGCGCGCAATCGTGCTGGGTGCGCCAGGCATGCTGATGGTATATGCGGCGAACGGCATTTTCCGAGGATTGCAGAAGGTTCGTATCACGCTGATCGCTGCGGTGGGCGGCGCGGTGGTGAACACGGTGCTTGATGTGTTGTTCGTTATTGTGCTGAATTGGGGCATTGCCGGCTCCGGAGTGGCGACGCTGGTAGCTCAGTGGTTCATGGGGCTGTTCCTGGTAATCCCCGCCATTCTGTGGTCCCGGGCGGATGGTGCGAGTCTGCGGCCTCGTTTGGCCGGTATTGCGGCAGCCGGGGGCGACGGACTGCCATTGTTCATTCGCACATTGGCGATTCGTGCGGCCATGGTGACTACGGTCGCCTGTGCCGCGCGCATGGGTACTGCCGTGTTGGCCGGGTTTCAGGCCGTGAACTCCTCTTGGAATTTTGCGATGAACATGCTGGATTCCGTGGGCATCGCCGGCCAGACGCTGGTGGCCACAGCGCTGGGCGCTGGCAGCGTGCAGCAGGCGCGGCGGCTGACGCGGGCGACCGGGCGTGCGGGACTGGTCACCGGCGCGGTAATCGGCACGGCTTTTGCGGTAGTCGGCCTGTTCGCCGGGCACTTCTTCTCCCCTACGCCACATATTCAGACGCTGATCGCCGTGGGCATGGTGACGATGGGCATCTTCTTCCCACTGCAAGGCTGGATGATGGCAATCGACGGCATTCTTATCGGCGCGCGCGACTACCGCTATCTGGCCGTCACATGCACGCTGACCGCCGTGGTGTATGTGACGCTCATACTCATACTGGCCAATATGGTGACGCCGGCGCTGACGAGCGACCTGATGCGTACCGCCGTACTCTGGGCCGCGTTCAACGTGGTGCTCATGGGTGGGCGCGGTCTGTCCAACGGGCTGCGCGTGCGCTCGGACGCATGGATGAGGTAGGTATCGGCCGCGCGAAGCGCTGGGCGATTCCGTTTACATAGCGGCGCGGGCGGCGGAATACATGCCGCGGACGATTTGTTCGCGCCACTTGGACCAGCCGTATTGCTTGGTGATGGTCTCACCGGCGGTGGCACCGAGCGAGGAGCCGTCGGCCCGGGTCAGGTCGAACAGCATATCCAGCAGCATCTTGTCGTGGTGCAAGCGGTCGGCCAACTCCTCCGCCACGGCCGGATCATAGGGGTCCTTACCCGTGGCAAATTCGGATAGCGTCAAATGCTCACGCACCAGCACGGTAGCCCAGTCGACGATGTCCGGCGCGTAGCCCATACGCTTGAGAATCACCGGCACATGGCGGGCACCCTCGGCGGCGTGATCGGCCACGAACGCGCGCTTGCCGATGTCGTGGGTGATACCGGCCAACAGCAATGCCTTGAAATGATCGTCATCGTACCGTCCACCGGACGGTGTCTCACGACCCAGACGCGACGTGACCTCCACCATATGCCGATCGATGGTGTACCGGTGGGCGGCCGAGGCGGACGGACGGTTGCGGACGCCGAGCCATTCCGGCATCCATCGACCCGGAATGTCCACGAAATCGATGCTCTCCCACACTTCCATAAGATTCGATCCGCACGCAAGCAGACGGATAAACAGCTCGCGCGATTCGTCATCCCACTGGTTGTCGTGAATCGGGCAGCGCTTCAGATTAACCAAGGTAGACGGGTTGATGGGAAGACCGAATTCGCCGGCCGCCACGGCCATACGCAACGCCAGCTTGGCATCCTTGGCAGGCTCGGCACCGGGCGCCAACACCAATTCGCCTTCGTGCTTGGCCACGCCGGGAGCCACCACGTCGAATTGCGGGGCTTCGCGCTTGCCACCAGAGCGCTGAGAGAACATCTGGAAGAACGCGAATCGCGGCTTTTCGTGGGTCAGCGAATGTTCGGCGCGGGAAGCGGTGGAATCAAGCGAGAAGGAGATGCGCCGACCGATACGGGCAAGCAGTGTCTGCAGATCGTCGATCGAGTAGGCGGCACGCTCGTTTTCGGGCCAAGTCGGATCGGCAAGGCCAAGCATGGCAGCCACTTTGGCCTGATAGGGCGTCAGCATCAGGTTGGTATCCTTGCCGGCCACCAGATGGATGCAGTCGCGTACGTCGAGCAGACGTTCCACAGCTTCGTCGTAAATGCCGTGCGGGCGGTCGGCCAGCCATGAGGCGGCGAGCGCGGAGACGAGCACCGAATCGCGCAACCCCCCACGGGCCTCTTTGATGTCGGGCTGATTGACGTATTGGAGCCGGCCGAATTCGTCGAGTCGGGCTTTGGCGGAGTCGAGCAGTTCGGGCAGGCGCTTGCGGGCGGCCTTGCGCCAGCGTTCGAGGATGGACGTGGCGGTGGTGGTGATCAGAGCGGTGTCGCCGGCGATGGGCTTCACGTCCAGCCAGCCCATGGCGGCGGGAAGGTCATGGTCGGTGACTTCCTCGCATTGGGCGCGCGTGCGGATGGAGTGGTCGAGGTCCAGACCGCTGTCCCATAGCGGGTACCAGAGTTTGTTGGCCAACTCGTTGAGCTGCTGGTCGTTCAACGTGCGAGGCTCGTAGATGATGACCAGGTCGAGGTCGGAGCTGGGGCCCAGTTGGCCACGTGCCAGCGAGCCTACCGCGGCGAAGCCGATGCCGGAGTCGGGCACGGGGAAAGAGACATCCTTGCAGCCCGCATTCCACAGCTCAGTGAGGCATTGCATGGCCAGTTCCGTGCGGGCTTTGCGCTTGGTCGCACCATTCCGGTAGACGCCGTCGTCATCCGGCTGGCTCATATCCATGAATCGTTGTTTCAAGCCATCTACTGCTGAAGTCATTGCTTCATCTTTCATTGCCAAAAAAAGTCCCCGCACGGCGTCAATTCGCGGCGTGCGGGGACCTTTCCTATGCAGTCCATCCCCTTCTAAGCATGGACGTCTGTGTTATCAGATCGCGGCGGAACCGGTCTCACCGGTACGCACGCGGGCCACGGAGTCCAGCGGAGCGACCCACACCTTGCCGTCACCGATGGTGCCGGTGCCGGCGGACTTGATGATCACACCGACCAGCGTTTCAGCATCCGCGTCATCGGACAGCACTTCAACGCGAATCTTCGGAATCAGGTCCACAGTGTATTCAGCGCCACGGTAGACCTCGGTGTGGCCGCGCTGGCGGCCGTAGCCGTTGGCCTCGGACACGGTCAGACCGTGCACGCCGGCGGCCGCGAGGGCCTCCTTGACATCGTCGAGCTTATGGGGCTGAATGATAGCGGTGATCAGCTTCATTTCACTTCACCTCCTTGAGAACGGAGCTGGCAGTACCAGCAAAATCGTAAGCACGTTCGCCCTGGTCGGCAAGATCGATGCCGCCGACTTCCTGAGCTTCGGTGACGCGCCAACCGATGGTCTTCTCCAGAGCGAAGGCGATGATCGCGGTGATCACTGCGGAGTAGAGGATGGCGACGAGAGCGATGACCAGCTGAACGACGAGCTGCTTCCAGTCGCCACCAGCCAGCAGACCGGTGCCTTCACCGAAGAAGCCGATGAGGATGGTGCCGGTGAAACCACCAACGCCATGCACGCCGACAACGTCGAGGGAGTCATCGTAGCCGAACTTGAACTTGAGACCGCAGGCCAGGCAGGTCAGGACACCAGCGATGGCACCCATCACGATGGCCCACAGCGGGGAAACCACATCGGCGGCCGGGGTGATGGCGACCAGGCCGGCGACCATACCCGAGGCGGCACCCATGGCGGTGTAGTGACCGGAGCGAATCTTCTCGGTGAAGCCCCAAGAGAGCATTGCGGCTGCGGTGGCGGCGGAGGTGGAAACCCAAGCGTAACCAGCAGTACCGTTGGCGGCGAAGGCGGAACCAGCGTTGAAGCCGAACCAGCCGAACCACAGCAGGAAGGCGCCGAGCATCACGAACGGCACGTTGTGCGGGCGGAACGGCTGCGTGCCGAAGCCCTTACGCTTGCCGATGATGAGCACGATGATCAGGGCGGCGACTGCGGCGTTGATGTGGACGACAGTACCACCTGCGAAATCGTGGGCGGCCGCGCCGATGGCCTTGGAGATGGCGCCGTCAGCAGACAGCAGACCACCGTTCCAGACCATGTGGGCCATAGGAGCGTAGTCGAAGGTGACCCACAGCGCCACGAAAATCATCCAGGTGCTGTACTTCACACGCTCGGCAATGGCGCCGCAGATCAGGCCGACGGTAATCATCGCGAAAGCGACCTGGAAGGCGACGTCCACGGAAACCGGGTAGTTGTTGCCGTTCAGACCGGTGGCGGTGAACACGCCGTCCTGGGCGACCATGGAGTCCTTCAGCAGGAAGCCGCTGGCCGGGTCGCCGAAGATGCCTCCGATGTCGGAACCGGCGTAAGCAATCGACCAACCCCACAGGGTCCAGATAATCATGGTGACCGACAGGGCGGCCGCCTCAAGCATCAGCATGTTCAGGACGGCCTTGGCACGAACCATACCGCCGTAGAAGAACGCCACACCAGGCGTCATGAGGAAAACCAAGGACGCGGATGTCAGGATCCATGCGGTGTTACCGGAATCAATCGCTCCCATGTCTACCTCCCTCTCTTTCGTTCAGGGCACCGGGGGCTTTGCGCGGCCGGCGTCGACTTTGTCTCTACAATGCCGTCCCCCTTGTGGGGGCTAACAGTTCGTCAGTAAAAGCCGGTCTCGTTTTGGTTTCGTTACGCCAAGTTACGCGATTGTTAAGCGCACCTGACAGTTAGGTTGATGTCGGGTGGGCTGATTCCGGCATGATTCCAACGTATACGGGAAAGCCCCGAATCATGTTTCGAATATGATTCGGGGCTGGGTTTGGTGCGTTGCGGGCGTTTCCCGCGCCCACAACGTGGACGGACGCAGGGCTCCCCTCGCTGAGGGGAGCTGTCGAGCAAAGCGAGACTGAGAAGAACTCGACCGTCTACGCGAGAATGCCGTCCACGAAACCTTCGGGATCGAAAGGTGCCAAATCGTCCGGACCTTCACCAAGACCGACGAGCTTGACCGGCACGCCGAGCTCCTTCTGCACGCTGACCACGATGCCGCCCTTGGCGGAACCGTCAAGCTTGGAGAGCACCACACCGGTAATGCCGATGGCTTCGGCGAACACCTTGGCCTGGGCCATGCCGTTTTGGCCGGTGGTGGCGTCGAGCACAAGCAGCACTTCATCCACCGGCAGGTTCTTTTCGGTAACACGGCGAATCTTGCCGAGCTCGTCCATCAGGTTCGACTTGTTCTGCAGTCGGCCGGCAGTATCGATGATGAGCACGTCCGCGTTCGCTTCCTTGGCCTTGGCGGATGCCTCAAAGGCGACGGATGCCGGGTCGGCACCGTCCTTGTCGGAGCGGACGACGGGCACATTGACGCGTGCGCCCCAGGTTTCGAGCTGGTCGGCGGCGGCCGCGCGGAAGGTGTCGGCCGCGCCCATCATGACCTGCTTGTTTTCGGCCACGAACAGTCGAGCCAGTTTGCCGGCAGTGGTGGTCTTGCCGGTGCCGTTGACGCCGACCATGATGATGACGCTGGGCTTGGCGGCACCCGGCTTTTCGGCATTGAGGCGGCGGTCCGTATCTCGACCGACCAGATCGAGCAGCTTCTCCTTGAGCGTGGCGCGTACTTCGGCTGGGTCGGCTTTACCAGTGATGCGGGCGTCGGTTCTCAGGTCATCGACCAGTTGGGCGGAAGCATCCGCACCGACGTCGGCAAGCAGCAGTGTGTCTTCGACGTCTTCCCAATCGGCCTCGGAGAGATTGTCTTTGGCGAGGATGTCGAACAGGGCCTTGCCGAACGGGTTGCCGGACTTGGCAAGTTTTGCCTTGAGTCGGGTCAGTCGAGAGCCGACCGATTCGGGGGTTTCAGGTTTGGCGGGAGTGGGCTTGGAGGCAGGTTGGGACTCGGGCTTGGGCGCAGCTGCCGGTTCGGGTTCGGCCTGCGCGGCTGGCGCAGGCTCGGCTTTGGCCGATTCGGCTGACTTGGCCGGCTCGGCGGCAGTCGCAGCCTTAGCTTCCTCGGCTTCGGCGGCCAGCCGAGCGTCGGCGGCGGCCTTGGCGTCGCGGGTCTTCTTGTTGTCGGGGGCAACCTTGCCCATCGCACGATCCAAATCGCGCTTGCGGGACTTGCCCAACCAGATGCTCAGGGCGATTACGATAACCGCCGCCACAATCACGCCAAGAACGGCGAGCACAGTATTCATATCCATACCTGTAAAGTCTAGCCCGCAGATGGAATCCCCTACGAATTCGGCAGTCTCAGGCCGACAATTCCACCCGGCGACTTAAGCTGAACCGCATGGCACATTCTTCACGTATGACGTCGCTGCAGCGCCGCGAGCAGCTGATTGAAGTCGGACGCTCGCTATTCGCCGCCAAAGGCTTCGAAGCGGTAAGCGTGGAGGAAATCGCCGCGCACGCCAAAGTCTCCAAGCCGATTGTGTATGAGCATTTCGGCGGCAAAGAGGGCCTGTATGCCGTCATTGTGGATCGTGAGATGCGCGCGCTGACCGGTACGCTGACCGCCGCGCTCGACGATCCGACCGTGCACCCGCGCCAGATTGTGGAACGCACGGCGCTTGCGCTCCTCACCTATATCGAAGAGAATGCCGAGGGGTTCCAGGTACTGGTACGCGACTCGCCGAGCACCGACCCGTCCGGCTCATTCAGCTCGCTGATGGGAGACATCGCCGTACGCGTTGAAGACATTCTTTCCGAAACATTCAAACGGCAGAAGCTGTCTGCCAAGGGCGTGCCGTACTACGCGCAGATGCTGGTGGGCATGACCGTATTCACCGGGCAGTACTGGGCCGACCGGCCAAAGGTGAGCAAGGAGCAGCTGGCTGCATACATTGTGGATTTGGCCTGGCATGGCCTGAGCCGGCTTGACTCCAAGCCCCAGTTGTTCTTTGAGGGCGCCAAGGCGCGGAAGGAGGCCGAGCGCCGAGCCAAGCGCGAGTCCGATTCCGGCAGCCCGGATTCAGACCAGACGAGTTCTGCCCAATCGGATCCCGAGCACGCCACCGGGGAAGATTCAGGGTTGCAGAACATGCGTTCAGGGGCACAGGTTACGCAACACTCTGCCGAGTCGGGAGGCGAAGTGCTACGGTTTGAACAGGAAACTGAACATAACGACTAAATATGTGAGGACGTAAGACTTTCATGGCCAGCACGGCAAAGACGCTCACCTTTGTGATCCCCGCATACAATATGGAGTCCTACCTTGACCGTTGCGTGAACTCGCTGCTTTCGGCAAGCGACATCAGCGACCTCGAGGTGCTGATTGTGGACGACGGTTCGAAAGACGGCACGCTGGAGTACGCGCGCAAGCTGGAACGCACCAATCCGGGCGCCGTGCGCGCGATTCATCAGGAGAACAAGGGCCACGGCGGCGCGGTGAACACCGGTATCGCGGCGGCGACCGGCATGTACGTCAAAGTGGTGGATGCGGATGATTGGGTCGACCCGCAGGCCATCGACACGGTTCTGGCCACGTTGCGTGCACAGCATGACACCGACGAACCGATTGACATGCTGGTGACCAATTACGTGTATGACAAGGTGGCCAAGCGTCACAAGACCGTAGTGAACTTCCGCCGTGTAATGGAGGCCGGCCGCGTGCTCGGCTGGGATGACCTGGGCAGGTTCGGTCTGGCGCAGTACATCATCATGCATGCGCTCACCTTCCGCACGCAGGTGGTGCGCGATTCCGGGCTGAAGCTGCCGGAGCACACGTTCTACGTCGATTTCTATTACTCGTACCAGCCGTTCCCGTGGGTGAAGCGCATCCAGTACCTCGATGTGCCGTTCTACCACTACTTCATCGGGCGCGAGGGTCAGAGCGTGCAGACCGACGTGATGATTAAGCGTGTGGACCAGTTGCGGCTCGTCAATCGGCTGATGACCGAGGCCACGCCCGAACGCGGTACGGTGCCGGAGGGGCTGTACCGGTACATGATTCACTTCCTGGCGATCGAATCGTGCGTTACCTCGACGTTCCTGATTCTCTCGCGCGATCCGGCCAACTACGTTAAGAAAACCGAGCTGTGGGATGCGATTGACGCCTATTCGCCGGCCATCGGCAAGGATGTGCGCTCGCAGCTGATGTCCCGCGCGCTCAATCTGCCCGGCAAAACCGGCCGCTGGATCGTGCGCAACGGCTATCTCATCGCCGAACGCATCGTCGGCTTTAACTGATTCGGATTGTGGTTTTGCCCTGCTGACGCGTTATCAGCAGGGCATCCCTATTACCTCCCCAGTCGAGGTTTTGCTACTCGGCCCAACGGTCGGACATCGCGAAGCTGTTGTGCATCAGGTTGCTGGAGGTGTATAGCACGTCGTTCAGCAGCTTGGTTGTGTGCTCGCGCAGGTAGTCGGCCATCTCGTCGTTGGCCGCTTCGAGCACATCCGCCACGCCCTGCACATCCTTCTCATCGCCGTGGCCGCCATCGAGCGGCCATGCATTCGTATCCGTCGATTCGGCATCGCTTCGAGCAAGCAACTGCTCATCCGTGCGCTCGATGAGCCGGTGTCCGAACGCGCGCACGCCCTCGGCATACCCTTCGATGAACCGGTTCGTCTCATACCAGTGTGCGTCGGCCACGACGGCGATCAGGCGGTTCGTCCAATACAGGTTGCCGGTGGAGACTTCGGGCGTGGTGTCGCGCAGGTAGGCAGGCGTGTCGTTGACGTTCGCGTAGAACGGCGCGGCGGCGGTGAACGGACCAGAGCCGAACGATACCCACATCACCGTGCGATTGGCCGCCGGCACATACGGACGGACCTGAATCGCCACCATATGGCCGGTGCGGTTCACGCCGATCGGACGGTAACGGTGGCGCGATTCCGCCGTGCCGGTCGTGCCGTACGGGTCGTACGGCGTGCCTTCGAAGTGCGAGGACAGCAGGAAATCAACGTCTTCGAGGCTCACCTTGTCTTCCGGCACGCGGCACCACGGGATGTCGTCGGATTCGGGCGTGTAGCGGGCGGCCGGCGAATCCCAGTCCTCGCTGGGGTTGAGGCGGCGTTGCATGTACCAGGCACGCGGCGTGTTGTAGATATGGTCCTTCGGCGTCGCGGTGCCGAAGGCCTTGCGCGGGTTGAAACGGGTGGGAAGGGCAACGGTTGTTCCGAATCCGGCGCTATGCGCGTGACGGCCGTTGGAAGAGACCGGCGTTCCCATTGTGCGGTCGAGGTGATGCGTGGCCATGAACTCGCGCAGGTCGGCGCTGCATAGGTATTCGCGCTGCTCGCCGAACGCATCGGCGAGGTCGAAGTCGTCGATGCCGAGCTGGTTGGGGATCGTGGCATAGCAGTCATCGGGCACTCGGCGGGCGATCCAATGGTGGCCGCCGATGGTCTCGACGTACCAGATCTCGTCCACATCCGAAATAATCACGCCGTTCGATTCGTAGGTGCCGTAGGTTTCGAGCAGTTCGCCCAACCGCGCGACGCCCTCGCGCGCGGTGGTGACATACGGCAGCACAAGGGTGATGATGTCTTCCTCACCGATACCGCCGGGCTGCTCGGCCTGATAATCGGTGCTGTCCGGTTCGCCGACAGCCGGCCGCAACTCGACCATCGGGTCCGCACCGAGCACGCGCTCGTTGACAGCGATGGTTTCGGTGGCGCTCATCGCCACGTTGTGTTCGTTGGCACCGGCTTCGGCCAGAATGCCACGATTATTCAGCACGTTCGGTGCGATGGTGTACCGGCAAGGATTGTCCGGTAGTTCGATTTCGACATGGCTCAGCACGCTGCGGTAGTGGCGCGGCTGGTCGTCGGGGGCGACAGCGACGAAGCGCTTGGGATCGTAACGGCCCGAGCCCGAATCGTCATCGCGGGCGATGATGGTGGAACCGTCGTAACTGGCATTTTTGCCGACAAGAATCGTGGTGCATGACATGGGACACCACTCTAGGAGCCAGGCTGGTCGAAACAAAAAAATCCTTGGAACCATTGCGATTCCGAGGATTTGTTGTGCCCCCTGTGGGATTCGAACCCACAACCCACGACTTAAAAGGACGCTGCTCTAACCGTTGAGCTAAAGGGGCAACTCTTCTAAAATACACACCGTTTTGGGATATTTCAACTACGGCGTTGCGTACACGTTTGCGTACGCGATTGGCCCAACGCACGGCACAGCACACGCAATGTGGCCCAAATCGCAGCCCAAATCGCATATCGCCTCTAGCGATAGATAGCCGCCGGCGACTACCCTTGTACATTATGAGTGAATCCCCCAATTGGAGCAATCCCCTGCGCGACTCGCGCGACCTCAGACTGCCCCGTATCGCCGGCCCATGCAGCCTCGTCATTTTCGGTGTCACGGGCGATCTGGCACAAAAGAAACTACTGCCAGCCGTCTACGACCTGGCGAACCGTGGCCTACTGCCGCCGAGCTTCGGTCTGACCGGTTTCGCCCGCCGCGACTGGACACAGGAACGGTTCATCGAATTCGTCAAGGCCGCCGTCCAGGCGCATTGCCGTACGCCGTTCAAGGAGTCGACTTGGCGCAATCTGGCCGCCGGCATCCGCTTCGTGCAGGGTACGTTCGACGACCCGGAGGCCTTCGAGCGTCTGAGCGCCACCGTGCAGGAGCTTGACCGCGACCGCGGCACGCAGGGTAACCATGCCTTCTACATGTCGGTGCCGCCGCGCGCATTCCCACAGGTCGCCAAGCAGCTGGCCGCCTCCGGCCTGTCGCGCTCGTCCGAGGGCGCATGGCGCCGCGTGATCATCGAGAAGCCGTTCGGCCATGATCTGGCCAGCGCCAAGGAACTCGACAGCGTGGTATCCGAAGTGTTCGACCCGAGCTCCGTGTTCCGCATCGACCACTACCTCGGCAAGGAAACCGTGCAGAACCTGCTGGCCCTGCGTTTCGCCAACGCCATGTACGAGCCGATCTGGAACGCCAACTATGTGGACCACGTGCAGATCACGATGGCCGAGGACATCGGCATCGGCGGCCGCGCCGGCTATTACGACGGCATCGGCGCCGCACGCGACGTCATCCAGAACCACCTGCTTCAGCTCATGGCTCTGACCGCCATGGAGGAGCCGGTGAGCTTCACCGCCAAGGACCTGACCGCCGAAAAGACCAAGGTGCTTTCCGCCGTGCGCCTGCCCAAGGACCTCGCCGCCAACACCGCGCGCGGCCAGTACGCCAAGGGCTGGCAGGGCTCGCACGAAGTGGTCGGCTACTTGGAGGAAAAAGGCATCGACCCCAAGAGCACCACTGAAACGTACGCCGCCATCCGCCTCGATATCGACACCCGCCGCTGGGCTGGCGTGCCGTTCTACCTGCGTTGCGGCAAGCGCCTCGGCAAGCGTGTAACCGAAATCGCCGTGGTGTTCAAGCGCGCCCCGCATCTGCCGTTCGAGCAGACCGCCGTGCGCGAACTCGGCAAGAACGCCATCGTGATTCGCGTGCAGCCCGACGAGGGCGTCACCATGCGCTTCGGAGCCAAGGTGCCGGGCGGCTCCACCATGGAGGTCCGTGACGTGAACATGGACTTCAGCTACGGCCGCTCCTTCACTGAGAACTCGCCGGAAGCCTATGAGCGACTGATTCTGGACGTGCTGCTCGGTGATCCGCCGTTGTTCCCGACCACCGAAGAGGTGAACCTCAGCTGGGAGATCCTCGATCCGATTGAACAATTCTGGTCCACGCTTGGCCAGCCGCAGGCCTACCGCGCCGGTACGTGGGGTCCGGCACAGGCCGACGAAATGCTGGCGCGCGACGGCCGCCACTGGAGGATGCCATGATCATCGATATGCCGAACACCCGCACCCGCGAGATTGCGCACAAAATCGAACAACTGCACGAGGAGCGCGGCGAATCGGCGACCGGCCGCGTGCTGACGCTGCTCATCGCCACCGAGGACGCGGACCTAGAGCATGCGCTGGAAATCGCGAACTCGGCCAGCCGTGAGCACCCGTGCCGCGTGATTGCCGTAGTACCGGATACCAATCCTGCCGATCAGTCCGGCGAAGGCGAACCGAACGCGGCCGAAGTGGCCGCCGAGGTGAGCGCGAGTCGCGATAATCCGGCCGTCGATTTGACCGACGGCCCGAACGATCCGAACGATTCCAACCTGAACGCCCAAGTGCGATTCGGCGCGGACGCCGGTGCCGGTGAGATCATCATCTTGCGTCCGCGCGGTGGCCTTATCAACCACCCGGATACGCTGGTTATCCCGCTGCTTGTGCCGGATGCGCCTGTAGTGGCGTGGTGGCCGACCACACCGCCGTCGAACCCGGCCAAGGATCTGATGGGTGCGATGGCCCGCAGTCGCATCACCGACGCGTTGCACTCCAATAATCCGGAGGCCACGATTGAGCGTTTGCGCCGCAATTGGACACCGGAAGATATCGACTTGTCCTGGACACGACTGACCGTCTGGCGCGCAATGCTCGCCTCGATGCTCGATCAGCCGCCGCACCTGCCCATCACCGCCGTGAAGGTGACCGGCAAGGCCGACTTCCTGCCTATGGAAATGCTGTGCGCATGGCTGCGTCTGAAACTTGGCGTACCAGTCGAAACTGAGTTCGTGCCCGACGCGCAGGCCGTGACCGGCGTGTACCTGACCCGTGAGGACGGTGTGATCTCGCTGGAACGCCCGTATGAGGACCAAGCGCTGATCTCGCTGCCCGGCCAGACTCCGCAGGAAGTGTCCGTGCCGATGCGCACCATCGAGGACTGCCTGACCGAGGAACTGCGTCGCATCGATCCCGATGAGATCTACGCCGAGGTCATCAACGAAGGCTGGGATCTGATTCGTCACTGAAGTCGGTAGAACCCGTTGCCACAGCGGCGTTGGCATGAGTTCGGCAATTGTGGCCGAGCCATGCCAACGCCGCTGCTCATCGTTTCCTACCTCATGCGATGCCGCACAATGTACATTGTGTTGTCAACTGACAACACATTTCATTGCTGCAAATGGCTAGATTCCCGGCATGCCACCCGTATCATGCGTTGTCAACTGACAACACAATCCACATTGCAAAGTACGACACATACCCCATACAAGGACCATACATGGCAACTCGAAAACTCATTGTGTATCCGAATAAAGATCTGATGATTCAGGCTGGCGCGCAACGTTTTGTCTTGACGCTACTCGATTTGCTCGCCGAACGATTGCCTGATGACACGCATCGCACGCGTGTGGATGTGGCGCTGTCTGGCGGTTCGGCCGCGCAGCCGTTGGGCTCGGTGCTGAGCGATCCGCTGGCTGACGCGATTGATTGGTCGCGCGTGCATTTCTGGTGGAGCGACGAACGTTTTGTGCCGGCTTACGACACCGATCGCAATGCTTTGGAAGCCCGTCGCCTGCTGCTTGACCAGCTGGTGGCAGATGGCAAGCTGCCTGAATCGAATATTCATGAGATGGCGGCCGATACCCGTTCAGCCGATGACATCGCCGATGTGATGGATCAGGCCGACAGCGATGATGCTTCCGTTCGCGCCGCCGCCGATGCCGCGAATGATGCGTTGCTGGACGATGTCGCGAGCGACTATGAGCGCGAGTTGGTGAATGAATTGGGGCCGGAACCGGTAATCGATCTGATGATTCTCGGCATGGGACCGGACGGTCACTATGCGTCGCTGTTCCCTGGTCATGATGAGGTCAAGGTTACCGATAGGCTCACCGTGGGTGTGAACCACTCCCCCAAGATGCCGCCGCTGCGTGTTTCATTGACCGCGCCGCTCATCGCGCGTTCACGCCATACGTGGTTCTTCGCCGCCGGTGCCGGCAAAGCCGAATCGCTGGCCCATGTCTTCGAGCAGCCCAACAACCCGGATTACCCGTCCTCCTACGCCAACGGAGTGGACGAGTTCATCTGGTTCTCCACCGAAGAAACCGTCACCGAGTTGTGAGTGAATTAAGCCCCCTCTGATGAGGGGGCTTAATTCGTCTATGGCTACGCCTCGATCTCGGACTTGCCCTCTTCGCCGCCGGCCCCTGCAATTAGGGACTCGCCTGCGGCGAGGCTCAGTGTTGGCTCAGCGGCATAGCCGCCTCGCTCCGAAGAGGGCCGGGGAGCCCACAGGGCTGTCCTAAGCCCGAGATCGCGAGGCTACGCCTCGATCTCGGACTTGCTGTTTTCTCAGCTCGGCTATCGCCGAGCCTGAAGAAGGCCGGACAGCCCACAGGGCTGTCCTAAACCTGAAATCACGAGGCTACGCCTCGATTTCAGGCTTGCCTTCTTCAGCCCACAGCGTGTGGAACACGCCGGGCTTGTCTACGCGGCCGTAGGTGTGGGCACCGAAGAAGTCACGCTGGGACTGGGTCAGAGCGGTGGGCAGGCGCTTGGAGCGCAGACCATCGTAGTACGCCAGGGAGCTGGAGAACACCGGGGTCGGGATGCCGGCCTCCACCGCGCGAACGATCACGCGACGCCATGCGTCCTGCGATTCGCCGATGATCTTCTCGAAGTACGGATCGAACAGCAGGGAAGCCGGCGGGTTATCGCCCTTGAAGGCCTCGGTGATGCGGTCGAGCAGGAACTGGGCGCGAATAATGCAGCCGCCACGCCAAATGCGGGCCACTTCGGACAGGTTGATATCCCAGCCGTATTCCTTGGCACCGTCCTGAATCTCGTTCAGGCCCTGAGCATAGGCCACGACCTTGGAAGCGAACAGAGCCTTGCGCACGTCCTCGACGAACGCGGCCTTGTCTTCTCCGGCCAGATCGATGGTCTTGTTCGGTCCAGCCAGACCTTCCTTCTGAGCGTCTTCACGCAGCTCACCGTGCGAAGACAGTGCACGAGCGAACACGGCTTCACCGATGGCAGCCACAGGAGAACCACATTCCAGACCAGTCTGCACGGTCCACGTACCAGTACCCTTCATGCCGGCATGATCCACGACCACGTCCACGAACGGCTTGCCGGTCTCGGCATCCTTGTGGTGCAGAATCTCAGCGGTGATCTCGATCAGGTAGGAGTCAAGGTCGCCCTTGTTCCATTCAGCGAACACGTCGCCAATCTCCTCGGCATCCATGCCGAGTCCACGGCGCAGAATGTCATACGCCTCACCAATCACCTGCATATCGGCATACTCGATGCCGTTGTGCACCATCTTGACAAAGTGGCCGGCACCATCGGTGCCGATGTGGGTCACGCACGGTTCGCCGTTCACCTTGGCGGCGATGGACTGAAGAATCGGGCCCAAGGTCTTCCAGGATTCCGCAGTGCCACCGGGCATCAGAGACGGGCCGTTGAGCGCGCCTTCCTCACCACCGGACACGCCGCAACCCACGAAGTGGAAGCCCTTGGCACGTACTTCCTTCTCACGCTTGATGGTGTCCTTGAAGAAGGAGTTGCCACCGTCGACGATGATGTCGCCCGGTTCGAACACCTCTTCCAGCTGCGCGATGGTCGCGTCGGTCGGAGCACCGGCCTTGACCATGATGATGGCGGTACGCGGACGCTTCAGGGACGCGGCGAATTCCTCGAGCGTTTCGGCCGGCACGAAGTTGCCTTCGGTGCCATGCTCGTTCATGAGCTTCTCGGTACGCGAGTAGTGGCGGTTGAACAACGCCACCGTGTTGCCATGGTGCGCCAGATTACGCGCCAGATTGGAGCCCATCGTGGCCAGTCCAATCACACCAATGTTTGCTGTAGCTTCGGCCATGTGCCTTGCCTTTCGTTTGATTGTCCCATCGTCATCACGCGCGTCACAAAACAGCGCATCAGCGGAGGGAATCATTCCTTCAACGCTTGAAAGTGTATCCCGCTTACCACCCACACGCGAGGGCTGTCTTAGGTTCTACGCACCTTCTGCCCGCGAAGCGTAATTACTTGCCGGCCATTCACATACGCCCGGCCTTGGAAGGGTCGATATGCATGGTCTGGAAGCGATTGGCCATGTAAGCGTCGCTGTAGCGTTCGCTGAACCACATCGCGACCGGTGAATCCTGCGGCTGGCCGGCCATGCGCCCATACCAGCAATCCAAGGCCATCAGCGTGAAGGCAATGTCGATCACCATCAGCACCGTGCATACCGCAGTCAGCGAATACCGCACTTTCCATGGAATGCGATTAATCAGAGCCAGCAGTCGCGGTAACAGCCACTTGATCCACACCACACCAATCAGTCCCCAGAAGAACATGAATTGGCCCGAAGTACGTCCGTCGATGGACAGCCAACGGCCGGTGTAATCCCACGCGGTAATACCAAACGCCGCTTCCATGAACCAGCTGGTGCAATATTCGAACGCGCCGCCGATCACCGCCGAAGCGCAGAAAATCAAGAACGGATTCGCCTTCCACAGACGATTCAGGCACACGGTTACCAATACCGCACCACAGCCGTAAATCGGCGAGAACGGGCCCCACAGCAAACCAGCGCGGTCCTGAAGTTCACCGTTATACAGCGCCATATGGTAGATCGTCTCCACAATCAGGCCACCCACCGAAGCGATGGTAAACAGCCAGAAGATATTGAAAAAGTCCAGCGCAATATAGCCCTTGCCGGACTGGTCGCGGCCTAGCATGCCGGCCGCCACAGCCGATTCATAATCATCGCGATCGTCCATACGCCTGAGCGCGCGCTGCAGACGGCGTTCCTCGCTCAGGGAGGGATCGGCGGTCACCGAAATCACGACGAGAATAATCATCTGAATCAGCGGCAGCAGCAGGTTGAAGCCAAGGCCGGTCAGGGCCAGCGACAGCATGCCGTCGGCCAACGTCAACGGCATCAGCACGTAGGTCCAGCGCGCGGCATACCGGCGATGATTGCGCAGCAGCATCACGCCGAGCACAATCAGGCATGCGGCACTGACTACCAGCACCACCGCATGAATCGCGGACAGGATGAAGGTCAGGCTCATCGCATCGACGTGCACATGACCATCCAGAATCTCGCGCACGGCATAGAGGATGGAAATCACCATAATCGGCAATGTGGCGAGTCCGTCCAGCAGCACGACCGCGCCATAGATGCGCGCCAGAATCGGTAATCGCTTGGCGTTCAGGTTCAAGCCGGCGTCGTCCAGTTCGACGGCCACCAGATCGGACACGACTGCGGACTCGGCGTCACGGTTCTCCCGCGGCTTGCCGGGGGTAGTGGCCGTGCCATCGTCCTTGAATTCAACCATGGTTTCCTCCCCACATAGCGTCCCCTCACCCTATCACCCGATTGCGGTTTTGCTGAACTTGATGGGCGGTCGGTACATGTCTGTCTACATTGCCGAGCACCGAGCCTATCCATCGCGTTCAGGAAACGTCCAAAAACCATCCAGAAATCTTGTCAATAAGTTCCAGAACGCCTTTCGCTCTGCCCAGCGACACACGATAAGCCGCTGGGCAGCAGCGTTATTCCGCCAAAAACATCATCAATCACCCCATTAATCTCCGGCAGCCGTATTACGCTACTACAAACGTAGCGCTACGATTAACGTATCGCTACGGAAAACGTAGCAACCAAGCAACACCAAGCTCCGGAGGTATCAGTGGGCAATATCTTCAAGGTCCTCAGACGCGACTTCCTGCGCCTGTTCAAGGTGCCGGCCGCATGGGTGATCCTGTTCGGCATGGTGTTCATCCCGCCACTGTATTCGTGGTACAACATCGTCGGCTTCTGGGACCCGTACGGCAATACCAAAGGCATCACCGTCGCCATCGCCAACAATGACGACGGCACCGACAACGCGCTCATCAGCAAGCAGAACCTCGGCGATCAAATCGTCAAGCAGATGAGAAGCAACGACCAGCTCGGCTGGACCTTCGTCACCGAAGCCGAGGCCATGGACCAAGTGGAATCCGGCAAGGCATACGCAGCCATCATCATTCCCAAAGACTTTTCCGACGATCTCGCCGGCGTGGTGACCGGCGGCAAGAGTCGGCCCACTCTGGAGTATTACGTCAACGAAAAAGCCAGCGCCATCGCCCCCAAAGTCACCGACGTCGGCGCGTCCACTGTGGACCGCACGGTCAATTCCACATTCGTCTCCACCGTATCCGAAGTACTTACCGAAGTCATCAATACGGTTGACGGCAAAGCCATCAGTACCGAAGACACCACCAAAGCCAAGGCCCTCACGGCCCTTGCCAAGGCCTCCGACGATGTGCAGCACACACGCAGCACCATCGCCAAGCTCACCACCAAACTCACCGACACCCCAGAGCAGACACGCACCGCACGTCAGGCGCTGGACGACGCGCGCACACTTGGCATCGACACTGCAGAAGGTCTGGCCGGCGTCTCCACCCTGATCGGCACTACCCAGACCAGTCTGAACGGCTTCGTCACCTCCACGTCCGAAGCGCTTGACCAAGGCTCAAGCCTGCTGAGCCAAGCCGCAGCACAGGCCAACCAAAGCGTGGGCACGGTAACCGGAACCATCAGCGCCGCCAATCAGCAGGTAGGCGGACTGATCAATACGGCGGAAGACATCAACCAAGCGAACGCCGACATCATCGACCAACTCAAAGGGCTGCCGAACGCCAATCGAGAACCGCTGCAATCCGCCATTGCCACACTGGAAAGCCGCAATAGCGAGCTTGCCGGCGCACTGGGCAACCTCGATAGCCTGAACACCACTATCGGCAATGCCTCCACAGACACCGCCGGATTGGCGCAGCATCTCAATACCGCCACCCAAACCACGGTGCGCGAGGCCAATACCGCTCGCGGCACCATCACCTCCGGCGCCATTCCTCAGCTCAACACCGGTCTCAACGCCCTCAGCTCGACCGCCAGCACTCTGTCGACCGGCATCACGTCGCAAGGCTCACTCATCGATCAGTCGAAGCATACCCTCGACCAACTCGACAAAGCAGCCTCCACCACGGTGACCGCGCTGCGCGACACCGATAAGGCGCTGGCCGGCGTACAAACCAAGCTCGATACGCTGGTCACCGACATCAAAGCCCTGAGCATCTCCAGTTCACTCAGTTCCCTGATCGGCACCGACGGCAAACTGGATGCCGCCACAATCGCCGACTTCATGCTCTCCCCCACTGTTATCAGCGAACAGGCCGTCTATCCGGTCGCCTCCTATGGTTCCGGCATGGCACCGCTGTTCACCACCCTGTCTTTGTGGGTGGGCGCGTTCGTGCTCGTGGTCATTCCCAAACTCGAAACCGATGATGAGGGCATCGACGATCTCACACCAACCCAAGGCTATCTCGGTCGCTTCCTGCTACTGGCCACGCTGGCTGCCGTCCAAGGCCTGGTCACGGCCATCGGCGATCTTGTCATCGGCATTCAATGCGCGAGCGCCCCAGTGTTTCTGCTCACCTGCGTCATCACCTCACTGGTGTATATGTCGGTGATTTTCGCCCTCTCCACCACGTTCATGCACGTGGGCAAAGGCGTATGCGTGGCGCTGGTCATTCTGCAGGTGCCGGGCGCCTCCGGCCTGTACCCGATTGAAATGATGCCCGCGTTCTTCCGCGCCATCTACCCGCTGCTGCCGTTCACCTATTCGATTGACGCGATGCGTGAAACCATCGGCGGCTTCTACGACGGCCTCTGGTTCGCCTATATCGGCAAATTGCTGGTTTTCGTGGTTCTGGCCTTTGCGCTTGGCCTCGGCGCCCGGCCGAAACTGGCCAATCTCAACCGCCTGTTCGCGCGGGAAATCAAGGAAAGCGACATGATTATCGGCGAGCCGGTGCATCTGCCCGGCAGCGAATACCGTGTCACTCAGGCCATTGCAGCACTGGCCGACCACGACGAATACCGTCATGCCATCGAACGTCGGGCCGCCAAATTCGCCTACCGTTATCCCCGGCTGCTGCTGGGTGCGCTTATTGCCGGATTCGTGGTGCCGGCCGCGCTCATTATCGTGTTTGCGCTGACCACCAGCGAGAAAATCGTAGTCATGGGCACATGGCTGGCATGGGTGCTCATCATCATGGGCTTCCTGATGGTCGTGGAATTCATGCGCGATTCCATCCGCCGCCAAACCGAGCTCGGCAGCCTCTCCGACGAGTCGATCCGCGCCATGCTGTACGGGCATAAGGCCAAGCGTCGCGACACCTCCGCCGAACGCCACGAAGAAGCGGACCCGAGCGCCGCTGTTACCGCAATCATCCCCACTATTCCGCCGACCAAGGAAGGCAGGCACGCACGATGAACACCATGTGGAAACTGTTTACCGGCGACATCAAACGCCTGACCAGCAACGTGGTCTCCATCATCATCGTGATCGGCTTGGTGATGATTCCCGGCCTGTTCACCTGGTTCAACGTGGCCGCATGCTGGGACCCGTTCTCGAATATGAAGAACCTGAAATTCGCGGTGGCGAATGTGGATGAGGGGTATCGTTCCGACCTGATCCCGGTGAAAGTCACGGTCGGCGATCAGGTGGTGAACGCGCTGCGCGCCAACAGTCAGCTCGATTGGACGATCACGTCCAAAGCCGATGCCGTCGAGGGCGCACGATCCGGCAAATACTACGCGGCCATCGTAATTCCGAAGTCGTTCAGCAAAGACATGATGACCTTCTTCTCCGACGACGTGCAGCATGCCGAACTGACCTATTACCGCAACGAGAAGAAGAACGCGCTGGCACCGAATCTGCTCAACGAGGGCACGGATGAGGTTGCGGCGGAAATCAACACCACGTTCGCTAAGACCATCACTTCGGCCGGGCTGGAAATCGCGTCTTCGCTGGCCGATCAGCTGTCCAAGCCCGAGGCCAAAGAGCAACTGAATACCTTCAACGCCAACATCGCCAATTTCGCCACACAGCTTGACGATACTGCGGATCTGCTTGGCACATACAGCGCATTGACCGATACGGCCGGCGCCTTGCTCGACACCTCGAACTCACTAATCACTCAGGTTTCCTCTGCCGCCAAACAAGGCGGCAAGGATCTTGCCAGCGCCAAACAGGAAGTCACCGACGTGGCCGGAGCCCTGGGCACCACCGCTGACGCGATGAGCAGCGCACTGGACGCGAGCGCCTCCAGTTTCGGCGCGGTGTCCGATTCCATAGACAAGCTGTATTCCGACGCGAATGATGGTGCCACCACGGTCGCCGACGAATTGGACCGTCAAGCCACGGCCATTGGCAAGCAGACGGAGAAATACACTGAAATTCGCAACACGTTGGCCGGCATACTGGGCAACGACTCATCCATCATCACGGCGATTGACCGTTCAATCGCACGACAAAACAGGCTGCGGCAAGCGCTGAATACGGCGGCGACCGATATTCGCCAAGGCAATCAGGACGCGCAGGATCAGCATGCGCAGGTCAAGAATCTGGCTGATCAAGCGCAGAACAGTATTGCCAATATCAAGTCAGATTTCTCGGCCACGGTGAAACCGCAAATCGACTCCCTGTCGTCCACCGTCGCTGACGCCTCCGGCATACTGAGTTCCGGCGCCACCCAGTTGGACTCCACGCTCGGCGACCTGAAAGGGACTTCCGACGACGCCAGCGATATGCTCAGCGACGCTCGCACTACCTTGGACAAGGTGTCCGGCAAACTGCGTTCCGCCGGCGCCGAACTGGCTTCGTTCAACAGCACACTGAGCGACGCACTAAACAGTGGCGATATGGGCATGGTCAAAGAGGTGCTGGGCAATGATCCCGAAACGCTGGCCAGTACGTTGGCCGCACCGGTGCAGCTCAGGCGCAAGGCCGTATTCCCGGTGGCGAATTTCGGTTCGTCGATGGCACCGTTCTACACGCTGCTGCCGCTGTGGGTGGGCGCGCTGCTGATGGTGGTGACGCTGAAAACCACCGTGTCTCGCCGGACGCGCAAAGCATTGGGCGATCCGCGGCCGCATCGGCTCTTCCTTGGGCATTACGGGGTGTTCGCGCTGATTGCGCTGCTGCAATCCACGGTGTCGCTCGGTGGCGATTTGCTGTTCCTGCGCGTGCAGGCCGTGCATCCGCTGCTGTTTATGTTGTCTGGATGGCTGGCCTCGCTGGTGTTCTCGTTCTTCACCTATACGATGGTGGTGAGTTTCGGCAATGTGGGTAAGGCAATCGGCGTGCTTATGCTCATCGTGCAGATTTCGGGTGCGAACGCTGCCTACCCGGTGCAGATGTTGCCCGACTTCATCGCCAAAGTCAGTCCGCTCTTGCCGCTCACCCATGCGGTGACGATGATGCGTGCGGCCATCGCCGGCATCTACGACATGGATTACTGGCGGGCCGCCGGAATGCTGCTGGCATTCGTGCCGCCGCTACTGTTGCTTGGGCTGTTGCTCAGGAAGCCACTGGTGCGGTTCAACCAGTGGTATGTAGCCCAAGTCGAGAGCACTAAAGTGCTGAGCTAGTAGGTATTATCCGGGAGTTGCCTACAAACGGCATGGACTTACCACCCTCAGTCTGGCTTTGCCAGCCAGCTCTCGCCAGCGGGAGCGTACGGGAGCATATTTCGAAGAGAAGAGATGACGGAGATGACAGACACGACGGCGACACCGCGCGGTGAGCGCACGCGCGAGGCGACGGATCGCAAGCTCATGCGAGCCACGCTGCAGATTGCGGTGGACCGCGGCATCAGCGGCGTGACCATCGAGGAGGTGGCCCGGCGCTCCGGTGTGGCCAAAACCACGATTTACCGCCGATATCATAATGCCGACGAGCTGCTGCACGAGATCAGCGCGATGTATCTGGCCATCCCGGATTCCGACCCAGTGCCCAGCCCCACGCGTGAGCATTTCACGCAACTATTGCAGCGATTGGTCGATTGGGTGCGCGACAACGACATCGACGTCAAGCGCGTGGGCATTGTATTGTCCAGCGAGGCCGAGTTCTTCCAGCACATCGTCGACCAGGTGGTGACCCCGTGGCTGGAGCATGTGGGGGCGTTCCTCAAGCGGGGAGTCGCGCAGGGCGTGTTTCGCGAGGACGTTGACGAGAAGTTGCTGTTGTCCACGATTATCGGATCTTTGGTGGCGTATGAGGCCATCGAGGGCAAAGCAATGGACGACGACACCGCCTGGGCCTCGCGCATGGCCGATCTGCTGTGGCCAGCATTGCTGAAGTAGCGGTCTTACTCCTGAATCGAAGCCTCCTGGCGGGCGACTTCGAGGGCTTTGTTGAAGGCGTCGGAGGTCCAGCTGGCGCCGGCGACCTTGTCCACTTTGAGACCCTTCAGAGGTTTGCCGTCCACCACGCCGTTAATGGCTTTGGCGAAGTCGTCCTGATGGTTCTTGGAAATCGTGGTGAACGGGTGCCCAATGATATTGACGGTCTCGACGTTGCCGTCCTTGATGGTCAGATGGACGTCGATGGAATCCTCGCCTACCGGGCCGTACTGGCCGTTGATCGAGTAGTTGCCGTCCTTGTAGTTGCCGGTGTCCTTCTTGTCGGACGTGGTGGTGGACGGGTCGTTGTGCGATGAGCCGGAATCGGAGCCGTCGGAGCTATCGGAGCCGTTCGACTGGGATTGCGACTGCTCTTCCTGCGACTTCTCGGTCTCGCCCGAGTTGCCGGCGTACGCATCGTCCATCGGCGTGGCCTTGGATTCGCCGCACCCGGCCAGCAGCGCGCCAGCCACGACCAGTCCGGCCGCCGCCAATGTCGCGGATTTCTTCAACGTATTCTTTTCGGTCATATTCACGCTCCTTAAGCCCCCCTCTGACGAGGGGGGCTGTCAGCGAAGCTGACTGGGGGAGAGACCATCAGCTTGCCATGTATTCCTCACATACTGCTCGATGCCCCTGACGGCCCTACTCCTCGCCGCCGGTTTTCGCGGCCTTGGTGGGGTCAGTGAAACCAATGGCGGTCTCGCCGTTCTGCGCGCCCTCGACCTGTGCACCCGTGGAGGCGGGCTTGCCGCCGGCCGCCTCGTAGGCCTTGCGCGCATCCTCGTCATTCCACTTCTCACCGACGAGCACGCCATGGTTGAGCATGATCTCGCGCTGCGCGCAGCTGGCGACCAGCGCATCGTGGGTGACCACGATAATCGTGGTGCCCTGCTCGTGCAGCTTGCGGAACAGGTCGAGCACGATCTTCTCGTTCTTCTCGTCGAGGTTGCCGGTGGGCTCATCGGCCAGAATCAGCTTCGGGTCGTTGATCAGCGCGCGGGCCACGCACACGCGCTGCTGCTCGCCGCCGGAGAGCTGGCCGGGCAGGTGGTGGGCGCGGTCCTTCAGGCCGACCTTTTCCAGCGCCTCCATGGCCTGCTTCTCATCGACCACCGAATGGTAGTACTGGGCCACCATCACGTTTTCCACGGCGGTCAGGTGCGGCACCAGATAGAACTTCTGGAACACCAGTCCGATGAGGTTCTTGCGCACGTCGGCCAGCTGCGTGGCGTTCAGGTCCTCCAGCTTGCGGCCTTCCAGCTTCACGGAGCCCTTGGAGGGCGTGTCCATGCAGCCAATCATGTTCATCAGCGTGGTCTTGCCTGAGCCGGAGGAGCCGACGATGGCGAGCCATTCGCCTTCCGGCACGGTCAGATTGAGGTCGTCCACGGCACGCAGGTCGCCGTAGATCTTCGAGATGTGGTCGAGTTCAAGTAGCATGACGTTTCTCTTTCTTTATTCTTCGCGAAGCACGACGGCGGGGTCGATGCGGGTGGCGCGGTGGACGGGCGGGATGGAGGCGACGATGGCGACCAGTGCGCTGAACAGCACGGAAATCAGCGCCAGCCACCAGTTGAATACGATGGAGCGTTCGAACACCGCCACGCACAGCCAACCGGCGAGTCCGTAGCCGATTGCGGTGCCGATGAGGCCGCCAATCAGGCCGTAGAGCGACGATTCGATGTAGAACTCGGTGCCGATGGCACGCGAGCTGGCACCGAGGGCCTTGCGCAGGCCAATCTCGTTGCGTCGCTGCGAGACGATCGAGCTGATTGTGGTGCCGACGCCGACGAGCGTCAGCACCAGCACCACCAGCGAGACGATCCAGAACAGCGTCTGCAGCATGGTGATGATGCGGGTGTCGGAGGCGGTGATCTTGGTGACCTGCTGTGCCTTGACGTGCATGGAGGTCATGTCGTTGATGCTGGACACCAGGCCTGCGAGATCGCTGGCGCCGGCCGAATACTCGATGACGTCCACGCCGCGCGTGATGCCGGTGAGCTTGTTGACGTCGGCGTTGGTGGCGTAGATGATCGAGTCTTCGCTGCCGCCGGTGTCCACGATGCCGGCCACGCGGAATTCGGTACCGGAGGTGTCCATGATGTCACTGGAGACACGGCCGTCTTTGGTTTGCTGGTCGATCGAGGAGTTCGACGAAGTGCCGTTGGTGCTGGCGTTATCGGATGCACGGTAGCCGATGGTGATGGCGGAGCCGATTCTCAGGCCGATGGCGTCGGCGATGTCGCGTCCGATCAGCACCTTGCCGTCGGTCGGCCACGAGCCGTCGACCACCCAGTGATGGTTGAGGTTCTTGACCTGCGCCGCATTCACGCCGGCCATCACGTACGGCGAGGCGTTGACGCGCACGTTCTCGTAGCGGTAGGTGGCGTATTTCGCGGAACCCTTGGCCTTGACCATTTCAGTGGTGTGCTGCACCATCGCCTTGTCGATGCCGGCCTTGCCGTCAGCATTGGTCGATTCGGTGGGCGTGACAATCAGGTTCGCGCCGTACGCACGCATCTCCTCGTTCATCTGCTGCGGCACAGCGAGGCAAATCATCGCCAGACAGAACAGTGTGGCTGCGCCGACCAGCGACGCCACCACAGCCATCACCGCGCGCGAACGCCGACGGAACACGGCGCTGAACAGCATTCTGAAGAACATACCGGTGTTGGTCATCGGTTCCCTCCTTCCACACCTACGTAGATAAACTCAGCGACCATGGAGCACCTCCGCGGGCTTGAGATTCAGAATCGAACGAATCGATGAGGCGGACGCCAGCAGCACGGTGACAGCCAGCAGCACGAACACCAGCACGAACACCATCGGCCGCATCGTAATGCCGGAACCGAACACCACCCGGCCTATCAGCTGGGCCACGCCGGAACCGAGCAGCGCGCCCACAATCGCGCCCAGCAGCGAGATTGCCGCCGTTTCGGCCAGCATCAGGCGGGATACCGCGGCATCGGTGGCACCGAGCGCCTTGAGCAACGCCAGCTCGCCCGACCGTTCGCCGATCGAGGCGACCATCAGGTTGGCCACGGCCACGGCTGCGGCGATCAGGCTCAGCACGGTCATCAGAATCATCACGGCCTGCGTCTTTTGCAGCACATTGCCCTGCAACGCGGCCACCTGACGCACCTGCTTGGCCACCGCGCCCGGAATCACCTCTTCGATCTGATAGGCGATCGAGCTCGGGTAGGCGGTGCAGTACCAGGTCTCCCATTCCTCCTGGCTCAGCGCGGCCGGGTTCGCGGCGGCCTTACGGGCCAGGTCGTTCTCCGGCGTGGTCAGGGCCTTGACCTCGATTTTGTCGACCGAATCGGGCAGGTCGGCGAGTACCTGGGCCGTGGAGGAGGCGATGTAGAGCGAGCCGTTGTCCTCGTCGCCGGAATCGTAGACACCGGTGAGCTTGATTTTCTGCTCGTTCTTCTTGCCTGAGGCGGTGGTTTTGTTGAGGGTGATGGTGTCGCCGGTGGTCACGCCGAGTTCGGAGGCCAGCGTCTTGCCGATCACGCCCTGGTCGGAATCGTCTTTGGGCCACTTGCCGTCCAGCTGCCACCACGAGCGCATGCCTTCCACGCCCACGACGGTAGTCTCGCCGGTGGAGATCTTGAGGTTCTTGTTGAACCACGTGCCGACGACCGGCACGTTGGTACCGTTCACCGTGGCGTGGATGTTGAGCTGCGGCGCGAAGCTGGTGATGTTGAACGACCAGAAGATCGTCTTGATCTTGGCCGCGTCCGACTCCTTCAGAAAAGCGGTCGGGTCGCTGGTGGACGTCGCGCCGCCCGACTCGGTGTTGTACAGGTCGGAAACGACCGCATCCGCCTTAGGCTGCACGGTGATGTTCGAACCGTAGGTGGACAGCTCGGCGTTGAGCTTGTCGCCCACGTCGAACACGACGCCCAGCATCGATACGGACACGGTCGCCGACAGGCATACGGTCAGCGCGATAAGCAGGCGCCGGCGCAGCTGTCGGGTGAACGAACGAGTAATCATACGCAGAAAGAACACGATTCTTGTCTCCTGCCTGACTCACTGGAAGTGGGCGCTCAGCACGTCCAGATCCGTAGTTTGAATGGTGATCTTGCCGTGGCCGGTCTTGTACGGGAATGGTATCGGGTTGCAGCCACCCTTGAAGCCGATGGTCGCCAGGTTGATGGCCACCTCGCACTTCTTGCAGATGATCTTGCCGTCCTTCTCGTAGTAGCCGGCGTCGCCGCAGTTCTCGCAGGCGTCCAGGCCGATGCCGTACGCGCCACCGTTCTTTCGGATGATGATGAAGCGCATGACGGTGCCATCCTCGGCCTTGTATTCGAAGCGGTGCAGGTGGCCGTCCTCGACCTGGCTGAAGGGGATGGTGGCCACGCCGTCCTTGAGCGAGTAGGCTTCCGGCGGGGAAAGAGTGATGGTCTGATGGGTCGCGGCGACGCCCACGGTCAGGGTTGCGGTGACGCCGATGGCTGCGATAAGGCTCCACACGGCAGCGGCGATGGCGTGGCGGCGGAATGCCTTATGCCGGCGCAACGTGGCCTCGTTGGCTCCCGACACATCATGGGTTTTCATACGGAAACCGGCCACGATGGAGGCCACGGCGGGAATCAGGAACACCAGCGCCTGCGCCATAATCATCGTGGAGTTCTGGTTGATGGACCAAGCCAGCGCCACGAACATCGTATGGTTCATCGGGAAGCCTCGCGCCTGCAGAATCTGGGCAAGACCAGTGAAGTGTTGAATCAGCAGAATCACCATCATGGCCGCGACGGCCACGGTGAACGCCCAGCGCACGGCAGTGGTGCGCATCGTGCGGAAGATGGCGGCCACAATAATGGACATGGCCACGCCAAGCAGGAAACCAAGAGCGCGCAGCAGCATGGCCGAAGTGAATGCGGTCTCCCCTGGTTCCACCCAGATGGTGAGCTGCAGAATCACGTCCGGCAGCGCGTAGAACAGGGTGAGTGCGATGTCGATGGCGGCCACGGCGTTAGCGATGTGCATGAACACCTTGTGCTGCTGCCAATTGGTGGTGATGCGGCGTGCGAACACCACCACGACGATGGTCAGGATGTCGGCAATGATCGCGCACCACAACACCGGGTAGTTGACGAACGTGCGCTGATTGATCACGGCCGAGGCGCGCAGGCCGGCGAATACGATGGCGGCGATCAGACCGACGATCAGGCCGATGAGACGCCAATGCGAGCTTATCGGCTTATCTCGCCCCTCGCCGACCGTGAGCATCACGCTCAGGCTCATCACCAGCAATGCGGGGGCCAAAGTGCCCGGCATCACTGCCACGAATTGTTCAAGCATTCGCGTCCTTTCTCTGTTCACCTTAGGCTCCCCTCTCTGAGGGGAGCTGTCCGCGAAGCGGACTGAGGGGAGTTTTAGACCGTCCTAAGAATTATCTCCCTAAAGCGGCGTAAAGCCCCCTCTGACGAGGGGGCTTTCTGCTTAGTCAATCACCACTGGCGAGGAGTGTAATCCCAGTTGTCGAAGGTGACCTCGATCGGCTCGGTCCAGAAGTGGCCCTTGACGCCGGTCTCCGGGTCAACGTGCAGCATCCAACCCTTGGAGGCCGGGGATTCGATGGAGAGCTTCAGCTGGTAGGTGCCAGCCTTGTCGAGCTTGACGTTGGCGCCGTAGTGCGGGCCATCGGAAGCGTTCATCTGCATGAAGGTACCGGAGGTGGCGGTGCCGCCCTCGACTTCCTTGCCGGTGGACTTATCGATGATGGTGTAGTTCACGGTCAGATCCGGCACGAAGTCGCCCTTGCCGTAGCCGAGCTCGGTGCCCTTCTGGTTGGCATGGATGTCGGCCTCGAGGTGGAAGGAAGCGTCAGCAGCCTTCAGGCCCATGGAAGACGGCTCCATATCGATCGGCTGGAAGTACACAGCGCCCACGGTCAGCGGGCCGGCGTCCTGATCCTGCTCTTCAGCAGTACCGGACGGGCCAACCGGAACCTCTTCGAAACCGGCGCCGGAATCGGAGGAAGAATCGGAGGAAGAGGAGTCGGAAGACTGGGAGGAGGAGTCAGCCTTAGTGTCGGATGCGGAGTTGGTGGAACCGCAGGCAGCCATGGACACGGTCATGGAACCGGCGAGCAGCAGGCCGAGCAGAGCGGCCAGTTTCTTGTTCTTCATCATTGTTATTCCTTTTCTCTATCTCTGGTGAATTAGGATTCACGCTTAGATAATTGCAATTATTCAGTTATGAGATAAGTGCGGCGTGGGCTGGAGGAATTGGCATCGATCCGAGGCCGTGCCGCAAGTCTGTCAGTTGTCTGCAGTTATGGGAGGAAACGGACGAGCTAGACGGGCTACGCCTTCACGGCCGGGACCTCGGCAGCAGCCTGCGCCTTCAGCTTGCGCTGCTTGATGAAGCCGACCACGAACAGCGCGATAACCGCAACGGCTGCGATGGCCTGCGCCACTAGGCATTCGACGTACGGGTAGAGGCCAAGCCAATCGTTCGTCGGCACACCGTTCAGGTAGAAGGCGGGCAGCAAGTCGCCCTCGATCAGCGAGTGGACGCCGCCGCCGGCGAACACCACCACCAGCACAGACATCAGAATCGAAGTGACCAGGAAGAACGGACCAATCGGAATCTTCACGGAGGTGAAGCGGAAGAGCAGGAAGATGCCGACAAGCACCACCGCGGCGGTCAGACCACCGATCCACATACCGCGAGTATCGCGGCTCATCGTGTAGATGGACTCGTAGAAGATCACGGTTTCAGCGCCTTCACGGAACACGGCGAGGAAGCTCAGCATAGCCAGCGAGACCACGGTTTTCAACGTCACGTTGTCGGCACTTGCGGCGGCTTCGGCATCAGCCACAGCAGCCTCGGTCTTCTTGCGAATGTAACGGTTCCACGCTTCCACGCTGGACTTGTTCAGCATCCAGTTACTCGTCCACAGCAGCATGCCCATGGCGATCAGTGCGCAGGTGCCTTCCATGATCTCCTGAATCGGGCCGGAGCCGCCGAAGGCGAACACGAAGATCACAGCCACCAAGCCGGCGCCGAGCAGACCGACGAGCACACCCAAGTAAATCCACTTGACGAAGCGCTTGTTATCGGACTTGACCAAGTAGGCGACGATGGCTGCAACCACCAGCAGAGCTTCAAGACCCTCACGGATAAGCACGAGGAACGCCTGGCCGGAGGAGCTGGTGACCAGCTTGGTGAAACCGTCTTCCTTATCGGCGGCACCACCGTCAAGAATGCCGGCGTCCTTGATCAGCATGGCCTTGAGGTCGTCGATCAGCTTCTTGGTGTCTTTCAGGGATGCGCCGGCGTTCATGGACTTGCGGCACATCTTGAACTGGTATTCCACCTGCGAGACGCGGTTGCCGCTGATGGCGTTCATCACGTTCTTTTCGAAGCCGAGCTTCTCGTAATACTGGTAGTACGCGTTGTTCACGAGCGTGGCGCCCTTGGCACCATCACCCTTTTCGTAAGCTTTGTATGCATTGTCGAGAATCGGGGTCATTTCGTTGGCCACGTCGGTCCATGAACGATTGCCCTTGCCCGGGTTCTTCTTTTTCTTGGCGTCGAGCTCCTTGCGCTCTTTGGCCAGCTGCGCCTGCAGCGCTTCGGCGTACGCCTTCGGCTTGGCGAGATCGGCGTTGGTGTCGAGCTGCTGGGCCGTGGCGTCAAGATCGGCGGTCAACGCATCAATCTGCTGAGCCAGTTGATCGTCGTTGCTAGGCGTGTAGGAAAGATTCTGAACGCTTTGGAATGCCTGCTGTTGGGCGAGCTGCTTGTCCGCGCCAATGGTGTCGTGCACGACCGCGGTGAAGTTGGAGGCCACGTAAATCTTGTTGTACGCGCCCATGAAATCGGAGGTGGCGCCAGCGGTGTTGCCATCCTTGTACGTCTTAAGACCGCTGTTCAGCTGCTTGTCCATCGCCTTGGAGACTTCGGCCCAGGTGGCGTAGTCAACGCTGGACGAGCTTGATGAACTGGACGAGCTGGTGCTGCTGTCGGCGAAGGCCATCGGAGCCGTGACTGCAGGAGCCACAGTGGCGATGACCATGGCGAACAGAAATACAATCGCAGCCAGAACTCGCAGCTGCCTCACGCTGGTGTGTTCAACGGACCGAAGAGCAGCCTGGGCGCGACGAACCATGCCTATCCCTCTCTCTGCGCGGCTAAGTAATCAAAAACCAACTACTCAATATAAAGAAAAACTTTTTTGAGGAACAGTCTTGATTTTTTAGGATTTAAGAGGTATTAGGCACTGTTTTTCGATCAATTATTACCGCAGATTGTCTCAATATTCGATATTGTCCCGCTCACAGATGGGAGACTTCCCGAATTATGAACTCCCCGCGACTGGCCACTCCCCATCCCTCATATTGCATGACCAACTGTTTCACCAAGGTTCATAGCCTAAAATCACTATGTTGCATCACGGCAAGAGGCTGGCAATAATTCACGCGATGGCATGCGCATGTTCATTCTGGTTTGCCTCGGGTTTGCTGACTTGCCTTGAGTCGCTTTTATTTGCACTGGTTCATCCCCCGGTGAGATCACCTGTTGCACACGCCGTACGAACGACCTGCACATCAGCGCAGGCACTCATTGGTGGTCCTTGTCCACAAAGCGACACGCCGCAGCCGGCACTGAATGTGCATTTATCCGAAAGCTGTGGTAGCTTATTCGAGTTGCCTACGGAGCTTACTTCTAGCAAGCACTGCAGTGCATGGAGGATTCGCCTAGTGGTCTATGGCGCACGCTTGGAAAGCGTGTTGGTGTAACAGCCTCACGAGTTCGAATCTCGTATCCTCCGCCATCAGGGTTTTGGCTTCGCACCAAAGCCCTTTTTCTTTCTCGAAAATGGCGGAATTTCAACGATTTCAGCCAATCTGCCACCTTCACATAATCTCCCCAGAAGCACGTGAAGCGCCTTTTATCCATGTACAATCAGTGGTAAATAGCGTGGTACTTTTCTGATGCACCGGATTTTTACCACGGATTGTCCGATTACCACTCTTGGAGGCGACATGGGCAACAGGCGCAACTTCGGTTCAGTCAATGCCCGCACAAGCAAAAGCACTGGCCACAAGTATTATGAGGCCCGTTACCGCCCGCCGATCGAAGCGCGCGCGAAATGGTCTAATCTGCCCCAGTACATCACCAAGAACTTCCCCCAGCGCCACATGGCCGAGGCGTGGCTGTCTGAAGCCAAAAGCGAGATCGACGATGGAAGATGGATCCCGCCAGTCATCGCGTCGAATCGGAGTGCTGCCTTCCAAGTCACCTTCGGCGAATATGCTGCGAATTTCGTGGAGAACCGCCGCAAGAAAAATGGCGAGCCACTGGCCATCACCACCAAGCAGAAGTACGAACAGTACCTGCGGGACTATCTGATTCCCGTGTTGGGCAACAAACTGATGGGCGGTATTACTCCGAAAGACATTCAGGCCTGGGCTGACACCATGCCGCTGGGGGCTGCGGGAGAGGGCGGGGCCATCAAGCGCAAAGTGTGGGAGCTTTTGCGCGCCATCTTCAATCATGCTGTGGAAACACCTTTGGATATGGACGGCACCACGCTGCTCACGAAATCTCCCGTACTGATTGAAGTCAGCAAGCCGTGCTCGGACGTGGCCTATGGCAATGTGTCGGCGGAAGAACTTGAGACGCTCTATCAAGCCATGACGCCACGTTTCGCACCGGTCATCTATCTGATAGGAATCATGGGCATGCGCCCCGGCGAGGTCACAGCGCTCCAGCGTCAAGATATCGTGCTTGCTGACGATCTCTCTGGCGGCATCATCCACATCACCAAAACCGCTAAGCCTATACGCGTGCCTGATTCCGAGACGGGTGGCGGACATCGAGATATCCTCATTGGACGCCCGAAAACCCGTGGTAGCGTACGCGATTTAGAGATACCCGCATCACTCGCTGGAATCCTTGACAAACACATACGCACCTATGTTCTCGACGCGCCCGACTCCTTCCTGTTCACCGGCGAACGTACGCATACCGTAGTGGACGATCAACGCTTGCGCAATGCCTGGTACAACGCGCGTCGCAGTGTGCCTCGTCTTGAACAACGTGGCCTTCGTCTTTACGATCTAAGGCATCGCGCGGCCAGCGTAATGAAGACCTACACCAACTCCGACAAGACAATCATGAAGGTTATGGGCCACACGCAGCTCAGTACGGATCTGCATTATCAGCATGCAATCGATAGCGAGAACGCCAAGATTCTCGAAGGCATGGAGCATGACATACGCGGTCTGCATCGATCCCCGAACAGCGAGAAGGTCGTCTACGAAGATGCACCGAGGCAACAGCTAGGGATGACATCTCAGTTGCCGGCGACGCCAATAGACGACGCGGAGAGCACGCCTGAGCTGATGTCCGAGTATGTGAAGAGTATGCCGCTGAATACCCAGGTAGCGTTTCTTGAGGCCATGACGGATGACGTACGCACGGCGATTCTGAATGTGCTTCCGTTCGGCGTCGCTAAGAAAATCCTTGCCCATATATCCGAGAAAGCCTAGATTTATGCACTGGCAACTCACTGATACCACTCGTCGCCGCGCCGAGCGCACCATTCGTACCATCGTGAATGATGGTCCGAATACTAGCGCTCCCATTGAAACGAACTTATTGATGCGGACCGTCACTTGGTATTTTATTCCGGTCTCCGATCCTCAACGTCTCTGGAGCTGGGGTTGGATGGAGCCGCCCTCTGTACGTGAATTCGCACGTCAATCGTTGGAAAAGGACGGGGCTATAGATGACTACGCGCTTCGCGATCTGCTTGTTGAAAAAGAGGATATGGAGTGGCAAAAACACGACGATGATGACAAGCAGTTCTGGCACGAAAGCCATGAGCTATTGGATGAGATCACTCGTTTCCTATCCCTATTTGAGTCTATTCGTCCCTCTGATGATTGGAATGTGATGTTCTCGCGAGCCTACATTGACCTCTTTGAGCGCGAGTGGGGGCAATCCATCGGAGTTGAAAAAGCACCATCGTTCTTTCTGAAGCTTGGTGCATATATTGCCGCGCATCTCTATGCGACCAGCCAATACAGCTCCTTGAAACGAACTTTGGCGAAGTCGGGCTCATCCGTTGATGAGGACAGAATCACTAAGTATTGGCACTCGTGTATCCACGAGTACAACCGCTGGTTGAAGTCCGGCATAGCAGACAGGAAGACCATGCCGGGCTATGTCAAGGCGGCTTATAGCGGCGATATCGAGCTGTATTGGAAGTCTGTTAATAAAGCTCACTCCATGCCTCACCTAGGAAAGAGCCGCAGACTCTGAAAGACCGGTACGATCAAACAGAGCCGTTTCGGAACACTACCCAGATGAACATCTGCGTTTGCATTTAGAAGCTTTCCACAATCTCGTGGATTGCCATGCTCATCGACTCCGCTTGCGCCTCGTTCATCCCATTGAGCCGGTCCAGGTCGGTCATCTGGGGTGCTGCCTTCAGGCAGTCTGTCCGGTTGAGCAGGTGTCTGGACTCCATCAGCCGGTCCACAATCTGTGCCTGGCGTTCCCTCGTGCGCCTCTCGATGTCCCGCAGATGCTCCTCGAGCACGTTGGCCATCATCATCTCCCTGAACTGCTGCGGATGGTTGTCCATCAGCCAGTTGATGCGCATGTTCTGGATCCCGTGCAGGCTGCTGCGGGTGAACACCTTGTACGGCACCGCCCACTTGTTGAGCAGTTCCGGATGCGCCGCCCGGCGCTGCTCCATCGCCTTGAGGTTCCTCTCGTAGCGCGCCTTGAGCTGCGGGTCGGTCCATGTCATCTCGTCCATCGTCGTTCCTTTCTTCGATATTATTTTCCGTGCCGGAGGATTGTGTGAAACGTTTTACCACAGGTTGCGGCGTGGTTCGCGACACTGCGTCCAGGCAATCTCCCCATTTAATCGTTTCCGCATCGACAGTCATAGGGCTCACCCCGTAGCGCAGGGGCAGCCGTTTGGGTGTGGTCAGTGGTTTACAGTCCTGTATGACAACATGGTGACAACAATTTGGGAACGACTCGTTTCGAGGCGTTCTCTCATGTACCGCATGGTCCATCGCATTAGCTGTTCCTAATGAATCGGCTGATTGGGCCCGCCAGCTTTGCCAGATAGATCAGGTGCGCGGCAACAGTGAGAAGGATCCACCAAGTGGGCCAGCCCATCGGATTGTGCGGGATCATGGCGAGATGGCCAGCCAGGACGAAGCCCACCATGGCGGCCAACGTCCAAAGAACGATATGGACTCCCAGGGTTCCTTCCGTAAGCCAGCCTCTCATCGTCGTAAAAACCACCATCACGTATCCGCCTGCCGCGAGCAGAGGCATGCCGCAGACCACGGCTGCCAACAGCAGCATGAGCAGAAACACGAGTGGCCGATCCCACCATCCGCTGGGGATGATCTCATTCAGCCGCGCATTGATGCCCGCAAGCCATTGGCCGACCGCCGTGAGCTGCTTCCCGCGCATATGAAGCCAGTCGAACAATGAGTCGGCGAAGGTTTGCCAGCGGCCTTGCATGACGACAGCGAGCATCGGCACCATGGACGAGCACACGCCCAGGCACAAGGCAAAGAGGATGCGCCTGTCACGCTCACGCTGCCTGTCGCTGCTCTCCTTAAGACATCGACGCATCCGCTCCGATTCCCGTTCGACTTGTTCGGCGATGTCCTCACGTATCCGCTTCCGCTCGTTTTTAAGACGTTCGCGTTCATCCCGAACTCTGGATTCGTCGGCTTCAAGAACCGCCTCGCGACGGAGAATGCGGTCACAACGTTTTTCCCTTTCTATGCACGCACGTTCTCTCTTCCTGGTCTCTTTGAGCAATCTGGCCGTCTCGTTGACTTCGGAGAGTTGCTTCCTGAGCGTCTGATTCGCCGACAAGAGCCGCCGATTCGTTGATTGAAGCTCTTGATTCCGTGATGAGAGCGTCGAATTCTCGCTCCGAAGTTCCGCAACCTGCCGGTTGAGCCTCCGGCTCTCTTCCTCCGCCCGAATCGTATCGGCCTCCGACGCCGGCATGGTGTTCTCCGGCTCCATCGGCTGCATCCGATCGAACATCTGGGAGAACATGCCGCCCATCGGATCGGATTCCATTCCGCTGTTCATGTTCGTTGGCTGGTTCATCGTTCCGTTCCTTGCATATCCATTTGGGCAGTCCGACTCCGGAATTACGGGCGACTGATCTGATGGCGTCGAGTTGTCTCCGGCATTCAAGCAGCGTTCGCTCGCGACGTTCGATCTCCTCACGCGCTTCCACCACAAGATCGGGGTCATGGCTGTCGATCACGTCGTTCAGCGCGACGACCGCGGCACGTAGTTCGCCGTATGCCCAGTCGGCCTTGGCGTTTAAGTCACGCAGTCCCTTGGCCAGGCCGCCACCGTTCTCTCGCTGGAGTCTGCACGCCGCGTTCAACCCCTCGGCCATCGTCCTCAGCTCGTCGAGTTTCCTTGCCTGCACTTGGTAGTAGCGGTACTGCGCGGGACTCGCCGCATAACGTCTGGGCATCGTGGAATCGTCTCCTGCCAACGATTCGACGCGCTGCCTCGGGTGGCCGAACGCCTCCGACAGCGTGCCGGTGTCGAAACGGGCCGCGTACCTGTTCGACTGGTCCATGAGCATGCCGGTGAACGTTGCGGGCATGAGTAGATGCCATGTGCTGCCATCGCGGCGCAGCATGCTCACGGGCAGATTGACCTTCCTCCGCCGTTTGGTTCCGGGCAGCCACACGCTTACGAAACGATCGTTCACGGCGGCCACGAGACGGTTGTTGAACGTCAGATGCAGCATGCTTCCACCGTCCGAGAGCCGCATGCCGAGTGCGTCGAGCGAATACGCCGGGCCGAGACGCGCGCCACGGAATCTACGGCCCGTGGCCCTGTCCATGAAGGTCACGCCGCCACCGTGCAACGTCAATCCGACGCCGTGCGAGTCGAGCAGTTCGGCGAGCTCTCCGATGCTGTTCGCCCTGGCCGCATCGAGATCGATCAGGATGCGCAGCCGCTCTTTGACGCCCACGCCCCTCGCCGCCGCATACAGTTCGCCCATGTCCGCGCCCACGCCCGTGGACGCGATGACAGGGGACTCGACTCCGAACTGCCGCCCGCTGCTCTGGTCGGGCGCATGCCGCATCGCTTTGAGCATCTCATCGTGTTCCACGGCGGTTTCGACCTTCGGGTTCTCCAATACGGCAAGGCCCTCACGACGGCATAGCTCGTCGCTGACCGCGCGCCACCGGTCGATGCTTCTGCGGGTCAGACGCATCTTCCTTCCCGTCCTCCGGTTCGCCGCGCAGATGACGATGTGGTTGTGCAGGTGATGCCGATCCATGTGCGTGGAGACCACATACTTGTAGTCGCCGCCCGTGATCGCCTCGGTCAGCATGACGCCCAGCTCATGCACCTGTTCCGCGCTCACATGCTCGTCGGGACTGAACGAATGCTTCAGATGCAGGGCGAGCACGCCATCCTTGCGCAGCCCATTCGCGCATCGTTCCAGATCCCGGATCATCGGTTCGGCGAGCGTGTTCGCGTCATGCCGCTCACTGCTGTAGCTCGCGTATACGAGCCTGCCGCCATCGTTCTTCTCGGGATTGATGACGTAACGAATCGTGTCCGGAAGATTCGTCTTGACCTTGTTCCCAAGTTTGACCACGGCCATCAGTACAGCCCCTGTACCGCATCTATCTCCGCTTTCTCGCGCTCCATCCCCGTCATCCTCTCATCGATCAAGGCGAGCAGATCATGCAGCTCACGCATCTGTTGCGGACTCACGGAGCCCGTCAGATTCGCGATCCTGGCGATCTGGTTCACGTTCACGCCGATGTGGTGGAGCTCGGCCTTGAACACCTCCGGATCGCTCGCCAGCGTCACCGAGACATTCATCAACGCTCCATGCATGAGGGTCTGACGGGCGAAATCACCCCACCGCCTATACACCGGAATGTTCCTTGCCCAACGCTCGTGGATCCTCCTCGCCTGTTCCCATTCCTCCGGCGTGAACATGATTTTCCTGCATATGCTGCGCCTGCGATTGTCACGCCAGCCCATAAGGAAACACCTCCCCACGGGAGCCGGAACGGTTCATTCCATAAGCCGCGTCAGCGGTCCGGAGGCCTTGCCGACCATGGGGTCCGGGTCTCCCGGCAAGCCGCCCCACGTCTGTGGAGCGAGCATGTGTGGCCACACATGCGTCGCTTGCTATCCCCGTATCCGTTCCAGGGATCTGGGATGGTTCCGCATGATGCGGCCGTGGGATTCCTTGAGGGATGATCGCGCTCATTGCTCCGCTCCTTACGTCATCAGCTTTAGCGGCAACAACCTGTTGCATATTCATCATCCATCAAGACAGCGGAGACCAGTTTGGACGTTGGACAAGCTGCTGGTTTAGACGGCAATCGGGGCTCCGCAGATTTTTCTGCGGAGCCCCGATTGCCAAAAGTATGGTCCCCGGTGTCCTCATTCCGTTTCGGCCCCCGGGACGGCCGTTCCCTCACATTCCGACGAAGCGATCGAAGTATTGGCGGAACCGTTCGACGACTCGGCTCTTCATCAGCTCGTACGCGTTGCTCGGCGCGAAGCGTGACACAGGGGGCAGCATCGACACTATTCTGGTGCCGTCCGTGTCGACATAGCCTTCCTTGAAGCAGTCGATGATGAACTGCTCGGCCAGTCCCGTCTTCAGGTGCTCCTCGCTGACAATGCGCTCGAATTCCTCCTGCTTCTTGCGGACGATGTATTCCTTCCAGTCGCGCTGCACGTCCGCGCCTGAGGACAGGGACTCGACGAACGAGTCGATGAGGTCCTTTTTGCTGCGCAGGTCGGGCGAAGACATGATGGTGCGGCTGATGTCCGCGAGGATCGACTTGTCCTCCATATGCCCGTCATGGTATTTGGCTACGAGTTCGAGGATGTAGTCGATGTTCACTTCGATCTGTTTGACCAGTTCGGCTTCGAAGACGACGTCGTCGTTGATGATCTCCTTGTCGGCTTCCTCATGCGAACGCCGCTGTTGGTAGAGATCGATGTACAGGCTCTGGTAGTCCTGCAGGTCGCGCAGGCTCAGCACATCTTCGTTGGAGAAATCGTCGAAGGCCTGCAGGATGTTGCGCAGCCGCAGGATCGAGCCGAACAGGGTGAGGAAATCCTTCTGCGCCTGTTCTCCGACGATTTCCTCGCCCAAGGGGAACCGCTTAAGCAGCTGCGAGACCTTCTCGGTGTATGCAGCGAGATATTCCGCATATGGTTTAAGCACCACCGTGCCCTTGGCGTCCTTGTCCCCGAACAGAGCCAAGGCGTCATCCACCTCCTGCCGCAGATCGCGGAAGCAGACGATGTTGCCAAAGGTCTTCACCGAGTTCAGGATACGGTTGGTGCGGCTGAACGCCTGCATCAGGCCATGCTGCTTCAGGTTCTTGTCCACCCACAGGGTGTTGAGCGTCGTGGCGTCGAAGCCGGTGAGCAACATGTTCACCACGATGGCCATGTCCAGATCGCGGTTCTTGAGCCTGAGGCACAAATCCTTGTAGTAGTTCTCGAACTGGTCGGAGGCCGTGCTGAAGCTGCTGCCGAACATTCGGTTGTAATCGCAGATCGCGGCATCGAGGAAATCCCGTGATGACTGGTCAAGGCCAGCGGTCTCGAAGTCTTCGTCATCAATGAAGCCCTGCTCGCCGGGGTCGGCCTCGTTCGGCGCGAAACTGTAGATCAAGGCGATTTTCAGCGGCTCCCCGCCGCGCTCGGCCTGCTGGCGCTGGAACTCGGCGTAATACTGCTTGGCCATGCCGATGGAATCAGCCGCGAACAGCGAATTGAAGCCGCGGACGCGCCGGTCCTTGAGTATGTAGCTGGATTGCCGCTTGGTTTTCTGGTCGAAATGGTCGAGCACATACGACGTGACCGCGCTCACGCGCCGCGGGTCGCTCAGCGCCTTGGCCGCGTCGATGCCGTACACCTGTTCGTCCCTGATGCCTTCCTTACGGCACACCGTGTCCACGTATCCGATACGGAACGGCAGCACGTTGCCGTCCTTGATCGCGTCCACCACCGTGTATGAGTGCAGGCAGTCGCCGAACGCCTGTCCGGTGGTGCGCAGATTGGGGGAGCCTCCGGTTTTCGCGTTCACGGCGAAGATGGGCGTGCCGGTGAATCCGAACAGATGATAGTTCTTGAAATGCTTGGTGATGGCGGTATGCATCTCTCCGAACTGGCTGCGATGGCATTCGTCGAAAATCAGCACCACATGCTGCGCGTAGACATCGTGCTTGGGATTGCTGCGGATGAATGAGGAAAGCTTCTGAATCGTGGTGACGATGATTTTCGCGTCGGGGCTGGCAAGCTGCTCGGCAAGCACCTTGGTGCTTTTGTTGGAGTTGACCGCGCCCTTTTTGAAACGTTCGTATTCCTTGATGGTCTGGTAGTCGAGGTCCTTGCGGTCCACGACGAACAGCACCTTGTCTACGCCATCCATGTTGCTGGCGAGCTGCGCCGTCTTGAAACTGGTCAGCGTCTTGCCGCTGCCTGTGGTATGCCACACGTATCCGCCCGCCTCGGGCGTGCCGAGTCTCTTCGGATCGTATTCGCTGATGAGAATGCGGTTGAGGATGCGTTCGGTGGCCGCGATCTGGTATGGGCGCATCACCAGCAGGTCATGCTCGGCGGTGAACACGCAATATCGTGTCAGGATATTGAGCAGTGTATGCCGGGCGAGGAAGGTCCTAGCGAAACCCGTCAGGTCGGCGATGACATGGTTGCGCCCGTCGGCCCACCAGCTGGTGAACTCGAAACTGTCGGAGCTCTTCTGCGAACGGCCGGCTGCGGGACGGCCTTCCATTTCATGGATGTGCTTGAAGCGCGTGGTGTTGCTGTAGTACTTGGTGTGCGTGCCGTTCGAGATGATGAAGATCTGGGCGTACTCATAGAGTCCCGATCCGGCCCAGAAGCTGTCACGCTGGTAACGGTTGATCTGGTTGAACGCCTCCTTGATCGCCACGCCCCGCCGCTTCAATTCGATTTGCACCAACGGCAGGCCGTTGACCAAAATCGTCACATCATACCGGGTCGGATGGCTGCCGCCCTCCTCCTCGAACTGGTGAAGCACCTGGAGACGGTTGCTGTGAACATGCACCTTGTCGATGAGACGAATGTTCTTCGTCGTACCATCATCACGGTTCAGGATCTGGATGTTGTCTTCCTGGATCAGCCGGGTCTTGTCCTCGATGCCCGCCGTCGAAGAGGCGATGACCTCGTGGAAGAAATGCGACCACTCATTGTCGGTGAACCGGACATCGTTCAGCTTCTCAAGCTGGGTGCGCAGGTTTGCGATCAGTTCGGATTCCGTATGCGCGGAAAGTCGTTCATAGCCTTGGGATTCAAGGATTCGCAGCAGCTCCTCCTCCAGATCCGCTTCGCTTTGGTACGCGGTCTCACGGCCGTGGCTAGGCTCGTATTCGGCCACCACGGTGCTTTCCGCGCCCTCGGCCACGAGCTTGTACGACTTGCCACCATCCGGCAGATCCATATCCGACCGCTCCGTCATCATGGGCTCCTTCTTCATCCGTATTTATCCGCCATCCTACTCAAAGGAATTCGGATTCCGCAGCGCATATGGGATTCCTGGATCCTGCGGCTTATTCCCAATGCAGGGCCGTCCTGATTCCAGAGGCGTATGCCTCATTCGAGTCGAGGAAGCGACGAATCACCATGGCGTAGCCATCGTCGCCCTCGATATTCCGCACAAGATACATGAGCGCAAGCAGCGACGACGCCACGGATTTCTCGCCGTATTCGAAATCAGCGAACGCGGTTTTCATGTCACGCGTCATAGGCGACGGGATGACCATCTCCCGATGCCACAGTCTGGCATGATGCGAGCACAGATTGCGCAGATAAACCATGGCATGCACGACCTCCGAGGAAGTCCGCAGATTGGTGCGTAATCCGACTGATCTGTACAATTCCCTGAGCGCCTTGGCATCCGTGTGCAGGGAAAGCATTCGGGAAAGCGTATCGAACGGGAACGTCTCGACGGCCGCCCACACGGGCACCGGTCCGCCTTTGCGCCGGTAATGCCGCATGCATACCTCGTTGGACATCTTCATCCATTTGTCCATGTTGCGCAGCAGATTGTCACGCAACAGTTCGCCGCGTTTGCTGCGCACATCCTGATAGGATTCGGGATCCATATACGTGTAGGCGTTGCCGTCTGACGCCAGCAGGTATGCGATTCTCGAACGCAGGGTGAGTTCCACTTTCGCGGTGCCTTTGAGGATGATGTTGCGCAGCTTCTCGTCCATCGCATAGGGAACAAGGAAATCAACGTCCCGAGTGCCCGGCCTGTACCTGTTGTCGCCGGCCGCTGGGTTGACTTGAAAGGAACGGAAGTATCCCGAGAGACGGTAATAGTTGCAGTCGAAGAGCACCTGCCGCAGCTCTGCTTCATCCGTGATCACCAGGCCTCGCTCCGACATCAGGGCGATCATCTGGTCGATGGTCTTCGCGGGCTTGGATTCCGCCCCGATATGAGAAGAGCCCCCTGGTTTGAGCACTGTGAGTAGGCTTAGGGAGCTGCTGTTATCTGCCATGTTAGTCGTGTCCTCACATTTTGAAAAGTCTGCGGCGCGTCCCAACCATGCTATGCATCCCTATGGTCCGACACCTGACCATACATCAACTCGACCGTTCCCACGATGAAACGTCACACGGCAAGTTCGTCGAATGACAGCAGGCGGTCCCGGTAATACTCGTACTGCTTGCGACGGGCCTCGATCTCGGCGGGCAGGCCGGAACTTAGGTCATTGGTGAGCTTGTCAAAACGATCCAGGATGGAGACAATTCGGCGTTGCTCTTCAAGCGGCGGCAAACTAATGGGATACGACTTCACCTTCTTAGCATTAATATTCGATTGTGAGCCCTCACCCAATGCCTTTAGATGTTCATACTCATTGGAAAGCCAGTGGAACACATATCGGACATCAGCTTTGGTCTCGTCAATCTGCAAGTTACAACATGCTTGATTGGTTGTTAGGGGAATGCTGTTCACTGCTACCTTTGCTGCCGTTGCCCCATACATTGCCACAATCACACAATTGGCCGGTATCCACTGGGCAGCCGAATTTCTCAATCCTTCATCTGAAATGGTGGCTGAAGTTTGATTAATAACATTGAAATCAATATCCTGAGTCCTCAACCATGGGACATTCCCATCATAGTAATCATGACGCTTTGATGATGGCGTTCCGCCTGAACAGATTCGGATGCAGATATCCTGAATACAAACGGTTACGACTCTCTCTCGAATGTGAGGAGTTCATTGCGATAATAGGCATACTGCTTCCTCCGCGCCTCCAGCTCCGCCTCCAGCTCCGCTTCCAGCGAGCTGAACGAATCCAGAATCCGAACGATCTCCTCCTGCACCGGCAATGGAGGAACGGGAATTTTAAATGTTGAATAGATGCTAATCCATTGCCGGCTGTGTTCCTTGGGAACATACTGAATGCAACTCATCGCATAATATACATACCGAAAAGAGCAATCCACGTCTGGCTTTATACGCAGCATTTTTATTGCGGATGACTTAACTTTGAAATCAAAGTCAACCCAATGGAAAGACGTAGTAAAGTCATCAAAAATTATTACAGGCCGTTCGGCAGATGCATAAAAAATTCCCTGATCATCGTCTGAATAGCCTAAAATAAAGGATTGCCCAGCAGTCAACACTGGCAATGAGAATGAATCGTCATAGTTTGTACTAGAAACGATATAAGGACTAGGCTGCTGATAATCAACTAATTCGGCGAGCTCTCTATATTCGACTCCGTTAGGGCAATATTCCGCAATTAAATCATTAATCCTGCTCATTACTAGTTCCTTCAGTCCTTAAATATGCATTCAGATAATCTGACCGCTCGCAAAACACTAGATTCCAGTTGCCATCATTAAAAGCAACCTCATTGAAATCTTTGAGCTGCCTATAGCTGACTGATCTTTTCTCAAAGATATGTTGACCGTCATCCGTTAAGATGACCGCTACCTGCGAACTCAACGGATAGTACAAAGTCGCCAAGTTACCAGTTAAGACCGTACGAACTGGTTTATTTATGCCAATGAACGGGTGTCCAGGTGAGGTTGTCAATACGAGCATGCTGCAATCTCGCAGATATTCCACGGCGTTGTACAGTGAGGAAGAACGAACAAATTTCTCATCCTTACTGATTCTTGGCAGTATTTGCATCCACAAGGAAATCTGCTCAGCTATCGCTTCAGGGACAAATGTCAGCGTTTCGTCAAATTCTTCTTCCGATTGTGTTTCGCGGTAAAGTTCTTTCAATTTTTCGCTTGAGCCTAGGTTCAGCTTACGCATTGTTTCAAGCACGTCTTCTGCGCGGCTCGTCGCATATCTCACCGATTCCGGGCTGCGGGAAACAATATGGGGAATGAAAATTGAAACGAAGCTCACCAATCGATCCAAATCGTCATCCTCGAGACGATCACTTGGTCTCATGCCTAATACAGCGTGCAGGAACCAATCAAGTTCCCCGTTAAGCTTGTCTTCCGTTAAGGACAGCGATTTTTCGATGTAATTAGGGAAGTAATAGTCTCCGCTTTCTCCTGATGGGCAGGCCGTCTCATACAAGCGGTTCTGCACGCCTACGTTTTCCACACGGGCGCGTTTTACCGCTCGGTTCTTTCCCGCTCGTGCGACGTATGAAATCATTTCTTTATCATCCACAAAATGGCGCAGAAAAAACCGAGGCAGATAGTGCTCCCTCTTGGTTCCGATCTTTCCGATTGTGGGTATCATCTGTCGGTCGCTCACATCAGTTTTCCAGATTCGCGACGATGGCGTCGATCTGGGTGCGGAGTTCGTTCTCTCGTGCCACGATGCCGGAGATCTGCCGGTTGAGTTCGGCGATGTCGATCTTCTCGCGTGTGTCTTTGGGCTGCACGTATCCGCTGACAGACAGCACGTAATCGTTCTTGCGGATATCCTCAAGCGAGGCGACGGCGGAGAAATGTTCAACAGGTTCGCGTTTCACATAAGCATCCATGATTGCGGCGATGTCGTCGGGTGAAAGCTGGTTTTGGTTGCCGACGTGTACAAACCGTTCCGACGCGTCGATGAACAGCACGCTGTCGTCGTTCTTCGATTTCTTGAGCACGATGATGCAGGTGGCGATGGAGGTGCCGAAGAACAGGTTCGGCGGCAGCTGGATCACCGCGTCGATGAAGTTGCCCTCCAGCAGGTATTTGCGGATTTTCTGCTCCTTGCCGCCGCGGTAGAGCACGCCGGGAAACTCGACGATGGCCGCGGTACCGTCGGCCGCCAGCCAGGAGAGCATGTGCATGGTGAACGCCAGATCGGCCTTCGACTTCGGCGCAAGCACGCCAGCCGGGGCAAATCGCGGATCGTTGATCAGTGTGGGGTTGTCGTCGCCCTCCCACTTGGTGGAGTAGGGCGGGTTGGACACGATCACCTCGAACGGTTCGTCGTCCCAGTGCTGGGGATTGATCAGCGTGTCGCCGTAGGCAATGTTGAAATGGTCGTAGTTCACATCGTGCAGGAACATGTTGATGCGGCACAGGTTGTACGTGGTCAGGTTCTTCTCCTGGCCGAAAAACCCTTGCCGGACCTTATCCTTGCCCAGCACCTTGATGGATTGCAGCAGCAGGGAACCGGAACCGCACGCCGGGTCGTAGACCTTGTTCACTTCGCTCTTGCCATGGGTGGCGATTCTGGTCAGCAGCTCGCTGACCTCCTGCGGCGTGAAGAACTCGCCACCGGACTTGCCGGCGTTCGCCGCGTACATGGTCATCAGATACTCATACGCATCACCGAACGCATCAATTTTGTTGTCCGCGAAGCTCTCCGTACCCAAGTCCAGATCGCCAATGGCATTGAGCACCTTCACCAGCTTGGCATTGCGATCCACCACGGTATCGCCGAGCTTGCGGCTGTTCAGGTCCAAATCGTCGAACAGGCCGCGCAGACTGGATTCCGAACGCGAGCCGATGGCTGAGCCCTCGATGTTCTTGAACACCCGCTGCAGCGTCTCGTTCAGGTTCTCGTCCGCATCGGCACATCTGCGCACGTTGGCGAACAAGTCGGACGGGAGGATGAAATAGCCCTTCTCCTCCACCATCGACTTACGCACCTGCTCGGCCGTGGCATCGTCCAGCTTGGCGTAGTCGAAATCCACATCGCCGGCCTGGTGCTCGTACTCATTCAGGTATGAGGTGATGTCCTCGGAGATGAACCGGTAGAACAGGAACCCCAACACATACTGTTTGAAATCCCAGCCGTCCACTGAGCCGCGCAACACATTGGCGATACTCCAAATCGTTTTGTGCAACTCCGCGCGCTGCGTTCCGCTATTCGTCATGCCATGCCTTCTTCAAAACCGTAGATATAGCCTTCAACAATACCAAGTACGCAGATTCACACACCAGTAGAAGCAGACGACACCCACACTGTGCGTCATGCTGAGGGTCATGGCTTTCCCATGTTCCAGTTTCGATAGCCGGGGTTTAATCGTCGGTCAGAATTGGTCTATTCCCAAAAACCTACCAACCTACCGACCTACCTGGTGGAATCACTGGGATTTGGTCGCCTACTGAGCTCGCCTACCGACCTACCTTGGATTCCCGTAGGTAGGTCGGTAGGCTCGGGTCGGTAGGTCGCGGAAAACCTTACGGCAGTAGTGAGTAGGCGGGTAGGTCGGTAGGTCGCTCACGCAAGCGAATACCAGTGGCCGCCCTTCATGCCCTTCCTGTGTTTGATCTTTCCTGAAGCCATCAGGTTCTCCAGAGCGGCATCCAGACTGGCTTTCTGTCTTTTGGACAGGGAACGGGTCAATTCCCCTTTGGACACGGATGGCTTCGGCGAGTTGGACAGCACCTCCATGATGCGCTCCTCGGTGGCGAGCTGGGAACGCATATCGACCTGTTCGCGGACCAGCTCGTCCTCCTCTTTATAGTCCGCGCGTCGTTTGAGGTTCTCATTCCTATACTCTTGCAGGTTTTCCTCGTAGCATCGACGCGAGTAACGCATCATCATGCCCGCGAGTTCCCAGTCCTCCTGCATGATTTCGGATGACAGCGGGTCTTCAAGCAAGCGGAAGGCCGCCGACAGTTTGGCACGCAGGAACATGCCGTGGGCCCGGCGCGGATCGCCGCCATGCTCCCTGTTGACCCGTATTTTGTCGGCTCTCATTTCGGCTATCGCTATCGGCGGCAGACGCATGGGGCGCTTCTCCAGATGGCTGGAATCCGGCGTGGAGTCATTGGCCTTTGCATAGCTGCCGCACTCGTAGAGCCGGTTCATCTGCTCGATGGGATAGTCAACGGGCAGCAGACCGGTGTCGTAGGGAAATCTCGTCAACGATGACAGCGCGACCGGATCCTCGTCAAGGGCGCGGACATTGAGCCTGTCGCTGTACGCGGAGACGTACAGGAACCGCTGCTGGAATCCCACACCGACGCCAACCTCGAACATGCCCATCATCGACGGCTGGGCGGAAATCACCACAGCCGTTCTATACCCGTGTTCCGGAATGGTCACGGACAGCTCCTTGTTCTTGGTGTAGTCGCCGATCTGCTGGCCGGAGAACAGCGACAGCACCTCCGCCTGGAGGTTGCTTTCCTTCGCGCTTGACAGCGCCTTGAAATTGGACGCCTCGGAATACCTGATCATCGCGCGAGGAGTCTTGCATTCCAGTCTGAATCTGCCGTCGTCCTGCACACGCTGGCCGAATAACGCGCTGATGGCCTGCCCGCTGGCCACGCTGGTCACTGGGGCGTCACGAATGTCCGGCACCAGTGCCTTCGCTGCGCCAAAGGCCGCATCCTTGCCCGAGCCCGGATTACCAAGAATCACCACGCCGAAATTCAACGATCCGTAATCCGCGCCAATGGTGGGTGGCAGCACCACATGGGGCGGCGTCGCCACGATGATGCGGCAGAGCGTCACGGCGAGCACCGCGTAGGGGGAAACGAACCTGCTGACCGCATAATCTTTGATCTGTTGCAGGCTCTCCCTCGAATTCCAGAATTCGTCGTCAGGAAATGACGCGTTGTCATCGGATTCCGGATTGTACGGGATGTTTCCCGCGGTTCTTGCTATGCCGTCCCCGATGAATTCGCCCCTCTCCGGGCGCGCATCGCTATAATGAAGCATTGTAAGGGTCCTTTTTATCTCGCGCCGGTTTGCAAACAGCAGCGCGCATGAACATGGATTCTTTGAGGTCGTGTCAATTCCCGTTGACGTGACCTCACGTTTTCCAAGTACGGATACTTAGCCTTCAATGAGTTTTTTGAGGGACGCGTAGGAGACAAGATATACTCGCCCGACCTTGCGGGCTTTGATCTTTCCCTGATAAATGAGGTTGTAGACAGTTTTGGAGTCTTTGAAGCCTAGAAGACGGGTGGCCTCGGCAATAGTCACGGAGATAGGTTCCAAATTCCAAGGAGCGACCGTTGCTGACATGATAATCTTCCTTCCTGCAAGGCAGACCTTGCCATGGGTAATTGCTTTAACGTCATGCAGACGACAATCGGAATGATCGTGGAATTAACTGTAGCACTACTAGAAGGGACATGTTGGCCCGTATAAACAGTGGGAATTACCGTGGCGTCGTCACCTTGCAGTCTCGAAAACTGGCGGAAAATAAGGCTTTTCTCGCATTCTGCACAGAATCTCGTATCCTCCGCCATCAGGGTTTTGGCTTTTGTCAAAACCCTTTTGTTATCCGCACCCACATGCATATACGCAGCGGTCCAAATATGTGCACAATCGTGCACATTCACTGTTTTTGCAGTGGCGTGGCATGGCACATATTCCGAGACGACCGAATTCCCACAATTTTCGTGCCACAACAGCGCATAAAAACACGAAAATGCGATTACGTGGCACATCCGAATGCCACATGAGCGCAAAATAGCCAATATTGCGCTCATGTGTACAACTTAGAGCACCCGAATACTTCCTCGCACACCCGTCGATTTGCGTAATACGCGATTGCGTGTATTGTTGTGCAAGCCGTTCAACGGCCCTAAGCCGTGCGCACATTATCGCCCCGATAGCTCAGTGGTAGAGCACTTCCTTGGTAAGGAAGAGGTCGTGAGTCCAATTCTCACTCGGGGCTCTCAATCACCACTCGATGCCGTACTCGGCATACATATACATATCGTACTGGTACTCACTGCTGTAGTTCAGGTCGTTCTGATGTGCTTCATGATGGCTGTTATCTGACTGCATAATCATTCCTTTTCCTAGCCTCATCGGTATTACGACCAGATATAGCGAAATCGCGTTACCGAACTATGCGCGTTCAGCGAATCGCAGGTGAACTCATAGCGAACTGTTGCACGCACTCCGCATGCGAGCGCAGACTCATTGACATATACCGTCCGGCACACACTTCATAATGTGCAAGGCCGCGCGCCAGCTATTGAATACCGCCAAACAGCAAAGGAAAGCCTCTCCCACCATGACCTCACACCTTGCCGAAGCAGGACGCACACTGATTCCCCGCAAGGATGATCGGTACGGTCTGCTTTCCCCAGCTCTGGTTATTCTCACGTTTGTCGCCGGACTGGTGGATGCGTTAAGTTACTTGGCACTCGGTCATGTATTTGTGGCCAATGTGACCGGCAACATTGTGTTCCTTGGTTTTGCATTCGCCCACGCGCAGGGCTTCGTCTGGTGGACTTCGGCGCTCACGCTGGCCACGTTCATGATTGGTGCGTTCATCGGCGGACGCATTATTCATTACTTTGGCGCCAACCGCGCGCGCCATCTGCTGGTGTCCACGTCAATCCAGCTGGCTTTTGTGGCAGCTGCGCTCGTCGGCATTTATCTGCTCAATCAGTTTGCGCCTGAACCGTCGATGGGTGGCACTGATGCTTCAGCCATCGCCCGCACGGCACAGCCCAGTCTGAACTTCCCAACTGCTCGGCATATTGATTTGCATATTATTCTGCTGATTGTGCTGCTCGCACCGGCTATGGGCATTCAGAATTCCACTGCTCGTAAGCTTTCGGTGCCAGATTTGCCCACGACTGTGTTGACGATGACGTTAACTGGGATTATCGCTGACACTTCGGCGCATGGTCATGAGCAGTCCAAACTTGGCCGGCGCGCGATTGTAATGCTGGCTTTGGCGCTCGGTGCTTTGACTGGAGCCACGCTGCAGACGCGCGGTCATGAGGACGTTATTTTGATGGTGATGATCGTCTGTCTGATTGCGGTCATTGTGATGATGATCCCCCATGTGCATTCCGATGCCCGCTGGGTGACCGGAAAACACTGATTCATACAAAAACGGCCGGCGCTGGGCATTGCTGACCGGCACCGGCCGAGATAATAAGGAGTGCTCCTTATGTGGTCGCGAACCTTACGGTTTCATGATCACATCTGCTCGCGATTGCGGCGGTAGGCGATTGCGGCGCCGGCACCGGCCAGCAGCAATCCGGCCACAGCAATCGTGACGACATTGGCACCCGTGTTGGAGACGACATTGCCATCACCCTTGGCAGCGGTACGCTTCACCAAGCCGGCAATTGCCTTCTCGAGAGCCTCACGAGCTGCGTCGACCTGCTTCTGCGTGGCGTTGCTGTTGTCGGAGACCTCACGGGCCTTCTTCAGCGCGGCGCGCAGAGCGTTGGCGGAGTCGTCGGTGTAGAGACCCAGGTTGATGGCGGCGGCCTTGTTGATGGTCGCGTTCAGAGCAGCCTTGTCCACCACGCCCGGTTCCGGATTCGGCTTCGGCTCGGTGGCAGCTTCCAGCTTGGAGATGGCGTCCTGAAGAGCGCTCAGTGCGGTATCCACATCCTGCTGGGTGGCGTTCTTGTTGTCGAGCACCTGCTGTGCAGCCTTCAGTGCCTCGGCGAAAGCTTCCCACGAGTTGGTCGTGTAATCGGCCTTCTCGAGCTTGCTTGCCTTGTTCACTGCAGTCTGCAGGTCGGTCTTGTTCACCTCAACCGGGCCTGGGCCAGGCTCCTCACCGGTCTTCTCGAGACCAGCGATAGCGGATTCGAGGTTCGTCAGCGCCAGAGCCACATCGTAAGCGGTGGCCTTATCGTTATCCGCCACGGCCTGTGCAGCTTCGCGGGCCTTGACCAGAGCAGTCCAGCTTTCAGCCGTGTAGTCGGATTCCTTAAGACCGTTAGCCTTGGCGATGGTGTCGTTGAGGTCGGTCTTGTCCGGAGCGACAGTCTCTTCCTCAACCTCGCGGTCCGTGGTCAAACGCAGTTCGGCAGCGGATGCGAACTTGTTGGCCTGGGAGTCGCTCTGGCCTGCGGAAGACAGGACGGTCAAGCGTACGGCGGTCACATTCTCGACGGCGTCGAAGCTGGCCTTCTGCCACATGGTGGTGGTGGAGAACTCAGCATCGGTGACGACATCCTTGGTGGTGCCATCCGCCAGAGTGAGCGTGATCTTGTAGCCCTTGATCTTGCCGTTGGCGTTCATACCTCCGGAGCGCGGCAGGTAGCGCAGGCCGTTGATGGTGGTCGGTTCGTTGAGGTTGAACTGATACCATGCGGTGCCGTTGCCGACTGCGTTCTCGCTCCAGCTGGTGTGCCAGTGGGTGCTGTCGTTGCCATCCTGTGCCAGATCGGCCGGGCCTTCGCTCGGCAGGCCTGCGGTAGGCTCTTCGCTGCCCGTGGCCACGGTGTAGCCACCCAGCTCATCGGAGCCGTCAGCTGCCACGTCGTACTTGTCGCTGCTCTCGTTGCCGGGAGCGGTCTTCATGTACTCGTCGAGGGCCACGAGAATGTCGTATGCCTTGGTGAAGTCCTCAGCGGTTGCGCCATTCTTGTTGATGAGCACGCGAGCCTTGACCAAGGTGTCCTGATACTGCTGCCATGCGGCATCGGAGAGCTCAGCACGCTTGGAATCGTACTTGCCGCGGATTTCCTTGACCTTGTCCTGCGCTTCGGCCTTGGTGCGGGTCTGGGACTCGATGCGCTCGATCTTCAGGTTGTCGAGCACGAAGTCCTTGTATCCGCCGAAGTCCTGTGCATTGCCGGTGGAACCCTGCAGATCAGGTGCGGTTGCGGTCGAGTAAATACCGAACCAGGAATCGCCGTTGACGCCACCGGTCAGCTCGAACTCGGCCTTGCCGGTCTCACCCAGAGCCTTCTTCAGGTTGGTCAGCTTCACGCTGCCGGCAGAGTATTCACCCTGGCCCACAGCGATGGCGTAGATGTCATCGGAACCGGACTGGTAGTCGAAGCTCACCTTGTACTTGGCACCCGCCTCGAACTTCACGTTCTGCGGGATCGTCTGGTAGACCAGCGTGCCCTTCTGGGTCAGGCCGTTAACCTTCACAGACCAAGTGCCATCGAGCACATCGTCCATCTTCTTGACATCCCAACCGGCCTGCGTGAACGGAGCATGCAGCTCGGAGAGGTGGATGCGGTTGTCCTCAACGCCTTCGGAACCGGAGACCACGAACGGCCAGATGCCCTGGGCGTTGTTTTCGAATCCGTTGGTGAGGGACTTCAGCGTGCCGTCCTTCTCATAGGTGATGCCGGAGTACTGGTTCTCCACGATGCGCACATCGTCGAAGTAGGTGTGTGCTCCGTCGGTGCTCTTGTGAGACAGGGTTACCGTGGCATCGCCGTTCTCAGGCGCGGTGAAGAACACGTACATGTTCTGGAAGTAGCTGGAGCCATTTTCCGTATTGCTGTTCGTGTTGTGGCCGTATGCCTTGATGTAGTTCTTGGCGATGGACTTGCCGGTGGAGTTGGTGGCCAGCACCTTGCCGCCGCTGGTTACGGTGACGGATGCATCGCCGGTGGAGCGGTTGTCGACGCCAACATACAGCGCGTACTTCTGGCCAGCCTTGAGATCGGTCAGACGCTGGGAGACGTCAACCTTGCCGGTCAGGCGCAGCATGGCGTTGTTGTCGCCTTCAACTTCGGCCTTGCCGGAGCCGCTGACGGTCCAGTTGTCGGTGAGGGTGTTGGAGCCGCCGTTGAAGCCGGCGTCTACCACATGCATGCCTTCGCTCCAGTTGACCTGGATCTGCTTGGCTTCGCCCTTGTACACCACGTACGGGGTTTCGGCATCAGCGGTAAGCGTCACCTTGCCGCCGGAGACGGCAACGGTCTGCTCGTTGGTCTTGCCCTGATCGGTGAGCTGGTACACCTTTACGCTGGAGAGGTTCTTCCAGCTGTCCGGCAGGGTCCAAGTGGTGGTGCCACCCTTGGTATTCCAGTGGTAGAGCTTCTGTTCGGAATCCTTGACCAGCTTGCCGGTGGAGGAATCCCACAGCCACGGCAGCAGGTAGGACTCGTCACCAGTGGAGGAACCATCGCCTGCGGAGACAGCACCGGAAGCCACCATCACGCCGTTGAAGGTGATGGTGCGCTGGCGGTAGGCTGCGCTAGAGGTGTCGTTGGAACCACGGGAGACTACTACAACGTTGCCGTTGGAATCCTTCAGGGTAATCTGCTCGTTGCCGTTGTTCGTGTTCGGGTCGGACACGGCAGCGGCATTGCCATTGTCGGCGGTCAGCAGCGGGTTGTTGACCCAGCGGGTCACCTTGAAGTGCTGGATGAACTTAGTGGACACATCATGGGTGTACAGGTTCTTGATGTAGGCGGCATAGTCGTTGCGGCCCTGCCAGCCTTCGAAGTCCTTCATGTTGTAGCCGCCGAGCAGCGGGGCGTTGGCAGCGCCGCCGTATTGCGGGTAGTCGCCAACCCAGCTGTCCTTCTGGTGGTTGCGCAGGAAGCGCATCACTTCGGAGTTCTCGCCCTTGGAGGTGTAGCCGCCGTAGGTCAGATCAGCTGCCCAGTGCTGGAAGGTGGAGTCGTACTCGTTGCCGGAACCCCATTCGGTGGTCATACGCCAGCCGTTGTCGTTGATCATCTTGCTCATCTTGCGGGTTTCCCAAGAATCTTCCGAACCGGAAGAAGTCAGGTTGCCCCACACATCGAGGTAGATGAAGTCCATGTTGTCGCCGACTTCCTTGCTGAGGTCAGCGAAACGGCTTACACGAGAACCGGATGCCAGATCGTAGATGCCGTCGATGCCGACACCCTGATCAAGCCAGTTCCAGCCGTAGCTCAGGCCGCCTGCAGAGTTGCGGCGCACCATGTCCTCGCTGAAGGCCTTGGCTTCCGGATACATTTCGGAGGCGTTGACGTGCACACCGAAGCGAGCGCCATACTTGGAGCCCTCTTCCATCATGGTGTTCATGTCGTCGGCGCCGCCGAGACGCTGGCCGATATCGCCGTAGTCCGGGTGGCCGGAGTCGTGGCCTTCATTGCCGTAGCCCTTGAGCAGCACGGACTGGCCGAGGCCGTCGGTGTTCAAGGCCACCTTCTTGACGTTGTCAAGCGTGGTGAGGAACGGGTTCTGCGCCTGGGAGCCGAAGTTCATGGCGATACGCCATGCCACCAGTTCGGGAACTTCCTCGGACTTGTACGGGTTGTTCATGATGTCGCGGTAGGCGATTGCGCCATCCTGCCAGTTGACGGCACCGTCTTCGTTCTCGTCGCCGGCGATGGCCACGGCCATCTGCGGCAGAGCGGTTTCGGCCACGGTGTACTTCTTGCCCTTGGAATCGGTGACCGTGCGGTGGTAGTACCACGGAGCGCTGGCCAGGCCCAGGGAGGTGGCGTCACCAGTCTGCTGGGTGGTGGCGTAGACACGCGTGTTCTGGCTGCCGCCGCGCACAGGAGCCGCCACATAGGTGCCATCGTGCTCGGAGTTGCTCCACAGGCCGGCACTCAGGCCAGCACCGGAGATGAAGCCGTAGGTGTAGTCGCTATCGGTGACGTTAGTATCTTCGGTCACTGCGAAGTTGGTATCGCCAGGCTTCTGCGTGTTGGAAGACATACGAGCACCAGTGAATTGGGCATTTTCCTGGCTGGAACGCACGGAAACGAGACTCTGGTTCGGGAAGGACAGCGTCTGGATGGCGTTCTCCTCCACACCGTTGCCCTCAGGAATGCCTTCGGACAGGTTGTTCTTGATCTTGGTGACGTTGAGGTGCAGCTGGTTGGCCTTGACCGTGATCTGAACGGTGATCACCGCGTCAATCTTCTTGGCCTCATCCTTGACCTTCAGCGTGTAGGTGGCCTCGGTGTCGGAAACCTTCTTGAAGGTCACGTCGTCATCGCCCAGTTCGATGTTGGTGCCGTTGATCTCAACGGTGCGCACATCCTTGGACTGGCCGTACATCACCTTGCCGTCGGTCATCGTGTACTGCAGCACAGAGGGGAAGTTCTTCTTAATCTGAACTTCCATCTTCTTGGTCTTCAGCGTTTCGGAGGCGACCTGAACGGTTTTGTTCAGGGTGATGGGATCGATGGCAAGGTCCGCGCCGGAGACCGCCACCTGCTGGGAGACGTCCTCATAGCCTTCCTTGGCAATCGAAAGCGTGTGTTCGCCTTCTTCAATGTCGGCGAAGGAGAAGGTGCCATCTGCACCGGTCTTCACCTTGGTCTTATCCAAACGCACTGTTGCGCCTTCAATGGCAGCGCCTCCAGCGTCCACAACCTTGCCGGAAACCGCGTGCTTGGCGGCTTCGACAACCTCCGGGAAGTCCTTGATGTACACGTCGGTGACCTGGTTCAGCCCCTTCCAGGAGCCGGCCTTGATGGCAAGCTTGTTGGAGAGGTTCGTCATTGCGGAGTAATCGACATCGAATGCCTTCTGGCCATCCACGGTCAGTGTGGCGACCTTGGCGTCGGTCCAGGAGACCTGAATGTCGTGCTCTTCGTTGGCGCTCGGAGCAGCGATACGAGCACCGCTGTACCAGCTGCCGCTACCGCCACCGGTGTAGGTCTGCCAGAACCAGCCGTCCGAATCGTAGCCGATGAACAGGCCGCTGCCCGGGTCGTTGTAGCCCAGGTAGAAGCCGAAGCGGTTGGCGGAGCCTTCCTGCGGGGATTTGATGGTGGCGTGGAAGGAGCCGGCCTTGGAGAAGTCGTAATCTGTGCCCCATACGGCTACTGCCGGCCAGTTGTTGCTGGAGCTGGGGTTCGCTGCCGCATTACCGTTAGAGGCAGTGGACTTGAGGTGCAGCCAACCGTTTGCCATCTCCAGGATTTCGCCGCCCTGAGCGATGTTGGAATCAATAGTCCAGCCTTCAACCGCATCGGCTTGTGCGGAAGGAGTCTCGGAAGCAGTTGCAGAATCAGAAGTATCGTTGATTTGCTGAATCTGACTTGCCAAAGTCTGCAAGTCAGCATCAGACAGGGGCACTGCGAACGCAGTACCTCCCCCGCTGCCCATGCAGGTTAAGGCTAACGCTGTTGCCAGCGCAGCCGATATAGTCTTCTTCTTTTTCATTAACTATATTTTCCTTAATCTCTTCTTCGAGGTGAAGCAGATGCCTTCTTCATTGAAGAATACGCATTCGCAATTACGATAAGACACTTTACAAGAAGCTATTCTTAATAGCAATCTCAGCAAATACGGAGAATCGCCACATATTTGACATTGAATTACAACGTGAGTGAAATCACAAAACCCAATAAACGACTACGTTGTTAACCTTCACATCTATATTCGCATCATCGCGACACGCGCAGGGAAAAACTGCGCAAAAAAAACATCCGCACCCCCCGAATTTACCTGCATTCGACGCAATCAATGCAGCAGCATTACAGCAGCAAGCCGATTGAGCAAAATAGCAAAAGCCGCCTTGCGCAACCGCAAGACGGCTTTGACGACAATGGTGAGGCTGTGCTCGCTTACTTCTTGGAAGCGTTCACGGCATCCACAGCCTTCTGCAGCGATTGAGTATAAGCCTTGTACCAATCAGCCTGCTCGTTGAGCTTCGCAGTAGCGGACTTGAAGCCGGCAGTGTCGTCAGCTACGCAGCCTTCGTATACCGGCAGTTCCACGCTCAGTTCCTTGTTGAGGGCGTCCAGCGTGGAGGCATCCTTTACATCCTTCTTGGTGAGCGCAGCAGCTTCGGAAGCATCGCCATTGACCAAGTTGTTGTAGTCATTAGTGGCGTTGCGCACATTTTCGGAAGCGGCGGCGCAAGCGGCGACTGCATTGTTGTACTGAGCATCGGAGTAGGCGCGGAAGCCGAACACACCGGCCACGACGATAATGGCCACGACCACCACGGCGATAATGGCGACGGCCGCCTTAGACATGTGCTTCTTCTGAGCGCCTTCATTGCTTGCATTGTTGGCGTTGTTTGCCGGTACAGCCTGCTGCCCAGCGGACATACTTCGATCTCCTTCGTTCTCGTACTTTCATACACACGTATGCGCTCTTAGCTCTCTTATGCGCACTCATATGCAGGGAAGTCGCTTTTCAAGCGGCTACTTCCCTGAAAACAAAAAACCCTCGCATTCCGCGAGGGTCATTGGCTGGGATGCCTGGACTCGAACCAAGAATGGCTGAACCAGAATCAGCTGTGTTGCCAATTACACCACATCCCAATTTGGCTTGGCGTAGCAACTCCAAGGAGTTGTTCGTCGTACCCCCAACCGGATTTGAACCGGTGTTGGCGCCGTGAGAGGGCGTAGTCCTAGACCGCTAGACGATGGGGGCATATTCAGTTTTTCAACCGGCTGCGAGGCGAACCGCGCAACAGGTAGATATATTACGCGCTACCCTGCTCTCACGCAAATCCCGGCGTGTCGCGCCATTTTCCGCCGTTCTGCGGGAACACCCCATGCAACGCGAAAGCGGGCATCCGTATGTACGGATGCCCGCCATGCGTCACGCTCCCATCATCCGCCGGCGTGCGGTGGACGACGCATCACAGATGCGCCCGCAGGCCCTTGAGACGGGCGACGGTGATCGGCTTGCCGACGATCTCCATGGACTCGAACAGCGGCGGGCTCACGCGACGGCCAGACATGGCCACACGCACAGGACCGAAAGCGAGGCGCGGCTTGTAGCCGCCCTCCTCAACCAGAGCCTTGTTCAGGGTCTCATGCAGGTTGTCGGTCTTCCAGTCAGCCTCATCCACAGCCTCGAGTGCGGCGATGGCCTTGTCCAGCACCTCGCCGGCAGAATCCTTCAGCTGCTTCTTGGCGTCGTCAGCCGGCTCCAAGTAGCCCTCGGTGGAGAGCAGGGAGCCGACCATGCCGGCAACCTCACCCAGCAGGCGCACGCGCGGCTGAACCAGCGGAGCGGCGGCGGTCAGCACCTCACGCTCACGGTCGGTCAGGGCATCCCAGTTGTCGGCGGAAACCACACCGTCGCGGTGCAGGTACGGCACCGAGCGGCGCAGGAAGTCCTCGGGCTCAAGCATACGGATGTGCTCGGCGTTGATGGAGATGGCCTTGTCGATGTCGAAGCGGGCCGGGTTGGCCTTGACGTCGCGCACGTCGAACTTCTCGGTCATCTCGTCCATGGAGAACACGTCGCGGTCCGGTGCAATGGACCAGCCGAGCAGGGCCAGGTAGTTGAGCAGGCCCTCGCGGATGAAGCCATTGTCGCGGTGGTTGAACAGGTTGGACTCTGGGTCGCGCTTGGAGAGCTTCTTGTTGCCCTGGCCCATCACGTACGGCATGTGGCCGAACAGCGGCATCTCCTTGGCGATGCCGAGTTCCATAAGGTAACGGTAAAGCACGATCTGGCGCGGGGTGGAGCTCAGGAGGTCCTCGCCGCGCAGCACGACGTTGACTTCCATCATCGCGTCGTCGACCGGGTTGGTCAGCGTGTACAGTGGGTCGCCGTTCGGGCGCACGATCACGTAGTCCGGCACGGAGCCGGCCTTGAACTCGATGGTGCCACGAATCAGATCGTCAAAGGCGATGTCTTCATCAGGCATCTTGATACGTAGCGCAGGCTTGCGGCCCTCGGCGCGGAAGGCGGCCTTCTGTTCATCGGTCAGGTTGCGGTCGTAGCCATCGTAGCCGAACTCGGCCGGACGGCCGGCGGCAAGGTTGCGCTCCTTGATTTCCTCAGGAGTGGAGAAGGACTCGTAGGCGTAGCCGGCTTCGAGCAGCTTGGCGGCAACATCCTTGTAGATGGCGGTACGCTCGGACTGGCGGTACGGGCCGTGAGGGCCACCCACATCGATGCCCTCGTCCCAGTCGATACCCAGCCAACGCAGGGATTCGAGGATCTGGTTGTAGCTTTCTTCGGAGTCGCGCACGGCGTCGGTGTCTTCGATACGGAAGATCAGCGTGCCGCCGGTGGCGCGAGCTTCCGCCCAGTTGAACAGGGCGGTACGAATCATGCCGACATGCGGGGTTCCGGTCGGCGACGGGCAGAAGCGAACACGAACGTTCTTGGGCAGTTCGGGTTTGGTGTTTTCAGCATCAGTCATAATCCCCTATTGTGCCGCGCGCGCCGGACGCGGAGAGCAGCGCTCCTCGCTCTTTTGCTTCGTTATTGATGTTTCGGGCCAACACCATCCCAAAACGGCCATTTTCCAACGAAATCTCTTTTGCCTGCCATTTGCTTTTCTTTTAAAAGCAAAATCAAAAGAAAAGAAAACAGCAAACGAGAATCAGCAGGCCAGGCCCACGAACAGCAGATCCCAGTCTTGAGATTCGTCTTCGTGCGATTCGCGCTGCTCAACGGCGGCATCCGTGTATTCGTGGTTCATGGCATTCCCTACATCTCTGTATGTTGCTTTATGCATAGCGCCAAAAGCTTCGTCTGCTTTCCAGTTCCACCCCCGCAACTGTGCGCAATATTCATGTAACAGGTTACACAACCGATCGACAACGTTCACCCTCAACTGATATCGATTTGATAACCATCGATTCTTTCCAGTGCATTCACCACAACTTTGGACATTATTTGGCGCAATTGTTGAGTTTTCCACTCATGCAATGGAAGAATATGATGTGACACATAGGTCTTATGAAAGGGGAATCAATGTCTGATCCCAACAATGTGCCTTTGCCTCAGCAGCCTGAGGCCAACGGTACGCCCGCACCTAATCCCGTACCGCAGTATGGCGCACCGGCCCCGGCGCAGCCCTCACAGCCGGCGCAGCCCGCTTACGGCCAGCCGGCATGCGGCCAGCCTGCTCCGACCGCGAACTCTTATGGCCAGGCCGCACCAACCTACGGTCAGCCCGCGCCCGACGCCAACACCTACGGTCAATCCGCACCGGCGTACGGCACACCGACCCCCGATGGCAATCCTTACGGCCCGGTTCCGCCGTCTTACGGCCAATACGCCGCGCCCACTGCCACTGTGCCGCTGGATAAGCCTTACTACGGATGCTCCTTCCAAGAAGCCTTCCTGCGCTTCTGGAAGAAGTACACGGTGTTCAAGGGCCGCGCGTCCCGCAGTGAATTCTGGTGGTGGGTGCTGGCCGCTTTCGGCATCAATATAGTGCTGGACATCCTCAACACCGCCACAGATGAAAAGCTTGGCTTCCTCGCCACCATTTGGGGTCTGGTGACCCTAATCCCCACCCTGGCACTTTCCGTCCGCCGTCTGCATGACACGAACAAGCCTGGCTGGTGGGTTGCCATTTTCTATATCGCGATGGTTATCGGCCTTATCATCATGATTATCGGCGGTGGTGCGGCACTGTACGGCGGGTTCAGGAGCCTTGGCAGTTATGACTATGGTTATGGCAGCATGGCCGCCGGCGGTCTTGGCGCGGCGGTCATTGGTGCGTTGATTACGCTGGCCGGCTGCGTTGTCTATATCGTGTTCATGGCTCTTCCCAGCAAGCCGGAGGGCGCACGTTTTGACGATGGCGCGGCGGCAACCCCCATGCCTCAGGGTGCTTACGGCGCACCATACAGCACGCCTGTACCCCCGAATTTCGCCGCTCCGAACGCGCCCGCACCCGGCTTCAACCAGCCGGCCCCGGCTTACGGCCAGCCGCCCATGCCAACCCCCGACTATGGCCAGCCGGCTGCACCCGCACCTGATTACGGTCAGGTGCCGGCCCCGCAGTACGGCCAACCGGAGGCCCCGGCCCCACAGTACGGCCAGGTTCCGCCGATGCCTCAAAACGCCGGCGACGAATCCGCAACACCTTCTGAGCACACGGCTCCCGCCGGCGACAATGCCCAGAAACCCCGGCAAGGCCAGTAACCGATATCGGTGAACTTCCGTTGAAGAAGTTCCCCGCAACCAATGATGAAGCCCTACTCAACGCGAGTAGGGCTTCATCATTCTCGGCACTGTATTATCGGCACTGTATTCAGCCAACTACCCCAACGGCATCACGGCAATGGACTGCGAAAGCATATACGATTCACCCGGACTAAGGGCAACGATACGGTCTCGGCACGCCGCTGCCTCCACGGCCACAAAGCCACGCCATTCACCCGTCTTGGCATGGGCAATGGCGTTGCCGCCCTGCTCTCCGGGATTCCACACCACCGTCTGCGGCGAGCCGGTCTTGCCGATGCGAATCACACGACCCAGCACATGGTCCTGCAATTCCAGTGCAGCATCGGAATAATACACACGGTCCACCGGCTGATCGCCGAACATCACCGATGGCTGTTCTTGTAGTTTTGGCGGGAATCCGGCTTCCGTGGCATCCAGATATGTTGCACCCCGCAAACCGACCAGCCGCGCGCCGAGCACATCGCCGACATGCAGATACGAGTGCAGCGCCGCCTCATACGACATCGGCTCACCTCCCGTGTTGGTAACGGTCAGCGTCATCGTCAGCGTATCGCTGGCACACACCTCGTATGCGGCATGGAAACGCACGTTGGGTTCATCCTCGATCCATGGCACTTCGCCAGTCGTCAGTCGTTCGGAATCCAGCACATACCGCACACGGGCACCGGTAAACGCCCCTTCGTCCAGCGCCCACTGGCGCAATCGTGCGAACCCATGAATCGGTCGCTTCGCAGTCTGCCCGCCATGCACAAACCCCGGCCCGAACCAGGGGAAGCACACCGGCACTCCCCCGCCAACCGGCTGACCAGCTTCGAAATGCCATGTGCGGGGCGTCCAGATTACATCCGGCTGCCCCGCCGGGGCCCAGCGCAGCAGATGCGCCCCGTAATCGCTGATTACCGCGCTACCGCCGTCATTGGTGAGCGTGCGCAGATTGACGCCATTGCCCATAAGTGTTTCTTCTTCCGTTGCGTAAGCGATGTTCTTCACCACATAGACGATTTCCTTGGCACGGAGGAATCGCGAGCAGGGGTAAGAGAACCGATCAGGCGGGCTAAGCTGCCTTGATTCTCACAACTCCACGGTTTCTTTGCCAGGGTCATCTTTAATGTGCGCAAACTTGGCGGCCAAGGCCTCCTTGTTGCGCTTTTCGTCTTCTTCCTTGGCCTTCTTCTTGGCTTCGTCCGGGTTCCAGAGCACATCGTCGCGGTGCTTGGTCCATTCGGCACCGGCCAGCGGGGCAATGTATTCGGCGGTGGCGGTCAGCGTGTCCGCGCCAGCGGCCTTAGCGCGCGTATCAATCAGCTCAAGAATCTGCTGATCGGTCAGGCATATGCGCGGAATCGAGCACTGCTCGCGCAGCTCGTTGACGTACAGCAGAATCGGCAGCACCTTGACCGCCTGAGCTGCGGCGTCGCCATCGTGTTCGCCGTCACCGGTCACCACGCTCAGCAGCGCATCGCACACGGCGAGCGCAGTGGCAAAACGGGTGGCCACATCAGCGGGCTCGCTGGACGTAGACAGACGGCCCTGCGCGGCGTCGTCTTCAATCTGGGCTTCCACGGCGGCAATCGTCTCACGGACCTGAGCCGCAACATCGGTGTCCCAACGAACGTCCAACGCTTCGGCGGCGTCAAAGATCAGCTGTACATCGCCGGATTCGGAGTAGTCGGCCATCGTGTCGTAGGCATCGTTGGCGGCCAGCAGCGTATCGACGATGTTCTGTGGGCGGCCGGGAATCTCATCGGCGCCTTCATAGACGAATTCGGCATCGGGCACCGTGACGTCTTCACCGGTCAGCACGCGGGCGAATGCGCGCGTGACGCGAACCTGCAGATTCTCCGCGTACTTGGCGTCATTGTCCATCTGCATGGCTTCGGTCAACGGCCACAGGCTGATCAGCGCCGAGCCGGCTTCGGCGGCCTCAGTTACCGCCGGCAATGCCGTGACCTGTGCGATTGCCTCACGATTGAGTTCAATGGTCATCTATGCTCCTTTGCGTCCACCACTCGATTGTAGTGCGTCTCTTGGCTCCCCTCAGTCACCTACGGTGACAGCTCAGCAGCAATTGCGGACGGGCCACGCCCGCGCCTCAATAGCTCGCCTATCGGCTCGTCTTCGCCTACAAACAGTCCACTGGACTGTTTGCTTCACGGCTCAGCCTCAGAGAGGGGAACCAATGTCCTAACACCAGTGTGCCGTTACTTGACGTTGGCTGCTGGGTCGACATACGTGATTGACATCACACGGCCGGTTTCGTTGTCGTACGTCACCGAGGTCACGGAGGCGAGCGCCGTGTGCCGCAGGAACATCCAGTGCTCGGGGTGGCCGGTCTCCAGATAATGGCGATAACTGAAAATCGGCGATTCGTGGCTGACCACCACAATCTGTTCGCCGGGGTGTTGGGCGACCTTCTCGCGTGCGAAATCATCCATGCGCTGCGCAATGTGCTGATAGGATTCGCCCCAACTCGGCTTGTACAGGTTGGTGACCAGTTTCCAATTGCCGTTCTTCCACAGCGCGCCTTCGCCATGGCCGATACGCTTGCCGCGGAACTCGTTGCCGGCCTCAATCACTCGCTCATCGGCGGTGAGCATGAGCGGGGCTTCGCCTCGGGCCTCGCGCACGGGATTCAACGCGTCAAGAATCGCGTCGGCGGTCTCGCGCGTGCGGTCCAGGGGAGACGAATACACCGCGGAAATCGTATTGGTCTGAGGGCTATTGGCCAGATAGGCGGCGGTGGCCTGTGCCATACGCCGGCCAAGATCGGAGAGATGGAAGTCGGGCAGCCGCTCATAGAGCAGATGGTCAGGGTTGTAGACCTTGCCGTGGCGAACGAAGTGGATGGTGGTTGCGCTCATGAGCCGCCTTTCTTTTTATTCCTACGGGCATCTTGCGATGTTCGCCGAAGAACATGAGAACGTTGTCTTAATATCTCCAATCTACCGCGTGTCGCGCCCTAACCAACGATTAGAGTATCCGTGACGCAAATATGCGAATAGGGAAATCCAACGCAAACTTTGCGCGACCATGGACAACACATCATTCGATGAGGGCTTCGCCGGCAACGCCACGTCAGCGGGGAACATCCAATCGGGAGCGGAAAGGAGCGTAGTGCTGTTATGTCCAACAACCTGTCCAACTCGAACACCATTATGGCTGGCATCAAGGAAGTGGGTCACAAAGTTTTTGGTGGGTATGCGGAGTTGCTGCGCATACCTCATACCGCTCGTTATTCCATCGGTTCGGTGATTGCCTGCATGCCGTTCCCGATGGTGGGCATGACCATCACCATTTCCGTGCAGCATTACTACGGCAACTACTCGCTGGCAGGTATGCTCACCGCCATTCAGGCGATTGCACTGGCCGTGGCCACGCCGCTGCTCGGCAAGCTGACCGACAAGTTCGGCCAGCGGCAGGTTTCGATTCCAACGATTCTGGTGTGGATTGTCGCCGCCGTCGCGCTGACCACATCCATCACCAATCGTGCGCCGGAATGGGTGCTGTACTGTTTGACGCCGTTCCTGGCAGCTATTCCGCCGTGGGGCGCGATGAGCCGCGCGCGCTGGACCAAAATCCTGAAGGGCGATCAGGAGCGTACCAACCGTGCGCTCTCCCTGTGCGGCGTGCTGGACGAATGCATGTGGGTAATCGGCAATCCACTGGCTTCCACACTGGCCGTGATCTCCGGTCTGCTGGCATTCTCGTTCACCGGCATGTGCGTGGTGGTGGGCGCGCTGATGTTCTTGACCGAGCTGACCACTGAGCCACCGTCACAGACTCAGCTGGCCCGCGCTGAGGGCATTTCCCGCAAGGAATACCGTGAGCGCGAGGCGGCTCGAGCCGAAGCGTTGAAGGTGGAGACCGCAGCCGAGGAGACTCGCCGCCGTCTTGAGCGCGAAGGCGTGACCGATGAGGCCACGATTAACGCCGCCATTGAGCAGGCGGTCGCCGATGCGCGTTCCGGCAAGAAGGCGTCCATCTGGGGACCGGGTCTGATTGCGGTATGCGTCACCTGGTTCGGCTTGGGCGCGTTCCAGTCGGCTACAGGCATCTCGATCATCGCATTCGCCACCGAGTCGAATATGAAGCAGTACACGGGCTTTGTATTCGCCTGCTTCTCCATCAGCTCGTTGATGGGCGCCTTGGTGTACGGCGCGAAGAACTGGTCGATTGCCCTGTGGAAGCGCTTCTACTTCTGCCTGGCCGTGGTGAACATCGGCATCAGCACGTTCCTGTTCGCCAAGCATCTGTGGGTGATTATGATCATCTACCTGATCATCGGCGTGTGCCAGGCTCCGACGTGGATTAACGGCAACCAGCTCATGCTGCACTTGGTGCCGCCTTCCCGCCTGACCGAAGGCATGGCGTGGATGGGTGCGATGAATTCTATCGGCTCCTCCGCCGGTTCGGCGATTGCCGGCCAGTTCATCGACCGCATGGGCTCGCATGGCGGCTTCATGGTGGTGACCACTTTGGCACTGGTCTCGCTGGCGATTGCGCTGATTGGCTTCAAGCAGATCAAGGGCTCCACCGAGCAGCCGACCTTGACTGAAGTGAGTGTGTGAGACAAAAATTAAGCCCCCTCTGACGAGGGGGCTTAATACGTCAAACCGCTACTTCGGCCAGCCTTTGGGCGTGTGTTCCAGGGACCAGATGCCGAGCTTGTGGGAGAAGCTGTTCTGCCACTTGGCTTCAAGCTCCTCGGCATTCAGTCGATTTTCAGCGGACTTCAGACGGTTCATCGCATTGGTGTGCGTATCGTCGAGCAGCCACTTGCGAATCAAGAAGTTCCAGATCATTACCACGGCAGTGGCCACCAGCTTGCCGATATTGGTGCGCAACAGATATTCGGCATGCTGCGATACATAGGCATCGTGGTTCATACCATAGGTGGAAATCCAGATAATCGCGTCATTCATGAACAGACCGACTACAGCGCCCGCCACGAAGATAAGGATCTCCATCCAGCGCGCCATGTCATCACGATGCTTGAATACGAATTTCATGCTCGCCAGATAGTTGAAAATCAGCGAGATGATGAAAGAGATGGTGGCAGCCAGCACGTTGTGCATGTGGAATATGCCAACCAATAGGTTGAGGATACCCCAGTCGATAACAAAGGCGATAACGCCCACAATGCCGAACTTCATCAGTTGTTCAATCAGTTTTCTCACAAGGGTATTCAACACTATTGGGCTGACTGCGGAACATATATTGGCTGGAAAGGCCAATAATCTCCCCAATTGGCCTTGCCCCGGTCCGTTCTGCAAGCAGCTTTCTACATCCGCATGCCATGTTCAACAGCAGCCGCTGAGGCTAGACTGGAAGCGAACCGAATCAAGGAGGAATTATGCCCGTTATTCACACTCATGTGTCCGTGTCCACCACCCCTGAGCAGCGCGAGGCACTGAAGGCCGCCTATGGCAAGGCGATTACCGCCGTGCCGGGCAAGTCCGAGGGCTGGCTGATGTGCCCGTTCGAAGACAATATGCCGATTTACTTCGGCGGTAGCGATGACCAGCCCGCCGCCTATGTGGAGGTCAACGTGTTCGGCCGCTCCGTGCCGGGCTCTGCTTGGGAAAAGCTGACCGAGAGCATTATGGCCGCGCTGAACTCCACGCTCGGCATTCCCGAGGACCGCACCTACATCCGTTACACCGCCACCACCGACTGGGGCTGGAATGGTAGCAACTTCTAGTTGCCACCATTCCCCTCGCAGCATAGCTGCTCGCATCGCCTACGGAAAGCCCACCGGGCTTTCCGTTTAACGGCTCAGGGTAGCAACTTCTAGTTTGCGTATTCTGGCTCCCCTCAGTCAGCTTCGCTGGCAGCTCCCCTCAAAGAGGGAAGCTCAGATGTAGAAAGCCCGCCGGTGGCGGGCTTTCTACGTTTCAAGGGGCTGATTTCCAACATTCAGAAGCTCTACTAGCGTTTCAAGGGGCTTTTAAAACAAGAAACCCGGAGTATAAACATTGCAATTTCAATGGTCATACTCCGGGTTTCGCAATCGAAGAGCCCCTCGAAACGCAGATAGACCTCCGGAAAACCGGAAATCCGCCCCTCGAAAGGGGGTTACCTCACCTTGTGCCTGTCATCACACGATCTTGGGCATGGGGGTGGTGAGGCTGGTGGTCAGGTTGACGTGGACCAGACCGGCACCGGCATGCACCTCGACCTTCTTCAGGGTCACGGTGCGCTCTTCTTCGGGGGCACGGTCGTTGTCGGTCATGGTCGCCGGGGACTTGACCGCCACGAACGCCAGTTCGTCCAGCGAGATGCCTGCGCTCTGGCACAGTTCCATGGCCTCGGACACGGACTCGGTGAAGCCCGGCTTGTAAATCACGCGCTCGGCCGGTACGCCGTAGGCGTTCTCGGCCACCCACTTGGCGTTCTCGGTCAGGGCCATGCCCTTGTGCGAGTACGGTTCGGCCGGCATGGAGCCGTTCTGCAACGCGTCGACGAAACCGTCAAGCTGCGGGGCCAGCGCCTCGCCGCCGTCGCGGAACAGGTTGCCGATGATCGGCGTGCGGAAGCCCAGCTCGTCGGCGGTGGCCTTCAGGGACGGAACCTGATCGTCCTCGCCTTCCCACAGGTTGATGAGCGGGAAGGTCGGAATGTCCAGGTTCTCCAGGCGCTGCACGTGGAACGGGTAGCGCCAGGCCAGCTCGGGATCGTCGCGCCAGGTGGAGGCACGGGTCACCACGATGGCGGCGGACGGCCACTGCGCGCCGTATTCGCGGCAGGCGATGTCCAGCCACTTCTGGGCGCCGGCGTCGGTGCCGTAGCCGGCCTCGACGATGACCACGTCATGCAGGGCGCAGGCCATTTCCACGGAGACCAGCGTCGGAATGCCGATGGACACGTTGGCGAACGGGCCACCGTGCACGTAGACCGGTGATCCGTTCACGGTTTCGGTCTTGGCCGGCTTGACCGCGTCGGCCAGAATGCCAGTGATACGCCACAGGTCCACGAATTCGCCGAAGGTCACGGCCTTGCCGTCCTTGGTGCCGGCGATCATCTTGGACACGCGCTCGGAAATCTCGTCCATCGAGCGGGAGAGCACCACAATCTGCATGAGCTCGCAGGTCGGCGTGAGCACGACCTTCTCCGGCACGTTGCCCTTGCCGTAGTCCACAGCGGTGGAGCGCAGGGAGCGGCTCGGAACCTCGGAGACACGCGGCACGAGAATCGTGTCGAGCTTGCCGTCATCGATGGCCTTCTCGGCGAAGGAGACGAGCAGGTTCTGGGCCGCCTCGATGGCGCCCATTTCGCCGCACAGACCCCAGTCGATGAGCTCGGGGTGGGTCAGGGAAGCCTTGCCGCCGCCGGAGGCACCGCCCTTGGAACCGGCTGCGGTGATGCCCATGCTCGGCTGACGCAGCACGGCGGTCGCATCAATGCCGCGCTTGTTCAGGGCGTCGATCAGGGCGATGGTCGTGGTGGTCTTGCCTTCTCCGCGCGATGCCTTGAGCGGCGTATCGGCGGTGACGAGCACCACCTTGCCGTGCTTGCGCGGGGCGTCAGGGTTCTCGGCCAGGTACTTCATGTAGCCGAATGCGTCGATCTTCTGGACCAGACCGTACTGGCTGGTGAAGTCTTCGATGGTGGTCATATAAAGCCTTTCTGTGTTTGTGTGGTGGGGCGGGGTGGTGGGGCGGCAGTCGCCGCCTCTTCGCCTAAAAACAGCCCACTGGGCTGTTTTCTTAACGGCTCAGCCCCTCAGGGAGGGGAGCTCAATACGGACTAAAAGTCGGACATGTGGAAGCCGTTCTTCATTTCCATGCTGCGAGTGTACAGCACGGAGTCAAGCAGCTTTTCGGTTTCCTCCTTGAGCTGGTCGGCCATGGTCTGGTTGGCGGCGGCGAGAATCTCGCGCACCTCGGGGTTACGCAGCGCGGCGATGGTCTCGTCCGGGGTCATCGGCTGCACATCGCCATCCACGTTGTCGGCCTCAAATTCCTCTTCAGCGGCGGACTGCGCGGCTTCCTCGGCGGCCGTCAAGCCCAGACGGGCGATCTGCTCGTCGGTGGCGGCGACCAAGCGGTGGCCCATCGCACCGGTCTTCTCCTGGTAGCGCTCAACGGCGTTGGACGTGGAGCGGAAGGCGCCATCGCACAGGGCGGCGATGATGCGGTTGGCCCAGTAGAAGTTCTCGGACGTCACGCGGGTGGTGGTGTCCTCAAGGTAGGCGGGCGTGGTGTCCACGTTCGGGAAGAACGGTACCAGCGTGTTGAACGGGTTGGAGCCGTATGCCATCCACTGGATGGCGCGGGAGGCCTGCGGGCGGTACGGGCGGATCTGCATCACCGCGAGCTGGCTCTGGCGGTTGATGCCGATCGTGCGGTACATGTGGCGGGTGCGCTCATCGCCCAGCTGGCCGTACGGATCGAACGGGGTGCCCTGGTAGTGGGAGCTCAGCACGTACTTGATATCCTCGATGGTCACCTTGCGCTCAGGCTGACGGGCCCACGGGATGTCGTCGGAGGTGGGCTTGTGGTCGGCGTCCGGGCCGTCCCACACCTCGTCGTACGGGTTGAGGAAGCGCTGCATGTACCAGGCGCGCGGGGTGTTGTACACGTGGTCGGAGTCGGAGTGGGAGCCGAAGGCATCGCGCGGGTTGAACGGGGTAGTGTTCTCCACCGCGAGGTCCAAATGGTTGGTTTCGATGAATTCGGCAAGGTCTTCGGAACACATGTGCGCTTCCTGGTCACCCAGGGCGTCCTCAAGGTCGAATTCGTCGATACCGAGCTGGTTCGGCATGGTCACGTAGGCCTCGTCCGGCACTCGCTTGGCAATCCAGTGATGGCCGCCCACAGTTTCCAGCCACCAGATTTCGTTGGAGTCGGAGAAGGCGACGCCGTTCATCTCGTAGGTGCCGAATTCCTCAAGCAGCGCGCCGAGGCGCTGGACGCCCTCGCGTGCGGTCTTGACATACGGCAGCACGATGGTCAGGAAGTCCTCTTCGCCGATGCCGCCGGGCACCTCGGGCTCATCGCCCTTGGCCGGCGTGTATTCCACGAACGGGTCGGCGCCGAGCACGCGCTCGTTGGTGGTCAGGGTTTCGGTGGCGCTCATCGCCACGTTCGCCTCGTTGACGCCGGCCTCGCCCCAAATACCTTCCTTGAGGTCCGCGTTCGGCACGGCGGTGTACTGCAGCGGGTCGTCCGGCAGGGTGATGGTTAGGTGGGAGATCACCGACTTGTATTCGCGCGGCTGTTCCTCCGGCTTCACGACGATGAAGCGCTTCGGGTTGAACTCGCCGTTCGCGGAATCCTCGTTGCGGGCGATGATGGTCGAGCCGTCATAGCTCGCGTCTTTGCCTACCAGAATCGTGGTGCAGGCCATAGTGTGATGGTGTCCTTTCTTTGTTGTAGTCACGCTCCCACTGGCGGGAGCTGGACGACGAAGTCGGACTGAAGGTGGTTTTGTACTGACCCACCCCCAGTCAGTGATGCTGACAGCCCCCGCCTGCGGGGGCTCATGTGGCTCACGCCTTGCCGGTCAGGAAGATGCCGTCGGTGTCGGGCACTTCACCGCTGTTGCGCAGCGCGTGCAACAGCTCGTTGAGCCAGAAGCCCTGATTCAAGCCGGGCAACGGCTTCTTGGTGGCCCACACCTGCAGGTAGTACTCATGATCCTTGTCCGGCGGCTGCGGACCGTTGTACCGCATGATCACCGCCGGGTCAGTGCTGCGGCCCAAGAACTTGGAGGCCGAGGAGTTGCGCCCCTGCACGGTCTCGGGAATCATGGCCGGCAGCTGACGGGAGAAGTCCGGCGGGATGGCCAACGCATGCGAATCATTGAAGTCGTACATCAGCGCATCAATCGGCAGATTGGCCACGGACCAGTGAATCCACTCGAAGCCGCAGACCGGAATCGAATCCGGGTCCACGAACTCCCAGTGCAGGTAGCGGGCCTCGGGATCCACATCATCGATGTAGAACGGGAAGGAGACCACAGGCACGCCACCATTGAAATATTCAGGGGCCGCGGCCTTGGCGAAATCGTCCGGGATGACGGTGAAATCGGCGGAAATCTTCATACGTCCCAGTATCGCTCATATGTGTGACGTACTGGGGGCTGTGCGTTACGGGGTCTCTCCCCCAGTCTCGCTACGCTCGACAGCCCCCACTCATCAGAGGGGGGCTAGTTGCGTCGGGTTATGGGATCAGGGCGCAGAAGAGGGACTCGAATACCAGTAGCGGGTTGCCGTTGCCGGCTAGGCGCTTGCGGGCGTGGGCCACTTCGTCCAGACGGGTCACGGCACCGGCCCGGTTCAACCGCACCGACAATTCGGTGATCGACGAGCGGTTCTCCAGGTTGATGAGGCCCACCGAATCCTCCGCATTGTTCTGCAGCACCGCCACATCTCGGTAGATGGAGGCGATGGAGTTCAGCGCACGATCCAATACGTCGCGCGTACGGCGGGTGACCAAACGCTTCACATCGTCTTTCTTGGCAATCTGGTTGAATGCGCCACGCAGTTTCGGCGGGATGCGGTCGCTCGGTGCCAGTCCGTTGATGCGGCGGAATTCCGCTTCCTGACCGGCGGTGATGCGGTTCGCGTCTGCCTCGGCCTGGGCCTTGGCATTGTCGATAAGATTGCCGGCCAACAACACTGCATCCGAGGCACGGGCCAGATTCAGCACACCGACCACAAGTTCATCGCGGTCGGACATAACCCGTTCGTCGGTGGCGTACAACTTGGCGATGCCGATATGGCCTTCGGCGAGTCGGGCCGCACGCTGCGCCACTTTTGGCTCGACATTGGTGGTGGAGGTCAGGAATCCGGCCACCGCCTGGGTGGAGGGCACGGCGAGGTTCACGATGCGTGTGCGCGAGCGGATGGTGGGCAGCACGTCCTGGGCGCTGGGCGCGCACAGTAGCCAGATGCAATGCTCGGCCGGCTCCTCAATCTCTTTCAAGAGCACGTTGGTGGTGCGCTCAAGCATGCGATCCACGTCTTCGATGATGATGATGCGCCACGGTGCGGTGGCGGGCATCTGCTCGGAGGTAGTGATGATCTCACGCACCTGATCGATACCAATAGTCACCTTGTTCGTGGTCAGCACCGTGACATCCGGATGCGTGCCGGCAAGCACCTGCTGGGTGACGCGCGTGGGCTCAGCGCTCATGCCGTGATCCGGGCTTTCCAGCGCCGCCGCAAACGCACGAGCCATGTTGGAACGGCCCGATCCGGGAGGTCCACAGATCAGCCACGACTGGGTGATCTGGCTCGAGTCGCCCTGCGCGATACGACTGAGCATGTCGATTACCGGCTTTTGGCCGACTAGTGAATCCCATACGCTCATGCGAGCTCCTTGATGTCGGATTCGATGGCAGCCCATACCGCTTCAATGCTCTGGCTCGCATCGATAACGCGGAAACGATTCGGCTCGGCGGCGGCCAAGTCCAAGAAGGCCTGGCGGGTGCGGGACTGGAAGTCATCACCGGCCGATTCCATACGGTCTTCCGCGTGTTCGAGGCGATGGTGGGACAGGGCTGGGTCCATATCCAGCAAATACGTGCGGTCGGGCAGCAGGTTGTTGGTGGCCCACATGCTTAAGGATCGAATCTCTTCTGGCGTGAGTTCGCGGCCACCGGCCTGATAGGCCAAGGAAGAGTCTAAATAGCGGTCGGTGATCACCACTTCACCGCGCTCCAATGCCGGGCGGATGGTTTCGGCAACGTGCTGGGCTCGGTCTGCAGCGAATAGCAGCGCCTCGGCGCGCGGTGCGATGTCGACGGCGCCCCCATCCACACCGTGCAACAGCAGTTGGCGAATGGCCTTGCCTAACGCAGTGCCTCCCGGCTCACGGGTAACGACCACGGTACGCCCCTGAGCCTCAAGATACGCACGCAGCCGCTCGACTTGCGTGGTCTTGCCCACGCCATCGACACCTTCAAACGAAACAAACAGACCGTTCATGCTATTGACCTTAGCGTTAGGCGCAGAGTTGCGCCCAACAGGCAGTTAAACCAGCTCTACCTCCGTTTCAAGGGGCTGATTTGGTCTTTTCTGAAGGTCTACTTCCGTTTCGAGGGGCTGTTGCCCAAGTAGACAACGTTCCAAAACGGCGGAATGACGTTGGCGCGGAGCCGTTCATACTCGTGGTTCAGCAGATGACCAGCCCCTTGAAGCGGAAGTAGATATTCTCAAAACGAGAAATCAGCCCCTTGAAACGCAAGTAGAGCAATAATTCCGCTCAGCCACGCTTGGGAATTACGGCGGGGCGCTCGTAGCCCTCGTTGGCGGTCAGCCAGTCGACGTCCTTTTTCACAGTGGCGGGGGTGGAACCGAGTTTTTCGGCGATGCGCTGGTTGGACCAGCCCTTGTTCGCCAACTTCTTGACTTCGGCACGGCGTTCGGCGCGCTTGGCCTCCTGCGCCGAAACCGCAGCCGAGGTACCGCCCTTCTTGCCCTTGCCGGCAACGGCCTTGGCGCCACCAGCACGCCCAGCACCGCGACGGCCACGGGTGGAGGGACCAGCCGCACGCTTTTCGGCGAGCAGTCGGAAGGCGTCATCAGGGGTGATGGATTCAGGCGTGTACTGACGCGGCACCGTACGGTTGGTCTCGCCATCGGTGATGTACGCGCCGAAACGGCCGTCCTTGATGGTCACGTTCTTGCCGGTGTTCGGGTCCTTGCCCAAATCACGCAGCGGCGGCTTGGCGGCACCACGGCCACGCCCGCGGCCGTACTTGGGCTGCGAGAACAGTTCTTTGGCCTTGTCGATATCGACCGTGAAGATCTCGTCTTCCGAGGCCAGCGAGCGGGTCTCCGACTTGCCGTCGGCACCCGTCTTGGTCAGGTAGGGGCCGTAGCGACCGTTGTTGGCGGCCACCGTGCATTCGGATACCTCGCCGGTTTCGGCGTTGGTTTCCTCGTATGTGCCCACTTCGCGCGGCAGGCTCAGCAGCTTTAGCGCGTCTTCCAGCGACAGCGATTCAGGGCTCATCGTCTTGAACAACGAGGCCATCTTCGGGCGCGACGCGGCGGCGGCCGCGGCCTTCTTCGAACCCTTCTTGGCCGCAGAAGCACCAGCAGTATCGCCAGCAGCGCCAGCCGAAGCCTCAGCCGGCGGCACCAACGCCACATACGGGCCGAAACGCCCATTGCGCACCTCGACGGTACCGCCGGATACCGGATCAACGCCCAGCTCGCGCGGTCCACCGGAGTGGTTGTCGATCAAATCGCGGGCCACGGCCACCGTCAGCTCATCCGGCGCGATGGTGTCCGGCAGAGACGCGCGCTTCGGGTTGCCTTCGGCGTCCAGATGCTCCATGTCTTCCAGATACGGGCCGTAACGGCCGACGCGCACGTGCAGGCCGTCGCCGATGTCGATGGTGTTGATGGCGCGCGCGTCGATCTCGCCGAGCTGCGCGACCTGCTGTTGCAGGCCTTCGTGCGCCTCGTCGGCGTTGCGGGCGGCGCCCTCGCCGGAACCGAAGTAGAAGTGGGTGAGCCAGTCGCGGCCGGATTCCTCGCCGTGGGCGATGCGGTCAAGGCCGTTTTCCATCTCGGCGGTGAACTGGTAGTCGACCAGCTTGGGGAAGTTCGTCTCGAGCAACTTGGTCACGGAGAAGGCGAGCCAGCTGGGGATCAGCGCACGGCCACGCTCGTATACGTAACCGCGATCCATGATTGTGGAGATAATGCTCGCGTAAGTGGACGGGCGACCGATCTCCTTGGCTTCCAGCGTCTTGACCAGCGTGGCCTCGGTGTAGCGGGCCGGCGGCTGGGTTTCATGGCCGTCCGGTTCGATGTCGCTTGCCTCGACCTGCTGGCCGACGCTCATCGGCGGCAGGGAGGTGTTGGATTCGGAGGCGTCACCCCTGACGGCCTTGGCGTCCGTCTTGCCGGCGGCAGCAGCCTGGTCCGAGCCAGCCCCGGCGCCGGGAGCGGCGGCCTTGGGCTTGCGCCCCTCCCCCGTGGCCTTCATAAAGCCGGGGAATTCGATGACGGTGCCGGACGCCTGGAACACGGCCTCGCCCTCGGTGGGGCCGGCCGGCGCAGACAGGCGCACGGTGGCGGTGGAACCGGTGGCGTCAGCCATCTGGCAGGCAAGCGTGCGCTGCCAGATCAGCGTGTATAGGCGCAGCTGGTCGCCGGGAAGTTTGGAAGCCAGCTCGTCCGGGTCGTGGAAGCGCGAGCCCGCCGGGCGAATACACTCGTGGGCTTCCTGCGCGCCAGCGGTTTTGGTGGCGTACTGCTTGGGCTCGGCGGAGAGGAACTTGTCGCCGAAATGGTAGGAGACGGCGTTGCGGGCGGCGGTGATGCCCTCCTGCGACAGCGTCACCGAATCGGTTCGCATATAGGTGATGTAGCCGTTCTCGTACAGGCTTTGGGCCGCGCGCATCACGGCGCGAGCACCCATGCCGAGGCGATTGCCGGCGGTCTGCTGCAGGGTCGAGGTGGTGAACGGCGGCTGCGGGCGGCGGCGGTACGGCTTGGTTTCCATCGACATCACAGTGAAATCGGCGGTCTTCAGCGCCGAAGCCACGGCGGTGGCACCAGCCTCATCAAGCTGGCGAACGTTCGCCGCGAACCCGTCCGGGGTCAGCTGGCCGTCGGCACCGAAATCCTTGGAGCCGGCGAGTCGCTTGCCGCCGAGCGCGATCATGCGGGCGGAGAATTCGGCACGCTCCCCCAGCGCGTCAGGCGCGGACAGCGTGGCGACGATATCCCAGTACGGCGCGCGCTTGAACGCCATGCGTTCGCGCTCGCGTTCCACGATCAGGCGGGTGGCCACGGACTGCACGCGGCCGGCGGACAGGCCCGGGCCCACCTTGCGCCACAGCACCGGCGACAGCTCATAGCCGTACAGACGGTCGAGGATGCGGCGGGTCTCCTGTGCGTCGACCATATTGCCATCCACATCGCGCGTGTTGTTCAGGGAGGCGTTGATGGCGTTCTTGGTGATCTCGTGGAACACCATGCGCTTGACCGGCACCTCGGGTTTCAAGGTCTGCACCAAGTGCCACGCGATGGCCTCGCCCTCGCGATCCTCATCAGTCGCCAGATAGAGTTCATCGGCGTTCTTCAGGGCCGATTTGAGTTCGCTGACCGTACGCTTCTTGTCGCCGTCGACAATGTAATACGGCTTGAACCCGTCGTTGACGTCCACGCCGAACTTGCCGAACTTGGCCTTGTCTGCCGCGGGCACCTGGCTGGGCTGCGCGAGGTCTCGGATATGGCCGACCGACGCCATGACGGTGTACCCCTTGCCCAGGTAGTCACCGATCTTGTGGGCCTTGGTCGGAGACTCCACAATCACCAGTTTGGTAGCCATACCCACTCCTTATGTATTGCGCGAAACACACGACGTTTCTGGCGTCATAATACTCATGAATCATGTCCAACTGCCAAATTCCGCCGTTGTGCCGGGCAAATTCGGCCGTTCGCACCCCATGTTTTACCGTTTGGGCGGTGCCGGCGGAGCGCCGATCAGACCCAGCCGGCTTAAGGGCGCTGCAGTAATCTGACGCAGGGCCAGCAACAGTCCGAATGCGAGCATGGCCACACCCGCAATGCCCACAACAGCGCTGACATTCGCCCCCTGAACCGCCCAGCTGGCGCTGACATTGAGCCCCGGCACCACCTGCCAGATCACATAACCGCTGTAGGCGAGCAACAGCAGGCCCCCGGTAATCAGCACGCTGCCGACGATTTGCACGCTCACTGAGGAGACGCGGCGACCCGGCTCGTCCATGCCGGACTTGCGCGTAACTGCCAGAGCGAGCAGGGCCAATCCCGCCACCAGCAGGATGGACATCGCCACATCCGAAGGGCGATGCCATTGTCCGTATATCACGGAGACACCGACGGTCACCGCCCAAACCACGCCGATGACGCCCGCCAAAGCTCGAACCGCACGAGGCACGGTAAGCAGCAGAATCACCGCACAGGCTGCGGCCAGCATCGTGTGACCGGAAGGCGCGGAATTAGCGGCAGGAGATTCAGTGTTGATGATGAACGGACGCGGCAACAGACCCTTGATACGGGTGACGGCCAAGCAGACCACGGCGAACACGGCGATTTGCCCGGCCAACCACCAGCGGCGTCGAATCAGCGCCGTAATAATGCCGATTGCGGCAATTGTGCAGCTGACAGCGATAACCAGCCAGGATTGTGCGACGGCGTTCATCACGCCGGTGGCCCAGGACGGTACATCGTTGTGCAGGTTTTTCCAGACCAGTTCGTCGTACGATTGTCCGTTTTCGGTAAACACGCACCCCCACCACACGCCGAAGCCGATAGCGATCAGGAGCAGACCGAATACCACGCACAGTACGCGGCTGGAGATTCGCGGGCGCACGGTAAGCGGGTCAAGCCGGGCCAAGGCGCGGTCGATATCAGATGCCCCATCCGCATCGTCCATGTCCAGCGGCCTGAAATCCCGTAAGGAGCCTGATGTGGATGCCGATGCATCTGAACCGGAGACCGGGCCGAGCGCAGCCAATGGGTCAACAACGTTCGACGACGAGTCAGGCTGCGCTGCGCCTGAGCCGACCAGATTGACCGCCGCATGCGGGTCGCGAATTCTAGGGGTCTGTGCGTCATTCATACGTTCGACTGTACGGCCGCGCCCCGGACAGGGGACCACGCTAGTGCCAGCTCACAGCCAAATCCGCACATAAAGAAAACCTCCACACACCCGTCAGAGGCCACTTACCCTTGCTGCATTCCTGCCCTGGGGGAGTTGGGTGACATAGCGCCGCGTGGAGGCTGGGGATAAGTCTATGGAGACGTATGGACCAGCGCAGCGACACGAAACGTGCGCGCCGGGTCGCACGGCAGACCAACCAGCGCATTCAGGCAATATTCATGCAATATCAAGAAGCGTGCCCAATTGTAAGAATTCCGGAAAAAATACCGGCATAAATGCGTGTGGTTACGCTCACGTCAAACGATTGTTCAAGGCCAACAGTTACGGTGGACACCATGGCTTCTTATACTCGTCGTGCACATTCGGGAGGCAATGGCCCCGCTCTGAGGCAACCGCGCACCGCGCAAAGCAGAGCCGGCCACTCCGCACAGGAGGGCCCCTATACGCCCCAGGAGAGCCGTTCCCGCCACGCAAGCCACAAGGCTTCCAATAGCCATCGAGCCCCGAACAGGAAGAAAAAGAACACAGGAAAAGGCAAACACCGTGTACTGAAATGGGTGCTGGGCATCTTCTTCTCCCTGATTGGACTGGGCTTGCTGGCCGGTATCGCAGTATTCGCATACCTGTACACCACCACCGAGGTCCCGCAACCCGAAAAGTTCGCGTTGGCCGAGAAAACCACCGTGTATTACGCGGACGGCACCACCGCGATCGGCTCCTACGCGGAGCAGAATCGTGAAATCATCTCTTGCGAGGGGCTGCCGGACTACATCGGCAACGCGATTGTGGCGTCCGAAAACCGTACGTTCTACACGGATAAAGGCCTTGATCTGAAGGGCATCGCCCGCGCATTCATTAATAATGTGACCAAGGGCACGCGCCAAGGTGGTTCCACCATCACTCAGCAGTATGCCGAGCGGTATTACATGGGCGAAACCACATCCTATGTGGGCAAGGCACGCGAGGCCATCATGGCCATCAAAATCGCGCAGACCGAATCCAAGGACGAGGTGCTGTGCAATTACATGAACACCATCTATCTGGGCCGCAACTCCTACGGTATCCAGGCAGCGGCCAAGGCATACTTCAATAAGGACGCCAAGGATCTGACGCTGTCTGAGGCGGCGATGATCGCCGGCATTATTCCGTCACCGTCCACGTGGGATCCGGCCGATAACGCCGATATGGCCAAATCGCGCTTCAAGCGTGTGCTGAACATCATGCAGGAGGATGGTTACATCACTGCCAAGCAGCACACTGATGCCAAGTTCCCGCAGACCGCCGCGGTGGCGCAGCAGAACGAATACGCGGGGCCGAACGGTTATCTGTTGGATATGGTGCGCCGTGAGCTGGTGCAGTCCAAGGCCTTTACCAAAGAGGATTTGGATACTGGCGGATACAAGATCATCACCACCATCGACAAGAGCAAGCAGGATCTTATGCAGTCCATCGGCGACACCCGTCTGGACGACATGCCTGAATCCCTGCAAATCGGCGGCATAGCGCTGGACCCGAAGACCGGTGAAGTATTGTCCGTATACGCCGGTTCAGATTATCTGTCCAAGCAGCTCAACAATGCCGATCAGGCCGTATTCGAACCGGGTTCGACTATGAAGCCGTTCGCTTTGCTGGGGGCCGCGCAATCCGGCATCAGCTTCGATACATTGTTCAACGGCAATTCCCACCAGCACTTCACCGGCTTGGACCAAGAGGTGAATAACGCTCTGGAGAACAACTGGGGCAACATCAATCTGTATCAGGCCACCGCCAACTCGGTGAACACGGTGTTCATGAACGTCAATGAGCATCTGACGCCGAAGCGCACGGCCGCAATCGCCCATGAAGCGGGCATTCAGGGCGATATCGATGAAAACTCCATGTACAACGTGCTGGGCATCAACGCCCTGACCGTGTGGGATTTGGCGCAAGGCCATTCGACCATCGCCAACAATGGCGTGAAGAACACCTTGCACATGGTGTCCAAAGTGCTTGATTCCAACAATAAGGACATGTACAACGCGCCCAGCAACGGCACCAAGGTGTTCGATGCCAACGACTGCGCTTTGGTACAGAAGGCCATGCAGGGCACCACCACGTACGGTACGGCGGCCGGCACATCCAGCATGTTGGGCCGGCCCGTCGCCGGCAAATCCGGTACCGCCAACGACGAAATGGCTTCGTCGTTCGTGGGATACACCCCCAGCATGATGAATGTGTGGGCTATCTGGAATCCGGACGATAAGGGCAATCCGCAAGTGGTGCCAGCCTTCTCCGGATACGGCGTCTCTTCCACTGGATACCCCGCCCACCTGTTCCAGGAGTTCATGGCTCAGGCCTTGCAAGGCACCGAGGTGGAGCAGTTCCCGACCGCTAAAGACAACGGCAAGATCGGCGGCTCCGACGGCACTTGGGGCTTGGGCAAGGGACAGAGCAACGGCCTGTCCAACAACACCAACAAGCAGTCCACCGAAGACGCGCAGAAGCAGGCTGAGCAGGACGCACAGCAGAAGGCGGCCGAAGAGGAAGCCAAGAAGCAACAGCAGGCTCAGGAGTTCGCCCAGCAGTGCCTCGCCAATCCGAGCTATTCCACCGAGTGCCCGAATTATCCCGACACCACTACCGGCGGAGATGGCAACGCCGGCAACAATACCGGCGGTGACAACGGGAACAATACCGGCAACGATAATGGTAATTCCGGAGGCACCGGCGGGAACACCGGCACCAACGGCGTCACCCAGTAGTAAGTAAAACACAGACAACAAGGCTCCCCCTGATGCAATCAGAGGGAGCCTTGTTTTTGTTCTGTTAGCGCTCAGCGCTTGCGCTGGGAACGGTTGATGGCGGAGATAATCGACTTCAGGGCGCTGGTGGTAATCGACGAATCGATGCCGACGCCCCACACGATCTGCGCGTCATCGGCCTCGCCGACCTGGCATTCCACGTACGAGGCGGCCATGGCGTCGGTGCCGACGGACATGGTGTGCTCCGCGTAATCCATAATCGAGGCGTCAACGCCAAAGTTGGAAATGGCGTTGAGGAAAGCGGCGATCGGACCGTTGCCGATGCCGGAGACCTCGCGCTCCACGGGCGCATCGACCCCGACGTTCACGCCGCGGTCGAGCAGACGAGCCTTGAGCACGGTGTCGGAGCCATCCTCACCGGAGCTGACGGCCACCTTGAGCAGCTTCAAGCGGCCCCACGGCACGAGCGAGGCGTCATGAGTATCGCCCACAACCACACCGGCGGCGGTCATGCCGGACTGTTCGACCGGCAGGTACTCGTCCTTGAACAGACGCCAGATATCCTCGTCCTTGACTTCCTTCTTGGTCGTGTCAGCGTAGTTCTGCACGATCTTGTCGAATTCGATCTGCAGACGCTTGGGCAGGTCAAGATTGTGGTTGGTCTTGAGCAGGTAGGCCATGCCGCCCTTGCCGGACTGCGAGTTGACGCGAATGATGGCTTCGTACGTGCGGCCGATGTCCTTCGGGTCGATCGGCAGGTACGGCACAAGCCACACGAAGCTGTCGAGATCGGCGCCAGCACGCTCGGCGGCCACCTGACGAGCCTCGAGACCCTTCTTGATGGCGTCCTGATGCGAGCCGGAGAACGCAGTGAACACGAAGTTGCCGGCGTACGGGTGACGCTCGGAAATCTTGATCTGGTTGCAGTACTCAACCGTCTTGCGAATCTCGGGCACGTTGGACAGGTCAAGCTGCGGGTCGATGCCTTGGGTGAGCCAGTTGAGGCCCAGCGTGACCAAGTCGACGTTGCCGGTACGCTCGCCGTTGCCCAGCAGGCAGCCTTCCACGCGGTCGGCGCCGGCCAGCACGGCCAGCTCGGTGGCGGCCACGCCCATGCCTTCGTCGTTGTGCGGGTGGAGGGAGAGCACCACGGAGTCACGGTCGTCGAGGTGGGTGGAGACGTACTCCACTTCGTCGGCGAACACGTTCGGCGTGGTCATTTCCACGGTGGCGGGCAGGTTGATGATCATCGGGTGCTCGGGAGTCGGCTTGATAACACCGATCACGGCGTTGCACACCTCGACGGCGTACTCCGGCTCGGTGCCGGTGAAGGATTCCGGCGAGTACTCGTAGTACAGGTCGATGCCCTTGGCCTCGTTCTCGAGGTCCTTGCACAGTTCGGCGGCGTCGGTGGCGAGCTTCTTGATCTCCTCCTTGTTCTTGCGGAACACGACCTCGCGCTGCAACACAGACACGGAGTTGTAGAAGTGCACGATGGCGCGCTTGGCACCCTTGAGCGCCTCGTAAGTGCGGCGGATGAGGTGCTCGCGGCACTGGGTGAGTACCACGATGGTCACGTCGTCCGGAATCAGCTCACGCTCGATGAGCATACGGATGAAGTCGAAATCGGTCTCGGAAGCGGACGGGAAGCCCACCTCGATCTCCTTGAATCCCATGGAGACGAGCAGGTTCCAGAAACGCAGCTTGCGCTCGGAATCCATCGGGTTGACGAGGGCCTGATTGCCGTCGCGAAGATCGACGGAGCACCAGCGCGGCGCGCGCTGCAGTCGCTTGCCCGGCCACGTACGCTCCGGGTAATCAAACGGGATCTGCTTGTCGTAGGCGGCGTACTTGTTGTACGGCATACGACTCGGCTTCTGCGGATCGCCAATGAATCGCGCCGGAGGCAGCAGCGGGTCGTTGTTCCCCCCATTGGACGCTGCGGCTACCGCTGCGAGATCAAAAACGGATGATTGATCCTGACCCATTGTTCCTCCTTTACTGTGTGAACCATTCATACAATCGCTTATTGGATATTCGTTTACGCATTGGTAACATGCATAACTTCCTCTATCCTAGCGACGGCCCATTCCAACATCCCGTTCATCTCACAATACGCCAGCACACTTAGCGTTCCGACGCAGCACTACTACTTACAGCTATGCGTGGGGGCGCATGGGCGACGTCCTCGCGTTCTTCGACTGGGAGCACAGCGCGAACGGGCCCACCGAGGCCATCAACGGAAGGCTCGAGACCCTCAGGGGCATAGCCCTGGGATTCCGCATTCAGGTCGTATCAGCAGAATTGATGTATTGACCGGTTTTATGGTCGTCACCGCTTCTTCACCAACGAGCGGATGACGGCCATAAAACCGAGGCTCATGGCACCGGCCAGCACTGCGAATACCTGCGGGCGGCGCAATTCGTTACGCATGCTGATGGCACCGGTCACGCAGTGGTCCTCGAACCAGACGCGCACCTCGTTGCTGGAGTATCGGCCCACCAGATCACCCCAGGTGAGCATGCGGGTCACGTAGCCGGCCGGGTTGCTTTCATGGAATTCGAACAGGCGGATGCCGCGATAGCGCGACTTGGGACCGTAGCATTCGAATCCGCAGGTGGGCGCGTAGCCCAAATCAATGCCATGCGTGTGACCCACGAAGGCGTTCTTGTGATCGTGACCGCAGAACAGCGCGAAGTAGCCGCCTGCCTCACGCAAGGCGTCCACTTCACCGACGTTCTCGTCCGCACAGCCAATCGCCTCACCCAGCCGCGATCCCGGCCGGCAAATCTCATGGTTGAGCACGTAGCAATGGCCGGCGTGGGTACGCGCGCCTTCCACCGCGTTCGGCGTCCATGCGGGAACCTCTTTGAGGCAATCGTAGAATTCCTGCGGCGGAATGTGCTGGAAGGCGATGGCAGGCACCGGCTTACCGTCGCCGTTGCGTTCGCCAAGTTCGGACTGTACGGCTCCCAGCCAATCGATCGCCTCGGGGCTTGGCGTGCCATACCCATCGGAATCAGCCAAATCAAGACCGCGCGGATTGACCACATAGGCCGGGTATTGGGCGTCGTTCTCTTCAGGCTTGCCGGCGTAATCGCCGGAATTCACCATCATGACGGACATAGCTACGCGCCCGGATCCGTCGGAAGCCTCAATGGGCAGGGCAAAAGTGCCTGGCTCGAGGCTGTCGACCGGGTTCAGGCAGCCGGGGAATTCGCGGTAGATGCCGTCCTGCTCGTCGGCCAGGATGCCGCACTGGAAATCGTGATTGCCGTAGGTGGCGGCGAACGGCACTTCCGCTTCGATGACCGGGCCAAGGAAGCCGGCAAACGTGCGGCGGACTTTGTCACGGGTCTCGTCCATGAGCTCGTCCAAAGTCGTCGGCACATCCTGTGGATCGGATGTTGTGGAGTAGACCAGCGTGGACGTGGTGGACGCGGTGGACGCGGTTTGTTGGACGTCGGGATTGCTGCCGTCAGACTTCATGGCCAGCAGACGATTGTTCACGCGGTTTCTGGCCCGCCGCTTGATTCCGCGCAGCTTGGCCTCGACTTCGGTGACCGCACGCACGCGAGCGCCCGGTTCCTCGCCACGGCGGCGCAGGAAAGTGTCGATGTAGGCAGGATCGTAACCGCGAATCTGGTCGCCGGTGAACACCACCAGATCCGGGTCGGCTTTGCGAATGGCCTCACGGATAAGGCGGATGGTATCGGGGAGTACGTTGGGGCCGTCTTGGATGTCGGCCATCTGCAGCACGCGGAAGCTGCCGTCTTCGCGGAATCGCAGGTTCGTCATGCCTCACCAGTCTAGGGACGTAATGCTGTTTCGCACAGCATACGCGCCGGTCCTTCACGTTCCCCGCCGCTCCGCACGGCAGCTGAATCACTACGAGAAATCGTAGAACGTGTATCCCTTATCCGCTCCGCTCGTCACGTTGAGCAATGCTTTGCCGTTCAGCGTATCGACGTCGTTTCCTATGAGATAGCCGTCTCCCGTGGCTCCCATATCCGAGTCGTGGTAGGAGCCGGAGAAGGTGCCATCCTTATTGACTTTCATTACGGTTCCCCATGCGCCGACAACGGGCGGTCGCCATCCACCTTGCCGACCTTGTCTTTTGAGGAGAATCGCTTTAACGGAACAGACTCACCCCGCGACGGGCCGTGCAATACGCGTTGCCCAGCCAAGTATGGCGGGAATTGGGCCAGACGGCTCCCAGTCGCGGTGCGTTCTGGCTCATCCAGATGCTCGGCACGCGTCCGTCTGCGGAGCGTGAGCCGAGCAGATTGAAGCCGTTCTTTTCCAGCAGCCACTCCGGGTGCTGGGTGGCGATGGCCAAGCCTTCCTCGAGGGTGAGCGGCAGGCGCTCATCGGAGTCAATAAGTTTGCGGGCCACATCCGGCTCGCGATTGACATAGCACGTGCCGGTGTGCGGATTGACGACCAGATAGAACGGGCCTTCCGGCGGCATGAAGCCGTCTTGAGGCAGGAAGCTGGCGATGTCACGCGGCGGCATGGTGGTGAAGCCTGCCATGCGATTGATGGAGGTTCGTGCAATCAGCGACTCAGGCGAAACCAGTTCACGCGTGGGCACCAGCAGGATGTTCGATCCCAAATCGGAATGCTCGAGCGCCCCGATCAGAGGTCGGGCCAGCGAGCGGAATGCGGCGGCGGAAATATCCGCCACATCCGGGTAGCCGAGAGCCACGATACGGTCGAGCTGTTTTTGGGCCTCTACTGATGCGATAGACATGGCTACCAGTGTAGAACATCGCCTTCGCTTCATTGGGCAGCCACCATCTGGGAAGACCACTGCCGTTGTTCCGCGTGTTTCGTACAATTGCATTGTTTTACGGCCACCCGCATGACGGCCGTCCGACGTAAGTAATCCATCGAAACCCAGAGGTCATAGAGGTCATCATGTCCGAAAAATTGAAGGTCGGCATCCTTGGTGCCACCGGTATGGTCGGTCAGCGTTTTATCACGCTGCTTGAGAATCACCCGTGGTTCGAGGTGGTCACGCTTGCCGCTTCCGCGCACAGCGCCGGCAAGACGTATGCCGAGGCTGTCGGCGACCGTTGGAAGATGGAAACCCCGATGCCCGAATATGTCAAGAACATGGTGGTCGTCGATGGCGACGATGCCGAGTCCGTGGCCTCTGGCGTTGATTTCATGTTCTCTGCGGTAAACATGCCGAAGGACCAGATTCGCGCCATTGAAGAGCGTTATGCCAAGACCGAGACCCCGGTGGTCTCCAACAACAGCGCCCACCGCTGGACCCCGGACGTGCCGATGGTGGTGCCGGAGATCAACCCGGAGCACTTCGAGGTGATCGAGCACCAGCGCAAGCGCCTGGGCACCACTCGTGGTTTTATCGCCGTCAAGCCGAACTGCTCGATTCAGGCCTACACGCCGGCGCTGGCCGCGTGGAAGGAATTCGAGCCGCGCGAGGTGGTTGTGAGCACCTACCAGGCGATTTCCGGCGCGGGCAAGACCTTCAAGGACTGGCCCGAGATGGTGGGCAACATCATCCCGTTCATCTCCGGTGAGGAAGCAAAGTCTGAGAAGGAACCGCTCAAGGTGTTCGGCCATGTGGACGCCGCCAAGGGCGAGATCGTGCCGTTCGACGGCGACCTCAAGATCACTTCCCAGTGCATCCGCGTGCCCGTGCTCAACGGCCACACCGCCACCGTGTTCCTGAACTTCGGCAAGAAGGCCACCAAGGAAGAGCTCATCGACCGTCTGGTGAACTACACGTCCAAGGCTTCCGAGCTGGAGCTGCCGCACGCACCGAAGCACTTCATCCAGTACCTCACCGAGGATGACCGCCCGCAGGTCAAGCTCGACGTGGACTACGAGGGTGGCATGGGCGTTTCCATCGGCCGTCTGCGTGAGGATTCCATCTTCGATTGGAAGTTCGTGGGTCTGGCCCACAACACCCTGCGTGGTGCAGCCGGCGGTGCCCTTGAATGCGCCGAAATGCTCAAGGCTCTCGGCTACATCACCAAGAAGTAGTTGAAACTGAGTCCGAAACTGAGAAAGCCCTCCGCAAGGAGGGCTTTCGTCGTATATACCGCAAAAACGCGGCTCAGTGGCTCAGCGGCCAGTACCGCCGTACACCACGGCTTCGATTTGATCGGCATCGAGACCGTATGCGGTGTGCAGCGCCTTGACGGCGTCGTTGAGCTGATCGAGCGGCACGAGCGCGGCGATACGAATCTCGGAGGTAGAAATCATCAGCACGTTGATGCCCTCATCGCTCAGGGCCTGGAAGAACTTGGCGGCCAGACCGGCATGGGTCTTCATGCCAACGCCCACCACGGCCACCTTGCCTACGTTGGTGTCCACATCGAAGGAGTGGTAGCCCAGCACTTCCTGCTTGTCGAGCAGTGTGTTCTGAACCTGCTTGACGGCCGATTCGGGCACGGTGAAGGAGATGTCCGCAGTGCCGACGGATGCGCCGGCCTGCACGATCATGTCCACGTTCACGCCGGCGGTGGCCAGCTCGGTGAACACCTTGGCGGCCATACCCGGCTCGTTCGGCACGCCACGCACGGTGGCCAGCGCCTCGGAACGATCGTGGGCAATGCCGGAAATCACCGGTGCCTCGGGGCCCAGGTCAGGGAACAGGTCGCCCATGGATTTCGCTTCTTCTTCAGTCATGTCTTGCCTTGTCTTGCTTGAAATTACTTACGATTATCGTTCGCTGTAGCCGCGCTCAGTCGAGGTTCGGCAGCGTACGCGGGTCAATGCCGTCGGGCACCACCAATGTGCCGGGGCGACGGGAGAACGAGGAACGCACGTGCAGCGGCATGTTGAAACGCTGAGCGTATTCCACACAGCGCAGTGCCAGCACCTTGGAGCCGCAGGACGCCATCTCCAGAATGGACTCGTAATCGATGGACGGAATGCGGCGGGCGGAAGGCACGATACGCGGGTCGGCGGTGAAGATGCCGTCCACGTCAGTGTAGATCTCGCAGATATCGGCACCGAGCGCCACGGCAAGCGCCACTGCGGAGGTATCCGAACCACCGCGGCCGAGCGTGGTGGCGTCACCCTTGGCGTTGATGCCCTGGAAGCCGGCAACGATGGCGATGTCTCCCAATGAGAGCGCGTTCTTCACGCGGTCCGGTCTCACGGCCTTGATGTGGGCCGCGCCGTAACGGGCGTCGGTGAAGAAGCCGGCCTGCTGACCGGTGAAGGAGTGGGCACGGCTGCCTTCGGCGTGAATGGCCATGGCCAGCAGGCTCATGGAAATTCGCTCGCCTGCGGTCATCAGCATGTCCATCTCGCGCTCGGGCGGGTTGGAGTCGATGCTCAGCGCCTGATCGATAAGGTCATCGGTGGTGTCGCCCATGGCGGAGACCACCACGGCCACCTTGTTGCCCTTCTTTTCCGTCTCAACAACGCGCTTGGCCACACGTTTGATCGATTCGGTATCGGCGACCGACGAACCGCCGTACTTCTGCACGATGAGAGCCACTGCTGTCCTTTGTTCTTCTCTTAGGGGGAGTTTGCTCAATATTCTACGCAAACGCAACGATTATAAAGGTTGCCGCGTTCACCCCGCGACCCCGCGCCGACATGTGGACACGGGCATGGCCTACGTTGTTCAGCAAATATTCAAGTTTTCACCGGTGGTTCTTTGAGGCAGCCGCATCCATCCTTTGAGATTCGAGCGGTTAACTATCAATTACCGGCAAACGAAAGCAAACCGGCGAGGTTTCCGCAGACCCCATAACTGAATACCTTCTTCTTCCTCTCTCCTTTTCAAGGCCCGGTCCCGCAGCCCGGGCCTTTTCCTTTTGTGTTGGGAACGATGGGTCAAACGCACGATACGAGTTCACGGAGCAAGCGTGGCCAACGGCACTACCAATACCCCATCATCCCGGCGATAAGCGGCAGCCGTAGCGGTCAGCACCATCAAGAATGACGGACGGCCTTCGTGATCTTGATCAATTCTGTCAGCCAACTTTTTCAAATGGGCCGCCGCAATATCAACCTGCTTTTCTCCGAGCTTGACCTCAATGAGAGCCCATCGTCCATCATGCAGGCCAATGACCGCATCAGATTCCAATCCCGTCTTATCCCGATAATGGAACACATCTCCGCCAAGCGCATCAGCATACACACGCAGATCGCGAATACACATGGACTCAAACAGCAAGCCAAAGGTCTCGAAATCATTAAGGAGTTTCTCCGGGGTCGCGTGCAGTACCGCACAAGCTATCGACGGGTCGCTGAAGTGTCTGGTTGGGCTCGTTCTCACTGCAGTCTTAGAACGTAAACGAGGGTTCCAAGCTGGAAGATCTTCAGTTACGCAAGCTCGCGACAATGCATCTAAATAATCGGAGAGTGTACCTTCCGAAGGCGGTTCACCCTGCATATCCGCCGCGATAGTGGATTGCGACGCCTGAGAAGAAATATTGCGCGCATACGAGCGCATAATCAGACGCATCCAAGTTTTATTGCGCTTTATACCATCCATACGATTGATGTCAGAATCAAGTAGTTCTTCGACATAATCCGCGGCCATGCGCAAGGCAACATTTACTCGAGATTCGACTACTGCTTCAGGCCAGCCACCGCGGCATAGCGCAAACGCGGTGTTTTCAATATCGAAATCGGAGAAACCCGAAACATCATGGTTGCCATCGAACAACTCTCCCAACGAAACAACGCCCGTCGATTCCTGCGATTCAAATAAGGACATGGTACGCATGGTTAATCGGGCAATTCTTCCCACTCCGGAATGAGCTGGTTCCTGTTGAGGAGTCGCCGATCCAGTTAGGATGAATCGGCCACGACCGCGCCCTCGATCGATGGCGAAACGCACCGCGTCCCACAATTGCGGGGCCATCTGCCATTCATCAATGAGTCTCGGCTCCTCACCTCGCAGGATGAGAGAAGGCTTTGTATCAGCCAAGGCCAACAGCGTAGCACTGCGATCCGGGTCCTGCATGAAGACCTGACTCGCCGACTGCCTTTCTGCCGTTGCAGTCTTGCCACACCATTTTGGACCTTTAATCTGAACGGCACCAGAAGACTGCAATGCCTGAGTCAGCAACCCATCAGCCACTCGAGGAAGGTACTCGCCACGTTGAATCTCCGAGCTCTCCACTGCCATATGTGCCCTCCCGCAAACCGTCGAAACATCAACCTATAAATCACTCTATTGCGGAAGTTGGACCATTCTAATTGTGGAAGTTGGACTATTTTCGTTGTGGAAGTTGGACCATTCCTATTAGGGAAGTTGGACACTAGATTACGAACTAGACTTTTCCTTTTTGCAGCAACAGTGCCACCAACACGATGGGCGTCATCACCGCCTATCGCCAGACCCTTTTCCTTGACCTAAAAAGAGAGATGCCCAGACAGTGCCATCTTTTCTCTGATCACACTAGCCAATTCGGAACGCAGCGGCGAATCCGTGATCCGCGCATCCTCTGCAACCGCGCCTTTGACGTTCGGCAATCCGGCGAATGAGCTTTTGCTCAGGCGTTCTTCGTGATTCATTTCTTTGGTCGGAAAACAGAATACGCGGGAACGCCCCTCACGCCTACGAAACCAACGGCTCGACGACGAACCGACATCCACGAAAACAGCAATAGCGCCTCTTTTATCGAGGTAACATATTCCCTCTTTATGCATTCATACCCCCCTATTTGAAAGCTCTGCCAAATATCGCCGACGCTGCGACTTATCATGTTGCCATACTTTGCAATCCTTTGCATCCCCTTGCATCTCAACGGCTTGTCCGAAGTAAGCCGCATCACTGACAGCCGTAGCAACGTTGTTCGTATCGCATTTTCAGACTTCTTATGCCCCCTACATTGCCCCTATATGGCCCCGTCGGCATGTTGCATGAAAGGCTTGGTGCGGAGTAACGTTTCGCAGTGTGGCGCGTGCGGTGTTGCCATTTGCGACAGCACCTATGCCATGCACGACTAAGACGGACCCGGCCGTCTTGTATAAGCAAATCATGAGCAGATCAAGCGAAGGAACAGGCGACTATGGCATTGCTGCATCGACGTTCGACGAGTAAGCGTGCCTCACAGAAAATGTGGGAAAACAACGCGGCCATGCCGGATGACGCATCTGCAAATGACAACGTTTCCTCAGCGCGGCCCGAGCCCGCAGCATTCGTTCCAACACCATTTGACGAAGTCATCGATATCAGCGATCTCGTGGCCGAGCGCCGACGCCTGCAACGCAACCTGTGGGCGATGCGCATCATCACCATTGTGCTGCTGATCGCCGCAATCGCCGTGGCCTGCTTCCCGCTAGCGTTGCAATTCGAGTCCGACCGCAACTTGGCCGCCACCACAGCCACCACGGCCAAAGAAGTAGCTGGCTGGCCTTACCCGCAGGCGGAAGACAAGCTCACGGCGGCCCGCGCATACAACAAGAAGCTCGCTGAATCCGGCCAGCCTATCTTGGGTGAAGCCGTCGATCCGTTCGCCGCCGCTCAAGGAGGATCCCAAGCCAGCGGCGAGGATTCCGCCTCAAAGAAAGACAAGGAATACCAGTCACTGCTTAATACCGGCAACGGCGTGATGGGCACAATCAAGGTGCCCAAGCAGTCCATCAATCTGCCGTTTTATCACGGCACTTCCGAGGAAGCACTGGCTTCTGGTGCCGGCCACTTGTACGGCACGTCGCTGCCGGTGGGAGGTAAATCCACCCATTCGGTCATTACCGGGCACCGCGGGTTGGTTGAAGCGCTGATGTTCACCCGTTTGGACGAGGTGAAAGAGGGCGACTTCTTCTACATCGAAGTCATGGGCGAAACTTTGGGCTACAAAGTGGACCGCATTTCGGTGATTTTGCCGGATGACACGTCGAAGCTCAAGATCGTGCCGGGTGAGGATCGCGTCACTTTGATGACCTGTACGCCATACGGCGTGAACACGCACCGACTGCTTATCTCCGGGCACCGCGTGGCGATTCCGATGCCGGCCCCCGAGCCGAATGACGTGCTTGACGCGCGCAATATCGCCCTTGGTGTTGGTCTAGGCATACTGGCGGCAGGACTGTTCATTATCTGGTTGGCACGACGCCACAAGGCCGCGCGCATCATCCGCCACGGCGCATTCTGGCCGTGGATGCGCCGCAAGGGCGAAAGCGCCAATGATACGCTGGCTTAGGCCTCGCGCCGACCGGCCAGTGCCCTGCCCAGCGTGATTTCGTCGGCATACTCCAAGTCGGAGCCCACCGGCAGGCCGCTGGCAAGTCGGGTGACCTTGACACCTACGGGTCGCAATAGCTGGGTCAAGTAGCTGGTGGTGGCCTCGCCTTCAATATTCGGGTCGAGCGCCATAATCACTTCCTTGACCTCATCGCCTTCTAAGCGTTTGAGCAGACCGGGAATACGCAGGTCGGCAGGGCCAACGTTGGCCATTGGGTTGATTGCGCCGCCGAGCACATGGTATAGGCCGTGGTATTCGCGCGTGCGCTCGATGCTCATCACATCCTTGGGCTCTTCGACCACGCAGATCACCGAACGGTCGCGTCTCGGGTCGGCGCATACCGGGCAGGGGCTGGATTCGCACACGTTGCCGCAAATATCACAGAAGCGGATCTTGGCCTTGACCTCTTCGATGGCCTCGGCCAAATCGCGCGCTTCATCTTCGGGCGCGGACAGCATGTAGAAGGCGATACGCTGCGCGCCCTTCGGCCCGATGCCGGGCAGCCGCCCGAAAGCGTCGATCAGTCGTTGTATTGCGCCGTCATAAGCAAGTGCCATGGGTATTCCTCGTTATTCGTCCTCATTATTCATCCGAGTGCTTCTTGGCAGGCTGGATGTTCTTGGGGTTCTTCGGATCATCTGCCGCGAATTGCTCGACTTTTTTGACCTCGAATAGCTTTTTCAGATCGTCGAGATTCATGGCCGTCGCCTCGCCGAGCGACTGGTCGCTCATCGAGTATTCGTCATCCTCGGCCGCGACTTGCGGTTGTGGTTTCGGCTGGGGCTGGGGCTGGCTATTCCACGGGTCGGCATTCGGGGTCGGCTGTGCGGGTTGCGGTTGATTCCACGGGTCACCGTGCGGGGTGGCCTGCGGAGCCGATTGTGGAACTGCCTGCGGTTGATTCCACGGGTCATCGCCGGCAGCCGGCTGCGGAACCGATTGGGGCTGGTTCCACGGGTCATCGCCCGACATATTGCCCGACACTGTCTGAGGAACCGAAGAAGCCGGAGTCTGGGACTGAGGCTGATTCCACGGGTCGTCTCCTGGCTGCGGAGCCGCCTGAGCATGGTTCCCCTGCGGTTGATTCCACGGATCATCGTGAGGAGACTGCTGATATGGCTGGTTCCACGGGTCGGCTTCGGCCGGTTGCGACGCCGGTGAGACCGCGGCCTGAGACTGCGTCTGATTCCATGGATCGTCGCTCGCGCCGGCAACTGCCGTAACGGAAGATGCGGTGGCTGGCTGCCCAGTGGACTGTCCAGTGGGTCCAGCGGACGCAACGGACGCAGTGGGTGCAACAGGAGCAGCCGGAGCGGCCCACGGATCAACACCGTCACTGATGTCCGGAACCGCAACATGCTTCTTGTGATGCTCTTCGGGCGCAGGCGTAGCAGCGGGCTCGTTAGGCGCGAACCCGTCTGCAGATTGCGGCGAAGCGTTGCTTACGGCCGGCTTGGCCCAAGGGTCATCGTCACTCCAGTTCTTCGCTGCCGTGGATGCACTGGATTGTCCGGCTCGATGGCTGTCGTCTGCGTCCTCGGCTTGGCCTGTTGCAGTCGGCTTCGGAGCTTTCGTCTCGCTCCCCATATGAATGCCCAGGCTCGCGCCCAAACTCGACGCGGCCAATCCAGCCTTGGCCATGGCAATCTGCTGCTTGACCTTGGCCAATTGCTCCGGGCTCATACGTTTGACGGATTCGACTCGCTCGCCATTCGCCGCGACCGCAGAAGGTGCAATAACCGCATTGGCGCCGAACTCGTTGCGCACGGCATCCATCACCACGGCCGCCGCCTTCTTACCGCTGTTATCCACGGCCAAGGCGAAAGCGTGCTGGCTCAGCGACTTGTCGAACGTCATCGACAAGCAAGGCAGACCCTTACGGTTGGGGCCGAATTTTACGGTCGGCACCTTGTCTCGTGACACATATTCACGAATGGTTTCCGGCAAAGCGGCGACGGCTGCATCCCACTTCTCGTCGATGGACCGATTATCCGATGCCGCAGGCGAGGTCACCGGTTGAGCCGGGACGGCCGGCGACGCGGCGGGCGCGCCCCACCCGGCATTGGCGGCAGGAGCGGCACCGGCAGCAGCAGTTGCTACAGCAGGTTGCACAGACAGAGAGCCCGCGGGTCGGTCGCTGACCGGGCCGTTGACAGGGCCGTTGCCTCCAACAGATTCATGGGAAGCGGTGCTCTGAGGCGCGGCTGCTTGCTGGTTGCGTGCAGCACCGGAGAATCCGCCATGTGAGGCTCCGGCAAACCCGCCCCGCGATGCGCCGGCAAAACCACTGGCACCCGTACCGGAAGCGGCTGACGTAGTCGAAGTCGAAGAAGCAGCCGCAGGCGGCATACCAGAAGAAGCTGGCGCGGGAGCGGCTGTTGCAAAGCCTGATTCACTGCCGGCCAACAATCGCGCGGCCAGCAGTTCCAAGCGCATACGCGGAGAAATGGCTCCGGTCATGGCACCCAACGTAGTGTTGATGATGTCTGCCATTGCGGTCAGTGCGCCCAGTCCCAGCGCCTTGGCTTGGCGGTGCAGATCGTCCATATCCTCGGCCTCAGCCGTGTCGGACAGCACGGATTCCGCACGGTCCCCGGCCAACGTAAGCACCAGCAGATCACGCACACGAGCCAGTAGGTCTTCGACGAATCGTCTCGGATCAAATCCGCCGACCACGACTTTCTGGATAACGCCGTACAGGGCTTCGCCGTTGTGATCGATTACCGCATCCACGGCCTCGCCGATCAGTGCCTCCGGCGTGAAGCCGAGCAGGGCTACAGCGGCATCATGGGTGATAACGCCTTCGACCGAACCAACCATCAGCTGGTCAAGCACGGACAGGGTATCTCGCATGGAGCCGCCACCGGCGCGCATCGCCAGTTTCAGCACACCGGGCTCGGGCTTGATGCCTTCCTTGTCGCAGATCGTCTCCAGGTAGGGACCCATGACTTCCTGCGGCACCAGACGGAACGGATAGTGGTGGGTGCGCGAACGGATGGTGCCGATCACCTTGTCTGGTTCGGTGGTGGCGAAGATGAACATCACATGTTCAGGCGGCTCTTCAACGATTTTAAGCAGCGCATTGAAGCCCTGCTGCGTGACCATGTGGGCCTCATCGAGAATGAAAATCTTATAGCGGTCGCGCGCAGGGGCGAACCCAGCGCGTTCTCGCAATTCTCGAGCATCATCCACACCGTTGTGCGAGGCCGCATCGATTTCGACCACGTCGATGGAACCCGGACCGCCGGTGGCCAGGTCCTTGCAGCTTTCGCATTCGCCGCAGGGGTGGGAAGTCGGCCCTTTGGCACAGTTGACGCAACGGGCCAGGATACGCGCGGAGCTGGTTTTGCCGCAGCCTCGCGGCCCTGAGAACAGATAGGCATGTGTGAGCTTGCCCTCGTCCAAGGCGCGCATCAGCGGGACCGTGACTTGGTCCTGGCCGATGACCCCTTCGAAGGTGTCCGGACGATAGCGACGATACAGTGCAAGTGCCATAGCTACTAACCTACCTTTGCCCTCAGAATTAACCGATAAAAAGTCAAGATAAACCGGGCTCATAGTTGCCGAATCGGGAAAACTCTTTATATTCCAACGACATTCACCTGACAACGGTTACCGCATTTTTATTGTTATTAACCGCTTTCTTTGTATTAACATAGTGTCAATAACGGTTGTGGTCAGGAGGCACCCATGAGCGATATCCTCGACGAGAAACGCCCCACCCGCGGCGATGCCCGGCGCGACGCCATCGTGCAAGCCGCGCGCAAGGTGTGTCTGGAAAAAGGCTTCTCCAAAATCACCGTTTCCGACATCGCAAGCGAAGTCGGTATGACGCGTTCGCTGTTCTACCACTACTTCGAAGACAAGGAAGCCGTAGCTGACGCAGTACTCGATAACGTCATCGACGAAATCCTCACCACGTTGAAGCAGTGGAACCAAGCGCGCGAAACAGGCAACGTGAACAAGGCATTAGACGACATCGTGCATGTACTCCGCTCCCTGATCGCCGACGAGAGCCCCTTCTCAAACCGTATGATCCAAGACGGCAACGCCGAACTGTATATCAAGTTCATTGACCGCGCGGCGGACCGTATTGCCGACTACATTGCCCAGACCACCGTACGTGATTTCGAGCAGATGCATGGCCTGCCAATCACCAACGTCCATGAGACGTTCTTCACACTGATTGTGGGGCTTATCTCACTGATTCGCTCGCATCCGAACATCAGCGACCGAACCATCAAAGAGGTCATGGCGCAGACGCTGCATATCGAAAGCTATGTCGTCTGAGGTCTGACGGGCATTGGCTCTGGTACCGCTCTCCCGCACTCCCCTCAGTCCGCTTCGCGGCCAGCTCGTCCGCAATTGCGGACAGCCTACGGCTGACTTTCTTCTGGTTCGACTATCGTCGAACCCTCGCCTACAAACAGCCCACTGGGCTGTTTGCTTTACGGCTCAGCCTAATGAGGGGAGCCAATATAATCGGGTCACGCGAACTGGCCGGTCACGGGATCGCGACCATCTCGGGCAATGACGTCGAGCACTTCCTGTCGGGAATCCACCTCACGGGCGGCTACGGCCGGCGGCACTAGCACGCGCAACGCGCAGTCCTCGGCCACTACCCTAAATGGCAAATGCCCGATATATTCGCCGTCCGCCATCAGCACCGGTGGCTCGTCTCCTTCCGCTGCCCGCGTGACTTCGATTTCACGGATACGTTTCCAGCCGAACACCTTTGAAGCAAGTAGCTTGCCGTTATAGGCATTCGAAATGGCCACCGCGCATTCGCCGAAGTTCGGCACGTGGTCCATCCACACCAGGTCCAACAATCCATCGGAGAAGCAGGAGTACGGCGAGACCTCAATGCCGCCACCGATATGCCTCGAATTCGCAATCGTCAGCAATGGTGTGATGATGTCTCGTTCATCCGTGGTACCGTCCGCCAATGTGGCTTTGATGTGGTAACCATAACGCTTCATATGCGTCAGCTCCACCAGCACCGCCGCAAAGTAGCGCATGGTGCCGGTCGGCAGATGCGAATGATTCGCACGGTCGTTGATGCTCGCGTCAAGACCACAGGACAGCATGCCCGCATAGTACCGGTCAATCGGATGCTCGGCGGACTTGCTCTCCTGGTACTCGTACTCCTCGCCAGTGGAGGGATCCACGGCATAGCCGCCGTCCAAAGAGGTCACGCGTCCCATGTCCACATCGATGTGTGATCCGCGCACGATAGCACCGACGATACCTTCCACTGCGGTTTCGATACGGTTGACCGGCAGCTTCAGTCCTCGTGCGAAATCGTTGCCCGACCCCGTGGCCACGATGCCCAACGGCTTGCCACTGCAGCCCACGGCGTTCGCTCCAAGTGCGATCATGCCGTCGCCACCGACCACTACGAGATAGTCGTACTCGTGCGCGCGTTCACGCGCCTGGTTCAGGGAATCGTCGAAACTCGTGCCGGTGATGTCGATGACGTCGAAGTTATGGGCACGGCCGGCTTCCTCCAGCAGACCCAATACCTGCGCGTCCACCTTAGCGCCACGGCCTTTATCGGAAGTGGGGTTGCCCACCATGGCCACCACGCGACGGCGCTCGTTGCGTTCACTCTCGCTCATGCTCTCACCTTAGCCAAAGGCCCAGAAGCCCGCCAGAGTATCGGTGCTTTACGGTCCATTATTGTGATAATTGTCTCCTTCCGTACAACTCACCGGTCCGGCCCGAGCCATCCGCTCCACGGATGATGCCACCAGGACCATGGTTTCCACCTTGATGGTTACCAACACGTCTTCATCCCGCACGGAGCAGGAGCCCAAAACTACACCATTCGCTTCAGCCATGTTGGCGGCGAGCGCACATGGATCACCGATATCCGCATGCCACAGCGCATACGCGGCGTCAAAGGCGATAAGGTCGGCGAGGGAACGCGCTCGGTTCTGGCAGATCATGAGGTTGCCCACACTTGCCGCCACCGCGAGCGCAATGCCCACCACCATAACCAGCATGGCTCCGGCCATCGTGCCCGATCCCTCCTCATAACGCATTCCCTGCACCGCAGTTCCTTTCTGTTGCGGCCGCCCAGCCAGCCGACCGTTATTGGCTTATCGCCGTAGCGTTGCCGGTAACCCGCGTTGGAGTTACATCCAGCGGACCGGGCAATACCGAACATTCGACCGTCACACTCGTCGATTGGCCGTCGTGGGCAATGCTGACGTGGGGCTTTCCCCCGGCAACGTCCGCAGCTATGCTGCGCGCGGATGATTCGTCACCGGTAACCACAAACTCGCGTGCAGCCGCTGCCGCGGCACTTTGACAGTCCATGGAAACGATGACCACACGTCCTATTGCCAATATCAGCCCGGCGATGGCGATAATGCTGGGCAATACGATTGCGAATTCGGCGGTGGCCGATCCCGTGCATAGGTCTGGCGGCAGTCTGGCGAGCCGCCACCGGCATGTCATGGTCTTCATGGCTGTCACCCGACTTTCAGAGCCTGTTTGATGATGTTGGTCAGCAACGTCTTGATGGCATCCGACTTCAGGATGGCGACCAGCACCGCCGCAAAGCCTGTAGCCGCAACGAGTACGACTGCGTATTCCGCAGTGGCCGCGCCTTCTTCGGGCTCAGCCATGAGGGTGCGGATGCGTGCGTCCATGAGGCATAGCCGTTCTTTCGCCTTGGCGTTCAGCGTGGCCACACGAGCCTTGCTGTGCGCAAAGATGCCGGCCTGCCCGTCGACGATGACGGGGATAGGGGTATTCATTGGCGTTCCTTTCGGTAAGGAGGGGAAGCTGCGCAGTGGCTTCGCACCTTCCCCATGCGTGTGTGAGTGGTTGGCCCCCGCGCCGGGTTGACGCGGGGTGCATACCACTGTGGACTATCAACGCTTCATGCACCAGGGAAAACGGGGTATGTGGTTCTAGCTTGCCGAGTTATCCACACCCCGACGTGTCGTCCACCACCAATGTGGATAACCAAACGCAGCCAAGTGCAATACCGAGCAATACAACAAGATTCACCCTAAGCGCACTCAGTTCACGCCTATATTCACATCATGAAGGACGCAATCGCCGGAATGACTCCTACCAGCACGAATGCCGGCAGAAAACATAGCCCTGTAGGCATCAGTAGCTTTACCGACAGCTTCGCGGCATTCCGTTCGATGGCGGCACGCTCGTCACGGTCCAGCTGTTCAATGGCGGATTCGAGGCGCACGCCAGGCATATCGCCATGCGTCCATGACGATTCCAAAGCCGATTGCAGCAGGCCAAGATCTCGTTGCGTTCTGCTGGCACGTTTTCCGGATGAACTATCAGCTGGCGCACCCTCATGCTGAACAGCCATAGCGGCATGCCACGCATCAGCCCAGGGAACCCCTCTGGCCAGGGAGCTCCCGACCTCGCTCATGCGAGCGCCGCAGTCGCCGCCGACGGCTTTGCCCACCATGTCAAGCGCCCGGGGAATCGAGGAGCCCTGACGCAAGGACACCTGCAACATACGCAATATGAGTATGGTCCATGACGACCCGCAATCATGCGCTACGGCCGGTTCCTCGCCCGGCAAGCGGCTGTCATGACGAGACGGAGCCTTATACAGCCAACTAGCGATCGCCGCACAGCCTGCCGCGGCGTGTACCCACACCGTACTCATAATCCGCTGCCTTTCAACAATGCCCGCATCCATGCCAAGCCGGCAGCATAACAACATCCCCCTAATACCAAGCAGACCACACCGCGTGGCGATCCAAGCAAGAACGCCAATGGTCTAGCTCCCAGAAGCTCGCCCAATGCCACAGTGACGGCCGGAAGCGCGCTCAGCAGCCCCACAGTGGCTTTAGGAACGGCACATGCTTGCGATCGCAGGTTCTGCATCAGCCTCATCTGCCGGTAAGCAGTCAATACCGCTTCCAGACATGGCACTGCTTGGCAACCGAGCTCATCGCTCAAAACCGCTGCGGCGGTGACCCCGCGTGCAGCTTCAAGTACCTGCGCTGGTGATTCGTCGGGCAGACGCCGCTGTTCGAACACCGTTATGAGCCGTTCCACAGTAATGCGCTGAGTGGCGAAGCGTCTGCTGGATTGTTCCTCGAATGCTTCAACCAATGTGCCGCCACCTCGCAATCGCGCGATGGCGGACGTAATCACCTGCGCAACGCCCACGCGAGGTGAGCCGGCATATCGAGGTTCGTTTATGGCTGCGGAATCGACCGCACGCCCGCGGTAAGCCAGCCGATACAGCCTCCCGGACTTGTTCCCCGGCCATATCAGCACGGCGAGCGCCACCAGAACAGCACACCGCATCATCACCCACCACCACTCGGCCCGGGAACGATGCCCCATCGTTCAATGAAGTGCCCCCATTCGGCGGCATACCGAGGAGGATGGCAGCCATTCCATACCGCCAGCGGTGTTCCTGCCAGTTCACCATGTGCTACACGCAGTTCGCCGATCTGCGTGATACGCCGCTGTCCGTTCACTCGCTCCAAATGCACCACCGCGTCGAAAGCGCCTGCCGCCAGCATGGCCAACGCCTGTGGACTGACTCCGGCGAGTAATCCAAGCGAAATCAGCCTGGACGGTACTCGGTTCACGCCGTCCGCATGCACAGTGGTCATGCCACCGTGATGACCAGAATTGAACGCGCGCAATAGGTCGACGATTTCCGCGCCACGGCATTCGCCCAGCACCACGCGGTCGGGGCGCATTCGCAACGTCGCTTTGACCAAGTCCGTCAGACTTATGGCTCCGACGCCCTCCACATTCGCCTCGCGCGTTACCAACGACACATGATCGCCACGCCCCAGTTCTCCCAGTTCACGAACTTCCTCTACGGTGACGATGCGCTCGTTCACATCGCATTGCGCCAGCAGCGCCTTGAGCAAGGTGGTCTTGCCCACGCCTGTTCCGCCGGTAATCAGCACTGTGGCATGTCTACGCACCAGTCCCACGAACATCGGCAGCCAAGCAGCCGGGAATACACCTAATTGGCTCAGATGTCGCAACGATGCCATGGTCCTGTCAGGGAACCGTATGGAGATTGCGGCACCTTGTGGCACCAATGGGGCAATCACCGCATGCACGCGGATGCCGTCTGGACTGGCGGCGTCCGCTATCGGGCAGGCATCATCCAGTCTGCGCCCAAGCTGCGCGCACAGTTGGACGGCGTATTCTCGAACTACTTGCGGCGAGCGAAACGGCACACGCAATACTGTTTCTCGCATGCCGTTGCCGCGGTCCGCCCAAACGCGGCCATCACAGGTCACCGCCAGATCGGTAACCTGCGGGTCGGATGCCACATCATTCAATAGACCGAAGAACACAGTTCTGGGCACTGCGCCGGGCTCATCAGCCCGAGTGATTACGGCAGCCATACCGCATCACCGGTCCTTGCAAGAAGCTCCCGAAACCGGGCGAATGGCCTGCTCGACAAGATCGGCAAGCAAGCTCACGGCTTTGCGGCTGCCTTTGGTCACCGATCTGATGCCGAGGCCTTCCAGTACGTCTCCACACAGATTGACACTTGGTTTGACAGGCCCCAATACCGTGGCAGTCAAATAGTCCTGCGCCTCACCAATACCCACGTGGCCTCTCCCACGTGGAGCGCCACGTGGTTCCACGCCGACGATATGTGGCGCTTCACAGCCCCATGAATCCAGTCTGGACCGGTGCGACTTGGCTCTGGCCAGCCCCATCACCGACAATTCCGCGGCAATCACCTGCATGCCACTGCGCAGATCGGGTACGGTCTCAATGAGTCCACCCTGACCGGCATCTACGATGACAACGTCGTTCGTTTCCGCCAAGGCTCGAATGGCCGCTTGAACTTCCCACCAGTCAGGCTGGCGCGCGCTCCAAGGGTCATAGGGAAGTACTCGCACACCCTCCCACATCATCAGCTCATGGTTCATCGCATCGCCCTCGATGCGGCCGAGGGGTGCGTCGACTTGGCTGAATCGTAAACCCGGCTCTCGTTCTACACCCAGCAGCAGGTCAAGGCATCCGGCCACGAAATCAGCGTCTATGAGAGCGCAGCTGTGTTCACGTCTCGCCAATGTCCATGCAAGCATGGAAGCCATGACACTCAACCCCACGCCTCCATGACCTGACGTCATCGTCACAATGTTATGGAAGCTGGTGTCTGTAGTTAGGGCGAGTGCCGGAGCCTCGCCCGATCTCTGCCGTTCGCATGAGGCCAACGGCCTGGGCGGCGGAGTGTAGTAGCGATGCGCTGGAATCGGCGCATCGTCCGTGGGCAGCGGAATGCCCGGAGGTGCTACCGCTGGCGAGGTGATCCTACGCGCCACGCGGGGTGTGGTGTTGCTATTCATAAGCCGATTGAAACGTGTCCGAGTTCAATGCTCAACACGAATCGACCATTGTGGTTCTAGCTTGCTGAGTTATCCACACCCCGGCATGTCGTCCACGACAAATGTGGATAACCACGCTGTTGTTTCACGCCCATCTCATGCAGAAAAGGCCCTGACCTCATATGCACAGTCAGGGCCTTCATTTTCACGACGATTCCTTATGCGGTAATCTACATTCCTTGCTTACTTATCGAGGTTCTTGATGCCGTCTTCCATGACGTCCAACTGAGCATCGGTCACCTTGGCCGGCTTCTTCTTGCCGAACTTGGCCTTGAGCAGACCGATGATGGTCGGGGCGAGCGAAACCAGCAGAATCAGCACGATCACCAGTTCGAAGTGATCCTGCACGGCCGGAATGTTGCCGAAGAAGTAGCCCAGCAGCGTGAACAACGTGGACCAGCACAGGCCGCCGAGCACTGAGAACGGCGTGAAACGGCTCCAACGCATACCGGAAATACCGGAAATGAACGGCATGAACGTACGAATGAACGGGAAGAAGCGGCCCAGGAACACAGCCAGCGGGCCCCACTTTTCAATCATGCCCTCGGTTTTGGCCAGTCGCTCAGGAGTCAGCGCCTTCACCTTGCCGGATTGGATAATACGGCGGCCAAAGAAATGACCGATGAAGTAGTTGCACTGGTCGCCGATAATCGGCGCGCACCAAACCACCGGCAGCAACCAGAACAGCGGCAGCGCGGCCTTGCCGGTCGCAGCATCCGGGGCTGCGAACACGCCGGCCGCGAACAACAGCGAATCACCGGGCAGGAACGGGAAGAACACCACGCCCGTTTCGATGAATACGATGAGGAAGATGAATCCGAGGGTCGGCGCCACGCCCATGGCAATCCAACCGGCAATCGCGGCACGCGGATCCTTCAGCAGTTCGATGATGAAATTAACGAAGCCCATGTGTTTCCTATGAGTCCTAAATCTTGTATTGAGCTGCCAGCCCAATGAACCAGACAGTTATATGCAAACCGTCAAATACCCTACCAGCCGGCCTATAACATCAGGTCGACTGGGGTTTCCCACACAAACTCCGCAATACAAACGAAATTTCTACTCCCCCAAACGCTGCCGCACAAAGGCGTCCAGCGCGGCCGCATCGATGCCCTCATACGAGTCGATGGAGGCAAACTGGCCAAGGCCGGAAGTGTCGGTGCGAATCCAGCCAGTCTGCGCAATCAGTGTGGCCCCCGAGGCGGCGCCGGAGCGCAGACCGGATGAGGAATCTTCCATTACCACGCACTTGACCATGTCTTCAGGCGCGATGCCGAGTCTCTCAGCCGCGGCCAGATATGGGGCAGGGCTCGGCTTGTGCTCGTACGGATCATCGCCGCAGACGTAGCCGGCAAGCAATCCATCAGCCTGCTTCATGATGTTCTCGGCCATGCGGCGAGGCGAAGTAGTGACCAGCATGGATGGGATGTCGGCTTCCTTGAGCGAATGCAGCACGTCTTGCACACCAGGAATCCACGGCAGACGTTCGACCTCCGCCTTGAACACATAATCCTTGAGCTGCTTGTCGATTTCGGGAACGCTCAATGTGCAGCCATGCGCAATCATGACCTCTGCCACGTGTGGTACCGGAGTGCCGGAGCACTCCCAACCGAGGTCCTCGTTCCACTCGCCGCCATTGTTGTGCGCGATCTCAATCTCACCGTCATGCCAGAGCGGCTCAGAATCGATGAGAGTACCGTCCAAATCCCAGAACACGGCTTTGAGCAGCATAGTTACCTCCGTCCACATGCCCGCACGCCAATTGGCGCCTTTACTCTTGCTGCATTCCATTGCACCAATCGGATGCGACAACCATAGCGCGTCAGCACACCGCCCCTGCGCCTCAGCGCATGGTCAGCCCACCATCGACGTGCAGACATTGTCCGGTAATGAAGCCGGCCATGTCGGACGCCAACAACGCGACCCCTCCGGCGATGTCATCGGGACGGGCAAGGCGGCCAAGAGGCGTCATGGCAATGATTCGTTCACGAACATCCTCGGTGGTGGCTGCGCTGGATGCGGTTCCGGCCGTCAAACCTGCGGCAATGGCATTAACGGTAATGCCGAAGCCGCCCAGCTCCTGGGCCAGAGAGCGGGTCATGCCGACCAAGCCGCCTTTGGCAGTGATATACGAATGGTAGGGCACGATGGGCGAATCGACCAGATTGCTGGAGATGTTGATGATACGCCCGGAGGTCTGGGCTCGCATCAGCGGCACCACATGTGAGCACATCAGATATGCACCATGCAGGCATCCCTCGATCTGTGCGCTAAACTCATCCCAATCGCCTCCAGCAAAAGTGGAACGGCGACGCGGGTCAAAGGAGAAGCGTCCGAAAGCATTATTCACTAAGATGTCCACGCCGCCGAATGAGTCGACAGCGGTACCCACCAGCTTGGAAGATTGCGATTCATCGCAAACATCCGCCTGTACAGCTATAGCCAAGCCTCCCAGCGAGTGGATGTCTTCAACGGTGCGCTGCGCGCTGGCGGCGTCATGTACGTAATTGATGACGACAGCGGCTCCGTGCGATGCCAGGCATTTCGCCACAGCCGCTCCTATGCCCTTGCCGGAACCGGTGATGATCGCTGTTCTGCCATCCAGATTCACCATTGGACGCCGTGCCATATCGCTTTGCTCTGTCATTACCCTTGCCTTTCGCCCTGCTACCAGCCTCTGCTGCCCGCAACAGCACAGGCCTATTCCATATCCATATCGAACGAATCGCTGTACGCGTCGCTGCCGCGTTCGACATCCACCACGCGCAACAGATCGATGAGGTTGAAGCCCCCATCATGATGCCAGCCGGATTTCGCCCGATCCATCTCACCGAGCGGACAGATGCGATTCACACCGACCTCGGCCAATGTATCTGCAAGACCAAACAGTCTGGTTGAATCCACAGCGACACCGCAGCTCTGCAGCCAGCCACGGCAGGAAGTCAGTCTTCTGGCAGCGTCCAACAAATCTGGCACCGCCACCACGTTGACGGTGCGGTTCAACGGCGACATCAGCGAAGCAACATCCTCGTCGGCACCGCTACCGTCAAGTTCTCGATACAGCACCGACCATGCCGTGCTATGGCCACTGGCGAACACCGCGGCCTTCCCGCCCATCAAGGCTCTCATCTCAGCGTCGGTGCGCGCCCGCTGAATGGCCACGTTCTCGGCGTCACTCAATACGGAGCGCGGATATTTGCGCTGCTGATTCTCAAGCTCGCCACCGAGCAGCTGAGCCACTTCACGAGGGGTGAGGGCTCCATCAGTCTCCACGAACACGGTCTGCGGAGCCAGGCAGCTTTGCTGGTCATATGTGGCGATGTCAACAGCCACACGATGCACGGTATCGGCATAGGTATCAGGACGCAAAGCCTCTCGGCCAATGAACGCCAACCCGACTTTTGCTCCGTAACCTAGACAGGGCTTGGACCCGGCGACTTTGCCCGCAATCAATTTGGTAGTCTGCGAAGAACCGTAAACAATCACGGCATCGGCCGCATCGATGGCTGAATCCTCGAGCTGCTGCGAGCCGCCCTTCCATGGAACCACCGCAATGGCATCAGCGAGGTCGGAATTGACCATCGCAATGCTGCGAGCAAAGAACGCAGGCATCACCGGCTCGGAAAATGAAGATTTGCCAAGAATCGCGCCTTTGACCAGCAGGGTCATCGCCATGCTCCACACGGGAATCCCCGGCACATTGCTGGAGAACACCTGATAGGTGAGCGCTGGGCCCACATATTTAGAGTATCCCCCCGCCTTGTTCGGCCGGAATTCGTCGAGCATAGACGGCTGACCGATTTCGGAGTCAAGGAACCGGAGCAGTTCACGACGCCTGAACTGGCGCATATACCGTTTGAGCTCAATCCGCACCATGTCAGGCTCATATCCGGTGATTGCGGGAATCAGCAGTTCAGCCTGACGCCGCAGCTCAAAATCCGGATCGGCCCATAGTTGGGCCGCGTCGGCCACGATGTCGAGAATATCGTTGACACTCATCGCGGCAAGCGTGCGGTTGCGAACATCGACAAGCTGCTTGGCAAGGGAAGTCACCTTTGAGCCATCCAGTCGCGGATAGCGCAAACGCTTCACCCCATCCGATGTGGCGACCTCATAGATTTCGTAATCCGAAACATCCACTCCCGAGGGCAGGTGGAAGACATCAATGGCCTGACTCACGGATTCATCAACGGTTGGCACTGATGACCTCGTCTACCGCGATTGAGCACCCACGAGCCTCGGCTCCCTTCGCCCTGCCCTGCAGCAGGAATCCGTCCGGGGTCCGATGGCCGAGGTCCTCGGTCAGAATACCGATGCATGAATTCCAATTGGCAAGGTCGTAATGGGCTATCACACCGGTCTCACCATCCTTGACGGGAGTCAGCGTTTCCGGATCGAGGAAGACCGTGCGCACCCAGGCGGGGTTCGCCTTGAGATAGTTGCTGGTGCCATCCGTATACCACGACAGAATATTTTGGTCATAGATCTGCGAGCTCAACTCGGTCATGCCATACATGTTGACGCAGTGGTGGCGCGGCACCCCCAGTGTCTGTTCCAGCTCATCAAGCATCTGGTCTTCGGTGATGTCGCGCTTAGTGCTCTTGAAGCCGCCAGTGTCGAACAACCGGCTATCGGGGGCCAGCGCGAACGTCAGATCATGCTCATGCAGGTAATCGAACAGATACAGATAGGACGACGAGACACCCATCAGCATCACCGGTTCACCGTCAGACACCGCACGGTTAAGGAAGGCGATGATTTCATCGAACTTGAGTCCATGCTCGTCGAAGAACACACCGCTGCCTTCGCTGCCGCAGCACTCCACGGCCTTGGTAAGGTAGCGCGACAGGGAGGAGTTCTGGTTCATGTCCCATGCCGGCGAAATCACGGCGATGCGGATACGCTCTCGATCCGGCATGATGAAATGACGGAACGGCACAATCATTGATTCATCCCACACCTCAAGATCGGGATGGAAGTTGCGCCCACGCATCTTGCCGCCATGCGTGGTTCCGCTCGTCATGAATACGGCTTCGCACTGCTCGGTCGGTATGGTCGAAAGGTCAAGGTGCTTGAACCCGTCCACCGGCATCGGCGGAATCTCCCGCCAATCCTTGAGCGTTGCGGGGGTGACGCGTTTAGCCGCGCAGTAACGACGGTACGGCAGATCATACGTGTACTGATAGATGAACACGTCGCGCGCCAACGCACCAAACGCCTCTTCCGGGGCCTGCTCACAGCCATAGGTATGGATAAAATCCAGAATCCCGCGCTTGATACGACGCGCGTCATCCATCACATCAGTCATTGCATCGCTCCTGTCAATATCCAATATCAACCAGCATTATCGTTCATCGTACGCCGCAGCGCCAGTCCCATCCGCCGGATCGGCTGCTGGAACATCCACGGACGCCGGCGCACGATGCTTCGCCACCAAATCCGGAAGAGCGACGAAAAGCGCATTGAGAATGATGGCGCTGAATACACCGACCATGATGTTGTTGCCAAAGAACACGCTTGCGCCGCCGGTCAGGCCGGAGAGCGCCTTGGGCAGGGCGATGCCGAGCAACAGAGACATGCCGATGACCGTTTGACGGCGCTCGTCATCAGCGACCTTGCGCAGGGCGCGCAGGCCGGTCACGATTAGGCTGGCCGCAGCCGGCAGGAAAATGCCTCCGACGACTGCCGAGGGAATGACGGACAGCAACGCGCCCGCCTTTGGCACGAAGCCCAGAATCAGCAACAGCACAGCGGCGATGATCACAGGCGTGCGCGTGCGCAACTTGCCTTCGCCGGTCAGGTTGAGCAGGCCGACATTTTGCGGGTAGGCGGTGGTGGTGAATCCACCAATCAGCGAGGAAATGGCTGAACCGGCCGCCTCGCCGGCAAGACCGTAGCGCACCTGCTTGCGTTCGAGGGACGTGCCCTGAATCTCAGAAGCCGCCTGATAGACGCCGAGAGCTTCCATGACGGCAACCATGTAGGCAATGAAGAACGGGATGAAGATCTTCCAGTCAAATGTGAACGGACCGTAGGGCAGGAAGGTCGGCAGGCCCAACCATCCCTTGGATGCCACAGGAGAGAAGTCCACCATGCCAAACGCTGCGGCGACCACGGTGCCGACGACGAGCGCGATGAGGAATGAGAACGACTTGAGCAGGCCCTTGCCGAGCAACGACAGGACAAGCACAATCGCCGTGGTCAGAATCGACACGGTCAGGATGTGCGGATCGGCGAACGTCTTGTCGCCGGGAGCCCCGCCTAGAAACTCGCTCAGCGTGAATCCAGACAGCGAGACACCGACCATAAAGATGACCACGCCCGAAATCATCGGAGAGAACAGGAACCGCATCCGCTCTATCACACCGGTCAGGCACAGCAACAGGAACACAAGCGAAGCAATGAGAATGGACGAACTCGCCGCCCCCAGCATGCCGGCCGTACCTGCCGCGATCATCAACGCGTCAAACGCAGCTGACGGCCCCTGCACCACCGGCAGGCGAACCAGCCGAGTGGCCTGAATCAAAGTGACCAGACCAGAGACGATGAAGATGGCGTTAATCATGTTCGACGACAGGGCAATAGGTAAGCCGATTGCTCCGGCCACAAACACCGGATCAAGCCAGACGTTGGAAACAAGCACATGCTGGAAACCCAGCAGTACGTTCTGGACGGTCAGCTCCTTGCGTATTGACATACGCTTCCTCTCTCTCAACGCGCATATGGGATGCCGAGCCGAACAGAGGAGTTCAACCGTCGCATTCCCTACGCGAGTGTTAGCTCACAGGTTCGAAGGGTTCGGCACATACCGTCTCAGCCTAAAGCACCCCTTACGAATCGGTTTTCGCACGTCACCGTAACAAACCTTGACATCTCCGTCAAGAAGATTCGTGCTTTTTTCGGCAGCTGCCCGATGTGAGATAACAAACAGTTTTACGAATGGAGAAGGAATCGAAGCAATGCGGCCAGACTCACCAACCCCACAGGACCATGGACTTGGAGTCGGCGGGAGTGTAGTTGGAGTCGCCGGTGGCGCCGGCAGCGATATCGGCGGCAGTATCACGGCCGGGCAGTTCGCGGGTTTCGCGGCGGATGGCGTTGCGCCAGAGGCGGGCGCGGTTGGAGCGTTGTACCTCCACGATATTGCCGTCACGGCCTGCGGCGAAAACGCTCTCCTGGTCGCCGGTTTGCATGCGTTTGACTTCGCGGCGCAGTTGGCGATTCTCTTCTTCGAGGACCAAAATGCGCGCGATACCGGAAAGATTGATGCCCTCATCCTGGCTCAGGCGCTGAGCTCGGGTCAGGCGGGCAATGTCGCGCAGGCAGTAGCGGCGTGCGCCGCCATCGGTGCGCTGCGGACGAACCAAACCGAGGCGGTCGTACTGACGGAGGGTCTGGGGGTGAATGTTGGCCAACTCGGCGGTCTGGCCGACGGTGAAGATGGGCAGTTCGATGTCGAAGCCGACGTCATCGGCTCCGTCGAGATCGGCCCTGCCCATCACGAGCGCGGTTGCGCACATCGCGTACAACTGCTTCATCTGGTTGGCTAACCGCGCCATTGTTCACCTCCTGATTACAGGCTGAGATAGTCGCCGGCTTTTTCGTCGAATTCTTTGGCGGCGTGCTTGACGGCCAGACCCGGCTTGGCGGGGACCATGATCTGCACACGGCCGATCAGATCGCCCGGCTGGTTGCTGCGCTGGACGCCAAGTCCCGCGAGCTTGACTTCCGCGCCGGAGCTGGAGCCTGCCGGCACCTTGAAGGTGACGGGATTGCCATCGATATCCTTGGCCTCGACCTTGCCACCGGCCACGGCCTGGCCCACAGTTACGGGCAGGTCCATGACGATATCATGGCCGCGCATCGAGAATGTGGCATCGGGCTTGACGGTGACATGCAGGTACAGGTCACCGGCCTTGCCGCCGTTGATGCCTGGCTTGCCCTTGCCGGCCAGCTTGATTTTCTGTCCGTCCTTGACGCCCGCAGGCACGTGGGCCTTGAACTTCTTGCCGTCCACGGACAGGGACACGGTAGCGCCCTTGACCGCCTGACGCAGGGTCAGGCTGATCTTGGAGTTGCGGTCCTCGCCGTTTTCGGGGCGCGGGGCCTCCTCATAGCCATAGCCGCCGGCATTGCCGTACGGCGATTGGCCGTAGCCGCCATACGGCTGGCCGCCCTGACCTGCAGCACCGCCGAACATCGAGAAGATGTCGTTGATGTTGTTGGGGCCGCCGCCCGAAGTGGAGAAGCGGATGCGCGAGCCATTGCCGCCGGCACCCTGGCCGAACATGGAACCAAAGATGTCGGAGAAACCGGAAGCATCGAAGCCGCCGGAACCGCCGGCGAAGCGGGCACCGCCCATGCCGAACTGACGAATCGCGTCGTACTTCTGGCGATCTTCCTTCTTGCTCAGCACGTCATAGGCTTCGGAGATGTCCTTGAACTTCTCCTCGGCTTCCTTGGTCTTGTTGACGTCAGGATGGTATTTGCGGGCGAGCTTGCGGTACGCCTTCTTGATGTCGTCGTCCGAAGCGTCCTTGGAGACACCAAGGACTTTGTAGAAGTCTTTGCTGAGCCATTCGTTTTCAGCCATTCATGTCTCCTTTCTAGAAAAGTCTTTATGATTGGCTCCCCTCAGAGAGGGGAGCCAAGGTAAATATCAACTCATTGCAGCGAGCTGGATGTCAGTTTTGCGGGGAGGCTACTACTACTCGGGCGGCGCGGATTACGCGATCGCCGATGCGGTAGCCGGCCTCGACCACGGTGTCAACCGTTTCCTTTTCGGCATCCGCGTCCGGCTTGTGCAGGATCGCGTCATGCTTGGTGGGGTCGAAGTCCTCGCCCTTTTCGCCGAACTTCTCGACACCGAACTTCTCGAAGGCCTTGTCAATCTTGGTGGCGACGGCCTTGAACGAGTCGTCCATCTCGCTGTGTTCGCGAATGCGGTCGATATCGTCGAGGGCGGGCAGCAGCGCGGTCAGCACGTCGATGATGCCGTGCTGGCGGAAGCGCTCCTGCTCCTTCTGCGTGCGATTGCGGTAGTTGATGAACTCCGCACGTTCGCGTTGCAGGGCTTCGAGGTAGTCTGCGGCTTCCTTCTTGGCCTTGCCGAGCGGGGTGAGGGTGTCTGCGGAATCGGACTGGCCTTCGCCAGTCTTCTCTCCCTCAGCTGCGGCAGGAGCCGCGTCGGCTCCTTCATTGGAAGGAGCCTGGGCAGCCGAATCCTGCGCAGAGCCGGACTCGGCGGAGGCGTCAGCCCCTGAAGAGGCCTGAGCGGTAGCCTCAGCATCTGAGGGATCCGGCAGGTCGTTCAGGTAGTCGTCCTTGTTGAACTCGGACATCACTTGTTGTCCTTGTCGTCATCGTCGTCCACGACCTCGGCCTCGACGGTGTCGTCGTCGGAACCGGAGGCGGAGCCAGCGGAAGCGCCGGCACCGTCAGCACCAGCGGCAGCACCCTCGGCACCCTGCTGGGCGTAGAGGACCTGGCCGATCTTCTGGGCGGCGGTCATCAGCTCGGTCTGAGCGGTCTTGACCTTCTCGGTGTCGTCACCCTTCAGGGCTTCCTTCAGAGCGTTGACCTTGTCGGTGACTTCCTTGACGATGTCGTCGGAGAGCTTGTCCTTGTTGTCGTTGACGAGCTTCTCGGTGGAGTAGGCGAAGGCCTCGGCCTGGTTGCGGGTCTCGGCGTCTTCCTTGCGCTTCTTGTCCTCAGCCTCATGAGCTTCGGCTTCCTTGACCATGCGGTCGATCTCGTCCTTCGGCAGGCCGGAACCACCGGTGATGGTCATGGACTGCTCCTTGCCGGTGCCCTTGTCCTTAGCGGACACGTGCACGATGCCGTTGGCGTCGATGTCGAAGGTGACCTCGATCTGCGGAACGCCACGCGGAGCCGGAGCGATGCCGGTCAGCTCGAAGGTGCCCAGCGGCTTGTTGTCGCGAGCGAACTCACGCTCACCCTGGTAGACCTGAATCAGCACGGACGGCTGGTTGTCTTCAGCGGTGGAGAAGACCTCGGAACGCTTGGTCGGGATGGCGGTGTTGCGATCGATGAGCTTGGTCATGATGCCACCCTTGGTCTCGATACCGAGGGACAGCGGGGTCACGTCGATAAGCAGGACGTCCTTACGGTCGCCCTTGATGACGCCGGACTGCACGGCGGCACCGACAGCCACAACCTCATCCGGGTTCACGGACTGGTTCGCTTCCTTACCACCGGTGAGCTCCTTGACGAGTTCCTTGACGGCGGGCATACGAGTGGAACCACCGACGAGCACCACGTGGTCGATGTCGCTCACGGAGATGCCGGCGTCGTGCAGCACGTTGTTGAACGGCGTGCGGCAGCGACCCAGCAGGTCGGAGGTCATTTCCTCGAAGTGCGCACGGGTCAGAGTCTCATCCAAGTGCACCGGGGTGCCGTCAGGAGTCATGGCCAGGTACTGCATGGAAATGCTGGTGGAGGTGGAGGAGGAGAGCTCCTTCTTCGCCTGCTCAGCGGCTTCCTTCAGACGCTGCAGCGCGATCTTGTCCTTGGACAGGTCGACGCCGTACTTGTTCTTGACTTCGGAAACCAGCCAATCGATGATCTTCTGATCCCAGTCATCGCCACCGAGGTGGTTGTCGCCGTTGGTGGCCTGAACCTGAATGGTGGAGAAGCCGTCGTCATCCTTGCCGATCTCCAGCAGGGAGACATCGAAGGTGCCGCCGCCGAGGTCGAAGACCAGGATGCGCTCGTCTTCCTTGCCCTTCTCAAGGCCGTAGGCCAGAGCGGCTGCGGTCGGCTCGTTGATGATACGCAGGACGTTCAGGCCGGCGATCTTGCCGGCGTCCTTGGTGGCCTGACGCTGGGCATCGTTGAAGTATGCCGGGCAGGTGATGACGGCGTCGGTGACGGGCTCGCCGAGGTAGGCCTCAGCATCCCTCTTCAGCTTCATCAGGATCTGCGCGGAAATCTCCTGCGGGGTCCACTTCTTGCCGTCGATGTCGACGGTCCAGTCGGTGCCCATGTGGCGCTTGACGGAGGAGATGGTGCGGTCAACGTTGGTCACGGCCTGACGCTTGGCCACTTCGCCGACAAGGATCTCGCCGGACTTGGAGAAGGCTACCACGGACGGCGTGGTGCGCGCGCCTTCAGCGTTGACGATAACGGTGGGCTCGCCACCTTCAAGAGTTGCGATGCAGGAATTGGTCGTACCAAGATCGATGCCAACTGCGCGTGCCATAATGTGTGCTCCTTAATTTTTCGTTTGTTCTTACGTTCTTCGCCCAAGTTCCGTTTGGCCGTCTCTTGAACCTTCCAAAATTTGAGCCTACATCACTCAACTTCCATTTGGCAAGTTCTATTCCCAAATTCCCCACAAAAAGTTGAGCGTGTCTGGCTCAAGTTTTTTGGAGAGGCGATTGAGGGTGATGGATTGGTGCGTTTGAGGCCAAACCCGCCTATGCAGAAAACTGCAAGGGGTGACTGGGACAGGGCGGAACGGCTACTGTATGGAGTCATGTCGGACGCGACTCAATCAGTACATGAACCACCAGCGGCTTTCCGCATAGGCATTCTGGATAACGACGCCTGCGCGCTGGATTGCATCGCTCGGCTGGTGTCTTCGACCCCTATCCATGGCCGCATCGTTGATGTATGGAGCACTACTTCTCCGGCGGTGGCGATTATGGAATGTCAGTCCGTCAGCCACCATACCGACGTACTGCTCATCGACATGGCACTTGACGGCGTTACCGGGCCACAGATTGCTACCGAAATCCACCGGCGAGCGCCCGGCATTGCGCTGATCGGGCTCACGTCATACCGTCTTGAGACGTACCGGCAGGCCGCTGCAGATGCCGGAATCGTCACGCTGCTGGACAAGGCGAATCTCACCGAAACGCTTGCACCGGCCTTACGAGAGGCGGCCCACCACGCCGAGTCGCCGCGTCAATCGAGCTCCACAGCGTCTTTGCCATCTGACTCGCCATCGGCCTCGTCATCAGACCTATCATCGGCAGTACCCGATCCAGATACGCCTGCACTAAGCGACATCGAACGCAATATCATCGCCCTGAGCATGGAGTTCCTCAGCACCAAGCAAATCGGCGCGCGTATGGGCATCACGGCCAATACAGTGTCGTCGCACAGGCGCAATATCAAGCGCAAACTGCACGTCGGCACATGGCTGGAGGCGTTGGAGTATTGCCGGCGCAATCATCTGTTGTCGCCAGATGCAGGAGAGCGCGATGTTCTGTAGCCGTGTTCCCCACCCGTATCTGTCGTGCGTGGCGGCGGCGTTCGCACTGCTCAACCTTGCGGAGGGGCTGTATATATTGCATATCGCAGGAGTCACCGCACTGGGATTGGCCTTGTTTGCATTGCGCACAGCGTTGGCGCTCTGGTTCACCGCGCGCCCCGAGCAAGGCGCTTATGGGCTGCTCGCGCTACTGGCCGCCGAAATGTTTGCGCCGATTTCCACGCCGTTTACGTCGTATATTCTGGCGCTTGTAGCCATCGCTTCAATCAGCTACTTCCGTGCAATAGCCGGCATGGTCTGCGGCACATTATTTGCATTGTGCGCTATTGGCTACGGTGTTATTGCACCGTATGGTGTGATGGGACAAGGCGGTTCGCTGACCTTTTCTGGCTTGGATATTGCCGCGATTTGCATCGGCATCTGCATACGTTCAGCGGCGCACAACAGCCTTAACGAGCATGAACGGCGCGCACGGCAGCGCAATGTTCGCATTGCGCGAGACTTGCACGACCACACCACCAACGACATCACCGACATGATGCTGCTGATTGACCGGTACCGCTTAGCGCCTGGCTCAGTATCGGCCGCTGAGCTAAAGGCCCTACGCACGATTGCCGATGATGCGCTGCAGCACACCCGACAGGCCATCGCCACGCTTGAGGAAGAACCGCCGCAAGTTCCAAAGTCGGCTCTTGACGTGACTGTGGCATCTCGGCGACACCTATCTGACGACATCGCGAAGCATCGCGCTCGATTGCAGCGTATGGGTTACGCCGGTGACGTCATCATCACCGGAGCTATCGATACGCTGAACAACTCAGATACAGTGTTTATTGCCGATTTTCTTCGGGAATTGTTCGGCAATATCGCCAAGTATGCCGACTCAACGCAGCGCTACGTAATGCTGATTGCCGTTTCTCAGGACCGCGTCACCATTGACATAACGGATCATCCACGCCAAGACGGAGTATCCCTCGAAGGGAGGCATTCCGGACTCGCATATTATCGGGAACGCGTGCAGAACATGCACGGAGATTGGAACGTGCGGGAAGAACGCGGACAGTGGGTACTGCACGCTTCAGTGCCGGTCAATACCATTGGCTAATCAATAACGCCGGCTAACCGATACCGCACCACCAGCGGAAATACGGCGGGCACACCGTGTTGCCGGCCTGCAACTGCTCCCCATACGACAACGGCGACACCTCTGTCAGTCCATCGTCAAACGTGACGCTCACATAGCCTTGGCGCAGCCGCTCCGTCAACTGTTCCTCGGTCTGGACACCCAACGAACGAGATACACGGGTGTTACCAACCAAGACATAGCCCGCAACGGCATCAGTGCTCCAATAATCTGCGGTCCACTGTGGCAGCATCCCAAGCAACAGAAATGCAACCAGCACTACTGTCTCGCATACGCCAAACGTCTTCTTCACCGAGCCTCCAATAACAAACGAGCCTGACGATAGAATCGTCAAGCTCATCATAGGACAGCAATATTTGCTAGTAAATCGTCACCTGCGTAATAGAAGCTGCAGTGTTCCAGTTAGCTATCGTATACGGCCCCAGTACACCGGTAGAGTATGTGGAGCCACCGAGACTTACGCGGAATCGGGTGAACCATTTCCCGTTGTCGCTTTTCTTCACACCGCTCCATGCTCCTGCACGCACACCAGAACCGTAGAATCCACGATTGGAGCCGTTCACGAACGTCAAGCACACATCGTTCGACCGACAAGGAACTCTCGTACTATTACGCGGCTGAATAGTCTGTTCATTGTTTAGTGGCTCAACCTCAATTGGTTGGGCATATTGATTAAAGGTCACGCTCACATAGCCTTGGCGCAGCCGCTCCGTCAACTGTTCTTCGGTCTGGACACCCAACGAACGAGATACACGGGTGTTACCAATCAAGACGTAGCCAGCGGTATCTGTTTCATCGGCGTTGGCTGTCATTGGATTCACCAGCATAGACGCAATTATGGCGATGACAACTATGAAACTTCGTATTTGCCGTCCCACTGTATGCATAGGAGACCCCTTTCATCGTGTATGGGTGACGATACTTTCGGCACCCATACTGAAGGTATCGTCTATGCAACAGGTGCAGCCAATCATTACAGAAAACTGCAATCGACACAGCAAAATGGCCGCACTCCGCATCGATGTGCGGAATGCGGCCAACTCACGGCAGCAGACGAGCAGACTATTCACAGCCGCCCGCTGACTGCTCTCGAGACTCAGCGACGTTCGCGAGCGAACTTGATGGTCAGACCAGCGGCAATCAGAGCAATCGCCATCATCACTACACCAAGCACAGCGGTACCGGTTTTGCCGATGCCCTCGTTCTTCTTATCCTGCTGGACCTGGCCCTCAGCGACAACACCATCAGGGGTCTTGTCGCCAGAGCCCTGAGCCGGTCCCTGGAAATCGAGAGGCACAGTCTTGCCAGACTGGCGACCGGTAACGGTCAGCGTGTAGCTGCCACCCTCAGCTACCTTATCCAGCGCAATAGCGGTGGTTTCACCGGTGGCAACCCTCACGCCGGAAACAGGCGTGGAGGAATTAGACGCATCAAGCACCTTGCCGGACTGGTCCTTCAGCTCGTAGGAGACCACCGCGTCACCATTAAAACCGGTGAGGTCGGCGACAAACTTGCCGTTCTCATTCTTCACCGCAACCTTAGCGTCCGAAGACAGCGCCTGCTGATCGGCGGTTTCAGATGCGAGGCCCAGCGCGTGGGCAATGGTGAAGAAGTTATCGGTCTGATCGGTCAAACCATCAACGCGGGATGCGCCGGGGCCGGAAGCCGCAATGCGCAGCTGGGTGCCCGTGTGGCTCATGTTGCCCTGAGCCTTGCTCGAATCCGCCGTGCCTTCGGTGTCATTGCCATCGGAGTACAGGTTGCTCGCAGACGTGCCGTAGGAGACCACCATATTGCTGCCGTCCTTGGTCTTGAGCACGGTGCTCAGCGCGTAAGCCGGCTGGGATTCCACAATCTGGCTGGTGTGAGCATGGTCAGCGGTCACGATGACCAGCGTGTCATTCAGGTTAATCTTCTCGAGTGCAGCGGAGATAGCCTTGTCGAGGTCATCGGTCTCGCCAATCTGACCGCAAGCGTTACCGTTGTGGTCCTGCTTGTCGATGGACGCACCCTCAACTTGCAAGAAGAAACCGTTCTGGCTCTTCGGGTTGGCCTGAAGCAGATCCAGTGCCTTCGAAGTCATGTCGGCCAAAGAAGCCGAATTGCCGGCAGCGGTCTTGTTGCCCAACCACTTTGCATTGGTAGTGCACTCCACCGGGTTCTCATCCTTGGCGGGATCCCGCTTGGTCGCAACGGACGGGTTGTACTGCGTCGGCAGGTTGCCATCACCCAGCAGAGCCAGCACCGGCTGGTTCTCCTGGTACCGCAACGCGGAGAAAGCGTCCACATCGTTCTCGACGGTCTGGAAGCCGCGTTCCTTGGCCTGCTCCCACAGGGTCTTGCCCGCATAATCGCCACCCTGTGCGGTCTGCCGGAAGTACTTGGAGCCACCGCCGATGGTCACATCAGCGCGGGTGTCGAGCAGCTGCTCGGAGATGGAGCCGATGCCGCCGTTCTCCTTGAGCTGTTCGGCGCGGCACTGCTTATCCGCGTTATTGGACGAGCCGTCGGTCTTGCCCTGCGGTCCGTAGCACGAGCGCTCGGTAGAATGCGACTCGAGCACCGCTGGCGTGGCATCCTGAATTTCAGAAGTAGTCACGTTACCGGTGGCAAGACCCTTGGCCTTGGCGAGCTCGATAAGGTTCAGCTGAGGATTGCCGTTGATGTCGATGTCGACCGCGTTGTTGTAGGTCTTGGTGCCGGTAGCCCAAGCGGAGCCAGAAGCCGAGGAGTCGGTCACGGGAGTGACGACGCCAGCGTTCTCGTTAATTCCGCCTGCCTTCGGATACTTGCCATCGCTGGAGCTGGAGCCCAACGAGAAAGTGGTGTACTGGCCGGTGCCGGCTTCCGCAGTGTTCAGATTCGGCTGGCCAATCTTGTCAAGGCCATCGAACGAACCATTGGCACCATGCAGGTAATTACGGGCAACCGTGATTTCAGAATCACCCATGCCGTCGCCGATGAAGAGAATAACGTTTTTCGCCGTGGCGTTACCGTACACACCCGCAATGCGCTGGGCGCCACCGTGCTGGGACAATGCGTCAACACCCTTGCCGTCCTGCGCAAGGGCCATACCGGGGAGCGCCGCCACCATGGCAAGCGCAGCAACTGCCGCACCGACTGCCTTCAACTGATTCTTCACTATTCTTCCTTTCGCTTCAGGAACAATCGATGAGGCCTTCGAGGCCGAATCCTTCACGCGAGTGCAGGATTCCGATCGCCTTTACGATATGGCCGCAAAACATTTGACAGCAGTAATCCAGCGAACGCGCAAAGGAACTTCAGATGAACAATAAACAAATCGGCAAGCCCAGCCTACGGGAGAACTACTGGACGTGCCGACGCCGAAGGCAATGTCTTCATCAGAGAGCACGTTGCACTTGACGCCGCTAGGCTGCTTAGTATCGGCGAACCGGTCGTGGGCGACGGGCAGCTGACGCTCTCCCCGCAGTCGTTCGCCGTGCTCGGATAGCCCGCCGGCCACCCAACTCACCGAATGTATTGCAATCGTTGTCAATATGAGTTACGGTAGAGGCAGAACAGCTCGAACATTGGTCTGTCAGGTTGCCGGAACCTCAACGCAGAGCGGCCCTCGAACAGCAATGCAAACGACTAGCAGTACCCGATTTGCAAGCAAGGAGTCATCATGACCGACGCATACGGCAACGACGCAGCAACCAGCACCGGCACCATCGCAGACACCACCAACAACGCCGCTTCCGGTGCCCCGCAGCGCGCGGAAAGCACGGAACGACTCGCCCGCCCGCTCATCAAGCTCGCCAAAGCCTGCGGACTTGCCACCTCATTCATCGACCAGCTCGGCACCTACACCGAAATCAGCGACGCGGCCTTGGTCGCCGTACTCAAGGCCCTCGACGTGGACGCATCCAGCGACGAGGCCATCGTACGCTCCATGACCCAACTTGAGGTGGAAAACAGCAAACGTTTGCTCCCCTCCACCATCGTCGCCACCACCGGCAAACCGACCGGCATCACCCTGAACTGCTCGTCGGACGCGGACATCACCGCCTCCATCGAACTGGAGGACGGCACCGCGTTTGGCCACTTTGCCCTGCTGCCGAACCTCAATTCCGGCAAGCCGGACTTGACCATCGCACCCGACCTGCCGATGGGTTACCACACGCTGACCGTCACGGTTGACGGGCGCGAGGGCAAGGCGGCCATCATCGCCGCCCCCGCGCGCATTCCCGTGCCGGAGGCGGTCGCCGAGCACCAGCGGTGGGGCTGGATGACGCAGATGTATTCCGTGCGGTCCCGCGAATCGTGGGGCATCGGCGATTACGGCGATCTGAAGCGTCTTTTGGCAGATGCCGCCGAGAAGTCCAAGGCCGACTTCATGCTCATCAATCCGATTCACGCCGGCGCGCCGATTCCGCCGCTTGAGCCATCGCCGTATCTACCGGAATCGCGCCGATTCCTCAACGTGACGTACATCCGGCCGCAGGATATCCCCGAATATGCCACACTGCCGGCCGACGTGCGCGCGCAGGTGGATGCGCTGCATGATTCGGTGTCCGCGCGCAACGACGAATCGACCCCGATGGACATCAACGCGGCGTGGGAGGCCAAGCGCCCGGCGCTGCGCCTGATCTTCGAAGCGGGCCGCAACAACAAGCGCGAGCTCGAATTCGAGCATTTCAAGACCACCGCCGGCCCGGACCTCGATTCCTTCGCCACATGGTGCCTGTGCTTCGAGGTATGGGGCGCGCCGTGGGGCGAGAACCGTTGGTTCTTCGAGAAGACCATCGACGACCCGGCCGTGCGCCAGCTCGTCGAGGAGCACCACGACCTGTTCGAGTTCAACCGCTGGCTGCAGTGGATCGCTGCCGAGCAGGTGAACGCCGCGCAGCAGGAGGCGCTGGACCACGGCATGACGCTGGGGCTGATGCAGGACATGGCCGTGGGCGTGCACGGGCTCGGCGCGGATGCCTGGGCCAATCCGGAACGCTTCGCCTCAGGTGGCGTCACGGTCGGCTGCCCGCCGGACTTCTATAACCAGCAGGGCCAGGATTGGGGCCAGCCACCGTTCAACCCGCGCTACCTGGAGGCCACCGGCTACCAGGTGTACCGCGAGATGGTGCATTCGATGTACGAGCACGCGGGCGCGGTGCGCATCGACCATGTGCTGGGCTTGTTCCGCCTGTGGTGGATTCCGCAGGGGCTCGGTGCCCGCAACGGCGCATACGTGACGTACAACCACGAGGCGATGTTGGGAGTACTGGCCATCGAGGCCACGCGCGCCGGAGGCATGGTGGTTGGCGAGGATCTGGGCACCGTACCGGATTACGTGCGCCGCATTCTGGCCGATCACGGCGTGCTCGGCACTGACGTGGAATGGTTCAACCGCGTGGACGATTCGCCGAACGCCGGCGACCCGTACCGCGCACCCAAGGACTATCGCAAACAGGCATTGGCCTCGGTGACCACGCACGATCTGCCACCCACCGCCGGCTACCTGAACTTCGCACACGTCAAGCTGCGCGAGGAGCTGCATCTCCTGAGCGAGCCGGTGGAGGCATTCGCCGCCTCGGCGATGGCCGAGCGCACGGCCATGATGAACCGTCTGGTGGAGAACGGCTATATCTCGCAGACCGTGGCGGATGATGTGGAAGGCCATGTGCAGGAAATCGTGGAAGCGATGCACGCCATGCTCACCGATACGCCGTCGCTGCTGCTGCAGGCAGCGCTGGTGGACGGCGTGGGCGAATGCCGCTCCCAGAATCAGCCGGGCACTTCCAGAGAGTATTCGAACTGGCGCGTGCCGCTGGCGGACAGCTCAGGCCACGTGGTACATACCGACGAGGTCTTCGACCTGCCACGCGTGCAGTCCCTAGCCGCCGTGATGCGCCGAGAGAAGCGGTGATCGATTCCGGCAATGGGAAATTGGTCTAAATCAGCCCCTCGTAATCGAGATAGCCGAAGACGACGACTTGTTATGGGCATGTTATCGTTGTCATGACAATGATTGTTCGCGACGGCGAAGGAGCGACGGCTATGACCAAGGCAAGCATTCAAGCGGTGGCCCGCGAGGCCGGCGTTTCCGTATCCACGGTGTCCCGAACCTTCGCCAAGCCGGATCTAGTGCTTCCAGAGACTCGAGACCGAGTGATGACCGCGGCCGAAAAGCTCGACTACTCCGTCTCTCGCTCGGCCGCCGCACTGAAGTCCGGCCAGTCGTTCCGCATTGCGCTGCTGGCCAGCGAGACCATCACCACCTGGTTCAATGCAAACATCTTCGCCGGCCTTGACTCGGCGCTGCGCCCCTCCGGCTACGACACTGTGCCCTACCCCATGCGCAACGCCGCCGAGCGCCATGACTTCTTTGCGGATTTGCCCGTGCGACGCAATGCGGATGCGGTGATTGTCAGCTCCTTCGACATTGAGCCGGCTGAAGTGGAGCGACTGAAGCATATGCACGTGCCGATTGTCGGCATCAACATTCCCTCCACCGATGGGTTCGACGCAGGCGTGAGCATTGACGATTACGCCGCCACACGTTCGGCCATCGAGCACCTGATTGCACTCGGCCACCGGCATATCGCGTTCGTCGGCAGCGCCCCGACCGAAACCAACATGCGCTACAGTGCCGAGGCTCGTTTGCAGGGCGTCATTGATGCCGCTGCCGCCCATCCGGGGATCGAGCTAACGCCCCTGAGCATTCAACGCGGTCTTGGCGAAAGCAACGCGGCATTGAACGCCGTACTGAACGCCTCCCCCAGCATCACCGCCTTCTGTTTTGAGGATGATGAAATGGCCGCGCCCGTGCTGTATCGCCTGCGTCAATACGGGCGGCGGGTACCTCAGGACATCTCCATCATCGGCTTCGACGATTCCACTCTGTCCGCCGCCGTGGGACTGACCACACTGCACCAGGACCCGTTCGCAATGGGCGTGGCCGCCGGGCACATGGTATTGGATGCCATTGCGGGCAAGTCAATCGAACCGGCATTCGTACGGCCGGACACTCCGCTAATACTGCGCGAAACCACCGCGCCGCCTGCCGCAACAGCAGCGTCCGCGCAGGCGTGACTACGTTACCACCGCAAAACGCCGATAAATCGACTTTTGCATGCGTAATTCACATGATATCGTTGTCATCATCAATACAACGGTTGGGCCTTCACACAGCAGTTCGAGCACAACCGGAACAACCCAACCACAACGCACCCGGAACAGGAAGGAATCGGCATGACCGCCAACAACCTCAATGACGACTGGTGGAAGCAGGCCGTCGTCTACCAGATCTACCCGCGCAGCTTCAAGGACGTCAACGGCGACGGACTCGGCGACATCGCCGGCGTCACCGAGAAGATGGATTACCTGAAGAACCTCGGCGTCGACGCGATCTGGCTCTCCCCGTTCTACCCCTCGGATCTGGCGGACGGCGGCTACGACGTGATCGACTACCGCAACGTCGACCCGCGCCTAGGCACCATGGACGACTTCGACGCGATGGCCGAGGCCGCGCACGAGGCCGGCATCAAAGTGATCGTGGACATCGTGCCCAACCACACCGCCGACAAGCACGTGTTCTTCCAAGAGGCCCTCGCCGCCGAGCCCGGCTCCCCGGCGCGCGACCGCTACATCTTCCGCGACGGCCGCGGCGAGCACGGCGAACTGCCGCCCAACGACTGGCAATCCTTCTTCGGCGGCCCGGCCTGGGCGCGCGTGGCCGACGGCCAGTGGTATCTGCACCTGTTCGATAAGGCGCAGCCGGACGTCAACTGGAAGAATCCGGACATCCACGAGGAGTTCAAGAAGACCCTACGTTTCTGGTCCGACCACGGCACCGACGGCTTCCGCATCGACGTGGCGCACGGCCTGGCCAAGGATCTCGAATCCAAGCCGTTGGAAGAGCTCGGCCGCGAATACAGCGTGGTCGGCGTGCTGAATCATGACTTCAGCCACCCGCTGTTCGACCGTCGTGAGGTGCACGACATCTACCGCGAGTGGCGCAAGGTGTTCAACGAATACAACCCGCCGCGCTTTGCCGTGGCCGAGGCGTGGGTGGTGCCTGAGCACCAGCACCTGTACGCTTCGATGGACGAGCTGGGCCAGTCCTTCAACTTCGACTTCGCGCAGGCCAACTGGTATGCCGACGAGTTCCGCAAGGCCATCGCCGCGGGTCTTAAGGCGGCGGCCGAAACCGGCGGCTCCACCACCACGTGGGTCATGAACAATCACGACGTGCCGCGCAGCCCCTCCCGCTACGGTCTGCCGCAGGTCAAGGGCGCGCCCTACCACCAGCTGCCGCACGACTGGCTGCTGCGCAACGGCACCACATATCCCGAAGACCGCGAGCTCGGCACCCGCCGTGCCCGTGCCGCCGCGCTGATGGAGCTTGGTCTGCCCGGCGCCGCCTATATTTATCAGGGCGAGGAGCTGGGTCTGTTTGAGGTGGCCGATATTCCGTGGGATCGACTGGAGGATCCGACCGCTTTCCACACCGCTCAGGCCACGATGGATAAGGGCCGTGACGGTTGCCGCGTGCCTCTGCCTTGGACCGCTTCCGACGAGCCCGCTCTGGCCGATTTCAGCCGTCCGGCTCCGGCCGACGATGGCACCGGCGAGAACCATGTGCCGCTGTGCGCCGCCGGCCAGTTCGGCACGGGCGCTTCCTTCGGCTTCTCCCCTGCGGTTCGCGCCGATGGCGTGACGCCGGCCGCCGACCCGCACCTGCCGCAGCCGCTGTGGTTCAAGGATTACGCGGTGGACGTGGAGCAGGCCGACCCGGATTCGATGTACACGTTGTATCATGCGGCGTTGGCGATTCGTCAGGAGTCGCTGACCGCCACGCGCGACACCACCGCCGAGCAGGTGGATATGGGAGCGGACGTGGTGGCGTACCGCCGTGCGGCGGTTGAGGGACGCACGTTCACCTCGGTTACTAACTTTGGCACTGCCCCGGTCTCACTGCCCGAAGGCTCTGTGGTGCTCACTTCCGGCCCGCTGACTCCCGACGGTCAACTTCCCACCGACACCTCTGCGTGGGTAATCAAGTAACTCTGTGGTTCACTGCGTGGTGGAAGTTTGGCTACGTGGTGGGACCATACTAGAAGGCCGCCGTTCCGAATGAATCGGAGCGGCGGCCTTTTGGTACGTGCTGGGTACTCCCCTCAGGCGCTTATGCGCCAGCGGGAGCTACAGGGGCTCACTGAACCTGAGCGCGGGCGATCTTGCCGGTGAAGGAGTTGGCCTCGTCGGCATCCTTGACGCCATCCTTGTTCCAGGAGAACATGGCGCGCAGCTTCGGGCCGACGGTCTCGATGCGCTCGTTGGAGTACTTCTCCTGCAGCTCCTTGAAGTGCGGGGCGCCGGCATCCTGATCGTCGATGAACTCCTTGGCGAAGGAGCCGTCCTGGATGCGCTGCAGGTGGTATTCCATGCGCTTGCGGCAGTCCTCGTTGATGACGGTGTTGACGTAGTCGCCGTACTGGGCGGTGTCGGAGCAGGACCAACGAGCCTTGTTCAGACCGCCCTCGTTCATCAGGTCGACGAGCATCTTGAGCTCGTGGCAGACCTCGAAGTAGGCGATTTCCGGCTGGTAGCCGGCGTCGGTCAGGACTTCGAAGCCCATCTCGACGAGCTTGTTCACGCCACCCATGAGCACGTTCTGCTCGCCGAAGAGATCGGTCTCGGTCTCTTCCTTGAAGGTGGTCTTGATGGCACCGGCGCGCAGGGCACCGAGGGCCTTGGCGTAGGCCAGGGTCAGAGCCCAGCCGTCGCCACGCGGATCCTGCTCGACGGCCACGACGACCGGCACGCCACGGCCAGCGGCGTACTCACGACGAACGATGTGGCCCGGGCCCTTCGGGGCAACCATAAACACCGGGTGATCCTCAGACGGCTTGATGTAGCCGTAGTGAATGTTGAAGCCATGAGCGAACGCAACAGCAGCACCCGGCTTGATGTTGGGCTCGATGTCGTTGGCCCAGATGGTGCGCTGGTACTGGTCGGGGGCCAGAATCATGATCACGTCGGCCTCGGCGGAAGCCTCGGCCACGGACTTGACCTCGAGGCCCTGCTCCTTGGCGAAGTCGACCGACTTGGAGGTCGGACGCAGGCCGACGACCACGTCGACACCGGAATCGCGAAGGTTCAGCGCGTGGGCGTGGCCCTGGGAGCCGTAGCCGATGATTGCGACCTTCTTGCCTTCGAGAACAGAGAGATCACCGTCGTTCTCATACCAGATCTGTGCTGCCATTATTGGCACTCCTTTTCAGTAGTGGGTGTGGCGCCGCTGGGCGCCGGGGGTATCTACGGTGTGCAGATAAGTCCTGTTTTGCGAGGATCGTGTCCTTCAAACCGAAATCAATCCTACCGAGAACGCCGTCGCAGCCCCGCTGGAGTCCACAACGTGAGCTAGGTCACTATTGGAGTATGGACAGCCGTGTGCAGAGAACGATTCTCGATAACAACTCTGCACCCTTTTGAACAGAATCGCACAATCCCACATATGGGGAAAGGCTGAGATATCAACGATCTTGCATATTCGGTGTTCGTTTGCCTGCAAGAAATCAGCGCATAGTTGTTATTGAGAATGATTCGCTGCGCGCAACAACACAAAACCGCCGCTCCCGAATGAACGGGAACGGCGGTTTTACTAGTTTAAATCCCCTTCAGGGGCGGCAATCACTGAACCTGGGTACGAGCGATCTTGCCGTTGAAGGACTCAGCCTCGTCCTGATCCTTGGCCGGGCCGTTATTCCAGGAGAACATGGCGCGCAGCTTCGGGCCAACGGTCTCGAGGTGCGGGTGAGAGTACTCTTCCTGCAGCTTCTTGAACTTCGGAGCGCCGGCAGCCTGGTCATCCATGAACTCCTTGGCGAAGGAGCCATCCTGAATGCGCTTGAGCTGGTACTGCATGCGCTTCTTGGTCTCCTCGGTGATGACCGTGGAGGTGTAGTCGCCGTACTGAGCGGTGTCGGAGCAGGACCAACGAGCCTTGTTCAGACCACCCTCGTTAGCGAGGTCGACGAGCATCTTCAGCTCGTGGAACACCTCGAAGTAGGCGATTTCCGGCTGGTAGCCAGCCTCGGTCAGCACGTCGAAGCCGAGGTCGCACAGGTGGTTGATGCCGCCCATGAGGACGTCCTGCTCACCGAACAGATCGGTCTCGGTCTCCTCGGTGAAGGTGGTCTTGATGGCGCCTGCACGCAGAGCGCCCAGAGCCTTGGCGTAAGCCAGGCACAGCGGCCAGGTCTTGCCGTCCGGGTCCTGCTCAACAGCAACGACGACCGGGACGCCACGGCCAGCGGCGTACTCACGACGAACGATGTGGCCCGGGCCCTTCGGGGCAACCATGAACACCGGGTGATCCTCAGACGGCTTGATGTAGCCGTAGTGGATGTTGAAGCCGTGGGCGAAGGCCAGGGCAGCGCCCGGCTTCAGGTTCGGCTCAACGTCCTTCTTGTAGACGGCTGCCTGGTACTGGTCAGGCAGAAGAATCATCACAACGTCAGCCTCAGCGACGGCCTCGCCAACCGGCTTGACCTCAAGGCCCTGCTCCTTGGCGAACTCCACGGACTTGGAGGTAGGACGCAGGCCGACGACCACGTCGACACCGGAGTCACGCAGGTTCAGCGCGTGGGCGTGACCCTGAGAACCGTAGCCCAGGATGGCCACCTTCTTGCCATCGAACACGGACAGATCGGCGTCCTTCTCGTACCAGATAGTTGCTGCCATTTTTGGCGCTCCTTTTTTTTATTTGTTTATTTATGGGGTTGAATTTTTCTTGCGTTCTGCGGGGTTTCGCTGAGCGATATTCTGTTGTGGCTTTCCTTGTGGGCTTTTCCGATATGCAGGTTTAGTCCCGTCGCATCGGAAAAGCCCTGTAGGGGTTCACTTAGTGGAATTAGGGGTTTTCACGTTGTGAACATCGTCACTTGGTAAAGTCAACGTCCTTAGTCTCCTTGCAGGTGAGCACGGAGACGAGGCAGCACACGGCCATCACGGCAAGGTAGAGGCCCACGGAGTGGACGCCCCAGTGGGAGCTCAGCCAAGTGGCGATGGTCGGCACGAAAGCCGCGCCGACGATGGCGGCCAGGTTGTAGCCGATGCCGGAGCCGGAGTAACGCACGTTGGCGTCGAACAGCTCAGGCAGGAAGGCGCCGATCGGGCCGAAGGCGATGCCCATCAGGGCAAAGCCGACGCACAGGAACACCATGTTGGCGAAGAAGTTCTTCTGGCCGACCAGACCACCGTCCAGCAGGAACGGGAAGAGTACGGCGAACACCACAAGTGCGCAGGAGGAGAAGGTCAGCACGCGACGGCGGCCGATCTTGTCCGCGTACAGGCAGGACAGCACGATGAACAGGGCGAACACGCAGATGGAGATCATGAGCATGAGCAGGTATTCCTGGTTGGTGAAGCCAAGGTTGCCGCCGCCTTCGCCCTGCTCCTTGGTGCCCCAAGCGAGGGACCAGGTGGCGAGCGTGTAGAACAGCGTGTAGGTCACAGCCACAAGGAAGGTGGCCTGCAGCACCTGACGCCAAGACTTGCGGAAGACCTCGGTCAGCGGGGACTTGACGACCTTCTTCTGCTCCTGAGCCATACGGAAGATCGGGGTCTCCTCCATGTGAACGCGGACCACGAGGCCGACGATCACCAGGATGGCGGACAGCAGGAACGGCACACGCCAGCCCCAGGCCAGCATCGCGTCCTGATTGTTGAAGGATTCGAGCACGAAGTAGGTGCCGTTGGACAGGAAGAAGCCGATCGGGGCGCCGAGCTCCGGGAAGGAGCCGTACAGTGCGCGCTTGTCTTCAGGCGCGTTCTCGGTGGCGACCAGTGCCGCGCCGGACCATTCGCCGCCCAGGCCGATGCCCTGGATGAAGCGCAGCAGGCAGAGGATGGCGACTGCGCCAACGCCGACCTGATCGTAGGTGGGCAGGCAGCCAATCAGGAAGGTGCCGACACCCATGGTCATCAGGCTGACGACCAGCGTGGTCTTGCGGCCCATGCGATCGCCGAAGTGGCCGAAGATCAGCGAGCCCAGCGGGCGGGCGATGAAGGCGACGGCGAAGGTCAGCAAGCTCATCAGCAGTGCGACGGTGGGGTTGTCCTTCGCGGAGAAGAAGATGTGCGGGAAGTAGTTTGCCGCGGCGGTGCCGTAGGCGTAGAAGTCATAGAATTCGATGGCGGTACCGACCATCGACGCGGCGATCACGGTCTTGACCGAATCGCGTACCAAGGTAGCGGCTTTACCTGCCGCCTGCCCTAAGCCAGTCTCTTCGACTGCTGCAGTCATTGTTACTCCTGTTTTGCTCTCGTTCACTCTCATCGGCGGGCGATTATTTCGCCCCACAGGGAGGTTGTTGTTCTGTCGCTGTGTTGTTGCCGTGTACTGTCCGCTACCGTTTCCGTCTGCGGGATTCTGCCGTAAGCCTTGTGAGCGCAACAAAAAAAGCCCCGCATCATGCAGGGCCGTGCCGATTGTGTCAGCTTGATTGGCCCTGCCTTCGTTGACGGGGCTTCAAGCATCAGTGCCGAATTAGTCCGCCAGCGAAGACGGGCTAATAATTCGTGCGGATACAAACGCAGAAGCATTGAATCCAGTCATCGCGTGGCCTCCTTTCGGTATTTCCTCAGGCCGTTCGACCTGAACTGGAATGTAAACATAGGTTTGTATGTCTTGCCAATCCAGCAAGGGTTCACATTGTGGACATTGTGACGTAGGAGTCATGTGAGATGGGTGACTGTGGGCGGCCGTGACTCGGCTCCCCTCAGTCGCCTACGCCGCCAGCTCGGCCGCAATTACAGACGGGCTACCGCCCGCAGTCTGCCTGCTCGCCTCCCGGCTCGCCTTCGCCTACAAACAGTCCACCGGACTGTTTGCTTCACAGCTCAGCCTCAGAGAGGGGAGCCAAGATAGGAGTCACCGGGTGGTTTCGCCGGGGATGAGGGCTACGGGGATGACTTCTTCGGGAGTGGGTTGGGTGTCAACGTCCGAAGCGCTATCGTTCTTGGACGGAGAGGCGGGGCCACCGTCGGCGGCGATCTGTGAGTCCATGCGGACGGCGAGCGCGGCGGCGATGGCCGGGAAGTCCTGTCGAATCGCGGTCAGGCGTTTGCCGGCGGTTTCGGCCATGAGAGTGCCGTCATAGGCGATGACTTGCAGATCAGCAGGCACCTCGATACCCCGTCGTGAGGCTTCCTGCAATGCCACGGATGCCACCACATCGGAGCCGACGATGGCGTCGACATCAGGATACTGTTCGAAAATGGCGCATGCGGTGGCTTCGTGGGCGGCGATGTCGGCCACGGCGCCGGCTTCCACGTAATCGCAGGCAATGCCCGCATCGGCCAGCAGACGCTCGACGGTGAGATGGTAGCGAATCGTGGGGAACGTGGTGGCCGCAGCGAACTGGGAGCGCGGGCCGCCGACGAGCACCACGTGGCGCGCTCCGGAATCGATGAGCTGGCGAGCAATCAGACGGCCTCCCTGTTCATGATCAGACCGGACGACCGGCACACCCTCACCGAGCGTGCGGTCGAAAGCGACAATTGGCCGATGGATGGAGGTCCAGTAGTCGGCCGGATGCTCGGTGTGGGCCGCCATGATGATGCCGTCCATCATGTGCCGCTGGAGCATGTCGATGTACTCGCTCTCGCCCTTGTCTGTATCGGCGGTGGAGCAGAGCAGGGTTTTGAGGTCGCGCGCGGCGAACTCGCGCTGCAGATGCGCGGTGAGTGTGGAGAAGAACGGGTGGGCGATGGTCGGCATGATCACGCCGATGGTGTTGGTGCGGTTTCGGTAGAGGTTGCGGGCCAGCTCGTTGGGAATGTAGTTGAGCTGGCGCATCGCGGACTCGACTTTGGCACGCATATCGGCCGAGACGTAGCCGGTGTTGTTGACCACCAACGAAACGGTGCTTAAGGACACCCCTGCCGCTTTGGCTACGTCGCGCATGCCGACCATGGTTTTGCTCCCCTGCGAGTACTGGACTGGATCACTGCTGACCAGTGTACTCGAACCGGTTTATTATTCGGCAGATTTGGTGGTGAGGGTGACGATTCCGGCCAGCAGCACCATGACGATGGCGGACGGGAAGAGCAGGTAATAGCCGAAGCTATGCTCGAAGGCGTTCACCAGTAGCGCGCCGATGATGGCGGCGAGCGCCAGACCGGCCGAGTTGGCGAGCGCATAAATGCCGAGGTCGTGGCCGGCTCGGCGCGGGTCGGGCAAAGAGTCCATCACCAGTTCAAGTCCGAGCGAATCATAGACGCCAAAGGCGAATCCGGAAATCAACGCAAACAGCAGCATGCCGTTTTCACGGGCAGTGCCGGTGGACCAGACGCCAAGGCCCCATGCGAGCGCCAAACCAGCGGCATACAGCAGGCAGGCACCGGCCACCACACGGGCCACGGGAATGTTCTTTTCCTCGATTCGCTCGGAAATCGGCCCGGCGGCCCAGGAGGCGAGCGCGGCACCGATCAATGTGGCCACAGCCATACCGGCAATGAGGAATCCGGCCGGAATGGTCAGCGGCGCGGACGTAAGTACCACGGCCTTGCCATAAACCCAGAAACGTACGAGATACCACAGAAACACACCGGTCAGCCCAACACCGGCCATCATGCACGTACGGGCGGCGAACACCCGGGAGAACTCGGGAGCGTGGGCCGGCGGGCGCAATTGGTCAAGTACCTGACTGCGGTCAAAAAGCTGGTTCGGCTGCTCAGCGCTAGAAGGCTCCTTGGGCAGAATCAATACGGTGGCAATACCGGACACTGCAAATAGCACGGCGGTGTAACTAAACGGCGCAAACGAATTGAACATCACACCAAGCGCACCCATGCACACGCCAAGCGCTTGGCCGAGCATCACACCGATGCCATGCCAGCGTTCGATGCGAGGGCGGAACTTGTCGGGCACCCGTTCGCTGATGGCGCTGGTCAACGGCACGGAAAGCATCGCATAGGCGAACTGTAGGAACACCCAGAAAATACAAAGCACAATGATGCCGATATTCTGCCCCAGAATCAGCGTGATCAGCGCGCACAGCAGACCTCCGCCAACCATCCACGGGGTACGACGGCCCAATGGCGTGCGTGTGCGGTCGGACAACACTGAAATCAGCGGCATCGCAAACATGGAGGCCACTACGCCGACAATCACCAACACGGCCAGGGGCATCGCCAATTCGGTGGCGACGGGCAACGGGCGGCCAGTGGCCGGATTGATGGCGATATGACCGGCAACAGCAGTGTCATAGCCGAACGTACGCGCAATCGCGTTGGGCATGGCAATGGTGTTCAACGCCACCCAAGGTGCGCCGACCAGAATTGAAGCAGCGAAGAAACCCCAGTTGAGTCGGGAGACCTGACCTGCGGTAGGGCGTTGGCCATTGACGGCGACCATGGGATCGCGCATGTCGAGGTAGGCGGACGACATATCCGGCGCGGGAGTGTCCACACTGGCGGCTGCAGCAGCGGCTGCCGAAGAACCGGCGGAAGCCAATCGCACAGCCTGGGCCTCAGGCTGGTCCGCAGAGGCTTCGGGCGGGCGGCGGCGATTCTTGATGGCCAGTCTGGCCACGGCGGCTTTGTCTTCGGGACTTAGGACCTTGTCCAAATCCGGGCGATCATCAATACCCGGACGCACATACGGTTCCAACATGATGCTGCTCTTTCTCTGTTCTGCTGCTCGTCTCGTCGATTCCGGCGGGATGCTTGGACCGCGCCCGCAGGAGCATGACCTTCAACCCCGCATACGCAAAACCGCCCGGGCGCACTGGCTTCAGTGCACTGCGGGCGGTTTGCTCTCCATGAACCCAGCTTACGCCGGGCGCACTACTTGGAGCGCGCACAGCGGAGTGGCGTTTATGGGCCAACGGTTAGTCGATATCGGCAATCGGCGGGTTGGCGAGCAGATCGCGGGTTTCGTGGTCGCCGGCGGCATCGCTCCAGGCAAGGCTGGCAACCGGGGTGGTGTTGTCTGTGCCGAGGCCGCGTCCGGGCTCGAAGGTGAGGGCGGCCGTGGACGTGCCGTCGGCGGCGGTCCAGCGGAAGGTGATGGACGTGTCGCCATCGACCTCGTAGCTGAACTCGCCATCGAATGCAGGCAGTTCGTTGCGGAACTTGGCCAGGGCGTTCAGGGCCTTGACCACCGGGCGTTCGAGGTTTTCATCGATTTCGGCGGTGGAGTAGTAGTGGCGGTTGATGTCGCGGCCGTTGTTGGTGCGGCGCAGCAGTTCCATGTCGTTGCGGCCGGCGAGCGCGCCCACGTAGTAGACCTGCGGCACGCCCGGCAGGAAGAACTGCACGGCGCGGGCGGCCAAGTAGTGCTGGTCGTTGCAGCCGAGGGCCGAGTAGTACGTGGAGTTGACCTGGTAGAGGTCGAGGTTGGACGCGGCGGCACCGGTGGCGGCCTGGGATTCGCCGTGGGTGTTGGCATGGATGGTGTTGACCAGGTTGTCGACGTCCTCGTCGGGCACGAGGCCCTTGAGGGAGCGGTCGAGCTGGTCGGAGCCGATGTCGATCACGCCGATGCCATCGTGCGTATCGAGCACGGTGACGGCGTTGTTCGGGCGGATTTCGGTCCAGTGGACCACGGGTTCCACGTGACCGGTGAACAGCGAGTGCAGGAGCAGCGGAGGCAGGGCGAAGTCGTAGACGCGGTCCACCTTGGAGGCGATTTCAACCTGCTTCTTGTAGTAGCTATGCACCTCAATGAGAATTTCGAGGCCTCGCTTGACGCCTTCCTCGCGTAGGCGGGAGATGAGCTTGAACGTCTTCGGAGTCATGAAGCAGCTGGTGCTGGCTTCCTTGGCGCCATAGCCGACGGCGTCGAGGCGGATGTAGCTGACGTGAGAGGCGGCCATCTGGTCGAAAATCGACATGAGGTATTCCCAGCCCTCGTCGGAATCGGTGTCAATATCAACCTGCTGCGGGGTGAAGCTCACCCAGACCAAGCGCGTCTTGCCGGCGAACTTGTAGTGGGTGAACGGCAGGCCCGGACGCGGACGGTAGATGCCGGCCAGGTCCTCTTCGGTGGCGCCGTTCGGGAACACGGAGCTCATGGTCAGAAACATCGGGTAATACTCGGATTCCTCACCTTTTTCAAGCACATCTTGGAACTGCTTGGATTCCCAACTCATGTGGTTGACGATGGCGTCGACCATGATGTTGTGGGTCTTGGAGAGTTCGGCGACGTCGTCCCAGCTGCCGAGACGTTCGTCGACTTTGGTATGGTCGATCGGGTCGAAGCCTGCATCCGCACCATCGAACGGAGTGAAGAACGGCAGGATATGCACGCCGTCATACACGCCGTCGAAGCGGGTGCGCAGGATGTCGGTCATCGAGCTAAGAGTGCCATCGCCGAGACGATCGGCGTATGTGATGAGTTGCACTTTGTTTTTCATGGGACCTCCCTTGGCTCATGGGCGCGGGTGCAATTTGCGTGCGCATCTGCCTGTTTGTTGTTTACGTATTTGCATACTCACGTATGTATCGAACCGGTTCGATATTACCTCGAAAGGGACGTCAATGTCCAGTCGCGCAGTGAAATGCGCGTGTCGAACCGATTAGATGCGGTGTTCTATGCAGCTTAGCCTGTCCGACTCCAATGTGTCCGATTGATAACGCCCGGTTTGTTGCGCATTTTGGTTGAGGCTTGAGTTGAGAGACATGGTCCGTCGTCCGGGTACGATTTCAGTCGCCAAACCAAATCAACCTATTTAGGAAGGCGACGGAACCATGCCGAATCAGATTCTACAGGTCGACGAGAACATGCTCGAGACGAAGCTGGACCGGTTGGTGTCGGAGAAGGTCGAACAGCTGTTGAACGCGATGCTGGACGCGGAGGCCGACGAGATCACGGGCGCGTGCAGGCGTTCGTATACGCTGGAATGCAAGACGAATGCGGCCAGACGCGCGCTCGAGGGCGAGCCCCTCGCCCGCGTGGCGCGCGACGCGGGTTGCACGCCGACGAGCGTGTACCAGTGGATGCGCCGCTACCGGAGCGAGGGGATACTGGGACTGATGGACAGGAGAAACGCGCCGATGCCGGCCGAACCGATGCCCGCGGCCGGCGATGACGTGGAGGAGCTGCGCCGGCAGGTGGAGGTCCTGCGGCTGGAGAACGCGGTGATGCGGGAGACGATCGATGTTTTAAAAGCCGACGACCCGCGCCTCGACCCGTCCATGCTGACGAACAGGGAGAGGACGCGGGTCGTCGACGCGATCAGGGGTGAATTCGGCCTGGCGGCCTGTCTGAAGGCCGTGGGGCTGAAACGCAGCACCTACTATTACGAGCGCGGCGCGATCGCCGCGGGCGACAGGTACGCCGTGCTGCGGGCCCGCGTCGCCGGCCTGTTCGAGCAGGGTGGGCGCGCATGGGGATACCGGACCATCCACCGCATGCTGCGCCTTGACGAGTCCGACCCGATCGTCGTCTCGGAGAAGGTCGTCAGGCGGATCATGCGCGAGGGGGCCATGCGGCCCGTGTACCTGAAGCGGCCGAAGCGGTGGAGCTCCTACGCCGGCGAGATCGGCGAGGCCCCGGCGAACCTCGTGGAGCGGGACTTCCACGCCGACGCGCCGAACATGCTGTGGGTCACGGACGTCACCCAGTTCACCATGGACGGGTACAAGTGCTGGCTTTCCCCGGTGGTCGACTGCTTCGATGTTAAGCCGGGGAACGGTTCGGGGTCTTGGTGGCTGGCCGTGTCCCATGTGGTTTCCCGGCTTAACGTTCCGGGTTATTTGAGGGTGTGTAGTTGTCGGAGTCGTTGCTCGCTGAGCCATGTCTCCTTGGAGGGGTCGGGGCCGGGGTTGGCCGCATCGACGGCTTTGCGCATCATGTCGAGGGTCGCGAACGCGTAGAACGCGCTGGTTGTGCTCATGCTTTCGTGGCCGAGCAGTTGCATGATGAGCGGTAGCGGCACGCCCTGTTGGTAGAGGTCCATGGCGCGGGTCCGGCGGATCAGGTGGCAGTGGACGCGTTCGGGCATGGACGGGCACGTCCCGCGGCGTGCTCTGGCCGCCGCGGTTTTGAGGATCTCGTCGATCCGGTCCACGGAGAGCGGCTGGATGGCGCCGTTCCTCGTCGAGTGGAACAACGGCCTGTCGCCGTCGCGCATGGACGGTCCGGGATGGAATTCCTCGAGGTAGGCGGCCAGGTGGGTTCGTGTCCTTTCTCCCAGGGGCACGACCCGGCTCTTGCCGCGTTTGCCGGTGAGCGTGACCCTGGCCGGCTTATCCATACCCACGTCCGCGATGGTCAGTGCGGCGAGTTCGCCGATCCTGGCGGCGGTGTCGTACATGAGGATCAGGAGCATGCGGTTCCTGCGCGATTTGGCGTCGCCGGTGCCCCATGCGGTCAGCAACGCTTTGGTGTGCTCCTCCCCGAGGTGGTCGACGGGTTTGCGCGCGGGTGGTTTGACACGTATGCCGGCCGCGTCGTTGCCCAGCGCGGTCAATGCCGGGTGTTCGAGGCCCGCGTGGTCGAGGAACACGCGCATCGTCGTCATCCTCAGCATGATGGTGCGGTCCGAGTACCCGCGCTCGGTCCGCATCCATTCGACCCACCGGCCCAGGCGCGCCCGGTCGAAATGCCCGAAACCGATGTGGCTGCGCTGCGTGCCTTCCGTGGTTTCGAGCCATCGGACGTAGGATTCCAGGCCGATGCGGTACGCCTCGACGGTCTTCGGCGAGCTGCCCCGCACCTTGGGCAGCCAGTGGTGCAGCCAGTCGCGCGCGACTCGCCAGAAGTCCGGTTCACCGGAGCTGGCGGCCGTTTTCCTTGCCTTGCTCATGGTTCCTCCGTTTCCGGGACCACGCGTTCGGCGTCGGCGACGAGGTCCGCGTATCCGTCCATGAAATCGGGGCTGGCGTGCACGTAGTAGAGGGTGCTGTCGATGCCGGCGTGTCCCATGTAGGCCGCCAGATAGGGCAGCATCGCCATCACGTCCACGCCGTCGCGAGTCCACCGCTCGATGTTCGCGAACGCGAACCGGTGCCGGAAATCATAGGGCCTGGGCCGTTTGCCGGCTTGTGGCCACTCGAGCCCGGCCCGCGTCCAGACGCGGCGGAACACCACGCCGGGCATGCCCGGGGAGACCGGATTGCCGGTGGAGGTGACGAAGAACGCGGGACGGTCGTCTCCGAAGCGTTCGCGGGACCGTTGGTCGCATTCCAGCAGTTCGGCGGCGACCTCGTCGCCCACGGGCAGCCTGCGGCTGCGACCGGCCTTGGAATCGACCACGTCGATGGAACGGGCCTTGTGGTCGACGTGCCCGACGGCGAGTCTCCTGACCTCTCGGGTGCGCAGCCCGCAGCAGGCCATGAGCATGAAGAACGCGCGAGACTGCCACGCCCACGGCGACGGAGACTCCAACGTTCCCGCGGCCCGCAGGAACAGGGCGGCCTCGCGGTCCGTCAGCAGGTACGGCGTCGGACGCGGGGATCCGGCCTTCCACTGGTCGGAGAGCACGTACGCGTCGGGATCGTGGGCCAGTCGCATCCACCTGCCGAAGTCCCTGATGTACGAGAACCACGAGCGGCAACCCCCGGGATTCGCGTCGATCCTATGGGCGATCCATCGCTCCACGACGCCCCGCTCCAGACGCACGGCCCCGTGTTCGAGGCAATGCCGGTCGAACGAGCGCAGGACCCGGACGCGGGTGGCGCCATGCCTGCCCATGGACGCCTTGAAGCGGATGTACTCCTCCAATTCGCCGGCGAGCGGGCCGACGAATCCGTGTTCCGTGGGTCTCATGACGATCCGCCTTCCGGCACGGGCAGCACGCACGCGAGCATTCCCCCGCGGTGCGTGGCCATGTAGACGCGTGTGGAATCGGGGTCGGCGTGGCCAAGCACCGCGCTGATCGTCGGCAACGGCGTGGCCGCCTCCAGCATCCTCGTCGCCGCGTTGCGCCGCAACAGCCTGGAACCGCCCCGGCGTCCGAGCCCGGCGTGCCGCATGACACGGCTGATCGCCTCGTACACCGATGAATGACCCCGAAGCGCGACATGGGGCGCCTTGTACCGCACGAACACACGGTCGTCGTCGGTGGCGGGCCTTTCGTCCAACAGCCAGGACGCCAGCCTCGCGGCCAGCGGTCCCGTCATCGGCACGGTCAACGGATTGCCCGTCTTTCGCTGCACCAGACCTATGCTCATGGAATCCCAATCCACGTCGGCGATCCTCAGACCGATCACATCGCATGCCCTCAGCCCGCACGTCAGCGACAGCAGGGTGATCGCCGCGTCCCTCGACGGCACCGACCGCGAGGCGCACGCCTCCAGCAAGCGGCGGTGCTCGTCGTCGGGCAACGTTCCCGCGATCGCGTGGGTCCTGCGTATGCCGGCCAGGCCGATCGCGTCCGCCAGGTCATCCCGCCCGAGCCATCTGAACAACGGGCGCAGGTCCGACGCGGCGTGCCGCATCGACGACTCCGACCAGCGTGAACGCAGCCCGGCCAGGAACCCCAGCACATGCGAGCCATCCGAACCATCCAACGACACGACCCCATGAGATTCCAGCCACGTGAGGAACAAGCCCGCCATCCGACGGTAATGCCCCACCGTCGCCGAAGCCAGTCCCGAACCGGCGAGATACGCCTCCCAACGCTCCATGACCACGGCCAAACCCGGAACCACCGGCTCCGCAAGCCTGCTCCTGCGCCACTTGCCCAGGTCCACCGAACCGGACCGCAGATACGAGTCGCACAAACGCGCCAGCCTGCCGTAATCGAACCACCGCTGCCTGCTGAAACCGCCCGTCCGCTCACTGAAGGTCGACGCGGCGAACCCCGCGCCCAACCCACGCGTGTACACCGCATCCGGGCCTCCGGCGTACCGTTCCAACGCCCTGATGGACTTGCGGTACTGGCCTATGGTGGATTCCATATAACCGGCCCCGTAAAGCGCGCGGACCACCTCGCCCGCGACATGGCCAACCGTCGTCTCACCCATGGCAAACTCCTTCGTTCGAATCAAATGGGACAAGACGAACATAACCCGGAACGTTAAGCCGGGAAACCACATGGGACACGGCCAGCCACCAAGACCCCGAACCGTTCCCCGGCTTAACA
>PPYE01539528.1_pt1 | contig 236139 bp, 233 predicted proteins | sample 1559881 | NCBI WGS metagenome assembly PPYE01 (sample SAMN08240022, study PRJNA423297) | Human gut metagenome, whole genome shotgun sequencing project. | reverse complement strand
TTTTGGTGCGTTAGTTCAGTTGGTTAGAATACATGCCTGTCACGCATGGGGTCACGGGTTCGAGTCCCGTACGCACCGCCATTAAAAACGGAAAATGAAGTAAAAGTCCTGATTCTCAACGGAATCAGGACTTTTTTGTTGTTTTCAAAAAGCAGAAAAAAGCAAAGGAAAGTGACTGGATAGTTGCTGAATTGGCTGCTTTTTTTCAGAGCTTAAAAAACACACGGAACGGGCTTGAAAAAAACACACGAAACGGGTTGTAATTCTTTGTTGTTCAGTACTTTGCTGATAAGTAAATTATCTCTGGTTTACTAATTTTGTCGAACTAAAATTTGAAAGAATGAAACAGGGAACAATGAACATTTTATTCTTCGCTTTAAAAGCAAGAATGTTGAAAAACGGTGAAGCACCTATTTTGCTTCGGGTGACAATTGATGGCCGGTGCGAAGAGATAAGAATCCAGCGCAGCGTTGATGTTAATCTATGGAACCCCTCTAAAGGACGCTGTCGTGGAAAAGACAGGGTTTCACTGGAACTGAACCATTATATTGACAGCCTGAAAGTACGCCTTCACCAGATTCATAAGGAGCTTTTCCTGCAGGAGGCCTATATTACTCCCAAGGCACTGCTGGCGAAACTTTTTGCTAAGGAGGATAAGCATACACTCTTGAGCACAATGGAACAGTATATCGAAAATTGCAAAAGGAGGATTGATATTGATATTCGCCCGGGATCAATAAAGCGTTATATAAACTGTTATGACGCACTGAAAATTGTAGTTAAGCAATACTATACCAAGGAGGACATTACATTTTATGAACTCACAGGTGAATTTATTGATGAGTTCGAACTGTATCTGAGAGGGGTGAAGAAGATAAGCCAGAATACGCTGACAAAATATATGACCTGTCTTAAGAAGATAACCAATACTGCGCTCAGGAATGACTGGATGAGGAAAGATCCGTTTGTTGATAAGAAGCAACTGTTCCGTAAAGTGGAAACCAGCCCCACTTTTTTGACATTGGATGAATTGAGAAAAATAGAGGAGAGGGAATTCACTGTACGGCGGTTGGAACATGTTAAGGACTTTTTCTTGTTTTGCTGCTACACCGGACTGGCTTTTATTGATGCAAGCACGCTAAGTTCCGAGCACTTGTTGCGTGATAACAACAATAACTTGTGGATTCGAAAGTCCCGCGTGAAGATCACTAATACAAAAGAAACCAGCATATGTAATGTGCCTTTACTGCCACCTGCACAGGCTATATTGGAGAAATATAACTGGAGTCCCGAGAAAGGGGATACCCCATGCCTGCCATTGCCCAGTAACCAGAAAATGAACGAGTATTTGAAGGAGGTGGCAACTCTGTGTGGTATAAAAAAGAATCTGACAGTCCATGTGGCCAGGCATACATTCGCAACCACAGTGACACTCGGGAATAAGGTATCATTACAAAACGTATCAAAGATGCTGGGGCATTCATCAACTAGAATGACCCAACATTATGCCAGAGTTCTTGATCAGAATATAATGGATGATATGGAAAAAGTACGAAATAGTTTCGGGCATGATAGATATTGATTTCTGCCCTAAGCTTATAGGATAAAACGGGTAAGTGTTTTGCTGTATCTATAAATTGTTTGAGGTTGCAATTTTGTAACCTCTTTTTTGTTTTACGATTTTTACAAGAAAGATGCTTGAAAAAATAGTCTTGCTTTGTGGAATGGAAAGACGGTTCGTTTTTCATGCTGCTTGACATACTCTTGCAACTTATTCTCTGGTTAATGGCGCTTCAAAGGAGGGCGTCTCGAAAATGTTGGGTCATACCAATCTGAACATGCCTTGACATTATGCGTGCACATTGGATATGACTGTTGTCAGGGAAGTCTTTCAGATTGAGGATAATTTCGTTATAGCGATTTAATAATTTGGAAAAGGGTAATTGGAATTTAGTTTCTAATTACCCTTTGTTTTTGTGAGAATATCATTATCCACAAAATGAATCATAATATTGCTGGGCATAATTAATGGGTGTAATACAAGTTTCTATATACGAATTGGAAAAAGATATTTTTATATATTATATTTGCTCTACAAATTAATATGGTCAAATCTATGGAACTTTTTGAAAAAATTCTCAGCGGAAATACTCGTGGGAAATGCTATACGAATCATTTTCATATCACATTGAATTGTGATATGAAAGAAGGACTGGAAATTTGGGAGCAAGATCAAAAGACTCTTGGAACCTTTATGCATGAGTATCTGCATTATATTCAACATTTAATAACTCTTCGTGGACTAAGTTCAGTGAACGCTTATAACAAGTATTTTATACTCTGCTTCCAAACCTTTGCGAAAAGTGAAACTATAGATATTCCACTAGATGTATTGAAAGAGAGTCCTGGATTAAAGAGCTTTGATAAAGGTTTTAAATCTATTAAGGGAATTAGTGAAAATCTTGATATAACATTTTCGGAATTAGAGATTTCACGAGCAAATATGAGAAAAGCATTAGATGAGAATACTCCAGTAAAAGTCGATGTGTATGATTATAAAGAAGATAATGCAATAACTTTTGACTTTGGTTATTATTGTGTTATTGAAAGTATGGCTCACTTGTTTCAAACAATGATTGATGAAACTGCCACACATCCTAATATTCCCTATAATTCGGTTCAGCTTATTTGTTCTTTTATATATCCTGAAATTGCCGATGACAAGAAAATGATGATTAGTTTATGTTTGTGTGCCTTGATAAGTATGAATCCTGGTGCTTATTTTTTTGAAGTTTTAGAGATAGCAAAAGCAAATAGAAATTTAAGTGGTTTACAACTATATGAATATATTTTATCAAAAAAGAAAATAATGTATAAAGGTAAGCCCATGAAGGTTAGTGAATTGACTAACATCTATTTGACATCTCTTGAAGAAGATTTAAAGACGCTAACTAATAGTGATTTACCAGTATATCATTCTGTAATTGAGAATTGCAAATCAGAGATAAATTGTGACTCAAGTGCTTTGTTGGATTTGATTTATAATGAGGATATATCAAATCCAATGACAATAAAAAAACTGATTAGTATTTACAACTATCCTTTTATAGAAGCTAATAATCTGACACTGCTCAATATGATAGAAGATGATAAAGGAGTAATGCGAGTCGCAAAAGATGTTGGTCGTTTAAGGGGATTAGAACTATTGATAAAAAGGTTGTCACCTCCTAAAGATGAAAATACACAAGCCATAATACATAAATGTCCGCTATTTGAAGAATGTAAGAATAAGTTGTATGATGAAACTGTAAAAGAGGAATTTAAACCAGAAATGGATGAGAACTGTTTGGTCAGTCAATGGCTAAAGCGTGGGACAAATTGTGTTGTTGGAGAAACCTTTTTTTATTTTAGACTAGATGAGAAGACCTATGTCTGTCACTAGATATAGGCTTATAAATTAAAGACATTTCCTTTTTAATAAATAAATACCAGCATTATGCTGGTATTATAACCCTGACTTTCTATTATTGCTTTACTTTTGCGACATTTAAGTCAGCCATGGATTCTGATACGGATTATAATCCGTCTGAAAAGTGGCCAACTGCCAGTTCATAACTTCCTTGTTATCCGTAGAAGACAATCTTCGAGGTATCTGTGGATTTATCTTTAGTTTGGATACATCGCTTAACCATTTCATAGATGTCTCGTAATCCTTCACCCTAATAATGCTCACATTATTAGGTGCTATCAACTTGGATAATTCATACATAGCCAGCCGAAGCATATGTTTTTTCAGGTTGTAGTTTCTCGGATCATGTAGAGCGATATTTTGGCCGACAACTGGTACATCTGCGTTCACATCCATTTCTGGGAAATACACCTTTCCTTCATATACTACATAATCATGACCGTTTATTTCATATTCATTATGATTAGGGTCGTAATCCGCAATGGCTCCCCATAAATCACTTTCTACAGGATTCTTATTATTGTCAAATTCCTCCAATGAAATTAGCGTATAGTAGGCACCCTCATATTTTACAATATCCCATAAAGTATATTCAATAGGTTCCCAGTCATTATACAATGCTTCAATCCATGGTAAAATGAGTGGCATTCTGATGTTCTCGAACTTGTACCCGTTTTCATTCAGGCAGATAAACACTGCATCATTATATTGCACAATATCTCCTTTTTGATATGTAGCAAACTGGGAATAGGAGGGGACTGTGTCGAACATCAGGTTAATGTCTACATGTTCTTCCCAATACTCCATGCTCGCCGGAGCCTTATATCCTGAAATAGAACGAATGACTTCGTATAAGTTTCCCTCCCAGTAAATATGCGCAGAAATCGGAAACGTTATTTTTCTGTCGTATTCAGCAATGTACTTACCTTTCGCCAGTTCCTTTTCAATTTCGTAGTTTTCACTTAAATACTCCATGATGCTCATTTCTGCTGCTTCCTCCGCTTGTGTAAAACGGTCGGAATTCCCCCTTGTCATTTGTGAAAGAGCTTCTGCGGTGACTATGCTTAAATAGTCTTTGTCATTCAAAAATCTTCTGTACATATTTCATTAATAATTAAATCCATTGTATTGTGCGGGAGTGGAGTGTAGGCTTACACTTTCACCTCCTCCTTTAAATTTGTACCATGAATCCCGCAGATAATAACACACAAGGTAGTCCAGACAGTCAGATAAATGCCCATACTTTTCGTATTTGACACCCGTCTTTGGGTCACGTTGTTTTGCCTTGCTTTTGGTACCATCTTCATTCTTCAACTGATAAATCAAATCCTCCGTTAGTTTCCGGCAACGAATGTCTATCTGTATTTCCCAGCCGTTATATCCTTCAAAAAGTTCATTAACAAATTCGCATCTGGTCACCTGCGGTGGCTGTTTTTTCAGAAGCTTCACTTTAGGGCGGAGAATACCTGTACCAAACGTTTCTTTTATAATCGTGAAGTTGTTCACTCCATCTTCTGATGTGGTAGAACGGTGTAATCCTGCCGGGTCTCCTGTTACATCAATCCCACCTATGTGCTTTCCTTTGTATAGCTTCTGCTGAATTTTGCGTGCCAATGCCGGAGTGTTATTCTCTTTATTTTCAGCACTCCCTAAAATTTCCTCCACTATATATACCTTCTTTTTGTCGTAGTCAATCTGGGCAAGCAAAGTGGACATGTGTGGTGCTACATTAAAATCCCAAATGGTGATAAGAGGTTTTGTAGGGTCATAGACTTTGTCCTTCAAGCCCATTACTAGATGTTTCGCCCCGTCGAACTGGCGATAAATCGCCATGCTGTTTGATTCGATGAAGTCCCAGTTCCCATAAAGCAGGCGTTCTTTTGTTGCTTGGTCACTAATCTTATTTAGTGCCGCTTCATATGTCTGGCGAAAAGCCACATCTGGGTTGTCGAATACTGAGAATGGCACATAGTATTCGCCCTCTCTTGTTTGCACCCTGTCGCCGTTGCTGTCTTGCACAAACCGGTCGCGTACCCAGTTTACTGTAGGGTTAGTTGTAAGCAGCATCTTTGATACCTTGAAGGTTTCATGCGTCTTCCACCGCAGGCGGGAGAAAAGCACCTCAATGGCCTTTTGGCTGATTTCTGAAACTTCATCTACTGCGCAGATGGTTGCTTCCATACTACCGAACCTCTCGAAGTTCGGGTCCGAAGGTTGGTCGGCTAAGTCCAGCATCAGAATCACAGACCCATTCCAGAAGCGTAGAGTTCCTGCTACATTATTAACATGGTAATGTTCATCTTCCACCAATCCCCAGTTTTTAAGAATCATGCGGATAGTGTTCCAGGTTGATTCTTTTAGAGACTTCAGTGTTTTACGTGCTACTACCGCGCGTATGTCTTGGAAGCGGATGCAACTACTTACAAGCCATACACTTAGCAGGTAGCTTTTTCCTCCGCCGGCAGCTCCCCCGCCCAATATGAGCTGAGGGATATTATAATTGCCACATTTAGGACAATACGGTTTATATCGTGGATTCATGTCAGTGTCGTACCCTAATAACTTCTGAATGATTTCACCGCCACATGATGGGCATTCCGGTTGAAGTAATTTCCAGAGTTCATATTGTTTTGGAGAAGGTTTGAAATCCACCCGTAATGTTTTGGGCGATACTAACTTCTTACTTGCCATTTACAATCTGGATTGTGATATGTTTTTCTTTTGATAGAATGTCATTCAGCTTATCAGAAGTGACGCGTGACTCTGTTACCTTACCCTTAATTGTATTTTTCCCTACGATCAGACATCCGGCAGAGTCTTTCTCTGTAGTGCCGCTGTGAATAAGGATTCCTATAAAATGGGGCACATTGTGTAAAAATGGAAGTTTGCGTTTGAAGCGTGGGCTATACTCCATTGTTATTTTGTATGTTCCCCCCGGTATGGCTGTCTCGGCATATACTTTTTCCCGGCATTTGCATGGTATCCCTTTGGGAGTATCAGGGCAGTTAGTTGACAATTTCCTTACTGTGTCTTCGATGGTGTTGCAGAAGAATCTTCCGTCAATGTACAGGTCTCCGATGGTGTATTTTTCACCAATGTACTTTCGCTTGAGTGTGAGTTTCATAATCGCTTTTGTTTAGGTTATCACCCAAGAATAGAGTAATCTTCTAGTTGTGGGTTGATTCAACCTTTTGTATGGCTTTTTAAATTGTGCCTTGAGGCGTTTTTCTTAGGTTCTTAATTTTATAGAGGTGCAGATATGCAAGAGGGAAGAACAAATGAAAAGGATTATGATGCTAATATACAATTCTCTGTTGTGCCTTTTATTAAGTAATGCGCAATATATTAAGTAATATAAGTGTGTTTTAGCCATGTTTGAATGTAATTAAGTATTTCTCTGATATCCATTCAAGAATCCCAATTTGTCACTTGTCAATCAATTCGAGTTTCTTGCAAGCCGTATTTTCAAAGAAGCATGTATTTCTGTGAAGATTTGAAGTATTTCTCAAAGCAATGTCGGCTTAAATAGGCACGATAGAAGTCTGCCATTGAGACAATCGGTACAGGGTGATTTGGCGGATTCTGGAGAAAAGAAATGAATTAACAGTTTTTGTGAAATAGAAAATTGTGATAAAATAAATTCAATATCATTTGTATGTTAATAATAACCAAATGGGATTACTTTGTCCTTATCATATAAAAGACAATAAAAGTCTTTAAGCGTAAAAACGTTTTAGTAATTTCGGTGTTTTAAGCGAAATTCTTTAATTATCAGCTATATGGCAACAATAAAAGTAATGTTACACAAAAATTGGAAACACAAGTCGGGTACTTACCCGGTTGTATTCCGACTCCTCCATAACAGGAGAAAGAAAATCATCTATACAGGACACAGGGTTGTGGAATCTGACTTTGATGAGAATTTACAGATAGTGTCACCAGGCAAGCAGAGTGAGCTCTCCAGACGTGCAGCCTGCAAAATCAACAGTAATATCAAGAAAAAGCTCAAAGTGCTTTATTCCAGAATAGCGCACTTTGAGTCGCAAGGTATAGATTTCACCGTGGATGACCTTGATGAGAAACCGGTTAAACAACATAATGTGCAGTTTCTCGAATATATGGACAAACGAATCCAAGCCAAGCGGGATATGGATAATGATGGAATTGCCGATGCTTATAAGAGTACAAGAAACTCTTTTTTCCGTTTTTTGAAAGGTAGGGATATCAAAGTGTCGGAGATCACTCCCATACTTATCCGCCAATATGCAGATTTCCTAAAAAGTAATAAGGTTTCGGAGAATACAGCGGCTTTTTACATGCGTAACCTCAAAGTTATTTATAACTGTACTATTGGCGATGGTTTTAGACCAGTCTGTGATTTCCCATTCAAATCCACCAAGACCACGATCTGTAAAACTCCTAAACGTGCCATCAGTCGTGATTTGCTCATACGTATTGCCAATTTTGATTTTGAGACTCCGAAGGAAAGACACCTCGAACTGGCACGGGATATCTTTATGTTCAGTTACTACTGTCGGGGAACGGCATTTGTGGATATCATCCGTCTGAAGAAAAAATCTATTTCCTCCGGGGCTATCGTCTTTTCCCGTCAGAAGGGCAAGCAGCCCATACGTATAGCTATTATCCCCCAACTTGAAGAATTGATGGGAAAATATGCCAATGATTCCGAATACGTTTTTCCTATCCTCGAAGTTAATGACCCACGCCCCCTTTATTATCAGTACAAACTTGCACTTCAGCGTGTCAATTATGGGTTAAACGCTATTGGTGAACGTGTCGGGCTAGACTATCCGCTTACCACCTATATCGCTCGCCATACTTGGGCAACTCTTGTCAAGGATCTCGGTACTCCTATATCTGTTATCAGTGAAGGATTAGGACATACCTCCGAACGTACAACACGTATCTATCTGAAAGAATTTGACACAAGTGTTTTGGATAAAGTGAATGAAGAGGTGGCAAAACTTAAATGACAATAAAAGGATATAAGATGAAAAATGCTGTTATATTATAAATAACGAGGATTTTCTTTATGCTATAATGGAAACTTTTGTATATTTACCGCTGCGAATTTATGTAGTTCTTCTTTCTCTATTTCGTAATAGAGGGGGATTGCGTTAACTAGATTATCATTTTCTTATCGTTTGCAAATTAACGCATTGTTTCTCAATTATCTATTATCAAACTTTCCGATTATAATATACATTTTGTCCGACCATCTTTTGTTTCACAGTTTTTTCTTCTCAGTAAGAGGAAAAGTGTCTGTTTCTTGTATAAAGTGCCTTTCTTCATCAATATCAAATTAATATATTATAGCCCGGATATCCATTATTAAACTTTCCGATTATAATATACATTTTGACTACCTTATCTTTGTTTCACAGTTTACCCTTCCCCAAACGCTAATATAGTATCTTTCCTGTATAAAAACGATTTTCTTTCCATCTTGGATTCTGCAGCCCTTCTGTTTATGTAAAGTGTAGAAGTTGATACTTACGCTCCAATTTCAGAAAAGAAAATCGTAATCAATTAAAATGAAAAGATATAACGCTTTATTTAATACAGTAAATTAGCAATATAGTTTTATCATTACTAAAATAATTTCTGCCTTAAATTGCATTATAAATCATATCCATATTCATATGAATATAATCTGGCGTATATTTTACTGACAATGCATGCGTTATACCTTATTAATATAAAGGTGTGTTATAAGCCTTTCTATTACTATAACGAAGCCTCTATTTGTTTTTGACCTTCACATTTCCTGTCATGGCATTATTAATTAAGCAGGTAGGTGTACAGTCAAAATTGTGTTTACAGTAGACTTGGAATTGAGAAAGAGATTCAAAATCAAACTCTGCCATCAACCTTTTGACTGTCATGCCGGGTTCAGCTGCTACATTAATTATTTTGAGGAGTTTTTTATTTGTAAGCCACTGTTTCGCTGACATTCCGAATGCCTTACTGAATTTATCATAAAAAGCAGATTTGCCCATATGAGAAAGTTCTATCAACTCTTTTACCGATTTTACATTGTTATAATTCTCCAAAATAAACCTTTGGAAGTCAAATGCTTCTGAAAGCATCGGGTAAAATAATCTCGCCAGTTCATGTTTAGTATAGAAATAACGTAGACAGAGAAAAAGTTCATTGTGCTTAGCCTCATGTAAATGTTCACAATTCGCTTTTTGCTCCAAATAAATAATCATTAATTCGCAGAATATGCTGACTGGGTAGTTTATGAGTAGAGTGTCAAGGTTATATTCAATAGGCTTGGCCAACTCAGCTAAATATTGAAAGTTCAGTTTTTCACAGTTAGTATGTGGGGATTCAAAGGATAATGTCAATACACGGGTGTATTCCAGACACTCTCCGTACACTAATGATGATTTGGCGATCAGGAAAATTTCCCCACCATTTATTATTTTGTTTCTCCACAAATTGCATGTTAGTCTGATTTTCCCCTCCAGAACGATAACAAGATGATTTTTATCCATTTCTTGTCTTGAATCTCTCTTATTGCCTTTTTCTAATTCTTGATAAATAAATCCAGAGTCAATCTCTTTAAGATACTTCCCACAACTCAAATGTTCTTCGACATAGAGTAATTTCATTCCTTTTGTCTGTTGTTTCATAATTCTTCTATTTTCCCAATAGTTTCACAATATATACACAGAGAGGTAGTCATAAATCTCTTTATATAAAAGATTTATTAAACTATGAGTGCATATAATATGAGTTATTGGTGTATGACATATAAATATTTTCTCATTGTTTTGCTTGCTAATTGCTTGTGTATTAATAGTATATTATTTATGAATATGGGCTTCTTTCTCTATTACGAAATAGAGAAGGATTATAACAATAAATTATTTAGTACATTTTATTAACTTTCAAAATTAAAATTAGATGAAGAAAAAAAGTTTATTTGTGATGGGAATGGCTCTGTTAGCATTTTCCGCATGTAGTAATGACGATTTTACGACAGAGAACGGCAAGGGTGTTGATGCTGCGATTGAGTCAGGTGAGTTAACTTATATAACTATCAAGATTGCTAATGGTCCTAGCACGCGTATTGGTGAAGGAGATGCAGAAAGTGGTGGCGTTGAAAATAAGAACGTTAAGACTCTTCAGTTGTTTATTTTTGATGCAACTACAAATACGCTGGAAGTAAATAAGGAGTATAATGTAACTAATAATACCATGAGCGCAAAGGAGTTGGTTACTCCGGGGACTAAAAAGGTTTATGCGCTTGCTAATTTAGCTGGCATGCCGGATGCTAAAACAGCACTCGCCCCGACTACCTTTCTACCTAAGGCAACTAACAGTACATTGGATGTATTTTTGAAAATGACGCACGCTCTTGCTGCTGTCAATGGTTTAACTGCATTGGTCAATACCGGTAATGGATATGTAATGAGTAGTTCAGAGAAGGACGCTGAGAAAACATTTGAAGCCGGAGTAACTGAAGACGTGACAGATAAAAACAGCGTTGTGATTGATTTATATTATGTGCTGTCAAAACTGGCTATTAAGCTGAAAGAGGAGGACGTATTGGGCAACTTGGGTTCAGGCATACTGGGAGCTCTTTCATCGCCGGAATTTGTAGTTCGTAATATTGCAAATAAGTTCTATTTAATAGAGAAGAATCCAATTCAAGGTTTTTATTATGATTCGATCCCGGCTAATCCGCAAATGGCTGCTAGTTGGCATCAGTACTATAAAGTCCCAACTTTTAAAGGCTTCAAGTCAATAGGAACAACTATTGAGAATGAAGGTATGCTAATGACAGAAAATGTCGTTAAAGATCCCAAAATAGGTAATACAACTTATGCGGCTATCAGAGCAAAATTTAATCCTGCAGCGGGCAGTGTTGTAACAGATGCTAAATGGAGTCCAACTCTGAACGCTTTAGAGTTAACAAAGGGTGGACTTTCAGGTAATACTGGAACTTTTGTGCGCTCAGCTAAAGCTTATACGAATCTTCCGCTCGGAACAGTATTTAAAGATGAAAATACTGCGAAAAAAGCGATTGCTCTGGCGAAGAAGGGTTCAAACATTGAGGATAATAATTATAATACTGCTATTGTAAACGAAGATTACGTTATCCATACGAATGGTATGTGCTATTATCGTATGAATGTAGGTGCTGATGTAGAAACGGATGTTACGAAGAATAGCGTAGAGCGTGGTAGATCTTATGAAGCAACTATTAATAAAATCACTGGATTTGGTTATAATTCTGAAGGCAAATTGGACGGCTCTGACACTACCGGACCTATTAAGCCGGAAGATCCTTTGAATCAGAAGACCTATATCACCGTATCTATCTTAGTTAAGGGATGGGTTACGACAGCAACAGAAGGTGAGTTGAACTAATTCTATTTCTTACATAACTAAAAGTGTTTTTTTAAAGTTTCGAGGCATAGCTTGCCTGTGCCTCGAAATTTACTCTGTACAACGCAATAGAAATAATAAATTCTATATCCACTATGCTTAATCAAAATAAAATTATATCCGCAGCTTGCTTGTTTTCGATTCTCTTGTTTATGCACGGGTGCATGAAGGAGGATTACTCAAATTGTGGTATATACTTACACTTCAAATACACCAATAATTCGGAAGATGTAGATAAATTTGTTGATGAAATAAAAGTAATAAACCTGTTTGTTTTCGATGAAAATAAACACTATGTAGGTGGATGGACACATAACGCTGCTTCGGGTAATGAGATCAGGCTTCCTTTGGATAAAGGGACTTATACTTTTGTTGCTTGGGCAAACCTTTCAGAACATTTTCAATACACAGAGCTTAAGCCCGGAAGTACTTCTTTCGACGAAGCTATTCTTAGTCTGACCCGTGATGCGGAACAGGCTGTAACAGTACATCCCCAACCTATTTTTCATAGCATTGCCAACGATGTGTATGTAAAGGCAATGGGGATTCAAAAACAGGAAATGGATTTTACGCATAATGTCAATCATGTAAGCGTAACAATCGACGGGTTACCTGATACGGATGAGCCTGCTACCGGCAGAGCACTCCAACCGGCGCCCGGCAGCAGATTTGCCCTTATGGTAACGGCGAATAATGCTGATCTTAAATTTGACAATTCTCCTAAGGTGAATGCACCTTTCGTTAATTATACTCCTGCCTATGGGCAGACAAAAAAACCGCTTAGTGGCGAATTTACATTAATGCGTCTTCACGCAGGAGATAACTCCCGCCTGAAACTCTTTCATCAAGCCGACAATGGAGCCTGGTTTACTCTATATGACGAAAGTCTGACCGGCCTTATTATGAAGAATCCCAATATAGACTTTGACCGTTTGTCAACGTTTGACATTAAGCTGAAACTGGATTATACCTACACAGTGATAGGGATTAATGTCAATGGCTGGGAAATAACTGTAAACGATGACGGTCATGGAGGCATTATCGGCTAATTGGAACTAGAATACAGTATAAAGAAAAATAGATAAAATAAAGACATTCGCTATGATAAAAAGAAAATTAATATTTTGCACTATTCAATGCGTATTACTGATTTGGCTGACAGGTGTTTTGCCTACTGGTTGTCAGGACGATTGGGATAAGTACGGTGATGGTTCGTCGGGTCGGAAAGTGACGGTAGACTTGAAGCTGCCTGTAGCGTTGGCTACTACTGTAGATTTAGAGGACGAGATTGCAAACGCGCATTTCTATGCCTATGGCATCGGTAGTGATAGTCCGATAGCCTATAGACATATAACCAGCACAACAGGTCAGCAAATTCTGATTCCTGTGGGTAAATGTGATATTTATATCGTTGCTAATTATGAAGGTATAAAACTGAATCAAAATACTGCCCGTTCAGTAATTGAAGGAGAAACCTTTACTCGTGAAGCCGTGACCAAACAGCCATTTGTGATGTTGGGTGTATACAAGGGCGTTACGATCAGCAGTGAAGGTCAGATTAAGTATGGTGAAGAAGACATAACCTCAAAGCTTGAACTGGAACGTATAGCTGCCAAAGTCACGCTGAAAATAACAGATCTTAATGACGAAACTGTGGTGATCAAATCAATTCGTGTACAAAATATGGCAGTCGCTTCTTTTTTGATGCCTGATAATCCATATCAGCCTGATGATATTTATAGCGAAACTATTGATCTGACGCAAGCAGCCACCGATACTTGTATTTTCTATTTACCTGAATACATAGTCAATGACGCACATAAGAACAAAAGCACCTATGTCACTATACTTGTCCAAGTGGGTGATGAAGAGTTACAGCGGGAATATAAAATTTATATCGGCGATTGGTTTGGCTATTCCTTAAATTACGATGCTTGGGATTGGGAGGCAACCGTTAAAGATCCTTCGCTAATTCCCTCGAAGACTGATCCTAATACAAAGATCGGCTTAAGCGGCTTGAGTGTTACCCGTAATAAGCATTATATATTTACTGGTACGGTGGAAAGCAACGTTACCCTTCCAGCTGGCGAATTAACAGGAACTGTGGCAGTTACACCGTGGAAAGAAATCAATATTGATACGGAAATTACACAATCCCCCAATTTCACTATACTTGAAACGGAACTATTCGTGAATACGTTAACCGGAGTTCGTGTTGCGTATACAACTACTATGCCCGATATTGAGGTGAAGCTTTCTGTAAATCCTGATGATCGTTTTGAATATGCTTTAAATCAGGATAGTAGCATCATTACATTTACTCATAAGATGAGTGTTACAAAGTATGAAGATAACGACGGTGCCCCCATCTTGGGGAAAGCTACTATAAAAGTTTCAAATGCATCTCAGGGAGGCAAATCCTCGATCTCTAAAACCATTACATTGATTCCATTTAGTCCTGTGGCGAAGAGACTTGTTTCCTTTGAGAGTCTCTCGACGATGACTTATGCTATGCGATGGCCACTACTTATGGGGTATACATGGAATCGCAGCTCTGGAACTGGGAAGTATACTTTAGATTATAACGGCTTAATGGGGAAGGATCCTTCTAAAACCTATATGGGAGGTGCTCCCCCGGATGCGTTTTACTTACCAAGTTGTACTTCTTATTTTGAAGATGATCCCAACGACCCTGATTTAGGGAAAGGGTGTTGGAGACTCCCTACTGTGAAGGAGCTTGAAGCGATAGAAGAGATTCTTCTATCTGATAATAATGGTAATTTTGAGAAACTCCCTTCTGATGCTGGTTCTTCCCAAAGGTTGCCGTACTTTTGGTCTTCTACTGAACAAAGTTCCACCCATGCTATGATTGTTCCGTCACGTGGTAGTGGTTATGCTATTAACGGGGCAAAATCTCAGGCGGCTAACAAGTCTACAGCAGATTACTTTGCCCGTTGTGTCCGTGACAATAACAAGCGTGGTATCACTAAGGCCACTTATCTGGATGTGTCCGTTGAGTATTACGAGTTACCTATAGGTGAGTATCCGGATAATATGCTATCTACTATACCTATCACATATTCATCAGATAAAGAGGTCTCTATTGTACTGTACGATGCAGATGGGAGAGATATATCACTGAACGAAAAAGGGAAACCTAAAGTTGATCCTTACTTTTTGGGATATAACGTTGGGGTGAATGAAAGTTTAGATAATACAAGTGGCAAACAATTGTATTTACCCGGACATCTGATAACGCTGTCTAAAAACACAGTCGGATGGTCTGTAAGTAAAACTACCTATTTAACCAATAGTAATAAGAAGACGGGACAATTTTATTTATTTCCCAATACTCAATCTATGCAGAGAATGAGTACTTTTCTGAGCCAGACAAACAGTTCCCCCACGGCATATACCTTTATCCCCCCACAAATAAATAGAATACTTTATTCCATGAATGGTTTTAGAGAATTTAATTTAGTATTTAGTGCTGGATCAAACCTTAGTAAGTCTGTGCGTATTAGAGTCGTCAACCCGGTAGGTCAACAGGATACTACAAAAGACCCAAGTCCATATTTAACTGAGATAGGAACTGATGAGCAATTCTATAGAGGGTTTGATGTAGGAACGAATACTCTTTATCCAAAGGGTAACAGTACCATAAATCTTATGGAATCTACTATTAAAGCTATCTTAGTACCGGACACTGAAACGGGATGTGGGGGTTATTTTGAAGGTGCTCCTTCTGATCCCATCACCGGAAAAGGTAATTGGTTTTTTAACTCCACTTTTCCAAATAGATTGGTAGAGTACGTGAGAGATAGAATTCTGATTAATAGCCAGGCAGGTGGTGAAAAAGGAGAAACTACGGAAGGCGATAAATATGTCACAGACTATAATCAGGCATACTGGAAGAATTATCTGGGGCTGGAAAATCTTAAATTTACAGATAATGAGGCTAGAGATGTCTACTGGGGCATAGGAGATCTGGACTATCAAGCTTACGGTTATAATTTAGTTAGAATAATGCATACTGACTTTAGTCCCGGTAAGTATGCCAAAGGATGGTCTGGCAATCTTAAAGCACAAGCATTTGCACGGTGTGTACGTCTACTCAATAGACCTTCCCTTTCTTTGTCGGATGCATTAGTCATATTTAAAGCGAGTGGTAATAATAGCCCCAAAAAAATTTCAGTATATACATCTGCGAAAGGAGGTATTACTACGATGAGAATTTTACCCATTGGTAATGCTAATGGAAGTGCAATAACTGTAGACCATTCTTTTAAAGGAAATGATATAAATTCTAATTCCGGCATCATAACTATTGATCCCACCGGAATGTCTATTACGGAAAATGCAGAGATCAATCTATTGATTGGAGTAGGAGGAACAAAAGCTGGCTTCAATGCTGATCCCGCATCAGAGACATATCGTATCATAAAAGTAAAATTTGTAAAATGATTATGAAACTATTAAACTATTTATACACATTGTCAGTCTTGCTATTATTGACACTTTTTTCATGTGTGGATGATGATTTGATTCAAGGCGATGAGGCTATGTCGGGACCGGTTACTCTTCAAGCGAAACTATCTTTACCGGTTGCCACAGAAGTCAATACGCGAGCGGATGGTGAGGAAGAGTCGGTGACTGATGCCATAGTACTTGTTTTTACCGGTGACGCGAGTGAGAAGAATCCTAAGTTGGTAGAGATCAAGAGCACAACGGCGGTTTCAACTAATTTGACTTTTAATGTAACCTTGGAACAGACGAGAGTGCCTACTACCATTTATGTATTAGCCAATGCACAACGTTTCTTTTCCGGTGTATGGGAGTTCGGAGATTATAGAGAGAAAGAAGTGCGTATGGATTCAGTGCGTCAATTCCTCACTGATTCTATTCCTCCCCTTGATATTAATGCTAATTCTTACGTCAAGAAAAAAATGTCTCTTCCATTTGCCATGTCGTCGGTAGGGCTACATCTTTCTAAAGGAATTAGGAGTACTACACAGATCAACTCGACTGGAACTGCCGAAGGAACGGGCTTACCTTTAGTACGCTCTGTAGCAAAGTTTTTGGTCAAGGTGGATCCTGGCATTGCGACGACATTCGAACTGCTTGGAGTCGCTCCGTGTTATGTATCCGCTAAGGCTCGTATTATTAGTAATCAACAAGGTACTATTGAAGAGCCCACTCCCGGGAAGGTTGATAGCTTGGAGGTAATAGATAATCGAAGAATACATTATTACGATGAATTAGCCGAAGGAGATAAAGCTTTTCTTTTTACACCTGAGGGTCGTACTCCTAATGAGATAGATAATATATATACATATGAAACAAAAGTTGAGCAGAACGATGCCGTGAAACTTGTGATATACGGGAATTATACAGATGTTAAAGGGACGCGTCCCTGTTATTACCTTTTGGGGGTGATGGATAGTAGGAATAATGCTTATAATATCACGCGTAACCATTATTATAAATTAACAATAAAAAATGTAAAAGCTGAAGGTGCTTCTAGTTTTGACGAAGCCTTGAATGGTAGTATTTCTAATATCAATACTGTAGACTTTGATATAAAAGATGATAATATTAACTCAAATATTTCAAAGCACGATAACTTCATTTTTTCAGTGGATTATGATGATGTGCTGTTGTATGCCGATACTATACAAAACTTTTCATTAGGTCTGCTATCGACGAACTTTGTCAATGATACCGGCAATAGAATGAATAGATTAACTCTTTCTTCCAATAGGGTAAACGGAGAACCAACGCTTTTCTTTTCTTCCAATAATGATGTAAACAGCCAACTTGCTATCACTGGAACCGATTCGGAGGTCATGAGAGACTATCAAATTTCGGTGAATGTGAAGTCCGGTTTTACTGAGGGGGCCTTATCTATAAATCTGGGTACTTATCGTAAAAATATAACTCTAAAAAAACAAAGAGAAAGAGATCTGCATTATGATTCTCTATCCGTGGAAAATGTTACAAATATATTCATGAGAAGTAGTTCTGGAATAGACTGGGTGTCTTTTTCTACTCATAATCAGTATTTGGAGGTTTTGCAAAAAAAATTTTTTAATTTCCATACTCCTACAAAAATTTTTATTTATCTTGATGAAAATATGGAGAAAGATGCTCGTTATGCCGAGATAGAATATGTTGTCAGAGAGGGTACTGTCTCTCGTCTCAAACGCCTTGTTATCGGACAGGTAGGTATATCCAGACAGATTGTTGGTTATTATGGCGGAAAGATGGGAACTGCTTCGAACACAATGCATTATTCGAAGATGCTTTTGATAGAGGCCTATGAGGAAAAAGCAAACATTCAATGGTCAAATAGTACCATTATTACTAATCCAACATTGCTGATGAATTATTCTAATCCCAAAGAAAGTACGATTTATTTTGCAGTGGATGAGTCTTCGGCGGATGCAGCCCGTTATTGTCTGGAGAAGAACCGTGATTACAAAAAAGCAGATGGAACCGTAGATGAAAGTAAAGTCAAGTGGTATTTACCTTCCGTGCATCAGATGATTGGAGTTTCTTTCGCTCAAACGTTCCTGCCGTCAATGAGAGATTCTTATTGGACTTCCACTTTATCTATGATAGACAGGGCTGTCTATACTTTCAACTCTTATACGGTGGTGACAGGATTTCCTAATACTTCCGGCTTTTCTGGTCCCCAAATCGGGTCTGCTTATTTTAATTCTACTGAAGCTCCACGGTTTCGATATGTGCGTTGTGTGCGTGATTTTTAAAATACAAATCTTGCTAAAATTAATTATATATGAATTGTAAATATAAATACTTGATCGTCATATTGCTAACTTTTATTTCCGTATCGTCTTATTCACAGCGTTTAATAGTGAGAGATGATAAGGTGATTATAGAAACGTTTGGAATGAGTAAAGACATATTGGCGGTAACGGCAGACCAACAGGCACTCAAGGTAGACGGAAATGGCCATACTAAGCTGCTCGGAGTAGAATCGTCGGTTAATGGGAAAATTTCTGCAATGTTTGAGATCTCACTGACTGACACAGGGAACACAAATATTACTTGGGAGAGTGCATCTACAATATGCGGTGGGAAAAATAGTGATAATTGGCGCCTGCCTACTCTGAATGAAGCTCTGTTAATGGTTTTATTTTTTGATCAACTAAAGGTTCAGCATAATTTAATAGCAGGCAGCATCTTGCCTCAAGGTTTCGCTTTGCCTAAATATGGTCCTAGCGCACCAGCTTATGCGACTGCCACTACTGCCGGAAGCGGCATGTATTACTTTTATCGTTGGGACCTGACTCAGTTGAGTTCCGGAGGAAGGCTTTACTCTGGGTATTTTGGTACAGGTGCCACAAAAGGTTCAAACTGCCTTGTACGTTGCATCCGTGATATTCCTCAGTAATATTCAGCATCCCCCAGTTAAATCAAGTGTTAAAAAAATGATAGATATAATATAGACGATAAACTTTCTTTTATGAAAATATTATTTATCCCACTTAAAAGTAAACAGGCATATATTATCGCATTACTTTTATTCTTCTCGTTTTTTACAGTCAACGAAGCGAAGGCTCAGTTTTATTCCGTCCAGACCAATGCGGTAGAATGGGGCACGGGCACGTTCAATCTGGAAGCTAGTATGCTCCTGAATAAGAGTTGGACGCTGAACGCCGGTCTTGCCTTTAACCCGTGGACGCTGAAGAACAACAAAAAGATCAAGCACTGGCTATTCGAGTCAGGAGCGCGTTATTGGACCTGGCAAACGTACGTAGGGCGTTTCATCGGTATGTACGCCATCGGAACACGTTATAATATAGGTGTTTCCAAATACCGCTACGATGGATACGGTATAGGGCTGGGCGCTTCCTACGGATATTCGTGGCTGCTGGGCAAACGGTGGAACATAGAAGTGGAAGGTGGCTTGGGCGCTATGTGGGCAAAGCACAGCAAATATAAGTGCGAGCGTTGTGGTGATTATGTGAGTAAGGGTAGTTATCTGCTGCCTGTCCCGAAGTTGTCGGTTAATTTTGTGTATTTGTTCTGAAAATTGCTCTCAGATTTACGAACGATATCAGTGTTTTGAAACTATTTGAAAAGATAATGCGTAAACGAAAATATTTACCCCTTTTGTGTTTGACTCTTTTGCTTGTGGGATGTTCTCAATTCAACGAATTGTATAAGAAACGTCCTACAGTCGCCCTATCCCTGCCTAAAGCAAGCACACAGGAGGCTCCGATGAGCGTTCCCCGCGATAGCGTGGTCGAACGACCGAAAGATATTGTATTCGTGCGTGCCACCGGAGAAGAAGTTCCTCTCAATGTGAATGCGGAATGGGACAGTATCTATAAGGAGAACATCACAGGCGTCACACTGGATGAAGTTGTGATCTCCGGTCAGACGAGGCGGAATACTGCCGAGCGTGACGGAAAGATCAGTGTTGAATTTATTGTTACCGTTCCCCGCGAGCTCCAGCGTGACAACTGGATGGTGGACGTTTTTCCTATTTTACGTAAAGGAGAAGTGACGCGTGACTCGTTGAAGGAAATACGCTTTACCGGTGCTGAGTTCCGCCAGAAACAGGAATCGGACTACCGGCGTTACGACCGTTTTCTGGAAGGTATCATTCCTGATTCGGTCAACTTCTACCGTACATTCGTTAACTACCATTCCTTTGAGCGCTATCTGGACCGCCTGAACTTCAAGCGACAATCTCTTAAACGTAGCTGGGCATTGCTGGACGCGAAGATAAAACGTCCGGACCCGGTATTGCTGCGCTTCGAGAAATTCAATTTGCGCATGGCGCAACACGACTCGCTTTTCCACCTCCGCATGATGAAAAAGGCGGACAGAAGAATCAAATGGCAGTGGGAGCACTACGCCATGGCGAGCAAAAAAATGGCGGATACGGTGCGCTATCTCCACCCTCATATGTTGGAGCGTTTTCGCTATTTCAATAATAAAGGAGACGGTTGGATGAACAGAGCAAATGCATATACTGTACAGCGCAGGGAACAATTGCTCCACCGTTTCGATAGTGATTCGGCGCGTTATGAGCGTGCAATGCTTTTGGGTGACAAGAAAACGATGGAACTGATTGAGCGCAAGCGATATTTCCATGATGTGGTGACCGGTAAAGAGATGTGGATGAATCAACAGGCAATGTATGGGGGATTAAGCAAACCCCTGTCTGATCGTTTCAGCTTTTTCAACCAGCGTATGGAAAACTATAAAGGCAAGCTGTACCGTTATTATCGTGTCCGTGCCGCCCGTAAAGAAGGAGGCGAACAACTGAATGCGCTCAAGGCTTTTGTTGCCGGAAAGGACACTGCCAGTTATCTTGACCGTGACGGATTGCTCAAGAAGTATATGGCACGTTATGAGAAGGTGAGAGATTTGTTGCCTATGTTCAATTATGAGCGCCCGCTGGATGACTCCGCTTATCTGGCTTCCCGCCATAAAAAACTGGAAAGACAGAAGAAGCTTTCCGAATTTTCAGAAAGTAATATTCGTGCGCATTACGCAGGTCGGGTGAAGCCGCTTCGCCTGATGTTGCCGGAAGATACGGTTTATCGCCCTTCTTTCTTTGAGAGACTTAGCACCTCTTTGCCTGTATATGAATATCGCCGTGAGTTACCTGACTCTACGTATTATATAAAGCCGTCTAAAAAGGTGATGAGCGTGTATAAGGCGGCACAGTTCGACCCTGATGAAACGGTGGCTTTCTTTCAGGAGCAATACGAGAAAAAGCGGAAACGTACCCCTCGCTATAATATGGAGCGGGAAATGGTGAATGTCCTTTCCAGGAAAGAGCAGCGTATGAAGAAACTGGATAAAATACAGGCGAACATAGACCGTCTCTCTTCGCTTGATTCCACTAAACTGGTAAAGAATTTTTATAATACCCAGAAAATAGCCCGTAATGCGGCCCGTGTAGCTCAAAAAGACGAGAAGTTCCGCGATTTGGTGCGCTTCCCCTACAATCCGGGTGCAAAGCTGGATACGGTGATTTATGCTGCGGATAAAGTATATTACCTTTATTCAGAAAAAATTGCCGCTGACGAGAATACGTCCCGGTTGTATGTCCATCTGGAAGGAGCGGTATTCGACCATGTCGGTAACGAGTACCGGTTACCAACTTCCGATACACTGACTTACTTTGTCAGTTCAATGACAAAATTCGTCGATGAAACTCCAAGATATATTCAGCGTGTCGTCACTCGTGACGCTGAAGCCAGCACGAAGGTCAACTTTATTTTCCCTTCCGGAAAATCTAAATTAGACCGCTCTTTGGGAGAGAATGGCAAAGAACTCGCCCGAGTGAAAGAACTGACTTCCGCCTTGATGACGGACCCGGTGTATATCATTGATAGCCTGACGCTTTACGCGGGCAGTTCTCCCGAGGGTAACTGGGCGGTCAATGAACGGTTGTCACGTGAACGTGCCGCTTCCATCAAAGAGGTGATGGAAAATGATTTCAAGCAGTTGTACGACTCTTTGAACATCTCTGTGGCGATGATTGTGGATGATCAGGGAAATATATCCACCCAAAAGGCTGCGGGTGAGGAATTACCCAATCTTCCGAAGCTCCTGCGTGTGAAATCGACCGGAGAAAACTGGGGCAAGCTCGCTGGCCTTATCCAAAGAGACGATAAGATAGAACACCGTGAGCAAATATTGGATCTGATTGAAAAAGAGAAACGTCCCGACGAACGCGAACACGCTATACGCCGCAAATATCCCAAGGATTACGCCTATATGCGTGAAAAACTTTATCCGGAAGTGCGTTCGGTTGACTTCCTTTTCAACCTGCACCGCCGCGGCATGCAGAAGGATACGGTCTATAGTACGGAAATCGACGAAAACTATGCGGCTGGGGTAGAACTGCTGAAAAAGCGCAAGTATGCCGAAGCATTGGAAATACTCCGTCCTTATGAGGATATAAACACTGCAATCGCCTATATGTCCCAACAGTATGACCGCGCGGCTATCAGAATACTGAACGCGCAGAGAGAAACAGCGGATGTGCGCTATCTTCAGGCTGTGCTTGAATACAGGCTGGGCGATGAACGAGAGGCTGTGTTGAGATATATGAGAGCGTGCGAAATGAATCCCCAACTGAAGTTCAGGGGAAATCTGGACCCGGAACTTTCTACTTTAATAAAGAAGTATGATTTATTTAAAGAAGATGATGAATGGTAATAATTATACATTGAGTAAAATATGAAAACATTAATCTACTATTCCTGTTTATTGCTGTCTTTGTTGCAGCCATCCGCCTGTGCGGGCAGCAGTAAACATGCGCAATCCACAGAAGATAATAAGTCTGTGCAAGATACGGTGCCTGCCGGCGATTCCTCATTCAAATTGCCGGAAATGCCGATAACCCTTACATCACCTGCAGAGCAATTGAGCTATTTTGTGAAGTATTATTGGAGTAACTATGATTTTAAGGATACTGCCGCTATCCGGAGGCCCGATTTTACAGAACAGGCTTTGGTCAATTATATATCCTTGCTAAAGGAAGTCAGTCCTGAAGAGTCTTCAGAATGCCTGAAACAATTGGTCAGGGATATGGAACAGGACGAGGTGGTATACAGCTGGTTTGATGAGAAACTGGAACACTATCTGTATGATCCCAACTCCCCGCTAATGAGTGATGAACTTTATATGTCGGTACTGGAAGAGATGATTGTTTCTAAAAAATATGGAGGTGTACTGACGGAGCGGCCACGTTTCAGGCTCGGTATGCTGAAGAAGAATTGTGAAGGGATGAAAGCGGCAGATTTCAGTTTTGTCATAGAGTCCGGTAAAAGGAACAGGCTCAAAGGAATAACCTCTAAATACACGCTGCTTTTCATTTATGATCCGGAGTGTGAAAATTGTGGCAGAGCCATTGAAATGCTCAATGAATCGACAGCACTTGCTGAGAAATCCCAAAGTTTAGCGGCAGGCATGCCACTGCTGACTGTTCTTTCTGTCTCGGTAGAAGGAGGCAAGGAAAGTTGGTTGCGTCATTTGCCTGCCCTGCCGGCAAGCTGGACGAACGGATATGATGATAAAGAGATGATCCGCAATGAAGAGCTTTATGACTTACGGTCAGTGCCTTCCCTATATTTGCTGGACAAGGATAAAAGGGTGATTCTGAAAAATGTCAATCCTCCTGAGGTTCTTGAATATATTTATAAAATCCACTAATATTAATATGATATATTTTGTAACTGTCCTATCCCCCTTCCCCTTTCCCACAAAACCCACTTTTTCATCTCGGGGGATAGGGCGGTTCTTAATATTGTTAACGATATTTACATATAAGGCTGATTTGTCAAGAGTCTGAAAACTTAATATTTAGAATGATTATGAGCACAAACTTACGTTCCATTTTACGAAAAGAGAAGAAGAATACGGATAAGATTTATGTGTATTATCAACAAGATTCATGGGTTGCATATGAATGCTCCGCGTATTTTCTTTCAATGCTTTACCCGCAGATACACGGGGGTAAGAAGAAGTCGTCAAATTTCTTTCCTATCCGTTATGTGTGTGCCTTTGTCACGGATGATAATCTTTTGCGTATCATGGAAGAGCGCTGGACTAAAGTGAGTGATGACTGTATAGAGTTAGATGCTCCTGCGGTAGTACGCTGGCAGAAAAACAGTTTCAAAAAATGGTGTAAGGAATTGGCGGTGGGAGAACATATGAGAATTTTCCCTGTAAGTTGAAATAATAACGATTAATGAAATCATTATGGATGAACGTCTAAAGGAAATTATTGAAAAAGAAGGCAAGAATTACAATAAGATATACTTATATCTGAATTCAGAACTGAAGCAATATTCAGCATATGAATTCTCGGCATATTTACTTGTACGTATGTTCCATATGCTGGAATTAAAGGGCGTTACTGATGAAGAAGGGGATAGGGTTGTTTCAGTCAGTGTTCCCGTAACGTTTGTAATAGAGCAGTTTTCCGGCTTGAATGTGATGGTCAGTGACAAATTTGTCAGAGTCTCTATTGATGAGTTGAAGCTTTGCCTGCAATGGAAGGCAGATTTTAATGAACTGAAAAGAATGGGACTATCAGACAAATAAAAGAAAGCTAAAAATAACAACATCTGACACATAGTGTGAAAATAGTGAATAAATATTGTTTGTTTTATTCAGGGTACAACCCTTACCCCATCTCTAATGAAAGAACGTAAAAATGTGCTCGTTTCTATCCAGCGGGGTAGAAACGCACATTTCACAAAATGTGTCCGACAAAATAGTATTTACTAAAAAAGAATGTAACGATGAACAAAAAAGAATTGATTCAGTCGGCAGCGGCTCACAGCGGCCTGTCGCAAGGAGAAGTAGAAAAAGCGTTGAACTCTATTTTAGAGAGTATCAGGCTAAGTTTGGAAAAGGCGGAACCGGTCACTTTGGTTGGCTTTGGAACTTTTCAGATAAGAGAGCGTGCAGAACGTAACGGACACAATCCCTCTACGGGAGGTTCTATGTTGATTCCGGCAAAAAAGATGATAAGATTCAAAGCTAGCAGTACGTTGGTGGTCGGTTCAAAGTAAGAACGGTTTATTGACTGGTAAAATAAAATTAATTAAGTAATTCTGATTTATTTTCTTCCCTAACCAGTTGTTCGCGGGACTGCCGTCTTCCTCTCTGTTTCGGGGTAAAGAGCACTTTGTTGTCACAAGGGGGGCTCCTAATCCGGCAGTGACGGCAGTCCTTTTTAATAAGCTTTGGTTCGAATATTCATGTTTACAGTTCTTCTTCCCGCCAGTCGGAATGACTGGTATAACTATAAATTCATAGAAAAATGAAAAATATAAAAAAGAGATTATTCTTGAGTGGGCTGCCGATGGTATTGCTTTCAACTTTTATGAATAACGTAACTGCCCAGGAACTGGGAATTAAAACGAATTTGCTTTATGATGCCACTTCAACGATAAACCTTGGTGTTGAAATGGGATTGCATGCCCGGTGGTCACTGGATATATCTGCTAATTATAACGGTTGGATGACTGGTGAAAAACTTAGGCTGAAACACTGGTTACTCCAGCCTGAAGCGCGGTATTGGTTAGCCGAACGGTTCAACGGTCACTTTCTGGGATTACACGCCCATGTCGCTGGTGTGGATATGGGGGGTACGAAATTCCCGATAATCGAGGGGAAAGGCAGATATAAAGGATATCTATATGGTGCTGGTATTTCTTATGGTTATCAAGTAATACTTGGTGAGCGGTTGGGCTTGGAGGGCACTATCGGTTTCGGCTATGCGCGGATTGATTATGATCGTTTCAGTTGTAAGACCTGTACTGATAAATCAGGCCCTTATCATAAGAACTACATAGGACCGACCAAGCTTGGAATAACTCTTATCTATTTTATCAAGTAAAGCGAACGGGGCCGTATGTATCAGAAATGTAAATCTGTTGGTATTGTTGGATTGCTTGTCTTTAAGGTATTCTATGTTCTGGGGCAAGGCAACTATCACTTACAGGAATCCTTGCAGCTCTATGGACAACGAATCGCGGTTACCACTCGCAGGTTGGAGAAACACGGGGATTCATTATATATCAACCAACGATATGATATGGCTGCTCTGCATCTACGGTCAAGATGTTTATTGACACTGACTCCTATATTGAGTTCGCCTTTTGGTGACTCATTGCGACTTCCTGAAATAATAGTTATGGGGAAGAACCGGTATAAAGCATATAGGCGGAAGGTAGCATTGAAGAACAAAAGCAGGGTACATGCTAGAGAAGCATTAGCCTATGCGATTTTGGAAAATGATGAGCCTAAATGGAATCTGCAATATATTTATGCCGTGCCTTATGAAAACTGGATGTCAGAAGCTATACTGATAATGAAAGAAGAACTGTCCGGTTGTAGGGGACGACAGAAAACAGGTGTTGAATATGTTGCCACCGTCAGGTGATTATTACAATTATTATAAATTTAAAAAATTAATTGAATGAAAAAACAAAATTTACTTCTTACAATGGCATTCGGTGCCCTTTGTGCGTCTTGTACGCTTAATGAAGAGTTTCCATCAGATTCTCCCAAAGCGGAAATGAGCCCTTATTCATTTAATCTGTATACCCGGACTGCTGATGGCAACGTGGAGGATAGCGGGGAACTCACCAGTCTTCATGCGTATGCTTATGGTGACGGAGAATTTCTTAGCTACTTTGATATCTCAAATTATACAACTGGTAGTTTTCAGCTTAATTTGCCGGAAAAAGGAGATAAAAAAATCTACTTTTTGGCTAATCATACTAAGTTGGCTGGCTTGTCCGATAACCCATCAGAATCGCAGTTGCAGGAACAAGTACATGTTGCTGAAAATAGTTCGGATTCCGCGCCCCTTTTTCTATCGGGAAATGCGTCTGTAGCCGCTACTGGAACAACAACGGATATTACCCTCACCCGCAGCGTGGCTCGTATCGACCTGAATGCGGGAGAAGACCCGCTAATGAGCATCACCGGCGTGGAAATATCCGGCACTGCGGACCGTACCTATATTTTTGGACGTTCGGATTATAATATTCCCGCAGAAGCGGAATCTGTAACTTACACGAAAACATTAACTACGGCATTGCAAGGACAGGCGGATGGAGCAAGTAAGCAGGAAGGTGTTTTCTATGTATATGAAAACGGTACTCAACCTACTAAAGTAACTATTACCGGCACTTATAACGGGATAACTACACAAGTTGAAGCGACATGTCCGGCAAACATGAAAAGAAATTTTATTTATACAGTAAAACTCGGAAAGGTTGGACAGGAAATAACCGGAACGATCGTTATCGCTCCTTGGGAAGACGGCGGAACTATTGACGCCGTTCCGGGCTTCTGATTGCTACGGTAAGATAGTGAATAAATAACCCGGATTCGATGTGCTATACTAACATCGAATTCCGGTTTGAATGAATGTGATGTATCATAAACAGAAATGATGAGAAAAATAAAAACGCATAATGAATCCAACAAGAATAAGCAGGTTGATAGGAAGATACGATTGAAATCATGTTTAATATACGTTTTTTTACTATCTCTATTACCGTCCTGCTCCAAAGACGAGGCCTTTAATCAAAGCGATAGCCATGAATATCATACCATCAGCATTCGCATAGGTGAGGATACCCACATCAGTCGGGCTGCCAATCAGGCGGGTTCGAAGGTAAAGATCGAAGACTTGGTTTTGTTTACGGTCGGCAAAGAGAGCAGGACCGTTCTGAATACTTCGTCCCTGGAGAAGCAGGGAAGTGACACCTACAGTTGCCGCATTCCGTCCGGAATAGATCTGCCCTCCGCCGAATTTTATGCTATCGCTAATTTCAAGGCTAACTTCGGAGCGTTTGCCTCCTTTGAACACAAACCGTTTGATGAATTTCTGGACCAACTTGTAGCATCCACTTATGAAGATAATAATAGCGCGGCAACCTCTTCTTCCACCTCTCTGAGCTACCCCTTACTGAACAGGGAAGCTGCCACATACAACAGCACAACCGGGACTATCTCCGATATTCTCTTGTCCCACCTTCCTGCCCGCATCTATTTGGACTGTGAAAGGCTCGGTTATCCGATCGAGAGTATTACTTTTAATAACGTATCGCGTACCACGTTTTTGCGCACTGTCATTGAAGCGGCAGGCAACGGAAATACCGACGAGCTTTTCGATTGGACGGATGACCAACCGGGCATCGCGGGTGACGGAACGGATTATTACTACCTCGTTTATCCTTCGAACCGACAAGCGTCCGTCACTATCACTTCTGTCGATGCAGAACCTGTTTCTGCCGATTTAGGAATTATGAAACCCGGTTATTCCTACATCCTGCGCCTGATGCGTCCGTTTGAAATCAGCTTCGATGAAATTGCCACCGATGGAAAGATAACAATCGCCAAAGGGGATATTCTCCACTTTGAATTTAAAGTGGCCAATACCGCCATCGTCAGAGAGGTAAAGCTGACTTCAAGCGATGACGGGATCTTTCAAGTGACCGGTGGGGTTGAAGCGGATTGGAACAAATTCAGTCTTGAGGGCCTCTCTCCCGGTGAGGCCATACTCACTGCCGAGTGTATGGGAACCACCATTCACTGTACGGTAGTTGTGACCAGTGAGGTCGGTGGGCAACACCCCGACTTTACCGTCAGTCCAGTAGAGAGTGTTATTGACTTGGACGCGGAAGCCCGAACGCGCAAAGTTATCATTACCTGCAGCGGGCAAGGCATCGAGCTGAATGTGGCAAGGACTGGCGGCACGTGGTTGAGAGTGGGACCTGTGAAGCAGGAAGACCCCACCAATGAATTAATAAAATCTTTTGAAGTACAAGTGTTTGAAAATGATGAGGGTATTTCACGTACCGGGAAAGTGATCATCAGCGGCGGGGACACTACTCATGAATATATCATCCACCAATCCGCTGAAAAGGAGGTATTGCCATTTACCGTAGCACTTACCTATAAGGGAGCCGTATTGGGTGATGAGCTTCGGATTCCGGTCGGCGCATCCAAAGGAACGTTGGCCATGAGAACCAGTACGGACCGGAATGAAAATGACGGGACTTTACTTTTACGATCAGCCAATAGTAGCCCTTGGGCACACATCGGGCATGAATGGAGTTCCTTTGTACCCCATGAAATTTGGCATGGACGTACTGAATCGCTCCTGGAATTTGAAGAAAATCTGGGAGAGGAAAGACAGATGGTCGCCGAATTTTATTCGAAGACATCTGGTCTGGTTTATCACCGGATGGTGTTTATTCAGGCTGCCGCCACTAACTCTTATATTAATCTGGGCGCTTCTTCCTATCAGGCCGACCGGTATGGAACTGTCTATGATGAACCGTTTTCTTTAAGCGTGCAATCCAATAAGAACTGGAAAATAGAATGTGCGGATTCTTGGGTCAGTGCCAAGTATGCTCCGGGTGTGCGATCGCAAGTGGTAGAAGTTACTGTGGAAGAGAATTATACCGGGCTGACACGAAATACGGAGTTAGCGTTTGTGGTGGACGGGAAGGTGATAAAGACAGTACCGGTGACACAGTCGGCGTCTGAAAACAGTACGTTCACGTTGAAGTATGCACTCAATCTTGAACTGAATACCACCGAGGACCGGTTTAAAGCTCATTTACCGAATGATATATCCAATGTTTATTATGCTAATGATGTGCAGATCTATAACCCGGGCACTTCGACAGTGGATCAGGACGAGACCATTAAACGACGCAGCAGCGGCACGTACGGTTTCGTAGTTGATGCGCCCGGGAGTTTTAATCGCCTGAAAGTGGATCATATCAGCGATAAATTGTTGGTTTATCCTAACTATAGGGGCGTTGCAGCCAGCCAGACCAACAGTGGAGGGATAAACATTGCGAATGCGCAGTTTGCACAGGGCTTTTTCCGGCAAATCAGATATACACTGCCCATCCCGGCAGGAGTAAAACGAAATCAGAAGGTAGTCTATACAATCGTCATCAATCAAATCACAGGCAATGCGCAGCACGACACACCGCTCATTACCTACGATGTAGTGGCGCAGTGAGTATTGCCTCTGTCAGAACCATGATGAAATTTACACCATTATAAAACAGTAAGAATGGAATATTTGAAAATAAGTAGAAAATATACGATATACCGTGGAAAATCATGGATGAAAAGGATACCGGCATTCGGTTGGATTTGTTTTTGTTTTTGTTTGCTGTCTTTGTTATTGTCATGTTCCGAAGAGGAGAAGCGTAATGGAAATGACGGGAATGATTTTTATCTCATTCACCTTCGTGTAGATGGCGGTACAGGCTTCACCAACCATACCGGGAAGGTAACCCGTGCGGCCAACCCTGCCGGTTCGGAGGTAGAGATGGAAGACATAGTCCTGTTTACAGTTGCTCAGGAGAGCCGGATGATTCTGAATGCCGTGCGGCTGGAGGAGCAGACAAATCACGTTTATAGCTGCCGGATTCCATCCGAAATCGATTTGCTTTCCGCCGAATTTTATGCGGTGGCGAATGTCCGGGCCAATTTCGGAGACGTTGCTTCCTTGGAGAATACGTCGTTTGATACCTTCTTGAATAGGTCTGTAAAGATGACTCATGATGATAATAATATCGCTGCATCTTCCTCTGCCGCTCTTCATTATCCTTTGATGAACAAGGTAGCCGCGACGTATGACACTGCCACCGGGGCTATCTCCGACATGCTCTTATCCCATCTTCCTGCCCGCATCTATCTGGACTGTGAAAGACTTGGCTATCCGATAGATAGTATCACTTTTAATAACGTATCACGTATCACGTCTTTGCGCACTGTTATTGAATCGACAGGCAACGGAAATGCCGACGACCTTTTCATTTGGACGGATACCCTTCCGGGCATAGCGGGTGACGGAACCGATTATTACTACCTTGTTTATCCATCGGATCAGCAAGCGTCTGTTGTCGTTACTTCTGTAGACACCGAACCTGTGTCGGCAGATTTGGGATATCTTAAACCCGGTCATTCCTATACCATCCGCCTGAATTATCCGGTTAAGATCAGCTTTGATGAAATAGCCGCTGACGGAAAGATAAACATCGCTAAAGGAAGTGCTTCCGAATGGGAGTTTAAGGTAGCCAATACGGCCATTTTCAGAAAAATAGAGCTGACATCCGGCGATGAAAGTATCTTTGAAGTGACCGGAGGCGTTGACACGGACTGGAACAAATTCACCCTTAAGGGAATTCATCCGGGCGAGGCCACACTCACAGCGGAGTGTATGGGCGCTACCGTTAGTTGTACGGTAGTCGTATCCGATGACATTCATACTGTGACGGTGAACGGCGAACTGATGGGAAGATACGCTGCCGGCGAGGAGGTCACTGTGCGTGCCCCGTTTAAAGAACGCCTCAAATTCACCCACTGGACAACCGACCTGGGGGCAACCGCAACGGATGCATTGGATTTAAACTCCCCGGTACTGACTTTTACGATGCCCGCATCGGCCGTTTCCTTCACAGCGGAGTATGTGGATGCTCCCCGCAAGGTGACAATCCATAAACCGGGGAAAATCGTAAACTCCCGTGACGGACAGTTTGAAGCCGCGTTGGCGGAGGAGACGGAAACGAGCTATATACGGTATTACGCAATGAATGACGAAGTCCGTATACAAGCTCCGCAGGTGAGTCCGGATGCAGGTACTGAGTTTATGGTGTGGACTGCGTCAAGTGACAATCTTTATTACTATATAAATAGTGCCGGTGGCGGAGGTCAACACCCTACCACCTGGTTTAAAATGGGGATATCTACCGATGTGGAGCTGACTCCAACCTACAAAAATGCCCCCTATTGGTCTTCCCGGGCCACAGCCAAAGGGCATATTATCGCCAATTTCATAGACCGTGAAAACACCGTTCCGGGTCAGTTGACCATTCCGGGGGGAGCGGCCCTCTACCGCTCTTACAGTTCAGAAGAAAAAGAGGTCATTATGCGCGCGCTTAACACGATTGAAAACACGTTCGCCAACGCGCCCCGGCGTACTATTAAGATCACTTTTTCCGTTTACAATGAGCCCGGTGCGACGACCGGCGGTGGTACGGAGCCGGTAATGGCGCATCACAGCCCTCCTTATGACGCTCCTAAATCCACGTGGTTAGCGAGTGATTTCGGTGGTAGAGCGACAGGGATAAAAGCTGCCTCCTCCAAATTTGAGGCAGTGTGGAGAGATCAATTGAACATCGCGCCTGATGATGCCGATGAAGAGAATCGTTTTGTGGGCGACTGTGACGGTTATGTGTTATTGAACCACTCGTATATTAAGGATCTCTATAAGGGGGAGAGTGAAGGTGGTATTGGAAGTTATCAGTTTGATTTTGAAAGTCTGGTACTACATGAGGTCGGTCATATTGTCTGCTATCATTCGTTCAACAGCACCGGTCCTACAGAAAGCGGATTATTGGCGCTGGATGTTTTTGTGGCTACGGCAAGCGACCCGGAAAACAAGAATGTGGTAAAAGGCACTTTCGTAGATGATGGTTCTTATCCTATTATTTATAATGAGTTTGTTAAATCTTATACACCTGACGGGGGGTACCTTCAGCTTAGGTCCGGAGATTTCGGTCACATTGCCGGAGTCGGAACTGGAATCGGGGCGTTTACCACGATGATGGGTAAATGTTGCCGTAAATTCGCTGATTTTGAGCTTGCCTTCCTTTCGGAGATGGGTTGGCAAATAAATCCTGCAGCCTGGGAACATCCGCCCACCCCTACGGAACCGCCTCTTGAAGCGGGACTGCTCTTTGCCGAAGGGGTCACGCTGGAATCGGGCTGGTATGACCAGAATAAGTCTCGTGGAGCGGGAGGCTTCTCGATGGATTCAAATCTTTGCTGGGCAGCAGCGACCACCAACATGATTCAGTGGTGGCTGGACCGCTATGTGGCGGACGGGAGGACGATTCCGCAGAACGCTCCGCACGGTTTCTTGCCTGGGCGGGAGAATGCAACCTACAGGCAGTTCGCCATTTTTGAGGAGTTTTGCGATCCCAACATTGCAGGAGATCCGTTTCCTGAAATTCCCGACTATTTCACCACTTATTTTCCGCATATTTTCCCCAATGCCGATCCGTTTTATGATAACACGATCCTTCATGAAATCTATCCGGAGACGCTGAAGGAATTCTCGGATTATGTAGTGAATGGTTTAAAGAACAGGGGCGTCATTTATATGGCTGCCGGGGGACATGCGCGCACTCTCTGGGGATGCAGATACAACACAAAAACCGGAATTGTAGAAAAAATATACTACACTGACTCAGACGACAGACAAGTGGTGCTTTGGAAAGACGTTGTGGTCAAAGTTTCGCCAAACGGCCGGCCTATGATTGGAGGTATCTCAAAAGAAATCTACAATATAACCATTCTGTATTACAGAGTGTAATAAACAATGGAATCATTTTTACTGGTTACAAATATTATATTATAATTTAAACTTATTTTTTGTCATCTATGCTAAAATATTATTGCGCGATTCTTTTTTCACTGTTGATGCTGTCATGCAGTGAAGAGTATACCACGGATACACCATCCGGCCATCCGGATGAGATGCTGTTCCGGCTGCATATCAAGGGGTATGCGGGGGAAGAAACCCGTTCAACGGATGCTTTGGTCGTGTTCGACCGGCTTGAGCACTATATAGTCAATGAAGACGACGGCAGTTTTGCCAGCAATTTTCGCAGTCTTTACAATGTAAACCTTGCACAAATCAAGGTGGAAGGTCTGGCAGACGGAAACTATTACCTGCTGGTGCTTGCTGTGAAAGGAGACCCGGACAAGGACGGGGCCGTCCTGCACAAGCTGGAAAACAGTTCCTCCCCTTGGTTGTCCCTGGGAAGCGGAAATCAGGTAAAATCCTTACAGGCAGAATACTTTTATATCCGCCATCCCTTTACGGTGTCCGGCGGGCAAGTCTCGGACAGGGATGTCCGTCTGCGCAGAATTGTCGGGAAAGTAGAATTCCGGCTTAACTATCAGAGCGACTATGTGCGTCAATCCATCGAGTCTGTGGATGCTACTCCATCTTCTAATTCCACATTCGGCAATGTCTTGAACGCTGACGGTACGGTTTCGGGAGAGCAATCCATGGGAGATTGGTCCTTGCTGGACGAGCGGCAGATCCTGCTGCTCCCTTTGGGCGAAGGCGGCAACCTTCAGGGAGACATCGTATTAAACTCACGCCGCCATACGGGTGAGGTGATAGAGCGGACCTATCAGTTCGATGTGTCCGTTCGTCCGGGTGAGCATTCGGTGATCAACATTCAAATTACTCATCCTGATAATAATACAGGGCTGCTTTATATAAAAGATAAGGATTATACTCCTGATAACTTTTATACTATTTTGTCCGACACCGAATCCAAATCGGTGTATTATGATAGCAAACAACGTTCCTTTAACGTCAATGAGCCTTTGCAGTTCTCTATCCCAAACGACACCTCGCTGCATCTGCGTTTTTATTCTCCTTTAGCTATCTCCGGTGTAACGGTATATGCAAAAACTCCGGTGATGCGCGAATACTTTGAATTGGGGTACTTCACTCAAATACCGGCTTTTGCCGATGCCATTTTCCCTTTGCCGTTATCGCGGAGGGAGGCTGTTTATCGTACGGAGTCGGGACAGTATGTCAGTATCCCTGCCCTGAATGGGACTGATATTCAAACCTTGAAGTTCAAGATTGTCTCGGATGACCCCTACTGGCAGAAAATCTCAAAGATAGAAGCAAAGTGGTTTATCACTTTTAACCCGTACGGTGGAGACCCGGACCAACCGAATGGAGCTCCAAACGGTAACTGGATGGGAATGCGCCCCGTACATGCCCGTGAAATCATTGCGCTATTAACAAATATCGCTTATATGTGTTCGCTTGATGATTTCAGAGCACGGGTCTTGAGTTATCAGGACAAAATTGTAGATAATGATGGCAAGACTTATGTTGATATGAGTATTATCGTTGATAAGCTACAAAACCTTGCGCGTTTCAATACCGGCCTTGTCTATTCGGGCAATGGTGTGATGGGATTAGGGGGCGGCGCTACTCTGGGTGTATATCAGGGTGCTTATCTGCTCCATTATGTTAATCAGTATCAATGCTCATTTTTCTTTCATGAGCTGGGGCATTGCATGGGCTATAATCATAGCAGCGGCATGACTTACGGGCTTTGGTCATCAGAATGCGCCAGTGGATATTATGTCGGAAATATCCATAATTTCCCGGTACATTCGGCTGATATTCTTAATTCAAGTGCTAATCCAAATATATATAAATAAGATATGAAATTTAAATTATTGTTATTCTTACTTTTGAGTTTATCTTTCATGATAAGCTGTGATACCCGTGAAGAGGTTCCGTCTTCTGCTTCCTGTCAGATTGTATTACGCATGGGTATGCCAGGGAGTAATACACTTGAAGCAGTCAACCCGCAACAAATTACTGATTTAGGTGGCTATTTATTCGAAAGCGGCATATTAATAAAAAAATATCCTTCTCTTACTGTAGACGCAAACGGAGTGGTAGGGGGGATGATTGTTCCCATTAATCCGGATGCTTCCCTTTATTTAATGGCTAATGTTGCTGATCTGATGGATGAAAACGTTTACTTGGGAGAAGGAATCACTACCGAGGATGATTTCAAAAAAGTGTTTGTTACTTCTGACCCGTTACCGGCTGTGGGAGCGGATTTTGTGATGACAGGTCGGCATGATGTGAGTGATATCTTGTCGGCAAAGAGAGCGGAATTTGCCCTGACACGTGCTTTCGCAAGGCTTGATGTAGAACCTACACCGGGTGTTGTCATAGAGAAGATCGTTGTCAATCAAGTGGCAAAAGCGGTTTTCCTTTTTGCACAAGACCCAGTGGAGACACCCGTAGATCCGGAAAGAGGAACTTTAGAGAAAATTTACGAATCTCCTTTGGATGCGAAAGAGGAAGGAGTTTTTTACTTTTATGAGCAAACGGGAGATAAGGTGGAAGCCGTCATCACTGCACGCATTGATGGGGTGAAAAATATACTGAAGGCGATATTACCCGATGTCATCAGAAGAAACCATACCTATAACCTGAGAGTGACGAAGGTAAATGCTAATATAGAAGTAACGGTTCAGGAGTTGCCCTGGGACTTGGGTGAAACCACTGATGCTATTCCCGACCTCACACAGCAGATAAAAATAGATGCCACCCATTCGGTATTGTCCCCGGGCGTGAGGATAAATAGTGACAGGGATACGGTATTCATTCCCCACTACGGCAGTAATTTCCAGCTGGCGCTGGAAGCGGATGCCGAACTTGAAGTTCGATTGGACGGGATGGGAGGAGACGGCGGAATAACGGTTACTCCCAATACCTCTTCCTCAACGGATAACGACGGTTCGGGTGGAGTAAAAAACGTATTTGACGTTGTGACGGAATTAACTTCTCCCAGCAGCCCCAGACGGTATCTATATTTGGAAGTGCGAAACAAGAATCTATCGGAATATTATGGAGATAAAATCGTGGTTGCCATTGAAAAAAGTACCACTGTATTTGAGGGAAAAATAGCGCCATATTTTGAGGGGGCAACGTGTGCGATGGATGAATATGCCGACGGAGAACTCGGTTTTATTGAAATTCCATCGGATTGCGAGTTTACTTGTGCTGGTAACTGGCTGAAAGCGGAAGAAGTGATTACGGATGGAACCCGCCGTTACAAGATACTGGGCGGATATAGGCCGAATGACCCTGAAGCGGACGGAAGAACACAAACCGGAACTATCACGGTGGAGCATCTGGATAGCGGCGTAACGGAAACATATACTGTCAGCAGACCTAACAATGGATTGCCCGTTGTGAAAATAGATGATAAGTACTGGTGCAAGTTTAACCTCAAAGGAAATGCCCGGAGTTTTGATGACCAAATACAAATTACGGATCCCGTGGCACAAGAATCTGATCTATATGATTACCTGAAGACTTGTTCGGACGATCAGTATATAGAGTTGATGGGAGATGCCTACAAAGGAACAAACCATACAGGATTGAAGTTAATTTATACTGGCACCGGGAGCGCCTCTTATGCCTATCGGAATTATAGTACAACAAATGTAGGCGGTGCAATGAACGAGGCGAATCCTACAAAGCAATGTCCGCCGGGGTATCAAGTACCTAGTTTAGATGATTATGACAATCTGCTTGGCAACAAATATACTTCATTCTCCGGGGATGGGCAGGAAGTACAGGCGTCTTATACATGGTTGGGGAAAGCACATACAGTCTATCGATACAAACGTCCGGATGTCATCCATGATGGAGATACTATTCCTGTGATGTACTTCAATAAACTCAAGCTGGCGGATAATCCGGAATATGCTCTCTTTGGAAGCGGGAGTCAATCAAGCAATACTGATATGGAGTTTTCTTTTATCTTGTTTGCCACTGTTGGCCGGATCAGTCAGATATGTGGTAACGAGTTTACAATGGGCACTCGCGGCACCAATTTTACAAGAGCAATTCGTTGCATAAAATCTCCAGTAGAATTTATTTACTAATGCAGGTCTAACATAAAATAGAAGGAATAAAAGGCAGGAATTATTTTTATTAATTTTCGCTGTTAAAGGTACTATGTTTATTTCAGTAAATTAGAGACTTATGATTATATATAAAAGTCCCCTTACAAAATGGTTGGTGAATGAGGAAAAGCTTTATTTCATGCTCTTTGGCATCTGTTTTACCCGATGCCGCTATTTGGAAGTTTGGGAGTATATGGAGCTTAGGATTCGAGAGAGGCAATATACCGAATGCGTATTGTTAACTTTCCCGTCCGCTTTTATCTTGTCAGTTTTCTTTTCGTGGTGGTGTATGTTACTCCCACTACTAAGTTATCACCTGCTTTACCTGTTGGAGAAAAGATGGGGACACCACTCGATTTTTGATTGGGAGGTATTGGAGCATTGTGATGATGCGATCTATTTTAGAAAAAGAAAGAGTTTTGTCTGGATGAAATATTATTTCAAAAAGTCCCTGCCTGCATCAGTGTGGTATGATCAATAACAATCAGATTAAATACTTTAAAGAATGACAGATTATCATAGGCTATTAGAAACAATCGAGATTTTTGATCTTCCTCAACAGGATGTTTATGAGTTGGAAGTGAATAAAAAGTCTTATTACAGGCTTGGTGGAGTCATGATGTTACTTGCTGGATGGCTTGGATATCTACTTTTTTTTTCAGGACAGCCTCCGGAAATGCCAGAAGATTGGGAAACTGTAAACAAATTAGTGATGCTGGTGCCGATATTTCTTTTAGTACTTGGATTGGGCATGGTTATCGGAGCTTCAAAGGCAAAAGTTGTAATAGATAAAAATGGAATAGTCATTCCTGATGACATAATTCCGTTTGCAAAGAAAAAAGTCGAGTGGATCAATATAGAACAGGTCAAACTGATACCGGTTACTTCATGCAGTGATTCCTTATCCATGATTGTTCAAATGATATTCCCTTTTGTATTCTCAAATACAAAATTGATGCTTGTCCGTAGAGATTTGATAAAAGGAGAGGAGGAGTTTGGAATACTTGATATGGTGAAAGACAGAAAAGTTGCATTGAAAATCATACGCTTTAATTTGGGTGAACGTTTCAGAGTCTGAACAGTATAGCAGCCAATCGTATAGAAAACAAAGAACCCTTTCCGATAATGGCAAATACCAGATATGTATATTGGCAGATGTTAGCTACCAGAACAGGTTATATATTGAAGTAGAAAGGACTAGCAAAAGTAAATGCGCAAGATAAAAACTAAAGAGCTAATAAATACAGAAAACTAATGGAGCAAGAGAAACTAACAACAGAGATAGCACGCAGAGACATTTATTCGGGGCGTGAAGTTGACATTATTCTAAAGACATTTTTTGAGGTAATCAATAGAATGCTCAAAAGAGGCGAGCATGTCAAAATTGTCAATCAGGGACGGTTTGTATCGTTAATTCCGGCTCTGTTCCGAAGAAACCTGTTCAAACACGTCAGAAATGAAGAAAGACAGTTGAATTTGTCCTGTCAAAATACTTTGTATTCTCCAATTCTTAGAAAAGTAACACATCACTTGAAAATGATAAGAAATAATATTATAATGATATTAGTGATTATTAGTATTACTCTGCTCACGTCTTGTGCTGGAAGCAATCAAGCAAGAATCACATTGGAATCAAATTCTTGGCAGTTGGCTAATATCACTTTGGATGAGAAAGAAAACCAGGTTTTTTACGGTAAGGATTGTTTTATTATAACTTTCTGTAAGAAGGACAGTACCATAAACGGTATGGGAGTCTGCAACAGCTTTATGGGGAGATATGAATCCGGAGAAAAAGGTACACTTATTGTCAAAATGGGGACTACGACAATGAAATCATGCCTTGATAAGGACAAGGAGCAGGCTTACTTTACTATGTTAAATCTTGCTGATTCTTACAAGATTGAAAATTACGAATTGGTTTTATTCCATGGTGAGAAAGAATGCGCACGTTTTGCTCCCCTTGAAATGAGTACAAATCCTCAAGCAACTGATTACTAAGTATGAAAAGAAAATTATATTTGTTCGTTTGTTTTATTTTAGGCAATTTCCCTAGTTGCCTTTCTCTATGAAAAGAGCATAAGTGTGTTCGTTCCATCCGGTGGGATGGAACGTTCACTTAGCCATTTTGGAATGAGGGCCAAATGAAGTTAAAAGAAAACATCTAAACGCCAGAGTTGAGATATATAATATTGCATATAGAATTACATTTAATAAATAAAAAGTTATGAAAGTTAAATTTCCAGTTACACTTCTACGCTTAATTATGTTGGTTGTGGGAGTAAGTTTAATCGTTTCCTGTTCGGAACAGGAAATTGCGTCTGAACATTATATTCCTGCTGGATTCGGTAGAATGACGCTAAGATTACCTTCCAGTATCGCTGTCTCTTCTTCCGGTGAAGCAGAAGGCAGTCAGGCGGAAAACAGAATTACGCAGGCTAACTTGTTCGTGTTCAATGGCGGCATACTTGAGAAGGCGGTGCTTGATATTACCGACTTCACCAATAGTGGAAATGGACCCGAGGTTTCTGTTCTATTGGCAAATGCCGGTAAAAGAAATGTATACCTAATAGCCAATACCACTGCCGACCCACTAAAAGCACTAACTGAGAATAGTAGTACAGAGCAGGAGTTTCTTCTCATGCTTACAGAGAAACTAACTGGCATGGCAGCTTCACCATTTATTATGTCCGGAGGTCAGACTGATGTCGAAATCACTTTGGGACAATCTGCTGCTATCGATCTGACAGTCAAACGCTTGGTGTCACGGTTCAATGTAACGACTAGTGATGAAAACCTGACAATAACAAGTGTCTCTCTGAGTAATACACCTGCCCAGTCCACCTATTTCGAAACACAATCTACAGCAGAAATTCCATCAATAGAAACAGAAGCGATAGATACTTCCACAGACGGGAATGTCATTTTGTACTCTTATTCCTATAAATCCGATGATACTCCGTTATCTATTAAGCTCAAGGGAGAGATACATGGGAAATCTGTTGAGTACATCTTCGGGTTGAAAGATGCACAAGGAGCTCCTGCCCAATTTGACCGCAATAATATATATACGGTGCGTGTGAGCGGAGGAACATCACCCGAAGCGACATTGACAGCCACTATTTCAGTTGAGCCATGGACAATATCCGACGAGATATTCGATGTCGATCTGTCCGGTTCAGACATCAGGCTTATAAGTCATCATTCCATCCAAAATGCAACTACATTCTCAATGGCAGACTCGCTTTTTGAAACAGCAGCCCGTGGTGATGAAATCAAACTGAGTATCGCAGCTTTAAAAACCGTAACAGTAAACTCGGACGTAGACTGGCTTACAGCTGTAAAGGCTGATGAAACAGCAGGTATCCAAAATTGGAAAATAACAGTAGCGCCTAATCAGCAAACAGAGAAACGGGAAGGTACTGTCACGCTAGATAACGGAGTGATGAAGTGCAACTATAAATTTTCGCAGTTCGACGTCAGCACAGACCGCTACCTGGTACTTGTCGTGGCCGGGCAATCTAATGCGGTAGGCTATGACGAATCCCCCAAAGACCTGACCGGTGCGGATGCACCGGAAAAAGGCGTTTATCAATTAGGGCTAAAAGGAGATGATAATTTGAAGATAATCGAGCTTCAGGCATCCGCCCAAGAGCTTCAGGATATGGCTCGTTTCACGGATAGCAGGAATCAGCCGGGAACGAAAGGTATTCATTTGCCCTTGGCAAAATTACTCATGACGAAAGCCCCCGCAGGATATAATGTTATTGTCATTCCGGTTTCATATGGTGGTGCAGCCTTCTCTACATCAACTGCTTCCCCCTATAATACAACAGCTATGAAACCTGACAATCTGGATTCTCCAACACGCTGGGGGAAAGACCAGGCATATTATAGAACAATGTTGGATCGTACAAAATTCATGTTAAATGCTAATTCTGACAATAAATTCATTGGTGTAGTATGGTGCCAGGGAGAACACGATTTAGGAATCACTCCTGCCAATCATTATGCTAAATTTACAGAAATGACCGATGCTTTTTTCAGCACTCTGAATGCTAAGGGACTTGGTAACCGTTGCCCTCGTGGAACAGCCGGTAAAGATATGTGGTACAACTACAGCACTACCCCTTATTTTTACCATACTCCGGCCCAACCCTCAGGACAAGGCAATAAGCCGAGCAATTCAATTCGTGGTACTTCCGTATTCGGGGGGTACAAAGTCTGGAATCCGAATACTTTCATTCATGTCCCCGAGAATTTTAATAACACCAATATGATGAACGGAACCGGAAAGACTTCTTCGGCAAGAACTTCACATTTCGGTAATGATGCTTTCCGCAAGGTGATAGCTCCGTTGGTTATGAATTGCATACTCGAAAATGGTGGTCTTAATTTTGACGGGAGCACTCCCGCTGAACAGAATCGTTTCAATGATCCAATAACAGTAGCGCAGGCAAATAACTCTACCGGCAGTTTAGGTGAACTTCAGAACGGATTACTCGTATATCTTCCTTTTGAAAATAGTAATCCGGCGCAGAATATGGCTTCTTCGGCAACACAAAGAAATGTCAATGTTACCAATTCTAATTTGAGTACTACGCAGGTGAGCAATCTTCCATATCCCGGTGGTGGCATACGTACGGGTAGGGTACTGGATCTTTCACCAGGCAATGGAAATTCGATTTCTATTAATATTCCTACAGAAACAAATACATCATGGACATTCAGTTTCATGCTGAAACGCAGTAACACCACGGATGCAAGTGCCTTACTAAAAGGAAACGGACTAAACGGGAAACTGTTTGCCGGATTTAAAAGCTATAGTAACGAAACTTGCGCCAACATGATAGAGTTTTCCGTACAACCTTCCTACAATGTCTCAAATAATGGTATTGCCAGTGGAGTGGGGCGATTGCTGTTTGCTGATAAAGTGCGCTCGTATGACGATTGGATATACTATGCGGTGAGCTATGACAAGGTTACCAAAATAATTATTGTCTATATGAACGGCCAGAATGTGTGTCAAACTACATTGTCTGCTAACAATGCATCTGATATTTCTGATTTGATATTAGCAGGTCAGGGGGATGGTTTCAGTGGAACAGATGGCTATATGGACGAATTTTATCTTTGGAACCGAGTCCTGTCTGCACAGGAAATACAGAAAAACTATATCATGAGTTATTTTGGAATAAAGAAATAAACTACACATTTATGATTAATTATTAGAGTCTCATTTCGTTTAGCTATTAAAAAATACTGTCTGTGAAGATCGTGTTATTGTTTGTGTTGTTTATATTTCCCTCCCAAGTTATATGGCATTTGGGAGGGATTTTTTTAGACTACCTGGGATTTATTGTTGGCAGATGTTCTTCTGCAAAACAGTGACGGTATTACTGTCATATATCGTCACTGTTATCTTCTTAATAAATTGGTTCTTTTACGTTTATTCATATTTGCAATTTTACTGGCAAAGAAATCCGATTGATCTATTTTAACACATATTAAAAATGTGTCAAAATTGACACATCCTTACTATAGAACAAACTATAACAATGTCCTCGTCGATCACTATAAAGTTGATTCATACAGCTATTTCTAGTAGCAAAATTTTCCCTTGTAACTACTAACAAGCCTACATTTTTAATATTATGTGTTATACCAATTATCCTAATTCCACTTCAAGCATCAACAGATAATATCTGTCCCCGAATGGTGGGCATGCCCTGTAGTTGCCTGTATTGTACAGGTGCAAAATATAAATATGTGATTGTAGCTGTGGGAGAGAGGGGTAAAATAAGAAACTGTTTCATGGAAAGAAGAGCCTTCCATGTAACAAGCTATAAAGTCTCGGGGTGATCAGAAACCACCCCAAGGAGTTTATTTAATAGAACGCGTACCTTTTATTATATCTTCAGGTACTTCATTGCAGCGAGTATAAATTCGCATTTCTTCCGGATTATTTTTAGCCTTCCAGACCATTGATTCATGAAATAGATTCGTAATAACATAGCTATGTTCCCATGCATTATCAGTACTTAATTGATGATCATACGTGCCACCAATCAAATACCCCCAGTCTTCATCATTATCTAAATTAAATATTCCGGTGATATGCTGAGAAAATGCGCTGTTATAGTTTGTATAAATTTCATAGGTACGTTTTCCATCCACCTCTTTTCGGTTGAGGGTAATATAATAATATCGGGAATCGTTCATCTGTTCTCCGTTCCATTCGGAAAGATACCATGTTCCAGCTATATTCGCATAGTTCACATTAAGTTCCGTCTCTACTGTCACTTCATTGTCATCGCCACATGAGGCGAAACAAATAAGAAGTGCCAATAGTGTCAATATTCTAAAAAGAGTTTTCATATTCTTCTGTTTTTTATTTGTTCATTCTATATATTAATGTATGCTTACTTCTTCAGGGAGACTTTCACTTGGATAGTACGCTCCGAGGGTTTTGTGTTGATACCATCTACCACAATAGGAAAGCTAAACTCTGTTTTTACCGTAGGTGGCATTAGTTTTCCATCTATAGTAATAACAACATCCGCCGCCTGACCAGGGGCTATCACTGATGGTTCGGTATGCAATTTTGCATAACGGGGTATCATCAGAGCCGAGAGCTTTAGAGGAGTTTTACCGCTGTTAACGCATACCAATCGTTCTGAGCGCATGGCTATATATGTCATTTCCTGAAATTGCACTGTGGCACGCCCCAATCTTAAAGCACTTCCGAAAGCATAAGGATAATCCACCCATTGATTTGCTGTAGGCAATACCTTTCCAATCAATGTAAGTTTAGCTACCGGTTCTTTTTTCGAAAGATTGGTATAGACAAATGTATGCTTATTCAAAATGCCTGCCTGTTCAAAAGGATCAAAAATAAGTCTTATTTCTCCTGTTTCACCCGGCCTTACTAATGCCTTATTGAAAGTCGCCTCCGTGCAACCGCAGGAAGTATAGATCCGAGTCAATGTCACAGTTTCCTTACTCACATTACGAAACCGGAAACAATAAGTAACCGGGGCATCATCCTCTGATAAATGTCCTACATTCATTTCAGTAGAATCGAAGTGCAACACTTCTTCCCCTTCCAGTAAGGCGGGATTGATGATCGAATCAATCTCGCTACGGGTCAATACCTGTCCCTGTGCAGGAAACTGCACAGAGATCAGAGTAATAAACACCAAACTATATATAAAGAGAGAGAATTTCATAACATGCTAATTTGTATTATTTAAATCCAGCCATTACTTTTACGTACAGTAATATAGAAACTTTGCTTAGTACCATCACTGGCTGTAACCGTAGCCTGCGTAGAACCCACTTTCAGCCCTTTCAATATGAATGTCACCTGGTCAGTCTCCGCTGTCATTGTAGCAACCGAAGGATCAGCTACCATACATGTGAAAGTCATGTTTTCTCCATTATTAAAATATCTGGTATAGTTAATTCTGGAGGTGGCGTTTATGGCAACAAGCATATTAGGCACTTTCATTTCAACACCATTACCAGCAACTGCATTCAATAATTTAGATGCATTCAACAATCCGCTCCCCATCTTCCCACGGTAGTTGGAAGGTTCCATAGACATCGGTGATGTTGAACCGAAACTTTCATAATTTGGCCAGTAGAGCTTTGTATCCGTAAAGTAAGCATTCACATCATCAGTTGATTCGATGACCAACTTCCGGAAATCCTCGGCGCGGAAATGGCGATGTAATTTTGCAGCATAAGAAAGCCCCAATGCTACTACACCTGATACATGTGGACACGCCATGGAAGTCCCTTCCATATATCCGTAATATTCATCTCCACCATTCAGAGGAGGAATAGTAGAATATATTTTCCCTTTCTTACTTTTATGATAATCACTGTCTCCACCAGGAGCAGAAATGCTGATTCCCGGACCATAATTGGAGAAACTTGAAGGAGTACCGTCAGCTGCTACAGCTGCTACAGAAATATAATCAGGATAAGCACCCGGATATCCCGCCATCGGTGAGTATTCATTGCCACCTGCAAAGACTGCAATCCCGCCATCAATGACTCCATTCGGTGAACCGGCATTATGAATGAAGTAATCAAGTGCTTCTTTTTCCAATGGAGCACCATCTACCCATGCTTTATCCGTAGTGTACCCCGGAGTATAAAGTAAAGGATTGGAACGACCGGAATTATACCCCCAACTACATTGCAAGACTACCGCACCGTTATCAGCAGCATATTTAATGGCTTTTGCTTCCTGATAAAGTGTAACACCTCCATTTCCTGCAAATACTTGGCATGACATGATTTTCACACCGCTATTGGGGGTTCCGTCTCCACCGGCAACGCCACATCCTCCTGTTCTATTACCATTCACAGCTGCAATTGTTCCGGCAACGTGTGTACCATGCCCCGTATCAAATACATCGTCGCAAGAAATAAAACCTTTATCAGCTACAAAATTATAACCATATCGGTCGCCTTCATAACCATTACCATCAGCATCCTCTTGTGAAGCATAAGTTTCCGCTTCGTTCACCCACATATTGCCTTTAAGATCCGGATGATTCCACATCACACCTTCATCTAATACAGCTACTATAATGGAAGGATCACCCTTACAAAGTTCCCATGCCTCTTTGCAAGCCAGATCTACGCCGGGAAGCGCAGGGACAACGTATTCACCTTTATCATTCTTTTCGCCATTCTGCAAAACAGAACCATCATTAACATATCCCCATTGTAAGCTCAAATCAGGATCATTAAATGCTAAAGAGTTACCAATAGCACGTGTAGTAGCCTTCAGCTTCCGTTTCGCTTCATCACTCAAGAAGGTAGGCTTCACTGTCGGGTCATACGCACGCTGAATGGTGTGACTATACTGTACTTTTGCTATTTCAGCTACTTGTGCCAAATCTTTTGCAACTTGCTTCAAGTCGGTATCTTCATCAAAATGCACTACATACCAAAGACTCAATCCGGCTTTGCGGGTGCGTTCTTCATTACGCATGTCTATTGGAAAAACTCGTTCCAGTTTGTAAGCACCTACACGTTTAAGGGCCTCATCCATAGAAGAGATACCGGAGCGTGTCATCACACTCCCGACAGTTCTCGTATGAACTTGATCCAACACAGAGGCAACCTCCGGTTTAAACTTCACCATGATTTCCCCTTGGTTGGCTCCTTCGGGAATATCAATTATCGGAGCTTCATTTCTGTTCGGATTAGTATCGGCCATGCTGCCATTATCCGTGCATGAAGCAAATGTCACTGCACAGGCAGCAATTATTATTAAATATATTTTCTTCATCATTATCATTCAGTTTTTTCAGGCTTTGCTTTCGGATAGAACTCATAGAAATAATCCAGATTTGTCGGTTCATTCTTAAAACCGGGAACATTTCCGCTTGGATCATACCCGTCAACCTCTTGTGTACAAATCAGAGTGAAAGGATCAAATCTTGCAAAACGGGGATGATATAACAACCAATCCGGAATATCGCCTGTCAAAAAATTCAAGTTTAGAGATAAATACTCCACGTTTGGCAATATTCGGGGAATCGTCTTTAATTTTGTTTTATTCTCTGCTGAAACACTATTCAACGTATCATTTGCCGCTATTTGAGCGTCTGTATATTTTGCATCCCACGCCATTTTCGGAAGTTCTCCATAAATATAGCCATAAGATAAAGAAAGTAGTTTCAGCTTTTCCCATCTAAATAGATTTACTAAACCTGAAGCATCTATTCTCATTCCCCAGTTTTCTTGCCATACACCGTCCCGAAGGTCTCTTTTAGTATCATATCGACGCATACCGCCAAGGCTCAAACTTATCAGATTAGGGAAATTATTCGATGTTATCTGTGCCGGAAGTCTAGTGAAATAATTACCGGTCAAGTCTAACCTCTCCAAAGTTTTCATTGGTTTTGTCAACTCTGTCGAAGGATCTATACTCGTAATACCATAAGATGATACTGTGAGGTTCTTCAAATATTCCAAATCAGCCATGGATGTACCTAATACGAAATTATCCGGAAGTAACATTTCATTTGCATTACCATAGAATATGAGTGTCTCCACATATTTTAAATGGCCAATTTCAAGAGGTAACGATTCTTTAGTATCCAACATAGTGAAAGTTGCCATACGAACGCGGCCGATTTGTTCTTTAGGCACCTTGTCCGTTTTCTCCCAAAGTTTAACTCCGTCCCAATAATCCATTTTTTCACTGGTATCCCAAGCACTCATCGATCTTATTTTCTCTTTAATAATAATCAAAGCGATAGAGTCTCCTTGACGATTATCCTCAATGAGAGGAGCTGCGTCTTGTCTCACGACCAATTTAGCTTCTTTTTCCAATATGTCTTCCGGATTTTTAGGCTCAAAAGCAATCGTAGCTTCTCTAATCAGAGGGTCTGTATTCATATTCCAGTTAAAACGTACTTTTACAGTCCGTGGACGTGCCCCCTGATCTAAAGATACAGTAGGCTTTTTATCCAACGTTACCCAGCCCTGATCTGCAGGAATGCTGACATTAAAATCAACATTGGTAGTTATAGAGATTTCGAAATACCTCTTACCATATTCACCCATATTAGCAACTTTAACTTCTTGCTCACTCAAACCGATCATTTTCCCATAACCGACCTGATGAACCTGCAGTTCTTTCCTTACTCCATCTTCTGACACGAAAGTAACTACTGCCTGGCGTATATCATTGGACAAGGTAGTGTCAACCACTATTTTACACTCGGCAGAACCAACACCATTGGCAGGCATAACTTTCACCCAAGGTTGATTAACTCTTGCCACCCATTTAGCTTCTGAAGCTACATTCACCGCCTCCGTGCCACCTTCAGCCCCCAAAGTAATCTCTTGAACGCCTAACGTGAAGCCGGTAATACGCTCATCATCCGAATCGTTGCAAGCTGCTACTAAGCATAAACCTGCAAACAAGCTGAAAGCTATTTTTATTAACGATTTCATATTTATTCTTTTTTTATTATCATAGGTTTATTTTTCCAGATCCAGATAGTCGCATCCACGAATGTCTTGTGTCGTATCATAAATTAGCTGATAACTACCAGCTTTAATCCAGGAGCAAACAGAAGAAACATCCAGAATAATATTCGGATTATCTTTTATTTCAAAGATCTGAATATAAGGAGATATAGTACCATCAATCTTACGTAAGTCATTGCCGGCCAAAAATAAAGCAAACAAACTCGGACACTTTTCAATGCCAACCGGCCATTCTCTCATGATACGGTTACCATTTTCATCGCGTTGACTACGCAATCCGAACACGCTCAGATGGTCAATATTCAATGGGGAGGTCGGGAATGAGCCAAAGCGATTGTAACTAAGGTCAAAACCATAAAGATATGGTAAAGTTATAGCATTGAATTCCTTTGGCAACTTCGACAATTTATTATAAGTTAAATCCAATGTTTCCAATTGAGCGGTTTCTTTACTCAGTGTCAGTGAACCGTCAGGAAAGTCTTCCATTCCATTTCCCTTCAAAATTAAAACTGAAATAGTCGAGTTTTTATCGAATAAAATACCCGGAAAAGTTTTCAGCTTATTGCCGGCCAGATCCAGTGTCTTGGCATTCAATCCTTTGAAATCATCTCCTCCTTCGAATTCGGAGATTTCATTGTACGAAAAGTTAACACTTGACATCACGTACACTGATTTTGCATCGAAGATATTGGGAAATTTAGTAAGCTTATTATATGAGAAAGAGAATGTTTCTACATCTTCAAAACCACAGAAATTGACAGGAATTTCGGTAATCTGATTATGATCCATAGTAAGTTGAACCAGATTTATCTTCTTACCCAATGCAGGAATAGTAGTAATCTGATTATTTGTACAATCCAGTTTACCTAACTTCTCCAGATTCTTAAAACTGTCCGGCAATGTTGTCAGACGATTATTAGTCATATAGAGAATCTGCAACTTCTTATTCGACTTTCCATTTTTGGCAAACTCATCCAAACCATTTTCTAAATCTTTCGATGCTATCTGCGGATTATTAGCCATATTCAGAAACTCCAGGTTTGGCAAAGTTAGCAGCGCTTCCGGGAATACCTTCATTGAGGGACAATTGTATAATTCTACATCTGTCAGATCTTCCAGTTTAGAGAAGTCCGTTCCCTGAGCGAAATTTACAAATTTACCATTGGCAATATATAATTGCCGCAATTTTGTCAAATTACCAATTTCTTTTGGAACTCTTACGATGCCATTAGTCAGATTTCCGGCAGATGCGTCTCTGGTAGAAACTCCCATACGTTCGCGAATCTTGGATGTCTTTTCTATTGGCTGTTCCAACCTTTTCAGGGCTATCTGAAGCGGTTCTGACAGAGCATCTTTTGCATCCTTTTTCAAGAACTTGTTATAATAGTCATTACGTATAGCCTCTTTTTCCTCAGGGGTCATATCCTCCCGCCATTGGTCAAGCATATTATCTCCTACTTCATCCGAGTGTGTGCCCAGTGTCAAGATTGTCAGTTCAGTCAATTGTCCCAAAGCAGGAGGCACATCGCCATCACAGCCAAATGAGCCCAAATTTAATATAGTAACACGGCCTTTTGTGTCCAAGCCAACCTCCGGTTGATCTCCCCACATATCTATATCCTTATTGAAATCCCAATTGGTTCCTTTGGGGTATGTCTCACCCGAATAGCTCCATTTACCTTTATCTCCACCGAGAGACTTCCATATTTCATATAGAGCGAGATAATCCTGAATACGGTCAGTACTATCGTACAAATTAACAGGTGCCTCCACTTCCGTTGCCTGACTATCCTTCACTTCAAATGTAGTTCCTACTTCTATTCCTCCAGCGCTAAGTCCTTTCTTATCTTTTGAAAACAGGCCATAGCTAACCAATTTATAGGTTCCGGCTTTGAGAGAAAGCAATGAATCACTTACGGCAACAGCGTACACTTTCTTCGTTTCCAGATCTATTTTTTCTGTATATTTAAAAGGTATTAGCGCATCATTAAAGGATTCCAGCACTTTAGAAAACTGATTTTGAACTGTGATTTTTGCATAGCAAACATCAGAAAAAAGGAAATCTGCAACCGGTTCCTCTCCATCGGAACGAGTGGTAACGATATTCTTCGTCAAGGTGAACTTTACACTACCACGTTCCACTACCTTAATGGCAATATCCTGAACCGCCAGTCCACCGTTGACAACAGTAATAACCGTATGTTCAGCAGGTTCTCCTGAAAGTATGGGCTGCAATCCCTGATCAATAATCTTATAGAGATAAAAACCTACTACAGTGTAGCTTCCGGCCAGTAATTGCAACTTTTCGCTTCGTAAGCCAAGTTCACTATCACTGCCCATTGCATACAGTCCCACTGTTTGAGTTACTTCTGTACCATCTGTACTGTTTACAAGTACAATTTTCATTTTTTGCGCTTCACGCAAATATTCCAACTCGTTGACACCGGCACGGCTTGTACCCTTTTCAGCATTGAATGCACCACTCTTAAAGAGTTTGAATTGGGCATAACCATATCCGGCTTGCAATTCCTCCTCGTCGTCAGAACACCCGCCCAAAGCATAGCCCAGAGCGAATACCAGACAAGAGAGAAACAACATCTTTATGACTAATATTTTAGATTTCATAAATTGAAAATGTTTTTTGTTATTTTCTTTCATTAATTGAGATCTCCGAAGTTAATTACCATCGCGGGTCTACTAATAAGACAGCATAAGGTACACCGGCTTCAGGATCAATAAAGTTGACAACCATTATCTCATTTCCACTAACACCTGATTCAAAACCTAGCGTCAGATTCTTCATACTCTGCTCAAATCGGATATTCTCCCACAATGTATCCTCTTCTTTCCAATAAGTATCTACCTGTAAATAATATCCTGTAAATCCATTTGGAGTTACAACAATTCCTTCAAAAGCATCTGCTTTCGGTAAAGAGAGAACGAAAACATTTGTAGTTCCATATTTCTCAATTAAGATTTCATCTTCCTCTTCGCTAGACATAGCGGACACTAATGTACCCTCACTATCGTAAACAGGTTGATTATTTTCATCCGTAATAGCGAAGCCACGAGATGAATCAGGATTAGCAGCTTGTTCAATACGTGCCGCAATATTTTCCTCATATTTCTCATTGATACCCTCCCCACTGAAAACTTCTGTCTCAAAGTTCCCTTTTATCCGTTCATATAAAACATTAGGGAATATCATTAAATAACCGGTACGGATTTTTCCAGGATTCACTCCGGTAGATACTTCTATGATATCCTTCTGCTTATAATCTATATCAGCATAAATCCAACTGTTATCTTCGTCCATACAAGTGAATACATACTCATATTCATAAGACTCTTCATTTAACTCTTGAGTATATTCCACATAAATTCTTGTGTAAGCATCATCTTTAGAAATAACAGTTATCGGCATGGGTACTTCCAAGCCATTATTATATGATGAACCATCGTATGTGAAAGTTATGGCAGCACCTGCCGCATTCTTATTGCTAAACTCAATTCTATCTTCCGGAATACCGGCATAGTTGACCGGTAGCTGTGCTACAATTTCATATTCTTTGTTCTTAAAGGTCAGAGTCTGCTGCCAGGCTACTTTTTGAAATCCATTATTCAGAGACAATTTGATTTCGACATTTTCATTGGCCAGCCCGGATGTATTATTCAAGCTCATCCCTTCTGATGGTTCTACGATCCAATCAGCATTAGCGGTTACAATGATGCTACTGCCTTCATATTCCTGAATAAGCGGATTTCCTGCCGTATATTCTACCGACTGGTCTGTATTGAATATATGCACCTCATATCCGGTCGCCGGACGAGTAACTGTAAAAATCGCCTGCTGTACACCACCCGTCATCAGGTTCAACTCCGCCTTGTACGATTTCATCAGTTCCGCTGCATCATTGCTAATACGAATAGTCACGGACTGATATCCGGCAGTACCGGAACACGCATAAACTTCTTCGCCATCCACTATAAAAGAACACCAGAGAGCCGAAGAGGTCAATGTCCAATTATTTGTTGTTTCAAATGTCAAAGTTCTCTCATCGCCAACTGCACATTCTATTTTTTGTAATTCGGGAAATACAGGCTTTGTTTCCTTATCATCATCTCCACAAGCAATGAAGAGAATGCAGGACATCAGCATGATAAACCGCAAATAATATTTCATATCTTTCATATAATCTATTTTTTAGTATCCTTGGTTTTTTAGTTGCTCAGCTTCTTCATCGCTAATCCACTCAATCATATTGACATAAGTTCCCACCGTATCGACATTTTCTACATAAACAGTAATGTATAAAAATACGAATGTCTGACAAACATTATAATACGAAGCATAGACAGTTGGCTGTTTTACCAATAATTTACCATCACCATAAATCGTTCCAAATGCTTCTGCCGTACTTCCTAAAATCTGGTTATCCATCTCCACGAACGGTTTCAGGGGATTAGACGGATCAAACTTCAACTTAATACCATATCCTTTATAGAAGAAGTCAGGTAAAATAACAGTGTTTTCTTCTCCCGATACAACCTCGGCCTTCAACAAGCGCATATCCGTATCTTTCATAAAATCACTGTAGTAAGTAGAAGTCAGTTTGCAATATCCCGTGAATACATGTAAGTCGAATGGACAAGCTTTCTGCATCTCTATGCGCGTCTTGGTTCCATACTCTGCCCATTCCTTGTCATCATCCGCAATCAGACGCAAAGTGACAGAGAGTGAATCCGTTTTTCCAATGTTTTCATAAAGACCACGGATTTTTAAATCTGCAGCGCGTTCACCGGCTTTAATAGTAACTGTGTTTGATTCAATAACATAATGTTTGTTTTCAACCGCATTGCTATTTTTATCATCCACTTCTACACCGTATGTCCGGTCGTAATCACATGCTACGGTAGAAGCGACATACACCTTAAACCAGTCATTACTGTTCTGTACCGGAAAATAGGATAGTGTATCGGAGAACATTACATACTCGGAGCCACTATAAGTCGTCTTATCGGAATCACATCCCGAAAGGCCTGCTATAGCTGCAACGGCTGCAAATAATCCTATGAATATTCGTTTCATTCTTATATATTTTTCCATGTTACTTATTTATTGCTTTCATTCGGTTCAATATCCGCATTTGGTGACTGTAATTCATGTTGCGGGATGGGCCATACAAATAGAGGATCGGATGCCTTAACTTTCAAAGTATTACCTTGCGGAATAGTATTAAGCTGAGCAGAACGTTCAAAACCTTTCTCCCAACGCTTGAGGTCGTTCAAACGGAACCCTTCCATAAAAAGTTCTTTCACACGCTCTTCTTCTATCATTTTCAACCAATTGTCCGAAGTAATCACCGTAGAGCCACCATAAGTCTTATAACGAGCGGTACGTAAAATAGTGATATCCTTGCCGGCTTTAGAGTATCCGGTAGGCACTGTACCCAGATTAGCCAATTGACAGTAAGCTTCTGCACGAATCAGATATTGTTCGGAAAGACGGAACGGCTTCGGCATATTCACATGCAAGATGTTGTTTTTAAAGAAGTTCTGGTTTCCATAATATTTAATCAACAATGGACAAGTCAATCCATGGGGATAGCCAGTCGTGGCATTTCCGAAAAATGCCTCATAACGATTATCATTGGCAGCATATAAGTTCAGTGCCCATTTACCCGGAACGTAGTCGGGTTTATATGAATTATAATCATAATTAAAGAATATTTTCCCTAGCCTGCCGCCATACGAAGTGATCTCAAAACCAACTTTCCAAATAATCTCTGTCGAAGCGTCATACTGCCACATATATTCGTAATCATTATAATCATTCGAATAGGTCTTCTTTGTCACAGCAGATAGGATATAATCTTTACTATCAATAACTTTCGTAGAGTAATCAGCAGCTTTCTGCCATTCTTGCATATACAGATAGACGCGGGCATAAAGCGAGTTAACTGCTCCTATAGTAAAATAGATTGAATTATATACCGGATCGGAACCTTTTTCTTCAGTATCCAGATAATTGGACGCTTTGGCCAGGTCATCCAATACAAATTGATAAGAAGCCTTTAACGAAGCACGTTTTGGACGTCCCGCATTCGAATAACTGTCAATCAATGCAACACCTAATTCTTTATCGGCAGTTTCCGGCTTGTAAGCTTTGCAATACATTTTGATCAGTTCGGAATAAGCCAGTGCGCGGGCAAAATAAACTTCTCCTTTGTAAGAGTCCAGTTTTTCGAGTTTATCGTCATCTGTTGTATTATTCTCAACTTGCTCTATATTTTCCAGGAAAAAGTTACAACGGCCAATAACCGCGTATAGCTGTCCATACACATCTGTTATATCTGTGTTGGTTGCTAAAATATTCCAACGCCAGATGTCACCGTAAGCATTTGAATACCCTTCGACAGCATAAACCAAATCAGATTGGAGATCGGGAAGCAAAGTCAAGTCTCCACTGTACAGGGCCGCATCCTTATATGCAGAATAAATACCAATCACTACCTGATTGGCTTCTTCAACCGTAGTCATCGCTTTTTTCTCAGGAATCCCGTCGCTTGGATATTTATCGAGACACGCAGACGCGGATACGACTATGGCAGCCAATATTATATATAATTTTATTTTTCTCATCATTATTATCTTAAATTTTAGAATGAAACCTCCAAACCAAAGGAGAACTGGCGTGACATCGGATATTGCGCCCTATACATATTGGTGCTACCTTCCGGGTCAATTCCGGAGAATCCGGTAAATGTAAGCAGATTCTGTCCTTGTACATACACTCGTGCATTGCTTAAGAAGTTAGTCTTCTTCAGCATTTTCTGTGGAAATGTATAGTTCAACATTACATTCTTCAAACGTAAGAAAGAAGCATCTTCAAGAAAGCGTGAATCCATTTGTGGAGTTACGCCATGACGAGGAATATCCGTTAAATCACCCGGTTTCTTCCAGCGGTCATAAAGCAGGCGTTTTGACTGGTTATATGCAGAATATAGCCCATTACTTTCTTCAAAGAAGCGGTCATTATTAAACACCCAACGATCAGCTACCCAGCTAAACTGTGCAGATAATGTGATGCCCTTCCAAGCCAACGAAGTACCAAAACCACCTTGCCACGGAGCCATAAAACTTTTGCCAATCATCACTTTATCAGACTCCCTGTATTCAGTTGTAATTTTTCCGTCCTTTGCATACCAGAGAGCATCGCCATTGGTCGGATTTACGCCCGCATAACGGTTGACATAGAATTCACCGGCAGAATGTCCTACTACGAGTTTATTCCCTGTAGATGAGATTTCATATTCGTCCAACCCATTATAAAGTTCAGTAATTTCATTCTTATTATAAGAAGCGTTTACGCTCACATTCCAATTAAAATTATCCGTACGAATAACATCTGCATCGACCGACAATTCTATACCGCGATTGATCATCGTACCTACATTATCCCAACGATATCCAAAGCCTTTGTCCGCATAAGATATAGGAACCTGCATCAACATATTAGTCGTACGTTTATTATACACTTCAACATTTACATTCAAACGATTGAAGAATCCTAACCGCAATCCTGCATTCGTAGTCCAAAGTTTTTCCCAACCCAATAACTCATTTCCTTCCTGCGCTGGGAAAATACCTGCTTCTCCTCCGTAATTAACACCACCGGCAACCAATGCCAAATGATCATAATCAGGAATCGAAGAGTTGCCCGAAGTACCTGTGCTCAACGTAACTTGTGCATTAGTCAACCATTTAAACTTCTGCATGAATTTTTCTTTCCGCAAGTTCCACATCAGACCGACAGACCAGAATGTAGCCCAACGCCCTTGAGTTCCAAAGCGTGAGGAAGCGTCACTACGGAGAGAGATGTCGGCATAATAACGGTCGTCGTAATTATATTCGCCACGTCCGAAAAACGATACATAACTATAACCGGAAGTAGCATCGCTCCAGTTTGATGCGCGAGTTCCTGAACTTACATTGGTAAGAAAATTATTGTTTTGTCCTTTTGTTACTACCTGAAAGCCTTCAGAACAATAATCTATGCCTTCTTGTCCCAACATGAAATTAAAAGAATGGCTCTCTTTTACATTAAAACGATAGTTGGCCGTATTGGTAATAGTCAAATTCAACGCATCTGAAGTGTTACGTCCGGCAGTACCTGAGTTATTGTTCGGTTTGTAACTGGGAAACGACTGCATGAACCCGGTAGAATGGGAATAATCGACACCCACCTGAGAACGAATGGTCAGGCCTGTGATTGGGGTAGCTTCCGCATAGAACGTAGAAATGACTTTATACTTTTTATATCTTAACGGATTATTGTCAGACCATTCCAAAGGATTCTCTCCCAGACCTTTCCAACTTCCATCATTGATAGATGCCAGACTTCCATCTTCTTTATATGGATTCCAATAGGGCAACATAAAGCGAGTGGATGCGATAGGAGAAGATAAGACGTAGTTGCCGCCGCCGTCGTCTGCCTGTTCTATTTCTTCATATGCAAGCATGGAATTAGTTCCGATCTTCAACCATTTCTTGGCTTTTATTTCCACATTAGCACGAAAATTGTAACGCCGGAAAGTGGACCCGACTGCAATACCGTCCTGATCGTAGAATCCGCCTGAAATGAAATAGTTTGTTTTATCAGTAGCTCCGTTTATTGCTAATTCATAATTCTGCAACGGCGCATTGTCATTAAACACTTCATTCATCCAATTAATATTCGTACGTCCCAGCTTATCATAGTTTTGTCCCTTGTCCAATCCGATTTCTTTTTCATATTGAATACGTTCTGACGTATTCATCAAAGTCCAGTTATCCTGAGCCAGGCGGGAGAAACCTAATTGTGAGCGAAAGGTAACTTTTGCTGCATCCAACGAACGACCACGCTTTGTGGTAATCACTACTACCCCATTGGCAGCACGGGCACCATAAATCGAAGTGGAAGAAGCATCTTTCAACACGGTAACAGATTCAATGTCACTTGGACTAATTGAATTAAAATCTGAAGAACTGATAGAAACCCCGTCCAATATAAATAAAGGTGAAGTTCCAGAATTAATTGAATTAGTACCACGAATATGGAAAGTTGCAGCTTTACTAGGCTCTCCGGAGTTTGACATAACAGTTAAGCCGGGAGTTTGTCCCTGAAGCGCCTGGTCGAACCCCGCTGCAGGGACATTTTCCATTTTCTCCGCTTTCACTGTTGATACCGAACCGGCGATTGTACCTTTTTTACGTACACCATAGGCAATAACTACTACCTCATCCATCAACTGCGCATTACTCTCCATCTTCAAATCGATACGAGTCGCCGTTTCCACTTTTTTCTCTACCGTTTGCATTCCGATATAAGAAAATTGCAAAGTGGCGGGAGATTTCGTCACTGTGATACTGTAATTACCGTCAACATCGGAAATTACACCATTCGCTGTACCTTTCTCTAAAATAGACACACCAATCATCGGTTGATTATCTTCGGCCGAAATGATATGTCCTGTTACTTGAAATCCACCCTGTGCAAAAAGCATGAGAGGGATATTCAGTAGAGTAAAGAGTACAAACAAGAGAATTGATTTTCTCATCTTTGATACTTTAATTTAAATTAAAAATTGATTTATTTATATAGAATTATCCACGAAGGAGAAACCTTAATATATAATTTATAGGAAAAATAATAATATATTTCTCCCTTAGACCGACTTTAAGAGAATATCTTTATATCGTTCCAAAGTAGACCATTGAGGAGTCTATTGATAAAGAGAATAGAGAATCAACTCGGCTCGTTTTTAATATTACGCCAAATGTTTGAATAGTACTCTCGTGTTACTATTGTGTCAATTAAATGTATGTTCATCTTTCTTAAATTATAAACCACCAATAATAGTGCTTATTGTTTGTTTTGACGATGTTGATTTATAAAAAGTTTTAAATTGGTTACAAATATACAAATAAAAGTCAAATTGATAATACAAAAACGCGCTTTTTTTGTTCTATATTTCTTCTTGCGGCTTTTTGCTGTATATAAATCGTTTTCAAAAAGCGTTAAATATGTGGCCAAAAGAGTACCTAAAAATTAAAATAGCACATGGCTTTTTCATTCTAATATTTGATTGTCCAGATAACTTCGTTCAAGTTTGGGGCAATGGAGACATGAACAAAGAAATGTGATGGTCGCTGGCGCTTTTATTTTAATATTTTCGATTAATGGATAGAGTTTATGGTAGATGTAAGAATAGATTCTTTATTGTACTATTGCTAAATCACTGTTACTGCTGGGATTGTTATTAATATGATTCAACTAGCTTTAGCTCAGTGCATCCCTGGGGGGCATTGTGCATTGCGTCAATTTTGCGATTTTTCTTACTCATTTTCTTGATGAGAACCTCTATTCCGATCTAAATAATCAGCGGGAATAAATTGCCAGAGTTTACTATACAATCAACTGGCGAGTTGTCCTTTATATAAATTGTCCATCGGCAGGTATTTGAAAAACACATTTGCAGATGATTCCTTGCTAAACGAGACTTTAGAAGCCGATAGGGCCTAGCTATCAATTGAGTGAGAGGCATTACAGCAGATGCTTTTCAAAAGGGCCGGATGGATCATGTTGTCTATTGAAACTAAATAATTTATTTTTTCTATATCGGCTGTTAGTATTTATCTTTAAAGAAAGCATAAACAGTATTCGATGCTGATTTTCTGTAAAAGCAGTCAAATATTCAATGCATAGTTCGGTAATTATAGTAATTTTAAGCAGAGTGTAATGAGATTTGTATTAGTTAATTCGCTACACTCTGCATAAATCCGGTTTTGATAATAAGTTTTTTACGATTATACCCTTTTAGTAATGCAACATTAGCTGGCAGCCTCAGACAAGCATTTTTGTATTTCCTCTTGCAAAGTAATGGTGGCGATAGGCTTTGTAACAAAACCATTACATCCGGCTTCCATCGCATTCCCTTTGTCTTTTTCAAAGGCAAAGGATGTGACTGCCAGAATAGGAATATCACTATTAAATTCACGAATTCGTTTTGTCGCCTCGATTCCATCCATTTGAGGCATACGAATATCCATGAGAATAAGGTCGGGCTTTAGTTGCCTGCACATCTCTATGGCTTCTATTCCATTATAAGCACGATCTACTATATAATTACGTCGTAAAATGGCGGAAATCAGCAAATAGTTACTATCAGTATCTTCAGCAACCAGTATGAGAGGCTTACGTCCTTCTTTGAAATGGGCTGGTATGCAACGACTTTTCTTATTCGGGAAACAACTGCTGGTGCTTTCTGATATGTTAGAGCAGGGGAGTGTAAACCAAAAGCGTGAGCCTTTTCCGAGTTCAGAATCAACACCTATTTGTCCTCCTAATTGTTCGACAATGCTCTGACAAATGGGAAGGCCTAATCCCGTGCCCTGAACGAAATTGTTTAACTTTACAAATCGTTTGAATATATGAGGCAGTTGTTCTGCCTCTATACCAACACCTGTGTCTGTTACATAGAACTCTAGTACTTCTCCTTTCTTTTCATAACCTACACGTATTTCGCCTTCTGATGTGAATTTGGTAGCATTATTCACAAAATTTGATATGACCTGATGTAAACGGTTACGGTCGCTAATAATATGGCAATTGGGGAGCTGTTTATCAAATATTACCTGTACTCCATGTTTTGCTTTGAGCTGCATGGCAAGAACGATATCTTTGCACAACTGATTTACATCAACATCATTATTACTGAATTCGAAAGTTCCCGCTTCAATCTTGGATATATCAAGTATATCTGAAATAAGTTGCAACAGTAACTCATTATTGTCCTGTACAATTTTGATATACTCCTGGCGTTCTTCTATGTCTTCGGTATTCACCAGCAAATCGGAAAACCCCACAATTGCATTTAATGGTGTCCGGATTTCATGGCTCATGTTAGCCAAGAATGCACTCTTCAGGCGGTCCATAGTTTCTGCCTTGTCGCGGGCTTCGATTAGTTTATATTCTGTCTCTTTTAATTCGGTTATATCATAGTTTACGCAGATAACGTCGATGTTTCCTGCTTCCGGATTGTAGTTTGTAACAACTAAGTTCATGCGTATCCAATTCCATTGGTCTTTTGTACCTGGGCGTAAAATACGTACAACTTCCTGAAAGTTATTGGTTATACCCTTTTGTGCTTTTTTATAAAACTCAAGAATTAGCTTACGGTCACTCGGATGCATTTTACTATAAATTCCAACAATTTTGTCGAGCGGAAGGTCTTCCGATTCTCCCATGTTTTTATACCATTGTTTGATAGCATATCCTTTTTTCTTGAGTATGTTGAATTTGGTGTATCCTACTTTGGCATAGTCGGAAACAAGTAAAAAGAAGTTTTCAAAATCACGGATACGATTCATCCTGTCAATATGCTCTGTATTGTCTATGTTGATCTGTACATATCCATTAAAGTTTCCTTCATTGTCATACAATTTGCTGACTTTTACATAAAGTTCAACTGATTTCTCGCAAGTATTCTTATAATATTTATGAGTAGTTTGATCGAATGAATAACTTAACCGGAAATCGACAAGATCTTCTTCCTGAACTCTTTTGCGAAGATTTTGAGGAATATTGGGATTATCAAAGAAGTTTAGTCCAAGGACGTCTTCCTTGTTCTTTATTCCAAAGATTTCCATGTCTTTATTATTCAGATTGACCAAATATCCGTCCTTATCATATATCTTAATACCTGCGGGAATATTTATAAATATGTTTTTGAATATTTTTTCACTGCGGTCTAATGCACGGTTTGCTTTGACTGCATCAGTACAATCTGTAAATAATCCCACAATCTCATCCTCTACGGGTGCGTATATGATCCAATGTGTATAAATATCGGTTCTGGGAAAATACTCGTTTATTTCTTTATGAGTCTTTTTGTCCAATAACTCTATCAGATTATGTACTTCTCTTGTAGACGGAGAATGCAACTCGGATGCCAGCCGTCCTACATAATATTCGCGGGGTTTACCAAAAATCTTACTGCTGATTTCGTTTGCTTCGGTTAAGCGGTAATCACATGGAATTCCTGCTTCGTCACGGATAATGGATAAACGAATATATCCCATAGGCATATAGTTGAACAGATTATGCAGGAATGATTGTTCGCGCAGTATGCTGTCTTTTGCTTTATGTAATTCCATGCAAATACTGATAATATTAGCAAGTGAGGATAGCCATTGTAAATCTTCCTTTTTCCAGTCTCTGTATATCTCTACTAAATCTACTCCCATATATCCCCAGACATGGTCTTTAGCCTTTAACGGTACGACTATAAGAGATTTTATATCTTGAGATGACAGAATATCATATTCATCTGAAGCTTCTGCCGGTAACCTGTCTAGTTTATTAAGAATGATCGGTTTACCTGATAATATCTGGTTACTCCACCAGCGTGTTTTATGAACAGGAATGTTTTGCAGATTGTCTTTTTCAGAAGAAATTCTTTCAGATACAGCTTCGTATAAACAACTATGATGAGTTTGGTTTTCGTTATATTTGAATATGTATACTCGTCCGCCTCGGTATAAATTCAGAATGCTTTTAAGTATTTCCATAATACCCAGATCCACTTCTTCGTCCATAAGGAAACGTAATAAGGATTGAGAAATAGAGTTTTGTCGATGTAGTAAATCATTTATGCTATTTTGTGTCTGTAGGCCAATCTCTTCTTTAGGAGAGGATACTTTATGGAGCATACCAAAAGATTTATTTTCTTTGCATGTGCCAGGAGCAGACTCCCGATTGGTCAAGTAGCTGTACAGCCATATCTCACCATATTTGGAATTTACCGGAAAGGTTTGTTCATAGAAATCTTCATGAGCTAGATTATAGTTTCTTAACTCTTGAATAATTTGTTCTCTATAATCTTCCCGTATTAGTTGGAAGAAATCTGAAAATGAGATTGAGCTCTCTCTCAAATCGAAAAGATCGCATAGAAAGTCCGAACATAAACATTGCTCTGCAGTGAAGTTTACCTCCCACCACCCCATTTGGGCAAGAGCGGCCAATTCACGGTATCGCTCATTTTCTTTTTCCATAAATAATCAGATATTTGTGTGTGTATACTAATACTGTTCTGTGCAAAAATAGGAAAAATATGTGAAACACAGGAAATTTTAACCGAAAAATATATATTATAAAGCATCATGCTAGGATAAAAATGTTTCAATATATGTTAACATGGAAGGCTTGAAGTATAAAACTGTTTTTCACAGTATATTGAGGTATATATCTAAAATAAACGTTGAACTGTATATGATATCGATACTTTTTAGTGGAAAAAAGGTTTTATTTCTGTATTATTATTTATTTTTGCAAACTCGATATTTGCTGATGTAATTTACATTGATATGGTGGGAGAGAAAAGAATTCAGCTATGATAGTAGTTTTGTCGATATATATATTCTGATGTTATTATGAAATAGATATCATTTTATTTATTGTGAATATAAAATGATTATTTTCCAATTAGAATTTATTGCGTTTGATTTTTCGTAAACGAAATATTTTATACCATAATTTTTGTGCATAGTAATGAATAAGACAATACAAATACTTGCAGAAGCTATAGGGATGATCCCTAGGCAGTTCTATTCTAATTGTTCTGGTGATAATTCTACCAGGTTATCCTGTGAACGTTTTGCATCACAGTTGATAGTTAGATTCAGAAAAGTTTCAGGAGCTCATTGCAAAACAGAAACTCTTCTTCCTACCTCTGAAATAATTGAAAAATTTGCATGCACTCCAGAGAAAAAGGCAATGCTAAGAAAATTAGCTGCGGGAATTTCTTCTGTGAGCGAATTTACCCCTTGCCTGTTTATGGAACAAAGTGTTACTTTGCCATTGTCTAAAGTAACTATTGTTGAACTGATGACAGAGCGCAAGTTGAAACGTGGAGCATTTTACTGGGATTTTTTTAAACTTCATTTTCTTGTTGAGCAAAATAGAACTTCCAGTGGTATTTACTTCATCATTAATCAGGATGTTGATTCCATTCAGAAAAAGATTAGTGCTTATTATGAACGGGGATTTTATGCCTCTTTGAGAGAAGATGATATTTTTTTTCTGATCAAAAAAGATTATAGTTCCGAGATTATTATACTGAATAGCAGGGGAGATATTATTCTTTAAAAGTTGATTTGTTGCAAAGTCTGTGAATCAGTGGTTGGTTTTGAATGAAACCAGTGATATTAATGAAAAAGACTTCCTAGCTTTTGGAACTGGGAAGTCTCAAGTTTAAGGCTTTCTTTTTTTTATATTAAGGGCTATACATCAAATATAGAGAAATAGCCAATTTCCAAAATTTTATAGTGATAATTAGGCTTGTTTTTCTGATAAGAATTTGTGTTTTGCAAGCTTTAATTATTTAATTTTGGCCCATCCACGTATGATTTAGTGTAGGATTAAGGGCATTAAACTAAAAATAATAATTGATTTACACTATGAATTCTTTATAAGGGCCGTTACACATTTTGATAGCCTTTTCGCTTTTTGAGTAAATATTGTTAGCCTATAAATTTCCCAATATCTCCAATCTGCTTACTTACTTTTGTCTGCATGCCTTCCAGTGTTTTATTCTCATCAGTAAGTTTATTAATCTGCCCATTGTTGCGTTCCATTTTCAAAAGGATGGAATCCTGAATCAATGATAGTCTGTTGAGCGTTTTAGACAGGTTGCGGTTTGCTTTTTCGATTCTACTCTGAAATGATTTTCTAAAAAAATGATACATAGTTTCTTATTTTTGAATGTTGATAAATTCTGAATATTTGATTTCTACATGTGGATTATTACTTGATATTGTCTGATAAACAGCCTTTACCCGTCTGAAGAAAATCCAATGTCGTTTATATTCAATCCAGATTGCCTGTTGGAGTATTACCGGTACATGGATACGTCCTGATAGCCGGTTTTCCTGAATTAATCCAGACAACTGTATATAAGGCGTATTCATTTCTACCTTCTGGACTGTAATGGCACTGCTATCTCGGACAATAATGGTGTCCCTGACTGTAGCATTCACCGGAACTTTCACTACCACTTCATGTTTTGCTGCCGCTTCCAGGTCTTTAATCCGGATTCCCATTTTCTTTATGGTGGTTGCATCGGCATTTCTGAATTTCTCGTATTCGTTTGCTGATAGTCTTAAAGTTTGCACAGTGGCTGCTGTAGTGCATGAGTCTACTTGCATTCTTGTTATATCCGACAGCAGTGCTTCTGTGTTGGCAGAGTATCTGTCCCGTTCCTGTTGCAGCTTTTTTACTTGTACCCTTAACATATGGATAACAACTAACAAGACTGCCATTGCCAAAAGAGAAAAGGACGTTAGCTTACTCATCGTCTTCAATGGATTCTTGGGGGATAAACCAAATGTTTTCTTCCTGATAAGGCTTTGTGAGTTTAACCAAGTATCCTTTATGAATTCTTGCTATGGAGGTTAATACTTCCAGAATTTCCGCTTCTCTTCCTGCCAGTGCTGTCAGCCTTTCCAGCTTAAGAGCCTCGGATGGTTTAATGTTTACAATACTTCCTACTTTAATCATTGTCTTAAGTTATTATTGGTTGTTGATAAATAATAATCGGTATTCTTCTTCTCTTCTTTTTCTAAGGGAAGGAATGCCTCTTCCCTTGTGTCTGCAATACGAAACATACTCATTGTAGATGTCCCGGTCACCTTGTTCCAGCTTTCTGATAAGTCTGCTAGGCCGTTTCCCATAGCCCAAGAGCTTGTATTCTCCCGTATTGTATGCAAGGACTCCAAGAAGCAATGAATCTTTGCCGAATTTGCGAAATTGTGCACATTTCTGTAGCAAATCTTTTCGTAGCAGAGAGTCGGCGAAAGCCTCTGAAATCAGGTGCCCGAACTTATCCTCTTTGAGTAATTTGTGCCCGTATCCCACATAAGGATAATGTCTGGAGTCATGCCATCCCTCGTATTTCTTTATGCAGATGACCGCTTTATCAAAGAGTTTTGTCTCAGCATGGTTAATTTCAAGTTTTGAAGGGGGAAAGGGCAAAAAGAATAGGCATACGATAAATACTGTCATTATCAATAGCGTTCTTTTAGTAGTTCTTTGATATCTTCCCGCATTTCCTTTAAATCCGCCCTCATAGAAGTGAATTGTGCCATGGTAGCTTCAAACACTGTTTTATCCAGTTTTATAGCGTCGATTTTTTCATACTGATCGTTAATCTTTATCTCCAAGGAGGTGCAACGATTGGTCAGGTCTGCGATACGTGAAATATTCCCCATGTGCTGAACATACATCGTAACGATGAAAGAAATGATAACAGTGAGCGTTTTGAAGTTATTCAAAACAAAATCTTTGAATTGTGTCATGTGTCTATAGTATTAAATAATAGTGTGAATGCATCTGTCAGGGCGCGTATCAACTTTTCTGCTGCATCGCTGTCTTTCATACCGTATAGTATCAGAAGGACGATGAGGATTATAAAAATTCCTCTTTCGATAATTTTTTTATTAAATAGTGGTTTCATCTTCTTTTGTTGTTCCTGTAGGAACGATTACATTAAATACTACACCGCCTTCGCCTTCGATTTTCAATCTTGTTTCCTGGGTATGTTTTATTGGGTACAATTCCATTAGTGCTTTTGCCGCATTTACTGATACGGCTCTTAAAGGAGCAGGGGACAAGTCAATTCCCCATTTATCCTGGTATGCGCCTGTGGCGGTTTCTTCCATGACAGCTTTCAGGGTTTCGGTCACCTGTAATTTGATGGCTTGCGTTTCCACATCGTTTTTGGTGTTTTCCATCATTGTGCGAATCCGTGCCTGAATGTGAGGGCTTGATAACAATTCCCTGCTTTTAATGGAAGCTGTCCTTTCGTCTGCAGAAAATGTCTCTTTATAACATTGGCGATGTTTTCCGGCAAACTTGATTCCTCCTAACACGTACAAGTCACAGAAATCTTTTTCTTGTGAAGTCAAGGGCTGTTTCGGTAGTTTCTCCTTTTCATTTTTCATATATTTAGGATTGTTTTATAAGGCCGGCTTTACTGACCGGCCTTTTATACATTCTTTATTCAAGAATAGGGATTTTAGATTCTTCAGGTTGTAAAATGGAAGAGTTTCTTGCAATTAACTGTTCCATTAAAACCTGATAAAAGACATCGGCCAGCCCATTTGCACAATTTTCCGCATCGGCCAGTGAATTGATGAGTTTCATATTAAAGACAATCGACAAGTCATAACCCGATATAGCTGCCATCAGTTCCTCTCCCTCGTATCCCAGAACTCCATATGTTGTTCTGTCGCTCTCTATCTTAAATGAAATAATTTCTTCCTTTTCTTTTTCCATAAGTGCTATATTTTAAAATGTGCTCTCGTTTTTTCCTGTTTCTGCAATGGAATGGATAAACCGACATTGTTTCTTAATCTGGAACTGCAAACGACAACTATCTCAAATGTTGCATCAACATCGGACATGGCATCATGCGCATCATTGAGTTCTATGCCCAGGTTTTCAGCCATCAACTCCAGTTTGTATGAGGTAATTCCAGGCTCTGCAGCTAAGCAAAGTCTGCCCAAGTGGATAGTATCAATATAGGCAGGTTGAAAATTTCCATAAAAATCGTATGTCCCGGCAAATACCTTTTCGAATTCTTTATTCATTCTTCCATAGTTGATGACCTGTTGGAGAAACCCTATATCAAAGGTGATATTTTGTCCTATTAAAACAGGTTTTGTCTGCTTGCCTTTCGAGAGTGTGCAACGTTCTGCAAACTCAATAATATCTTGCGCTATTTCTTTGATATCTACTCCCGTTGATATAAGCATCTCCATGGTGATTGCGGAGTAGGAGAGGGCTACTTGCTCATATTCCATTTTCTCTCTGAAGGCATCTAACTCCAGTTGATGCTTATTCTTGAGTACTTTTCTTCTCGGAGCTCCCCCGATATCCTGTTTCTCATAAGGGCTGAAATATTTCACATAGCTGTCTATAACTTGCCATGTATCCATCCTTACAGCCTTCATGGCAATTTGAGTACATGGATTTTTCACGCAGTCAAGGCCTCCCGTTTCGAAGTCCAGGACGATACCTACGTAAATCTTTGGTTCTGTTTTGGGTGTTGCCATGTTTACAGGTTATTAAATTGACACATAATCCGATACTCAAATTCTTCTATTGAACCGTCATTGCAGATAATACAGTCAAAGAATTGTGTACTTAGACGTTTTCTTTCTCTGTCTCTTTTTATTCTTTTAGGATCAATACCTCTGATTGCCAGTTTTTCCATCGGGCAAAGTAATAGAACGGATATAATTTCATAACGGTCTGCAAAGCGGTTGGTTAGTTCTTCCAATCCTTTTTCATCAATTACGTAAGTACATATTCCGTTATTGGGAATTTGGGAATGAAGTGAGAAATATTCATATTCTCCAAATCTGGTGTATACCAGCATGTGCTCTTTGTGTGGTACTTGTTTTTCACTGATAAAGTAATGGTCTTTACCATTAATCTCTCCTGATCTCATGGGTCTTGTCGTATATGATACGATGGCCGGTACGTTCAATTTACTTTGTAGAAATTCCGTCATATAGGTCTTGCCTGAACCCGATTTTCCTACAATGGCAATGATGATTGGTTTCACCTTGTTAAATAGTCATTAGAATGGATGTCTTATAAGTTTGTAGATTATTTGAATGGCTGTAATCGCTATATTTGATAACAGCGCTTACAATAATCATTTTATCTTTTAGTTCCGCAACTTCTTTTTTGTGCGCTATATAAAATTCACTCCACATCACCAGTTCAATCTGGTCATTGTTCTGTTGGAGTTTTAACTTGCAGAACTTTTTGCTCTCTCCTGAAATTTTGTCTTTATATGATATTTCGTTAATTTCTGCCACTGAGGCACACACAGCTATCCGCTTGCCTTCCTTACTTAATTCCAAAGCGTCATGCAGGGTCATGTATGACGTTTTTCCACGCAGTTTGTCTTTGGCTTGTGAATTATTATAAATCCGTCGGTAGTCAATACTTCCTATTCCTGAGACAGAAATTTGTTGAATGGACCAGAAATAATGCTTGCCTGTCATAGATGCCGGAAAGTCTGTTTGTGAGATTTTAAATCCCAGTTCTTTAGCCGCTGTATCCAGAATGTGGTAACGTTCTGTTACTGCTTTTACGTTTTCCACTTTATCGAAACAGCCGGCAAGGATAAGATGTTTTATGTGGCGTGCATTCACGGGTACCCGGATGGCTTCATGTTCATCATCAGGGTCATCCCAGTATTGGTACTTCTTGAGTTTGTATCTGAAGATGCGATGTATGAAATTCTGTATAGAGGAAAATTTTCCGTTCTTCTCCCGTTCAGCTATAATAAAATCGACTGCTTTGTTTCCTAGCATCTTGATCTTGGAAAGGGACCAGAAAATTTCGTCTGTTTGATAATTTGTGAAGAATTTCCCTCCTGATACGTTGATGTCCGGCGGTACAATTTGGGTTTGTGTGCATTGCTCCATTTCAGACATGAGTGCTACGATTTCTTTCTCGTCTGCCCATTGAAATGCTACAGTATAGAAAGCAGCCGGATAATTGGTTTTTAGCCATGCACCTACATAGCTTGTAATGGCATATGCTGTCGCGTGACTGTTGCATGTCACAATTCCTTTCATTGTTGAGAATGTGTGATAAGGTGCCTCCATTTCTATATCGTACACATCACCTTCTTCAATGTATTCTACGGATTTGACTTTTTTCAGGGCTGTGTTCAAGCCACGTTCGCCCATCTTTATTCTTCCCATGGCATAATGTGCTTTTTTATGGCAGGAAACGCATAATGTTTTAAGGTTATTGTAATTCTTGCCACATTCGCTATGATCTCCATTAACATGGTGGATTTCCAGTCTGCAATTACTTTTCCCACATTCCTCACAAGTGTTTTTCATCAAATTTCTGCGGTAATGGTGAAGCCTGACAAATTCGCTGTTTGGACGTTTGGTAAATCCTAAGTGTCCTTTTCGGGAATTTAGGATATAAGGTTGTTGTTTGTCATTGTTATGGTACCAGATATCATTCACCACTCCTTTGTCTGTGAAGCGGTATCCGGTATTTTGTTGCATATGGCCCATATTAACAAACATATAATCATTACCGGGGATAAGTTCATCGGTTCTTATCTTTCCCCTTTTAGTCGGATGTGTATGATTACTTGTTACGTCCAGTGTCTTTCCGTCTTCCAGTGTAATTCTGTATAAACTCTGTTTGCCCATATGCCGGATATCTATGATGTAGTTTTTTACAAGACGTTGATGTTCATTGAGTGAAAATGACATTCCATACCCTTTACTACGATATTTGTGATGAAGTTCAATATGCCCTGTTCTTTCTGCATATTCTTTGTCATTCATTATCCTGTACATTTCTTCAATAGTCGGAACCCATTTTCCTCCGTTGGTTCGATACAACGTCTCTTTTCCGCTTATACACTTGTTGAAAAGATAGGAGCCGCCGGATTCAATCATATCCCAGATGAGTACGGCATCTTCTTTCGGGCATCCTTTTGCTTTGGCGCCCTTCATGAATTTACCCTTCATTTCACGAATCTTATCCGTCTTTTTTTTTGATATGTATTTCACCAGGCTAACCCCTTCTCCCAATGAGAAACCGCCTACTTCTTGTGCCATCTGCGCCAACGCTTCCTGGTATGTCAATTGACCGTACGTATCCTTGAGCGCGTTGTATGTTCCCCATAAATAGACGGGCGCTACATCTCCCCTCTTGCAATCCAGGTACTTCTGCATCGAACCGGATTCGAGTGTTGCCGGGCGATACAGGGCGTTGGCTGCAATCAGGTCATTGATGCATCCCGGTTTCATATCCATAAGGAATCGAGTCATGCCTGCAGAACTGAATTGAAATACATTTTGGGTGAATCCTTTCGATAATACTTCATAGGTTTTCTTATCATCCAGTCCGCTGCGTACAAGTGCTTCAAAATTAATCCCTGCATTATATACGCGATTACATTCATCAATCACCATTTGTATCTTGGACAATTCTTTGATACCTAAACAGTCGTTTTTCAGTAATCCCGTTTCATCTATGGAGTAGCCATCGAGTTCTGAGACTAAGATGTCATCTACCCGCTTAATTGGTGTATAGTCAAAGCACTCCATTTCCTCTCCGTCCTTTTTGCTGGGAGTTACAATGATTGCGGAAGCGTGTACAGATGCTGAACGTGGTTGGCCCATTAATCCTTGTATGTCTTCGATGGCTTGTGGATAATCTTTTACGAATTTATTCACTTTTTTATTAGTGGCTGCTAATATGAACAGGTCTGTCCAACTCATGTTGTCATCATCAAATATGGCAGTGATATAATTCACATAGCTTACAGGTACCTTATGTACCCGACATACATCCTTGAGTACTGCTTTGAGTTTCATGGTGGAGTAGGTTCCCGCAGAGAAAACTCGAAGCTTTCCGTTCATATTATACCTCCTTTCCAAGTATTCCTTGATTTCTTGTCTCCTGTCCGAAGCAAAATCAATATCACAGTCCGCTAACGATCCTGCGCCTCCCTGACTGAATCCATTTCCGGGTAGGCAATCTAATGCCTGAACCGGTTTTGGGGACTGTTTTGTCTGGACTCCCTTAACAATCATAGTTATTTTTATTGAGGGTGAAGACTAAATCCCTGTTGTCAAAGATTATATCATCTCCTAATTTCAGCTCATCTGCATAAACAGTCATACCATGCCCTTCACGCATTATCCGAAGCTTAGCATCCTTGTCAAAAACATGTGTATCGTTATTAGCTAATGCTACTTGTACGATTTGCGTAGAGAGCATTCCACCAACGATAACAGTTACTTCACCCGGATAAAGACCGGCACGCTCAGGTAACAAAAAACGTTCAAACAGCAAATCATACTTGATGGGATCTATCAATGTAATGCCCAGCAGATACAGAACCAGGCTTCCCCCAGCGCTTCCTCGCCCGCATCCGACTAATATTCCATTTTTACGTGCCCAGTTTACTGTGTCGAATTGAATTAAAAGATAATCCACGTTATTGGTCGATTCCAGGATATACACCTCATAGTCCAGCCTTTTACGGTATTCATCCTGTTGCCCTTCAGGAACCAGTTTACTGAATCCTTCTTCCAATAGTGCCAGAAACATCTTACGCCTGTTCCCGTACTTTTCTTTTTCTTGGGGCGTCATGTCATACTGCGGCATAAAGTTCCTGTCTGTCTCATAATGTGCAACCGCCTTTTCTGCAATTTTTACCGTATGGCTGCACATGCGTTCGAATAAGGACTCAATGTCCCAATGGCTTGCGTCGAAAAGTGTACTGATCACATCATAGTGCTCATCTGCATCCTTGAAATACTGATCATCGCTTTGTTTATGAGCAGCGCCGGAGGCTATTTTATTGAGAATGATTTTATTGCGGGCGTCATCCTTGTCCAAATAATAGTTATCACATATCAGTACGGGTTCTATAAGGAAAGTACCGTTTTGTTGCGTATAAAAGTTACTGAAGAATGTCTGGGCGGCTTTCAGTACTTCGACATCAATACGTTCAGCTTTATACTCTCCCAAATCGACCTGGTAGTACACTTTCTCAAAAGCAAGTTCCATTGAATAAAGGATTTCAGGGGACTTCACCATCCAGTATGATGACAGCTTCCCCAAAACCAAAACGTTCCCTTCAGCATGACGTAGCAACCCCGGTAGCGACAGGCAGGTATTTTGTGAGTCTACCATAATTTCTTTCTGGATACGCAGCATGTTGCGTAAACCCTTTTGTGACTGGCAGTAGATTTTCATATCCACTTTGTCCCCATTGTGTTCCAACGTAAAGGAATATCCGAATATATGCCTGATCCCTGCTTTGGCGCATTCTTTTTGTAGGTTTAATGTCGCTGCCATGGTATTATGGTCACAGATGCCCAGTGCCTGATGTCCCAAATACTTTGCTTTCTTTACCCATGTGGCTAGATCACCGCTTCCATTTAACAACTCGTATGGAGTGTGCACACCCAGATTTACAAACGGAACATCAACTTTACATCTGCTTCTTTTGCCGATATATTTCAGAATGTTGAATTTGAACTTTTCTCTCAAATCAAACCAGTACCAGTTTAGGCCGAATTTGAAAGCTACATAATAAATCTGTTCTTGCATCAAGACTTCCGGTCTCTCCATTAAATTGAATTGAAGGTCGTTCTCTGTTCCCCGAAAAATACAACGTGCATTGGTCAAATCTGCCAAGTACATTTTTCCAAAATCTGTAACTTCAACAACTTCGTTGTCAATTTGTTTGTAGTCAATTTTGTTGGTTTCCAGCCATTTTTTTAATTCTTCCATGTTATTTTACTTGTAATTTAGTAAGTTTGTACTGTATTGGAGTCTTTAGTCTTAAGGAGAATATCTGGTATATCTCCCTGTAACTTAAATCTTCCCAATCTTTTTCCGCATCCTCAATGTCCGCTATGAAAACATCGAAATACGAATTCAACTCGTCTGCCGCTTTCTTAATCGCTTCCACGGCATCTCCATCGAATGCCAGAACAATAGTACGAACCCCTTTGCGTTGGAGCTTGTATATCTGTGTTCCTGAAATCTTCTTTCCGAAAGTCGCTACTACCGCCACTTGAGTATTATCATACAAATCCAGTTTTCTTGTGAGGGCAACTACGTCAAAAATGCCTTCTACGATAATGACTGTATCTGTCAGGTCTTCAATCACTGCATCATAGTTATACATGAGTTTTACGAACTCATTCTCCATAGAGTTGCGAAACCTCATAATCCTGTAGCCTCCTTTGCGTCGGACATGTATGTTATGCCTGTCTATCTCTTCTTTGCTCCAAGTATGCCTTGACACGTATCCCACCACGTCTGCTTCATCTACAATCGGGAAAATGACATATGAATTAAATTTAAAATTTAATTTTCCTGTTATTCCTACCTGGAAATAGTCATAATCATCGTATGTGAATCCCCTTGAAGCCAGATAAGGATTTGTGAAACATCTGCGGTAAAAATCCGGGAGTTCCACAATACCCAGCGTATCGTCAATTTCCGGTTCGCCATCCTCCAGCGGAAAAAGCAGGTTTTCAAGCTTGCACTGCGGGTCTGTTGTGGGAGTTACTATCAGATCGGGTCTGCCGATACTTTCCAGTAATTGTTCCAATGTATAAGTGGAGTTTCCGCAAGAAAAACAGTGTGCCATGAAAGTTTTTTTCCGCTCTGTCTGCTTTCCTATGTATATGCCGAATTTATTTTCCTTACCGCAGAACGGGCATTTTTCGGCTATCAGATTTTTCCCCGCACCGTCGGGCCTGGCATTTACTTCCTGGCTGATTTCTCGGATAAGCGAGTTCATTTCTGCTTTTGATAGTGCCATTTTTCACTATCGTTTCAAACTCATGGTTCGCCTGGCATCATAGAAAATCTCATTGTCATAATCGGTTGCTATTTTTATAGTCCCCCCTTTCTTGAAAAAACGTGATTTGGCTACGTGTAAACGCATGGTATCTTCATTTCTCTCGGCTGCTGACTGGTTCAAACTAATCAGGTGAGTACAGGGTCTTGCCAATCCTTTTGCTTCTGAACAATTATATTCTGTAAGTACATTGTTTTCATCATTCAACCATTCCCGGTTCTCGATTGTTGCCTGATAGGTGGTCACCACCCATACATTTTCGTCAGCTGCCAGATCTTTTAAATCGTTTGCTACCGCGATCCTCTTACTTCTCTCGTGGTCTGCATCCCATTGTCTGCGGCTGGCATCTGTCAGCAGGTCCATACTGTCAATAATCACAATGTCCGGAGAGCGTGTGTTCAGTTTCCGGTATTCTGCTATTCCGTTTTTAATATCCAATGTTGAAACGCGGGTGTTGAATCTGGGGAAAGAGCGTACTGTAATGCTGCCTTTATAAGCGGCAATTTGTTTCTCAAAGACTTCCATTTCTTCATCAGTTATTCGTCCCCGTTCAAAATAGAAGCTGTTCTTCGAGATAAGCGCCCCTGAATACGCATCCAAAGCCTCGTCCTGTGAACCTTCCAATTGAAAATGTAGCACATGTAATCCGTTGTCTATGTCGGCCCGTATGCCTATATGCTTGGCTATATGTGATTTACCTACACCCGTTGATGCAAGGATACAGGTTAATTGCCCTCTTAAATTACGTCCTGAATTGAGTGCATCCAGTTCATGAATATAAAACCGTGTCACGGGTGAAAGTTGGGAGATAGTATTCTCCAGGTCTTTTTGCTTGTTTTTGCGGAAACGTTCGGAGAAAGTTTGACCCACATCTATAAAGGCTGCCGTCTTGAGGGTAAATCCCGCTAACCACTCCGCATAATCTTTGAGCTTCTCTTCAGCTTTATCCTGTTTGCTCTGGTTATAAAGCTTGCCGACTTCCGAATAGACAGTTTGAAGACGTACTCCTTTGATATAAGATTCCAGCATATCAATGATGATTTCTGCATTATTCTCTTCGCTGCATTCCTGAAGTGTATTGATTAGCTCTATCGCGTCATAATCGTCATTGAATAATTGCGAGAGTATAGCATATGATGGCGGCGACTTATAATTCTTATAGTGATTTTCTATCCTTGAAAGGATTTTTTGAAAAGTCTTGTCCGGCAGATATTCAGGCTTTACATGTTGCACCAGTACACCACAAACAAGGTCGTTGTACAAGGATGTGGCAAACAGTTCGTATAGAAATTCTATGCTCAGGGGATTTATCTTGTTGGGTTTCATTGTTTTCTACAATTATATTTTTCCATCCGGATGCGGTATAGTTCCGGAAAATTCTTGATTGTGCGTTCGATGCACTTTTTTGCATTTCGACAATTTTGACAAGCCAGTGAAAACGGGGTATAGAGTAACGTGGATATTCCACAGATATAATACCCCACAGGGGTAGACAGTACCCTTTTTTTTGTGCCTTCTTCATGTTGAGGGAAAATGTATGCAGCCAGTGGATGTTCACTCCTATCTTGTATTTCCATGAGTAATGCTTCACGGCTCAACTTATATTCTTTCAACCATTTGTCTTCGTAGTACTTGATTACCTGCTTATTTCCTTTGAATCGTTCGATGGCTTTTTTCCCGAAAGAATGTGTAACTTTCCATTTGGCATAGTAACCTTTTTCAAAGCGACTGATTGCATGAACCTGGCAAATGCAGAAATCCACAATTCTTTCGTTGCTGACTTGCCCCTGATATCTCTCCTCCAGTAATTCCAGACATGAACTGACTGCTTGCGTAGCAATCCCGCCTTTGGGAAAAGTAAAGGCGGGTGCTATGGCTGTCTTCATCAGGATAGAAAAAATGGTGGTTATAGCTTTAATTTTTCTTTCGTTTCCCATCTCTTGTTAAAAGTTCTCGCAGTTGTTTCTTGGCAAGAAATATTCTGCTTTTGGTTGTTTCTACATTGGCCGTTTTCAATGATTTTTTCTTATGCATGATGTCCGTTATCTCATCCAGTTTGTAACCTGAAATCTGGAGTAACAACGGGTCCCTGTACATTGGCTTAATCTTTTGGAGAGCTGAAAGTATGTCGTCCGTAAACAATTCACTGTAATTGTCCAGGTCGATGTGGTTAGCACCTATTTCATAATCATCTATCAGTACTTCTGCCATTTCCTCAATATCAATGGCGCCTACTTCACCCGTACGCCTGAACTTAATTTTCTTGTTCTCCAGTTCGAAAACACATCTGCTGGCCACGGCGTAAATCCATGTTTTGATAGGTCTTGAAGGGTCATAAGTGGATACATACTTGTAGAAGTTTAGCAGTACTTCGTTGTAGTTGTCCCGTATGTTATCTTCTGAGTTTGTGTTTTTTATGCATATATGGTAGATCAGGTTGCGGTGTGGATATACATGCTTGTTAAACAGTGCGGTACGTGTCTTTATAGACTCTTCGTCCGTCAGGTAACTGGACAGTTCTGGTTCTTCCATGATTGGCCGTTTTTAAGGGTGATAGAATCATCTGCTACGGTCAATTTGGTGCTATTAATAAGGTAATCTGTTTTCTTATTCATCGTTTTAGTTTATTTGGTATTTTCTTAGATAATAATGATAAAGCAGGCAGGCATCTGCGGCATTGTCATCCGGCGGGGAGTAAAGAAAACGTTCCCGGCATGTCTGCATCATCGTCGTTTTGTCTGCCCGTCCATTACCTGTGGCCCATTTTTTCAAAGTGGTGGGATTAATAAATTCCGGTTCGGGAAGATTCAATTCGTCACAAACTTCCAGCAGGATACCTCGTAATTCAGATAACCGCCTCATATCATAAAAGTGCCGGTTTACAATAACGTCCTCTGCTACAATTTTGCGAATATCGTATTTCTGTATGAAGGCAATCAACGTGTTGCGGAATGCTCCATGCATCTTATTATTGTTGCGGTACTTGGCTTCTGTGAAATTCCATGTTCCACTTTCATGGACGCTGTAATATCCAGTATGTGCTGCCAGGTCAAATCCTGCAATCTGTTCTCTGGTTAATTCCGTCTTTTCTTCTTTTTTGGCCATTGTGTGGTTTTTAGTGTTTTTATTCATAGTTCGATGTTTCCTTCATAAATCGCTGAGTATCCGTGTTTTTTAGTAATTACCAGTTTATGTGGATAACTTTCCGATATATTTCCGTGAGATACTACCAATGCTGTAATCCCTAGCGTGTTCAATGCATTAAACATGGATGAAAGGCCGTCCTCATCTACAGCTTCAAGAATTTCGTCAAGTACCAGCAAATCCAGTCCTTTATCCAGTTCACAATTACTGTTGATTAGCTTTTGCATAGCCAGAATTATTGCCAGATTGACACGGGCGGCTTCTCCTGCACTGAATTTCCCAAAACTTCCCAAATCTATTCCTTCTCTTATCAGTGATACTGAAATTTTTTCACGTAGCTTGCCTGTTTTCAGGATTGTATAGCCAGAGAATTTTACCCGTATATCGCTTCCTATATTTTCCAGAAACTCATTTGTAATTTTACTGAGAGCATCAATCTTTGTGTTTGCCAAATAACTTTTGAACCTGATGAAACGTTGGTGTTGTTCTTCAAGGCACTGCATGCGTTTGTCAATATCTGATTTTATCCGTACAGCTTCGGATGATTTCTTTCGGTAAGTTTTCAATGATACTTTTAATGAATCTACTGTTCCTGATGGGGAAGACATGTTTAGTTCTTTGATAGCTTCTTCCAGTGTTTCAATGGAACATTTGGCAGTTTGCATTTCCTCTTGCAAGTCTTTTACTTTTCGTTTCTTTTCCCTACTGGCATCATCTATCAGGTCGAAGGCTTCATCAAATACACGTTTACATATGCCTTCAATACTTTCTAATAAGGAATTGATGGCATTCTTTACCTTTTTATGATTGGTGCTTACCATTTCCAGTTCGTCAGATGCAACACGCATCTGTCGTGCTGTACGTTCCAAACGATCTTCCCAGTCACTGTTTTGGCAAGCCAGCGTTCGTTTGTCGTCTCTCATTTCCTCTTGGGATTTCTCTATGGTAACTGTCTTGTTTTCACACTCTGTAATCAGGGAACTCATATTCTCAAATTCTGTTTTCCTGTCATTTAGCTCTATCAGTCCTGTTGCTACGTCAAAGTGACTGTCAGATACCAAAAAAATATATTTGCATTTCGGACAGGTAATAGTTCCGGCTAGTCGAGCACGCAACTCTTCAATTGCTGTGGAAAGTGTCCGCCGATTTTTTCTTAATTCTCCGGCATCACTATTTATCCTGCTGATTTGCTGCTCCATTTCCACTAGTTTTTTATCGAAACTGTTGGTTTTTAAGGCATAGGAAGTTGCAAAAGTCTGGTATTCTGTTTTCAGAAGGTTCTGTGATATTGTCAAGGAATTTACCTTTTCTTCTGCATTCACAAGGTTTTTACCCCATTGTGTTAATTCTGCTTCCAGTGTATGCTGTTCAGCATGTTTCCTTTCAATGATTTTTTCCCAGTCGGAAAGTTCTATGCCCAGAGGAGATAAGATGGTACGTATGCCAGTAAGATACGATTTCACTGAATGTTCCTCATTCTCAAATTTCTGCATGTCAGTATCAGCAATTTTTAGCTTCTCCTGAATATTTTCCACTGCCTTAACTTCTTCTTTTTTCTGTCGAATCAGTTCTCGCTTGGTGGAAATAGTTTGCTGCATAGTTGCAATTTTCTCATTTTTAGTACGCTTTTTCTCTGCTTGACTATTCTCTTCATTGGTAATCTGTTCGACCAGCATTTCTATGCGTCCGTCAATACCAGCAATTTCCAGGTCAGCTTTATGCATATCTTCCTGTATCGGTTCTATATCTTCAGATAGCTTTTCAATTGCATTATCTACCATGATGCCATTGCTGAATCTGTTTATAATTTCCTTTTTCTCACGGTCAGAAGATGAGAGGAAATCCTGAAACTTGAATTTGGACAGTAGGAAATTATTGAAAAGCTCGTCTTTTGTGATACCTAATTTTTCAAGGATGTATCTGTTGTAAGCTTCTACCGTAGCTTGTACGGCTTCATCTGTTTCCACGGTATTACCATCACGTTCAATCGAGCAGGTTACTGTTGCTGAAGCCTTACGAAACAACCGCCTTTCAATGGTGAATATCTCATTGCAGCTGTCATTGACGAATTGTGCATTTACGAAGCATTCTTCTGCATTGTCATTGATAATCTCTTCATTCTTGATTTTGCGCAAGGGGTTTCCCGTAATAGCTACAGCAATGCATTCGATTAATGCAGACTTGCCTGAACCGTTACTTCTTTGGCTTTCGTTATCCAAATTGTTCCCGAAAATTAAAGTTGTTACCTTTTGTTGTAACTGATAGTCCAGTTCTCGGAATGCACATAGGTTCTGGGCTGTGATACAGTTTAGTTTCCACATTTCAGTTCAGCTTTAGTGAGGTATTTCAACCCTAATTCAACATCATCTATCTCTTTCTCATTGCAAAACTTTTCATAGCTCTCTTTTATTTTTCTGTTGTCAAACTTGTCAAAGAGGCTTGACCCCGCTGTTTCTATTATTTGCACATCATTCGCTACCACTTCGATTTTGCTTGCTCCAGAATTCATCAGTTTTTCTTTGTCCAAAGAAATCGCTTTTCCCGAAGAAGCATGAACTCTCACTTTAATACGATAAAGTCCGTCTTCTTTTATCTCTTCCAATTGATCGGATAAATGAATATCTACTTTTTCAATGGGTATGTCAATCACTCGGTAGCGGATATTATCTTTGTTCTGGATAAATTCAAGGCTGCCGTCTGCGAGTAATAGTGTATAACCTTTGTCTTCGTCCTCTCCGAAGTTGAATTGCCGGGAAGCTCCAATGTATTCAATATTATTACCGACACGACAACGGTCATGATAGTGCCCTACCAATACGTTATCCCACCGTGAAAATAGGTTTGCCGATAGTTCGTTTTCCGTAGAATGCTGTAAACCTCCGCGTATTCCCTGATGGATCATTAGCAATTTTTTGCTATATGGGAGTGCGAAGATATGTTCTTCAAGTTGCTCTAGTTTTTGTATAAACGAACCGTTTTCGGGAAAGTACGAGATCATTCCTATGCCAAGTGAATCTGTGAGCCTGATTTCTTCCCATTCATTGATAACCCGGACATTTTCAAAGGAATCAAAAACGTTGCAATATCCTCTGGGTGACTCCTGATTGACCTTGCAATGATTTCCATTTATCATAATTACCTGAATCTGATGTTTCCGACAATCTGCCAGTACATCATGGATAGCCAGGAGAATATCAAGTGTCTGGGCTGAACGACTAAGCACCAGATCTCCCAAAAACAGTATCTTGCGGACATCTTTGGCCAGACAGATAGCAATAGCCTCGTTCCAGTTTACAATAAAATCCTTCACCGTTTCCTTTCCACAGTGGCAGTCAGAAAGAAGCAGGGCAATAGGCACATTATTTTGATTATTTATTTCCATTAAAAGAAGAATAAGTTTTGGTTGGAAATTCATCTACATCACCAGAGAGGAGCATACCGGAAAATCCGGTATATTCCTTTTGGGACAATCAATTCTAAGTGCTGCAGAACGATTTTATCTTCTGCGTCTTTCCCGTCCGGCTGTGGAAGCTGGTTCTGCCGATGTTTCAGCGGAAGCTTGTTTGTCTTCCTGCTGTTCATCCTTAACTGGGGAAGGGATAGTTGCCTGACGAGAAGAGCTATCGCCTTGAAGTTCTTCCTCGATCATGTCAAGCAGGTCACGGTTGGTTGTAGAACGAGAAACGCGTACGGAGAGTTTTTCCTGTTCGATAAAGGATCGGATTAGCCCCCGGAACTCTTGTCCTTCTTCTGTTTTGTCGCCTAAACCTTGTTCCTGAAGTTCTTCATAACGGTCAAACAAGAAATCCACTGTAAGGACACTGTTTTCTACATTATCCTTTGCGTCTTTGGTACGTTTATCAAAACTGAATTCGCTGGTATCCTCCTTGGGTAATTCTGAACGTAGTTGTTCTGTTGCGTCTTTCATCTGTTGTGTTTCAGTGACTTTAAGGCCGTATTTGGCATCACACTGTTTCAGGAATTCAAGTGTAGCTCCAAATTGGAATCGTGAGTAGCGGCAGATTACTTCCGGAATGCGTGTCGCATTCATTAAGGTTGTCAATTCCTCTTTGGTCAGGCAGTCCGTATCTGATTCATTATCAATTCCGATAAGGTACTCAGTTTTCGCTCCGTTTCTTTTCTTTTCAATCTCTACGGGATAAGCGTCAGCTATGGATGAGATCGGACAAGGGTAGGAGGCGTTTTTCAAACGCTTTTTCTGCCATAATTTGAATTTTCGTTCATCCAGATCCTTGAACTGTGAATGACTTAGCGTGAGTAGTTGCAAGCCTTTAGTGCGTTCGTCCAAGTCCAAAACATATGCCGCATGTCCATAAGGGAATTTCAATCCGCCTCCGAAACTACCACCCCCAATCTTTTCGGCAAGTCTTTCGTTACCGTTTTCTTTTGCCTGAGTCACCGCTGCTTTGCGGTAGGTTTCGATAAGGTCAATAGAAAAACCGGCATCTGTTGTACGAGGTACTGTGACATACGTATACTGTTGCTTGCCGCCAGCGGATGGCTTTTCAATTTCCAGAAGCATTTGGTGAATGGGATACTCGTATCCGCTACGGTGAGTTGTGCCGTCCGGATTGGGAGCGATTGGCATGAATCTTAGTCGATAGACCCCCAGTTTGTCCATCCTGAAGAATTCAGTCTTTGAGAACCCTTTGTTCTCTTCCGCTGCGCGAGTTTGTGCTGTTTCATACGTTTCCTGCGATTTGAGGAACAAGTCTTCTACTGACATGTTTAGGGACATGTCTTTCTCTTGCAATTTTTCGTCTTGCATAATGAATAATGAGATAGTTAATTAGCCGAAAAAATCTGCGCATAAATGTCAGCGGGTTCGGATTCACCGCTAAGCTCAACTAATTATCTAAGGGAAAGCCAGGAAGGAAAAATGCTTTTATAAAGCAAAGGTGACTAACCAAACCGTGTCCGGTAACCGGACAACTCAACTGTAGAAATATTCTTCGTTAGGTTACAATTCGAAGAATGTCTGCAAATATAAGTATGATTTGCTAAAGTACCAAAAAAGTGCAGATTTGTTTTTGTTTGTAGATCGTAAAGTTTTGATATCTAGCTAAATAGTTTTCTCTGCTAATAAACACCATGAGTGAGGCAGTATGAGATAAGGATAATCCATGCAACCGACCATTACGGAAGCAACAGCTAAGCGTGTTAGCACATACTCTTATGCACTACACCAATGTCATGGCTTTATCAAAGGAGGCATTTGCTTCACTCAGCAAGCCTCCGCTGGCATAGGCTTTCATTAGATCCAGATCTATACCTTTCTGTTTAAAAGCTTTTCACGTTCTGGATCTATATTTTGAGGGAATGGGCAAACTTTCATCAGCCCAAATATCATCTAATTTTCGCTGGGGCTAGTTGGCAGGTTGCTAAAAGGAACTCATTGTCCAATGTAGTTATCACTTCTTTTACACTGCGTATTTTTTCAGAGAGAAAAGCATTACTGCCTGCAAATGCATATCCTCTTTTCATATTTCCTTTGGCCGCATTATACAGTGCTTTGATGATGCAGTAAGGACTCTTCTGATAGTCACACGTCTTGATGCAATGGAATGAGCAACATTTGGGCTTTTCCTGTCCTTTCTCTACATTACGGATAAATTCCCCATCAATGGCTCGTCCGGGCATTCCTACGGGACTTTCAATAATGAGAACGTCTTCGGGCTTAGAGTGGATATAAACCTCTTTGAAGGTTTGTGAAGCATCGCACTCTTGGGTTGTTACAAAAATACTTCCCATTTGTACCGCTGAAGCTCCCAATTGCATGAACCGTGCAATATCTTCGCCTGTAGAGATTCCACCTGCGGCAATTACAGGAATATTTTTTCTTTCCTTATAGCTCATTGCGATTGCTACAATTTCGGGTATCAAGGATTCCAAAGCGTATTTCTCATCTTGTATCTGTTCTTTCTTAAAGCCCAGATGTCCTCCGGCTTTAGGACCTTCTACTACTATGGCATCAGGCAAATAATCAAAGTTTTTCTGCCATTTGTCACATATAATCTTGGCCGCTCTTGAAGAAGATACTATGGGGACCAGCTTCGTTTTGCTTTCCGGTGTCAGATATAGTGGGAGATCGAGAGGAAGTCCTGCACCGGCAAAGACTACGTCGATCTTTTCACTAATGGCAGTGCGTACCATCTCTGCATAATTGGAAAGGGCCACCATGATATTCACTCCGATGATTCCTTTTGTTTTTTGGCGGGCTTTTCTTATTTCCTCTTTGAGTCCGCAAATGCACTTTTCGGTATAGTCACCTTTGCCTTTAGGGTATAGCAGGCCTAAACCTGCACAAGAAATAACACCAATGCCGCCTTCGTTGGCTACGGCTGATGCCAGGCCGGACAATGAAATTCCGACTCCCATTCCACCTTGTATGATAGGTGTTTTTATCTCAATATTTCCAATAAAAAATGGCTTCATAAAACTGATATTGTAATAAGACTGTAAGCGGATAAATATACTTCCGGGTATTCTATTCGTTTAGCGATGTTCTTTTCTTTGTATTGCTGTTTTAGTTGAAAAAAGCAAGAACAGAAGATCTGATCTCCTGTTCTTGTTGTAGGGTAGACATTAATAACGTCTGGAATTATAACCGTTGTTACGGGGTCTTTCTTCACGGGGACGTGCAACGCTTACTGAAATAGTTTTCTGATCGTATTCTGCTCCGTTAAGTTCATTAATAGCCTTTTGCCCATCTGTATCGCTTGTCATTTCGACGAAACCAAATCCTCTGGATCTTCCCGATTCTCTGTCCATAATAACTTTAGCTGAAGAGGTCTCTCCATACGCTGAGAATAATTCGTTCAAGTCAGCATCATTTATGCCATAGCTTAAACCTGAAATGTAAATGTTCATTTGAAATTTTAATTAAATAAATATTAAGTAAGAGTGAGGGGATAATTAAAGGAGAGGTCTGCTTAATAAGATATAAAAAGGAGAACTATACGATAACGATTCGTAACTCAAACCGCGACAAAGGTAATACAATAGTTGGGAATGGCAACTTTTAATTCGTAATTTATTGAAGAAAAATAGTTATAATTTCTATCACTTCCTCAATAATTGACAATAGCCAGAATCTTGGGAGACTGGCTATTATGGTATTAGTTTATCTGGCCGGCATGGATTTTTTCATAATGACTGTTTTCATTTTTTTTATTTTCTCTTTGTTACGTCTAATAAATAGGCTCATTTTTTTTAAGCGTATTGCCCTATAATAAGCATCTCTTTTAGGAGTAATCTTTTTACCTCTTTTACAATATAACCCAGTAGAAGCATATTCAGCAAGATACCGCTTAAATTTTGCCTTACCAAAAGAAGGGTCTCTTGAGGCTTTACATACGATTCTTATAACTTCACATGACGGTTCCGGGAATGTTGCTTTAGGTGTCAGATTCATAATGATACGGAAACTAACCGGTGCTTCGTGTTTGATCATGAATCCCAAACGGGTCTGTTCAAACTGGAACTTCTTAAGTGTTCCTTTGGGCCTTCCGTCCTCTTTGCGTCTTTTTTTTGATTGTTCCCGTTTGGGTGGGCGTGTGATTCTCGTATTTTTGTATGTCTTGGCTTTGGGCATGTTCTTCGAGGTTTAAGGATTCGACATCTGATTCTTTTATAACTAGTATAGTTACGCTACTACAACGGGCTATTTCTGCGCGGCTGTCCAAATCGTTTTGAATATTTATTTTTTTCATAAGATGGTTATGTCATATATGAGAAATTAACTTCTGTGTCTACGTTATAACGTCCGCTTTCATATATATGAATGTTTCTGGAATTTCCGGGAATGACAAAACTTACTCCTCTATTATACTTTGCGTCATCGTTCCAGTCTGTCGCCGTAGTCCTTAAGCTATGGCGTGGTGGTGAAACTTTATTGGGGATAATTGCGACAGTGCCTCCCCAATTTGAGCCATCCCGTTTTGCTGTATTAATAACACCCTGGATACAGACGATATTTCCGATTTGTCTTATATATAGTCTTCTCGTATCCGTTGCAGATCCTGAATTGTTCATCATTATCCAGCCTGTGTCATCTATTTTGGTCTGGTATTCTTCTGCGTATGCTGCCCCGATTTTTTGGCAGACACTCTTCTTTGCTGCAGCATCCGTCACTATTAAATCCGATAATTTACCGTCTTTGCGTAGATAGGTGCCTGTTACTTCAGCTTTTGACAAGACATCTAGTTTGTCACGTAATGTTTTTTGGGCTTCAGTGGAACTTTTCCCCTGGCTTACCAGATAAGTGATGTAATCTTGAAATATGGAAGCTACAGAAGCATATTTTTTGTCAGCTTCGGTTTTGCTATATACATCTATGTTGGTAGCGATGCTTCCTTTTTCCGCAACGGAATATCCTGTGAGCATTCTGTCCGCTTTCTTGGCGAGCTCTTTCTTTACCTGTCCGGTCGAAACATATCCTTCAACATCTGCATGTGAAGTGCCTGCGTCATCCATAAAAGCGAAACTACCACTTTTTATGCCTTCGAGTTTTTGCTTCATAGACTCTGTAAACAATACTCCTGTATAGGCCCCGTCAGTATTCAGTTTTCCTTCCAGCATCTTGTCTATCTCTGTGCTGGAATAGACACTTATATTTTTTCTTGCCTGTACTTTATCAGTCAAATCTGACAGGTTAGAACTTTTGGTGAGTTTCAGTTCTCCGGTACCTTTCTTTTCGGCATCTAAATTGTAACGAATGGCTGCCTGTTTTTCAGCTTTCAAGGCTGCTGCCTCTTCAGCGGTCAGGTCGTTAATTTCATCGGCAGAGAGTGAGACCAGTTCGAGAAGTTTCCCAGAGATTTGCAGGAAGGTCTGGTTTGACTCAGTTCTGGAATAAACTTCCAGATTCATTCTGGCAATTGCTTTGTTGGCTAAATCACCCAGATTGCTGCTGACAGATAATTTTTTCTTTAAAGCTTCAGCTACATCGGAAGAAGTGACATACCCATCTGCCCCGGTTTCTATATTTCCAGAAGAAATAGCTTCCAGTTTCTTTTTATATGTTGTGGTAAAATCTTCCGTGGATAAACCTTTTCCAGAAACGATATCTACTTTCTTCCGTAGGGCTGCTGTGAAATCGGTTGCGGGTACATATATTTTTGTCAGGCTTGTCCCGGATATTTTTAAGTCTCCCTCTATGTTCACGAAGGTGGATGGAGTCAAAGAAATGTTCCCTGCTAAATTCTTTATTATGAAGTCATTATCTTCTTTTGATATATAACCGATCTCTGCCATTCTGTCTTCGGAACTGTCTACCCACGAGATATATGCCTGAAGAAGGGGGTTGTCTTTTAAGTAAGCAGAAGACCCCAAAGTAAATTGTTTATCTTCTGATACGATAGAAAAAGTCCCGTTGACATTTACATTTCTGGTTTTTCCAATGATTTGAAGAATAGCGCTATCTGGTTGCCTGCCGTCGTATACATTCAGATTCCGGTATTTTGTTTTACCATTTTTATAACCGCCCGGATTAATTTTAATGGCCCCGTCATCCGTTGCATCGTCATAATTAATAATCGAATCTCCGATCAGAAAGACAGAACCGGCTTTTGTTGTTGTAGAAATATTCTGTGAAACGGTGGCACCATTTTCATCAAACCGGGCTAGTTCCTTATCCTGTTTCATTAGTAAGAATGAACCGTCTGTAAGTAACACGATCTCATTGATAAGCAACCCATTCAGATACACACCTAAAGAAGCATCACCATTCTGTTTGACGATGCTTTTTAAGGAATGTCCGGTTGCTGCATTCAGCACGGATACGGCAGTCTTGGATTCCAATGTTTTCTGAACGGAAAGGTTACCTGTTATCACCAGGTCCTTGCGAATAGTCTGTCGTGTGAATGGTGTTTCAAGCAGTACTGCATATTTCCCGAAAAATTTATCAATGAAGCGCGGTGCATATTCTTGTCCCAATTCGATAAAGTGGGGCACGGCGCCTGTTACTGTATCTGGAATGTCCGGCAGCACATTGCTTCCCGAGCACAGATAATTGTTACGTCCTTTTTTATTAGCTTCATTGGCATACGTGACGGTGTCTATTGAATTTGATTCATAAATATAATACGGGAATGATACAACGGCGCATCCCTCAAAATACCTGACCTTTCCGTTTATCCAGACATATCCGGGAGTTAGTGAAATACCTGACTTCTCACAGCCGGATATGATGAAGTCAGAGCAGTCACTAAAAATACTGTTCATGGAAAGCGCCAGTTCTTGAAGGTTGAGAATATCATCGGCATAGGTGTACCTTCCACCTGTTTCGGCTACAAATTCTTTCATGTTGGTTTATTGGGTGTTATTTCTTGGTCTTCTATTTTAATCAGATATGTTTTTCCTGCAGTTTTATAGGTGTTTATAATGTAGGAAAGCATGTATACAAATTCTTTCTGGCTGATTGAAATCCTGGGAACCACTACCATAAAGCTGACTTTGTTGATGGCCTTTTCTTCTGAAAGGAAATAGAACTCACGAGGGCGCTCGTCCTGGGGAGTGTATGAGGCTATTTCTTCCAGATTATACCAGATTGTGAAAGGCTTCCCAAAGCGGGATGCTTCATGATAGATATCTATACCGATGGACTGACTTTCCTGAATAATAATTCTTTCTTGTTTGTCAGACAGATATTCCCTGAATTTATAGTTTAAGTACCACTCAAAGTATAATACCTGACTGGTCATTCTTGCTTCGATATGTTTTTCTTTTGCAAACCTACGGAATCGTTCATTAAGGCTTTTCAAAGGATATACCAGACTTTGGATAAAAAGAATGTATTTTCTTCCTCCTAAAAAATGAGGGACTAATTGGTTTACCAATCTGTCAGTGGGTAGATTATATCGTTTCATTCCACAATAAGTTTAATGGCCTGCCTGAAATTGGGTAGTTCTTTTTCTTCTCCCTTTTCTGTGGACTCCTTGAGAAATCCCGAAGTTGTCTTTACCATCCGATGTATTTTTTCCATTTTCCCGATATGCCCGTCACTGTCGTAAGAGGCTATGAACACCCCCTGTTCCGGAGTAGCTTTTTCATCTATATGAACGTCGGTTACATGGTCAGCGCTACGGATGGCTTCAATCACTTTGGATACATAGACCGAAGAGTCAAAAGGTATATTCATGATGTAATCCTTTAGCCTGTCTTCAATTTTGGAATAAATCTCACTTTCCTGAATTGCACCGTCATAATATATTGTCAAACGTGGGATCAGTACATCACCGTCGTGGCTTGTCACTTCCACTCTTGTGCCCGCAAATTTGATTTTATTGATATAGGCAATAATGGGCACGAGATCTTCTTTGGGAATCGCCGTCAGGTTTCCTTTTTCTCCTGTGGCAACTTTTAGTATTAATTTACTGTCCAGATTTGAGTCATCCGTACTTTCCGTATATGAGACCTGGGTAATTATTTGTTTGCCCGGATCGATTTGAGCATATCCGAATGCCAGACCATCCTCCCTTACGCTCAAAGTGTCTCCTTTTTGATATTGCAATAACGCATTGGCATAATATACTGGCGTTCCGTTTATACGCGAGTTAATAACTTCGGATATATCTACAGCGAATACATCGAGTAATGTTTCAAAGCTGTGGATGATGGCTGCCGTTACCCATGTTAGTCCGTTCATGATAGACATCTTTGAGTTGCTGTCAAATTCAGCGAGCTCCATACGCTTGGAGCGTTCTTTTAATGCTTCGTTATAGATCTCATTTATAGTTCTGCTCATGGTTGGGTGTGTATATATCGTTGTTAATCTGAATCTTCCAATATCCTGCCTCATTCCAGGAAGGTTCATGGGTCAATAGCCAGACAGCTTCCATTCCTGTAGAGAGAATATAATTTCCATTTTCATCCCGGTCAGGTTCCCGGTAGATACCTGAAGGGTAGGAGGTAAGTGTAATATGGCAGTTACGCCTATTTTGGTATTCGTTTACCAGTCCTTTGAAATATCCGTCCAGAATGGCCGCTTTCAAGTGTGAACCACAGAGATTTAGTTTCATCAGCCTTTTGTTTTTAAGTAAAGGCTTCAGGTCTGATGTGGCTATTTCTGATAAATCCATTTCATAAGTGTTTTTTAGAAGAGAAAGGAAACCAATGTTTGTATGTGCCTTTTTGAAAATAAAATTCTCCACGTGTACAGGGCGTATGAAAAAAACAGAATCAGGCTGTAAAGCAGATGTGTCCAGACTCTCAAACTGAAGATCGGTGCCGTAAAGCCGTATTTTACGTTTAAGAGCTATTGCGCTATCGAAGTTATGATATATGTTCGTTTGTTTCTCTGTTAGTATGAGTTTCTGCAGATCTGTATTATCTCCCCAGTCTATTTCAAGTTCGCCATGTCCTGTAAAGGTTATCCCGGCGGATGTTCTGGAAGACGGCAGATGAAATTCCATAATTCTTGGCAATCCAGGCTCCTTATGGTAAACATGTCTTTCTCCAGCGGCAGGGGTGATCATATGCATTTTGTTATAAGCGATGATATCTGTGTTAATAGTAAAATCGTCCGTAAATAGCAGCACATCTCCGGCTTTTAGCCTGTCCTGAAGTGAGAGTTCCGGATTCTGAATCATTAAATCTACAATTCCTTCAATAGAACCATATAGGTGAATGGCAATGTCGTAGAGATTTTGCCCCGTTGTTACTGTATATTTACCCATTTTTTTCAGTTACATCTAAAACAAGTTCTCCTGTAGCGGAGTCCATATATGCATTGTGAATAATCATCCCGTCATCCGAGAACTCCTGCAACAGTTTAGCAGAGAGTCCTGATGTTTCAAAATTGGCATGCAGATAGTTTATGAGCCCCACGCCGGTTGTTGGAAACTGATACAGATTCCCAGTTAATGATTTTAGGATAAAGACTTCATTCTGTTTGAGTGATGATTTGATAATGAAATCAGATTCAGTACCGCAATAAGGGATTAGTGTACCAGTTTCATGAAAAACAAGTTGGAAAATTCCATCTTCGTTAAGTAGGAGAAGCTCAGAAAGATAAACAGTCCCGTTTTCGTTTGTCAGTGTAAACCAATGCCCGTTATTACTTCTGTTTATCATATACCGGATTTCGTCATTTCCTGTATCAAAGCGGAATCTGATTGATAGCTGTTTGTACTCAGGTGTATAGGGAATCATAACCCTTAAACCATTGGATGTGATATAAAGCTTTTCAAAGTCCTGAGGTACAATAATCTCCCCATAACAGTAATTAACGTTATCCATCCCGTGTATTTCACCCAAATATTTGAAAGGATAAAATATCTTATTGGTCAGGTTGTCCGTAAAGTTCACCTCACCGTAATTAGCGTCCATGCTGATATCTTGTCGTGCCATAATATTAAATAAAGAATAAAGGGATGCCCCGGAATCGCGGACATCCCTTGGGGAGAGCAGAGCTTGAATAATTATAAATCGGTCAGGTTATTCCTTTTCGGCTTCATGGATGTTGTCATAAATCTTAGTCACGACTGACCACATATCATCTGGCAGTGGCTCATCTGAGATCTTCTCGAAAGATTGCTTGAGGTACTTCATTTCTTCGGAAGTGAATTCCAGTACGAGTGGTATTTCCTTATCAATATCCCATTCAATACGTTTGGTTTCTTGATTTTCTTGCAGCCCTATTTCCTTTCGTTCCTCTTGAGAAATCTCTATTTTCCTGAGAATGGACTTTTTAGTGTTGAACTCTTGAAAGTTTCCTTCTTTAGGCAGTAGTGCAGGCATATATAGCCTGTCTTTGATTGATAATTCCATAATTTTAGTAATTTGTTATTTTCCAAGAATAGGGATTAAAATCCTTTTAAGTTTTAAACAGTTTCTTCCGCTGCAATATTTTCTCTTATTTTAGTGACAATATCGTCGAAGTCGGCAAAATAGGGGGCTATCATCAAGCCTTTACTAACAGGAATACTACAACTCATGTTATCGTGCTCCAGATAGATATGCCCTAAGAAACGTTGTTCCTCATTTTTACCCACAGATAATGCTTCAATGGATGCTTGCACCCGGTTTAGCTTTTTATCCACTACGGTATACTCAATGTTATAATTGCCGTTTAAAGTTGTTTGTACAGCTGTCTTAGTGAGAATCGTACTTGTTATCGTCATGGTTTTATAAAGTTATATATTCAGGAATAGCCTGTGGCAGTAATCAAAAGTTTAATATAGGAGAATAAAATTTTGTATCACAGAATACTGACAAAATAACAGTATTCCTATTTATGCCTTATTCCGTCCGATAATCATGACATTAAAATTGTCGTCCTCTTGCTTTCCACTGGCTGTGAGTATTTTAACCATAAAATAGTTAGGGTAAATTTCCGGTGTGAAAATAAAGTTCCAGTCACTTATCATTGAAACCATCGGTGTGTATTCACTATGTCCTAAGTTGTGTGTTATTCTGTAGTAGCCTGTTGTTTGTCTGCTGGAATAAAATGTAGGCGTCCCATTTCCCCAAACCTGGTCTGTTCCCCCGCCGCCGTTGATTCTGGCAGATCTTAGTACTCCCGGTGCATTCCATGTCTCACCCTGACGCTGTACGAACTTGTGGCTGCCGTAACTTTCTACAGACATGCCCCCGCTCTGGGCCACCATGTTAAGACATGTTCCTGTTGTACTTTGTGTATATATTCTTATTCCTGTTACTCCATCGGCACGGACGGCCATGAGTTCACTAGAAGTGTCATTAATTCTCAAGAACCTTGTGCCAGAAGGTTCGACAAGTATTTTGGCAGACGCCGCACTGGTTATTGAAAGGGAATCTCCATTTACTTTCCAACCGCCAATAGTTGCTCCGGAAGTAACATGCAGTTTTCCTGTTGTAATTGTTAATGCTGCTATCGCATCATGCAGCCTTTATTCTGTCGGCTGTAATTGTTCGGGAAGCAATTTGTGTGGCTGTAATAGTTCCCGCTGCAATTTCTCCTGCTGTGATGGATGCAGCCTTTATTTTATCGGCTGTAATTGTTCGGGAGGCAATTTGGCTGGCAGTGATGGTGCTTGCTGTGATTTTGTTACCATTGAGACTTCCCACTGCAATCCTGTCGGCACTGATTGTTCCTGCTGTAATCTGGTTGGCATTTAGTGTGGATGTGTAAATCCCATTTGAGTCAATAGTGGTCGTGTACCTCTCTGAAGCAGTCGTATCAAATACAGTGGCATACGCCACATGCCAGACCAGTGGTGCAGCGGTGGTTCCTTGAGAGCCAGTTAGGTAAAAATAATGTGTGGAAGAAAAATCTGATGTTCCGCAAACTACTTTATAAATATACTCCTGCCAATCGCCCGTGCCGATGTTAGCCGTCAGCCATTTGTGTGAGCCTCCAGTCCCAATATTGTTTGTCGCGAATTCTATATTCCTGCCAGTTGGTATTTTAGCAATAATTCTAGTAATATATACTTTGCGATTGGAAGTGTTTGTCCCAAAGTTCAGGCCTCCATTGCCCGGTGATGCGGCTCCACTAGTGCGGATCTCTACTACAGTTTTACTGTCATTGGGCGCACTGGATAACCCCGTGCGTGTAACCGTCACGGTTCCATTATTGCTGTTGTTGTATACTTTTATGTTGTTTAATCCATTCCTAAATTCAGGATCGCGATAAAGCATTTTTCCGAAAGCCATGGCAGAAGCTAATTCTTTAGCTGCATTAGCTTTTGTGCTGGCATCGCTTGCCGCCGCATTGACAGCTTCTGCTTTCTTGGTATCTGTATAGGTTTTCGCAGAATTCAGTGCATTGGTTGCAGCATTTGTCCAGTTCAGGGATACGGCAGAAGAGAAGGTGATAGTTCCTGCAGCATTCCATGTGATTGCTCCTGCAGCGATTAATCCGCTTCCGTCATTGTTTAGTTTCCATTTTGTTCCATTATATACAGAACCGTCAGCGCCCAGATATACATTATTTTTAGATATTTGTGTAGAGTTGATATTCCAACCGGCAATCTGGTTGGTTGATCCTAATCTGAATATCGGAGCTGTACCGTCGTGCCCGTATAGTCCCCAATCAGCATCACTATTATAATACATCATTACACACGCTATTCCTCCGGATACTGTCGCATTAGCTGCTTTACATATTCCGATTCGTCGTGAATTTCCTGCTTGCAAGACTATGTGTTTGCCTGTATCATGTAACTTTTCTGCAGTTATTGAAAAGCCACCAATAGTTCCTCTTATAATATTACATGTCAGGGCATTTACAGCTCCTGCCGTAACGACTGCGCTCTGGATGCTGCCGGCATTTATCTGGCTGGCTGTGATTGAATTTGCTTTTATCTGGTTGGCTTCGATAGTCCCTGTGTAGATACCTGTGGATGTGATCTTTGTCAGTTTAGGAAATGAAGCCCCTCCTAAAGCGCCTACTAGGACCTCCGTTTTATCTAATACTTCTTGTATACCAGCCTCTGTGTCTTCAGGAGCAGGACTCCAGTCCGTCGCCTTTGTTCCTTCCTCCACCTTAAAATCTTTGAACCAGTAATAAAACGATGCCAAGTTTTCTATATCCAGGAAATGAAAGGTTGCATCCGAATAGTTAGTGACATTCACTTTCAGTTCAAACTTCTTCCAGGTTGTAGTAAACTGTGCGTTGCCTGAACAAGCTATATCACACATATTGAAATTGGGAGTGCTTGAACCATTACTTTTCCCCCAGAAGCTGATTGCATACGTTCCATTATGGGTAACCAGTCTGTTTATCCGTATTCCACAGGTGAGATTCTGTTGTCCTGTCAATTTGAATCCGTTGGAAGAATCTGCACTTTCTTCTTTTTGTATTGTTGGGGTACTTACGAGCCTTGTTATGGAAGAGCTTTTTTTATAAAGGTTTCTGCCGCCTACTTTGATGGCATTCACTTTATTGGTAGCATCTGTAGCTGCTGCATTGATAGCCTCCGTCTTTTTTGTATCAGCATAGGATTTAGCAGAGTTCAGTGCGTTATTGGCCGCTGTATTGGCTGCATCTGTCCAATTCAGCATAACAGAAGAACTGAAAGTGACTTTCCCGGTTGCGTCCCATGAGATATTTCCGCCGGCCACTGCACCAGCTCCCGTAGATTCCAATCTCCACTTGAAACCACGAATGCCATTTACTCCCAGAGTTATTGCTCCGGAAGCAGCGGTAAATCCTCCTGAAGTATTATTCTTGGTTCCCCGAAACAAAGCATCCGTATCCATCTTCCATCCGGCTATGGTTGCGCCCGTGTTATCCGCACGAAACACATCTTTCCCTCCTTTTAGGGCGATACGGAATCCATAGTTTGTTTCCGTACTCCACGTATTTGCTGTCCCCGTATTGGCCAGTGCTCCCATTTGTATAAGTTTTACCTGTCCGTCACTTACTTGGGAATCATCGTTGTAGATTGTCAGTCCCCGGTGCCCTCTTCCTGCGCCTACAGGTGAATCTCCTTCGCCAGATTTGATAATTATATACTTACCGTTTTGGTTGTGGTAAATCGTATCGGTGCCAATAAGCCAACCGCCTATTTTCCCGTGTGTTACATTTAATGTCAATGCTTCAATGTTGCCTGCTGTAATTAGTGAAGCTTTTAGCGCGATTACATTGATGCGTGCGGCATCAATCGTACCGGCAGTGATTTGGGATGCGTTGATTCTGACAGCATTGACGGTATTGGCAGACAGTGTTCCGGTGAATATGCCTGTAGGTCCGATAAACGTTAATTTGGTAGCCCAACCTTCAACATTCGCCTTATTGGTAATTGCATCGGCAACGGTTTGTGCGTCCGTTCCTGCTTTTTTAGCATCGTCAATATCCTTTTTTACATCCCCCTCGCAACGAACCCACGTTCCTTTAGTGCCCATTTGAAGAGAAACATTCTTAACCCAACAGATGCCTTCTGCACCGGAGTGTCCGTATATATAGAAAGAAACCGACTTTTCGATATCTAATTGAGCATCCAGCGTAAACGTGTATGACATTCGTTGCCACTTATTTACTTCTGAAGGTCCCAACCGATAAGTTCCGCTATGAAATCCCGAGTTGGTTTGTCCTTTCTTAATGCTATATACTCCACCATGTACATAGGCTCCAATAGTATCGGTCATGACGTCTGCGCTGAAAGTATATTTTGCACCGGAAACTAGCTTTTCTTTTTGATATACGACTGAAGAAATACCTAACCATCGTCGAGGTTGGTTTATTATTGAATTCTTGTTCGCCAGTTCCAGAACAGGATATCCGAAGGTTGCAATGTTAAGATGTGCGTGGTATCCGGTTGTCGGAGCTGCCACTCCGGCATTATATCCCGAACCCCAGTTCGAAATGGAATAATTGCCATTTAATGTATTATCCCAACCGATTGAATTATTGATACTAAAGAAACGAAAATCACCATTCCGAATATGGTTGTCTCCGCCGATTATGATATTATTTACTTTGTCTGTTGCATCTGTTGCTGCAGCGGCGATAGCAGCATTTTTCGCTGTGTCCGCCTTGACTTGAGCAGTAGAAGCAGCTGTATTAATTGCTTCTGTTTTGGCAGTGCTGATAGCGTTTACCCAGTTCAGGGTGACTTCGGAGCCAAATTCTACACGGGCTGAGGCTGCGTTGTACCGTATAAGCTGGCTTCCTTGACCGATCTCTACGTTTCCTGAGTTGTCAATGGAAAAGGTCTTATAACCGTTACGAAAACCATATAATCCGTTTATCGTCTCCGTTATGATAGCTCCAGAAGCGTTTGATGTACTCAGTGAAAAATGCCCGATAGCGATACCCGTTAAGGTTCCGTTTGAGTTCTTGACCCCTGCAAATAATTTGGGAGTAATCACGCTATTAATCCCGATAGTGGTCTTGTTACTATTCCAGTCGCTTACCCAGTCGAGCATGTTGGCATCTACACCAGCGGAACCTGTTGCTCCGTTAGCTCCTGTTCGTGCTTTAGCGAAAGAGAAAGATACGGTGAAGGGGATGGAATCCACAGTAATAGGAATATCAATAATGCCATTTTCTGCCAATGATGTGCCGGGTTGAAATGCTATGGTTACAGTTGTGCCATTTTTACTTAGTGAACAACCATCTATGGTGGGCAGCGTACCTATTACCGGTGTTATGTTTGCTTTTCCTTTCAGTGCGGAGATTATAGTAGAGGTGGTTACACCTGTATGAATCCGTCCGTTCTTGTCTGTTGATATAACGTAGCCCTGCCTGGATGACTTAATTGTATAACTGTCTGCACCGTTCGAGCCTGACTGCCCTTTCTTTGATTTAGACCAACTGAAAGATAGGTTGTAGGTCACCCCGGCGATTATGACTGGAATGATTATATTGCCGCTATCAGCCAGATTGGTAGTATTGGCTACAACGGAGAACATGATACTCTTCGCCGTGTTATTGACAGTTATCGCAGAGAAGCCTGTTGGCTTATTGATGCTGCCTATGGTAAAATCCGTAATCTTGGAATTTCCGGAAGTTACAATTATGTTAGAAGTAAAAGATACCGCACTGGGAATCATGCCATTGTTATCCGAAGTAAATACATGGCTTACGATGGATTGTGTAATGGTATATGATTCCTGAAGAGTTTGGATGGTTGCTTGTCCGCGTGCTATTAGTTTCTTGATCATTATAACAACTTTTGCAAAAGAATAGAGAGATTGATTTGACTAAAGTTGAAGTTTTTCTTTTATATGATGCATCGGAACAATAATCTACCAAATATTCCTTCCATAAATAACAAAATCAAAAGGAGCGGTGTCAGGGCTTCCACTAGAACCGAGGTTTTGTATTGTAAAATAGGAATTGGTTCTTTCCAACAACCGAAAAGAACCGTAGTGCCCGTAAGATTGGCTAACTTGAGCTATCACGGTGTAGTTCGTATGTCTAAGGTTATGGTAAAAGCGGTATTGGCTGCTTCCCAAATGTGAGCAGGAAATAACATTGCATCCTTCGCCCCATATTTTACTAAAGCTTGTACTGTTTCCTGTATTATATTTACAACCTATATACAATACGCCCGGTACACACCATCTTTCACCACTTCGCTGTCCTAACTGCATCGGTCCGTAGGCTTCTATCGAATATAGCGACCCTGCATTAGCGATGATATATATACCTTTTGCCCCCGTGGCATAGGTTTGTAGATATATACCCGTCCTAGCCGAATCGGCACGAAGTGATAGCAATGCGTTGGATGAGTTGATGATTAGTGAGGCGTTTCCCATTAATGAAGAGAATTCAATGGAGGAATTTGATGCTGTATTGATTAACTTATTTCCGCTTACTGTAAATCCTGCAATCTGACCGGAGTTAGCCGTAATATTTCCTTTGATTGTCACATTTCCTTGTGCATCCCATTTTATATTCTGGTTAGCTACATAACCGGAACCATCGTTGTCAAATAGGATTTTTCCATATCCAAATGTTGCTGAACCATCAGATCTCAGCCCCCAATAGTCCTGGCTACCATCATCATTATATAGATATCCGCTTGATGTGAGAAATACGCGATGTCCTCCAGCTGGAGATGACGCATATATAGAGCCATTTTTAAGGTGCCATCCTCCAATTTGTCCCGCTACAGCATTAATTCCTGAGCGGTTCAATGTTACCATTACATTATTGCCGGCATCTCTTACAGAAATACTGCCGTCATAAGAACTTCCCCCCACTACCAGAGCATTATCAATAAGTACTTGATTTGCGCGTACTGTTCCGGTGTATATACCATTGCTGTCGATAGTGGTTGTGTACCTTTCTGAAGTTGTCGTATCAAAAACTGTTGCATACGCCACATGCCAGATGACGGGGGCAGCAGCGGCTCCCTGCGTACCTGTGACGTAAAAGAAATGTGTTGAGGAGAAATCCGAGGTTCCACAAACCACTTTATAGATATACTCCTGCCAGTCACCCGTACCGGTATTAGGTGTCAGCCATTTGCGAGAGCCGCCTGTTCCGATGCTGTTCGTTGCAAAATCAATATTCCTGCCTGCCGGTATTCTGGCAATAATCCGGGTGATAAATACTTTTCGATTAGAAGTGGTTGTTCCGAAATAAAATCCTCCGTTACCCGGTGAAGCAGAGCCGGTAGTACGTATTTCTAATACATTTTTACTATCATTAGGTGCGTTTGATAATGTTTTACGGGTGATTGTTACGGTTCCGTTGCCACTATTATTATATATGTTAGTACTGTTGTTCCCATTTCGAAATTCCGGGTCTCGATAAAGCATTTTACCAAAGGCCATGGCACTTGCCAACTCTTTAGCTGCATTGGCTTTATTTGTTGCGTCGGTAGCGGCTGCGCTGATGGCTTCTTCTTTTTTTGTATCTGCATAACTTTTAGCCGTGTTAAGGGCATTATTGGCAGCGTTTGTCCAGTTCAGTGAGACGGACGTGCCAAACGTAACATTTCCTGAAGCATCCCAAATAATGTTCCCGTTAGCCAGTCTGCCCGTCCCGTCATTGCCGAGTCGCCATTTTGTACCATTACTTATGGAACCGTCCGCACCCAAGGCGATATTGTTTTTTGATATCTGTGAAGAGGTGATTGTCCAGCCGCCTATTGTTCCACGGGCAAACGTACAGGTTAGACCGTTGATGTACGCGGTGTTAATGATATTGCTTTTGATACTGTCAGCGTTCAACTTAGTAGAGTTGATACTTCCTGTTGCAATTCGGTCTGCTGAAAGAGTACCGGTACTGATACTGGACGCATTAATTGCAACGGCATTCACTTGATTGGCTGTTAGGGTCCCTGTATAAATACCGGTGGAACCTATATAGGTCAGCGGATGCTCTGCCAGTGTCGTATCGTTGCCTTGTGAGAGTGTGATAAACCTGCGCCTTCTGATTTCGTTCTCGACGGTGGCGGTTAGTGTACGTGGTGCAGGTGCGTAAGCAAGGTAATATTCGCCGTTGCCTTTAGATTGCTTGAATATCAGGTCACTGTCATAGGCAATTTGAGGGCTTCGGGGAATAGGTGCGGGACTATATACATTGCTTTCAAGGTTCTGGTCGGAATAAATATGATACCTTGCACCTGTACTGCCACCTCCACGAAGGAAAATGGTGAACATGCAGGAGTTACCACAAATGGCTGCTCCTGCAAACATACGGCAATACATCTCGGATAGCTCGTAGATGTCCCATGAGTAATTGATGCCGCCCCATCCTCCGAAATTAGTTCGGATATGGAGTATCATGCCTCCCATGTGGGTGGTACTGTTCGCCCAGTCCGAGGGTGCCAGTTCTGAATAACTTCTGCGTACAAGCAGATTGCGTTTGATGGTCTGGTCGCCACCTTTAATAACAACCGGGTAGTATTTGTTCGATTCGCCGTTGATGATAATCGTCTTTTGATAACGATAACCGTAGTTCGTTGACTTTGCCGTTTCAATGTCATTTTTCCATTGGAGGGAAACCGAGGCTCCGAATGTTACAGCCCCGGCGGCGCTCCAACTAATATTTCCCGATGCGACCTGTCCGCTACCGTCATTATTGAATCTCCATTTGCTTCCATTATAGATAGCCCCGTCCGCACCCAGATAGACACTGTTTTTATAAATCTGAGTGGAATTGATATTCCAGCCACCAATACTACCTCTTGAGAACGTGCAACTGAGTCCGTTAATGTATGAAACGTTAATGATGTCAGCTCGTATACTTGCCGTATCCAGTTTGGCAGCCTTGATACTTCCTGCGGCAATTCTGTCGGCATTGAGTGTTCCTGTGGATATACTTGCCGCATTAATTGATACGGCATTGACTTGCGCTGCCGTCAGTGTTCCCGTATAAATTCCCGTCGATGTTATCTGCGTCAATTTTGGGAAGTTGGAACCGCCCAATGCAGTAGTAATCAAATTTGCGGCATCCTGTGCATCTGTTGAAAGCTTGTTTGCATCGGAATCCGACTGACTCCAGTCCGTTGGTCTGTTCCCCCTTTCCAACTTGAAATAGGCAATATTGAATACGCCCTCACTGTTTCCCCGGTATAGGAATGGGCGGAAACTATCCGCATCAGAGGTAAGTTTGAATACTACATAAATTCTTTTCCAAGTGCCAGCAACCACGGAAGTATCATATTTAATGATCGTTACTTTGGACTGGCTGGTATTGTCTTTCCCGGTCCAATAATGTAGAGGTATGGTTCCGTGACCTGATACTGTCCTGTCACAGCGCACCATCGCCGAATAGGTGTATTCGACATTGTTCTCCAGTTTGATCCATGCCGAGTGGACTACTCCGGTGCCTACATTGGTCCGTAGTGTGGGTTTCCCATTGAATTTGATGGTTGTGTCTATCGTATATCCTCCGCCATTGGTGGTATATCCTCCGTTCCAGGCGGCAGTTCTCCAGTTACCAGAGTTATTCAACAGGTTGTTTCCGCCTATCTGAATCTTATCTATAGCATCTGTCCAGTTGAGTTTGACGAATGATGAAAAGGTAACTGTTCCATCAGCATTCCAAGTGATATTACCTGATGCGATCTGTCCGCTGCCGTCGTTATTCAGTTTCCATTTACTCCCGTTATAAATAGAACCATCTGCGCTGAGATAGATGTTATTCTTATAGATTTGGCTTGCGTTGATGTTCCATCCTCCGATTTTCCCCCGTACCACATTGAGCGTCAATGCTTCGATGTTTCCGGCTGTAATCAGGGATGTTTTAAGTGCTGCAACGTCGATACGTCCCGCATTAATTGTGCCTGCCGTGATTTGACTGGCATTTATTTTAATGGAATTGACGGTGTTGGCGGAGAGTGTTCCCGTGAAAATACCGGTGGAGCCTATATAGGTCAGTTTATTCGACCACCCTTCCGAGTTCGCCTTATTGGTGATGGCGTCTGCCACGGCCTTTGCATCTGTTCCGGTTTTTTTTGCATCCAGCACGCTACTGTCCACATCTTCAGGAGCCGGGCACCAGTCAGCCATCTTACTGCCCTCAACAAGCATTGGTAAGGCACACCAATATGTCCCTACCGTCTGAAATCCGAAAAGTACTACGGCGGAGGTAGGAGTGATATTTTCAAGTACAACACGCTGCCATCCGGTAGTGATGTTGAAGGTTTTTATGCCTGTACCGCCGATACGTATTTTCATAACAGACGCCACCGAACCTTTCACGTACATAGAGAAGCTGGCAGGTGTACATACCTTTCCGTTGATTGCATTGAAGTAAGTTCTTTGTGAAGCTGCATTACTATCCGTACATGCTGTGTTCTGTATGACTTTAAGGGTGCGGTAGTTGTTGTACAGGGTAGAGGTATCAATGGAAACGGTTGTCCCTTCTGCAGATATTCCGGTTAGGTTCGCTATAAAGCTACTGTTACGGATATAGTTTCTTCCCCCGATCCGTATGGCGCTCACCTTGTTGGTGGCATCCGTAGCGGCAGAGGAAATTGCTGCATTTTTGGCCGCATCTGCCTTGGTTTGTGCGGTAGCTGCCGCCGAATTGATTGCTTCCGTTTTAGCTGTGTTGATTGGAGTCACCCAGTTAAGTGAAACGTCGGAGCCGAATTCTATTCGCCCGGTAGCAGAATTGTAGCGGATGAACTGGTTGCCCTTGCCCAGCAAAACGCTTCCTGTATTATCTATAGCAAATGTCTTGTAGCCGTCTTTAAATCCATATATCCCGTCTATGCTCTCGGTCACAATAGAGCCGGATGCATTGAAAGTGCTTAGGGCATACCGTCCTATGGCTGTTCCGGTGAGAGTGCCATTACTGTTTTTAACTCCTGCAAAGAGTTTGGGGGTAATCACACTATTAGTCCCGATAGTGGTCTTGTTGCTATTCCAGTCGCTTACCCAGTCAAGCATGTTCGCATCTACGCCCGCCGCACCCGTTGCTCCGTTAGCTCCTGTTCTGGCTTTAGAATAGGCAAAAGACACTTGGAATGCAAGTCCGTCCACAGTAATGGGAATATCAATTATTCCGCTTTCTGCCAAAGAGGTTCCGGAAGTGAATGCAATTGTTACTGTCGTGCCTGATTTGGAAAGTGTACATCCAGCTACTGTGGGTAGTGCACCTATAATGGGGGTAACGGGCGTTTTTCCTTTTAATGCTGAGATTACAGTAGAAGCATTTACTGTAATATGTATCTTTCCATCTTTGTCTGTGGGAATTGAGCATCCTTGTCTGGAGGATTTGATTGTATATCCATCAGCTCCGTTTGTTCCGGACTGACCTGTTTTTGATTTAGACCAATTAAAGGATATGTTATAGGTTATTCCTTCGACAATAACAGGTATGATGATATGTCCGTTGTCTGCAAGGCTTGTTGTGTTGGCTGCTACAGAATAGGTAATAGTTTTATTTGTGTTATTGACGGTTATTGCAGAAAATCCGGTAGGTTTGGTTATAGAGCCAATAGTGAAGTTACTGACATCACCATTTCCTGCAGATACTTTTAATGTGCTGGTAAATGAAACGGCATTTATAATTGAGCCGTTTGTGGCAGTAGAAAATATGTAATTGCTTACTGATTGAGTGATTGTATAAGAATCTTGTTGATTTGTAATAGTCGCTTGTCCGCGTGCAATAATCTCTTTCACCATTCTGATAAAATTTTATCCAAGAATAGTGCCATATTTCAGTATTGGTTTATGCTGTTGTGAGAATGGAACTGATATTTTATCTCAAGAGTGAATATGAATGCCTGTTTTTTTATCTTTGCATTCTCAACATATGTATGTATAAATATAGTAATGTTATGTGTAATGCGGAAAACGCGAGAAAGGATTCTCTAACAAAGCCTATTGATGATTTAAAGAAGAATATATTAGCTCGTTTCGAAAATACCAATCCTTACTTTCTTCATTATATTGAAGAACTGGTTGCAAAAGGTGTTATCGAAAAACGGATTAATTACCTATGTGAAGAAGATAAGATTAAGCTGCCTTATGTAGGTAGTGATAAATGTATTTATTTACAAAGTACATTCTTGTGCTTTCTATGGATTCATTGCTATTATGGATTGGTAGTTTATGAAGAATTGGTAGTCAAATACTTTGAGAATGAACAGCAAGGCAAAAATCATGTATTGAATAATGAACTAATAGAACGTACCATTGAATTCCAAAAATATGCAATGTCTCTTTTTGTTTACTATTCTGAATGGGACTTGACGGTTTATCCAGGGCCCAATACCAAAGATACATCCGGTAAAGAGTATCATATCCTTGCAAATCAACTGTTTCTTTATGCCATTGATTATATAATGTGCCATGAGTTTGCACATTTGGAATTAGGGCATTTTAGTTCTTCTAAAGCAGCAATTGAAAAGGAGAGAGAAGCAGATAGGAGGGCATTTGATTTGCTACTTGCTGGTCGGGATGGGAAAAATGATATGAGTATAGAGATGGGAATACTCTTGGGCTTGAGTGGACTTTTATTCACCGGTCCTTCGGTTTCAGGAGGTAAAAGTCATCCGGATAAACATGAGCGAATTAAAACATATCTGGAATTGTTAGACCCTCCTTGTGATAGTCCAATTTGGAGTGTTGTTTGTTATATGATATCGGTTTGGGACAATAAATTTAGTAAAAATATAGATTTTCCTTCTACAGTAGCTGATCATAAGGAAATGTTTTATATACTTTATGACAGGATGTGTTAATTATATTCCTGACCGTTTTGGGTTAATGTAGTACAGGCTTTGGCCTTAAAAAACTATTATAAAATTTTAATCCCTAGTAAACGTAAAACACGTCTCAATATAGAAAGCTTTGGAACTGGCTTCTTTTCATTGACGGAGTAATCTGAAATAATATTCATCTTATATTCTACAACTGGTTTTGGAATGGAAGAAGGAGGTTGAGGGTTGGCGGGAGCGCTTTCAACTAAAGGTTGCTGCACTTCTTTCCCTATGGCGTTATTAGCTAATATAGGTGAGTTCTTTTTATAGTAAGGGTTGTGCAATCTTTTGAAATATAAGGGTATCTTTAGCCAGCCTGCGATTCTTTTGTCAAGCCGTTCACTGCTACCATCAAATTGGATGACATCATAATATTTGATTTCAATTGCGGCTATATTTTCTTTTCGGTAATATGCTTCTTTGTATATAGTCGTTTTATGTGATTTATGTATTTCAATGGCAATCCAGTCGCCGTCTTTTAATCCCAACACATTGTTTTCATCTGACTCCAATTTTGCGTATAAATCTCCTCTATACTCTCCTTTAAACTCTCCTTCACCAAAAGGGTGCTCCATTCTTATTTCTGAAAACCGTACAATCCCTTCTTTGTCTGACCGTTTTAAATTCAAATATTTATTTTTGAAAATAATTTGTTTAGTTGTGGAATGCTCTATGCTTTCTCCACCGACAGGTTCATTGGGGTGACGATCTGCCTTTGTACGAAAAACAAAGTGCGGAGTTTTAGCACGAGGTTTTGCAAACATTGGAGATAAATACCATAAAGAATAGTATATTCTTTTCTCGTACCCTTTAGGATCGGATTTAAGTCTATCTAACACATCAAATATTGTAACGACTTCGCTATCCGGAGATGGGGCTATATGTGCTCTGTATTTCATATTGTTTTGGTTGTTAAGTGACTAATGTAAGATTTAATCACAAAACAACCAATAATACAGTTTATATTTAAACTATTTTGAGATTTCACACATCAGTACGCCTTTGCCTGTAACATCCGCTTTGCTTACTGTAATGGACTTTCCGGTATAACTTCTCACTACGCTGGTTCCGGCTGAATTCCATAGTTTCCATGTATACGTGTATGCTGTTCCTGCTGTATCCAATTCTGCGCCATTCCGGTATAGGACTGCTTTTGCATCGACATCATTCGCATTATTTTTGATGGTAAATCCTTTTTGGCTAACTATATCTACTGTGATGGGATCAGACATATCCGAAAATGATAATATGTCGCATACGACTTTATTTGACGATGCGTTTCCGGCACTGGTATCTGTATCTTTAATAGAACATTTGAATGTTTCAAAGTTAAGTACGGCATCAGCTGTAATGGTAATTTCATTTGTGGTCCACCCGGCAGTTACACCCCGTTGGTTGGTTTGTGTCAGGTGAGCCCAGCCAATGCCTAATGCCGAATTGTAGTAAGGACAAGATACAGAAGCGCCTGATGAAGCTGCTGCACTTAATGCCGAAGTGAGGGTCACTACTTTGGTGCTTGTATTAACAGATGAAATGGTATATTGGGTGGAGCCGACAGTTACTTTCCCACCTGCTTCCATATTGGCTATGGAATTAACTGTTATAGTCGTAGCTCCCGATGCAGCAGCTGCGGTGAGTGCGGTTGGAGAAAAAACGGAGGAATCTTTTATGCCCCAGGCATAACTGACATCTGTATTATCAATAGTGGCACCTCTCCACATGTCGCAATGTGCTTTCAGGGAGGATACTTCATCATTCTTGAACACAACTCCCAGTGGAGCATAGGCAACCGCACAAATAGTTGCACCGGCATTCAAATGCTGAGTAAATTGGATTTCTGCCCGGAAAGGTATTTCCAGTCCGTTGGAATCAATATAAATTGCTTCAAAGGTGTATCTGACTTGTGGAGTACCTACAGACATGTGGTTTGCATTGACTGTCAAAACATATTTTGCCGCTGCTGTACCAATGGTACATCCTCCTTGTCCGCTAACAATAATAACTCCGTCTTTATACCATTTAGCCGATCCGTTTTTGACTCCGGGAGTCAGATTAGCTGCGTTTCCGATAGATGTAATCTGGTCTGTCGCACCTTTTCCGCTGGTAAAGAGGGAAGGGGTCAGTTTAAGGTTTGGAGACGCTGTCCAACTCGGGGCAAATACATTGGTATCTTTGTTATATACCTGTGTTAATGGTTGGTTTGAACCGATAAATGTCTGAATGGATACTGCATCATTCTGGTCGATGATTGTGACTTGTCCTCTAGCTACTTTTAATGCCATGTTTTATTGGTTTTAGGTTTAAAATGTTGATACTGTGATTTCGCAGTCAAATACCGCTTTGAAAAGCACGTCTTCACTTGTTATTTCAAGTGTTTTCCCTGTGTGCCGGGCCTGGTTCCACAAGATGTCTTCTTCCGGATTTTTGCTAATCCTTGTCCAACGGAAATTATGCTCAGGTATCTTGTCTGTTATGTCGATACCTCCTTTAAAGAGTGATGCTGATAAAGTAGTATCGATTATTCCGTTGCGAAACGTGTTTCCCTGGCTGGACCCTATATATACCGAATAGTTATCTTTCCCGTCATATTGTTTAGAAATGGTAAAGGTTTCTGTATATTCTATCTCTTTCCAGCGTGAAACGTATTTTAGTGTTAGTACATCTCTGCCTTCCCAAGCATGAAAAGAGGGGGCTATATGTATGATTGTTCCATTCCCCGCATCTTTCCAATTGCCATCTTCTGCAAGGTATTGCCATTTTTGTATGGTTCCGGTAAAATTCTGTTCTGTGGCAATAACTACGATTTCTGAAGGTTCACAAATCTCCTCTAGTGAATCTTTATAATGGAATGTGTCAGTGCCCGTTATACTGATGGATTTAGCCAGCAGATTTTCCTGTGCCTGTTCATCGAAATCCTCCCAGCGTATTGTGATATCCTGTAAAGTTATGGTGTCCTCAGTCCACTTAAATCGTCCCCCTGCGAAATATCCGGTTCCGTCAGGTTGGATGACGAAAGATTTATTACCCGCCTCAATAGAACCGTCCTTATTAAGCCGTAGCAGTGGATTTTGAATTGTCCCTCCAATACCACCTTGACAGAACCAGGCACCGTATTCATCAGTGTTACTCAATGTACTGTCCGTTGCCTGATAGAGAGTGGGGGAGACACCGGACTCCAGTTGGGCGCAAGAGAATAATATAGGGGCCGTGCAGGTTATTTCCAGGGTAAAATCATTCCCTGGCTTATAATCCGTAATGAAAGAGGTATGAAATCTGTGCCATCCTTCTTTGTCACCGGTAGTTATTTCTGCCAGTGACTTGCCATTCTGTGAAATGGTAACGATTCCTGTTGTAGATTTAGCCCAGAACGAGAAGCAGTATTGCTGCCTGTAATGGTTTCGTGCCCATTCTTCGGTCTGGCATCTGTAACGTGTTACTCCTGTGGGTATTTCAAAGACATATCCTAAACCAGCGGGTGCCTTTTCTGAAGATATTACAGGAATGGTCTGCACAAAGTTCCCATATAAACTATTTATCAGACAGTTCTTATGAATGCGCCCCACATAAAATGTACTGCTGTAACCCTTTTCGTCTCCGGCAGTCAATGTTCCTGCTACATTTACGTTTTTGGTTGCGTAAAGATTCTGAAAGTACGCTCCGTAACCGTCAAGAACTCCAAAAAGAGGATCAACGATACCTCTTATCTTTCCGATGCGGGCTTTTGTTCCGTTAGTGAAATTGGCAATGTCAGAGAGTAGTACAAGATTGAGTTCCGCTATTTCGCACCAGTCATTTTCTAGTAGTTTATTAGTCAGGTCGATAACCAGGCTACGTGTATAATCTTCCGGATAATCTATTGTTATCAGGGAAAGCTTGTATTCCCATTCCGTATCTATGTCAATGCTATCCCTGCCATCTGTTTCCTTTTCGTTGGTATATCCTAAACGTAGTTCTACACTACTTAAAGGGCGGGATGCCCGTATCTTATAAGAAATGACAATACGTTGTGGATTAGATACCTTTTTCTCTAATGTCTGTTTAAATCCAATAACCTGGTGTCCGGAATTTATGACAGCGTTCCTTTTGATGCGGAATATCCGGTAAACATCCTGCACGGATTTTATATATTGAGTTGTTAGAAACTCCATGCCGGCTGCAGCATACTTTTGACTGTCTGCCTCATTTGCCACTCCACCATCCATATATGGATAACAGAGTGAATTTTCAATTGCCATCGCATCTATAATATCAAGGTAAGGTGCATTGCTATCAGATGCAGTCATATACAATGCTCCGGTGCGGTCCGCATTGAAAAGATTGGTCATTCTTGCAAAGTCTAAGAGTTCCCCGCTTTGTGGTTCGTCACCCTCAATGAGTGCTCCTACGAAATAAGGGGAACGTAGCTCTTTCCCGTCTTTTCCAATTAACGTGTCTACTCCGGTTTGCAAAACAATCATCAATGAATAAATAAGGTTTTGGCCGTCATAATACTGCCTGCGTACCACATCCCCTGTCTGTAGTCCTTGAACCTTTTTAGATTCGGGGTCAATAAGTATCTTATATTTATCGTAGTTAAATAGTGACATTCATGTTCTATGTTCTGGTTATCTTATTTTTTCCACTTTATCCCCACAGCAGGAATCGCTGACCCATTGAGCACCATTAGTAACACTGTTTTTTTGTACTTCAAGTTCATAGATGCGCATTTTCTTTCGAATGGTTAATTCATCGAATGTTGCGGCTGTGTTTCCTGTTGTCCGGTTCTGCCTGACAGACCAGCCTGAACCAGCGAAACCGCTTGAAAAACGTTCGGAACTTATATCTCCTAGAAAAAGACTGTTGCCATAGTGCCTGATGCCGCCTGTAGCCGCAAGTAAGTAATTCTCATTACTAAAGAATAGTAATCCGTCAGCCAGTCTGGTGAGTGATCCGTCAATACCTAAGTGTCCTTTAGCTTCCAAGGGTTGTTCTGTATAGATGAAATCTGCGTCTGTGCGGATATACATGCATGCTGAATTCCGGTCCAGCGGACGATAAAGACTGGTCGATTCTTTGTGTCCGAATGCTGTTCTGTAGTTATTTACTTCATGCAGTTCCGCAGTGGTAAAGGATAGGGATGAGGCTAGCACAATACCACTACCTCCGGCTTCGATAAAGCATTTTGTCGCATCGCCGAAACGTAATTTTTTGTGTATGATCATCCCCTCGTCTGAATCATCTATGCGATAAGATGAGAACAGGTTGTTTCCGTAATTATGACGCACCACAAGTGAATCCGGAAAATAAGCAGCTCCATACTTGGTAAGCAGCAGATTATCCCCGTCAATGTCAGCTATACCAGCAAATAATCTGATTTTTTCAGTGTGATTGTTTCCTAGTAGTAAATCACCACCGGATGCTCCCAGTTGGATATCTTTTTCGTTCATGCGTACCAAAACCGGTATATCTGCAATCTTAATTCCATATCCGCTGCCGAATGAGAGGTATCCTGTAAGAGAAATAGCTTCCGGGCTTACAGCCATACAAACATTACCGTTTATCCCTAATTCTGCACCATGCAGTGCCTGTAGCAATCCGGAAAGTATGATTGGACCGCCCACTTGCAGACTGCCTGATACCACTGCATCTTTCATGCTCCAGTTTATAGATGTTAAGTTGGCATTTCCGCCATGGTAAACAGAATGCCCGTTCATTAGTAGCATTTCCGGCGAGAGATAGATACCTTTGTCTTTGGTTCCAATTGTTATTTCTCCCTCTGATAAAACAGAAGAATTTCCGAAGTACAGATTTGTACTTCGGAGCGTGGAGGTATCGTAGAGAGGATTATAACTTAATACTGCCTTACCTCCTAAGTATAAACCATCGCCGGCAATTTGCAGGTCACCATCTATGCACAAGCCATATCTGGCGGTCTGTTGATCCTTAAAAAATGATAGAATTCGCCTGTTTTCTAAACCGGCTTCAAAATCGTAATTGGCACGTAATTTCCCGACCATATCCCCACCACTTTTTTTCAAATAGTCAAGCAGTACACCACCACTACTTTCTCCACCGCCTTCTCCGTTCACACTACCCGCAATGGCAGATGCGAACGAATAAGCAGAGTTTTTAAGGCGAATACTTGTTTCGTCCCCTTCTTCAACTCCAAAAGGATGGTCATCATCCTTGCGATCCTGTGCATTGAAAAAGTTTAGGTAAAGCTGCGAGTAAATGGAATAGCACAAGCTATCCGGATCTAGTTTGTTAATGTCAGGATGTAATTCTATGCTCATTTTGTATAGGCTGTTTTTGATAGGAAATTCTGAATCTTTGAAGTCAATGATGCGAAGTTGGGAATATTCATTGCCGGCATTGTGCCCATTAGGGTAGGAGTGGTGATTTTGCTGCATTCCGTCAGGAACTCTAGCATCAACTGTGCCAGTTGGTTTCCAAGTACCAGAGGTTCATTTGCTGTTTCTTCACCGATAGTTACTTTTTTATCCTGAATGGTCAGGCTTGTGCCACCTACTTTCTGTTCCAGCTTATCAGCTGTCTGATTGATTTCCGATTTATCGACCTGTTGCTTGATCTTCTGAGGCGTCACTTCAGTCAGTGCTTCCTTACCTTTCTTGTTTATAGCACAAGTAAGAATACTTTCTGCTGTATAGCGAGTGATTGTTTTGTTTCCTGTCTCTGGTAGCTCGTCATAGTCCGGTAAATTATTATCTTCAGGGTCCAGTTCTTCCGTTTCCGTGACACCGATACATGTTTCCTTATGTGCAGTCAGTTGAATAAGTTCTGCATGGGAGTAGTTTAGCACATAGGCGTATCGTGTTGCTGCATCCGTAATAATAGTTACGTCAGAGAATAGTAGCGGGACAATTAAGAACCCTCCTGAGTTATCCTGTAATCCGGAAAGCAATACTCCTTTATGTGTGACGGGTTCGCTGCTGGCCGTTTCATCCGGAAACTCACGAACATCTATCGTTCCGGCATAATCTTCATATTCTTTATCTGAAGGATCGTTGTGTACTTTAGCCACATATCCGTGAGTCATTCTGGCTGTACCTATACCTGTGGTACCTATCGGTGCCATATCTATACGCTCCATGCTTCTGCCAAGTGCTATTTTGCGGATGGCTTCACGTATCATGTGTTGGCTGTTATTTGAGTCTGTTGTCGTCATATATCAAGAATAGAGTTTTTAGGAAATGAAAGATGGATAATCGAATGACAAATACACCATTCGTTCGCTTATTCGGTTTAATGAGAATTTTCATCAGCGTATAGGGGGAAGTTATGTGATTCACCCCAAGAACCTGTACGTAAAGGAAGGGATGATATATCTGCCTGCCTATATGACTTTCTGCCTATAGTTTTTCTTTGCTAACTTTCAAGATTTGGTCTTTTCATTGTGTCTATGTAGTGACAATAGGTGGCAAGTAAGCCTATCCCTTACTCTTGCTTACCGGTTTTCTGCTTTAATTTTTTTATCGAAAGTCTTACATAATAAAGTTTATCCAAAGTCTGCAATTATGAAAAGTAAATAGAGGAAATACAGGTTCAAACCTGTCTAAACCGCAATACTTTACATAATCTATTTACATAATTTTCTATCTTGTGTATGGCAATAGTGCCACCTACATAAAATAATAGATAAATTATGAGAAATTCGTTTCAAAATTTTGGAGATCTTGTCAAGAAGGCTACCAGCTATCTTATAAAGATCGGTTATTCACCGCGTAGTATCGACCGATTCCGAAAAGAATGGTCCTTATTAGCAAAATACATGGATGAAAAAGGTATCGAAGAATACACCCCAGAAGTGGGTGCTCAATTTCTTCACTCCAGTGCAGGTCATATAGAGTATCGGCACTTGACTGAAGAACAGAAAAATCAAATTCATAATATAAACATATTATCAGATTTTGTAGTCACGGGAGTAATAATTAGGGGTAAAAAGAGACAAAAGGTTACTCTTTTAAATGGAGAAATTGGAAAAGTAATGATTGAATACATTCAGTCCTCTAAAAAAAATAAGAATTTGGCCCCCGGAACTACACAAGATTATTACAGATCACTTTCAAATCTACTAAACTTTTTGAACATCAATGAGGTAACTACGATTGTTGGGATTAGAAGGGATGTCATAGTGAGGTTCTGTAAATCATTGGATGCTTATTCTTATTTTACTAAAAGGGAAATAATATCAAGAATAAAGGAGTTTACTGAGTATTTATTTGGGAATGGATACATCTCCGAAAAAGTTTCTGAAGCCATAATAAAACCGAGGGTCATTAAGTGCCCTAAATTACCCTCATTTTATTCTCCTGCTGAGGTTGCCCAAATTGTAAATTCGATAAACAGGGCTACTCCAGAGGGAAAACGAGATTATTGTATAATACTATTAGCTGCAAGGTTTGGCATTCGTTCATCAGATATTTGTAATTTCAAATTTGCTAATTTATTATGGGAGAGATCAACGATTGTTTTTATTCAGGTTAAAACAGGAAATCCTGTAGAATTGCCGCTTACGGCTGAGGTAGGAAACGCTATCATTGATTACCTTAAAAATGGTCGTCCTGAGACCAAAGCAAAAGAGGTTTTTATAAGACATACTGATCCATACGTAGGTTTAACAAAAAACCATTTATATGTAATCTGCTCAAAGTATATGAAAAAAGCGGGTATCATCTATGATGGGCGCAAGCATGGTTTACACTCCCTTCGTCATAGTCTTGCAACCAATCTTCTCGAATCAGAAGTTTCTTTGCCGATAATATCTGGAATACTCGGGCACAGTGGAACATCGTGTACTAAAGGATATTTAAGAGTGGATTTAACTTTACTCCGAAAATGCGCTTTGGACTTGCCAGAAGACAGAAAGGAGGCAATGCTATGATGTTTACGGGGATTTACGCTAAAGCAATAACTGACTATATTGAGTTCAAACGTAGTATGGGGTATAAAATGCGTGATGTAGAGTATGTTTTTCTACAGTTTGATAGAATGACAGTCGAGATGGGGATAGATAAGATAGGTTTAACAAAGGAATTGTCCGATGCTTGGTGTTGTCGAAAACCGAATGAATCACAAGGAACTCAGTATATTAGAGCTAAATATATATCATTATTTTCAAGATATCTGAATGGACTTGGGTATGATTCTTATATCCCGAACGTTCCCAAGCTCCGTTATTCATTCTCCGCTTATGTATTTACCAAAGATGAAATTATAGCACTATTTAATGCTTGCGATAAATATGCGGAACTTCATCTCAAACGAAGTAGATACCATTTTATCCCCACCTTGATAAGGTTGCTATACTGTACGGGAATGAGACTTCAAGAAGCTCTTTCCATCCGCAAGTCTGACTTGGACCTCAATGATCTGACAATAACTGTGCGTAGTACGAAAAATGGAGATGACCGAATAATACCTTTCAGCTATTCTCTTTTACCATATCTCAAGGAGTTAATGTTACAACATGTCGAGCCAAAAACTGACATACTATTTCAACTTGATTATAAGTATAATACCTCTAAATCATGGATCGGCTTTCATTTTCGTGCTATTCTCGATGTCGCTGGCATTGTTTATAAAGGGAAGCAGATTGGTCCACGTATTCATGACCTGCGGCATACATTTGCTTGCCATTCATTAAAAAAAATGGATGAATCCGGTATGGATATTTATACTGGTTTACCGATATTATCGGCCTATCTCGGTCATAAAAGCATGGATGGAACCGAGAAATATACCAAGCTGACAAGTGAAATATATCCTGATATTATTAAGAAAGCAGAAGATTTACGCTCCGATTTATATCCAACATTAAACATGAATGATTATGAAACCAACTGATTTTTCTAAAAAACTCACGGATTACCTTAGTAACTATCTACCAGGAGAAAGAGGTGTCAGCTCGAATACGATAAAGGCATATAAGGATACATTCATATTATTTCTGCGATTCATGCAGTTAAATAAGGGAAAGAACGCAAACAGTTTAATGCTCAAAGATATTACGCAGGAGGTTGTAATTCAGTTCCTCGACTGGTTGGAAGCTGAACGCTGTTGTGGAATCTCAACACGGAATGCCAGATTGGCTACCTTACACTCGTTTTTTAACTTTTTACAGTATCGATCACCTATTCTTTTACATGAATGGCAAAGGATACTCGCTATACCGATGAAAAAATCAGAAAAACCAATTAGGGCACATATCTGTTTGGAAGGTATTAAACTCCTTTTGGAGCAACCGGAAAGTGAGACTTTTATGGGCTTGCGAGATCTTGCTATACTTTCTTTACTTTATGATAGTGGAGCAAGAGTACAGGAATTGATTGACCTTACACCTGCAGATATAAACTTAAATAAACCTTATTCTGTCAGAATAAAGGGCAAAGGGAACAAAAAACGTTTGGTCCCACTGATGAGTGATCAAGTAGCTATATTGGTTGAGTATATGAAAAACAATCATCTCATTGAGCCAAGTGCAGCTTTTTATCCCTTATTTAGTAATAGTAGAGGTGATCATTTTACCCGAATGGGAATCAATAACATTCTTCAAAAATATGTCAATAGGGTGAAAGTTGACAACCCAAACCTATTGCCAAATAAAGTAACTCCGCATATCCTTCGGCATTCAAAAGCTATGCACTTACTTCAAGCTGGTGTCAATATAGTTTATATCCGTGATTTTCTCGGTCACTCGTCCATTACGACTACCGAGGTGTACGCCAGAGCCGACACCAAGCTAAAACGTGAGGCTTTGGAGAAAGCACACAACCTTATTCCTGAGAAAAAATCGGAACAAGGTGTTTGGTTGAGTGATATTGGTATAATGGACTGGCTAAAACAGCTAACCTAAAAGCAAAAAATTATGGAAAGTAAATAAAGAATAGATCGTTGCTACAAATAGAAGTATGCTGTATTTCCTCTATTTACTTTTCATAATTGCAGACTTTGGATAAAAACGATAAGGTAATGTAACAGACTGCCTATAACCTTGAGCACCAAACTTCGTCGTTACTTCCTCTACCAGATACACACCATTTTTTGAAGGGTTCCTATTATCAATCAGCTCTACTTGTACGGCTGAATTCAGTGCCAAATCTCCGAATAGCGTTAATTTTCCCGTTACTCCGTTCAGGTTATAGCTTCGGAAGTATTCGATGGATTCTTCTACCAGCTTATTCGAATCAATCCGCATGTTGGGGGACATGTATGGCACAATGGTGTATGTACTTAAATCAACTTTTGTTTTAGTTTGAGCGCCCTCTGCTGTCGTGTTTCCTGTAACTTTATGTGTTTTTTTTGATATTTGTGTGGCGTTGATGGTTTGGAATTCCTTGCTTCCCTTTACCTTGGGATCGTAGTCTGGGTTGAGACGGACAGTTACCTCGAAGAATTTCTCGTCTGACCCTAACGCTTTGCCTGTAACAGCCAGAAATGCCGGGTCTGTCTTTATTACTTTCAGTTCGCTGTTTGCAACATGATAGTCAAAACGGATTTTGAAAGGCCCTTGTGCACTGTCCTTAGGAAAGGTCGGCTGACTTTTATATGAAGAATAAGGTCGTCCAACAGCGATGGTTGGCATATTATCGGGTGACTTTTCATCATATTTTAAAAAGCAATATACTTTGTATTTGCTCCAGTCTGAGAGCACATCAGCCACTGTGAAGTTATCTGTTATCTTTACTTTCCCTATTTCTATATCAAAACGTTTGGTTTCACTATGAATAGAAAATCCTGTGTCTTTGAGCAAATTATACTTATCTCCAAGCACATCGTTCATTTTTGTTCCTTTTACAGGTGTTTCAAACTTGGGTGCTTGTTTAAGTTTAAGTTTGTAAGCCATGTTTTCACATGATAACTCGAATAAATTCTCAGAGTTATAAGCTGTTATATAACCCTCAAACATCTTTTTCAGTACTCCGTTGTAACCCAACGCGATGCTGATACGCTGACCTACTTTGAATGTTGTTCCTGTTACTGCGCTCTGGCTTGTTCTCTTTTCAATAATAATGCCATCCTCCATTACTTCTGTTGTGATTCTTGATGCGTCTTTTCCCTCCATAGTGGTATTACCTATGATGGTGCTTCTGAAAACTGTTCCCTTCGGAAAGACTACCTTAGCCGTATTTATGAGTTTTTTATAAGTCTCGTTAATCTCGACTTCTTTTACTTCTGTCAGGACAATAGGGTTCTTAATTACCATCGGGTTGGAAGGGTCCGCATCTCCAATAGTGATCCTGCAGCAAAGTACATCCAATGAACTTATAGCCATAACTTTGATAATTTTAAGAGTGATGTCGGGTCTATAGCCTGTGCTCCGAATTTTACATACTTAATCCAGCCTTGTGTATGCTTGATGGCTGTATCTACCTTGTCTTGTTCTGCCAGTTTTACTTCGATTGATTCCGAGGGTTCAACCGCTACACAGTTGAGAGTATAAGACTGGATGTTTCGGTAGTCTGGAGAAGAGAAGGCATACCCCTGTACAATCAGTTGTGAGATTTTGAACTGCCTGAGTATCGTGTTGTCGCAGTTGATGACCCCTTTATACTGCATAAGCTTAAGGAATTTGGAAACCTCTGCTTCCGGATAGATATCAGGGTATTTACTTGTGATTTTTCCTGAGATACTGATTTCGAAATCACCTCCGGAGATGAATTCCTTACGGCTGTAATTTCTTCCCTGTACTGTGGTCAGGACAATGTTATTACGACTTGAAACCTGTACCAATGGTTGCAAATCTACGAAGGTGACTAATCCATATTTGGAATTGGATTCAACTTTTCCGCTATCAGAGTCGAAATAGACTCCTTCTTCCGTTATGCTTAGTTCAAGATAATCACCTACAGTATTGCCCACAATCGTATCCTTATAATTTTTCTTGCTGGCTACGTCCTGTTGTTCCTTGATTAACTGTGAGTATTGCCCCGCCTTGTTTGCTAAACTTGATTGTGACTGTTCCTTTAAATACTTGTCCCTCACTTTCTGTTCAAAATACTTCAGGTAACGAGGGTAAGAGCGCAATAGTCCATATGCTTGTTGCGATGCGAACTGTATAGCTGCCCGTTTGAGTATATTTTTATTTTTGGAGAAATAATGTACTTGTCCGTCTTGAAGTTCGGCCCATCCCATGTTATTTGCCCGGCGGGCGGTATCGCTGATATAGCCGAATAAAGAACCATGATTAATCATCCCTCCGCTCACTATTGTGGAGCCTGCAATACTTATGAATCTATTCATTATTACTCATTATTAAGTTTATGCCCAACTTGCATCGAAATCATGTACTGTGTCGATAAGAATTTGGGCCAGTTGTTCTTTCAGATTTTGGATTTCCGGACTCCTTCCTTCCTCGGAATTCAAAACATTGATACTCTCCAGTGAAAGTAGGTTGCCGATATGGACTATTACTTGTTTGGGTGCCGCAGAAGAAAGTTTTCCTGTTCCGCTATAATTACCACCAGCATTTCCGTCATCTGCGCCATCAGTTGTAACTCGTAATGCGTCCCAAGCCGAATCACTATGTTCTGGCTCATTAGAATAAAGTGCCGGTGTAAAGCCCGCCATTTTTAGGATATTCTCTGCAGCTTCAGCTGACCCGCCCCATTTGCTTCTTAAGGCGGCTGCGAATTCGGTCACTCGCGAGTGCGCAACTTGCGCATTCCCGTATGCGGTTTCCCTTTCTTCTTGAGTTGCATTGGGTGAAAGAGGTTTTTGAAACCACTGACCGGTTTTCTTATCCCGGTCATATCCAAGCTCTCTGAGACCTTTGAAACTGAAGCCGCCTTTCGCCATTGCCAGCCAGGCCCCTTCAGGAGTAGAAATAGCTTCCCGGTATCCTTTAGCATATTCAGTGATTTTAGGCACTATCTCATTGTTCATGTATTCATAATAGTCATGGGTCGTGGCTGCCTCCGCTGCTGAAAGATTTTCCATGCCGTCATTATAGAACACTTTACCGTCTTTGTCTTTCCTCCATAGCTTCTTATTGAGGCTCTTCTCATCCTGTCCGAACCGTTCTTGTATGCTCTTAATAAAACCACCTATTTCCAATGGGTCCGAGAGTTTTCCAAAATCTGCAAAGGCTGATATAATGCGTTCGTATCCGTCTTGCTGAGCGACCGTTCGTAAAGCTGATTTTACATTATGCTGGTAAGCGTCATCAAATGTGTACGCAGGTTGTTTGAGTGGGTCACGTGCTGCGGACATGGACGAAAATAGTGCTACCCACCATTTTCCTGTGAATGCTCCCATAGACTGCCCTGAAGCTTCTTCCAACGTCTTACCCTTTGTTACGTCATCTGTAGCTTTCTTTGTATCTAATGCTTGTTTATAGGTTTTTCTAAGAGACTGGTATAGGGCCTCGATACTCGGATAAAAATACTTCTGGTTCGTTTTCATTTCTTCCTGAACCGCATCTTTGGCTTCCTTGATCTTCCATGTTTTGTACGCCACCCATCCTAGTGCACCAACAAGTGCCGAGATACCGGCGGTGGCTGCCATGGCCCCTGTACTGATGGCTGAGAGCGATGCCCCCGCTCCTAGAAGGCCACCTCCTGTGGCGACCTGTGACGAAAATAGACCACCCACAGAATTGCGTGCCGCCAATGCTGAGGAGCCGCGCAACAGTCCCGAGGAGAGCAATGTCTGCTTCATCGCTCCTTTACCCTTTACGCCGGACGCCCGTAAAGCGGTGACAATGGAGCGTTTGTTTGCAAAACTCAGTGTCTTTCCGTTTATAGTTCCACCAAGTCCTGTCAGACCGGTTACCAGTTGAATGACTGAATTCGCAGCGGACTGCTTACCGATGAAGCCGATAGCTACTCCGACGTTGGTCAATGCCCCCGCCAGTTTGAACAGCCGCGTCGCTACGAATCCGGTAAACAGAATTGGCTCTATCCACTGGAAATTTTTCACGAACCATGTTCCGATATCTGCCAGGGCAGAAAGAATACCTATCAATGTCCTTCCTATATCTGCCAATCCCCTGGCGAGTTCCGGCCCCTTGAACTTGTCCAAAAATTCCCTAAGTGAAGTCCGGATACTTGGCTCAACCAGGTCATATCCGTTCATGAAACTTTCAGTTAGCTGAGATGTAACCTGATCCCAAAGCCCTTTGGTTGTCTGTTGCTTAACTTGTGCTATTTCCGAAGCAATTCCATAAGACCCTTTGTTTTGTATGGTTAATTGCTGTAGTTGTTTGTAGTCCTTTATAAGTTGCATGGAAGCGTTACCACCAATCTTGCCAAAGATAGTGACCATGTCTTCAAGCGATGCCCCAGCCTTGTGTAAATCACGGAATATGTCAGCCAGCGGACGAACCTTTTCTACTTTTTTGCCATATACGTCAATAAAATGAGTGAATTTTACCTGTAATCTATCCAGAGCCTCTACAGCCTGTTTGGTAGGCTTGGCAAAACGTGTAGACATTGCCCGTAAAGCGGTTCCTGCCATTGTTCCCTTGATACCGGAGTTACCAAGGATACCGATTGCGGCTGCTGATTCTGAAAAGTCAATACCGGAAGACTTGAGGTATCCACCGCCCATTTTAAAACTTTCTGCCATTTCCACAATGCTGACGTTTGAGCGTGAGGCTGTGGATGCCAGAATATCAGCAACCGAGTTGATACTGTCATTCTTGATCTTGTATCCGCTCATGATATTTGTAGTCAGGTCTGCCACCTGTGCCACATCACTATCGGATATCAGTGCCAGATCCGTAATCGGCCTCATGGCTTTGTTTATGGTATCGATATTCATTCCTGCCATTGCAAGATACCGGGTGGCACCTGCAATTTCCACTGCGGTAAATTTGGTATCGACTCCGATTTGACGTACATGCCGTGACATTTTATCAAAGCGTCTTTCGAACGTGCCCAGGTCACTATCTGCCACACGGAGAATACTGCGTGCGGTTTCCATGATATTGGAATATTCCACTGCACTCGAAAGTTGGGATTTCATGAACCCATACGCCATATATGCATTGAACATCGAGACTACCGGTAGATTCCTTAATGAAGGCGCTTTCGAATATTGCAAACGGTTTACTGCAGCACGTCTTTTATTTCCATATGTTGCTTCTTGGATATGAGCTTGTTTCTGCGCATTGTTTACCGCTTGCCGGGCATTCCGTTGCTTTTGTGCTTTTTCTGCATTTTCTTTTTTCAACATACTGGAGACACGGGCATATTCATATTGCTCGAACTTCTTGTCCCTGCGTGCGTATTCTTTTTCCAGATTATTAAAAGCATCCAGCTTGGCGCGTACGTTCCTGCGGTATTCTCGTTCCTGCTCCTGTTCGGCTGCTTTCATGATTCGCGCTTCACGCGCTTTGGTCATTTTTTTCTGCTGGTTCTCCCAAACCTTATTGCCGAATATATTTCCTCCGATTTGATAAGGGGCTCCCATGGCTGTCGGCAGCGCTTTTCCTCCTGTAGTAGGTGTCATCTGGATGCCTAGTGCAGAATTCGATAATCCTTTAATACGGAGCATCAGGTTCAGAATTTCTTCCAATCGAGTTTTGGATTCATCAGTGCGTATATTGACTACACGGCCTTTTTCCAGGCTGATTAATCCGGCATTCATTTTGCCAATCGCCTTTGTCATTTTTCTTTGTACACCGGCGATGGTTTCAACGGATTCGGAAGCCGATTTCTGGAGTTTCTTTTTCTGTTCAGTAGTGGTTTTGTGATCCGCAAGCTTTTTGGTCTGGGACTTTACGCTACGCGTATCTATCTTTTGTCCTGCATTGATAGTAAGGTTTATCCCCGTAGTGAGTTCCTTAATCTCTGTCAGCGCAGTTTTTACCCTCTCTAATTTAGTTTCGGTATCATCTGTCTTAATATTTAAGTTATAGGAATAGTCACGCTTCTTTCCTTTAGGCCGGAACGCGGCATCTATCTCTCTCATGATGGAGCCGACATTGGTAGCTGCATTTTTGAAAGCGGTATTGGCATTGATCAGCGTGGCGACTGCTTTCGAAAAATCTTTTATTTCTTGTGTTCCGTCGTAAGCTTCGACATTGATTCGGTAATTAACCTGGTAATTCTGTATTTGTTCTCCTGCCATGTTTTATGTATTCCTTTGATTAAGAATAGTCTGCTGATGTGTTTTATAGTGAATACGAAAAAGACCCTCACAGCGTAATGCCGCAAGGGTCCGGAACTTGTAATCAAATCACTAAAAACTAAGTGTGTTTGCGGCGTTCGCAGCTTTTGCCAGTGTCATTTGTTCGTGTAACCATAGCGCTTCTTCTGAGATAATAGCAAATTCTTCATCGTCTATTTCATTTAGATTTACCCCGGGGAAATAATGGCGTACATACACCATTCTCTGACGGATACGCTGGTCATCCCGTACCGCCCACTCATTTAAAAACTGACCAGGCAGCTTTGTCTTGTTGAGATAATTTCGGATAACTGGGTCATAAGTCCGAAAAGGAAGAGGGAATCGTTATCAACAAGTTCCTTATCTCCGTCTGCAAAACAATCTTTCGCCAGTGTGCGCATGGCTGTTACTTCATCCCTTTTTGAAGCGGCCATGAATTTCGAAAATTGAGGAAACGTAGGTTCTGCCATATATGCAACATATACTTCCTTCTCTCCGCAGCCTACATCGCCGAAGACCACCATGGGAAAGATTTTACGTACCTTTTTCTCGTTTTTGAGCTTTAATGCTCTTTCTTTGATTTCTGTCTCTTGTTCCAATGTCAGTGTTTTGTCTTCCATAATATGCTTAAGTCTTTTCCAAGAATAGGGGAAACGTATGGCAGATGTTTGAAATCAAGGTTATGTGCTTTCATCGCTTTTTACGAGGCGCTGTGGTTTAGTCGAACGAACTTACCTTCAATTCCACAATTCATGAGTATTTTGGAGTTCTCTTCATTAAAAGAAATTAGGCAAGATGGGGCTCCGGCTGTTCCTCCTTCTTCTCCCGTTGCATGGAAAAACTTTAGTCTTCCTTTTATAAAGAGTATCGAATCGGCTTTCTTGAAGATTTCGTAGTGAAAAAGCCTTGTGTCTGTCCGTGCGAAAGTCAAGGCTATGGCATTCTTGTGTTCAGCACATTTATGTATGAATTGGGTTATTAGCTCCGTGTCGTAAGGGGGATTGCAGAATACTCTGCCAAACCACTGCTGCTTTAGCCCGTCATTTTCTATGGTGAAGTGATTTTTCGCTGTGTTCCAAGGGCGGTTGACGGGGGAGCATGGGTCTAGGTCAAAAGAACCGAGCTTGGTTAAAATCTGCGGGGGAGTGAGCCATTCATTTTTTCCGGTTGAAGATTTACCTTCAAATGTTACATTCATGGATAATTTAGTTAAGGTTTCCATCAAGTATAGTTTGAATTCTTAGACTAAGTTTAAATTAGGAAACTAAAACAATATGTTTCCAATTTACATTTAAAAGGCTGAACAATCTGTAACGGTACGTGTTTTTTCTAAATAATTTCTATTGAATCGTTTATATTTGAATATTCTACATGGCTAGTCAGAATTTAGAGATACTCCGTTTAGATACTTCCGGCAAGTTGGAATTACCGCTCGCAGATGAAGGAATACAGGCTGGATTTCCTAGTCCGGCTCAAGACTTTATGGAGTTGAGCTATGACCTGAATAGGGAACTGATAAAGAACCCGGCTTCTACTTTTATGGGGCGGGTCAAAGGATTTTCAATGGGTGAAGAAGATATTCTTCCGGGTGACTTGGTGATTATAGACAAATCTCTTGATTTGCAAGACGGAGATTTGGCTGTTTGTTTTCTGGATGGAGAGTTTACCTTAAAGCGTGTAGAGATTGATAAAGAGAATGAGATAGTGTGGTTGGTGCCTTCGAATCCGGATTTTCCAAAAATAAAGGTAACTGAAAATAATCAATTCCTGGTATGGGGCATTGCCATATATATAATTAAAGATTTAAGAAGAAGACGGAGATAAGAGTATGTATTTTCTTGTCGATTGTGATAATTTTTTTGTATCATGTGAGAGAAATTTCCAACCGAATTTAAGAGGTGTACCGATTATTGTACTTAGTAACAATGACAAATGTGTCGTGGCTAGGAGTAATGAGGCCAAAGCCTTGGGTATTCCTATGGGGGAAGCGGTGTTCAAACTGACTGGTCTTATTGAGAAATTCGGCATAGAGGTTTTCTCTAGTAATTATTCTTTATATGGGGATATGTCAGCACGTGTGATGTCGATCCTCAGTACGTTTGTACAGGATATGATTCCTTATAGTATTGATGAGGCTTTCTTGTCTTTGGAAGGATATGAACGTTATGACCTGGCAAAATATGGCAGAGAAATTGCCCGTACTGTAACTAAGGGTACAGGAATTCCAGTGTCGATAGGTGGTGCACCTACCAAGACACTTGCTAAGGTTGCCTCCAAATATGCAAAAAAATACAAAGGATATCAAGGGGTGTGCCTGATTGATACGGAAGAGAAGCGTCTAAAAGCACTTAAAGAATTTCCTGTCGGTGATGTTTGGGGGATTGGTTCACGTTATCAAAAGAAACTGGAATATTATGGAGTTAAAACAGCTTATGATTTTACTCTAAAGAGTGAATCATGGGTACGAAAAATGATGACTGTTGTTGGTGTAAGGACATGGAAAGAGCTCAAGGGCATATCCGTTATAGACCTGGCTAAGGATGATCCGGACAAAAAAACAATCTGTACCTCTAGAAGTTTTGGTGAAATGGTTGGGGAATTCGAAATGTTAATGGAAGCGGTCGCAAACTTCGTAGCATCTTGTGCGCGTAAATTGCGCAAGCAAAGTTCATGTGCGGGAGTTATTCAGGTATTCATTACTACGAATCGTTATCGGAGTGACTTACCGCAATATTTTCAAAGTAAATTAATCGAACTGCCTACCGCCTCAAATGATGTGACGGAGCTGATTCATTACGCCCGGCTTGCTTTACAAGCTATATACCGGGAAGGTTATCTTTATTATAAAGCCGGGGTTATTGTTGCCGATTTGGTTCCGGCTAATCAGGTTCAACAGAATTTGTTCGATGAATGTGACAGAGGAAAGCATGAGAGGGTTTTAGAGGCACTTGATAGTGTTCATCGTAAGTATGGGACAAGAGTGCTGAAAGTGGCAGCACAGGGAAACAGTAAAAAGTGGACATTAAAAAGTGAGTATATTTCTAAGCAATATACCACTAATCCGGATGACTTTATTGAGATTCACTAACATATAAAAAAGCTATGTACCTATAATGGGTAGGACATAGCTTCTACAATTAACAGCAAGACAACTAAGGGACAATTTCAGGTATGCCTTAGACAGACCCTCCCGAACCAATCTCGATGTCAAATGGATTCAGATCGAATTCATGAACGATATTTGTATCGTCTTGCTGGGATTCCATGCCGTCTTCACTAAAGATACAGCCTTTAAGTGTGACTGTTGTGGTAGCCCAATCTTCCGATGCCATAGGATTTGCGAAAGATACGATAAGGTCAAATTCACCTATGTCCATGAGCGAACCATATGCACTTCTCAGGGCTTGTTGGGTGGCATAGTCCATGGTCATTGAGGCTGTGTATGTTATGTTTCCGAATCCTCGACTGACAGGCCGGCCTCCCATACCATAATTCGACTCAATTTTTCTCTTTTTGCTCCACTTTATACCGGACACTCCTTCAAGTGTGGTAGAACCTTCTTCAATTGCTAATGCCGTTGAAGCAAGGGTGATCATACTCCAAGAGTATGCAACGTTATTAATTATTGCCATAGTAGTTTAGATTATTTTGCTGTTAAAGACAAACCTTCTTCAACGTAAATTTTAGTGGCAACGCCAACAGGCACGATTACATACGATATTTTCAGTGTGTCATTTACCAGCACATTCTGACTTGCATCAATATTTACTGCATATCCCGAAATTTCCTGTGATTTCTGCATGCCCGATAAGATGTCACTAATTATAGTTTTGAAGGCTGAAATTTTGGAAGGTGCTAGAAATCCCGTTGCCGGATTAACCATCAAGGGGCTGTTTACATAAGGCAATAGGGCAGTACGTACGGCACGGCGGGATTTGTTGATGGTGCGGTTACGGGCAATAGTACGGTAATCACCATTTGAACAGGTCTGGTCTTTGGAAATGTAAACTCCATTTTCTTTTCCCGCGTATTTTATGGGGAAAATATAGCCTTTTTCATCCAAATCATCTAGTAGGGTAGGAGAGAGTGACTCGTATAGATTCAGGCTGATGAACTCTTCTTCATCAGTCATGTTGATATCTCCGAATCCTAAATTAATCTCTTGGAAGTTCTCTGAAAACAGATTGAACATCTTGACCCATGCGATGGACTCCTGTACATTCGCTTTGGCGAGACATCCCAATACTGCACCCAAAAAGCCTACAGGAGTATTATTGGAGTTACATTTCTGCATGGTAGAAACTAGCTCGCAATGCGCTTGCCCGAAGACGCAGCTTACACGGCTAGATTCGCAGATACAACTTGGAATCTTGTTCAGGTCCACCTTTTTCCCCTCTGCCGTATCTGCTCCGGTGTTAGATGGGTTGGCACTAAGCACAATTGACAAGGGTTGATTTTGTGCGGCCAGTGCCACAGCTTTGTCGTTCAATCCTTTCACCAAGTTCAGGTTATACTTCTCTGATGCGCCGTTCATTTTCCATAACGGTTGCTCGCTCCATATACCAAGCTGGTTAATTGTACCTCCTGATGCACGTTGCATCACTTCAACGGCATCCCAGGACAGTGAACAGTCTGCGAACATTACATACAGCCGTCCCGCCCCGTCGATATTGCCACTGTTACGGAAAAATTCGCTGATCTGGTAATAAGGTATCCCGTGCAGGAAATTCACATTGTTTTCTTCATCTTCCGTAGCTTTAATTCGTTCGATAATCCCAAAATCCTTCACTGCGGATTTTAGGTTCGTAATATAAGCCACATCATTCAATTTCAGTTTTGTCTCGTTATTCTTTCCATAGCCTGCTGTAAACAAGGATGGCTGGAGTGAAACATCAAACAGGAGCCCTGTAACTTTTTCGTTTCCGGAGGAAAGATTGGAAGGGATATTCCCGTCGACATCACTAATGAATACATTTCCTAATGCCATTGTCAGTTAAATTAAGATTGGTAAAAGGGATTCTGGTATTTCACAGCGTTCTTTCTTATTCCTGATGGTGTGTCCGGAGTAAATACCCCGCCATATTTGTCTACATAGAGTTCTTTGTGACGCGAATAGATTTTCAATATTTCTATCACATGTTTGTCCGGTTGCTCTGAAGTTTGCTGCGGAGGAGATTCTTTGCCTTTCTTTTTTTCAATTGCTTGTGTAAGAGATGGATTTTCTACTTCGGTTGTTTGAATATCCTGTGAGTCGGTTACTTCTTCTTCTGGTGTTGTTCGTATTTTTGCCATATTATTTTGTATTAAAAAGGGAATGGAGCTAACTCCACTCCCCTGGAAAAACAATGTGTAAAGATTTAAGGTATCAGGTTGTTAAGTGGTCTTTTTATAAGCCGTATGCATGATTATTTCTGCCGGGCGGACAATATTTACATCCATTTTCATACGTGCCTGAAAGAAAAATAGTTCCGAGTTGGACTGGAGACGGTCAATTTTCAATACTTCCGTATCATTTGCGTAATCTACTCCCATCCAAAGATTGGAGTCCATGCCTGTTGAAAAGTCTCCCAAGACAATCGTGTGTTCAGGAATTCCGACAATAGGCACAATCCTTTTCCCTTTGAATTTATATTTGTTTACGTCAGTAGATTCTGTATACTTATACGTCTTGTTGGATAAAAATTGATCATACTGATCCCAGGCGTCCCATCCAATTATAAAACTCAGGTTATTCTTTTTACGGATATGCTTAGGACACTTTTTCCACATTGTGTATAATGCCTGCTCTACAGCTGCTCCATCTATTAGTTCTGTCGTTCCTGACATGATGGCTTGGCCTCCGGCAACTGTCTCGGCATCGGTTGCAGTAATATTGTCAATAAGCCTCTTAATAACACCGTCAAAGTATTTCTCTTTCTTTGCACCAATTTTGATACAATCTGCCGGTTCAGTGATTTCTGCTTTGACAATCCCGCCTTTTGCGCTTGTCCAGATAGCATTCCCCAGATATTCATTTTTCTCCTCGATTAGAAGTCTCAGCATGACTGCTTGAACTTTGGGGTCCAACTCTCTGAATACCAAATTACCGTCGGGTTGGCAGAATTTCCAGTATTTTTCATAATCTCGGGGATTGAATTCCAAATAAATCATAAAATCCTGAGGTTCCAGATATCGTTCTGAGAATACATATTCATTTTCTCCATTTGTGCCCTTGGCACCATGTACCGATAAAGGAGTAGGAACATTATCCTGAATAATGTCTCCCAATTTGACCGCCGGTAACGTATACTTGTGTTGAATGCCTGATTTGATGTGGATTAACCCCTCCTTGAAGGTATCGTTCCCTTGGGCTGTGTAGGTTAGTAAGTCTTCCAGTACTTCACCGGCATAGCCGTTTTGAAGTAGGTTTATAGTATTTGCCATGTATTAGTTAGATTTAGGTTGCTTTTAAGATTAAGTTTTTTACCGAATGGATTGGGAAATCCCGTAAAAGAGATTTGCCCATTCACCGGTAATACACTTGGGGTTATTCGAGCTTTTTGAACTGGAAGGATTCACCTACTACTGTGTTCACTTTTTCAGCTATTTTATCCTCTGCTGTTTTAAGAGCTTCGGTGGCCGCCTGCGCATTGGCCGGATCATTTGCAATTTCCCGTGTGATTTGTTCGCGGGCCGGAATGGAATTAAGCGTATTTTCAGCAAGGGTAAAATTAGCTTCTGCCATGGATACCCATTGTGCTCTGTTTTCCTGACCGATCTTTCCAGCTGTGATGGCGTCATCTACCAGTTTATTGATTCCTTCGTTTCTTTCCTGTTCGGCTTTCTGCTCGAATACAGTCAGTCGTGCGTTTACGCTGTCGAAATCTTTCTGCAGGTTTTCAATGGTGGCGTCTTTTCCGGCAATTACTGTCTGTGCGTCACTTAAGTTTCTCTCAGTTTGTGCTAGCTTGGCTTCCACATTGATCAGGTCTGAAATCCGGGCCATTACATCCTTAGGCTCAAATTTTTCTTTCATTCCGAGTGAAGCAGCTACTGCTGCATACTCAAAGGAAATAGTTCTTTCTTCTGTCATATTTTTGCGTTCGTTGTTATCCTTTTGTTCAAGACTAGAGTTTTCTACATCTTCAGGTTTATTTTCCGGCTCCGGCTCTATGCCTGCCTCCAGACAAATCTCCTCCATCATGTTTTGTATGCTGGCGATGTCCTCTATGTCCGAAATAGAGTTTTTCACTTTGTCACATAACTGTTTAGATGTTTTCAAAATGTTTGTTGATGGTATAATGCCAGCTTTTACGGCTGCGGCAGCATCGAAGAATGTTCCTTCTTTTCCTGTTTTACCTTCCATGATACTTTGCACCTGCTCTTTTGTCAATGCGAAACGTTTACGGTAAATTGTTTCTATCTGTTGTGTGAAAGCCTTGACAAGTGTGGAGGCTTCTTCTTCATCCGAATTGGGAAGAAACGGGTTGTGGATCATTAAAATTGAATAGTCACGCATCAGTGAACGATTACCCGCTGCCCAGATAACGGACCCCATTGAGGCCGCCATTCCTTCAATAATGCATTCGGTTTCTATTACCGAGTTCTGAATAGTAGAGTAAGTGCTCATGCCATATAATACAGAGCCTCCTTCTGAATTAATAAGCACGCGTATAAGAGAGGGGCGGATAACGTTCTCCAGAAAGTCGAATTCGGCATTGAATTGTCGTGTGGACTCTTCCGTCACTTTTCCAAAAAAACGTATGGTGGAGATTTCATTCGTTCGTGCTTCTCCAACGATATTTTTAAATTTACTGTTGTCCATAGTCTAAGGTTTTCCAAGAATAGGTAAAATGTGTCTATATAAGTTGATTCGTTGATAGTTAGCTGTCTTTTTCATCATCATCTTCGCCTTCGTCACCAGGGTTCTCTACTGAGGGTCTGAATCCTGTCACTTCTTCATGCTTTGGTTCCGGATGTTTACCGTGTTCCAAAAGATCATGCTGAGGCGCATCTGCATGATCTGTAAAAGGTGGCATGACCAAGTAACGTTCCACCCATTTACGGTACTTCCATGCAGATGATTCCCTGAACCATACCTCATAATCCACCCAGTATGCTTGCAGCATATTTACTGTTGCAGGCATATCAAAGTAAGTTAGGTTACATCTCTCGTTAAGAGCTAGTTCATGATCCTTTGCATCCTGGATTGCCATATTCAAACGTTGGAAAACTATAAATGGCATGCATTCTACTTCCGGATCTCGGTTATTCAGGTTGTTTAGGATAAATCGTATGCGCATGGTCGCCCGTCCTTCGCCCAACCGTTGTTGTTGAACCAGATAACGTACATTTATAAAGTGTACAAAAACGGCAGGAAAGGCCGTATCGAATTCTGTGTTGTCTTCTCGGATAAGCCGTTCGAACTGCCCGCTGTCAATCTCTATTGTTTTGAAGAAAGGCGGACTAAGAGGGTTGTGCTCGTCTTCGCGGATTGTCAGGATTGCACGTTTGACTGCCTCATACATATTCACAAACGGATTTTCGTAAGTAATTTCCGGAATGAGGGCTTTTTCCTCTTTTATAATAGAGGGTGTTTCTTTTTTATCTTTTATCATCTGGGGAATCCTTCAAATAACATGGGTACAAAGTTTCTTTTGATATATCCGTTAATGTTAGGGTTGAATCCAATAAACTGTCTTTGAACTGGTTTACGGTCACTATATTGATTGACTTGAAAGTTACGGAGTTTAGGGTCGGTGTTATGGATAGCGGCATAGCCTCTGGAGAATTTACCCTTACGCCCGTTTTTCTTGTGTTCTTCCGTTGCAATTACATAGGCTACCCTTTTACTTTTGATTTTAGCTCCGCTGTGCTTTTTTGCATTTTTACTGTCATACATGTTATTGGCTCCTCCTGAAACTGACCCGTACAGATTTCCACTTTCCATCAGTAGCGGATGATTATGCTTCTTCCCCCATTTGGATTGCCGGACAGCCCATGGGCGTCCACTTCGGTAAAATCCCTGATTGAAAAATGATGCCTGGAAGCAACTTTTTGAATATTTTCCGGCTACAGTTACAAAGTCGGTCATGTTCTTAGCCAATACATTGACCATAATCGGTGCTTCTTTTATGCCTACCCATTGGGCGATAAATTCACGGGGAGTTAGTTCTATTATAGACATAGTTTTGCTTTTATTCGTTTTACAATATTTTGAACCTGTGTTGGCAAGGGGTGCTTGAAGTAAGAATGTTCTTGAGAGAATATTTTTCCTTTAAGGGCAAGGCTTTCTTTGAATACCGGATTAATATTTATAGAATGCACTTTTGAATCCAGTTCACCTATGACATTGGATGCTGAGCTCTGCGTTAGAAGGAAACATCTACATCCATGTTCGATAGGAGGGATTAGCTCTGCTGGAAATTCTTGTTTTGGATAAGTAATCCCTTCTAATGATAAGTGCCATGCCCTGACTCTTTCATCACCTTGTGTCATATAGGTGACCAGTGTATCAGAAGAAAGGTTCATCCACCAAGCTGCGATTGTTGCTGCATATAATACATCCTTATCTTCTTGGCGGGCATAGGTCTTATTGTATTTTTCAAAAAGACTTTCATAAAGTTCAGGGTGCAGTGTATCTATTTCTTTTGGCAACTCTCCCAACATTGTATTTTCCTGTGCTGCTGCAAAATCTACCAGATTATTTATGGCTGCTACAAGGATATCCCTTTGCTCTTTATCTTTAAGGGTTATAAAATCATTTCGACTTCGTAGCAAGTTTAATGCACTGTCGAAATCTAGTTTCAGCCCTTCTAACACGTTTTCAAGTAGGGAAGATGTGCGGAGTGTTATGAGTTCTTCCAATACTTCCCATTTTCCGGCACTATCCTGCCAGGACTCTATCAGTTTTTGGAAAGTGGCGAATAACAATAGGTACTTTGCTTTATCTTCATCGTCTTCTTTTTTCTCTGCCAGGACTTTTGCCATGTTGGGGAGCGGAACTGTCCAGCCTATTCCACTCCCCGCAGAAAATTTGTAACCTTGCTGCCTTTGGTGTGTCCATAACGTTTATAATACTCTTCGTCCGACATGATATATCTGTCATTGCCGGTACCGGAGGAATATTCAGTTGACGAAGTTCCGGCTACCAGACTAATATCATTGAGTTGCTTTCCAACCACGATTCCAAACTCCTTTTCTATTTCATCCGGACTGACCTGGTACTTGTCCGTAATCAAACTGTACAGCTTAATTTTGTCTTCGTTATTCATTTCGATCCGATTGGAGTAACGAAACTCCAGTCCCGGTCTAATATATCCCATGCTTACCAAGCGGGGAATGATTTCTTCGTTCATGACGTTCTCTATGTACTTTCTATACACTTCAATTCGTTCACGAAAAATATCCTGATGGGCTTTTGTACTGCCGACGTAAGACTGCATGCCTCCGGCCATGGATTCGCTGCCTAATATAAGGTTGGCGACTTCGCTGTTAACGAACTCAATGATACTGGTGTAGATCTTTTCGGAATTACTCATTGTGAAGGTCTTTATATCCACTTCATCTTCGATGCCTGTGACAATTACCTTATTTTGTGCTGCATTCGCAATCTGATCAGCCAGTCTTTTTCTGTCGGTATTATTTTCTGATACTGTTTTCCCGTGTATGACCGGTTGCCCATAGGTATGCGAAAAATTTATGTAGTTTGCTATTGTAAATTTCTTTGCGAGGATTAAGGGGGTTGTTGCGGAAAATAATCCTAATTCTCCCGTATTGATAAGTACATAGTTCCGGCTGTAGGTTTGAGAGTCCAAATCCCAGTTTGGATACCAGATACCTTGCCGTTTGACTACCACACGTTGCCCGGGTAGCACATTTCGTCTTTCAACGATATTTACCTCTGACAACTTACCTGTCCTTGAAGAGACTGTAGGCATTATTTCCAGTAGTGAATAACCGAAAAGTTTGGATTCTACTATGCCTTTAATGAGTTTATCAAATTGAGAACCTTGTATTTTAGATGTCTGCTCCACGTCCTTAACGTATTTTCCTTTGGAATTAAGAGAAGCAAGCATATATCTGTCGCCTAAAATTTGAGATTCGAGGGTTTCGATGACCGAGCGTAAATGAGCATCTTGCTGAACACATGCTTCGTATAGGTCAATAAGATATGCGCGATCATCAAGAATTGTTCCCGTTTCTGCCTGTTCTCGTATGGAACGATAGCGGTTGTTACGCTCTATTTCTCTTACATATTCTTGGATTGTTTTCTTGCTGGTTCGGAAGATACTTTGTAGTAATTCCCGATTGAATGTCCCTTCTGTACTTGTCTGCATTCCTTTTATAGTTTTTTAAGAAGAATAGCTTTTTGGCAAGCGTCTAGGTTTTTTTTGATAATTTTAGGGGGTAAAAAAGGGGTGTTGTAAAAGGTTGATATTTACCTTTGTGAGAAAGATTGGAATAAGTAGAGATTTTACTTTATGATTTGTTAAGTGTTGTATAAAAGCATGTATTATAATGAGTTATATCGAATTATGACCTATAAAAATACCGAATAAATTCTTCTTTTGGAAGTTTGAAATACATATATTTGCGCAGTTTTAACTCTTAACTATAAAATCAGAATGAAGAAAAAAGAATGATTATTGAAACCATTACTTGTGCCACTATGAGGTACAAGGAGTTCCCGGAGCTATTATTTGGCACGTCATCAAAAGGCATCGAATATTGTGATGCGACTAACTATATTCAAAACAAAGGAGATGCCAAATTTCACAATGTTGAGGATTTTAAGATAAAGTATGCCTGCTGGATTGATGCGGCATGCGAAACTTATGAATTAAATCCCCAAAATGTAGTGGTTATAGATCAGAGGGGGCATTATTTAATTGACGAATCTTTGGCACTGATCCTGGTTGCCTATATTGATCCCGAGTTTGGGATGTATATGTTGGAAAGGGTTACGGAGATGCTCATCACAGGTGTTACACTTTCGGACACTAATATTATGTTGATGGCCAAAGAAAGATTATCGAGAGAACAACTAACAATTCTATTACACACATGAAACAACGACCTTTTAGGGATTCTAAGGCAGTACTTGTGTTTAATGGTGCGCAGGTTCTGATCGGAATTATGCGTTCATTGAATGCAGTGTCGGAATTCTCCGGAGGTAACCTGCAGTCGATATCTTATGCTTGTGCTGGGCATTATATATCTTCTGGAGGGTATTACTACCGGTATATTCACGAAAATGTCGAAGTTGGTACTGAGGATATCGGTTCTCTCCATATAAAGGAGTATGATCGGTTATGCGGTGAAGAAAACCGTAAATATCGTACCGTTAGGGATATGGCGCATAAGCGTAAAGCAAGGCATCCGAAGCCGAAGTTTAATAAAATTAATACGGATAATGATGAAGACACGAAAAGGTTATGAAGTGGCTAATTTTAAGAGTAAGCCTATAAGATTATTAAGAGAAGGAGGTCGTAATGGCATATGGATATGTTTATATGATTTATGCCATGTTGTGAAAAGGCCAATGATGATGGAGACGCGGGAAGCTATGAATCTTTGCCCCTCTAACAGAAGAATTATTTTTAAGAAGGGTGATAAACCATTGTTTGCAATCCATCCTTACGACGTGCCCAAACTTCTGCATTTGATAAAGAAAGAGAGTCAGTATATGGAAACCCTTTGCGAAGAATTGGAGGCTTGGGCGTCTTCACTCTCCGGATTAAAGCCAATGACTATGTTTGAAGTGGATAAAAATGCTCCGGTTACATTTCATTACAAGGATAAATTTCCAATCACTTTTAAATCGGGTAACGGAAAGGTTTTGGTTAATGCAAAAGAAATGGTGAATTGCTTTGGCAAGTCAGCTGTTGGGTGGTTGCGTTTGTCAGCTACTGAAGAATTCCGAAAGTCATTAGTCACTAGTGGCAAATCGGAAGCCTTTGAAAGGCAGGTTGTCACCGTGAGGGGCAGTAGTGGAGGAACATGGGTAGAAATTCCTCTGGCGGTGAGACTTGCACATTGGTTATCAACAGAGTTTTCCAAATGGTTTAATGAAAGGCTTCGTGAACTTGTTGATCAAGGTTTTGTAGATATTGATATTTCAACAGAAGGGGGAGTGCAAGAAAACCGGAACAAAAAGCAGTCAATAGAACTGCGGGAAAAGTCAGAGGGGAAAAATGAGGAAAAGTCGGATAGTGAACCGAAGGGCACGCAGGAAAACAAGTTTGAAGTAAAACAAGAGGTAGGGCTTGAGGGCAAACCTGAAGAAAAGGTGGAAGAAGTGCAGAAGGCGGAGGCAATACCTGTATTATCATTCGGGCCTAAATCTAAGCAAAAGCAAAAACGACCGAGCGGCCAAACAGTGAATGAGAAATATCAGATTCCACAAACATATGCCGAAGCTCTTAGATACTTGGCTGACAGACAGGATGAAATAGATGGACTCAAGGAAAACATTAGTGACAACCAACATAAAGTTGAATTCTATGAACAGTTCGTGGAAAACAGAGACTGGTTTAAGTCAAGTACGTTGGCAGATGAACTGAACATCACTACAAGAGCACTTCATAAGTTTCTCAAGGAAGAGAAAATCTGTAAGTATGATAAAAAACGATGGGTCGTACATGGTTATCATTCATCCCTGCAATGTGACGTTCCTTATTATTGGACTAATAAAAAAGGAAAGACTAATGCCTGTGGCTTTTATAAACGCTGGACCCCTGCAGGACGTGAATATATCATTGAGCTATGGAAGTCCAGACATGGTGATATTAATGCAAAATGATTGATAACCTGTAAAATGTAAAAGACAATATGAACGAATCTATATTAGATAAAATAATAAGGGAAACAGGGCGCGAACCTGTCAATTGTAGTTGTCATAAATGCCAGAACCAATGTCGCAGGGCTCCATGCTTGGGCACTCCGGCAGATATCCTAAGATTGATTGATGCCGGGTATGCTGATAAACTGGCACCGACAGAGTGGGCTACCGGTCTTTTCATAGGAAAATTGAATCATACTATCAAAATGATTCAAGTTAAAAAGTTCAATCATGGTTGTGCCTTTTTTGAAAATGGTCTATGTCAGTTGCATGATTTGAACCTGAAGCCAACAGAAGGTCGGCTTTCGCATCATACGATTATGCAAGAGAACTTCGACTTCGATAAGTCTCTCACATGGCAAGTGGCGAAAACATGGGAAAGTGATGAGAGTAAGAGAGATGTTTTGAAAGTTTTTCTCAGATATATGGAAGCGATGCAGCTGCCGATTGGAGGATTGGTTATTTCTATCAAACTTAAACGGGGGATATAATGTCCGGAGGCCTGAAACTAAAGAGGAGTCAGTATATTGCTTGCCTTCATTTCGGGCTGCTATTGGCACTGGATGAGCGAGAATGTAAATTGATGATTTATTTTCTTGGTTCCAGTGGAGTAGAGAAAACCGGAAAGTCTACTTATATAAACCAGGAGGATTGTCTGAAAATGACTGGAATGAAGCTAAATACCTTCAGATTAGGTATTAATAGCCTGATAAATCTTGGTCTTGTGAACAGATGGCATAATCAACAAGGTAACAAGGTGTTTTATTCTTTGAATGAAGATGTATATGAAGATTTGGTAACGATTCTTTCTTTAACTAATGACCTAAAGGAGCTTAATCTATTTTGTCAAAAGACTTTTCGAAAAGGACGTTCAATCAACAGTATTACGGATGACGAAAGGCAGTTTCTTACCTTTACCAGAATCCCTTCAAGGAATAAATACTCGTACTTGCTTGCTGATAAATCTAGTAGGTAGCAATTTACAGCTTTAGCAAAAGAATGATAATTATAATAGGGTAATCTGCTCTATTTATTTAGAATATTTTATTTTTGTATTATGATAAAATATTGTTTTATACTAACATCTTAAAATTGTAAATTATGAAAGAATTAGTCGAAAAGATTCAAGAACTTTATGATGCATTCGTTAAAGATGCTCAACTTCAGGTAGAAAAAGATAATAAGGCAGCAGGAACAAGAGCCCGTAAGACTTCCTTAGCTATTGAAAAATTAATGAAAGAATTTCGTAAAGAATCTTTGGGAGTGTCAAAGAATTAAAAGAATAGAAAGGCTGTATTCACACAGGAGGCAGCCTTTTTTATTTCATTCTCTGTATATCGAAATTATAAATATAACGTTCGTTTGTCTATTAAGTTGCCTAATAGAGAAATAGTTGAATGGCTTCAGCCTTATCAAGAAGCGAAGGAATTTTCTCTCTTTATTATATGCTGAAAAAATAAAACAAATATTGTATGAAAAAAACGGTCCTGCTGACCCGCTGCATTACATATCTATTGCCGAAGCCTAGTGTACAGTGGGGGCATTAACCCTCCACGCGGGGGCAGAACCGTAGTATCACGAAACTACGAACATATAAAAAATATGTTCGTAGCCGTCTACGACCAAAGATACACTAAGGCCTTCAACAATATATGTAATGCGTTACAAAGGTGCACAAATTTCTTGATAAATCCAACGTAAATTGTTCTTTTCTTCATAAATAATTTAACTCAGCAATAGATTAATAGCAAACAATGCTAGAAAAGAACAAAGTGAAAAATTAGATAATTTAAAAGAGAGTAAATTCAACTATAATAGAACTGTATGCTATCTAATAAAAAAATCGGCTCCGCCGACCTGTTGCATTACATATCTATTGCCGAAGCCTAGTGTACAGCGGAGGCATTAACCTTCCGCACAGGAGCAGAACCGAAATATCACGAAACTACGAACATATTAAAAAATACGTTCGTAGTCGTTAACGACTAAAAGCGCCTAGGCTCTCAATCGGCATAATAGAATAAGTAATGCGTTACAAAGATAAAATTATTTTCCAATAAATCCAATTTAAAACAGTGTTTTTTATTCGGAGATTATCTTTTTGCGGATTGCTGAAAAATCAACACTATTAGTGAGAAAGCATAAGTAAAATTGAGTAAACATCTTTATGAAGAACGAATATTTCAAAGATTGCTGAAACGAAAATTGTCACTTACCAATTATAAAAACTCTCTTTTAAATCAGACATCTCCTAAAAAATAAAGTGAACCTGAAGAAGGTTCACCTTTCTCAAAATACAACATGAATTCTGAATAAAGAGAAAGAGACGGCTCTGGTACCCCGTTGCATTACATATTCTATTGCCGAAGCCTTAGGATAAGGTAGTGGGGTAATTAACCTACCACACGAGGAACACAGAGCCGTACTATCATAAAACACAAGGTATATAAATACCTATAGATAATGACAACTTAGCACCTTCCTAGACTTACAAAATGCGATAAATATATGTAATGCGGGGGCAAAGATGAGTATAAAATCCGAGAAATCCAAAATACATTGCATTATTTTTCTCATAATTATGCATAATGTATTTTGCTGGAAAATGGAATTCCATTTTTAAGTATCCTAATAACAAAAATGCTGAGGTGAAAATGTTTCTGCCGATAACAAAGGGTGTGTAATAGGTAAGGCACTTTCGTGAAAAGTTCTGGGAGAAAAACAAAATCCTTGAATATGATAAGTAATTGAGTGCTATCTCTCAATTACTTTGTTAATTTTATTTCTTCTCAGAAAGCAGTCAAACAAGCGGGAGAAAAGACGCGATTGTTTTGCAAAAATCCAATATAAGCCCACCATACGTCTTTATCTTTTCGTATCGTGCCTGAGCTTTTTTCTCGTCTTTATTCTGTAGCGCAGCTTTCATAATATCTATATCTGCCTTTATCTCTTCCAGGCGATCATCATTATTATCCCGCAATTGCTTTATTAGCTTATCAACCTCGTTGTCAAGACTTTGCATACCTATGTTAGTGACAATAAAATTATTATCACCCACTGAAACGGTACCAGTTGAGTTATTGTTTATCGTTATAGTATTTCCTTGTTTTGTAGCCATGGCTTCAATGTCATTTAAGTAAGATTCGACTAATTTGAATAAATTTGGGCGGATGTTTATAACCTCCTTTATTTGAGTCTTTAGATTTTCAAAATTGAAATTTCTGTCTAGTGCCATAGGATTGGTATATATGATTTCCTTTAGCCGCGGATCAGAAATATAGCTCTCCTCTTTTCTGAAGTAATTCAGGCAGTTTCTTAAGAAACCCTGTAATCGCTCCGCTTCATCAGACCTTTGTGTGGGGCGAATATACCCTTCATCAATCTGGCATAGCACTTCATCCAATGTTGCTTTTATCGATATAGCTTCGCTAAAGTTCGAATAGGTGTTTATAAATGCATCTTCCCATTTCGTATTGATGAAAACAAATCCCTCATAATTTACGCCTTTTTTGTCATTCCGGTTTAATTTGATTATTTCTTCTCTTCCATTTGCTCCTATTTTTATATTTTTCTTCTGAAAGTATATGTATTCACTTTTGCCAAGAAGAATAAAAAACTGGGGTGCAAAACATTTTATGCTTTTATATATACTCTTTCCACATTCTGATAAAGAGGTTTTCTTAGTAGTAATGCTGGCATAATGATTGGTGATTTGCCGTTTAGCTTTAACCAATGTGGTTAGATATTCCCGTTCTCTGAAATCTTTCTTAAGATATTCATTTCCAAAAGTTTCAAAAGACTTGGAAATTCTGATTTTCAGTTTTGATAATTCCTCAAGTATATATAAGAAATCTACTTTTTCAGGTAACGAGATATCAAAACATATCTCATATATTGCAGTTGCATAGGTACGATTCAGATACAGGAGACGATGATCGAGTTGAATGATAATACCTTTTTGGGCTTGTTCATCTACAAAGAGACGCCACCCGTTTATCTTAATCGCTCTATTGGCATTATAGTAACATCCTGATGTATTGCGAATTTTACCACAATAACATCCTGAATTACGCAAGAAACATGCTGGCGGTTTGTTACTGGTTCTGTACCAGTAAGTCAAAACTCCAGATGCTTCATTTTTTACATGCCGACAATCTGCGATTGAATACTGAATAATAACTTTCATAACAAAGAGTTTTCTATGCTCTCAACCTTACATAGTTTTGAGCGACCTTTATCCGTGTTACTAATAAACTGAACCTTGCAGACCAGTCTAAGAAATCCACTGCGACAAAAGTGAACTGTTGGAGTCCTATGCTCCAACAGTTTTGACTTGTTTCCATATTTTATAGTTCGCAAGTTACGAAAAAAAATGTAACAAAAAACTTTTAAGGCCATTTTTCATGAGAAATTAATAAGAGAATTATATATCAATTGATTTATGTATGCTGCCTGGTTATTTTATATTATTCTCTTCATACAGAATCATTGTTTGTAAGTTTATGAAAATCACCTTTGAAACACTGGGAAACAAAGGTGATTTCATATATTCAAAATCTTCAGATTACCTCACTTTGAGATCTTATCCTTGATTTATTCTTTATTTTTTTGAGTTACTTCTATTCCATCCGGCCATACGGCGTTGGCATAAGCTACGGCATCATTTCCATTACCTGTGAAATCTTCCGCAATATTATGTCCTTTACCTTCGTTGAACTTCCAGTAAGCCTTCAGACCTGTTGTTTGGGGATTAACTTCATACATATTCTTGTAGATTTCTTCTTGTGAACGAACGACGTTCCAAATACGCACTTCACAAATTTCGCCGTCTAATTGGCGAGTCATATCCTCTGGTTCACCGTAGGAGTGTCCTATTTTGAACATAAAGTCTTTACCTTTGGTTTGCTTGCCCAAATTAATAGGTTCACCTGTTCCATAGTCTTCAATGGTACTTTGTAATTTGCCATCCACGTATATGGAAGCAATCTTTGCTTCTGTATCAAAAGTCACGGCTACATGATACCATTCGGCTGGTTGCAAAAGTTTCCCTTCATCTGCTTTGGGGAATTTAATCTCGTTGGCGGCAAATTGCAATTGCTGTTTTGGGAATCCTGAATCACCCAAACGGAATAAACAGTATTGTTCTATACCCATAATAGTGGAAATGTCATTTTTTGGATCGAATTTATTCACTCTGATAATCGCTTCAAAGGTAAGTTGTGTTAATCCGTTTACCACATCCGCGGTCGGACTGTCTTTATAGAATCCGGGTACTTCGAAATAGTTGTTTGAAAGACTAACAGCAGTGGTTATAGCGCTTGAACGACGTACAATGTAACAAATGGTTTTAGAACCTTCCAACATTCCCATGCCCCCTGATGCTTGTTGAATAGTGACAGGTAACAGGAAGTTGGTGTCAATATCCAGATTTGTGAGGTCTAAAAAATCAATCGTTACGATTTCCGAGTTTATGTCTCCTTTAGGAATGACTACATGCTTTGTCGAGAACTTGTAATACTTAGTGTCCAGTATCGCATAATCAGTGCCGAGACGTGCATTGTAATGTTTTAGTAACGAAGGGTCTGTCTGAAAAATCACATCAATATCTTGTTCGGCAGGATATGCTAGTATTGCAGAAAGTTCCTGTTGTCCCGTCTCTTTGATATTATTAAACGTAAAATTGGCTATATCCTTCACTTTTGCCGCATCGATATATACAGCATTGTCAAAAGGGGAGTCTTTGCTATAGTCTTTATTGTCACATGCTATCATCAATAAAAAGAGGATTGTGACTAGACTTACAAAAGAGGCAGATAATAGAATGCCTCGGTGAGTATTTTTCGTTTTCATGATATTGTTTTTGAATTATCAAATTTTTGCATATTAGATTGTATTTTTATTGATAACGTTCTACACCCCTTTACTGATTTTGCTAAATTATAGTTCAATTGAGATAAAAGTCAGGAAAGTTATCCGGGAGAGTAACATTCCCGACCTTATTTCATCTTATTTTATTTGGTGCAATTCAATTCTATACAGTATACGCACTACACCAAATAAAAATCAGTATACTACATTAGTAGTTTTTAGGGTGAGATACGCCGGTCCATTCCACGGTTTTGCTTGATCCCCATACTCTTGAAGCAAAATTGTTCATAATATACGAAGTATCCCATTCACGCATGTTGAACAACATAATGGCGCCATAGTCGGAATAACTGTTCGCACAATTCTGTATTGAAGTTGAACTGGGGGTAGTATAGCCTTGATTTGTAATACTTATTGTTAGCTTCGCCCATTTATTCTTCGCGAATCCAGAAGGAGGGGTTTCAGAACATCCGAAATTAGGCCACATATAGTTCAACTTATTCATAGCAGTCGAATTCATATACCAAGCATTTCCATAATAGAATGCTGTAATTAGTTTGTCAGGCATCAATTCGCGCAGTTTGGCTATAAGGTTTCCCATAATAGTACCGCTTTGCGATGGTAAACCGGATATTTTACCATATTCAGCATACTCATCATCCAGATCCACTCCATCCAGTCCATAGGTATTAACACAATCGGCTACTTGTTGTGCAAAGCTATTTATCATAGCAGGAGTCAAATTGGCAAAGCCTACTCCTGTATGATCACCCAACAAACCAAGTAGTACTTTGATTCCCTTTTGTTGCAGAGGAGCAATCAAAGTACTGGCATTGTTCAAAATATATGATTGATTGTTATTGTGATATAACTGTACTGTACTTGCTGTACCACGAATGTTGGACGCAAACAGAATTACATGATCAACCACCTCTTCAGTTGTATTTGAGAAAATATATTCTTTTGCATTGAGAGGATTGACATCATTCGTTTCGATATAGACTGTCAATTTCGGTGTTTTACTACCTACGGCACGTGTAATAGTTTGGGGATCTGACATTTGCATTACATCATCTTCCATACCTACATTGTTACAACTTGTAACAACTGCTCCTGCCATCATTGCTGCAATGAATAACAAGAATGATTGAGAAAATTTACTCATAGTCTATTTTTTAAGATTATATAATATACAGAACTACTCCCGGAATATGCCTGAAAATAGATATCCTCCTTTCTTGTATTAACAGGTTTGTCTTATTGCTTAGTTCTGCTTCTCTAGTTTGTTTTTTTATTTTTCAAACAATTAGTCTTACCAATCTTTAGCGAGATAAAGATAACCAGCATTAAATTGAGCATGTTCTCTTGTTACAAGCACACTATAGCTGTATTTTCCCACAATCGTTCCCTCCAAAAATGGAGGGTACGGACTTTTACCCCAGTCAAGGCCATCATCTGCTATTGCATCAATGAAGTTCAAATATCTATTCAGCATTCCATACTCATACTGATTCTGTTCATCACTAATCATATCGCTGCCAAATACGATAATATTATTCTTCTTACGATTTTCTTCCTTTTTCCAAATTATCATTTTTTTATTTGAGGAATTTAATATTCCTTCTGCACTTTTAGGATACAGAGGTATATTTACACTACCGTATCGTTCAGCGGTTAATCCTGCAATGGGTTTACGAGTATAGTCGCTATAAGAGTGGTCGGTTTCCCACGGTTCAATAATCTGCACTTCTTCTTCTTCGGTGACATAACCATGCCATGCATAATCTATGTATTTTCCTACTTCTATACCATTGCATAAATCTGGATTATAGAAAGAGGCAGTAGGCTCGTCTTTGTCTACTAAAGTCAGCATTTTACTGGGCATAGCCTCACGCAAGCTTTTGATAAGTTTGGGATAAGATGTAGTATTCGTTTGAGGCATTCCCGCTTTACCATATCCACTACCTGTATCCCAAAGGTTCACACCATCCAACTGGTAAAACTCTACTGCATCTTTTACTTGTTTGGTAAAGCCTGCTATTTGAGCATCATTCATATTACAAAATCCTAAGCCTTTACCGTCTCCTTCAATACAGAGACACACTTTACGTTCGTGATCCTGAAGTGGTCGAATGTAAGTCGCGGCATTCTCTAACACGTACCGTAGATCATTATTTAATACTAGTAAGGCACGACCGGATTCTTTATCATAACCTACCGTTGCAATGCGTAGGTTGACAATATTCCCCATACTATATGCTTCAGTTTCTAGAGTTTCTCCATTTGTTCTCTCATATATAAAAATATCTGCAAGTATTGGCTGATAGGTGGATGTATTGAGATAGAACACAGAAAGGAATCGAGTATCCAAGCTAACTGGATGACCATTTACAGATATCATTTCACCCGCTTTTTGCCTTGCATTGACTCTGTACCTGAGATATTGCTTTTCCGTTTCTCCGTCCGCATTGGTCTGCTCAACAGCAAAGAGCAGTTCGTAAACATCGTAATCAGCTGGCAAATCATGTGTAGAAAGAGTAAGTTTGATACTCGATGATGTCTCTTTTCCGACGGGAACGGTTAAGATTCCTTCTCCTGTTATCACATTCTTTGCTGGGAAAATAGCCGATTTAAGTAAGCTTTTCCGTCTCCAAGGAGATGTACTCTCATTATAGGCTTCAACCTTCGCATTGTCAGCCTTTATGGCTGCTTCAAATTCCATACTCATTTCAGTCTCTAAACTGACCGTTACCTTAACATCACTTGTAGCAGGACGGTTCAACGTATAGAATATTTCATCGACCACTATTTCTTCTTCACTGTTGTTAGTCAGTTCAACAATCGAGTTTCCTGAAAAGGATGAATTGCTACGCAGTTTACTACCTATCGTTCCCATTGCTGCTTCGTCCGGTAACTTACCTGCATCTGTCAAAATGGAGTTTTCGGTACAAGCAGTCATTCCAACCGCTAATATCAGGAACGGGAACAGAATATGTAGGATGTATTTCTTTTTCATAATCGCACATTTGTTTATTTCGACGGATTCATTTGCTGAATGGCCGTACGAGTAGTTTCATAATTCATCTTTGCATTATAATAATCGTTTCCGATATTGTGGATAGCGAGCCCGCCAAGGTTTCCCATTGCCGGTATTCGGTCTGTTATCAAAGGCACAGCATTTTGCTTCTCATTCTTTTCGTCTACTATCTGGTCTCCTATACGGGCAGATAATAGGATTTTCTCACGAGGCAGGATATTACTATCGGGCAATCCTGCAATCATCAGTTTTAGTTCTGTCACATTGGTCAGGTCAGCAGTGTTCAAAGCCACGTAGTTTAGTTTTTCAAAGTCGGCAAACTCCAAAAAGTCTGGATTACCTTCAAATATCAATAGTTTGCTTCCCCCTGTTGCAGCAGATAGCTTGGACACAATGAACCTGGCGGCTTCTTTGCGGGCTGCCAGTTCGGCATCAGTTCCACTATAGAGAGGAATGCCTGTAAAAGCAAAACCATCCAGATTCAGTTCTGCGGCTGCGGTGACAGCTTTATCCAGCCAAGCTCCCAAAGCAGCAGCATCATTGAAGGTAGCTGCTTGGGTAGTATAATCCACAAGATAGATAACCCGAGTACTCTTTTCTTGTAGTAAAAGAATGTCCTCACGGTCATTATCGCTGATATTGCCGGGGTTACATAGAATAACAATGTCCAAAGAGTCTGGTAGTGAACGAAGGTAACTCCCTTCATTTACAGGCCTCTCCGGAGAATTGTCAAATCGGGCATAGGCTATATAATGCTTACTTTGCTTGTAGGTATTCAATACCTGCATGTAGCTTGCCCATAGTTCCGGATTCTGGTCTTTGGGGCTATTGATGCCTAAATCCACTGGTTCCGGTTCGTTCCAATCGCTACATGCAATAGGCAGAACGCACACTAAGAGTAATAGGGTGCAGGCGAATATTTTATATATTATTGCTTTCATGCTTCTTATTTTTCATTAGTATTAATCATATTCGTTAATCTCTCAGGGATTGGCGTAAGGTTTCTTATCCCACCACAACCGTGTGCCTCCATTATCGGGACCTCCTAACATACCTGTTGCCAGCTTAATATTAGAAAGATTCTCGGTGTACTCGATAGGAGGGTACCATAATCGGCGTATCATGTGACCATTGTCAATGGCACCACCACTTTTATTCTTTATCACCGGTAAGAGATGAGGATATCCCGTGCGGCGATATTCGCACCATGCTTCCACCCCCAACGGGAAAATAGCAATCCACTTCTGAGTAATGATGCGCTCAAGGTTTCGCTCGAAATAGTTTTCGCCATCTTCCCAGGCAGTAGTTATAGTACTGCGTGGACCTTCATAATCTGTATACTCATATTTCGGATCATCATACGCCTGCGGTATATTGGTAGTATTTGTGAAATATCCATCAGGACCAGCGACTCCGTATTGTTCAAAAGAGAGAGTAATGGCCTGATTGTACAAATCTTTAGCCTCTCCTCCCATGTTCCAGCCCCATAAAGCGCCTTCGGCACGCAAGAAAGTGATTTCAGCAGCATTCATCCACATGTAGGAACTGGTATTAGTTATGATCGGCTTACTGTACGCACCTATCATTTCATCTTTAGTGGCTACATCAATGCCGATGCGAATTCCGGCAAATCCGTCAACCTCCATCCATGTCTCTTGGTCGTAAACCTTTACAGTAGTAAACATTTTCTCACGCCTCGGGTCTTTATAGCCGTTCATATATGAGATGATGTCGCCTCCAACGCGTTGGTCGTTCCAGTCGTTGAATATCATTGCTGCACGGTTTTCCTCCACTTTCAGGAAAGCATTGTCTGCATTTTGGGTAATGACACCTTCTGCTATGGCTTCTTCAGCTATTCGCCGGGCTTCTTCTTTCATCTCCGGTACATAAGTCAAACGCATCGCCATGCGTAACTTGAGTGAATTTGTGAATTTGAGCCATTTTGAAAGGTCACCTTGATATACATCATCGAATTTGCGAAAGGCTTCGGCACTCAAATTCAGGTTTTCTTTAAGCACTTCACTCACTTCGTCCAATTCTTTGAACATTTGCTTATATACCTCTTCTTGCGAATCATAAGGTACGGTAAGAGAAACCTCACCCGTCTTAGAAATGATTTTTGAATAAGGAATGGGACCGTACATGTCCGTTACCCGATGCATAATTGTTACACGCAATAGCTTTCCCAATGCCAAGGCAACCGGATCATCAGTTTCATTAAGCAAGTCGCGATAAAATGGATAGGTACGTGTGATAAGGTCGGAGAAAGGCGCTTCCTGCCAGTCTGTCGGCGGATTGTATGTCTCAAACTTGGCTGTCCACTCTACAGTACAGCCTATGTAACCGGAAAATGCTCCGGCGGCAAGCGCTTCGACAAATTGATATAGATGTTCTTCCGTGGGAATAACCAATCCTTGTAATCCTTTAAGACTGGCACCTACATTGTATCCTTCACGGCCCAGTTCTTCTTTATCCACTTGATAATCCTTCCGGTTAATTTTGTCAAAGTTGTCTATACAAGCAGTTCCGATAAGAACAAAAAGTGCAAGTGAGAACAACTTTATAATAGATGTAGTATATTTCATAATATCTGTATTTTATCCGTTAAAAGTTGATTTTCACATTCAAACCGATATTGCGTGTACTCGGCAGCATAAAGTAGTCGATTCCCTGATAATAATTTCCTGTTGTGGCAACAGCTTCGGGATCGAAAGGAGCTTTGTTATATATCATACAGAGATTGCGTCCTACAACAGACACTTGAATGTCGCATACATCATGCAACCATTTACGTGGAAGAGTATAACCGATAGCTGCTTCCTGTATACGAATATTGGTTGCGCTGTAAGTATAATATTGTGGTAATCCGCTTTGTGAACCGATGGCCGTAAACCACGTTTGTGCATCCACCCTGTTACGTCCGTTCACTAATACTCCACCATTGTCTCGGGCAAATGCCGAACTCTCAGAAACACCGTATTGGTCCATAGCTGCCGCTGTAGCGGAATAAACGATACCGCCTATACGTGCCGTGAGAAGTGCGCTAATATTGAATCCCTTCCATGAAAACTGATTGCTCCATGCCAGGTTACATTTTGGAAAAACACTTCCAAGCTTGATGTCAGGCTCGTTATTTGTTGTTACTAGTGCGCCTGCGGGGGAGATTTCCACCATTCCGTTATCATCCCGTTTAAGGTCAGATTGTGTATAGAGGTCACCTAATGAACCTCCCGTTTTCAGGATGAATCTGGCTTTTCCGAGTCCGCCTACATCCAAACGGTCTTTGTTAATAGGCTCGCCGGTTTCAGGATGTATATAGTCTTTTACCAGTTCTATTATTTTGTTTTTGTTATGACTAAGTGTGAAGTTGGTTTGCCAACGGAAATCTTTTTTCCAGGTATGTCCGTATCCTAGTGATAATTCGACTCCCTGATTCCGTACATATCCCGTTTGTAAATAGATGGTCGTATAGCCGGAAGATACGGAGATTTTCGGATCGAATGTCTGGTTGAACGTGTTAGCCAGATACCAGGACAAACCGAGGTTGAAGTCTTTGAAAAGCCGCATATCCAGTCCTAATTCCCATGAATTAGTACGTTCAGGTTTAAGATCGCCGATGGGAAAGTGAGTTTTGGGTTTCCACGTCTGAGTGGTTTCGTCATACTCGAAAGTAGGCGATGTCAGGTTACGCGGATAAGGCATACCCACTGAACTGAATGAGCCACGCACTTTCAGATAATCAATAGCAGATGGCAACTTCACCATTTCGGAAATGACTGCCGAAAGTCCAATTGACGGATAAAAGAAACAGGTAGAGGATGAATTTGCCAATTGTGATGCCCAATCATTACGTCCGGTCAGTGTAAGGTAGAGCATGCTTTTCCAGCCCAGTTCGGCACTTGCGAAAATTGATTGTGTTTGTTCCTGCCATTCATCTTGACGTGCTTTCTTTTGCGTATTGTCGAGATCGAATACATTGAATACATTGGGAATTCCATTGGCGCGTATCGGACCACGATAGCTAAGTTCGTCAAATTTATTATCTACGATGCTCGCTCCGACATTCACCACAAGAGAATAATCCCCCAAACGCTTGTTGATGTTTGCCAGTATATCAGCGTATGCCTGTGACTCATCCGGTTTGGCTATGGCGTAAAATCCTTGTGAACTACCTTCGGTGAGAGTAGTATTAGAGCTAGCATATAATTTTTGTTCGTATTTTGTACTGGAATTATCTACCCGTACACGTCCCGAGATGTTAAGCCAGTCTGTTATGTCGTAACTTAACGAAGCGGACAGCATGTACCGCTTCCTATAGTTAGTCCGTAGATTGCGATAGGCAATCCAATAAGGATTCTGCATACGCAGGTCACCTTCACCCTGAGGCCAGTACATGGTCTTGATCTTGCGAGCCGGGTCCCAGCGTTCGAATACTTTTACCAGACTGAAATCGTCACCGCGCGGAAACAAATAAACAGGTACTATCGGGTTTGAGTAGGCTCCCTGGTTAGTCATGTTACGATCATTCTGAATAATATAACTTGCTCCTACGTCCAATTTTAGTTTATCGTTCAGAAATGATGTGGTATTGCGGAAGGTGAAGTTAAAACGATTATAACGGTTATTGGGCACAATTCCCTCCGAGTTTACTGCAGCGGCAGAAAAGAAGGTTTGATTCTTCTCTGTTCCTGTCGATAAAGTGGCAGAATTGGTATAAGTTATTCCTGTGTCGAAAAAGTCACGCGGTTCATAACCTCTTCGCGATGCTTCATTCATCAAGGGGCCCCAACTCAACGTAGTAGACCTGTCTGATTTTCCCTGACTACCTGTACCATAGCGGTTTTGGAAATGTGGCAGTACGAATGGTTGGGAAAAATCCGTATTGCTGGATACAGAAACCTGCAGTTTACCTACTTTACCACGTTTGGTATTGATAACGATAGCTCCGTTAGCTGCGTTGCTACCATAAAGCGCTGCGGCTGCGGCTCCTGTCAAAACTGAAATACTTTCAATATCGTCCGGATTGATATCGGCAATACTTTCAGTAACTCCTTGAGAGCCATTTTCCATACCGCCACCGCCACCGAAATTAAACATCGGAATACCGTCAATAACATACAGTGCATTACTGCTTTGCTCAATAGACTTCGTGCCACGCATAATTACTTTACTGGCACCACCTACACCGGAGGAACTGCTGTTGATATTGACACCTGCTACCTTACCGTTCAAACTGTTGATAAAATTAGCATCTTTAATGTCTGTCAGTTGATTCGATTTTACTTGTTGTACATTATAACTTAGGGCTTTTTGTTCGCGTTTAATGCCCAAAGCTGTAACCACTACTTCACTTAAAACTTCCACATTCGAAACGAGTTGTACATTGTATACACTTTTATCAGTGATTTTCACCTTTTGAGAAGCGTATCCAATGTAGGAAAACTCCAACGTACTACCTATGGGAGCTTCGATGAAAAAAATCCCATCCATATCTGTGATGACTCCCGTTCCTGAGCCTTCGATCTGGATATTGACCCCAACAAGGGGATTATTGTTTTCATCTACAACTTTTCCCGTCATCTTTTTAACCGGTGCTTTAGTGGGTTCCTTTAGTGGAATGATTTTAATATAGCTCCTGCTTAGCTGATAGGTATAACCTGTCCCTTTAAGGATAGTCGAGAGTGCATATTCTAACTCAACATTTAGCATGTTAAGGTTGATAGCGGGTTTATTCTTTAATTGCGAATCATTATATCCTACAGAAAGTTTCGATTGTTTCCCTACTTCTTCCAGTGCTTCAATAATATGGATATTTTCTTTTTGAATAGTAATACGTATACTGTTCTGGGCAAAAGCTGTAGCTTGTATAAAGCACACACATAAAAATATTACCAAACTTTTCCCATTTTTCTTTTTATCCATTACTAGTGCAAAACTATTTAACATGAACTTAAGTATTAGTTTGTTAACTTGGTTTATTCGCAATACTTATTCTATTCTAAGTTTAAGTTTCGATTTCACATCCGGGATAAGAAAAGCTCTCTCACGAATGTTTTTTCACATAATGATTGTTTTTTATATTAATACTTATATCTATTTTTGAATGATATGACATTCGTCATTTTGTATCTTGAAACTTAAGTTGCCAGCCACATCGACAATAACATCCATGATTTCAGAAAGGGAGGCATTTGTCCTGAATTTGAAACTATAGCGATCTTTCTTTAAATCATGTAACTTATAAATGAACTTATAATCGTATTTACGTTCTAGTATGGTTATAATTTCTATTATAGTCATCTGTCGAAAGACTAATTCGCCTCTCTGCCATGCAGTCACATCTTTTATATTGGGATAATTCAGAGTGTCTTTATGTGTTTCTCTATTATATATCAATTGTTCATTGGGATGTAGTAATCTCTTCTTTGTCAGACTGTCATATTCCACAAGAATACTTCCAGTTAATAAAGTTGTGTAGATATTCTTATCTTCAGCATAAGCAGAAACATTAAATTCTGTTCCCACCGCTGTTATCTGATAATCCGACGTCTTCACAATAAATGGTTTCATTTTATCGGGCTTCACGATAAAATTGGCTTCTCCGATCAAAAAGACTTCACGATTCTTTCCTGTAAATAGCTTGGGGTATAATAGTATGCTCCTTGAATTCACTTGTACCTGACTTCCATCTGGTAATAGGAAAGTTTTCATTTGTGTGGCTGGTATGTATTGCTGAACCAAGTCAGGTTCATTTATTTCTACTTTTGAAAGTAGGTACCCCAAAGAGATAGATACTAAGAAAAATATAATTGCCACAGATTGCCACAAACGCATGAAAGGCTTGTCGTAATGTCTCTTTTGCGACTCAATAGGTATTATATTGTTATTCTGCCTCCATCTCTCAAGAGATTTTTCTAAATCGGTGCCATCCTTTTTTTTACTACTCTCTAAGTATAGTTCCCGTAATGCTTCGTCCTTTTCTTCCTCGTGTTCGCTATCAGTCACCCATCTGTAAAAATGCTGAGTAACCTGTTTCGAATAATTATATTCGACAAAAAGAGACAATATTTTTTGGAAGTAGTTTTTCATATTATCATTGTATTAAATCTCGGTTTTTATATATAACGACTGAAACATTTGGGTTACTTAAAGAAAATACAGAAAAAAAACAATGATTTTTTTTAAGATTTGAAGTGATAAGTATATCTGATGCTCTACAGTCCGTATTGAAATTTGTAGAACTTTCGCAATCTCTTGATTACTCATATTATCCAATCGGCTCATTTTAAATATCTTTCTGCGACGTTCAGGGAAACGTTCAAGGGTCATTTCCATAATTAACTGTATCTCATCACAATAAATAGTATCCAGTGGGTCTATGAAACCTGATAACTCTTGGATTGAATTTTTATGTACTTGTTCATCGTGAAAGTCATTTTCCAATTTTTTGCGTTTAATAAAATCAAGCGTTAAATTTTTCGCTATAGTATATATATAGCCATCCTTTCCGTCATTATCTTTCCACAACTCAAAATTAACCCATAATTTCACGAATACATCTTGGGCTAGGTCTTCTGCGTCTGCTTCCGATTTAAGAAACTTGAAAATAAAAAACTTCACAGTAGGGAAGTGAGCTCTGAATATCTCTTCAAATTGTTGAACTAAATATAGGTTTTGAGTCATATTGAGTTATGCTTTTGTTTGTGTTAGTCTGCAAGACTAGATAAACTAATCAATAAATAAGTATGGATAATTTTAGAACGTAAAACTACCATACAGCCAAAGGTCCTAATGCTGGGCTGGTGTCGACCAGTCTAGGTTTTACATCATTACACCCATTATCAATGGATAATTCTGTTTTATTAATAGCTCCTAATTGCTAATAAACAGTCTTGGTGAAATATGTTGTCACTATGCTACTCTTGATTGTTTTGCTTTATAGATTGCCTCAAAATACAACCCATAAAAGCTCCTGTGTGATTCTTCATACTGATAGTTTTTAAAGTTTCCTCTTTAAAAAAAGAGGCGCGAAACGTACTTATCTGAAAACTGAAGGAAGTGGTGCTGCCCTTAATCAAACAGAATAAGTACGCCCGCACCATATCAGTACGAGCGATCTCATCCCATCTTGTTTGATTAATATTTCTTCTAAAGCACCACCTTTTTCAGATAATCAAGATGTTCGAAACGCTGTAATATTTTACATATCGAAATGAAATTGGATTTGTCCCAACTTCTGATGCAAAGATATGTATTTTTCAATTATATATCTTTATTTTCTTTGTACTTTTTTATTTGAAGTGGTTAAAGAAGGGGGGCTTAACCGTTTGCGAAAATGGTCAAATTCTGTTATTGGGTACTCTGTAAATTTGGGTGTGGAACATTGTTGTTCTGAAAAGTGGCCAATTACTTATCCATCACTTCTAATTTACCTTCAGCAAGTTTTTGTAGTATCTGGGATTAGTTTCACGACGTCATTTAGCCACTTAGTATTTGCTTTTAATACAGGATTTATACTATGTAGATTTCTGTACCCGTTCAAAAAAGTAAGGTTGGGGTAAGCAGTTGTAGCTTAGTAATATAGTTGCGAAATTTCTTTCAAGTAAAGGTACTATACCCTACAGATAAATATCATCATGTATATTGTATAGTATATATTATATAACTATATATACCTAATACTAGAACTACAATCTCTTTTATTGTACTTATCTTGATATAGAGTTATGATTATGTATTGGTTAACACTTTATTATAGGATTATATCTCGATATATAGTTTTACTGTTCTTTTTCTTCACTAGAAAAAGAACCAAAAAGAAGGTTTATATAAGAAATGCTCCTTTCAGTCTCATTTCTTGAATGTTGAATTTGAAGTTGGATAGGAGTTATATTATTGGTCTTTTTTCTTAGACTTGTTTTTTTGATTACTTTGAGTCTTTTTTTTCGGTTCGAATTTTCAGTGTGGCAACTGCCAGTTCAGGTTAGGGGTAATAGATATGTTGGCAAATAGGAAATATTGGAACGGGCGTCAGAAATGGGCGTTGTAAAGCTCGTTGTCGGGCTTGTATCCAATCTTTAGGCTTGTTTGTTATCTTGATGATGGGGTGTCTATATCGGGAATGTGCTACGTCTATTGGCCAAGGAACTAAGAAGCGTATCATTTCAACTTAAATAGCATAAGATATTTCGTTTTGATTGTTGGTCTGAAATGGTTAGGGTAATACGGGTTGTGATGCGTGCTTTGATTTTGCCGTTTTAAAGCTCTCTATTTGATTTTTCTTTCACTTTGCAGGAGTTTGTATCATGAATGCTGTATCGTTTAGATTTGGGCTTTAAACAACGCGGGGCTGATTGGGGAAAGTCGACTATCTTCGAAATCCAATCTCGGTTTCAGAAACGGCATATATCTAGCAAAAATTAAGATAATTGCAAATAGGCTTTATTTATGCCTTGTAGGTTTGTATTATTCAGTGTTTTGGTTTTCTGAATTTGGAGGAGAGGATAAGCAGTCGGAATTTTCTTCAAGTGCTAATTGTAAGTTGCGGTTCTCCAAAATGTTCGCTTTAAATTTTTCAGCGTGTTCTATGTGGATAAAGTGGTTGCCAAATGCTAGTCTTTTTCTGTATGCTGTGGAATCATTTTTTTTTGCTTTCAGAATTTCTCCTCCTTCGTTGATGTAGTAATAAGTCTCTCCGTAATCGATGTTGAATTCAAGTGGCTCTATCCGGTTATAGTGAGAGTTCCAAGTTCTTCCGACTTCTTCCAGTGCAGTTTTTAGATTGTACATGTCGGTTCGGTTGCCTTGTGCAAGTTGATACATGTGGGCAGGTCCGATTTTCTCACATAGGGAATAACGTGCTTTCCCTTTATTACTGGTTACACAGTACATAACAAGCTCACCGTCTTGGTTAATTTCCTTAAAGATCCCAACGCCACAATTCTCGTTGATGTAAGAATGGAATTTCACGAACATGTACGGGCGGGGAAAAAGTATTCTCCTAACGAAAACGTTTCGCCAAATATTCCAAGTAAAGCCTTTTTGAGCTAGTGTCTGATGGATGGCTAATATTTCGTCATCAGTAGCATATCTAAAACCTGTCTTTGGTCTTTTGATATCTGAAGATACAAAAACATCCCCATTCAGGATTGAGACTCCGAGATGGATGAATTCGTCATCGATTGATGAGATGATTCCCAAAGTGTAATACTGTTCGTACATTATTACGTTCCCGGTTTTTGGAAGCCCGTTTTCAGCCCAAAATATAAATTCATCAAACGATACATAAATGTTTGAATCTAATAGTTTCTTAAAATTGACAAATGTTCCTCTCTTGGAGCAGTATTCTGTGATTTTTATCTCGTCTGAGATTGTTTTTGGTTTAATCGCCTGGGTTAGGGACAACAAATCCTGTTCTTTTTTCATTTGACCAATCGTTCACACTGTTGTATTTGACATCGTTTTCTTGAAATAGCGTTATTGTTCGTTTTGCAAATATATCACTTTTGGAATATAGTTAGTAAAATCCGAGAATAAAAAACACTAATGTGGAAATTAACCTGAGAGTTTATAAAGTGAACATAAAAGTAAGTGGAATATTCTTTATATGGCTTTTTATTGGGAGCTCTGTTTTGCTTCTTGCTTTGATTGTTAGTATAATGACTATCTCTTAGCATATAAACAAGCTGCTGTAAATATGAATATGTAATTAATTGATTTTTAATTGCTTGAATATAGTGATATATAAACAGTAAGCAAAATGGTATAAAATAGGAAGAAAAAACAGAGTGGGGATTATTGGGGTTGTTTCAGAGATATCTATTTATTTCTTTTGATTTTTATTTGCTGGAAAATTCGGTTGAAAATTGGCTTTTTCTCTATATGGGTACTGCTGTCTTTTTTTTAAGGCAACTAAAACGGGACTTGAGAATTTCCTCTCCGGGAGTGTTTGGAATCCGCACCCAGGCGGACACCCTCTCTTTTCTTTTTAAAATTATCATTAAATTAAAATATATTGATTATCAGGTGTTTATGATGCTTACTTTTTGTAAAAGTAAGCATATTTAAGTGCTTTTTCTTCTTTTTACTATCAATTTAGAACCAAAAACAACAAAATAAAGAATTATACACTATAAATAGATATACTCTGTTTTGCTAAAATATTGATACAAAAGGCAATCGTGTAGAAATTCTACTTTTTAATATGTAAGGAATCATTACTTATTCTATTTTTGCTAAAAAAAATTTTTTTCTTTAAAAATGTAGTTTTTATAAATATCTAATAATCAGTCATTTATGAAAGCCTCTTTCACGTACGCGCACGTACAGAATTGATTTTCATAATGCTTTACAAAACGGTTCAAAAATATTTCTTTGTTATTTTGTTTTTTCTAAACATAGTGTTATATTAGCAATGTTCTCAAACGGAAACGAGAGAGACAAAAACAAACAGTCTGAAAAGACAAAAACGAGTTCTTTTATTTATTTACTATCGTTTGAAAAAGTGATTAACCGAAAACGGAAACGTAACGGATAAAATTAAAAACTTTGTAGAGAACAAAAAGCAAAGATAAGTACTTTGCAGTGTGCGAATAATTCGTAAATGTACCTTTTGCTTTTGGTACGACTATTAAAAAAATAATTCGAGCAAACAAGCGGTAACGAACTGTTTGACGAAAAGAGTTAAGGCTAAATAGCATAAGGGAAAAATACATATTACGTAAAACATAGAGCACACAAAACGAATAGCCCGCTTATTGGGTAAATCTTTTCGTTTGACTGAATGTATTTTTAACGTTCAATTTTCTATCTATTCTGTATTTGAACGTACTATCTACATTCTTTTATTTCGCAGAATAGAAAGGAAAAAATACACTTATCCGTCATAACGTACTAAGTACGTCTAAATTTTTGCGGAGGGGGTTCGATTCCCGCTCCGCAAACAACTTGTGCATGTCGCACAAAGTTTAAAATTTAAAGCTATGACAACAATTAATGTAGTTGAGAAAAATCAAATCGTGAGTGTTTATTCAAGTGCGGAATTTGACCAGGAACTTTTATTGCGTCCTATCTCGAATGTTGTATTACGCAACAAAAATAAGGACGAATTAATTTTGTTAGAGCGTGTTACGCTTTATGCAAAAGAGAAAACTCCGACGGTTGATGAAGTGAAAAGTGCGTGGAGAGCTATGTTCTTCAATACTTGGAGCATCAAATTTGAAATTGAACGTCTCGCTCACAAAGATTTGCGTTGCGGAAACATCTTTCGCAATCTTGACAAGTTTGATGTGCTTATGTTTAATGGCGGTGAATTGGTTTTTGACACATCAGTTTTTAACTTGGTGCTTGTCGAGGGTAGAGTTGGTATGACACCCAAAAGCAAAACTCGTGAGGATTTTCCTACTACTAAGTCACTGAAAGCTCACGCTTACAAAATGGGGGACAGCTCTTTTGAAATGCTTCACATCGAATCTTACATGCTTAAACATTTGCGTGATGCTGAGAAAGAAGAAGTGGCAGCAGAAGAAACAGCACCAATTGCGAAGAAGAAAAAGGGTACTACTCGGAAAGCGACTGCAAAAACTCCGAGAGCCAAAAAGGAGAAGCCGGAAGCTAAGAAAGAAGAACAACCGGCAGAAGTTCTCCAGCCCGAAGCAGAAAAGGCAGCAGCTTGACAACCCACACAGGAAGAACATCACCTCTCTTTTGGGGGTGGTGTGGCGTGTTCCGGAGGTTCGACCCCTCCGGTGTGTGCTCTATAATTTATATTATAACTAAAACGAAAAGATATGAGGGAAATGTATTGCTTGGGTGACTATGTCTCCCAAATAGGAAGTCGTGTACGTAAATGCAAGAAGAAGCCAGACACTAACAGGATTTATCACATCCAGAAATATCTGGGGGTGAATGTACGGAAGTGTCTGGTGAATAATGTGCATATTGTGCATATTGACTTTATAACTGTTAGGCAGGATTACGTCAGTATTGTATGCGGCAGTAAGGCAGAAGCGGAGCAAATGCAACGTCTTTGCCAGTGGTTTAATAAAATTGGCGACGTGACAGTTCGCTATATGGAAGTGGCGGGCAGGATTACGCTCAAATTCGAAGCAGTGAAATTCCTGCAAATTTCCATGGTTTTATCTGAGAAACGAGGTGTGGATTTGCGTAACAAGGTGCATGTAATTGCCCCATTATCTATCTCTTAACCTCATAAAGGTAATTTTTGTATCGCTCTTTGCGAAAAATATGTACAATTTATTTTTCGTTAATGATGTTTTTTTTCTTGATGCACGTTATTGAAACGTGCTACCTAAACCAGATTTCCGGCGGGGTATTGTGTCCCCGCCATTTCATTAAGAGCTGTAATATACATTTTGCCAGGTTTGAACCCTGGGCGGCTTACACTACAATTTTAACTTCTACATACTTCTTTTCGTCGTGAGACGCTGATCCCACCCATTTTATAACACGGTTAATGCAGTGCGACAGGGTCGCTTCAATCGTACTTAGCTGTACGAGCTGTATTCCGCTGTTATTCTATAATGAGGTGAAGGGATAGGAGAAATGTTGGGTTTTGTAATTTGTAAATGACTGATTAATAAAAAACTAAAAAATAAGAGTTATGAGGTTGAATAGAGCTATTTTGCCGGAAGAACGGTTTTACGGAATTGAATGTTCATGTGATATGTGCGGGAAAAGTACAGTTGTAAAAGTACGTTTTGGAGATTATCTGTTATGGGCAGCGATGCAACGGCCTGCACAGGACTGTTTCCCTTACTTGAGTGTGCCGGAACGTGAAGCGCTTATTTCAGGAATGTGCTCGGAGTGCCAGAAGAAAGTTTGGTCGGATAATTACGATGATAAAGGTAATTGGATAGGAGAAGCATTAGCTATAGAAGAAAGTGTATGACGTATCAAGAGTAATAAGAAGTATTGGCAAATCGAATTATTTCTAGCATATGCGATGTTGCGGATTATTCGTGTGGCATATTCCCACACATATTTTTTACTGAAGAAGATTCTGAAGGGAATCCTGTTTATAATGAGGATTCTCTTGTGCTAACTAGTCAAGATGATAAAGACTTGTAAACTAAATCAATAAAAGGGAGACAGTAAACTCACTTTAGAAAACGAACCTAAAAATGTTCATCAATAAGTGGAATCATTGTTTCATCTGTTCCGTCTGAATTCTGAAATACGTTTTGAGCAATTTTATAAGAATCTGGGGAGATGAAGCGGACGATATCATATTGTTCCAATTTTCCTTGGATATATGCAATGTCCATCAAAACTTGTAGATGAAAACAGCGACGTTCTTGATCTTTGTTTTTGGAAAAAAGAAGCATTATGCGCTCATATTTCCAGAGAAAAAACTTATCATACCACACATTGTCTTGTTGATTGTTGCGATGATTGCGTATGTAACGTTGTGTTTGCGGTATGAAATCACTATCCATATGTAATAGATATTAAGTTAGTAATTGATACGGCTCAAATATAACAATAAATCTGTGTTTTATTGGAATCGTTAAAAGTCTTTTAACATATTAATTGTAATATATAATACTGAACTAAATAAAGATAGCCTATGAATGATTATCTAAAAATGTCGCTGGAAGAACTGAAGCAGGAAGCAACGAACTATTTTTTCCGCCACAGAATGAACGGCGGAGCGAGTGAGTTTGACATGTCCATCAATGATATTTCACGTGCAACCATACATGTGTTTCATCATCAGCATGGGCAATGTTACTTGGGGAAGGTGAATCTGTATGAAAAGGAATGGGCAAAACCCGACTTTCAGTTTACTGCTTATGAAGGGCAGATGATATACAATTTCGGATGTGATTTTGTACTTCCTTGCCTGGATGAAGAGTTGCGCCTTCTTATTATAGAGTATAACCGCCCTAAGCATACATTTGATAATGCACATACTTGGAACAGCGTAGAGCGTATCTTTGTTCGGATTGAAGAGCTTGGCGGTGTATCATTAACATGGCCCTAGTTGAAAAACTAAATCAGAAAACTAAATCGTATTTTTAAAAAAGTTATTTTTGTGCAAAAATATTGTATATGAAAATTTCTTATGCGTCCGATCTACATCTGGAATTCAAGGAGAACACCAGGTACATGGAAGATAATCCATTGATTCCCACAGGTGAGATATTATTGCTTGCCGGGGATATCCATTTTTTGAAACAAGCCAGGAGTGAGACGTATTATCCACATCCATTTTGGGACTGGGTATCTGCTAACTTTCGCCAAACTCTGGTAGTGGCTGGAAACCATGAGTATTATAAAGGTAGGGATTTGTCCCGAATGACACCGGGGAGTGTTGCCGATATTCGTCCGAATATACAGTTATGCCATAATGCGATTGTTACTATTGGAGATGTTGATTTCATATTGACCACTTTGTGGGGCCGCATACCTGCGTTGGATGCATATATGATAGAGAATAATGTATCTGACTTTAGCCAGATAAATTACGGTCACGAATATTTTTCAGCTTCAGACTTTAACCGGGAACATCGGAAATCCATTGCCTTTTTGCGGGATGCTGTTAACAAGTCAGCTAACAAGAAAGTAGTGGTTACGCATCATGTACCTACTGAACTATGTACGTCCCCCGACTTTAAGGGTAGTAAGTTGAATAGCGCCTTCGTTGTTGAGTTACATGATTTTATCTTTGACAGTCCGATTGACTATTGGGTGTATGGTCATTCACATCGTAATATGCCTGATGTGGATATAAATGGTACTAAGTTAGTCTGTAACCAGCTGGGGTATATTATGGACGATGAAGAAAGCTCGTTCAAAGCCAATGTTTTTTTCGAGATCTGATTTGTTTATCATTTATAGTAGGGCGTAGGTACTAAGTATCTACGCTTTTTCTTTTTATGGGCCTTAATAGAAACTATGTCCGGATTGCCCCGGGATTACCCGCACTTTTCTATTTTTCATGTCTCAAAACTGCGTCGTGAGATGCCGTATCTGCTTTAGTCAATGCGTCGGTTTCATAGCGAGGTTATCCCTTAATCGCCTTAATGGGTGAGCTATGTCCCGGCGCTTTATAAGAAGAATGAGGCAGATTTATGAAAATAATCATAAAAAAGTAGGTTTTTTCTCACTAAACCAGTGTGTCAAAACCCTATTCTTGGAAAACGACATTGTATAATCACTAAAAAAATATAAGGTATGAAACTTGAACTGATAAAAAAAAATGGAAGCATTGTCGGTTACAATTTGCTGACCGAGAGTGAAGAAGAGAAGAAAGCCATCAAAATTCTAGCAGACATGCACCGCAAAGGAGATAACGAGTGCCTTTTCTCTATGGATTATAAAGAAGGCAAGGTGGCGGATAAAATAGAAGCGGACGATGAAATTCCAGCCGATATAATGACTTTTATCCGCTACAAAGACTTTTTTACTTCAGAAGAAGAACTGAAAGTTGAAAGCGTGCGTACACGTAATTACGGACATATTATATGTGTAAAGTGCGGAGGAACCAATGTCCACTGTGATGCCCAGGTGTATCCAAACTCCGGAGAACTGGAGTGCATTGAGTCTGATGCATGTGAGAGCGGTTGGTGTAATGATTGTCATAATAATATGACATTGATTGATATAGATTCTTTGGCTAGAGACCTTGATAATCAGCGCTTATGGTATCTTGAAGATCATAAACAGGAACCGCAATACGCCTTGTGCGATATCTGCTATATTGCGAACGAACGCCGTGAAGATGTGGTAATCAAATTATCTCTGGATAAGGTGGAAGGTCAGGATGACAAGACTTTTGCTTTTTGCAATGGCATCGACGATATTAAGAAAATGGTTGATCCTAAAGTAGCTGATTATGTGGTGATTTCCAGTCACAGGCTTTACCGGATAGAAAGCAACGAAGAAATATTCTAATCCTATGGCTAACGGGTGTAACACCTCCTACACAATAGAAGGTAATCAGGCTGACATTTCAGCGCTGATGGACAGAATGGAATCATTGTCTAAAAGATTAAAGCCAATTCTTCCGAATGATTTCGGTAAGACGTGGCTTGGAAACCTTGTACACATATTTGACGGCGACGTAGAGAAGTTCAATTGTCGTGGCTATTTCCAGAACTTGGATAATCCGTGTGAGAATCTTCTCTATTTTGATACGGTTACGTCCAACGAAGAAATGACTGAAGTGTGGAATCTCGTATTAAAATCGTTCCCATCATGTAAGTGCTATTATTACTCAGAGGAATGTAGCTGCCAGCGCTATGTAACGAATGACGTGCAGGGTTATTATTATCCAAGCCGTTTCAGATTGGAGCAAGGAGTGGAGAATTTACATTTGGTAGAGAACGAACATGAAATATTTTCTCAGGTTTCGTCCCTGATAGGTAGAGCATTTGCCAGTTGGAGCGAGATGGAGAATGTTTTAAGAGATTACAATGAGTATCAGAGAGAAGAGGATGCTATAAGCGTAAACAAAATAATGGTAATTAGTTGATATTATACCGATTCTAAAAGTGGAAATCAGATTTCTTAACTGACTGAATGTGATTGTGCCTTGTGGTACGATTGTGCATCCAACGGTCAGCAGGACTGGTATACTTCCAGACCTGCTGGTGATGAGCAGTAAGCCTTGTTTCTCAGAAATATGAAAAATATTTATTATATCACATACTAATCTGAATTTATGCAAATAATTAAGATAAAGAGAAAGAAAGAAATTCTGTTCTTTCCTTTGACCTATATAAATGAAATAAAAGGGCAATATTTTGTGTACTTTATGGATGGAGAAGGCTATAAAAAGACAAAAGTCTTTGAGGTGTTGAAGGAAGAAATTCCCGACCGGTGGAGTGAGCCTTCTTGGCTGGAAATTATGTATATTTATGAGAAATACGGCATATACTGCGCTAGCACATATGTCAATTCGGATATAAAAGAGATCCGAGTCAGATATGCAATTTTCCAGAAAGCTAAACATTTGTTGAGCATAGATACTGATGTAGAGTTCTTTGAGCTAATTAAATTAGACTATTTCTTTGCCAGCTTGGGAATACCTTCAGTGGATATATTAAAAATGGATGAAGAATTTGGGAAAAGAGACTCTGAATATAATCCGGACTTGGCTCTCTATCGTGGCAAACCATGTTCTCTTGCAGAGTATGTTGAGCAAAAATTAGGTGAACGATATGCCCAGATTATGAGAGCAGTGATGAAAAATTAAAATTATGTAAGATAGGATATGAAAGAAATAAAAGTAAGATTACGCTATATCGAAGTAGGGCAGTGTATGGAAATGTGGCAGGTTGAGCCCCAAGAAGGTAGACCTGACCGATGGGTTTGCCGTGAACTTAGTGGACTTCACGAGTGGAGCTGGCTTCATGGCGCTCCTTATGATGCTTGTGAACGGGGTTGGCAATGCAGTAATGATATTATTTTCATTATCTGTGATAAAGACTGGAATCCGGTTATGAAAGACGGGAACGACCGTACTTTGTTTCCTGAATCTTTCCCAACTTTTGAAGAGAATTGTATTTCAGCATGGAATAGCATAAAGGAGAATCATCCGCACGTAATTACAGACATCAACGAATGGCTGTGCCAAAAATCACCAAAGCCTTTCAGTAATGATGTTGAAAAGCATAACTGGGCACATAGCCCTGAGTACCAGGGAACCATCAATGAAGAAACTCTTCTGGAGTTTGACTCTTGCGGTCAAAAGAAAGTTGTTGTCCGCGTGACAAGGCAACATAAACTATGCGATGCTCGCTGGCATGTATATTTCGCAGGTAATCTTCAGCGCAAACAAGATGAAGGATTTGAATACTGCTTTGGATATGAATATCACGATTCATGATGTAATATATTAAGAAATGAAAAAATACAAAAGTAGATCCAAAGTTATAGAGGCTATTCAGTATTCAGGAGATAACTTGGACGAAGTAAGCCGATTTATTGGTGTTTCCAAAGAAGCACTGCCTAGGAGAGAGGGTAAGCCGGAACTAATTATCCCAGACTTTAGTTTTTATATTCCAACGAAGAACGATATAAAGTTGGTGATCCCCGGTGACTATATTACTAAAGATAGTAATCTCGACCTTGATTCTTACTCAAGTGAAGATTTTGTCCATTCTTTTGAGGAAGATGCGAATCATGTTTCCATGCTAAAGGAGCAACTATCAAATTTAAGGCATGCTTATTCTGAAATACACGATGTGATAGAATGGGCAGGATTAACTGAAAGTTATGATAAGGCTTCTGCGGTTTATCGTGAAATAGAGAAATTGGAAAGTATGGTAAACAGCTTATAATGTCTCGTTTCAGGAAGTAAAAATAATTTTTTAATGCCATAAATTCGACTGCCATGGATATACATAGTCAAATTTCGTATAAAGGGTACAACATAAATATCTATTATGATGAGAGCCCTATGAATCCCCGCACAGATATAGAAAATCTTGGAACAATTTACACCGCACACCGTCGTTACCGACCGGAGGAAGAGTTCGATAAGCATTTCAATATAAACGAAGTATTCGACGGACGACTTGGAAACTTTAGTGATTCCTTCTTGCAGAAGTATGTTGCCCTACCTATATATCTATATGACCATAGCGGCATTACTATTTCCACCAGCCCTTTCAGTTGTCCTTGGGATTCTGGTTTTTACGGTATTATTGCAGTGTCATTGGAAAAAGTACGGCAAGAATATGGTTGGAAGTCAGTTACACGACAGCATCGGGAGCAGATTAAGCAGTATTTGCAAGGAGAGATTAATGAGTTGGACGATTACTATACCGGGCAGGTTTTTAGGTATGAACTAATCGAAGTTAATACTGAAGAGAAAATCGACTCTTGCTCTGGATTTTTTGGAACCGGAGGAAAAGAAGAAATCGAGAGCGAGTGTAGGGCGATGATTGACCATCTTCTAGCAGCGAAGAAGCAAGAGCATTTCCGTTATCTGATGAACAAATTCAAAAGAGGTGTTCAGCTCTGCATACCCTTTTCAGCTTACCCTAATATAGATTTGGCAATAGACTAATTTTATAAAATCAAGACATGAATGGAAAAGATTGATTGCATTATCGGTGGTGTTGAGTTATCACGACAGGAGGTGGAGACTTTCTATAATGATCAAAAATACATAGTAGCTTATGGAGGTGCCTGGATTATTCGTTTTGACAAAGAACAAAACAGATACTATGGTGAAAAAGTACACTGTCAAACAAAGCTTGTTTCTCGCCACAGGTTTATAGCTGTTTCTGCATCTCATGTAAATGAACTACTTGAATTCAAGCTGCTGAATGAGGGTGCTTATGAGCCTATTTTACAGGAAACTGTGCCTAAAGTCAAACGTAAGGAATTATGTTTTCTTGATTAATGATAATAAAATAGAAGGGGCTAATTATGAAAAGTATAAAGGAAATATATGATAAGGTATATGGGATGAATCCGGAATATTATTACACATGTGGAGAGCTGGCACACTCCACAAATGAGATACTTGACGTTTTTTTTAAAGATATAGAAAACTACATTATTCGTTTAAGTGAATCATCTGATGTGGAGATAATTGAAAAGTGGAATAGTAAACTTAGTGCCGCATTGGAGTTATGTATTGAAGGTTCACCTGATTATTATGCACTGAAAGAAATATATGATTTAATTAACGTAGAGCAATAAAAGAATGGTACTTAATATTGTAAAAAATAATCTAAGTTCTTCTAGCATTACAGAATGCGTGAGAGAAATTTTCGACAAATCGGAGGTTAGCCAAAAAAAAGATTATGGAATATCCGTTGATGTTGAAGTGAAAAATGAGCATGGTTTGCATAGTTTGGAGGGGTTGAAAGAGCTGGAATGCTATTTTAAAGACTTTGATATAAGAATATGGTAATATCAAATCAGAAAGAACTCAGCTATGGAACAATACATGAAACAGAATGGTGTTCAGATTTACATATCATGGGATGAGTACTCGGCCATTTGTGGAGCTATAGGAGAATATGAAGGCAACTGCGAAGGTGCGGACGACGATTATATCAATGGTTGTCAAAAGGATCTGAAAGCCTTACGTAACATAGTCCGCAAGTTTAAAAGAGCTAAGTACAACAAGGATAATAAATAGTTAATAACAAACTACTTAATGAGTATGAAAACACGTAGATTCTGTCCTAAGTGCGGTCGCCCCGTGCTTAAATCTAATATCGAAGGATATTCCTTCCAATGTCATAGTTGCGACGAAGATTTTTATCGATTCGAAGTTCTGAGAACCCGCCAAATCGAACAAGTACGTGAAATTCGTCGGATAGCTTACCGATGGGAAGTGAAAAATGGATATACGCCCCATAGTTTCAAGAAACCTTATCCAGCCCCAAAAAGGTATCGTAAGGGCCAAGACTTCAAGCAAGAGACTGAACCTCAACTTATAGAAAATGAGAACGGTGCGGAATTATGCTATTGTACTGCTTGCAGCTGCTATCTGATTGACAACAATCCGCAAGCAGATGCCAAGAAGTACGATACTGACATTGCAGAAGGGGAGTTGGAACAATTTGAAGAGCCTGCAGATGAAGATTCGCCAGATGATACAGAGTATTTTTGGGGATGCCCGCATTGTGAAACGGATGACAACTTAATGGATGTATAACTATGGAAAATCTGCTGAATCCCAACATTGAATTTACTGACCCCGATACCCTACAATTCTGCCTGAAACTTTCTGACAAAGAATTCTGGTACTGTGAACCGAATGGGTATCACGAAAAGTTGCTACCGGATGTTGATAGTGTGGAAGGTCTGATCCTTGACACACTCTCTGGTTATCCCAAAGACTTAATTCGTTTGTCTTCAATTGTCACGGAAGTCAAAGAGTTTATTTCAGACCGTAAACTCTGGATGAGCGGCTCAATAGAAATAGATGATTTTGACCAGGAAGAAAAACTTGAATTACTTGCTGACTATGGCTATAAGTGGGATGGTTTTGATAACGACGCAGACCGTAACCAGATTATCTGCGAAAACCATTTTGAAAGCTATCCTCTGGACTACAGGAATGATATTTAATATTTTAATCACCAATAAAAAACAAGTATATGAGCGAAGAAGAACTGTTAGTATTAGCCGAAAGCGGTGAATGGCGTGATCGTGCAATAGAGATGATTCACCGACGCAGTAAAGCACCCTTCGACCTTATCGTAGAGTTTGTAGTCGGCCATTGGCAGAATCTTATCAGCGATGAAGAGAACCTACATAATTTTGAGATATATGAATCAGAATATTCAGAAGCTTTTAACTATTAAACGATGAGAAATTCAGAACCGATAGCATACAAGGGAATGACATTCCCTTCAGCATACATTGAAATGGGCGGTACAATCGGCACTATCCGCATTGCTACCGAATCGCTGAATCAGACTTTGAATAAGGACGGACTGGACGACGAAGATGTTCCTCGCGAAGTGGCGGACATAGACAATCAGATTGCCTACTATGTTACAGACGAAGAGTTTCAACTGCCGGTTAAGGATGTGAAGAGGATCGTGAGAATAGCTTATGATGAGAAAGAACCTGTCAGTCCTTCCATACAGAAAACCATTCGTGAACTGAAGAAGGGGGAATTCTTCCGTTTGAGAGACACTGAAACTTCCCCAGTCTGGATACGTGATGTATATGTTCCCGAACTCCGGAAATACAGTACCTATAAGTTTGATAACGTCAATCACGAACAAGCCCGGAAAGGCGACACTATGGTCTTTGTAGGCTTCACATTCTAATAACTCAAAAATAAAAAACGATATGTCAAAGAAATATCACATCATCAGCGTAAACGGTAAACAATACCTGTGCTGCAAAATCGAAGAGACCTATGTAAATGTAGCGAATATGTCTATTGGTTTCACACCGGGAGAGGACGAGTTCCAGGAAATCCCCCGTGACGAATCCTTGAAGGAGAAGATTTACCTGTACAAGGACCGTGAAGTATGCCTGACACCTTCACTCTACCCGAACGGATGGCTTGCCCTCACCGTGGAAAATCCGTACGACAAGGGCGATTTCATAGTGCTATCCACCAACATCGAACGTATGCCGGCAATGGGACTGCCTGACCGCGTGTTTGTCGATTGCAATAACGAACCCGAGGCGCTGGAGTTTCTGGTGAAGAACGGATTTGCCGAGGAAACAGGTTACAACCGTCAGAGCGGATTTGTAAGCTATCCGATGGTAATTGTTGATCTGGCGCTTGTCTACCAGCACGCCCCGGAAACATTCAGTAACATTAATATCTAACATAAATAAGGACAGACTATGAAACGAGCAACAAAAGCAAGTACTCTCAAAGCTGATATTCATTATACATTGCCAAATAAGCAGCGAATCGAATTGCTATCTGAAATGCGCATTGCTAATTTTGATTTCGGTGATTTTGACGAACCAATCAAAGAAGTTTTGAAAGCCTATTATGAAACAACAGAGCAGACGGAAAAGAAAACTATTGAGCAGAAAATAGAGGCTCAATGCTCCGCTTTTGCAGACTTTCTCGGCATACAGGATGAAGAAATCCGATCCATGATAAGCTTCGATGATTTGTCAATTGCCATAAAGCAAGCTCTTCTTGCCTAAAAAATATAATATAGTCTAATTTGATGAATGAAGAATGAGTCATACAATAATAAAAAGCATCCGCATTACTGGCAATTCGGTCATAATTACCAGAGCCAGCAACAATGTTTATCCCAGAACATACTCTACCGAAGAAGCCCGATATTACAGCGAAATTCTTCAGACAGAAGGGAAAACTGCTGTTGAGAAATTGATACTAAAACAGTATTTCGAGGGGAACTTCAAAGGGAGCGGCAAGTATAGTTTCGCAGTTTTCAGATGTCTGTTTCACGAAAAGCTCGAACGGCAAAAAGAATGGGACAAATGTAAGGAAAAGGAGTATGAGAATGAACTACTGAACAAATTCCATCATTACTTGAAAAATCCTCCGAAAAAGCAACCCTGCTATATTCGTCACATCAATACTGGCGGACTTGTGCAGTCTTTAACCACACTGCTTATCAGGTTTAATCCTAAGAAATACCGCATATTCAGTTCGGTGGATGCTGCTCAAAACTATCTGCATAACTCGTCTATGAAAATGGATGATTTTGAAGTTGTGCCTATTAGTGCCGATGTAAGCAATGAACCTGAAACAAAACAAATGTCGAGTATGAAAAGAACAATAAAATTCAGAGGCAAGGCCATTCACGATGATTGGCGTTACGGTCATTATTCCGACTTCCACAATCCCGTCGAATTAGTTGATATAACCTATTGGATTAACAATACCCCTGTTGGATATCATGTACAGGTTGATCCTGACACCATCGGACAATTCACAGAACTATATGATAAGAACAAAAAAGAGATATATGAAGGTGATATATTGAAAGTTCATATCGGGAATGGCAAATATGAATTGCGTCAGGTGTACTGGTGGCAAGGTAGCTATTGGACAAAACGAATTAAATCTTATGGCCCCTATGGTGAAGAACTTCAAACACTCTCTTACTATTTCACGAATGATATAAAAGTTGAGGTTGTTGGGAATATGCATGACAACCCTGAATTAATTAGAACCAAATAAAAAAGAATCAATGGCACAGATGACCAGAAAACAAGTAGAGACAATTAATGCGAAATGCAAGAACGGATTTGGTTTCAACTTCCGCAGTTTCCATGAGAGAGGCGATAAGAGCCTCGTAAGAATGATTACAGTCAGGGAGGAAGAAAAAGCTGTGGAGATTGGGCTCTACTGGGTAGATGAAGTTATCCACAGGAAAAATGACAACGGAGTTACTATCCCCAATTATACTGGAAATGTAGTCCCTCAAATTCTCATTTCTATTTGGACTAAGAAAAAAGAAGATCCATGCTGGCACAGTTACGGCTTAGGACCACATCACCGGTTCAGTGAATATCCCTGCAACAAACGGCTCATGAACAAGCTGTGTGAGGTGACGGAACATATAACTGATGATTTGATACGTTCCCTCTTACCGGAGAATCAACGTGAGGAATGTATGCCAACCAATAATAACTCCGATCTAATTAAATCATAATAACAAAACATGAAACTATCCGATAAAGTAAAAGCGGTGCAAAATGAGCTGATTGACGCTCTATGTAATATAAAGGAAATGCCGGAAAGTGTTTTACCGCATCTGGTATTCGTGGAAGAAGAAGATGATAAAGGTGCTCCTATTTACAATAAATACAAACTGGTCAGCATCATTCCCGAACGTAAGAGCTGTATTCTGTATAATCCGAGCACAGGAGTAAATGAGAAGGACGAATTTTCCCTGACAGCAATCGATATTGACTGGCTGGATACTATATGGAAATGGTATCTTGAATGTGCAAATATAAAGGAGAAGGACGAGCCACAATTATACGTCTTTGTCTGGCACTTCGAGCATATGGAACGCGATGCTTCAGATGAAGAAATCCTCAAGGCGTGGGAACTTCAGGAACACGAGGAGCATAATGTAAGCAGATATACACCGGACGAATTTACAGCATATATTAATGACAATATGTTTGATGATTTGCAATACTACGTCCATTGCATAATGACAGTTTAGCTTATGGATAAAGAACTCACCACCCACCAACGAGGTGTAATTTTAAGGGGCATCTGTAACGGAGCTGCTTTAAAAGATAAGAATCCTAAAATCTCTGAGAACAATACTGTCATAACATGTGATGTCCCGCTGTCCGTCTGGAATCTCTGCTCGGTCAGTTGTGACTCTGAAGCTTTTGGTATGAAAGCCAGTTTTCATCACGAGAGCCATGCCAAAATTGTCTTCTCCACAGAGGGAAAAGCAGAACTATAAGTCAAACCAAACAAACAAACAACAGATGGACAGAAATGAATACTTGCAACGCCCCTTAATAGAGGGTGTTGTATATGAAGTCACAGACGAGTCTGTGAAGATATCTTCCCCGCATACTATTTATATAATTGTCCGCAAAGAATCGGAAGTTCCACTTTCGGAGGTGGAATCTCAGTTTCGTAAGCTCAAAAAAGAAGCTAAAGAATCAGGGAAAGTGAGATTGAACGGAGTTACTAAATTCCTGCCAACTATTCGTTCACTTTATCCATCCTATCGAAAGACTCTCGAACGTACAAACACGCTTTTTGATGAAGTAGTGAAAATGATTCCCAAATTTGAAGCAGACGGTCTTCACATGGGATGCACTGATGATGAATTATTAAAGGAAATCAGGGACAAAGAATGGGAAATATCAAATTTTCATAACCTCAACACTGATTATTCAAGGTATTTGAGACTTTATCACAACGTTAAGAATGTACTTACCAGTAAGCCTTGGAGAGCGGAAAACCTGGTAAGAATAAAGATACGAATTGCATGATTTATAATGAAATGATAATATACGAAAGAAGGAAAGGCGAACTAATTCGTGAAATGGGTAATAACGGACTAAAACAAAAAACAAATGGCAGATAAAATCTTGCAAATGTTCTTCGAAAAGGAGAGGTGGACGAAAGCAATTGAAAAAGGTGTGACTAAGGATATTAGAAAAGACCAGCTTATCTTGCTGACTGACGAGCACACCAGAATAAAGATTGCGGATGCCATGCTGAAGGGGAGTTATGAAATTTCACCTCCCCATACAGCTCAGATTCCAAAAGAAAACGGCGAGTTCCGAACTGTATATGTAAATGAACCTATTGACCGGGTAATATTAAGTATTGCCAATGATTTACTGTTCGACCTTATGCCTGAAATGATCCATAGCTCGTGTAAATCATACCAGACGGGTATCGGATGCGGTAAGGTCGTCACCGAAGTCAGCCGTAAAATTGTAACTGTTGAGAATAATGGTTGTTTTGGATGGAAATCTGACCTTAGCAAATACTTTGATTGCGTTCCAATTCGATTTATTGATGAGGCATTTGACAAAGTGGAGGAGAAGCATGGCCATTCTGTTTTGGTAGATGTGCTGAGAAAATATTATCACAGTGACTTGTACTTCGATGAGAATAATAATCTTCTGGAACAATACCAGTCACTGAAACAAGGATGTGCCGTGGCCAGCTGGCTGGCGGACGTGCTGCTCTATGACCTTGACGAGGAACTATCTCGAATGAATGACTTCTATGTTCGTTATTCAGACGACATGTTGTATGTTGGGAAGGACTATGAGGAAGCCATGAACATCCTTCAGTTACGCCTTGAAGAAAAGTCCATGAAACTCAATCCCAAAAAAGTGGAATACTTGATGACTGACAATTGGTTCAAATTCTTGGGATTTAGCATTAAGGGAAATCATATTTCCCTTTCTTCCAGTCGTATCAAAACATTTCAGCGAGAGATTGAGGCACGAACAATCCGCAAACCTGGAGTGACATTAACGAAGGCTGTGAACCTGATAAATCGATACTTGTATAAAGGTAATTCTGAATTTAGTTGGGCGACACAGATACTCACGGTTTGTAATGTACGGAAAGACCTTGACGAATTGAATATGTTTGTAATGGACTGTTTGCGAGCTGTGAAAACCGGCAAGGGTAAAGTCGGTGGTCTTGGATATGTCAAGACGAATAGTAGAGGCTGTATAGCCCGGGGGCGCGGACGACACGTGAAAGCTAATCGCAGTAATACAAGCAAGGATATTCCGGGCTATTTGACCATTGCTTGTATGCAGAATGCCTTAAGGACAAGTCGGGCTGCGTATATCACTTTAGTTGCATCATTATGAGATATGCTGAACACACGGCAGATGAATGAAGAGCAAGAAATTTATATTTAAGGTATAGCAGACCAGATCATACCTGGTCATCCCCCGGCTTAACGCCCGGTGATACCCGGATTGATCTGGTTCTTACCTGTAAATATTAATGAGTTATAGCAATGTGTCACTTGTCTGACATTCATACAAAACTGAAACACAGCAGCAAAAAGTTCAAGGAATAGGTATTTATATACCCCGCGTTAAAACCAGCTCCTACAAAGTCTTGAAGAGGTCTTACCACCTTCTTCACGACTCTTCCCGAGCTGGTATCACGCGGGGAACATCAAGTGTATATAGTTTATGTGTCATTATTATGAGAACTTTTTTTCTTAGCGCAAAAGACGTGGTTCAAGGGATAATATTTAGTATGCCGGGATTACAAGCCCCTCGGCGCCGTCGGAATCCCGACTGTCCTTCCGACGGCGCCGCTATGGCTTCCAGCCCAGGCATCCATTAAATTGTTGAAGAAATGTGCCTGATATTTTGAGAACCACAGCAAACACTTAGCACAAAGTGAAGATAAAAGAAATCGGGACTAGGGTTTTAATGGTCCAGCCTTCATTGCGGCGACCGTGTCATCTCCGTTTTAACAACTTGAGATGACACGGTTCCAGCAGCCACGCTGGACATATCAAATAAATACAGTTATGTGCCATCCTAGGTGAGATTGAAAAAAAAGAACTTAGCACAAAGTAAAGAGTCAAGATTAGGGCTTTAATGGTGCAGCTCTGCAACTACTGGGGACCGACGTCAAAGACATCCAATTGGATGTTGTATTGTCGTGGTCCGCCAGTAGAATAGCTGCTCATATCAATTCAGTATAGTCATGTGTCGTCCTAAATGAGACTAATAAATGGTAATGCAGCCAAATATATGCACAAGGAATCGAATTCAATATGCAGTATTCCATTTGTATCCTGAATCCTGTCTACCTCTGTATTCAGGATACAGCATACTGTATCTATCTAAACAATAAAGCCATGCGTCAGTGATTTAGAGTGCAACTAATGATAATCGAAGAAATATGATAAATATCTATCAAGAGGCCGTTCTAGCCGTTGAGGATGGCGCAAGATTTAAGGTTGATTTCCGAACCCGGAGCTTAAAACTAGACGGCAAGTTTGTCATACAAGACGGTAAGTATGAAGGGGAGTTGGGTGTGCCGGATTACGACGAAGAAGAATTCTTTGCAAATGTGGAAGAACTCTACCGTCGCTACAAGCACTCAGTTCCCTCACAGCGCAGTGAAGGGAAACAGCGTCTCTACTTCATGGCATTGCCCGAAAAATGTTTGGACGATGATGACATGTTGTATGGCGAACGACGTGACAAGGCCCAAATAGAATTGGAACTATATGTGCTCTGTCGGATACTTGATGGATTCAAATGGAATCCGGAAAAGGCAAGCCGTTGGTTTTGGCAAAGTGAAGCCGATAAAGATTTGGTGATACTCAAAAGTTGGGTAGAGCCTGATAACAATTAAACGTTTAATAGTAAAAATGAGAAGCAAGAAAAAAGAAACAAAAGTGCAGTGCCCTCTATGCGGCACGAAGCTCGCAATCACAAAGAATGAAAAAACTACTGTAGCAACAGTGGTCAGCGAGAGTCCTGGTTCAGTAGCGGTGTACCAGGCGGTAGCCGGTCAGGGTGTGTCGAATAATCTTCCAAAGACAGCAAAAGGTCGTATAGAGGCTCTGAAAAAAGCTGGTAAGGATGTAAGTAACCTGTTTGCTATGCAAGGTGCTTTTGGAGGGGAATGTATCGCTTCAAACAAGAACGGCATACTTTCGATTCTGGATGACAACGATCCGATTTTCGATTGCATAATTGAACAAGGTACGGTGTCCAACCGACGCTTATACCGACGCTGGGTTATGGGACAAATGTTTCACATGATGTCTTATTCGCCTTCCCGTTCAAAAGAACCGTTAGGTTTTACATCTATGATCCATCGTTTAGGGTATAGCTACCAGTGGAAAATGTTAATAAACGAACTGCACGCACAGATGAAAATGGAAGGGAAAGATGCAGTCAACTTCTCTGATCGTAACCGCTGGTTCAACGCCCAAGTGGTTACAGCTATGGCAAATGATTACATTGTTTCGCTGAAAAAGCGTGTGGATGCCCTTAAAGTTCGGAATTGCAAAGGGATTCCTTACAAGCGCATAAGTAATCGCAATATTTTCGTGTCAGATTTGGAAGGTAAATTGTTCTATCCGCTGTCTGTAGCATTACAACGCATCAATTGGGCGAAAAATGCCAGTCAGCTTTATAAGGCTGCAAAAGAGTTTAATGAGATGCGTATCATCATGCCGTATGATACTCCTCAGAGTAAAGCTTGGATTGACGCTTACAAAGGCAGTGGAGCCTTTTTTACCATGCAAAACTTGATTCGTTTCCATGACTGTGTGGCTTTTGATGATTCCGAAAATCGTCTGGATAAATATCAGTCACTTTCCTTTGTCTCGAATAAGGCAGAGGCGTATAAGAATGGCCAAGGGTGGCGGTTGTTTGCGGTTCTGAAAAAAATGCTTGATGATAACAACATTAACATAAAGAAGAAGATGGCCGAGTGGCGAAAATAAAGTAAACTATTATCGCTTGGTAGGCGTGATGTGATGGACCAATATAATTTAGATCATCTTCTTCGATAGATATGGAGGCAAGCTCATGAGCTTTTGCCTCCGATTTACTCAGAAGACGATTCATCAGACAAGTAAAGATATGCCCCGGCAAAGTAATCACATCTTTTTATAATGTAGCGATACTTTAAAGCCATAAAGCTATGCTTGTAAATAACTTGTTATAATGTCCTTTATAAAAGGAAGAATTTAAGCTAAAAAAAAGTAGGTATGAGTAATAAGATGTGGACAAAGACCAATGACTACTATAATAGGGAGACCGTTAATGAAGACGTTTATAGTCGAAAATGTCGTTATGGCAAGATATTTCTTATAGATGCTCCCGGCAGTTTTACCTATACATTTAGTTGCGGTGCAAATAGCGAGTATTCTTTTACAGGAAGTTTTTTGGGGTGTCCAAAGATAAGTAACGTGAATCAAGCAATGGATGTACTTGACAAATTTGCTGTTTTGTGGTTTAGTGATAAAATGTTTGATCTTAATAAGTTTTTAGCTAAGTATAAATAATGATTGGATATAAGCCAATAAGATTCATCAATTACACTATCTACTTGCCGCTTTCTTATTAATTACAGACTGTTTGATCCGGTTGTATAACTTAACTATGAGCAAAACAACATAGTTAAGTTCATAAAATGGCGACATGTAATAATAGTCGAATTTTGTTTTCATAGCGACAAAATTTTAGTGCTTTCACAAAATAGCATATTTTATTGAAATAAACAAATTATTATCATTTTAATTATAATTGAAACGAGAAAACATGTGTGAAGCTGAGCAATATTTACGAGATCCTGCCAACCCATCTACGTTGTATATCAGAATAGGTGGGAAGAGACGGAAGATATTCTTTATAGAATATTCAAATGTATTTGGAATCGTGGCAGAGGGAAAACGGAAAAGTGGTCCTGTTTTCACTGATTGGGATAGTATTGAGAAGGTATATTATCCTGTTGCAACAGAACGAAAGCAAAGGAAACTTGTCAGGAAGTATCAAAGATTGGCAGATAAAGCTACGTTTACCAATCCTTTTATTCGTTCGATTAAGAATGCTGACCTTTCTAAGAGTCTCAACGATAATAATATCACAACCGGGGGGAAAAATGAAGGTGAGGTAGTCTCGCTGGAAGCCATTCGGAAATGGTGTGGAGAAGCTAACTGTCGGGCGTTTAAAACGGCAATACAAAGTAAAAGCGATTTCAAATCTGGACGTTTTGAATTTCGTGGATATGATGGGAGTTTAAGCGTATCCGTTTACAAGGAAGGTGAAACTTATTTGCAGCCTGGAGATATCACTGCCCAGTTTTCTAAGGAATATAAAGGAGGCGGTAATGGATATTACTATTTGCTAATCAATGATGGCAATTTTATAGGTTATGATATTGACTAATAGCTAAATAATAAATCAATGGAAGAATTGGAAAACATCTCAGAGAACTTACGGAAACATGGAAATACTTTAAAACTGGTTGATAATAAAGGTGAACCAATGGTTTATGATGAGAAACAGCAACTGTATATCACCGATATTATGGTTCAGGAAGATGGAACAGTCTGTGCTCTTGTGCCATTAGGGTACTTCTCAGATGAAACTATTCAACTTATTGAAAAGCTAACCTTTTAAAGAAAATAATGTGTTGAAAACATGAAACCGATTATTGTTTATGTGTACGTTCCGGCTGTTGGGGATTTTGTTCATTGTAATTGGTGTGAAAATATCATGCTATTACCTCATGGTGCTGATAAATGTCCTATATGTGAGGAAACCGGATATTTTGCTTGGCAGGAAGGCGATGATATTGAAAGATTACATGAATTGGCCGAGGAAGAAGTTGAAGCACTAGGATATCAGACACAACGATGTCCAGATTTGAAGGATAACGAATGTTTTGAAGAAATATTTATGAAGGAACAATTATGAAGCTATTACTAAACAAAAGTATATTTCACGACCGTTGGTACGAAGGAGCTAAACAAATTGAAAGTAATTACAAGTCGGTTGTCAAATGTGAGTTCAATAATCAGATGAGTTCCGCTGGTGATTGGAACGGATATCTTTTACAGAAAGCCGGTGATGTTTTTTATGCTATCCCAGTGTTTCAGACAAATCTTTATCCAACCCGAGGGTATAGGACTACTACCGGAAAATCAAAAGTCTGTACCCTTTATACTAAATATGTGGATATAACTGTTCAGGACGTTTGGAACATCATGTTATGTATTATAGAAAATCATTATCCAATAGAAATACTCCGACAAATGTGGAACTTCTTGGAGGATGTCTGCATAGATAAGGATGAAAATATTGACACCGATTTTTTATTATGGGGAAAAGGTACATATCGTATGGATATTTGGCACTGGTTTGATGAACTATGTCCTGTCAGCCTTGTGAAAGATATAATAGAATATGAAGAAGAAGGTTGAAATATCGTAGCAAGGAATCAAGAATCATTAAATGCCATTTACTTGGCAAGTATTAATCAATAAACTTATTTTAAAATGGAATATTACACAGTAAATATCGATGGCACCGAGGTTAAAGTGTCCGAGTTCCGTATCAAATGCCTCTTTGGTGAGCTTTCTGAAATAGAGGATGTGAACCAACAACGTGCAACTATTATTGCACAGAATGAAGCTAAAAAGAATAAATGTCTGATAGTTGCCGGTCTTAGTTTTTATGCCGGCCTGATAATGGGTGGCGAACTAGTAGTCGGGAAGCCTCTTTGTTTCAGAGTTGATATCTATCCAATAAAATGGTATGTGACAATAGAACACCTGCCGACTGGCGTTTATTCCTTGTATGCCTTCAATATGGATAACCTGAGTCGGTATACTCGGGCTTTCATGGATAAAAGTGATGCATTGCTGTTTTGCGCTAATTATTTTAATGAAAATGTAAATGTTAAGAATCGATACGAAACAATTGAAGAATTGTTCAATGCCAGTACCGTGCAATTGCGACATGATTCTCGTGAGGTTGCTTTAGCGAAACAAATCGAGGATTCTATCAATAGCTCATCATTCGATGAAAATAAATTCGCTGAAGCTGTATGCTGCATGCATAAAACTCTTGAGCAGAAATATTTCCGAATCACCAAACGCTGTATGCTTTACAGAGCTGCCAATAGTAGAGGGGTCGATGGCCGTAATCAGGCATCTTATGACATGTGCCATAGACTTACTCCAATATTGCAAGAGTCAGGTCTTCCTCTTATTTAATAAACGACTATGAATTTAGACAAATCTATTAAAGCGTTACGTGCTCAGACAAAGTCTGCTGCAAAGAGCCACGATAGCATGAAGGAAAAGTTGCTTGTTCTCATTAAAGAGTATTTGAAATCTAAGCACGAACACACTGTTCATTTCTTCCCGGACGACGAGGATATTCTGTGTATGCTTGAATCGCGAAGTTTTTACCCTTCCTCTGCAGTAGTATTTGACACGAAAGGCTTTTCGGCTAGCAGCACCATTGATACGATAATGCTCAAAGTTGATGAATTTGTTGTCATAACAGCTGAGAGCGGTTCTGTAAGCAAAGGTGAGAACCTACTGTACGAAGACCTTGTTGGAATATGTCAAAGCATAGATAAATATGAAGAGGCTCTCAGGATAGGTATTCATAATGAAGTTGGGCGTAACAAATGGAAAATGAATGCTATTATCACTTTGCTTAACAATACCGGAAAAACGTTTGAAAACGCCCGTGATTTTGTAGAGCTCTACTGGCAAACTGACAAATCCGAGGAGCATAATATTGAGCATTTTAATACTAAAATCCGATGAAACACAAATTTAAAGTGGGAGACTCTGTAATAGGCATTAAGCCTCCTGATGATATTCCTGCCAAAGTGGTAGAACTGTTGCCGCCCAGGGGTGGACTTGCTGTTGTAAAGATCGAATTTACAGATGCCAAGGGAACAATGACCACAAGTATTCACGAAAACAGGTTGAGACATTATGATTCGCATCCAGCTGTAGAATCTTCCTGCTTCCGTAGGCAGGACATATTTCGGGATAAGATGGTCGAAGACTATAAGGCAGGTAAAATTTCAAATCCGGTTTATAAACCTTACCTGGATTGGAAATCAGGGATTGTCCCCCGTCCGACTGTAACAGAGTCGGAGGCCCGAAGTATTATAAATGAAGCTTCAAGAGAGCTTGAAACCTATTTTGACCGATATCCTGATGCCTTCAAACAGTTAGATACACATACAGATGATGATGATGTTTGGCAGAACTTCAAGGAATTCGGGGAAGACAAATACATAGTGTCCTATCTGTATAATATCGAGTCTGAACTAACTACTATTTTACTTGGTGGCTTTTTGCGATAGAAATTAGAGACGATAGCCAGCTTAGTCGTGAATCTTATAACCAAAGAAGTATGGTATATTCCAGATTTTTGCTATTTTGTAATTACATACTCAAACTCTATAACGATGGTCAATAAAAATAACTTTGCATCCAATAAAAATGGCTTGGTAGCTATGATATTGTGTATGGGACGGGTCTATTGTCCTGGAAGCGGCATATATGATACGGAAGAATTTTGTTTGCCTGCAACACAGGAACAAGCTGAAAAATGCCAGGCGATAATTGATGAGAGTGGTATGTATTACAATCATGAGATTCAGGCAGTCGTTGAAAATGACTTCGATGTACTCGAATGGAGAGAGAAGAAAAAGATGGTGAACAATTCTCGATTCTGATAAATAACCAGTTAGTTAAATCTATGAAGCCTGTTCGATTTCGGTCGTTCAGGCTTTTTTTATTACCCTACCATGATACACTGTAACGATCTGAAAAGAGAAGTTTTCGGCGAGAAACATGAAAAGTTGAAAAACGAATACTTCCCAATTGTAGAGATGCACATTGAAAGTGAACTTAGACGGCAGCATTATTGCCGGATAGATACATTTTGCAGGTTTAGTGAAAGTAATTTCCAACTAAGCTATGAGATGGTCATGGAACTCGCAGAGAAATTAATCTCGCTAGGATACAATGTCAGTTATCCACATGGTCGTGACCGTGCTTGTATCAAAATCAAGATGATATGACAAAAACTAATAAACGAACAGAAAAATGACAGATTTAGATCATGAATTTAGAATTGGAGACGTGACGGTTCAGATAATGAAAAACCGGGATTATCATGTAAAATGTCCCGTGACACCAGAAGCTATTGTTTCGAAATGTCGTCCGTTTGAGTACTATCATTTGCTGGAACGCGGTGAGTTATGCGACATTTATCTTAATCTTCACCGGGGATGTTATGCAATCTTTATAGCAGACGTTCTGCAGAAAACAACAGTTAAGACAATTGAGGAAGCCAGAGAGTTTGTTCAGAACCTGAAACTAGAGAATGCTTTAGAGTCCCAATGTTCATTTGCATCGTTTAAGCGTGATGCCTGTATCCCAGGTTTTGCTTTAACCAACTTGAGAAAAGAGGGCGCCCTTCCCCGAACAGTAAACAAAATACAGAGTAACGCCATAGTCCTGAATGCTCCAGAAAATTATAGAAAAGTGAGCTGGCTTGAATTCCCACCGGCATCCCTGGTTGAATATAACAGAAAATATCTGCGAATCTACCGGGCAGGTCTTCGATTCTATACTGAAGAGGAGAAAATAGCCCTTTGGGGGTGGGAACAGCAGAGAAATATTGAAGCTGAACAGATGGATGCGATTTCCGGTTCCAACTCCCAGTTGTATAGACAAGACGCTTATTGGAAAGAAATAGGAATGCCATATATGTATTCGATGTCAGTGGTACGTGGACTTAAAAGGAATCTTACGGAGAATCTTGTACAGGACAAAAGTATCAAAGGAGAACTTGCACTTGAGTACAAAGTGGATATACCTCTAATAACGTAGTAACTAATAACACATACAGCTTTACAATCACAATTTAAACGAATGTCAGGCAGTAGATTCATTTCTACTGCCTTTTTTATTTCCACAAAACAAGTAATCCTAATATTAATCCATAAAATTTTGAATTATGAATGCATTAGAAACCAACCCAAAAACTTTTGATTTTGCAACCAACAACGTAGAAGTCATGAATTTAAGTACCTTGCAACGTACTTATCAAGAAAATGACACGGCAGGTCGTCCTATTAGTGGTATCTATCATTTCCAACTTATCCTTAGAATACTGGAGATTTGTAAAAGTCATGGTTTGAATCACGAAATCGAAGAGATTTTTGCCGCACAGAACAAGCAAAAGAACTTTCCTGGTGTAACAATTAACCCTCAATATGAAGCTCTCCATGGAGAGAAAGCAGTTGAGGCACACGCTTTACGCCGTGTATTTACTACTATCCGTTTGAAAGATCATGAAACAGACGAATTGACAACTACTTTGGCCATTGCTTTTCATCAAGATGGAATCCAAGTTGCCATTGGCCCCTGCGTGAAGATTTGCCATAATCAATGTGTCCTTTCTGCAGAGCGAAGTGCTTGCAACTTCGGTAAAGATAAGGTGAGTACGGAAGGGCTTTTTGAGAAAGTTGATGAGTGGTTGGGTAACTTTGATACTCAAATGAATGAAGATCGGGCACGTATCAACCGTTTGAAGACAACTATCCTTTCTGCTCAGGACATTTTGACAATCATCGGTCTTCTTACTACTTTCCGTGTTGCCCATGACAGTAAGGACAAGACTCTCTCTGCAAAAGTGAAGAGTTATCCTCTGAATCAGTCACAGATTACAGTCTTTACTGAGGGGCTAATCAAGAAGCAAATGGAGAACAGTCAGCTTACAGCTTGGGATGTTTATAATGTCGCCACTGAAATTTTGAAGCCTGGTAGGGCCGAAATTCCATCGATGCTCAGTCAAAATATTGCCTTCGTTGATTTTCTCTTTAAATACTATGCAGGAGATACAACGTCAGATGCTTTGGAACGTGGGATTCTTTCTATTCCTGAATAAGAGGCTACGATAAATAACACAACAAGGGAGGGGTTTGTCCCTCCTTTCATTAGGCCTGATATAATATCACAAAAGAGTTAATGAACTGTAAAAAAGTAGAGATTCTACAACAAGCCCAACTAAAATTCCCCTAGTCGTGGAAAAGCCCATACTATAAAAAATGAAGAATATGAGTGAAAATATGACTATTACACGAATAACTGCGGTAAAAAGCAGTATGAAAAAAGAGGAATTTGACCGGTTTGTTTTTGGTAAGCTGGGATGTAACAGAAAGTATGATATTACCCCTACAGGTGATTTAATTCATACTTACTTTGGTTTGAATGAGTATGATAATTTTATCCGCTTTTTTAACAGTATACCATTTGTTCAGATATCAATCGGGAGCCTTTATTCTGCCGAGTTCATATGCGAGAGATTTTTGTGTAGTATAACTTGGGGCGAACATGCTATTCAGGTCGTTTTCTATGAAAGCCGAGAACGGTTGATAGAAACGGTTCGTCGCTCACAACAACATATACTCAATCAACTGGAATACAGAGATCAATTGCCCACAGAATTACTACTGGCATTTAGTGACGTATTATTTCATAAGTAAAGACAAAGTAATGAAAATATATAATCCCCGAAATCAGATTATCCGTTTGAATGTAACTGGAGAAGGTGAGGAGAAATACCGCCTTTCGCTATGCGAAGCAACACTTGAAGAAGTAGTTTGCATGTGCAATAGGCTTTTACAGGGCTATCCGCAAGGCCCGGTTAGAATAATGAATGATAGTACTCCCTATATTCATGTTCATATCAGGGAGCATTGTGAAGGAACCAACCGTAGAGCGTCGTCACTTCGCGCTAGTGGCCTTACAGTTTCCCAGTTTCGCAATATGATTTTACATGAGATAGCAAAAAGAGAAGAAACCCATAATCCCGATACTACAGAATGTGTACAAGTTCAAGACAATTAACCTGGCATGGAACAGATGCAAACCTTGCCACCAGTCTATTAGAATATGGTCTGGTTATCCGTTATGTTTCACGCCGAAGAAGTTGGCAGTGTATTTACCGTAATGACTATGATGCAGATAAATATTGTGATGGCTGGATAACCGAACAGGAACTTAAAGACATGTTCCTTTCAGGTTGGGCCAAAGATAAGCTTATAGACTTCTGCCGGTATGTAGGTATGTCCTGGTTGGATTGGTTGGGGGCTTCTGTAGCATCCCGAATATCGGATGTCATAAGCTACTTCAATTCTATGGATGTCTTCGGCCATGATTATTCTGCTGGAAGAACTCTCGAAGAAGTGGCCAGGGAACTAAGGATTAAGAAAGAAGATTTATGTTTAAACGTTCTATAAATTGATTCATCATTATGAAAGTATCATATAGTACCTATTATTCTTTTAAAGATAAAGACGGGCAAAAGCATTCGATGACTTCGCAGCTTTACCAAGTTGGAGTTTATTTGATTCTCAACAACAATTCCTCTTTGCAGGCTAGTTCTACGCCACAAAAGATGAAAAAAGTACAGGATAAATTAAGAAAAGATGAAGTTGCCGGACGGATAACTGAGCTTGTGCTTGGTCCGGAAATTACAGTATCGGATGATTCTGGTCTATGGAAAGAGGTTGTTTCCCAAGATGAAATTTTTGTTCAGAAAGGGATGACCTATAAAAGTAAAAGCCAAAATACGAAAAAGGTCTATCATTTCACAATAACCGAATTAGTCATTGGTGATGAACGAACTGAATGCATGGTGACTTTCACTTCCAGTCCCAAGTGCGATGAATTATCAAAATGTAAGATAGACGACAATACTTTTAAAGCTAATATCTTTTCTTTTCAAAGTTCTGTTGAACTTGATCCCAAGCAATGATTTAAGTCTGATATCTGGGAGGATAAAATATTCAATTAGATAGAATTATAACCAATTTATTATACATAAAGCCTATGAATTTTGCATGTGCTCAATTACTTGATATAGTAGGGCAACTAAAAAAGACGATAGAGAATCCAACATTGCAACAGCAAGAACTGATAAAAGAGCTGGAACAGGAAATTGTGAGGGAAGGCAAATATTATCATGTAGAAGCCTTAACAGTAGATTCGATGAGGGAACATGGTTATGATGTAACTGAAAAAGATTCTGCTGAAATAGAAAGGATTGCTGACAAAATAGTTATGGATCAGGATGAACTTTGGCAAGCTGTAGAAGTTTGGGCAGAGGGCAGGAATCTCAAACGAATAGAAGACGATTTTGATTTAGGGGAAAGTGAGGAGAATAATGATTAGTGTTGATATTATTATGGGCCCTGCTGTAAGGGAGTATAGAAATACGGGTAAAATTCCATCTGATGACTGGCTGGAAAAAAATGGTGGTGTCGTTAATCAAAGATGGTTTGAAACAGAAAAAGAATTTGAGGCTTATAAGTCTGGATTGAATGACGCTAGTGGTTACGAAGATGCAATGACATTACCGCCTGTTATTATTAATCCGACACACAATGAGCTTGCGCCTGATACCAAGGAATTATGGGGTGTGACTTTCAGATATGACTTTGGTGATGGGTATGCCTCACGGACTTTGGCAATTTCAGAATGTTCTTTGTTTGGTTCTGAAGATGAAGCAAATGATTGGATATCGAAACGTGAAGGATGGAGTTATGATACTGCTTTTTCACCTGAAATTAGCAGTGAGCCTAAAGCTGTATTGATAGATCGCTGGCAATCTTAGTGCTTGCGATGGAGTTAGAAGTACTAATAATCAAAATAAATAGCCAATGTTCAACGATGAGAGAACTTTAAACAACATACATGCGGACCTTGATGTCAGTGTATCGCATGGAACTATGAGACGGCAAGACTTGATACCTGTTTTTTTAACTATCCTTCGTGATACTCCTGAATATGTTCAGGTTATGAATGTTGTCCCCGCTCATGCCTTAGAAGATGAAGGAGCCGAATGGTGGAGCAGCGATGATGCAATAATGTTTCTCGAATCATTATTCGAAACGTTGGACATGTATGCTCCGCAAGGCTACTACTTTGGGGCACATCCGGGTGACGGGTCAGATTATGGATATTGGAAACTGGAAAAATAGAACAGGCAGCAAATGAATAAAGAACAAGCCAAACGCCGGGCAAATCTACTATACCGACTTCGCCAAAAGGGCATTCGCTGTCGGACACGGCAATATACAGTCTATTATCCGTATGGAGAGGACCCGACTATGGTGCCTGAGATTTGCAGCCTGAGAGAAGAGTTTCATTTCGTTGTACAATTTGAAATTGTATAATACATACAGTAGTGTATAAATAATAAATTAATATGGATAAAGGAACTAAATTTGATATAGCTCTCACACGTACCGAGGCACTGTTTTTATTAAAGCCCGGTGGTGACGGGGCAAGCATTTGTGATAAGAACAATGTTGAGATCATGTGCAAAGAGTATGGAAATGATGATGATTGGGTGGGGGTTGGCACTGATGATTATGAAACTATTTTGGAGGATGATGTAACGTATAAGACTTTCGAAATCTGGCTTTCAAATGTGCAAGGAGAAGCAAAGATACGCCAGCTTATTGAGAGTCTGAATATTCCGGAAGAGAAGCTCCTTACTATTGCTGTATTATGTACCGGCACTAATGAAGTAGATATAATCACAACGAGAATGGTCAATGATGATGATATGATTGAGACTTTTTTATCATGCCATTGCCAGTATGATCTTGATAATATAAATTGGATGGCCGGCAACGAGATAAAGGTTAGTTATTTGACTGAGAAGTCTTTTGGTGCAGACTGTACTTCGGTCACTGGAGAAGTGTCGGACGTATCCACTCTCTCATCAGAGAAACCTTTTAAACCGAAAGTAGGGGATAAGGTGTGGTTATTCAACAGAGATCGCAGAGATAAAAACAGTGACCGCTATGGTGAAGTAATCAGGAAAGCCCGAAAGTATCTTTATGTAAAAACGGGTCTTCATTCTGAAGAACGGTTTGATATTGAGACGCTGGAGCATGACAACGGTGAGTGCAGCCCGTGCTATGATTTGTTTAGCTCTCAGGAAGAATGCGATTATCATCAGAAAGCAATACAAAGCAGGTGTGAAATTAGCAACAATCTGTACCGGCTTCTCACTGACGATGAAGCGTGCGTACTATATGGTAGATTGCTCCAACGGAAGGATACAATGGAATGATGAAGAAAATACGGCGTTTTTTTAAACGGGTCAGACAGAATGTTGCTAACAAGATGGATATGCGAAGTTTGAAATTCGAATACCTTTCGAAGTCCGTTAATGAAAGGATGTTTAATTATTGCTATACATATAATATTCCGTTTTCTTTCGACGGATATCAAACGTTGGAAGTAAGAATAAACAAGGAGTTTTCTGAAGAGTTTCTAAAACGCTTTGAAGAAGACGACTGGAACGATTAAAAAAAACATTATGAGAAAATTTCAATTCATAAGATTCGGAGGTAAAGTCCAATGGGTGAATGATTCTACTGATACTTGTCGAATCATGCAGGTTTGCACTCCGACTCCGGAAGTGATTACAGAAGACACAACCATTAGTCTGATTTTAGCTGACGAAGATGAGTGTGCTGAAGAAGAGCAGTCAGTTTCTTATGCCGTTAGAGCCGGTGAGTTGACTCCTTTTCTGACTTCTTATCATGACGGATTCTGGCAGGTTATGCTGGCTGCACTGGAAAGTGGCAGCAATGCTTCTGTGGTACGTACTATCCTTAAGAGTTTTAGCTTATCCTATGAAGAATGCATGTTACTGATACAGCGTTTTGATCAGTACAAATCAGAATTTGGAGCGATTATTAACTCACACTTTAAGGTTAATGAGAATGCTTCACAAGATAGTAAATCAGCGTGGATGCGTTTGGGAGCTACCATCACTGGCAGTAAACAAGATATTGAGAAAGTATTGCAAGGGGACGAAACTATGCTCCGTAAACTTTTAAAGGAAGAACGCTTTCAGATTGAGGGCAACACATACATCCCAGAGGTTTCCGTTACAGAATATAATACTGACAATGGTACTTGTTTTGAAGAAACCGAAGTGGAGTTTGAATTGCAATAATAGGTATTAATGAAATACCAAGTATATAGTTATATATCAAAACGATTAATCAGGAATAAAAAATGAATACTCAACAATTAATTCGTTCACTGAGAAACAAGGTTACGAAAAGGGAACAGGACAAGCGCAGGCATCGCCAAGGTGTACTTCCCGTTGTATATCCCGCTCGACTAAGAGAGAATCTGTCAAATTTGATAAGTAGAACAGTTGTTGAACCAATTGTAAAAGCAGTGAATGAGGGTAAGGGACGAACTGTTTCATTCCAATTTGGAACCTCTACTGGCTTCTATTATTTGCTGATCCGTCAAAAAAAGTTTGCTGTGCTGTATGTGCCCAATCCTGCATCAGGCCAGATATTCATAAAGTTCCTGAATGTTCACGGAGCACAATGTACGGATGCCAAGGTTTTGAATGATACCGACCAAATAGTTGAATATCTGAATGATTTTAATAATCAAGAATGAAAAAAAACAACCGATGCCAGTTTATTGGCTAATGCTAAATATTAATATTATGAATTTAGATAAAAATTACTTCATAACAGACCGCCAGGAGCGACTTAAATTACTTTCCCTTGAAGATTTTGCACGCTTTATTCAACAATTCGAAGTTGGAGACAGTGTAAACCTGTATATAAATATCGACCAGGAAAAAAGAACGGCGGATGAATTTATAGGAGTAAAACTTGCAGCATGGAATGAAGAAATGTTCTATCTGTTAGGTGGCTATAATTATGGGATTTATACGGTACAAGGACTCAATGAACCGGAATCCGACAAGGAATTTATAAACAACATAATGGAAGCCATTACTTATTTTAGACATACTGATACTGTTGGCGTCATGCTAAATCCAGGTGACAGTTGGAAAGAGGTGTGGATAAATGATGAGCTGGCTGTCAGTTTCGATAAAGGTCAAGGTTGTTCCGGCTTTTCACAGGAGGATACAGATATAATCCATGAATATCTCTTGAAAAATAACTGTTGGCTAATGCCTGTTATTGATGGAAATGGCAACCGCAATAGTTCACAAGAAATGTGTGACATCTTCGGAAATGAGTGTTCCTGTATATTGTGTAATTGCATTTCTCTTAAAGGAATCCGACCTGCATTGGAACAGCCTATTATTGCCACAGGGAAAGCCAATGAAGAATACCAGGCAGAAAAGCTTCGTGAGATATTGATTGGAATCATAACTCGGGCTGTTGAGCGGAACAACCAGTGTATCGGAACTTTTTATAAGAACATTGGTGTTCATCATTGTCGGGCAAATGTGGAGGTGGAATATGAAAATACCATTGTTGTAAATATTCGGAATAATGATTTCTCTACTTATGGAGGTTATGATGCTGCGCATGTCTATGACCTTTATATAGACCCGGTTACCTTTGAGTTGATGTGTTCTTTGAACGGTGAGAGTGGAGATGATTATGATGAGGCTATAAAGGTTGTACAGTTGGAAGGATTACTGAGAATCGTAGAATGGTTGAAACAGTACAATTTCTTGTTCGAAGGCGAGTTTGCTCCGATGTCACCGAAATATTACTGTTCCAATTGTGGTTCGTCAGACGTTCAGCATCAGGCATGGGTAGATACAAACAATGGCAATGAATATATAAATGATGCCGGAGATGTGAGGGACTCAGGAAATAATTGGTGCAACCGTTGTGAAGAGCACTATCGTCTGTGGACTCTCGAAGAACTTCACGAGGAAATGCTGGACTGGTTTATGAGACTGCCTTATGATGTCCAGGAAAAATTGAGCGGTCACAAATTTACTGGTAGCTATGAAGAGCTTGAAGCTGCTTCGCGGAAGTATTGGAATTCTCTCTCGGAAGAACAACAAATCTCTTTATGGAGGAAGGATAATGAAACAGAATAAATATTTAATAGAACTGACTCCGGAGCTAAGGAGTTTGGTGAAAACGTTAGTAATGGCAAAGGCATGGGTAGAATCTGTCCATCCCATTGTTACAGGATACCAAAAACATATATTGAAAGAGATAGGTGCCGTTGATGAGAAAGGGGAACCAATTACTAATCCTCTAATGGACTTTTCTATGGATGAGGGGTTGTTTAAAATCTATTCCGCCAGATGTGTTGAAGAGGCGGCCCGAAATGGGTTACAGCATGAACCCGAATGTTGTCCTTTACTTGAAGCTGAAAGTCTCGAAAGAGAGGCTAAAAGGGCTTTCGGTACGTATATTATTTCTAAACTTCCCGGGTGTGAGAGCATGTCTTATGATGATCTAAATGGTTTCTTAAAAGATGCAGACGGTAAAATCAAAAAGGATAAACTGGGAAGATATATGTTTCAAACAGAATTGGTCGTTGATGCAGGTCTGAAGATTCTTGTTCCACAAATGGCAGATGAACTGGAAGAATTGAAAAAGGATTTTATGTCACCTGAAAACACCAAAAAAACAAAATCAGAAGAAAGGACAATAGACGAATGAAGAAAATAGATCCATGCTACGAGTAAATGTCATTGGCTGAGCCACCTGAAGAAACAACCCCTATAATTGGATGGTATATTAATGATCCTGTACCATATATGCTGTATCGCAAGGAAGAAAAATACTATTGCAATGATAAATGCGATAATGATTCTCTGATGATAAGTCCTCCAGATTACTGGATGTATGTTCCTAGCCCAACGGTCTTGATAGTCAGATAGTAGTTCCTGGATATCTACTTGAAGTAAAGCAGCCTGGAGCCGAAGTCACTTGATCGTCATTTTCCTTTTCTCTTTGGGCTTGGATATTTCTAGTAACCATGCAATTGCAATGCCTATCCCAGCTCCGGCAACGGTTTCCAAGAAACGTAGGGAACTATTAACTATTGGAGGGATTTGCGGACTTTTCTGTGAGATAAGCATGATGACAATCAGCGCTATCGTTGCCATTTTTCCATTATCCGGTATGCTGAACATCATACAGACAATTTCCAAGACAAATACTGTTATGATGAGTCCTTCTACTGAAAAGGGGAATATCAACAAGTAGATGGTCGCAATGACTGCTCCGATAAATGTTCCCAGAATTCTGAGCCATCCTTGCCTTATCGAAGTTTTGAGGTCTGCTTGCAGAGCCACTACACTTGCTATGGCAGCCAGCATGGCACCAAAGTAACGGGACTCATCATGAAAACTCCCGGTCAAGTAGAAACCGACCAGATATGAAAGTAAAACAGCAATGCTCTTTGCAACTGCCATTTTCATATCTACTTTTTGGAACAACTTTACGACGCTTTGCTTCATATTATGGGTAAAACAAAATATGGACATCAAAGGTTGCGTGTCGTTCCAAGTAACAAGAGGTGAATGCGACAGTTGTATATAAAAAATATACAGAAAATCAATGAAAATATTAGAAGAACTTTTGAAACAACTCGGATGCGGAAAGGTGTTTAATAAAGAAGGGCAATTTACTAAAAAGGGCTCTGAAACCTATAACCGACTGCAAAAATCTTAATGGATATTGCAACTTTGACCGGAATTAGTACTGAAGAGATTTGTCGTGCAATTGATGAAATTAGTGGTGAGAACTACTAGACAATCATATATTGTGTTATGAAGCAACTATAAGATAAAACATTTGTGATATTAAATAGAGTATAACAGTAAAGAAAAAAATATGAAATATTATAGCTGTACATCAATGGACAATTTTATATCAAGATATATAGAGAGGGGTGGTCAAGCGTATTGTATAGATGACGGAGTTCTCACTTCTGGTGACTGGATATTGTTTGATACCAGAGGTAAGTTGAAATTCTGTATAATAAAAGAGGTGTATATAAATGATTGGCCTTCAGGCCAAACTATAAGGAGATATAAAAAGCTACCTAAGAAATATAAAGAATTATTGAGTAACATGTAGAATTCTAACTTAAAAATACGATAATGAGAGAAAATCTAAAAAAACATAAGATTGGCTACGACTATAGAAAATTCAAAAAAATAATCACGGGTAGAATTGTTCATTTTGATTATGAAACAGAGCCAAATTGTATCGTTGAAACATTTGGCACAACTAATCCTCAAATTATTTCAGCCATTTACCCAGATGCAAAAACTGCACCGCCAGGAAAAAAGACGGGTTATTTTTATTATTTTGATTGCGTATGGGTAATTTGGCGTGAGTTTAAAATTAAAGACTTTCTTGCAGTGTGGCCTACGGGCTGAGCTAATAGATGGTTGGCATAACTTTATAAACCGATAATAAACAAATAAAATAATGGAAAGAAAATTCGAAAAACCTTCACAGGTCGTTTTAACTTATGTGAATCAAATTCCCCCATCCAAACGTGTAAAAACTGTAAGTTCATCAGATAGCTATGGAATTCTGTTGCAATGTTATAATCCTCAGACTATTGAGCATCACATGGAAGTAAAAGCACTACTTCTGAATCGAGCATCGGAAGTACTGGGAGTTATTGACGTGGGTTCCGGTGGAAATGTTGATAGTCCGATTGATACAAAAGCTGTTTTTCAAGCAGTTTTGCTTTCAAATGCGTCAGGTGTCATTATTGCTCGTAACACTCCGTCCGGCTTAAGGTCTGCCAGTATGCAGGATATAGCAATTGCTGATCATTGTGGAAAGCTTTGTAAATTGCTAGATATATTATTACTAGACTATCTAATTATTGATGGTAATCAGTTTTATAGTTTTGTAGATGAGGGTAGATTATGATAAAGGCAACAGTAATTTTCGGCAAGTCTGCCGTACGAGAGTTTGAAGAATCTGACGAAATACCATCAGATAAATGGTTGGAAGATCATGGAGGGGTAATTGACGAGAAGGAGTTTAATACGCTTGCAGAATACAAAGCTTATGCAAAGGGGCTTGACGATGCCCAAGACTGGGAAGAAACTGTTTTATTCGATCCGGAGTTTACCGAAGACACCATCGCAGACTGTAAACACTGCCAACAGTGGCGAGCATACTTCTCCGACCGTGAGAGCAAGACTTATTGCCCCGATTGTGGAAAACTGATTATTCACATAACCGAAGATACCTTAGAAGAAAATGGGTAGAACCTATTTCCGATCTCGCTTATGAGAATTTGGCTAAACACTGGTTCAAACTGAAAAGTATAACAAACAGGCCTGAGAAATAGAACTCAAGAATTAATAAAGTAGATTGCGTGATAAGACCTATAGCTTACCTGTGACTGTTCTCGAAGAGCATTCTGTATTCGCTTTCTAATAATCCTTCTACACGAGGTTTATAAACGCTCTTTATGGTTTCCTGCCTGTTTATTCCATTTTGAAAAAAAATTATTGTTTGATTTTGCTCTCGGATAATAATGCTCAATACTATGATTACAAAGATAAATACGATGTAGCTTAATGCGACAAGATATGTAATTTCTTTGTTAAAGTAGAAAAAGTTCTTGAAACTGTTTTTCAGGCTGCTCATGCTCATGTTTTGTTATTAAGGTTAAAAAAGAACGTGCCCAATTCAATACATTGCCCTTCATAGAGGTAGCGGCAAGCACCCAGCGGGAAAGCATATATTAAACGGGCACGTATATTGAATAACAAATGCAATACACGAGCACCGTTCAATCTGCTTCCCGCTTGAAAAATTGCCGCTTTTCTACGAGGAAAGACTGAACGTCACAATAGTGCTCTATTTGAGCACCGCCACAAATTTAGCGAAAAGAAAATAAAAACAGCCGTAATTATAAAAAAAAGTCAGGCATGACTATTAATCTGGTTTAATGTTTTTCGATAGAATTTCCATTTTAATCCTGTAATTGGTAAGTAATAATATATTTACAAAGTAATCAATAATAATTAAAAGCTATGACAACAAAAACAGTATCTCTTATAATATGTGTGGATTTAGAAAATCCGGATGTGGAAAAAATAACCAATGATATGGCGGATGATTTGATAGGAGACTATGTCAGTATCTCAGATATGGGCGAATAAAGAATGAAGCAGTTACCGTTATTGCATATAAATATAGATAATTATGGAATGTATAATCATCCGCCTACCAAAAAGGAAGGCGGGAGAATGGCTGTAATTATTCGTGATGTGGTCTATGATAATCGTATTTTACTTAAGAAAGGAACAAAGGGGGCGGTTATTTCTTTTGGAAACTTCGGATTATACATGAAGTTCAAAGATTATAATGCCTGGTTACGGCAAAAGCCTGTAAGGACGTGCAACGATATTCTTTATGAGAGTTCAAGACTTAACCGCACTTATGATTTCTTCCATACATATAAGAAAGATGGAAAAGAAAAGGTAGGCTCTTGGCATACCTACATAAGTCGATTGGATTTTGAATATGTTGAAAAACAGTAATATAACAATACAATAATGAGGAAAGATAGCAAATTGATCAAGTACCCGACATTTAGTGCGCTTCCACAGAGCGAAGCCGCCAATGTTCCGGAGAATATCACCAATTGGATAAACAGGGGGAAGTGGAACATGATAAGCAAGTTCTGCCGCCCTTCAGGGATGGGCGATGACTATAGGTTCGTAACTACAGATGAGCTGTGTGAGATAAAGATTGAACATCAAACCCTTCTTGGTAAAGAATGCACTCTCATATTTAGTAGAATTGTAGAAAGAAGAGATATCAGTTTTTATCCTTTATGGTTTTCCGAATGGTATGTGAGAGTTGATGTTATATGTGATAATCAGAAGCATACATTTAAGAATGACAACCAGCTCAAGAAGTTTCTGAGGTCAGTTACTCTAAAGTAGTTACCTAAAATCAGATAAATAATGAATATAATCAGATATGAAGACATTTAAGGACTTAAAGATAGGTGATAGCTTATATGTTCTTGATGGAGATTTTGAAATAATTCCAGTTAGAATTGATGGTATTAGGAATGTTTCTCTTGACAACAAAACAATTGAGCTGTTCACAGTTGGGCGTAAGGACTCCATTAGGACAGATGCCGACCAGACGCAATGTACAATTGATGAGGATCGGTTTGGAAGACCTTATTCGGTAACTTGCTTTTCGTGTTTGCGAGAAGCCAAGAATGAACAGGACAAGATGCGAGACTGCAATGTAAACAAACAGTTTCAACTTGCAAAGCAGGCGCTTAATCGTATTAAGAAGGTAGCTCCTAATGATGAACGCCTTAAAATACGTATTTTTAATTTTTTCAATATTAAAGAATAATCAAAATAAAAATGTATTCAACAATGGATACAAATGTTAGAACTCCAACGGTTGCAAATAGCTGAATTAGCGTTATATTTGTACAATTGTATTATCCTAATGTTATCGTATGGTATCCGCTAGCTTCGAAGCGGGCAACTTTCAATAAACCTCCTTCACGAGCTATCTTTATCTCAGGTAAAAGTAAATTCTCATTGATTCCATATCGAGAAAGAGTATTGGTGCACATATAGAACTCTACATTTTCGTCTGTTAGATGCGATATGCTAGCTTTAAGCGTATCAAGATGTGTACTTTTTAAACATGAAAGCAAGGCTGTACTAATTGCAACTACTGCTATTTTATCTATTTCATCAGATTGTTTTTTCATATTGGCTATGTGAGAAAACAGTTGTTCCCAACGGCTATCGTCGCGAATCAGAAATACGAAATTTAGTTTTTCCATTATAATTTATTTTTATTGACTTAATGGTATGAGAACAAAAATGAAGAGAGAATGGTTTGGTTGCTAACTTTACATATGTTATTTGGTTGGCTTCCAGATAAAAATAAATTAGGTCAGCCATTCTTTTATACCGAACAATTTTAATATTTTATATGTGTAATATTTTCTTCTTATGATTTTATTGGCTGTAGCTAATTTATTTATTTTTGTTTTGTCATACTTATCTCTTTGAGCTATTAGTAAAGCAGAATGCACAAGACAATACGAACATTTAATGTTTTCGGCGGTCAAATATTCCCAATTCGTATTAGATTCAATTTCCCAAAAATAAATAGAGATAAAATCATACGCATTCTTAGATAAAATCATATCTAATTTCATTCGACACGGACATTTGGAAGGAGGTTCGCAGTAATGTTTCATTTTGTTTGTGATTTTGAGGACAGACACGAATGAACGTAGTATGTCCGATGAATATTTGCCGGGAAGTATGACAACGAACATTAATGTGCCTGTAAATAAATAAGCGGGCATGCATATGATATTCGTTGGTAAACATACGTGTCCGGACCTCTGCTTAGCACTTCATTGAGAACGCCAAACTGTTTCAGTAAAAAGTGGTACCACAAATGTGCCGGATACAAATGTAGTAAAAATTAAATAAAATCCAAATAAAAATCATTGAAAATCACACGAGTAATTATGAATTAACATAAATCCCCAAGAATAAATATGCGTAAATTTAGTGCTTGTAAAACCAAAAAAGACCTAGGAATAAGTTACTTAGGTGGGTGTAATTCCCCTAAACTCGTTAAGAGCTTAAAACAAAATGTCATGACTTACGGTGTATATTTTGCTCCTTACAATCTAAGTGGGCATGATGTGTGTCCTGAATCAGAAAATTGTAGAAAGTATTGTTTGCATGCTTCTGGCAGGAATAAAATGGAACTGCTTTATAATCCGAAGGGTGGGCCGATAACTAAATCCCGGATAAAAAAGACTAAGTTGTTTTTCGAAGACAGAGTGTCCTTTATGCAGCTTCTTATCCATGAAATCAGGCAGGCGAAGAAGCAAGCTTCTCAAGACGGTATGCAATTGGCGGTTCGATTGAATTGTACTTCAGATATCAGTTTAGAAGAATTTGCCTTTGATGGCAAAAATATCCTGCAAATTTTCCCTGACATTCAGTTTTATGACTACACCAAAGTTCCAGATCGCATAGGCTTGCTTAGGAAGTATAAAAACTATGATTTGACTTTTTCGTATAGTGGTGAGAACTGGGATGTTTGTGAATTCCTGTTGAAAAAAGGTATTCGTGTCGCTGTAGTATTTGAGAACCATCTCCCTACAGAGTTTAAAGGTTATCCGGTCATAGATGCCAATGAATATGATGCCCGTTTTTTAGATGAGGGTGGAATTATTTGTGGCCTGACGTATAAAAGGGTGGCAAATGACTATAAGACCGGTAAGTTTGAACGTCCGGATACCACTTTTGTAAATCGGTATAGTGCGGAGAGTGCTTAATATAGATGAACCTGAAATGAAGAAAATAAAGAAAGTAAGACGTAGGACATTTACTGAGAAGCAACTCGATGCATTGGAACAGTATCATTATCTTTATAAAAAGCTTTGGCGATTTGGATTATCTGAAGCGGAGTCTGAATATTATAATTCTTTGTCTGAGAAAATAAGAAAGTTTATTGTAATTGACTAGTATCCAATATTATGAGAAAATATAGAATTCTAAAAACGTTCCTTTACGGTGAAAAAATAACGCTTTCAATACTCGATATCAAACAGGAACGTGTTTTTATTCGAGTGTCATATACACATTTAACTTTGCTAACAGGCGAAGGTACAGAGGAAGACATTGAATTAGATAATATAACCAGTATAACGTTGTAGCCATTCCCATGGTATGCGAATATTTTGTTTCTGAAAATGTATTATTCTGTTTAATACTGCAATATTGAACTCTTCTAGTTCATAAAGAATGTTATCTTCCACATGAGATTTTGATGTGAGATCGTTTTATATATAACAAGTAATTTAAAACCATTGAATATTAAGATGATTAAAGCATTTATTAAAAAGAACTGGCTCACCTTGGTAGGGATAATAATAGGAGCTATAGGAGGTTATTTATATTGGAAATACGTAGGTTGTACCACTGGTACTTGCCCCATCACCGCTTCGCCCTTTAACAGTACATTATGGGGAGCTGTATTGGGAGGGTTACTTTTAAGTATGTTCAAGACAGGGAATACAGCAAAGAAATTAGACTAGTAATGCCTTAGAACAGCTAATGAACAACTTCTCTACATCTGGTGTTTATCGCGATAAAGATGTTGCCGTATGCCTGAAGGGAAGTTGATTGACATTGCGGTGTCATCAAAAGAGATATAACGTATTAATAACCTAAAAAATGAGAACAATGAAAAAGTTTATTCTTGGTTCTTTCCTATTTATGGGAATATTGCTGTTTGCTTCTTGTTCAGGAACTGCTGCAAACAAACAGTCTGCCTCGTCAGATGCAGACTAGACCGGGAAAGTTCAGTCAGGTTCTATTCACTTGACTCGTGCTGAATTTCTAAAGAAAGTGGTTGATTATGAAACCAATCCTAATGACTGGAAATATCTGGGTGATAAACCTGCAATTATTGACTTTTATGCGGATTGGTGTGGCCCATGTAAAAAGATGGCTCCTGATATTGAAGAGTTGTCTAAGGAATACGCCGGAAAAATATATATTTATAAAGTAAATGTCGATAAAGAACAGGAGTTGGCAAGTGCCTTTGGCATTCAAAGTCTTCCGACTATTTGGTTCGTTCCAATGAAGGGAGATCCACAGGTAAGTGTGGGGGCTTTATCCAAAGCCCAGCTGAAGGAAATGATTGATAAAGTTCTTTTAAAGTAATACCAATTAATAAATAACTGCTTCTTGAAAAGAAGTGGGGTTGTTTAATTTTAAGGCGGTGAAGTTTATGCTTCGCTGCCTTTTTATTTGCAACATAACTGATAATCCTAACAGAAATCAAACTAAATACATAACATATAATGACTAAGAACGCTAATCTTTCCAAGAAGAATATTCGAAACGATGAACTTCTCCCTTTTATCAATGTGAAGGTATTCTTAAAAGATAAAGATGGGAAAGAGGATCACTTTACTACGCCAATCCGCCTTACGGAGGAAGGAGCGCGTAGATATTATGTAGGGCGATGGCTTAACATGGGCATTGAAGATGATTATATGATGAAATGCTATAAAATTGAGATTATACATTAAAAATAGAATAGGTAATAAAATAGTAATGCATGGTAAAACTTAATAATTCAGACGATTATGAATCGGTAAAAGTAATGTTGACGCCAACTGAAACCCCTAAGGTTTATGAACTTAGGGTACAGGATTTGATGACGGGTGGCATGTCTCGTGAGGATGCTGAAGAAAAAGCAAAAGAACCCTATGAACTGGAGCTATATTATGAACCGGGCGTGGCTCTGTTTGCTGTTGATTCTGAAGCTGTAGACTCAGGCACGATTTATTCGCCTTATACCGCAGAGTTGTGTGAATCTGCAGATGAATGCTAAATATAACTCGTAAACATAAAAACATGGAAAGTATAATTTGTAAATCTGCAGATGATGTTTTTATATCGGCTAATGAAGTCGTTTCAACTTTTGAGCGTGACAGAGTTTTGATTGATATAGCTTATAATGTTGGTGCGAAACGCCTCACAGACAAATATGAAATCGATTCTAGGTTACTTGTCAAAGAAATAATTGCTTGGGCAAATAAATTCATTGAAATCTATAGGAATACGGACTGGGAAACAAAGGATTATATTCTGACTGTTGATGAGTTTGCCGAATTGAAAGTGAAAAATTTCACAAATAAACTTCAGTTACAAACATAACCCTTTCTGATTTCCTCTATTCTTGATCGGAACACATGTTGCTGTCAACTTCTAAAAATGGTTGACATTATCATATTTGAGTAACATATCATTTATTAATGAAAACGAATAACTCCAGTTCTACGACAAAGGGCGTCATGGCCGGAACGGGGAAGTTCTAAAAGCACAATAAAATGAAATATAACTATTGCATAGGGATAGACACTGGTGTAGATACCGGAATTGCTGTCTGGGATAGAAAAATAAGAAAGCTTACATCCGTAAAAACCACATCCATACATAGGGCTATGGAAACTGTATTGAAGATGTATAAGTTGGATAATTGCATACTCGTCCGGGTTGAAGATGCCCGGCAACGTAAATGGTACGGGGAGAATGTTGGGAAAGAACGGCTGAAGGGAGCGGGCAGTGTCGAACGTGACGCCAAAATCTGGGAGGACTTTCTTCGTGACTGGGGAATTTCATTTGATATGGTGGCTCCCAAAGACAACAAAACCAAACTGGATAAGAATGCCTTCAAGCGTCGTACCGGATATGCCAAACAAACGGGTGTACATGGAAGGGACGCGGCTATGCTTGTGTTTGGATATTAACAGGCTATGCCCTATATAAATAGGCTTGAATCTGTTTGATTTCTTATCTGTAGTACATATGCCCATAGCCGGCATATGCTTTTAAAAATATAATATACCCTTTAATATAAGATTATGAATTTAGAAAATTTTTATAGAGTAATAACTGATCTTCGTGCTTCTCTTTCCGAGGCGGAGCCATTCATTAGACAAGTCCTTGGTGAACATGGTGGAAGAGTATCACTAAAACTTAACGGAGATGAAGAACTTGACGACGAAAATTTCCCGGCATGCTCCATCTTTGAAGGTCGGCATGACAAACCTTATATCAGGATTACATCTGTCTATATAACAGATGATCGTATTCTGGTTGATGGTTATGATGATGAAACCAAGATATTGCGTACCGGCTTCGATGTATACGAAAACCAACTTATGGCAGTGACTGAATTTCTAGGGCATGTTCTCCGGCTCAAATCATCAATCAGGCAAAGCCATGAGTTTAGTCGGAGGCAGGACGCATTCAAAGCTGAAATGATTGCCTGCATTAAACGTGTGTTGCCTAAAAACGGAGATAAAATGTTTCTGGATAAAGATCAGTTTAATATGAGTATCGGTTATTACATTGATTGCGAGTGCTTTGACGATTTAACTGAACTTTATGTTTGTGGAGGACAGGTTATGGCATGCCTCTGCACGGAATCTGAAAATGCTGTTGAACTTGAGTATTTTCACGAAAGATCACTGATTGAAATCATTGACTATCTGGAGCGGCACGGGTATCTGGAAAAGAACATGAATGTATGAAACGAAATATCGATCTGGTTTGAGTTATCTGGAAGCGAAGTTTTAATACAACTTATCCTAAAACGAAATAATAAATAATTTGAGTATGAATCCAATACTGTTTAATAAAGCTTCATACGAAGACTTTGAAGTAAACGGCATAACTGCCCTGTTTACAGATGTTAGAATTGAACGTGAAAGCCTTCCCGAAGGCGTGTATGCTTATGATATCCGCGAAAGTGATGACGGTGAACGTTTGGCAGTCATTGAACCCCGAGTTTGCGTGAACCATGGAGGAACCATTCTAGTGCTTGAGGAAATTCCTATGCCGAAAATTGGCTATGTGGAAATTTCGGATTACAGTTACGGCCCTGACCGGAACCTTTCTCTTGAAGAATGGAGAAAAACATTAGATAAGCCTACTGCGGGGATACTTCCGCAAGGGGAAAGCTTGCTGAATGAATTGACAAATGGATTGTTTGAAATATATGAGAATACCTTGTGTCCGGAATGTGAGAGCTCTCTGAATTATGAGCTGGACGATGCTCCGGTAGGGAAGGGGATCATTGAGCAATATGCTTGTTCAAACTGTGGTTTTACATGTTCAACGGATAAGTATAATAATATAGAATATAAGTATGCAGAGCGGTGGTTCAATCAGGCCTGCAAGGAGGTTTGCGATAAGTTTAACGTTAATTATTACAAGATTGTAGCAAATGGAAAATCTCCGTTTAAGGTATTCAAAGATGAGATAATGGACACTATTGCTGAACGAATATCTAAAAGGGCATGAATAATATAGTATGTATAGAAAGTATATCCGGCAATAAACCATCGGAGCAATTCGATTTTTTAAGTTGTCGTTTTGATACAAGAATTATTAATCTTGTAGCCCAACTGAGGGGCAATGGGTATGTGAAGTTGTTCACCTTTCAGAGTTTTTATCAATACTTTGTATTGGAACAGGAAGACGCAGATTGCCAGCATATAGAACAGGATACGTATAATGATAGTTTGCTACTGGAACGTTTTGTAAAGGCCCACTATTTCGGAATGACCTTACCACAGGAAGAACTTATGTTTGGCTTTTTAGGTAGTGGCGTGTCTGTTAGTGACCGTTTAAGAACCGAGAATCGGGACTATATGAAGGTGGCATATATAGCGGAAAATCGTAAGGTGACATTTTATAATCCTGTCAGCGACGAAGGGCGCCAAAGGATTGAAAAGTTTGCGAGAGAAAGTAATATCACTATTGAATCTCAGGGTATATCCGCTTTGTGTCCCGGGTGCAAAGAGGCGGTTGAGAATGCAGAGAACCGTAAGGTCTTGGAAAAACTCTCTTCAGGTTTGGGCAGAAAGCGTTCCTATCTTGACCTGAATAATGAGATTTGCATGGCATTTGGCGGATTGGGTCCGGACTGCCCGTTTGAAGTGGAGAGGCTTATTAATTTGTATTATCGTTGCGAACGTGACGTATTTCTTTGGTTTAAGGAGATGCAGCCGGAAGAACAAAAACAACTTTTAAAACACTACAAGAACAAAAAACAGAATAATGGAAAAGACTAATTATCCGGCTCCAATTGAAATAACAAAAGCTTTTTGGGATTTTATCGAGCATAACCTGCCTGATTATCATATCAGGAAAGATGTGGTTCGCCAAGCAGAGTTACAGAACTTCATTGACGGTAACCAATCAACTGTCACAGAACTGACACGAGAAGAAGCAGTCTGGGAACGCAACCGTCTTCTTTTCAGAATTTATGCTGAAAGTATTGATGCTTTTACCTTTAAATCAAAAAAAATGATACAGCTGTATGAGCAAATAACAGCTGAGCAGGAACAGAAATGTAAATATAAATATCTTTTGGTCTATCGTAATATGCATGACCTGGTCCAGAAACTGGATAATGTTTTTTACACCATTAGTGATACAAACGGAACTTATCTCTGTGACTTATTGAAACCTGAGTTTATGGAACTTACCAACAGACTTATGATTATTGACCGCAATATGGTTGGTGACGATGATTGTGATTATGTGTCCGATTGGGTATTGGCTGACGAGGACCAAAGAGATGAGGTCCTTTCTCAAAGAGCGGCAATTATTTTTACTGAAGGGGCGTGGCCTTAAATTTGAGTTAGTATAATTGATATAAATGAAGATGAAAAAAGAGAATAAACAATCCATTGAGCGAAAATATGGTGAGTATATATTCAGCCTGAAAAGTTTGAAATATATAGATAGTTTGTCAGAAGAGACAAATTGCTTTTCTGCTTGCTTATATGTTAATGGTCAGAAATTTGCATCTTGCAGGAATAGTGGTCGGGGAGGTTCTACCGATGTATATATATTGCCAACGTGCAGGGAACTTGGGAATACCATAACCGGGTTTCTTGCTAGTCATCCTAAAATCAAATGTCCTGAGTTGGATTTTGAGATGGCTTTAGACCTTGGATACATTGTTGATGCCCTTGTTGAGGAAACATTAAAAGCACAGGAAAAAGCGAGGATTGTGCGATTGACCACTAAAAATCAGGTGTTTAAGGATAAGCAAGGTGATTATTACAAAATCGGTTGGAAAGGGCACGATGTAGCCGGACTTGTCAGCCATAAGAATTACAGTCAAACGATACGGACTGTTATCTTGCGTGAAACAAATAAAGGATGCACTTTGGTAAATGAAAATATACCTAAAGAACTCCTTCCGGCAGAAAAACTGGATAATTAATAAAATATTGTCTTATGGGAAAAATACAATTTGAAGTAAGATTTCTGGTTGAGATCGAAGCGCCTGTTGAATTCGCATCACCGATATGTCTGGCTGATAAAACAGGAAGGGATGAGTATATTAAATCAAATGCGCAGGCATTGCAAAGGAGCAATCTTTCATTGTTGTCCTTACGGGGAGTGACGGAAGTTAATTATGGTGTGAAAGATTATACCGGTTATATTTTAGGACTGACTATAGAGGCATATCGTGATATACTTCATTTGATGAAGGAGCGTGGGTATGTAGAGTTTGATTTCCGGGAACATGGTGTACTTGAACTTCCACAAGTTACATCTACGGATAATTATCCTACCAAACAAAAGTGTGTAAAAATCGTATCGGAGAATGAAGCTCTTTCTTTTTTATGTGATGACGGAAATAGTTATTCATTGTCCGGGCTAGGAGATACTGATGTGTTTTATATCCTGAATGCTTTTACAGAAGGTTTGTCATGTCCCGGTTAGCAAAGCGTTCGGATTATTTTCTCCATTTGAAGCTACTGGATACATCAAAAGTTTGGAGATGGCTTGAGTATCGAGGTTGGGAAACCGGGCGTACTCAGACCAGAATATCCATTTGTTCTCCCATGGGTGGAACGGAAGAGTTCGATCTGACTGTTATACGGTGTTATGGTCAGGACGGCAAGCGTTGTAAATTTGACCGACAAAAAATGAATAGTGAAATTGTGAAAAGAGATGAGCCTGATACGTTCTTGTATCCTTCCTGGCAAGTGGCTTATTGGAGAACACATTCTGATTTCTCAGAGAGATAGGCATGTATTATCCTGCCTCATAGTGTGTATACAATAAAGCTAATCAAAAAACATAGCCAACATAAATTTGCTGTTTCGGTGGAATCATGTATCTTTGAAAAATAAAAATTAGAAAAATGGAAGTATTGAATCGAAAACTCCCGATAGGGATACAAACATTCGAAAAAATCCGTCGCGAAGGATATCTCTATGTAGATAAAACCAAATTTGTGTGGAAGATGGTCAGTACGAGTACTCCATATTTCCTCAGCCGTCCACGACGTTTCGGAAAGAGTTTGTTAGTTTCAACTCTTGAGGCTTATTTCCTTGGGAAGAAAGACCTCTTTACCGGATTGGCTATTTCTGAACAGGAAACAGAATGGAATACTTATCCTGTGTTGCATCTTGATTTGAACGCAAAGAAATATGAAACACCTGCTGATTTGATTGCCATGCTTAACCAGCATCTTGAAAAATGGGAGTTGGCATATGGTGATGAAAAAAAAGACCGCAGTTCTGAAGAACGGTTTAGCTATATAATAGAGCAGGCATATCTGCAGACAGGTAAACAAGTCGTTGTTTTAGTTGATGAATATGATAAGCCACTATTGCAAGTATTGACGAATCTCCCTCTTTTTGACGAATACCGTAAAATTCTAAAGGCTTTCTATGGTGTATTGAAAAGCAGTGACCGGTATTTGCGCTTTATTTTTCTGACAGGAGTAACAAAATTTGCTCAAGTTAGCGTATTTAGCGACCTGAATCAATTACAAGATATTAGCATGTGGAAAGATTATGCTGCAATATGTGGCATAACAAAAGACGAATTGGTTGCTGCATTTGAACCGGAGTTAAAAATACTGGCTGAAAGTGAGGAAATGCAATATGATGAAGTTGTTGATAAAATGACACTTTTGTATGATGGCTACCATTTCTGTCAACAGGCTGAGGGGATGTTTAATCCTTTTAGTGTGCTCAATGCACTAAAGGCCAAAGCTTTCGGCAGTTACTGGTTTCAAACCGGTACACCAACCTTTCTGGTAGAGTTACTTAAAGAAAGTGACTATGATTTACGTACCCTTATCAATGGTGTTGAAGCCTCCGCTTTAAGCTTTTCTGAGTATCGTGCCGAAGCCAACAATCCAATACCTTTAATATACCAAAGTGGATACTTGACGATAAAAGAGTACAATAAAAGATTCAGAAATTACTTGTTACAGTTTCCTAATGATGAGGTAAAGTACGGTTTTCTCAATTTCCTCGTTCCTTTCTATACTCCGCTTAAACAGGATGAACAAGACTTCTATATAGGTAAGTTTGTGGAAGAACTTGAGAGTGGGCAAGTGGACGCATTCTTAACACGGCTAAAAGCTTTCTTTGCCGGTATAACTTATGAATTGAACGATCAGACTGAACGTTATTATCAGACAATATTCTTTTTGGTGTTTAAGTTGATGGGGCAGTTTACCGAAGCGGAAGTCAGGAGTGCATTTGGGCGTGCAGATGCAGTAGTCCGCACTAAAGACATCATTTATGTTTTTGAGTTTAAACTGGACGGAAATGCCAAAGAAGCCCTACATCAAATAGACGAAAAAGGTTATTTGATTCCATATATAGCCAATAATCGCCGATTAGTGAAAGTTGGGGTTTCTTTTGATAAAGATACTCGAAATATAGGAGAATGGTTAGTAGAATAAAAACAATGTCATAATGGTTTATTTTATAGTTAACCGTTACTTCTGAGCGGTAGGCTTTCATTAGCCTACCGTTTTTTTTATGCCCATTTGTGAACTTGTAAATATTTAGAAATAATGCTTAATATGAATAAAACAATCTTTCCCGGGCTTTCTGCAATGACTGTAGATGAAGTTCGCGTTATGGGTAAGATATGCCGGGAAGAAGGGGATGACCCTGAAAAAATATTGGAAATTATCAACTGTGTCGATGAGTGTCTTACTATTCTTAAAAGTGCAAGTATCGTCAACAGAATGCGCGGAAAAAGAAAATGGAATCAGCAATCTGCACGGGACATTGTCGCACAGCGGGTTCTTCAAACTAACCTCTAAACATATACGGACTATGACAAGAAAGAAAGGACAACTCACTACATCAGATTATCTTACAATAGAAGATTTCAAACGCCTGTTGGATGGCTTACACCAGGATAAGTTATTCGCTTGGGAATTCTATTGCAGAGTATCTTTCTATACTGCATTTCGAGCCTCGGATGTACGATCACTGACATGGCAGGATCTGTTGAACCGCAAGGAACTCATGCGCGTCGAACAAAAGACAGCCAAGGGGCGACGGATTGTATTAGAAGAGGGATTTGCCAATGAAGTATCTCACTTTTACCAGCTATTAGGAAGTCCGGATGTCGATGAACCTTTTTTCTGTAACCGTCGGACAGGAAAGGTTTATGGATTAGAATATATCAATTTGAAATTCAAACAGTTCCGAGTGAAATATCAATTGAAAGTCGGCGCTTTTTCCACGCACTCCATACGGAAAACGTTTGCCCGATATTATTTTGATTCCGAAAACTGTACTACTGAAGCGTTGATGACGCTGAAGGACTTGCTCAATCATGCGGATGTATCAACAACAGCCCGCTACATCGGACTTAAGCAAGATATGATAAACCGGGCCTATTCTTCGGCTTTCAGTGCCATATCATTAAATGAGTACTAAGTGCATTTATAGCCCAATAACAAATGAAAAAATACGGTTAATCATTGAAAATTAGCCCGGAATATATTCATTGATGTATTTGGTGGAAGAGTTGGAAACAGTTTGCAAAGAACTGAAAATACCATATTTCAATGAGAATGAAAACGAAAATTAATCAACTTTAAAATGATATTTATATGGATGCTTATATTGGAAAACTTCAGCCTGACGGGCAAGTGAAGTATATCAGTGTTACGTATGACGGTACTTTTGATACTGTCGGCATGTGCTTGAAAAATTTCTATACGAATGAGAAGCGAATTGATGATTTGCTGTCATTGGGAAATTTATATACCTTAGGTCCCTCTCCCTATGGAAAATACGTAGATAACAGTAATGACAAGATTCATTGTGACGCTTATATCCGTGATAATGGTAATAAACCTAAGGGATATCGTGCCGAAACATGTAACCCGGAAACTTTCTTTCAACTTGGAGAATGTGCCTATCTTTATCAAGAAGATAATTGGATAATGAAGGTCGAGGGTGGGGCAGTTAATATTTCTGATATCCGTTACATGCATAATGCAGTTCATAAGACCGGAAGTACCCTTATGGGCTTGGAAGTTAAAGCTGTGGATGCTGAACACGGTGGCTTAAAGACTGTAAATGTTCGGGAACTTCAAAATTGGTCGGCATTGGTGGCCAAAGCAAATGAAGATGAGACTACTCTCTTTGTATTTCGGGCTAACCGCTTGATTGCTACTCTTCCCCCTAATAAACAAATAACTAATTAGAATATCTGGATTTTAAAAAGATATTCATATCGGTGCCAGGGCATCGTACTTTTCATTACTAACACTTTAACCATACCAGTTTATGATACAACCTACATCAACGGCCTCACAGGTCGGTGCCGGCTCCAATATGCTGTCTGTTTTTGATTCTATACAGATAAGAAATGAGGAAAAGATTTCTCAATCAGATCGTGATTACTGCGAAATGCATCAGGCAAACTTATATACTATCCTTGACCAGTTGGACGCTTCGTATGAAGCTTTTCGCAAGGATGCTGAAAAGTATACGGATGAGTACAGATGCAATCTTAAACAGGATGGGCGGATAGATTATCATGATCCGTACCGTTACTCCAGTAATCACGATCATTATAAAGAATTCCAGTTCTTGCCATTCAAGTCTATGAATGCGATTGTTGAGATGCGTGCAAAAGCTATCCAATCTTTTGCTAGTGCTATCATTTCTTACTTTAATCGTTCATATAGCCTTTCAGTGTCTACACCCAGAATTGATGAAAAGACACTCCCAGTCAACTATCGTCCGGTATATAACAGTTATGTGGATGCAGTCATTAATCATTTGGGCGGTAAAAACTTCCGTCAGAAAGCCGAAGAAGAAATAATAGCCAGATTATTGGCTCTTTATCCTAAAGGTGGCTGGAAAAATCCTCCGGTACAAAAGGGCAAAACTATCATGTTTAACAATCTCGTTTCTTATAACAGGTCTTCTATTGAGGTGTATAAGCAATATGAACTGGATTATGATTACAGCCATAATTTGCAGACGCTGTGTTCAGGAATTGCTTTATATTCTGATAACAGATTAAACGGGGGAATTCATATTGTGCGTGATTTCAAAGAAAAGAATGTCAGTCTGACTGAATGGTACAAGTTATTTACTATTAAGTCCGTCGAATTGAAATTTTTCAAAAATGGACGTATTGATGTGAGATTTGAAAGTTTGGCAGAAGCCGATGCTTGTTTTAGTAAACTGAAACTGAACACACTATAATTAAAATCGTCTATGCTCTATTCAATAATTCCACAGACTATACCCCAGGCACGCCGTCTGGAAGTCAATGAAAAAATTCTGTTTTGCCTGGATACGGGGAACAACTCGATAACCAATGAGGTAATTTATAATTGCTACACCGGAATTGGAGGGTTGCATGGCTTAAAACAAGAAGATTACGCAAATTGTCATGAGTATTCGAATGCGAAAAAAGAGATGGAGATAGGCCAGTTCTTTACTCCTCATGAGATTTGCGAGCAGATGGTGGTACTGGCCGGTCCCGAACCCTCGGAGGTTGTTATGGATATGTGTTGCGGGATGGGGAACTATTTTAACCATCTTCCGAATCCTTACAATGCATACGGTTTTGACGTAGATGAAAATGCGGTGAAGGTTGCAAAGGCTTTGTATCCGCAGGCTAACATTGATGTCATGGATATCAGGATGTATAATCCGGATATAAACTTTGATTACATTATAGGTAATCCACCTTTTAATCTTGATTTTGAAGGAGTTTCCAGCCAGTTTTTTTACTTCAATAAAGCATTCTGGACACTTAAGCCTGCCGGAATGCTTTTAGTGATTGTGCCTTCTTCCTTCTTGCAGGATGAGTTTTGGGAAAAGACCAAAGTGTCTTCCATAAACCGTGATTTTTCCTTTATTGGACAGACGGAGCTTCATCCTAATGCATTTGCTTCCGTGGGAGTTCATAACTTCAGCACAAAGATTATGGCATTCATGCGGTATTCGGATAATATATCGATGCAACCATATCATGCAAAGGAATTTATTTCCATAGAAGAACTGAAACAACGCATTGACCTGGCTAAAGAGGTCAAGCAGAAAGTGCGTGTCCAGTTGATGCGTGAATCAAAAGTAATGGGGGCAATAAGCGAAGAATTCGAATACAAGGTGAAAAAATACTTGTTTGAACTCAAGACGCATGCTCATTTGGAAAAGCATTACCAGAAAGCTGTCGCATTGGTCACTAAACTCCAGAATCAAAAAATGCCCATTTTTGCTACAGTTGAGGAATCCAGGGAATGGGAACGGAAAAAACTGACTCCTGCCAAAGTCTTGCCGGTTCTGAAACGTTATATCGCGAATCAATATGTTGTTCCCCGAAAGGAGATAGCTCTTGTTAAAACCAAGTACGGGTTTAAGCTCAAGGGGTATGCTCCGGGGATGCTACGCGGAATATCGAAAAAGAGTGCTACGCTTTATAACCTGATTCTGGACAGGGATACACTACCTGTTGTGCCCGAAATGACAGATGATTTGAGCCGTCAATATCTTCAGGCTAGAAGGCATATTGCCCGTAGACGAAGGGAGTATGAGCATCAGAACCGTTCTTTTTCTGATTTGGAATGTGACAGAAAATTAGTGAAGCCTATCTGTGATCTCCGTTTTGTAAATAAAAAGGGTGAAAAGGTGAAGTTCACCAAGTTGCAAAGGCACGACATGAACTGGATTTTTCAGAAACGCTATTCGTTGCTGAATTGGCAGCAGGGTTCCGGAAAAACCGCCGTGGCATATTACTTTGGGAAATTACAACTGCAAAGAAGACAGGTTAAAAATGTAATTGTTCTTGCCCCTTCCAATGCAATTAATATGACATGGATACCTTTCATGAAAATTAATAAAGAGAATCATGTTGTAATAACTAAACCGGAACATCTGGAACAAGTGCAACCGGGAGATTATCTTTTGGTATCTCTCTCTATGCTGAGTAGCTTGAAACGATCATTGAAACGGTTTGTCAAGATGCGTAGCCAGAAATTATGCCTTCTTTTTGATGAATCGGATGAAATCACTAATCCGACCTCAATGCGAACAAGACAGGCACTGGATATCTTTCGCCGGTTGCGTTACAAACTCCTGGACACGGGAACGACTACACGTAACAATATAGGGGAGTTGTATTCTCAGTTTGAGTTGTTATATAATAACTCCGTAAATATGATGTGTTTCTGTGGTTTAATTTACCATGAAAATAAGGAACGAGATATTATTCCTGAGAATAATCCCTATTATTATGAACCCTTCCCACCCAAGGCTGGTAGTAACCTGTTTAAGGCATGTTTCTGTCCGGGTAAGGCAACCGTGTTTGGCATTGAGAAGCATAATCAGGATATTTATAATCAGGACGAATTGTTTGAGTTGATATCCAAGACTATCCTTACCCGTAAGTTCCGTGACTTTGCCGGCGATAAGTATACTATCCATACTCATTGTGTGAAACCCGGTGAAGGGGAGCGTGCAGTCCAATTGAAGATTATGAAAGAATTTCTGGAGGTTTGCCATCTGTTCTTTAAAAGTACCGGAGATAGTCGTAAAGAAGCATCGCTACGTATTGTCCGGGAAATAATGCTGATGATAAAATCCTGTTCTATTCCTCATATGATGCCCGGTTATATAGGAGAAGAGTATCCCAGCAAAGCAAATCACATCTCCAGGATGATAAAAGATATGCCCGGAAAGGTTGCTCTTGGATGTACCACACTGGCTGCAATGGATATGTATGCCGAGTATTTGCAGGAACAATTTCCGGACAGGCCGGTATTCATAATTCAGGGTAATGTCAATTTTAAGAAGCGTATCAGTATCATTGACCAGTTTGAAGCGACTGAAAATGGAATTCTTATCAGTACCCAGCAAAGCTTGAAAAGCTCCATCAATATTCCATCCTGTAACGAAGTTATTATCGAATCATTGCAGTGGAATATTCCCAGAATGGAACAGTATTATTTTCGCTTCATCCGTTTGGATAGTACAGAGAATACGAATGTCCATTTTGTAACTTACGAAGATTCGATAGAACAGAATCTTATGGCACTTGTGCTAACCAAAGAAAGATTGAACGAATTCATTAAGACAGGCGAAGTCATGGAACAATCAGAAATCTATGAAGAATTTGATATCTCGATATCCATGATAGAAACGCTGTTGCGCCGCGAGAAAGACGAAGACGGCAAATTATACATAACCTGGGGGCATCAGCAAGTTAGCTGATTCCTTTTTAACAACAATCAAAAAACTATATTATGGCACATGAACGTATCTATGAAGCAATTGCTAATCTTCCGGTCGCTTTACTGACATCTGATATTGTAGAGGCCGGGGTGGAAGAGGGGAACATAAAATTATTGGACTATTTACCCCTTGAATTTATGACTTCGGATAATATACAGCGCATTCTCCAAAAAAATAATGATAGTTGGAGTAGTTTCAACCTTAGTCGTTTCCCCGAGGAGAAGCGTACACCGGATGTTTGTAATATCGCGGTGAAGAAGAGTATAGACAACCTTCCTGAAGTACCTTATGATTTCAGGAGCAAAGCGATGTTGATGGAATTAATGGGAGTTCTGAAAAAGCATCTTCATTATCTGTCTCTAATACCTCCGGGATGCTGGGACAGGGAAGCTGTTTACAAAGGGATGAGGAACTTATGCTCCTCCGATAATTACTATTCAAGTTATGGCAGGACCAAGAGCAGATATAATTCATATAATAGTAAGGAATATGAGAATAAAAGTGCGATGGAGAAGATACAGGTATTACTCACTTATGTTCCCCGTGCTATAAAGAATAATGAATTCTACCTGGGCTTTCTGTCTCATTTATCAGTGGATATAGCAGTGAAACTTATCCCTGACTGTTACAAGCAAGGGAAATATTATGAACTTCTGGCAAAATTGAAGCCCGGGCTTGTTCCAGCCAATAAATATACATACGAGATGTTTATATCCGTTCTTGGCCCGGATAACGATATGAATATTCACTGTATCCCGAAGGAAAATGGGCTTTACGCAAAAATGCTCTCTTTGATGGATGACACCCTGGCGGATATTATAATAACGAAAACACCTCAATATTTTACAGATCTTCCAAAGTCTTTTCAAACTGTTTCCCGGTTTCTTAAAGTTTTGGATAATTACAAGGAAGTCAATAACACCTATGGGTTTGGTGAAAAGCTGGATAAATCTCTCCTTACCAAGGCAGTATGTAAAAAGTATGTAAAGGTGACACGGAACTATCCGGAATTCCCGCGAGAGATATGGAACGAGGCCTTTGTGAAGTATTGTATGGAAAATGACGAGACATACACTTGGTTTAAGCAGATGCCCCGCCATCTTCAGACGCAACAAATTGTTTCTACGGCTATGGATTTGTCTCTGTTCAATATTGAATATGCCGAACCTAAGTTTATTACTTATGAAAATGCTTGCAAACTTAATCAGCAGGCAAATGTGGATAACTATATGGAAAGGTATCGTGAATATATACCGGAAGTATATTATGAGAACTTTGAGATAATGACCGGGCTTCCACGGGATTTTATGGGAGGAGAACGTTCGTTTTTTAATATCAAGGATATTAGATCAAGTTATACGTATTGTGCCCTAGGACAGGGATTCATCGGCTTTTATACAAACGGACGATACAAGGGTTCCGCCACTTATCTTGTTGTGACCCGCCGGACGCCAATGAGCATGAAACCCCAGACGGTATTTGATCGGGCAATCGGCACCTATCACAAGACATGGTTGGAAAAAATGGTGGCTGATTATGACCGTCTTTTTGTAAAGCCTTCCATTTGTAAAGAACTGAAGAAGTTTCAGGATTGCAGCTATTATGATGTGAAATACCAGGATACTGTTGATGGCATAAAAATCTATGCCAATTTCTTTATGGACGAGCCAATTTTGTATTTAGCTGATACAGCCGAAGGAATACGCCAATCTACAAGCCGTGAAACGTTAATAAATAAATTAGGGCTATAGTTGTTTGGAGAAAAAAGGAGAAATGGTAATTATCCCCGTTTCTCCTATTCCAATGTAGCGGCTGGCTTATTTTATGTTCTCAAGTTTTAAACACCAAGCATACTGGCAAGGTATTTCATTAAAAGGGATAATGGGTATTTCAACTATAATATTATTGTTTACCTGTTTCCATTGTAGCTTTCTATTATATCCCAATAATGTTATTTGGGTTTTGGCTTCGGATTGCATGTCTTTTAATATCATTTCTTTTTTGGGATATTTAGGCAGAATGGCATAAACAGACCTTCCTTTAGCGGTGAAAAAAGCTTCCTTTACAGCAAATCCGGGTTCTGGATCAGTCGTTTGTTTAAGAATGGCATTTCCACCGACATAGTATTTGCCTTTGTCTTTCCAGTCCCTATTGCCTTCAGACCATTGCTCGGTACGTTTCCACTTATGTGTGTCATAAATGGCTTCTCCATTGACGTTTAACCATTCTCCCATTTGCAATAAACGTTCTTGCATGATAGGGGGAATTTTACCATTTCCATTTGGCCCGATGCCTAAAAGTAAATTACCACCTTTACTTACTATATTGGCTAAGGTCAGTATTAAACCCTGCGGAGAAGAATAATCTTCTAAATCTTCATTTTGATTATAAGAGAAAGAAAATCCCATGCCTCGACATTCTTCCCAAGGTTTATCACCGGGCATATCACGATTGCTGTATTCGCGAGTATAATAATCACCATGCTTTTTCCCATCGGTAAACCTGGCCCATCTATCATTCAGTATAATTTTATTTTTTACCGGAGATTCTGAGTATAACCATTGAAATATTTTTTTTGTCTGCCAGATAGAATCGCTATAACTGTCAGGACCGTCAGACCAGAGAATGTCTGGTTCATATCTATTGACTAGGTCTTTTACTTGGGGAATGAAATGGCGTTCAACATAGGTATCAATTAATTCAGGGCAATATAGAGGGTTACCCCATTCCCGGCATGAAATGTAGAATCCGACTTTTATATCTTTGTTTTTTAGTGCAGATGCATATTCTCCAACCAAATCTCGTTTAGCTCCAATTTCTACACTGTTCCAAGGTCTGGCGTAATCTCTTGATGCTTCCTTGCTGGGCCATAAAGCGAAGCCATCATGATGTTTGGTAGTAAGAACGACATACTTGGCACCTGATTTTCTGAATAGCTCTGCCCAGTCATCAGCATTATAATCAAGTGCTTTAAACTTGGGTGCAAAGTCGGCATAGCTGAACTCTTCGCCATACATTTTCATATGATAGTCATATATCTCACTACCGGTAAAATCACCGTTCCCAAATAGCTTTTTATTCTCCAGCCAATATTGATACCATTCTTGATAAGTACCTTTTGGAGACCACATTGGAACGGAATAGATTCCCCAATGTATGAAAATACCGAATTTGGCATTTGCAAACCAAGAAGGTATCGGACGTGCGTCCAGTGAATCCCATGTCGGTTCATTGCTTTTGTTTTTTGCACTAACACTGTTGAAAAATAAAAATGTGAACAGTAAAAGGAGATAATGTTTCATAATATTAGGGTTGATGTTTGTAGAATGTGTGAATTCATAAAAATAACTTTTTATTTTGGAGTACAAGGAGTTATTAAACTGTTTTTAAATCTCGTTGTATATTATTCAATGTTCGAAAGATAAAAGCCTGAATGTTAAAATGAAGCGTTCTATTCCTTTAAATACAATTTATGCCCTATTCTTATTTTTAATCTATTAATGCCAATCAATTAAAATTATGAAGAAAAAAATGATGTCGCCTTGCTCGGTGCTAACTTACAGAGAAGTCAGTTACATGCGAAAAGAAAAATTGACAAATCTTAAACAGATTGAAATTCGTGATATGTTTCTGTTTGCATGTTATACCGGAATTAGCTTTAAGGAGCTTCAGAATATAAAATATAGTCAGGTTTTTGCGGGAACAGATGGGCCTGCGTATTTGATTTTACATATTGCAATGTGCTCAGAACCATCTGTCAAGACTTTATCCCGCAGAGCTTACGCTATTATCACAAAATATAGGGAAGCGCGTCAAATGGATGATTCAATTTTCAAAACAACATCCATCCAGAACGCTAATTATGTATTAAGTCGGCTGTTCTTAAATAAAAAGATAACATTCGGAGCCTCACGACGAATTTTTCGGATGCTCTTTTCGGATTCCAGAAAGACACAGATTAATGATTTTGAGACACTGGCTTATTCGGCGAGAGGTCTCCGTATTCGGAGAGTGCTGAAAGAAAATCCTGACTCTTTGAATCTTTTAGCTTGCAATATACGCTTTTCATTGGATGCAATCAGGAACGAAAAAGGAGAGGTTTCACACTATTTTTGCGATATAACTCCAGCACAATATTCAACTATAACTGGCAGGCATTGCAAGATGACTACAAAGAGGCCCCGTTCGTTTACCCTGTATGTCGTTGCGTGTAATATGGGAGTCTTTATCGAGAAATGTGGAGGCGGAAAAGATAGTAAGAACAGATGGGGCAGCAAGGAACATGTTTCAATAGATTGGAATAATATTGAAATCTTGTGAGTCATACAATTTATAAATAATAGTAACAATCATATAGAAATTGCTATGTACTACTAACAGATTAATAAGATTTAAAATTAATGAACGCATCAGACCAACGAAAATTATGTGACCAGGGATTTACGGTCATTCGCAGGCAGGACATTCCTGAGCCGCATTTAAAGTATAAAAGTAAAGATAACCCTGATAGCTGGAAGAAATATCCCACTAAGGAGTTTACTTCGAAAGCTGAACGGGATCGTTTTGCAAAACAGTTATTAACCCAGAAGAAAATTATTGAAGACTAAGAATATGAACAATGACAGAAGAAAAAGGCTGGAAGAAATAGAAAGCCAGATTGAAGACCTGAAAATGGAACTTGAAGATGTCCTGAATGAAGAACGTGATACCTACGAGAAACTGCCTGAAGGATTGCAGATTTCTGAAAGAGGCGAAAAAATGGATGCTGCCATTGATGATATCGAATCAGCAAGTAGTAGCCTTGACAAAGCGATCTCACTAATCAAAAAAGCTAAGGGGAAAGGAGGAAAAAGTAAAAGAAAGAAATAAAGTTAGTAATTGTGATATGGAAAAGATAAACTTGTATAGCTATGGTAAATATTTGATACAGTTTAGCGGTGGGAAGGATAGTACTAGTACTGTCCTTTTTCTTTTGGACCAAGGGGTTCCTAAAAATCGTATAGAATTGTGGCACCAAGAAATTGATGCACGTGAAAAGACCTTCTTTGACTGGGAAATTACTCCTGACTATTGCCGCAAATTTGCTGCAGCATTCGGTTTGAAGATTTATTTCCAATGGCGGGAAGGTGGATTTAAACGTGAACTGATGCGTGAGAATGACCGGACTGCTCCTGTACATTTTGAACTTCCTGATGGCTGCATAGCCAAGGCTGGTGGTACTAGGGGAAAACTATCTACACGTCTAAAATTTCCGCAATGTTCAGGTGATCTTCGGGTACGCTGGTGTTCATCAGCTCTCAAGATTGATGTATGTAGTACGGCCATTATAAATCAGGAACGTTTTAGAGGGATTCGTACCCTTGTTTTGTCAGGTGAAAGGGCGGAAGAGAGTCCGCAACGTGCAAAATATGCAGTGTTCGAACCTGATCGTGCGGATTTGCGCAATGGAAAAACATATTTCAGGCATGTAGATCGATATCGTCCGATTCTCCATTGGAAAGAAGAGGATGTCTGGAAGATAATTGAACGTTTTAGGGTCAGAGTACATCCGTGCTATTACATGGGATGGTCTCGGTGTAGTTGCAAGTTTTGTATATTTTCTAAGAAAAATCAATATGCCAGTGTTGCAAAAATCAGTCCGCAGCAGATAGATGATATTATAAGGCTGGAACAAGATTTTGGCTATACTATCAAAAGAAATATTGCATTAAAAAAACTAATAGATAAAGGTACACCATATAAAGATATTACGCCTGAATTTCAGGCGCTTGCTACAGGTTATAACTATGGAAAGTCAATCATTCTTTCTTGTTACGAAGAATGGACACTCCCTGCCGGAGCCTACGGAGAAAACTGTGGGGCCGCTTGATTTAAAAATTTAATATTAACAAGGCTTTGATTTTCTCACTTAAAAACATTATTAAAAATCAAATTTAAAGTCATATATTTGCCCACTCTATATTAATTTTATTGCATCTTTATGGACAACTCAATTACTGAAAATATTGTCAATGATGATTACATTATGGACATATACACAACAATGAAACAAAAATATGGTCATGAAATAATAATACTGTTTCATGTTGGCTCGTTCTTTGAATCCTATATGACTGATTCAGTTATTGTTGCTGATGTCTTGAAACGTCCACGGGTTCTTCTGGAAAAACATATGGAATATGTCATTTATGCTGTACGGTTTCCGGTTGTAGAATTGGAGGATAATGTAAAACTATTGTATAAGGCTGGATATGGGGTTGTGATTTTGGATATGATAGAGGGAGAATGAGAAGCATAATTTAGATAATTTTGACAGAAAAGGATATTAAATTACTGGTTCTTCTAAAATTATCTCCTTGGCTAATGATTGCATTAATAGTCATTATTGGGATGATTAAAGGGTGTGCCGATGGTACACCCCTAATGGATAATTCGATAAATAAATCCCGTGAATTTGTGGAAACTGTATTTGTTTTAGATAAAAATGGGATTGGCTTTCGCGTGACTTATATTACTACAAAGGAGGTAACTAAAGAACGGCTTGATGAAATTCAGTCCAGACCAAATATTCAGTTGGGATTTAATAAGATGAAGAATGATGTGGGGGAGCATTTTATTGATGGTCTCCTGAATGTTGATATTTATGATTTCGCTTTGTATGCAAGAGGATATGATCGGGACGATGATATCACAATAAATTGCATCTTCGTTTCTGGAATGACTAAAATGAAACACTATGTTGGTCTGAATCCGGCTATACCAAATAGTGCGAGATGGATTGACCCAAGGACAGAGCAAGGTAACCTCTATATAAAGCATAATGACATATATGGTTATGAGCGCGGAGATTCCGCTTTGTATCGTTATTATAAGTGTCGCTGTCCTTTTGATTTCTCTTATTCGGATGAACATTTTAGCCATTTTTCGGAGGACGAAAGAATAAGGTAATACCCTCTCAAACCCTATATGTGTAGGGACTTTCGTCAAAAAAAATAGTTCCGTTTTAATTTGGTAGCTAACGTTCTTGGCTTTATTTTTGTACCTGCATAGTAACAATTGAATGAATATACAGATAAAATTGAATGATGTAGATAAAACGAATTAAGTCAATTTGGAATGACGGAAAAAACACAAGTCAGGTTCATTGAGTCAAAAGAGACAGGAGAACTTATTAGCTTTGTCTCGCGGCCTGGAAAAAAAAGAGAGTTGAAAGGAGTTTATGAAAACTCAAGATTTGGTAAAAAGATATGTGTGTTGGCTGATAATTTAAAAGGAATTATTCAAACTGACATATTGTATGATGTTGAATTGAAGGCGATGCGCAATAAGAATGGCTACATCGTGATTGCGGCAAAGCCTGCTCAGTTTAAAGCACAGTTGGAATCTGTAGTGGTTCCAAAAGCTGTTTACAGGATAGAAATAGTGTTTGGACACAAACATGTACATTTCGATCCGAAAGATGGCAAAGGTTACTCTTACCGTACAATTGATGGAGTTGTGGAACTTTTAAATGAGAGGGTGGATTTGCTTAATAAAGCAGAGGTCATAGTCGAATTTAAGAAGCGGGCCCAGCTAGTATTGGAACTAATGAGAGCCGATGGATATGTCTAATGGTAATCGGCACCGTCCTTCTGCGGGAATAGCAACGGACGGTGCTCATTCCCTTAAAAATAAGATCACTCGATACCGAGGAGTAGATATTGAAAGTGGAATAGAACTTTTTCATGAGAGTTTAGGTAACAAGACAGTAAACATTGGAGAATTTCTTGGTGTTGTAGCGGCATTAAAGTATATAATAGAAAATCAATACAAGCCCAAGGTTATATATACAGATAGTCTGACCGCTATAACCTGGGTCAATAATAAGAAAACTGCTTCCAAAAAGCATTCGCCTGATTTAAAACGGGCTGAAATATTTCTAAAAGTCATGGCTTCGGAAATTGCCACAATTGAAATTATTCACTGGAATACAAGTGAATGGGGCGAGATTGTTGCTGATTTTAATGAGAAGTGATGTCCTGGTTATTAATAACCGGAATCAATACAATGAAAATGAAACTCAAAATATAAGTTATGGATTTAAAAGAAAAAATACAAGAGTTGATTGACGGCTTCCCATTACAAGAGACTGCGGGAGAGGATTTCAAAGTTGAAGCTATTTTCCACGAATTCGTAAGTCAAATTCCTGTAGAGGAAAGGCGGGAAGCCGGTCTTATTATAAGAGAGCTGATGCAGGAGAGGCGTGAGCGGATTAGCAAGAAAAAATACATGGAAATAAATTTGAAAGATCAATTCAAAGGTATCGAGGATATTGTTTCCATGTCGTATATCGCCCAACATTATTTCGGTAAAGACCAAGTGTGGCTATGTCAACATATTAATTCGGATATTGTTAATGGTGAACCGGTTATATTTAACGATGGTGAGTTTGAACAATTGAGACACGCACTTTGTGATATAAGGAATAAGCTATCACAAATCATAAAGAATATCTCATGAGTAGGATTGGAAAGTGATTGATCTACTAAAAATATAAAAGAATCCGGTGGTTTGAAACAAGAAACTCCGGATTCTTCATAATATATAGCGCACTTTATTTCTTCAAATGGCTTCCGATCTTCACAGACTGGAAGCCATAGATATAGTCCGGATAATGACTTCCATAACTATATTCAAAACATCTTAATTTCATTATTTTACTGAGAGTCTTAAAAGGAAAGACGCGAGCTATATAGCTTGTTTATCCTGTGCTAAGTTCTCGCGGGACTTTCATACAGATAAACAACTATATGCCCGCGTTTGCTGTTATACTAGACTTAATAGTAGGATATAACATTCCACGCAGACATCGTTGCTTGCTCTGTATATTTTAGAATTTGCGAGATTCAGCCCAGGAGCTACATCAATGTCTTAACTAATAATATTTCGCTGTTGTTCACTCATGAAAACAGGGAAACTGTTTGCAAACATAATGGATTTACGTCAATATTCATGTAAATTGTTACGAAAAAATAAAGTTGAGTAAGAAAAATATTGTGTTAGTAGAAATTAGAATTAGAACTAAAAGGAATTTCTGAAGTAACTTATTAGTATGTCGGATTTTGCTTTTATATGTCAGATACTAAGTTTTAAATGAAATATTTTATCCTAGAGAGCAAATTCATATAGAAAGATTTTGTAAAAGAAGCATGATTTGCTAAATTTGCATTTCAATCATTATGTAGACAATAGTTAATGTGAGAATCAAAGATTGCACCTCATTGACTGAAATAGAAACAAACATGAAGCAACAAATACTATCTAATATTATGCAATTTACTTCTTGCACATTTCTGCTATTTGAGGCGCTATTGTGGGCACGAAGAAAGAAAACCGTTCACGAATCTATTTTCCGATAATTTATTCTCTCCTGATTCAGACTTGTTTTTACGTATCTTCCAGATATTAAATCGGACGCCGATAATATTGAAGCTCTATAACTTGGCTGCCTTTGTTTGGCATTGATAGAGACTTCTATTGGGTTTGTTTGATTAATTGATTACCCTCAGTTGAATATGCACGTATTTCGGGAGTCGGTCTATATTGGTACGTAAATTCCATTTATGATACGATTATCTGTCTTTAATTTAAAATAATAATAATTATTTTCCTATACAGGGAAATCGTCATCTATGATTCCATTCTTTTTCGGATTTCTTTAGTTGTAAAGTCTTCCTGAAATATCAGGATTAACTTTTCTGGAAATTAAAAAATGCAAAATGTATAAATTAAATTCTGTATAAAATGATGGTTAACTTGCGTATTATTAGTACACTACAAAAAAATATCGGTTTATTTATTCTATTTGTTTCGATGTTGACAGCTCATGCCCAGGAGAATACCCCCGTCAAATTCAGCGGAGATTATCTGCTTGTTGTCAATACCTACACTCCAGATGCTCAGTGGAGTAGGGCTATCATTGAGCCCATCCAAAGTTGGATGTTAGATGAACATATGCCGGTTTTTGTCGAGCACTTGAGCATGCTCATGGTGAATGCAGTCGAAGAGTTCAAGGCATCTGAGAACTCTATTTTAAATAAATATGCGAACAGCTCTCCCAAGGTCGTCTTACTGTTAGGTAATCCTGCGTTAATGCTCCGGGATGGAATTCGTGCCCAGTGGGGAGACATCCCGATCATCGTTTGTGCTGAACAGGACTATTACGGACCTGACGAGGCGTATATCGAAAGACAACCGATTCCTGAAGATCAGCGAACTCCATTGATGACATTGGCTGAAGAATACAATATGACAGTGTTGCATAACCGGTTCTTTCTGAAAGAAAATGTGGAAATGCTCAAGTATATGATTCCCGATTTGGAAGAGATTTTGTTGATTGGTGACGGGCGCTATGTATCCCGGCAAATCGATTTCGATATGAGGGAATTGCTGGCTAGTGAATATCCGGGTTTGAAATACAAATTCCTCTCGGCTGAAGATATGAGTCTAGGCGATCTGTTTTCCCGGTTAGGTTCCGTTGATAGGACAATAACCGGAGTGCTTTTCTCGTCATGGTTGCGGAAAACGGAAATTGCTGGACATCCGGTGCTCAATGTCAATGCTTTTCGGGTGATTGCCAATATGCCCACTCCCGTCTTCGCAATTAAAGGTGCCATAATGGATAACAACAGTGGAATCGTCGGAGGATGTTTCTATGACGGACATGGATATTTGGAACATTTACACCGAACGATTCTGTCTGTTCTCGGTGGTACTCCTCCCCGAGAAATTCCGTTTTTTATTCCCAACAAAGCATACCCGGCATTTAACTACCCCTCATTGCTACTCAACGGTTTTACAGTGGATGAATGCCCCCCAGGCAGCATTTTCCTCGAACGTCCACCCACCATCCTTCAACAGTACAAATATTCACTGATTTTCTGCGGCTTTCTGATTGTGGCATTGTTCTTCTTTAGCTTTTTGTACCAACGTTTCCGCACTTTGAGAGCTCTGAACGAAGTACAGCGACAGAAGTTTGAGGCCACGCGTGAATTGACCAACTTATTTGAAAATATGCCTGTCGCCTATCATAAGGCGAAGTTTCGTCGTGATGATAACGAGAATATCGTAGATATGGAGGTCCTCAGTATGAATAGTCATTTTATGAGATTCGCCATTCAAGAAGAGAAAACTGGATGTTATCTTGTAAGCGAGATTTTAGACACTGATTTTGCTATCGCTCTGCGTTTTGCGCAGATAGCTGATGCAGAAAAGAAAACCATCACTTATACGCAATATTTCTCTAAACTAGAGCATCACCTCAATGTTGTAGTGACACCCGCTGCACAAGAAGACTGCGTTGATGTTTTTTTTATCGACGCTACGGAACTTCGCACCACCCAACAGAAACTTTATGAGACAAACCGTAAATTAGCGATGACCCTTGACGTGGCCAATATCGTGCCTTGGGCATGGAATTTGACGGAACACAAGATACTCTGCGAGGTAAACCGTCCGATTGAGTTGAGGAATGCGGGAGAGGAGATTAACGAAGAGTTATTATCAGTTCCTGACAAACTGTATTTCTCCAAGATACACAGAAGTGACCGCGAGCGTGTGGAACGTGCTTACAGTGATCTTCTAAAAGGATTGACTGACAAACTGTGCGAAGAATACAGGGTTGTATCACATGATGCAACTGGATACAAAACCGACTGGGTGGAGGTGCAGGCAACCGTGGATAAGTATGATGCGGAAGGCCGACCTCTTACGTTGGTAGGCTCGTCTAAAGTTATCACTCAGCGGAAGGCAATAGAGCAGGAATTGATTGATGCCCGCAATAAAGCCGAGGAGTCGAACCGTCTGAAATCGGCTTTCTTAGCCAATATGAGCCACGAGATACGTACGCCCCTTAACGCCATTGTGGGTTTTTCTGGATTACTCAATATGGTGGACCAACCAGAGGAAAGAGAGGAGTACATTAAAGTTATAGAGAATAACAATGAGTTGCTGCTGAAGCTAATCGGCGACATCCTCGACCTTTCGAAGATAGAGGCAGGAACGTTGGAGTTCACTGAAGTCCCGATTGACGTGAACGTAGTGCTAGAAGAAATCGTTATGTCGATGCAAATGCAGGCTGTGAAGAAAGGATTGACCTTAGAATTCAAAGATCGGTTGCCCGAATGTAATATTTTATGGGATAAAAATCGACTGAGTCAGATATTGATTAATTTTATGACCAATTCGTTTAAATTTACGGAGTCGGGAGGTATTACAGTCGGATATACGTTGCTGGACGACGGAATGTTACGGTTTTACGTTACCGATACCGGATGTGGTATCCCGTCAGAAAAACACGCTGATATATTTACGCGCTTCGTGAAACTGAACACCTTTGCACAAGGCACGGGACTAGGGTTACCAATCTGCAAGTCCATTATTGATAAAATGGGTGGCAAAATTGGTGTTGAGTCCGAACCGGGTAAAGGTTCGACATTCTGGTTCACGATACGGTACGTTCCGGTAAAAAAGACGTCAGCGTCACAAACACCGGTCCCCAAATACTCGATTAAGACTGTAGCTAAAGCTGATCTCACGATTCTGATCGCCGAGGATGATATAAGCAATTTCAAGCTCTTCGAATCGATCCTTAAGGACGATTACCGCATTATTCACGCTTGTAATGGGGTGGAGGCAGTGGAGCTATTTAAGGAGTACAATCCGCATATTGTGCTGATGGACATTAAAATGCCGGTTATGGACGGATATGAGGCAGGTGCAGAAATACGTAAAATCTCGCCTGAAGTTCCTATTCTTGCGGTAACAGCTTATGCCTATGCTTCGGATGAACAACGCATACTTAAATACGGATTCGATGGATATACTTCGAAACCAATCAATCCGACCGTTTTAAAGACAAGGATTGTCGATCTGCTCAATTCGAGGATTATGTTGCTATAGATGCTTATAGTATTATGGTGGGAGTTCTGGGATTTCGCACTTGAAATCCTGAACGCCGCCGTATCAAACATAGTTTAGAATTTGGAGTTTTAGATATGATGAAATCCGAACATTCGTAAAAATGGCGAAACTTGATAGGAAATTTTGCTAATAACTCAACTAAATGCATCTTTTTTCCTCTAGTCTTGGGAAACCAAGATTAATAAACATGGAATATTTGGCTATTGAAAAGGAAGCTTATGAAAAGCTGATTGAAGGCGTTGTATCGCTCAAGAGGCGTGTTAATGAACTATGTCCGGGCGATAAGGGGGCGTTAGGGGAGGGGTGGATTGAAAATGCTGAATTAAGCCGTCGCCTGAACATTTCAATTAGAACTTTGCAAACTTATCGGGAAAGAGGGATTCTCGGATTCTCAATAATAGGACGGAAGATCTATTATAAGACAAGTGATATTGAACGCTTGATTGCGAGTAACAGAATTTCCTATAAAAAAACACCAAAGTCAAGAAAGGAGACATCATGGAACTGATAACAGTAGAAGATTGCATGGAGACGCTGGACGGCTTAGATGCACTCACGGATAGAATTGAGACCGTTCTTGCACTCTATAAACCTCCTTTTAATGGGGAACGTTATTTGACCGGCGAACAGGTCTGCAAATGCCTTAAAATTTCTTCAAGAACTTTGCAGGCATATAGGGATAACTGCGAAATACCATACATCAGTATGTTTGGAAAATTGCTGTATAAAGAGAGTGACATACTGGCTATATTGGAAGCTCGCTATGTCCCCCGAATAATTTAGAATCTATTATTTAGAATTTGGTGTCCTACGTTGCAATATTAGGTTGTAGTGTAGGATTTCTAATTTTAATAGACAAGTTTAATTTAAGTGGATGTTTTGTGCTTTGAAGTTACGAAAAAAAGTGTAATTTATTGGAAATGAGTGTAGGTTAATTGCTTATGAAAGTAATGGGTTATGAATTAGTTAGTTATCTACTGCATTATACTTCTATGCGTTGCGTTACCCTCAGACATAAGATTTTCCGTAAAAGCGGTTTTATCTGTTGGGACACCATCGCCCAAAAGAATTTTGAACGAACGTGTTCTGACTACCGCGTGAGGGTATGTATTCGGTGATCTCCCTTTATCTAATGTATCTCCTGTTTTAATCATATCACTCTGGCAGAAAATGTGTTATTCTTTCCTGCCAGAGTAAATTCAATAGCTTATTCCTTTTTTATAAATTTCGTGGGACATGTGTGGTAGAATGCTTTAAATCTTTTCCCGAAATATTTGGCGTCACAATACCCCAGCATTTCTGCTACTTCTGTGACATTGTATTGTCGGGAAGCCAGCAACATTTTTGCCCTTTCCATTTTGAACGTCAACACATATTCCATGGGATATTTCCCGGTAAGTTCTTTCATTCTGTTGTAAAAGCTTGTTCGGCTCATTCCCATTTCGGTACATAGACTGTTTATCGTGTAGCCTTGTGTTGCCAAGTTTTCCTCAACTAATTTCCGTACCTTGGCTATAAAAAGTAAATTGTTCTCCTCCTTTTCTATTGTCTGTGGAAGCATGTGTACAGTATCTGCCAAAATTCGGTTTGCCCGCTTGCACATTGTAGCACAACTGCTTATGAGCATGCATATATCTGTCCTTAGCCGACATATACTGATTGTACGCGGTTCTAATCGGTCGGCGCCACTTTCTGCATGAGCAAGATAACTTCTGCTGTCATCGTGCTCCATCAGAAGAATGACCGGTATGGCCGCTGTCATCTCGTCAGCCTTTATACGTGAACAAAGTTCATCCCCGCATGTTCCGTTTACATTCTCGTCTATAACGATTGCATCCGGTTTTTCTTCAGTGGCAGAGAGTTCCGGAATGTCAAGATTTTCCCGGATCGATATGTTGAATTCTGCTGACAAGGCGGCTTGCAGATAGCTTCCGAACATGTTATCCGTCATTACCAATAGTATCTTCGGAAGATTCTCCACAATTGAAGAGTTTTCTTTTTTATCGGAATCCGCTATTTCCCCACTCGTGTGTCCGGTTCGTTTGCGAAAAAAAATTCCGGACTTACCTCCATTTCTTTTCGGCAGTGGCAATCTGTCGGAACAACGATCTGACACATAATCGATTTGCCGTGTCTGCAAATAACCACCTTCCCTCCATGCAGGCGGATCATTTTCCCTACTGTTCGAAAGCCTCTGGGAACCGGCATGGTAAGTGTCGGCATGAAAGACTTCCTGTCTGTTCTCTTGTAGTTGGCGGCCTGTAACTTCCAGATCCCCGGACTTTGCGAGACGGTTATATATATGCAACCACCGGGAGTCGTGATATCAATCATCCTGCTTAAAAGATGCTGGAGAGCGGCTGTCATGAGACCCTCGTTTATTCTGCAACCCGTATGTTCTTCACTATGGCTGACTTCTATTCGTACATGATGCGAACCGGCATATGGTTGGCACTGGGCCGCCACCATCCGTACATAACTGTAGATGTCCACTTGGTCGGTCCCTGTTTCGGATACCGCTTTCCAGTCCCCCCTGTCAAGTTGCATTATATTCCGGCTGGAAACAATGGCATGTTCAATATGTTTCAGAACTGTTTCCAACATCCGGCGGGTTTCTGCGGACACACCGCTTTCCATAATTTCCTCCAGCCTGTTCCTTGACAGTACCATTGGCGTATGAACCTGACGGACCATGCTGATAGCAAACTTGAACTTTTCCCGGGGAAGTAACCGAATGTTGTGCTCCAGCACGATATACGCTCCTAGAAAGAGGAAAAAGGTCGTAGCGACTCCTTCAAGGGTGACTGCATAACCTGATAGTGAGAGACTGGAAAAAATTACATTAAGCCCTTGCGCATCGTCCGAAAATCGCGACATATTGTTTTCCTGAATAAGTGCCACAAAGCTCATGAATGAATCAAAAAGAAATGTTCTCATACTAATATATTTTTAAGTTAATTAATATTACAAGAACAGTGTGGAACATACATAGTCCGCACTACTGTTTCATATTCGAAACAAGTATAAAGTTTATAACGGCTCGAAAGGGGGCAGAATCTTTCAGGACATTGGGTAAAATCTGTTTGAGGAAAAAAAATGTCCAGTTTAATGGAAAAGTTCATAAGAGGAATCCTGATTGGACAGTGTGTTAGGGTAGTCGGGATAGAGGACCGGCAAACAAAATAACTATGTCCATTGAAAGATAATTGGTAAATATGTGTGACAACTAGAAGCATCATTGGAAGCGATACAGGAGGCCCCATGAGAACCATGTTTCCATTACACTATAACTGCCCACAGGATAATTCTTTAGACGCAAGGGGACTCTATGGGAAAGTTGTTTTCTCGTTCCATGACTGACTGGTTGGAATTTTATCTGGTTCGTGTAAATAGGACAAGACCATAGGGGGAGTTTTTGCTTCCTTTGTACCAGAAACGGAAAGGGAATGACTTTTTCCTTCTTTCCTGTTATGAAAAGGAGGGAACGGTTATTTATGCCCTTCTTTCCTATGAGAACAATCACAAAACGGTATTTTTTCTCGGTTTCCTTATTCCGGGCGGACTTTAAAGGAAATTGTCAGGACTTTCCACCGGAAGTTTCGGTTTGTGTTGACACTTTAAGTTTATTGGCGGACAAGAGATTGTCAAGAAGTAGTTCAGCCAAATCCATCGAGTAGTTATTATCATAACCGTGTATATGCTCCAGAAAGTAGATCAGCCATGTCTTGAAGTCCGCTTTGGCAGATTTACAATAGCCGAATAAGAAATAGAGCACTGCTGCTGTATCTGGGCAAGTGCATACTCAGCACTTCCATGTTATTTTCTCTTGCTTTCCAAAATTTTCTGCGCGCATGCGCCCAGCAGCTTAGCGGGATGACGCCCTTCTTCGCGTCCAATAGTTCATATCTCTCGTAGTCGTCAGTCTGTATGGCTCCACGGAACTTCCCGAAGAGCTTCAGGACCACCCTTCCGCCACGAGAACCTTTGTCGTAATAAAAGAATTGGCGTCCGGTCATGACACTGCACACTAGCCAGATATATCCTTTGACCATCTTGTGTCTCTTGTCATGTATGGTGGGAATTGTGATCTCATCCGACTGTATATAGTCAGTTTGTAATACCAGTTCCCATAGTCGGAAGTATAATGACCTAAGTAGAACCGCTACATTCCTGAACCAGCCGTTAACCGTCGATGCTATAAGATGTATACGCACCCGCCTGAAGCGTTCTTGTTGTCTGTGGAAGGGCATATGGCCCACATATTTGCCAATCATCATGTCAGCTAGTAAGGAGGCGGATGTGTAGTTCTTGGGAAGCGGCATGATGGGCTGCGGTCCGACCCTGAACTTGCCAGAACCCTTTCGCCTGGCGGTATGGCGCACTATTCTACGTACATAGAGCCTTTTAGGCTCGTGCATGAGGATTTCGGTCACGTCCTCTCCCGAAGAAGCACCCATTTTTCCTCACCAGTCAGGATAAATGTGTACCTCATTATGTTCCAGATTCTTAGGAAGCGCCTTCCAGACCGGATGACGTTTTTTTGTTTTTTTTTTACGGATTCCGGTCGCCTCTCTGGCGGATTTCAATTCTTTTTCTGTTTCCTCAACTGCTTCCATCTCTTTCGGAAGCATGTCGAATTCCTCAAAACCCAGCCAGCAGTCCTGGGCGTCAGGTTTTATGAACTTTTTTCCGTTTTCTTCCTGTACAGCTGGCGTTCCAAGCAGGAGATACGTTGCTTCGACCTGCAGATTTTCGCTTCCTTTTGAGCGATTATGGCATTTTGGTCACATAATAAAGCCTCATAGGCATCCTTGCCCGTGACTCCAAGGGAAGGTACGGATACCATCTTCTTCAACCAGCTGCTCTCTCTGTACAGGCAGTCGCATTTATGCATGAGATTTGTTATGAGTGTTTCCTTATTTGTTGCCAAGATACTAAAAAATAGCTGGAATACGATGTGAAATATGTTGTAATTTGTTATAAATTAAAGCTGTGGGACCCTTTTTATATCGTTTGACTTTGCTGCCATTCATACCCTAGATCATCATCACAAGGTCGGTTCAGAAAGTTTCCACCACTTGCCCACGACCTTCATCAGTATCTATGACAGGCAAATGAAAGTGCCCCTGTTCCAATTTCATGTGGCATATTACCAGACCACCGTATTCCATGTGGAGGATTTTCATGTATGTACAAATTCGCATTGATGAAAATTGATGAAAATAAAAACGTCCACATCCAGAACATTCTTACCCATCCGGTTAGTGACGATGCCACTGAGTTATAAAAACTCTTATGTATATCCGTCGGATACGGGTAAAAATAATATCGGTTTGATTCGTTCAAAGAGAACATAGGCTAACGGTTTGAGTTAAAAAAACAGAGTTTGTAACACTTCCGCTGACAAAGGGCTGTTCAAACGGACAATCATACCATTAGGATAACATATCTCACATATGCTTTAGGAAGCTACGGACAGGAAACAGGGGGCGGATAACACATCCTTCTCCTTATGAGGGGGACTTATCTGCCCCTTACTGTTGACTTTCACTGGAATAAAGCCACCTTTACGTCGCAGTTAGGATCTCCATTCATAGAACCGTTTGGAGCGGATACATTCATTTGAGCAAAAATTGCGGACTGACAGGCCACTTGATCTGAAACAAACATAAATAGATTCAAAATTTTCTATTGTCCATTGATATGACATGATTATTGAGTTTTTTATTGAGAGACAAAAGTGCGGTCATATTTGGAGGTATCAAGGGTGAATTGGTCAAATGCATACGCATGAGCGGGGAGAAAGGCTTTGCCTTAGCCTAAACAGAAGTCTAAATAGATGCTGTAGGGTTCATTTTTTTGCGCCTATGCCAGAGAAGTGCTTTTACGGGTTATTAGATGATTTTTCTTTTTCGTTGTTCCTTTGATTCGGAAGCGGAAAGCCGTGTATGATCGTTCAATCCATAAATGAAACAAGCCGTCACCTACAGCAGACAAACTAGGAAGAATGGTTTGCCCGGTTTCACGCTACTGGTTATGCACTTATTTCTTTGGGGGATTTTTTTTCAAAGATTTCTCCCTGAAGTTTTTTTTCTTCCCAATCTGCCTTCACTTCCGTTTACCTCCATTTTCGTACCTTTCAGTGAGTCGCATCAAGTAGTCATTTTCATTTTGGGTGCAAAGGTAATTCCTTAATTTGACGGAAAAGCAAGGTCAAGCCTCCTGTTTCCGGCAAAAATTTCCAACCCCGCGGATAGTACTTTTTCGTAAAATCTAGCATTTCCTAATCTCATCCTTTTAAACACCCGAAATGAAAACGACCGATGTGACAGAATGACGCATTAAAAACAAAAAAATCAAAAACAGCGAAGATATGGCGGCAACGGCTCATCATACAACTCTGTTGATGCGGAAGCCAATCAGAAGATAGCAGAAATATTATGCAGGAAAAAGAAACACAAACAGGAAATGAGGCTATAACTGCCACATATATGCAGTACAATGAATAAACGAAGTCCCACTGGTAATTTCTTTACCGACAATATTATAATCGGACATCCGAGGATTCATGTCAAGGGTGAAAATAGATTGGAAGGATTAATTAGAAATAACCTTATTGGAATAATTCGTTCCTAAATTTGATACAGAGAGGAACGAATTATTTTTGTGCAACATCATAATGTGGATGGTAAAAGTCTATTTTCTTTTATTTCCATACTTCTTCTCAAACAAATCGTAATGTTCCTCACCCCATTTGAGCATGGAATCTATAATTGGAAGTAATGATTTGCCAAGCTCTGTAATTTGGTATTCAGAGCGTGGTGGTAATTCTGGAAATATTGTCTTAACAACAAGCCCATCCTCTACCATTTCCTTCAGTTGTATATCAAGTACTCTTGGAACTGCGTCAGGCAAGCATTTGTGTATTTCGCTTGGACGCATAGGTGTACCATTACGCAACTCATCCAATATGCATGACTTCCATTTGGATTCTATTAGGCTCATTGTCAGTCGGAGCGGACAATTCAAATCCACAGGTATTTTCTTTTCGTACGCCATTTTACAAATTTTACCACAAAGATAGCCAATATTACTGAAAATCAGAATACCGAATAATTTTTCGGTATATGAATAATTTTTCGGTACTTGTGCAAATTAAAGTACAATTGTAATTTTGCACTCAATAATAAATATTATAAATCAATTCATTATGCGAAGCGAAATCAAGGAATACGCAGCGGTTCAGGAAGCTGCAGGGAAATTTGTGAAGAGCGTTGCCGAAGGAAATAGCGAGTATGCGAAGACACTATTTACGGATGATGCTGTTCTGTTTGGTATGCTGGACGGAGTTCTTGAGCATGGCTCAATCGAACAATTCTACCACAATGTTGATACAGTTGGAGCTGGTGACGATTTTAAGGCACGTATCGATGTGCTTGTTGTGGAGGAAACCGTTGCCGTTGTCCGTGTACTTGAAGAAAAATGGGGTGGTCGTATCGACTTCACCGATTTTCTCCTACTACTCAAATTCAATGGTGAATGGAAGTGTGTTGCTAAAGTTTATAACCAGAATTCTAACACTATCAAGAAATGAAAATCATAGTAATTACGGCAAATCCCCGAAAGAACGGAAATACTTTTGCGATGGTGGATGCCTTCATCAAGGCTGCCGAGGCAAAAGGTTACGAGGTAGTACGTTTCGATACTGCCATGATGAAGATAGGCGGTTGCCGTGCTTGCATGACTTGCTTTAAGACGGGTAAAGCTTGTTCGTTTGACGATGATTTCAACGTCATTGCTCCACATATTCTCGATTCGGATGCTATTGTATATGCCATGCCTGTATATTGGTACTCAATTCCTGCACAGATAAAAGGCGTGATTGACCGTGTGTTCTCTATGGTTGTTGGTGGCAAAGATTTGGTTGGCAAAAAGATGGAACTCATTTGCTGTTGCGAAGAGCATGACCTGACAGTGATGGACGGTGTTAAGATTCCTATGGAACGTACTGCCACACTACTCAAATGGGAGATTGCCGGTGAAGTTCTCGTGCCGGGAATTTTTGTAGAAGGTGATATTGATAAAACCGATGGTTGCGCACAAGCTGCCGCTCTTGTCGAAAAATTTTAATATGAAGGTTCTATTGGTAAACAGTAGCCCCAACGAACATGGTTGCACATACACGGCTTTTGCAGAAGTTGCATAAGCATGATATTGAGACCGAATTTGTATATCTGGGCAAAAAGCCGGGTCAGGGTGCATCGCTTGTATGAAACGCTTTGAAACGGGGCGTTGCTTCCGTTGATGACATTGTAAGGGAACTGCAAGATCGTCTTAATGAATTTGATGGTATAGTATTCGATTCGCTGGTCTATTACAGCAATTCTACTGGGCAGATACTTTCATTCGCACAGCCGAAATGTCCGGCAAATTTGGAGCTTCGGTGGTTTCATGCCGTCGTGGTTGATCATTTGCCACTTTCGAATCAATCAGTTCTTTACTATTTGTAACATGTCGTAGTGTCATCACAATACTGGAACTTCGTACACAGATTCACACCCGAAGATGTGCGCAAAGACAAATGAGGGATTGCAGACTATGCGCTCGCTCGGTGAAAATATGGCGTGAATTCTCAATACTTTCGCAGGAAATCCGCACTCAGAATACGAGCTGCGCCAGCAAACCCATTTTATTCAGGACCAATATTAATTGCCGATTATGAAAAAGATATTTTTGTCATAGGGTTTGATAGCAATGAGACTCTGCTTTCCATGATTAAGGAAATGTGTGCGTATGCAGGTGTTTATTGCGACACCTTTGATAACGTGAGTGAAATGATGGAAGCTATATGTAATACAGTTACGATCTGCTTGTCACCAACGTGAAAATGTCGGAGATGAATGGTTACGAGGTGTTGGAATTGTTATGTTCGTCAAACACTGGCAATGTAAAGGACATCCCCGTAGTAGTGGCTACCGCTTCCGGCAGGTGCGATGCGGAGGAACTGAAAGGACATAGTTTTGCCGTCTGCCTGTTCGAACCCTTTTCATTGAAGAAACTCATGGCTATCACAGAGAAAAAGTCTGAGGGTAAAGCCCGACGATGATTTACCCGATTTGAAATCCTTGTTGGTTTACGGTAACATTGTGACAATACTTGACAAACTGGTTGTCGAAACGAAAAAGGATATGCTACAGAAGTACTGAATGGAATAGTTTGTTTTCTGTTTGAAACGCTAAATAAACATCGTATTATAGCTTCAGTAGATCCGAGAAATACGGCTTCTATCCAATTAATAGAACGGTTGGGATTTAGAAAGGAGGCGCATTTCAAAGAAAGTTATTATCTGCGCGGGGAATGGGTAGATGATATAATTTACTACTGTATATTGGCTCTGTTCCTACTCTTATTCTTGCCATAACAGCTTATGCATATGCTTCGGACCGACAGCGTATACTTAAATTCGGATTTGACGGTTACATCTCGAAACCGTTTAATTCGATTGTTTTAAAGACAAAGATTGCCGATCTACTCAATTCGAAGGTTATGTTGTCATAGACTCTTATTGTGTTACACTAGATTATTGGAAATTTCGCACTTGAAATCCCAAACCAATGTATTAGATAGAAAACTTGCGCAGTGCAATGTAACTTCAGTAGAGTTTGTTATATTTGTGGCTAAAGGGACTTCAAATGGGATTTGCTATTGTGAAACAGCTATTTTATACTTTAGTGTTTCGGCCAATCGCCAGGATATCTTTACTGTATTCTATTTAATAGCTTCCTTTTATTGAGGAAATAAAGACTGACTTTTGCCTTAAAATTGAGAGGCAATATATCGCAAATGTTTGGAGATATGATCTTTTCTCCTTATATTTGTGTCGTTGAGATAAAATATGGCTCAGCAAAGCGTTAAAATTGAACAGCTGCAAATTCATGGTCTTTTCAAGAGGCAATTCTGAAAAGACTTGGGAATTAGGTTATTATACGACGGGTTCGAGTCCCGTACGCACCGCATTAGGAAATAAAAAATCCTCTGATTTACTGAAAATCAGAGGATTTTTTATTTTGAAGATAGCGAATAATCGCTATCTCTTTTTTCCATCATATCCCCATTTCACATAGATGGCTCCCCATGCAAATCCTGCTCCAAATGCAGTAAGAATTAGGTTATCTCCTTTTTTGAATTTATCTTCAAAATCCCAGAGGCAGAGTGGGAGAGTGCCGGCACTAGTGTTACCGTATCGTTCGATGTTGACCATGACCTTTTCGACAGGAACTTCCAAACGTTGTGTTACGGCGGTGATAATACGTTGATTAGCCTGATGAGGAATTACCCAGTCGATGTTTTCTTTGCTTAGATGGTTTCTTGCAATGATAGATTCACAGGCATCAGCCATGTTGGATACTGCATATTTGAATACAGTACGTCCTTCCTGATAGATATAATGCATTTGATTATCCAATGTATAATAAGAAGGAGTACATATAGAGCCACCCGCTTTAATGTGCAAAAAAGGCAATCCTTTACCATCTGTTCTTAACACAGCATCCATAATGCCAAAATCTTCAGTAGTAGGTTCAAGCATGACAGCTGCTCCGCCATCACCGAAAATCGGACAAGTTGCCCGGTCGGCATAATTTATTATTGACGACATCTTTTCAGCGCCTACAACTACCACTTTCTTGTAATTTCCAGAACGGATAAAATTGGCTCCAGTCTCCAGTGCATATAAAAAACCGCTGCAAACAGCTTGCATGTCAAAAGCAAAAGCTCTTTTCAGTCCCAGTCTTTCACATAAAATAGAAGCCGTGGAAGGAAAGCGGTAGTCAGGGGTTGTTGTAGCTACAATTATCAGATCAATATCATCCGGATTTGTTCGGGTGCGTTTTATTAACTGTTTGACAGCTTTACGAGCTATGTAAGAAGTTCCCAGTCCTTCCTCTTTCAAAATACGTCTTTCCTTAATACCAATACGCCCCATAATCCATTCGTCGGTAGTATCTACCATTTTGGAAATCTCATCATTGGTCAAGATGTAATCGGGTACATATCCTCCGACTCCTGTAATTACTGCGTTTATTTTTTCCATTCGTTTTATCTAGTTTTGGTAAATTGAATAAGGAGGTTCATTCGAAAATCAAAAATGCGGGCGCAAATATATGGAAAAGAGACCGAATTCCAATAGTAGTTTGTGAAACTGTAGCCTTTTTAATTAATAAAAAGGAATATTTGACCAAATTTTGTCTAAATTTTTAGCAGGCAATTTTTGTTTAAATGAATGAGTTGTTGTAAATAATTGATTCATAGGTAATTGTGAATGTTGCTCCGGTATTGCTAACTACGAAGTTTGTCAAACAACTCGTCATTGTATAAAGATGACTTATTGGTTAGAGACTATTTAAATTTTATGCAAATCATATTTTCGCTTCCTTTCTTGTCTTGCAGGTTCAAGATTTTCTTGATGACTTGCAAATGTGTGTTCTTCTAAATCCATACTGCCATCGGTAATGTATGGTAATAGTCAGTTATTCATCGAGAAAAATATTGTATATGTGAAAATATACACAGCGATATGATAACCGGCAGAAGCTGCAGTATGTGCCAGATGCAGTGCAAATGCTGTTTTACCTACCGCAGGACGAGCAGCAATAACGATCTCCTCACCGGGTTGCCAGCCGCATGTCACCCGGTCAAGGTCGGCAAATCCAGTAGTCAGTCCTGTAGCACTGTTCTTGTTGCTGGCCATGCGGGCCTCTATCAACTTATAGTGTCCTCTATGAGTTGTGACGTGGAACGGAGATGTTCGGCAGTACCACATTCATTTTCCAATCGGTCGAGGAGGGTATGGGCATTTGCCAGCGTATCGTCTATATCAGTTATCCTGATAGTTGGGAAAATAAGCCACTGCCATCTCGGATAGTACGTGGCAACCGTGAAGCAGCCAGTCAAAAGATTGATTATCCATTGTTTAAAATATTTTAGTACGCCGCAAAATAATGACTCGTTTCATTGGATGAAAAAAACGTTTTTCTGATGCTGGTAATTTAAATGTAAAATAAGTATGAATATTTTTAAATAAAAATCTAATTATTTAAACAATCTTTTCTATATTTGCATTCGAGATTAGATTTTATATGGCAGTTTTGTCGATTAATAATCAGTAATATCAAACCATTTATATATAACTAAATTTTATAATGTTGAAAGGAATAGAAATAATAAAAGATCGTTTACAACGAAAGCGAAAACAGTACATCCATCAGGGAGAGAAAATAGAACAAATGAAGTGTACAATGCAAAACACCGGTGAGGAAATTGAGCAACTGGAATATGTGCTTAATGAGATGGAGCATATAGCGGATGTAAATCGTGCGCCACGAGTGATTCCAAATGCTAGGGTGGAGGAGGTGTTTGCATATCTCTGCCGGGTGTTTGAGTTTTTGCAGCACCGTTTAAAGCTGCATTTCAAATATAAATTGGCATGCGAAGTCATCTTTGCCTACTATCAGTTTAAAAGTCGGTTGCATACTCCTGGACGGGAATATTTAAGCTTTGCAACTATACTGACTTACTTTAAACGTGAAAGAGAAATGGCGTATGGGTGATTTCAAAAATATCGAAATATAGAGATAATAGTGTGAAAAACAAATGTTTTAGGAACAGAAATGACGAATTTGATATTTTTTCCTTATTTTTGTGTGTCCATTTTTGAATGAT